>ENA-UOOM01000021-UOOM01000021.1-fermentation-metagenome-genome-assembly--contig:-NODE-21-length-233480-cov-187.021013_pt1 | contig 233480 bp, 210 predicted proteins | sample MGYA00245781_ERZ724031 | MGnify/ENA primary metagenome ERZ724031 (study PRJEB28704, sample SAMN03018317) | fermentation metagenome | biome: anthropogenic terrestrial biome; feature: soil...
TCTTGGTAATGCTTAGGATTCTTGGTAATGCTTAGGATTCTTGGTAATGCTTAGGTATGAATTTGTTATTCCTGAAATATTGGTGATTTTCCTAGGATACTAAATTGGTGTTTTTTCCTGGGATATCAATACTCTATCACTAATATGTCAATGTAATATCTTTCTTGATAATTAGATATTCGTACAGACCGTACCTAATCGGTAGAAGCCTATTAAGTAAACATACAAGTTTTTGTTTAATTCTTTGTTGTATTTTTTAATTGTACATTTTATTCTCTGAACATAGAGTGGCAGATTTAGAATTTTTTTCAACGAGTCATGTATTTATATAATGCCATTTGTATATAATCTCTAAAACTAAAAAACTAATAATTTCTGACTTAATTTCTGATGTACGGTTTTTTGCCTGTACTTCTTTGATCGAAAGCAATTTACTGCATACCGGGGGTCTAGTGCTGAAAGATATTGCTGTCGGAACATGCGTGCATCTGTTATCCCTGATGGATGATGAAGCTCTTGATGGGTTCTGGAGAGAAGTCTCTACAGGAGAATATCCAATAGTCGATTTCCAGGGTAATTTGGGTTATTCGCTTTTGAGTCCAGAAGGTCTGTTATTTATAAGAAATGATTTTACGGCTACGAGTTATGAGCAGTTTGAGCTGGTTTTCGGTGACATCTTTTTACCAGATACAGCTCAGGAACTCCTTCTTAAAGACAAGGCTTTGCTCCTTATGGTGTACAGAAAAGGAACACAGAACCTTTTGTTATCCGAGCTTCGTATGGATACTAAGTTCATGCTTGACCTTCCCCATGGGGAATACTTATTTTTTGTGTTTATTCTGGATGCTGAGACTGATTCTCTTTTAGATTCTAAAATCCATGCTATAGGCTTCCCATCTAAGAAATACTCAAATGATCCTGAGCTTGAGACTTTCTATCTAAATTATCCTGTTGATATCTGGGAATTCGTTGACCCGAATCCTATAGACATTAAGCGCGGAGGACCTTATTATATAAGTTCTATTGTGGTAAATGTCGAGAATGTTCCGGATTGCTCTATCCTGTTTTCTGAACTTTTGCGGGAAGACGAGTCTCCCCCACCTCTTTGAAAAGCTTTAGAATCAGAGCTAATATAGCTTACAACATCGGTACTTTAGCTTAAATACTAGAAGAAGAGGAATTAAGCCAATATAATGGTAAACATCTAAATAGAAAGAAAAGAAGTTAGGAAGGCTAGTAAAGGTAAATTTTAATGAGTTTAAAAAGAAATGTGAAGTATTGAAATGTTTAGCAGGACAATAATAGTATAAAAGAGCGTCTTTGAAATACGAAATTAAGAGAATCCCATACCTGGGAATTGGACCCTTAGGAACAATAATCAGGTTTAATAAATTTTTGGAATTAGTTTATCTTTAATACAATTTTTATAAAACTTTTCTAGATTATAGGAAATTAAATTACTGACAGTTAAACTACTGATAACTAAATTACTGTCATTAAATTTTGATAAATTTAAAGATTATGAGGCAGAAGATGGTTGGCGTAAAGATTACTTGGTTTGGACATTCGGCTTTCTTGTTTGAAGCCGAAAAGAAACTGCTTATTGACCCTTTTATTTCTGGAAATCCAGTAGCTCCGTGTAGCCCTGATGAATTGGATCCTGACATTATAGCCGTAACTCACGGACACAGCGACCACCTTGGAGATACGGTAGAGATCGGAAAGCGTACGGGCTGCCGGATTTTTTCCATTCATGAAGTTGCAAATTATATCAAATCGAAAGGAGTTTTTGCAGAGGGTATGAACAAGGGTGGTACAGTTAACGTAGAGAGTATATCCCTAACCATGACTGAAGCCTTACATTCTTCTTCAATCGATGCCTCCGGCTTCAGTTTCGATGGCGGCAGCCCTGCAGGCTACGTTATACAAATTGGTGGTCATTCCATCTATCACGCCGGAGATACCACGATTTTTGGGGATATGCAGCTCATAGGCGAACTCTACGAACCTGAACTAGTTCTTTTACCCATTGGAGACCGATTTACAATGGGGATAAAAGAAGCCACAAAAGCCGTAGAATTCATCCGGCCAAAAATCGTAATCCCAATGCACTATAACACTTTTGATATAATCAGCCAGGACCCTCTAAAATTCAAGCAGGCTGTTGAATCAAAAACTGACACAAAAGTGGTTATCATCCAGCCAGGCCAGTCATTCGAACTATAAACTTTAATGTCCCTCTGGCCAACTCCAAAATTTATAATAAATCTCAAATTTAAGGCGAGTAACGTGAGGATATGACTCAACCGTTGGGCCGCAACCGTTGCGCCGGTTGATCACGCCTGATAGGGTTTGGGGATAAGTCTCTTAAAATCAAACCCACCGTTTTCGGTCAAGCTTTTTTGAAAAGGGTTACGGGACTCAGGCGGCGAAATTCTTAAAAATGATGAGTGTTTATAAAGGTGCAAATCTGATTTTATTATAATATATAAATCTGATTTCAACTGTCAGTTTGAGTTGCACATTTAAAACCGGGGTTTATCTTTAATTTTTATCGTTTACCTATATGATTTTATAATATTAACACGAAGGCATCGGAATAATCATGACTACAAATGTAAAAACGATTCCACTCGCTTTTGGGTGCGGGATTTCTGAACTGAATATACCTGAGAAGAATATGTCCAGTATTATTCTGCCTTCAGAACCCGAAATAAGGGAAGAAGGGGCTTCCATTATTAAAAGAGCGCTTGAAAATCCAATAGAAAGCAAAAGGCTTTCTGAGATTGTAAATCCGGATTCCAGAGTTGCAATTATCGTAAGCGATGTTACGAGACCAACTCCTACTGCAAAAATTCTTCCTCCTTTACTTGAAGAACTCTATCTTGGTGGGACAAAAAATGAGAATATTACCATTGTCTTTGCTCTTGGGCTCCATCGCTTACAGACTGAAGAAGAGTGTCGGCAGCTTGTAGGGGAAGAAATCTTTGGAAAAATAAGATGTATCCAGCACGACAGGGAAAGGTGCAGGCTGCTTGGAGAGACAAGTTTCGGAACGCCGGTAGAAGTCTTTGAAGAAGTAATCGATGCTGACGTTATTATAAGCACTGGAACACTGGAATTTCACTATTATGCAGGATATGGAGGCGGAGGAAAGTCCATTCTTCCTGGGGTCAGTTCTGAAAAATCCATTCTCTCATTTCATAGCTTTTATAGCAAGCTCTTTGAAGGGGACCCCCTTTCAGGCAGAGCCGACAGTCCGGCAAGACAGAACATTGAGGAAGCTTCAAGGATTGCAGGTCTTGACTTTATACTTAATGTTATAACCAACAGTAAAAAAGAGATAGTAGCCGCCGTTGCAGGCGATTTTATTGAAGCCCACAGGAAAGGCACGGAATATGTTGACGCCATGTATAAGGTGCCTGTAGAGCCTGCAGATGCAGTAATAGTTTCCTGCGGAGGTTTTCCAAAGGATATCAACCTTTACCAGGCAACGAAATCCCTTGAGCATGCCATTCCTGCCACAAAAGAAGGGGGCTCCATTATCCTTGTAGCCGAATGTGCTGAAGGAATAGGAAACAAAGTTTACGAATGTTGGAACAGGGAATGCAGGGCTCCCGAAGACGCAGTTGAGCGTTTCAGGAATTGTTTCGAGTTCGGCGGGCATAAAGCTGCTATTGTCGGAAGAGCTGCAAAAAAATTCAAACTTTACCTTGTCTCAAAGCTTCCTGAAGCTGAAAGCAAAAGAGCCTTTTTTACGCCAGCAAACAGCATAGGAGAAGCCCTTGAAAAGGTTCTTTCAGAAAATCCCGGGGCTAAAGTTCATGTAATGCCTCATGGAGGCTGTACTCAGCCTGTAAAAAAGTAAGCGCAGAGTCTACAGGAAAAGTAAAATAAGGAATCTTGCGGAGGCGAGATCAGCACTTCCATAGCCAGCATTCCTGATCTGCGGTTGAGTAGTAGATCTAAACCGCAGATTTGAACTGCCTTTACAGCATATTTTATATTGTTTATCCGTATAACTTTTGAGAACAGGTGAAAGTGTCGGCATGAACAGGACTGCAAACATAAAGAAAATCCCATTGGCTTTTGGAAACTCGACGATAGAGCTTGATATTCCTGATAGAAACATCTCCAGTGTAATTTTGCCCTCGGAACCTAAAAAAAAGGAAGATCCTACTTCTTTGATTAAAAAAGCGCTTGAAAACCCCATAAAAAGCAGACGACTTTCTGAGATTGTAAACCCAAATTCCAGAATTGTAATTATCGTAAGCGACATTACCAGGCCAACCCCTACTGCAAAGTTTCTTCCACTTTTGCTTGAAGAACTTTATCTTGGAGGGGCAAAGGACGAGAACATTACTATTGTTTTTGCCCTCGGGCTTCACCGGAATCAGACTGCAGAAGAATCCAGAAAACTGGTTGGAGAGGAAATCTATGAAAAAATTCGCTGCATTCAGCACGATACCAGTAGATGCAGACATATTGGAATAACCTCTCGTGGAACCCCAATTGAGATATTTGAAGATGTTCTGGATGCCGATGTTATTATAGGGACCGGAAGCATTGAATTCCATTATTACGCAGGATACAGCGGAGGAGCAAAGTCAGTGCTGCCTGGCGTTAGCTCACAGGAGGCAGTTATCGCAAACCATAAAATGATGATTGACGAAAAAGCTGTTTCCGGAAGGGTGGGCGGTCCTGTTAGGCAGGACATGGAAGAAGCCGCAAAAGTTGCTGGTCTTGCTTTTATCCTTAATGTGATGCTTGACAGCAAAAAGGAGATAGTAGCTGCCGTTGCAGGTGATTTTATAGAAGCTCACAGGAAAGGCGTGGAGGTTGTGGATTCCATGTACAAGGTGCCTGTAGAGCCCGCAGATTCAGTAATAGTTTCCTGCGGAGGTTTTCCGAAAGATATCAACCTTTTCCAGGCAAACAAGGCGCTTGACCATGCAACCCAGGCCGTGAAAGAAGGAGGCTCCATTATCCTTGTAGCCGAGTGCGCAGAAGGAATAGGAAACCAGGTCTATGAATGCTGGAACAGAGAATGCCGGAACCCTGACGATGCAATCGAGCGTTTCAAACAATGTTTTGAGTTCGGGGGCCACAGGACCGCAATCATTGCAAAGGTTTCTAAAAAATTCAGGCTTTACCTGGTATCAAAACTTTCAGACGAACAAACAAGAGCCGCATTCTTTACTCCAATGCCAGATGTAAAGACTGCTTTATCTGCGGTGCTCTCGGAAAATCCTGACGCAAAGATTCACCTTATGCCTCATGGAGGGCAGACTCTGCCGGTCAGAAAAGAAAATTGATAACTTCTTATAATGAACAGGAAATAAAGAAAAGTAAAACTAAAAAATAAATACGGAGGTGCAGGCTTAAATGCCTGCCGAATCCGCTGCACTGCTTGATACTTTTTCTGAGTTTTCTTCATCTTCGTCTTCAAACCTGCGCCTGAAAGCCTTTTTAAGGAACTCTGGCGAGAACTGGGGGGTCATAAGGCTTACTACAATCAGGACAAGGAAAGACAGTGGAGTTGCGATTAGGATCGGATCCACAAGAGGCCAGATGCCTGTGAGTAAAGTTTCCTTGCCGAAGATTGCCTGGCAGATTCCCAGAGGCACTGCTTCCTTTGCATGGATAAAGACCAGCCAGAAGAGACTGCTTATCGAGCCAACAACAAGACTTGCAATTGCTCCGGCTTTTGTTGTACGTTTCCAGAACAGTGCTCCAATGTAAAGGGGCAGGAAGGCAGATGTGCACAGGCCCATGAACATGGCAGTAGCTCTTGCAATTATGCTTCCAGGGAGAATGTAAGCCAGAATAACTGCTACCAGAATGGTAAAGGCAATTCCTATTTTTGTAACATGGACTGTGCTTGCGCCGGATTTACCTTTCATAAGACCGTGCTGGTAAACGTCGTACCCTATGGCTGTACCCATGGTGTGGAACTGGGCAGCTGCAGTAGACATTGCTGCTGAGAGCAGGCTTAGCATGAAAATTGCTACAAACAGCTCAGGCAATGCGCTGTTAAGGTATGCGGGAATTATAAGGTCTGTATTTCCGCCCGGAACCGCCTCAAGGGCAATCTTTCCTGTAGTCCTGTAAAAGTATACGTTAGAAAGGGCTCCCACAACATATGCGACTCCTGCCATCATAAGAAGGAAGGGGCCTCCTACAGCAACTGCTCTTTTCAAAGAACGGTCGTCTTTCACAGTCATGAATCTGACTGCAAGCTGTGGCTGCGCAAGTGCTCCTATTCCTACTCCCATTATAATTGTGGAAACCATTGTCCACCAGATTGAGGAGTTAAAAGCCGGCATTGCAGTCCAGCCCCTATGACCTTGCTCAACAAGCGCCTGAGGCACAAGGTTTGCCATGTTAGTAAGCGCCTGGTGGGCTTCTACGACTCCTCCCAGCTTGCTGTAGGTAAAAACCAGCAGAAAGGTCATTCCTATCAGCATAATACTGGCCTGCATTGCATCCACGTACATTACTGAGAGGAGACCGCCTTTAATCACATAACAAGCAATAATAACGGTAAAGATCAGAAGAGCAAAATTGTAGTTTATCCCAAGCGTAGTCTCAAGAAACCGGCCTGCCCCTATTATTACACTTGCAGCGTAAAGCGGCATGAAAACCGCTACAATAAGCCCGGAAAAGGCTTGAATAAACCTGGATTGGAAGCGTTTTCCTATAAATTCAGGATAAGTAATGGCTCCAAGGTTTAGCCCCATGCGCCTAGTTCCAGGCCCAAAGACTACGAAGGCAATGAAAATCCCGAAAAAGATATTCATGAAGACAAGCCACAAAAGTCCCATTCCTGTGGAAGCGGCTACTCCTCCGAATCCTATAATAGCAGAAGTACTGATAAACGCAGCTCCATAAGAGAGAGCCATAATTGCCGGAGGTACACGTCGGCCTGCAAGCATATACCCATCAATCTGGGAATTTTTTTTATACCCCAGACGGGCAACGTAGAAAGTTAATGCAAAATAAACAACGACAAGAAAGATAAGAGTTGAAGTACTGACTGCCATAAAAAATAACTCCAGAATAGTTTCGACTACTGTTTTTCCTCAGGCATTAACAGAAAGGTTTGACTTACCAGAAAGGTTTGACTTGAATGAACTCTAGTAAATCCTGTATCCATTTACTGTTCTTGAGTCACCTGTTTCTGAGTAGTGCTCTTTACTGCCTGTTCTCCTTTCTTCTCTCTCCAATTCAGCAGTCCATAAACCATACACCCGAGTGCACTAAATACACAAGCAAGATATGCAAGCCAGATTTGCGGATCATTTATTCCTAATACCATTTATAATACCTTCCTGGGAAATATCCTGACATTAGTTAACGTGATACTTGTTAGCATTGTACATTAACGCTTTTTATTATTTAAACATATTGAGTAAAACAAATTACGGTACCAAGTAAATTTACAAATTATAAAATTAGTTTGGGTAGATCTATACCGGATCTAACTCGATAAGGAATAAGGAAGTTACTGTGGCATAGACAAGCATTGTGATGGCGGCTTTATGAGCTCTTATGATTACAATATTGATCTAAGACAGACCTTGATAAAAAAGGTAGACTTAAAAACAAATTTTGAATTAATAATTTTGTTTTTCAACGCTTTGCAACAGGACTGGATGCCAATTAAAGGGAAAATTAGGATGGGAGAAGGAAATTACAGATGAAACCTTAAAGGTTCATGCGCATTTTTGAATTAATTTCATAGGATTTCCCTTTAATCGCTTCCTTTTCCTTTTATCTTATTTCACTTAAGCGTGCGCTCAGTAATTTCCCCGCTAAGGTCTTCTCTGAGCATTTCAATAACTTCACCGAAATTATCAGTCTGGCCAAGGACCCACATAAGTTTAACCAGAGCGGTTTCGGGCAGAATATCTTCTCCTTCGATTGCACCGGCTTTCAGCATATCACGGCCTGTATCATAAACTAAATCGCAGATTCTGCCGTTAAGGCACTGGGATGTTACTATGACAGGTATTTTTGCATCCGTAGCTTTCCGGATCATAGGAATCCACTTCGTGGAAACATGTCCTAGCCCGGTACCTTCAAGAACCAGTCCTCTGTACCCGCTGTTGATATAATAGTCAAGAATATTGGGGTCTGCGCCCGGCGTAAATTTAACAAGAGCACACTTTGGCTCCATACCAGGCTTGAATTTGAGAGGCTTTTCTCCACGTCTAATATAATCAATTGAAGTTTCTATTTCCCCTGCATCGTAATCCACAACCCCAATTGGAAGGAAATTTATGGATTTGAAAGCGTCTCTGCGGGAAGTATGCATTTTCCTGACTTTGGTTCCACGGTGGATCTCGCAGAAATCATCCGAAGTCGACCCATGCATGACAACTGAAACTTCAGCAATATCGCTTATAGCAACGAGGGCTGCGCAGATCATATTCATGGCATTATCGCTGCTGGGACGATCTGCACTTCTCTGGGAACCTACCAGAACAACGGGCACAGGTGTTTCGATCATGAAGGAAAGGGCTGCAGCCGTGTACATCATGGTATCGGTCCCATGGGTTATGATTATCCCGTTGGCACCTGCTTCGATCTCCTCCACAACTGCACGGGCAAGGATTTGCCAGGTTTCTGGGTCCATGTTTTCCGAGAGGGTGCTTGAGATTACCCTGCCTTTAAATTCGGCTATCTCTGTGAGTTCAGGAATAGCTGCGAGGACATCGTCAGCAGTAAACTGGGAAGTTACTGCACCTGTCCGGTAGTCAATTTTGCTGGCAATAGTTCCGCCTGTGGAAAGAATTGTGACTTTTGGAAGCTTTTTCCCGGACTCTGGCAGCCCCTCTTCTGCTGTTTTATCTTCTTTCCCGCCATTTTGACTTTCTCCATTTTGGCCTCCACTGGTGATTTCTCCATTTTTTTCCAGAAGAGTTATCTTTACCTTATCCACGGAAAAACCGGCATTGTAGCCGCTGTTCATTTTTATTATAATACGTTCTTCTGTAGACGGCATCACTCTGCCTTCGTAGACAGTGCCATCCTTTTCAATACGTACCCAGTCGCCCTGTTTTAATTCCATAAATAATCCCTTTTATAATAACTTTTTGAAGTATTAGATAAATAGTAAATGTTCCGGTGTGATCTCAAACCTACCTATATTCATCAACAACTGCAAGCAAGTTTTCAAAAGCTGAGTCTGTGAGATCTTTCAGGATTTCAATTTCCTGTCTGTTAAGTTCAAGCTCAGTCTGCCTTCTCGAGAGGTAATTTCGCATTTCTTCGGGAGCAGGTCCGCCAGCTATTTTTCTTCTCTTTATGTTTGAAACTGGATTAAGAGCTTCTTTTACAAGATTTTGCGTAAGCCCTAGGCTTGAAAGAGATTCTCCAAGCACAATTTCAGCTACGGAATCGATCTTTTCTAGAGTAGGTCTTTCCATTTCCCTTGCAAGCATCCCAACAATTTGATGAGCAGTCCTGAAAGGAATTCCGGTTTCCCGGACAAAGGTATCTGCAAGTTCGGTAGCTGTTGTAAAACCCGCAACTGACTGGGTAGCAAGCACCTCAGGGTGGACTTTCATAGTTTTTATCATTCCTTTCATGACCCTTACTGAAGCCCTTACTGTTTCTACTGATCGCCAGATGTTTGGAGTTGCTTCCTGCAGGTCCCGGTTATAACTCAGGGGGAGCCCTTTGCAAATTGTAATCAGGGATATAAGTGAGCCTACAGCTATTCCTGTCTTTCCGCGCATAAGTTCGGCGGTATCAGGATTTTTCTTCTGAGGCATAATCGAAGAGGTAGAAGCATACATATCATCCAGTTCTATGAAATTGAATTCGGAAGAAGACCAGATTACAAGTTCTTCGGCCACGCGGCTTAGGTTTATCATGAGATTTGTAAATCCTGCGGCGCATTCAACAAGAAAGTCCCTGCTGCTGACTGCATCCATAGAGTTTTCTAGCAAGCCTGCAAAGCCCAGGAGTTCCTGGGTTCTTTTCCTGTTTAGGTTAAAACCCGTAGAGGCAAAAGCCGCAGCTCCAAGCGGGCAGAGGTTTACCCTTGAATAAGCATCCTGAATCCTGTCAAAATCCCTGCCAATAGCGGCTTCGTGGGCGCAGAGGTGATGGGCAAGTGTTGTTGGCTGGGCATGTTGCAGGTGAGTAAAGCCAGGCATGAGGGTTTCGGTATGTTTTCCTGCGAGGCTAAGAAGAGTTTGCCTGAGCTCGTGTATTTCTTCAAGCAGGCCGGTTAACTCTTCCCTGAGTACCAGCCTGATACAGGTTGCAACCTCATCATTCCTGGAACGCCCTGAATGCATTCTGCCCCCAACATCTTCCCCAACCATATCGATGAGCTTTGACTCAAGGGAAATATGAATGTCTTCATAGCTGAAATCGAGCTTTTCCATCCCTTCCTCTTTGATTTTCAAAAGCCCACTAAGGATTTTGCTGCAGTCCTCCTTGTTTATAATGTCCTGCTCTTTCAGCATTACGGTGTGGGCAAGGTCCACTGCTATATCAGCATCAAAAATCCACCTGTCAGCTTCCATAGAGGACGTATAACGTAAGATTTCTTCATCCTGGGTAGCTTCCAGCCTGCCTCTGCGTAAAATATTGCTCATCGGGTTTCCTCTCTACGATTTTTATGAAATGGGATAGGTATGAGTATAATTCTTGTTGATGTGATAGTATTGATATGTCTGTGAGACTAATATAAAATCTAACGTGAGACTTAAATGTAAAATTTTATTTGAAATTAATGAAGATTTTGTTAAGATTTAACGTAAGATTTGTAGCGTGGTATTATTTCTAAGGCTTAAATATGAATCGGTTTTGGGAATTTCCCTGTATAGATAACTGTATCAGGCAGAGCTTGTCTTTTTCAGAAAATTCTTGAAACTTGACAAGATTTACTTATATATCCAGTATTCTCCTGTATCCTAAAAGAGCTAATCGTAAGGAAAGCGTAAGTTCAACTAATTTCCGTGGTTTTGAAGTATAACCGGATCTAAGCGATTTACAACATTATTAAATTGTCGATAGAGTTTCTCCTTTACGGCAGGTGAAGAGGAAGAAGTCCTTTAAACCTTAGCGGAAAAACCCTTCAAGTCGGGGTGGGCACTGGAAGGAAAATGAAAATACTGTCCGGCAGGCTGTCTGGTTGCAGGGGTCGATAAAATTTTGAAAAAATTGCAAAGAATGAGAATAGCAAACGTAAAAATAGAATATTGGATAAGGCTTTTCAGTTACTGGATATCTCCCCCTATCTCAGCATATCTGGGATCGATTTCTACAGCCATCTTGTATGCTTCCTCAGCCTCTTCTTCTCGCCCAAGGAAACTCAGACAGATAGCTTTCCCAAACCATGAGTCTGCAGCTTCAGGATTAATCTTGAGTGCATGATCATAAATCTCAAGAGCTTCTTCGAAGCGTTTGAGCTGGGCGAGCACAAAACCTAGACTGGAATAGGCTTCGAAATACTCTGAGTCCAGTTGCGTGGCTTTTTTGTATGCTTCCACAGCTTCCTCAAATCTCTGCATCTGGCTGAGGGTAAAACCCTTATTATACCAGACATCGGCATTTTCAGCGTTGATCTCGATTGCCCTGTCAAAAGCTTTTATTGCTTCATCATACTTTTCAAGGTTTTCTAGGTCTATTCCCATATTATTCCAGGCATCGTCGTTCTGAGGGTCCAGCTCCACAGCTTTCTCATACGCTTTCAGAGCCTGCCTGTAACTGCCAAGTCCATCCAGATCCACGCCTTTATAGTACCAGGCCTCGAGGAAGTTTGGATCAAGTTCAAGTGCCTTGTCGTATGCGAGAACTGCTTCGTCATAATTACCCATCTGCCCGAGGGCTATGCCTTTTCCTACCCAGGCTTCTTTATAATTGGGATCTTCCTCAAGGACTTTTTCATATGCCTCGATAGCTTCCTCGTAGTCTCCAGCCTGACTAAGATTCAGAGCTTTTCCATACCATGCATTTGGATAGTCTGGTCTGAGCTCAAGGGCTTTTTCGTAGGCTTTAACAGCTTCGTTATGCTTCCCAGCCTGGGAATAAGAAAAAGCCATGTTATTCCAGAGGTCTGGATCCTCAGAATTTATCTTGATAGCTTTGTCATAGAGCTCGAGTGCTTCTTCGTATCTTCCAAGGGTTTCAAGAACCGCGGCCTTATTGTTTAAAAGGTAGATATTTTTTGGGTCCTTGTCGATTGCCTTATCAAAGGCTACAATTGCTTCATTAAATTTGCCAAGCCTGAGAAAATCAAGTCCACATTCGTTAAGCTCAGCTGCAAGGATTTCGTCGCTGACTTCCTGATTGCTTATATCCCCAGAATCATTCAGAACGTATATATCTTCGGAAATCGGTGCTTCTTCAGATTTTTCTTCCCCACCTTCTTTTCTGAAGGCTTTATCTTTTGGTTCATCGGAACTCATATCAAAATTTCCTATTATGCCTTTTATATTAGACCCAGCGGATTCTCATATGCCCGCGTTCGTTATTTACTTAAGTCACTTGTTTGTTTATAACTTATACATCTATCCTTTATGGCTTTTATAGCCTCTCCCCGAAAAGCCTTGGGGAATGTTCAGGCGAGCCCTAGTGAAAGTTCAGCAGAATAGAACAGAAATTGGAAAAGCAAGATCTGTAGAGTTCAAAAATTGACAGATCCAGAGAGAAAATAGATAGGCCTAGCAAAAATGGAAAAGATTGAGAATAACAGAAACGGAATTCAAGAAGATACGGAGCAGATTTATCCCGTAGCCTTGAAAGCCGTACTTTTTGATATGGATAATACTCTTTTTGATTTCGTAGCCGCAAAACTTGGAGCTTGCAGGGAGATTCTCTCTTTTATTAGGAGGGATAAGGGAGATAATGCTGAGGAACCTTCAGAGCTTTTCAGATATTTTCTGAGAGGTGTTTACGGTTTCGAAGATTGCGAAAATATTCGAGACTACATGCAGGAAAGAAACATTTTTACACTGCAGGATTACAGGAAGTGTTGTGAGATATATGAAAGGGAAAAACTGCAAAACCTCATACTCTATCCAGCTGTGACGGATACCCTGGATAAGCTGAAGGAGCTGGGCTTAAAGCTTGTAATTATAACAGATGCTAATAGGCATCATGCTCTGTCAAGGCTTACAAGAGTCAGGCTTCTGAATTATTTCGATTTTCTTGTGGCTGCGGACATGACAGGCACAAAAAAACCAGATCCCGCACATTTTCTTTTTGCACTTGAGGCTCTCGGGACAAAACCTGAAGAAACTCTGGTAGTAGGAGACAGTATCAAAAGGGATATGGCACCTGCTCGCAAACTTGGAATGAAAACCGCATATGCTTCCTACGGAGACTGGAGACCTGGAGAAAAAACTGATCAGTGCTTTGATTTCAAGCTCAACACATTTTCGGATTTGCTTGAGATATCCAGGCTCTGAATGGGCATAAAATTAAATCTGAAGCCTGTAATCAGAGGAATCGAGAAAATCAGCCGAAAAGAAAACTTTTTGCCGTCAGTCTGGAATCTCAAAAAGGAATTTTCAGCTAACGGCCTTTTTCCGGCTCTGGGTTTTTTGGCTCTGAGTCTTTGACATCATGGAAAATCTGAGATCTGGCTACTCATCAAAGGATGTCAGAATATATTGGATTTATATCGACTGCCTTTTCGTAAGCTTCTATTGCCTTGTGGTGTTTCTTAATTCTGTCGTACACAATACCTTTACCAATCCAAGCTTTTATAAAACTAGGATTGATGTTGATAGCTCTATCAAAAGCTTGAAGTGCTTCTTCGTATTTTTCAAGATCTCTCAGGGCAATTCCTTTATTATACCAGAACCGAGCATTTTCAGGATTCTTTTTTATCTTGGTGTCAAAGATCTCTATAGCTTTTTCTATATAAAGTCTAGCCTCGTCATTTTTCCCTAGCCAGCGGAGAGCCAAACCTTTGTTATAAAGGGCTTTCCCGTTCACAGGATTTAACTCAAGAGCCTTATTAAAAGCTCCGATGGCCTCTTCGTAGCTCTTTATGTTGCAGAGGCCTATTCCTTTCTTGCACCATTCGCTTGCGCTCATAGAGCTCATATCGTAGTTCTTTTCATAAAGACGGATAGCCTTCTCAAAATCATCCATAGCTTCTTCATATGCCTTCATTTCCCTCAGACCCATTCCCCTTCTGTACCAGACTTCGGGGTCTTCTGGAGCGAGATATGTAGCCTGGCAGAATGCATCCAGTGCTTCTCTATACTGCATAAGGCCTAAAAGCAGTTCAGCTTTGGAGTACCAGGTCTTCGCATCTGTAGGATTGATCTCAAGGGATCTGTTAAAGGCATCGAGAGCTTCATTGTATCTGAAAAGGCTTTTCAGAACCATCCCTTTGCTAAACAGGATTTTTGCATTGTCAGGGCTTATTTCCAGAGCTCTGTTGTATGCATCCAGAGCTTCTGCAAATCGCCTAAGCTCATGGAGTACAACACCTTTACTATACCACTCGTTCGAGGTCATCACTCACCACACCTTTTTTCGATTACGTTTTCACCATTTATCGCATCTGCTCTAGCAATAAATAACATATGCCTTCAAAACGTTAAATCAGTTTTGTACTTTAGTTCCGTACTAAAAATAAGGAGATATCTATAGCTCTACATCATAACTTACTTTCAGAGGGCATATCTACAGTTACATACGTTTACTGTTGCATATACTAATTTGTCTTTTTCTTTTATAAGGATTTTGAAATATTTCTACCTATTATTATCTTATAAATATATTTGTTAAGTTATAGACGCTACTTAGAAAAAGTAAAACAAATTTTCTATTAGCTCTTTCAAATTATTATTGAAATCAATAAAAATATGATTATCCTAGTCTCACATTCTCCTGTCTTTTCTCTATTTAATCCCATAATTTTGCCCTGACCTATAAAACTGACTTATAAAGAATTAATCCGTAAAACGAAACCGAAAAATGGTAAGCTTAATCTAGGGTAATGTTGGTTTTTAATCTGGGGTAAAGTTGATTTTCTGTTTTCTCATAGCGTATCAAAAGTCAAAGTATTAGTCTTAGATACTTAGAAATTCAGGTTTTTCTAAACTGCGGAGACTTAGGTTAGGGTAAGAGGCCTAAATTAATTACGAGATCTTTTTTTCACATTTAGGAGACGATTCTTCTTTTATGTCTTTGCCTTCTAAAAGTCCATTTAAATGATCTTCAAAAGAATAGTAAGTATGAATGGCCCGATGGTTACTTCAGATCTAGCAAATTAACCAACGAAGTTTAAGAGTACGCAAAGGACAACAAAGAAAGTTAGTAAAATCACTCAATAAATATATTTAAAACACTTCTGTGGGTATTAATCTTAAGAGATTATTGAATATTAGTTGGATACAAGAGGAGAGGTATAATAATAAGTGAGTTTATTTAAATTATTTAATAAAGCTGTAATAAAAATTGGTTAATAAAATGTTTTATAAAAATGCTTAATAATAGCATTTAATTAAGGTATCTAAGAATGCTTCTGAGATGGCTAGAGTTATAAAATATTTTCAATGTGTATGTCTTAACATTTGACTTTGAAAATCGTTTTTCTAGTTTGTAATGATTTAGAAAGAATAAGGGCTTTTTTTTAGGACTTTTTTTCTGGTTCTTCACTTGCTTTTGATTAGGCTCGAGTGCGCTTCAAGATCATTTCTACTTTGGCTCTGAGTTCCAGAGGGTTAAAAGGTGTAGTAACATAATCATCAGCTCCCGATTCAAAAGCTTCAACTTTATCTTTAACTACGTTACCTTCACTTAGCATCATTACTGGTATCCACCAATATTTTTGGCTAGCTCTAAGCTGTTTACATATTTTAAAACCTTCAAGATTTGCAAGCTCGGTATCAAGCAGAACAAGGTCGGGTTTTTCAGTTTTTACAGCTTCAAATACGGAAAAGCTGCCAGGAACTTTAACAATGCTATAATCTTCAGCTTTAAGCGCTACCTTAATATTGGAGATATTGCTACCATCACCCATAATAAGGATTTTCTGTCTTGTATCCTTAAGATTTGAAATGCGGATATTTACCAGTTCCTCTGGAATTGAAAGAGTAGAGGCAATATCCACCTCACTTATTTCGGGCTGCCCTTCTATCAATTTCAAAATTTCATGATCAAGGTCTTTGTTATCCATCCCTCCATCACCATACAGTATAGATTTTCTTAGGTATTAAACATTTCTAATATATTTAGAAACTTTTGGTGTTGTAAAATTTGCAGAGTATGAAGAAAACGAGTTACTCATATATTTAGATGGATTTTTATGTATCGCCAGACTCAACGAATAAGGAGATAAGTATATAACCGTAAATAACAAGTTAATATTGGAAATAAGAATCACTTACGGAGAACAGCCACCTCTGAGATGATAACAATGGATCCACTAGAAAAAATATTCGGGAAAACCGCACAAATGACAGTACTAAAAAATTTGATTGAGCACCAGAACGAATCAACTTACCTTTCGGGGATAGCTGAAGAAACTGGTCTGTCTCACTCCAGTGTATCAAGGGTTATTACCCCTCTGATTGCATCAGGTATTGTCATAGAAAAACCCCTGGGAAAGCAAATTCGGACTTTCCAGCTTAATATGGACAGCGAGGCAACAAGGCTGATCATAGATTTCTATGATAAAATTAACCAGATGCTGGAATAAGCCTAATAAAACCAGACACAAGATATGAAAATAGGGGCAGGACATGTTTTCTGTCCCAACTTTTAAAATATATGAATAAATAAACTTTAAGGCTATCTATTTAGGCAGGTCCTTATTTGGATAATTCTCCAGATAACCTGTTTTGGTAACCTGTTTCAGGCGACTTCAGCCAGAAAATTCTTATTCTATCACATTTTATGTTGTTTCTTTTTTAAATTTTTCTATATAATCGTTTGCAGCAGTAGCTGCGAGTGCTCCATCTCTAACGGCTGCTACAAGTTGCCAGAGAGGAGTATCACGGCAGTCCCCCGCAGCATAAATTCCTTTCCTTGAGGTTTCAAGGAAGCGGTCAGTCCTGATGAAACCCTCTTCATTTTTTTCTACATCAATGATTTCAGTGTTCGGATGAATCCCTATGTAAATAAAAACACCGTCAGTAGCCAGTTCCTGCAGTTCCCCACTTTTTAGATCCTTAACGACTATTTTTTTGACTCTTCGGATTCCTTCGGTGTTTCCTATAATTTCCAGGATACACGCGTTGAGTATGAATTCAATATTTGTAGCTTCAAAAGCCCTGTCCTGAAGGATTTTTACAGCTCTCAACTTGTCTCTCCTGTGGATAAGATAGACCTTCTTTGCAATCTTTGAAAGGAGAAGGGCGTCCGCAATCGCGGAATTACCGCCTCCGACTACTACAACGGTTTTATTTTTGAAGAAAGGTCCGTCACAAATAGCACAGTAGGAAACCCCTTTACTAATAAACTCTTTTTCTCCAGGCACGTTCAGATGTTTTGGATTTGCGCCTGTGGCAATTATAACAGCTTTTGATTCAAACTCTCCGCTATCTGTAGAGACGATTTTCTTTTTTCCCTCATCGCGAATAGAGACGACCTCTGTTATCTTTGTTTCTACCCCGATTTCCTGAGCATGACTTTTATATTTCTCCATCAATTCAAGCCCCGAAATCTCTGGAATCCCAGGGTAATTTTCCACCACATCTGCAAGCGCAATCTGGCCGCTGATTTCGCTTTTTTCAAGAATTATAGTGTTGAGCCCGAAGCGTACGGCATAGATCCCGGCCGTGAGCCCTGCTGGCCCCCCTCCTACAATTATCAGATCGTACATATTTACCTCTTAATCCAAAAAACAATTTCAGAAAAATACACTTTTAAATATATATTTTTGGGATTAACTCAACTAATACGGGCTATAGCATCGGCTTTTTTCGGAAGACCTGTGAAAGCCACCTCTCCGTTAATAATGGTTGTAGGAATACCAGCTATGCCAAATTTATCAATCAGTGCCTGACCCTCCGGAGTTTCCACATCTATTTCTTCGTAGTCAAAGTCATACTCGGATTTCAGTTCTTTCCAGAGCCTGCGAGTTGCCGGACAGGCAGTACACCAGCTAGCGTGAATAAGTGTAACTTTAACTATAATAATCACCCTAAAAACTGCATTCGTAAACCCATTGTACTATTAATTTCCACATATAATAAGTTAAGTGTATTTATATCTCAGGAAATAAGGACTTATTACTGCTTAAAAATAAAGGTATATTTTACTTAATATCTTGACAAAAAGCTTTAAGCCAACAGGGCTCCTAAAGCGGGTTATGCTTACATTTATAGGTCTGGGACTTTTTGACGAATATGACATTTCTTTAAAGGGACTCGAGGCGATTAGGGAAGCTGACCTGGTTTATGCAGAGTTCTATACATCCTGTCTTATGGGTACGAATCTTGAAAAAATGGAGAAACTCTATGGAAAGAAAATCTTTTTACTTTCAAGAGAGGACGTGGAGCAGTATCCTGACTGGCTTAATGAGGCAAGGGGCAGGAAGCTTTGCTTTCTGACAGGCGGAGATACAATGGTCTCCACAACCCATGTAGATTTGCGCCTGAGAGCTGAAAAGCTGGGGATAGAGACCCGCTTGATTCATGGGGCATCCATCGCCTCGGCGGTCTCGGGACTTACAGGGTTGCAAAACTACCGCTTCGGAAAGTCTGCAAGCATTCCTCATCCCTATGAAAGCAGGAGGGGCACAAGGGTAATTTCGGAAACTCCTTATGATATCATAAAGCAAAACTCGGAACTTGGCTTGCATACTCTGGTTTTTTTGGATATAGATCAGGAAAAAGGCTACATGACTGTAAATACTGCACTTGAACTTCTTCTTGAGGTTGAAGAAAGAAGAGAAGAAGGAGTAATTCGCGGTACTGCTGCAGTAGGAATAGCCAGGGCAGGTTCGGAAAATCCAGTAGTAAAAGCAGACTATGTAGAAAACCTAAAGGACTTCGATTTTGGAGAACCTCTCCATATCCTAGTAATTCCCGGAAAACTGCACTTTCTTGAAGCTGAAGCGCTTGTAAAACTTGCAGGAGGCCCAATAGGATTTATGAGAGAAGTGGAGTGAAAAAGAATGGTATTACTAAAATGCCTTCAGGAAAACGCCTCCAGGTGATTACGATGCCTGCTGATTTGGATGAAAAAATCAAAAGATATGAAGATATGTTAAAAAGGGCACTCCAGAAAGCTAAATATGCCCCTATTCAGGGCTCCCATATGTATGCTGTTGCAAAGGATTATTATACAATGGCAGAAGCCTATTATAAAGACGGGCTCTATTTTCTGAAGAATGGAGACCCTGTAAACGCCCTGGCTTCCTTTAGCTATGGTCATGCTTGGCTTGATGCGGGAGCAAAACTAGGGGTTTTTGCAGTAGACGACGAAACTCTTTTTACTATATAATATGGTAAAAACAAGAATAAAAAGGGAAAAGGAAATCAAAAATACCCGAACTCTGAATTCAGGGAGAAAGCATAGAGACCTCAAGTGAGACCTCAAGTGGAAGGATTAAAACTATAGAACTGAATTAAGAAACTAACTGAGAAACCTTATTTAAGAAACTAACTGAGAAACCTTATTTAAGAAACTAACTGAGAAACAGTATAAATGTTAATATAAAATTATTCCATTTGAACTAGAAACAATTTATATACTTTATTCTATTCTCTAGATTCTGCAAGAAACTTTTCCTAATCGGTAAGTCTTCTTGAAGTATCTTCTTGAAATATGCATATTACTGAATTATATGGTGGACGATGATGAAGAACTTCCATGTGGTACTTGAAGCAGCTTGGTTGGTTAGAGATGTAAAGACGGCTGATGATGCTATAGGGGTTGCGATCTCTGAGGCTGGAAAACGCCTGAACCCTAAATTGGATTTTGTAGAGGTTGACGTGGGAACTACGGTCTGCCCGGTGTGCAGTGAGCCTTTTAGCAGCGTTTTCATAGCAGCAAACACCGCTCTTGTAGGGCTTGTATTTGAGATGAAGGTTTTTGATGCTGAGTCTGCTGAACACGCGGAAAGGATTGCCAAATCCGTTATAGGGAAATCTCTCAGGGATATTCCGTTAACAGTTGTTGAAGTGACCGAGTTCGAAAGGTCAGCCGATAAGGGCGAACCGCAGCAGAAGAGCAAGACAGGTAAATAAACAATTTGTTCCCAGAGTCTGTTCAATTCAACGAAAGCGTTATGCCGCAGCTAGTTATTTCTTTGGTTTTTGATTGGCATAACTCAAGGCTCCCAGTAAACTCAGGGGATCACAGCTAAGAAACCTTTGAAAAACAGTGATTATCTTAAGAAAGACAATAAAAAAGCAAGTTTTATCACCTCGGCATTTTGATTATTAAAGAGTTACTCAGCCTGAAGATTCCCAGGCTTTTCCACAACCCGTGAAAAAGAGGACACTACATGGACAGAATAATTTCCATCGTAGGGCATACTGCCCTTGATTATATCGTAGATGTTGAAAAAATCGCAGGAAAAAACGAATCATCTCCCGTAACTGATTATGAAGAATACCCTGGTGGAGGGGCTGCCAATATTGCGGTTGCCATTACTAGGCTAGGGGGAAAGAGCCAGCTGATTTCCCCGGTTGGTAAGGATTTTACAAGTTCAGGATATGAAAAAATTCTTACAGATGCGCATGTTGACCTCTCCCGACTTTACAGGCTTGATGACCAGAAGATTTCTAAGGCATTTATTTTCACGGACAAGGAACACAACCAGACAACTTACTTTTACTGGGGAGCCTCTTCAAAATTCAAAGAATTGGAACCCGAACCTGTAGATTTTGTCCATCTTGCAACTGCAGACTCAATCTATAATGCAAAGCTTGCACAAATTGCCGGCTTCGTGTCCTTTGATCCTGGCCAGGATCTTGTTACATATTCAAAAGAAAATCTTGAGCTCGTACTTGCTAACACTGATATCCTGTTTGCTAACCGGCACGAGATTAGGCGAGTCTCGGAGATTACCGGAAAAAGCTTCTCTGAACTCAAGGCTATGATTGATGTTATCGTTGTTACATATGACTCCAAGGGCAGTACGATTTATACAAATGAAGGAGAATTCGAAATTCCTGTGGTTTCTGTCAAAGCTGTAGATCCTACAGGAGCAGGAGATGCTTACAGGGCTGGTTTCCTTCTTGCCCTTACTAGAGGCTATTCCCTTCCTACATGTGGGAAAATAGGGTCTACTGTAGCTTCTTTTGTTGTGCAGGCGCGGGGCTGCCAGACAAATCTCCCCACATGGGAAGAAATGAAAACCCGTTATGAAGCCAATTTCGGAAAGCTTGAGAAAGATTGCTGAAATTGCAAATTCCGGCGTTAATACGCTAAATGTCAATAGCTTTAAAAATTAAGTCAATAAGTCTATAAAGTATTACTTAATGATCCAAGTAATATAACCCCCTATCCACGAAAAAGTTAGTAAAACAAAAGGGATGCAGATGAAACTCGCAGCACTGGTTTCCGGCGGCAAGGACTCGATTTTTGCCATATATAATGCTCTTCAGGAAGGGCATGAGGTTACTCACCTGATTAATATAATTCCAGCAAGGGATGACTCCTACATGTACCATTCTATCAACCTCCACATAGTAGAACTAATCTCTGCTGCCTGTGAAATCCCATTGGTTCTGCAAGAATCCAGCGGAATAAAGGAGCTTGAACTGGATGATCTGACCCTTGCCCTTAAGAAAGTGGACGCTGACGGGGTGTCAGTAGGCGCTATTGAATCTCAGTATCAGCTAGGTAGAGTGCAGAAAATCTGCGATTCTCTAGGGCTCAGAGTCTATGCCCCCCTCTGGCACAAAGACCCAGAGGAATTGCTCAACGAGATGGCGAAAGTACTCGATATTCGGATCGTTAGGGTCGCAGCTGACGGTCTTGATAAAACCTGGCTGGGACGCCCTATAAATATAAACTCAATCGAACATCTCAAAGCGATGAATAAACGGTATATGGTTCACATGGCTGGGGAAGGCGGAGAATATGAGACTGTTGTGCTTGATGCCCCTTTCTTTAAAAAGCGCATTGAGATTGTAAAAAGTGAAATAGAATGGCAGGGGGACACCGGCTCCTTAAAGATTTTGGAAGCAAAACTCGCAGACAAAGCTTAATTACCAAACAATTTTTCTGAAAATTCGGTTTTGTTTGTTTCGTATTTAGAAGCACTGTGTCTCTTTAAACTGATGTCTTCTTATTCTTTTCTTTTTCTTATTCTTTTCTTTTTTGACTTTTGCTTTTCATGTATTTTTCAAGCTTGAAACCTGAATTACTATATAAAATATGATTTGAAACCTGCTTTGTCAATGTGAAGCCTAATTTGAAAAATCTTTCCCAAGAAATATAAGTACTGTAAAAAGTTTGATCAAAATAACAGTATATCTCTATTTTTATATAATATGATATATGTTTATTAATTGGGCATCTGAGAAAAATCTTTTTCTATTGTAAACCTCAGCCAACATTCTTAACCCCCAACTCCCCCCCCACACCCCTAATACTCAGATGCCCTATCCCAAACAATCTCTATAATAGTTTTTCCTAATACTGTTCTCCTAATACTGTTCTCCTAATACTGTTCTCCTAATACTGCTCTTTCTGATAATTTTTAATATTAATGACGGCAGAATTAAATGGGGCCTTTAAGAGCTAACAGAAACAGATATTTGATGTGGTTTAAAAAAGAGATTTTCGGGGCGAGCCCATGAGTATAGTAAATTCACTGTTTCTTTAAGTTTAAACAAAGGTTTAACAGTTATCCTTAAGGCTTAGAGGGGTCAATCAAATCTAGAATTCTCAGGGCAAGATATGCTCCGTTTGCTCCATTATCAATCCCTACACTTCCAACAGGCACTCCTGGAGGCATCTGTGCGATGGAAAGCAGGGCATCAAGTCCACCAAGTTTTGCGCTCACAGGGACTCCTACTACAGGCCGTTTTGTCCTGGAAGCTACAACTCCTGGAAGGGCTGCCGATAAACCTGCAATTGTAATAAACACCTTTGCATCAGTGCTTGAAATGTAGTTGTCAAGTTCGTCAGGGTTCCTGTGAGCAGAAATAACCATAACTTCGTAAGTGTATTTGCTTTTTTCAAGCACAGTTATCGCACGGTTGGCGATAGGTCTATCAGATTCGGAACCCATAATTATTGAAATATCAACCATTTTTAGCTTCTCCTGGACAGTCAGGGCAGGCTTCCCTTGCCACTCAACTCGTTCTGGCGTTCAATACTCATCCTGATAAGAATCTCAAAAATAGCTTTTATGGACCCTAAATCAAGGTTGAGTTCGGTTGCGGCATTTAAAGCTCTATTAATTACAACCTCATTTTGCTTCTGGTCATTTATCGAAGTACCATTTATTCTTTTTGATTCAAGTATTCTTTCAGCCAGGTTTACTCTTTTATCTATGAGGGCAAGAATTTCGCTATCAATTTCTTCAATTTCCTTGCGGATTGACTCAAGTTCACTCAAGTGTACCCCTCGTTTTATAAAGTTATTGCACCTCTGTTATTTATAGAGGTTTCTATAATCCTGCCTTCTATTCCACAGCTTTCCCAGACTGACCTCAGTTCTTTTGCCTGCTCGGATTGCACAAGTGCTACATATGAAGGACCTGTTCCGGATAAGCTTACTCCTTTTACTCCGCATTCGAGCGCTCGGAGCAGGGGTTCTGTACTAAAGCCAAGAGCCCCGCAGTAGAGAAAACCATTGAGCGTCATGGCTTGCTCATAGTTACCTTCCAGAGCAAGCTCATAGGCGATTTCCACGTATGGAGCTATAAGCCTTGAGCGTTTAACATCTGTATCCGCGCTGAAGGCTCTAGTGGCAGGCGCAAATATCAGGACTTTTGAATCAAACTCCTCGCGCCTGAGAAGCTCCATTCCCCTATTATCGGTAATTACAATTCCTCCAAAAAAAGAGGCACATGCATCATCAAAGGCGCCTGTTATAGTAATTCCTACTTCTTTTGCAGCCTTAACTCCAAGTCTTACGATCTCAAGAGGCTGAAGAGTCTCACCAATTGCACGAAGAGTTGCAAGGACTGAGGCGTTTGCTGCGGCACTACTGCTCTTGAGCCCGCTTGCTAGAGGGATTTCGCTTCTCGTACTTACTGTGCCTCCCAGTTCAAGCCCAAAGCGCTCAAGGGTCATTTCAACAGAGCGCTCAATAAGACGAGCATCTCCTTCAGGCATTTCCTCGATAAATCCTGAGACTTCAGTCTCACACTCTGAAAGTTCGACCTTTGCAAAGGTTTTTAAATCTATCCCAAATGCAGCGCCCTTCCAAGTAGCTATAGCGTTTATTATGGTTCCTGCTCCTGATGCGCAGGCATACCCTTCAAGTGTCATCAAGCTCAGAATGTGTTATTCTTTAATATTTTTTGCTACGTTTCTTCTTAGAATCTGGATTTCCCAAAATAAAAGGCTCCGTAAGATATCCATAAAACAAAACACCATAAGAAGCGAGAATCTATAGATATAATTATTAAAGTTGAATGATGTATGTGGAAAAGTACTTCTAATTATTATCTGAAATACTATAAAATTATAGATAAGTATCCTTGACTTCAGATTTAGCAGATTTAACTAAAAACGGGGAATTAACATCGAGACAAGGAAAGTACAGCAGACAGGCGGATCCACTTACATCATTTCCCTTCCAAAACAATGGGCAGAAAAAGTTGGAGTAAAAACAGGTATGAGGGTTTCCCTTCAAGCACAGCCAGATGGAAAACTACTGGTAAACCCCTTTCTCGAAGGACGGGCGATAAAAATCAAAAAAATCGATGTTACTGGCTGTGAAATAAATACACTGGAGCGAGATATCATTGCTGCATATCTTCAAGGATATGACAAAATCGAGCTTTACTCGGAGAGAATACTCGCTGAACAAAAACAAACAATTCGGAAGGTCTGCCACAAACTCATAGGTCCGGAAATTACTGAAGAAAGCTTAAATTATGTGGTTATACAGGACCTCCTTAACCCGAATGAACTTCATATTAAAAAAGGTGTACAAAGGATGTTTCTTATTGCAAAATCCATGCAAAAGGATGCAGTAAGGGCTCTTAAAACTGTTGATTTCGACCTTGCACTTGATGTAAGTCAGAGAGATGATGAGGTTGATAGGTTATTTCTTCTGATATCTAAACAGTTCCATTCCATTCTATGTGGAGGAAGAATGCCAGATTCCGCAGAAACAAATATAGAAGAGTACCATGAGTTTAGAATGGCGGCAAGCCCGCTGGAGAGGATAGCCGATCATGCACAGAAAATAGCCAACGTTGTCTCAAAGTTGCAACGGCCTGTTAGTGATAATGTGATGAAAGAGATCGAAAAACTCAACAACGCTTACATCGAACTAGTGAAGCAGTCTGTTGAAGCTCTTTTTGATGCCGATGCTTCTCTTGCCAATCAGGTAATAGACAGTGTTGATAATATGCGTGCATGGGTAGAGCAATTACATGCATCTATTTTGAAATTAGAAACTCATGAGGTTGTGATTTCACTTGGAATCGTTGTAGATAGTTTGTCAAGAATAGGAGACCTTAGTTCTAATATAGCCGAAATTGCTGTAAACATGGCAATTCAAGATCGATGAACATCCTGAAGAGAAAAGCGTAAACGCTCTCCACGTTAATAAATAAGACAATTTTCTTTTCTGAATAAAATTTCTTTAAAGTAATAAAAAAATTAGATATATAGTTAAGCTCTTAAATCCGAGTTATAGGTTTACTTTTCGATGCTTTAAACGCTTAAAAATTGCTCCACTATTTAAAAAGATTCTTGAATTTATAAAAAATACTTTGAAACATTTAGAGGGGTAAGTGAGCTGTAAAATTATTAACTGCAGTTAGGCGAAGTAATATTAGAAGATATTATTATAAAACAATTTATATTTTTGGAGTAATCGGATAAAAAATAGGAAAAAATATAAAGGAAAGTGTAGAACATCAGTGCACCTATAAAAAATAATAAAAACAGATAGAGTTTGGGAGAGCTTAAAGTCTCCTGTATAAAAAGCTTCTTACTTTTTAATAAAAGCTTTCTGTTAATGTTGTGAGGAATCAGACGATAAAAGCAATTTATTTATATTCTGGTGTTATCTCCATGCAGAGCCTTTCTATTCTACCACAGATAGGATATGAAATTTCTTATTTATTCATAGATATGTCGGAAAAAGATGAAAGTATCCAATTTCTCGATCTCTTTAGTACGACGATAGAAATTGCTTACATGCATTGATCAATAACTAAAGATTCATTATAAATATCAACCCACAAAGGAAAGCAATCCGAGAAATCCTTAGGTGTTATGCTTTTCCCACAGGAGGGAAGCTATGAATATGATAAAACGATTTAAGGTAAGCTTTTCAAGAATGTTCAATAAGTTGTTTAGAAAAAAAGGAGCATGTATAGGAATCTATGGTCCCCCCAATGCTGGCAAGACTACCCTTAGCAATCGGATCCTCAAGGATTGGGTCGGAAACGAAGAAACAATGGGTTCTGTTTCTCACATTGCCCATGAAACCCGGCATGCCAAGAGAAGAAATGGAATAAGCATTCAGACCAATGGGCATACAATCAGCCTTGATATCATAGACACGCCCGGGCTTGCCACAAAAATAGATTTCCACGATTTCATGGAGCATGGAATGAGTGATTCAGAATCCAAGAAACGGTCCAAAGAAGCAACAGAAGGGGTAATTGAAGCTGTCAAATGGTTGGATGACCTTGATGGAGTCATACTGGTTATGGATTCCACTGAAAATCCCTATACTCAGGTCAATGTAACGGTAATAGGAAATATGGAAGCCAGAAACCTTCCGCTTCTTATCGTAGCAAACAAGGTAGACCTTCCTGAAGCCGACCCGTCCGGCATAAAGGATGCCTTCCCCCAGCACCCAATGGTGCCAGTTTCGGCACTTGAAGGGGTGGGAATGGATTCGTTTTATGAAGCTCTGGCAAAACAGTTCGGGTGATCTACGTGCAGGGAATTCAGCTTGATTTGATATCCGAAGCCAGAATCTCTCAGATGGCTTCAATGGAAAAAGTCCGATATATAATCGATGAGGTACGAAAAGGTAAAATTCTGGTACTTGAAAAGGGCTTGAACCCTATGGAGGAAGCAAAGCTTATAGAAATGACAATGTCAGCAATCCAACCTGATGTGTTTTCAGGCATTGAGATGCAAAGTTATCCTGCTAATCCCGATGGTTCGTTGCTAGGAAAACTTTTCAGAAAACAGGGCAACAAGCGACTTACGGTAATAGGGCCTGCAAACCAGCTCAAAACCCTTAAGAAAGATCGAAACCTCATCAGTGCACTTGTCTCTGCAAGTAAATAAACGAAGTGGAAGCAATGTGTGCCCAGAAGACCCAAGACGTGGAAGCTATTATTTCCCCTCCTCAATCCCTCGGCTCCTTTGAAATGGGCAGGAATGACGTTAATGTAATCTGTACTTACGGGAAAATCGCTGTATGGTTTGGACGGAAAGTCCCTGATTACATTATAGCACAGATACTGATAGGAATTTCAAAGGTCGATCAGTCTACGGTTCATGAATTTGAAATTATCTGCAACTTTGATGAGATCACGGAATATGAGAGTAAAGGGTACACACTCGTGTCCTATGGAAAAACAGCCGGTGGTTACCGTGTAAACTTTAGCATTCCTTTTTCCAACAAAAAAGCTATTTTCCACCTATCAAAATTTATACTTAAAGAACTCGGAAAAGGAGAAGCCCGTAAGGATTTTTATTGGAATGGGAATGACTGTGATATTCAGAGACTCTATCACGAATTTAAAAATAACATTGAGAACTGGGAACTGAAAGCTATTAATTATAAAATCGAATCACAGACAAACAGGTAAAACCTAGACTTGCTGATTTGCAGTAAGGTAGTAAGAAAGCTTCCAGTAAATTGCTCTGAGTTCCTTATTGCGAACTTAAAGGGAGTGGGAAGGATTTGAAAAAAGCGATCTAGAAGCCTTTCAGTTGTTGATATATGCTCTCAATTATTTACACAGATAGGTAAATAAGATTTTAATCAACTAAATATTATATAGAGAAATTAATTATAATAGAGGATTAGTAATAATTAGTATAGAAAATTAGTATTAATTATTATAGAGAATTAGTGATTTAACCCAATGTTTTTTGGAGAACTCATATGAATAAAACTCAGGTAGAAAACTGCGAAGATGTATTACTATCAATGAGATTAATTTCAGAAAACCTCAAAGAGGTTGTTGACAGGCTTGACAAAGAATCCATAAAGATGATGATTCAGAAAATCCTGAACAGCAAAAGAATCTTTTTAATGGGAGCCGGAAGATCCGGGCTTGTCGCCAAAGCTTTTGCAATGAGGCTTATGCATCTTGGATTCAGTGTGTATGTAGTTGGAGAAACTACAACCCCTGCAGTCCAGCCTGAGGATGTGGTAATTGCCATTTCAGGGTCTGGAGAAACTCATTCTATAGCGGATCTTGGAAAAATAGTAAAAGACATTGGCTCAACTCTCATAACGGTTACTTCAAAAAAGGAATCTACACTCGGTAGAATCTCGGATATTGCTATGATCCTCCCGAGCAAGACTAAAAACGACCTTGATGCAGGCGGCTACCTTGAAAGAAATATGCGTGGAGACTACAAAAACGTGCCTCCTCTGGGCACATCTTTCGAAATTACCTCGCTTATTTTCCTTGATTCAATAATCGCTCAGCTGATTACGCTTACAGGCGCGTCTGAAGCCGAACTTAAGTCGAGGCATACTAACATCGAATAAGAAATCGAGGCATACCAACATCGAATAAGAAATCGAGGCATACCAACATCGAATAAGGCTGGAAATCGGCAGAAAGTAGTGGATATACTCAAAACAGTTATTTGCAAGGATATATTTTGCAGGGATACAGGAGGGCTCAATTTGAGGGAAATAAAGTTTTCAGAGAACGTTGCCAGAATAGATATGTCCGGAATTAGAAAGATTTTCGAAGCCGCAGGGTCGGATGCAATTAACCTTGGGCTTGGGCAGCCGGACTTTGATACTCCTGGGCATATCAAGGCAGCAGCAATAAAAGCCATAAACGAAGGCTTTACGGGTTATACCGTAGGTACGGGAATTCCAGAGTTAAGAGAAGCCCTGAGTTCCAAGTTCAAGGAGGAAAACGGGTTTTCGGTTTCCCAGGAGGAAATTATTGTCACTTCGGGAGCGTCGGAAGCTCTTGCTATTGCCCTGGCAGCCCTTTTAAACCACGGGGATGAAGTCCTTATCTCAAACCCTGGCTTTGTTTCTTACAATGCGCTGACCGAGATTCTGGGCGGCAAAGCTGTAAGTGTCTCCCTTGCCGAGGATCTTACTATGAAGCCTGAAGCAGTGCTTGAGAAGCTTACCCCGAAAACCCGAGCTATTATCCTCAATTCCCCATCAAATCCCACAGGTGCAGTCGCAAGCAGGGCAGATGTAAAAGCCCTGGCCGAGATTGCAGACGACCATAATATAACCATTATTTCAGACGAGGTTTATGAGTATTTCATTTACGAAGGAGAGCATGTAAGCCCTGCCAGCTATTCGGACAATGTGATTACGGTAAACGCTACCTCAAAGAGCTATGCAATGACTGGCTGGAGACTTGGGTATGTAGCGGCCAGGAAAGATTATATTGCCCAGATGCTCAAGGTGCATCAGTACATCCAGGCCTGTGCCAACTCAATTGCTCAGAAGGCTGCTTATGCCGCAGTGACAGGACCTAAAGACTCAGTCAATGCCATGCGGGAAGAGTTCAGAAAGCGCAGGGATGTGCTCGTGAAAGGGTTGAATGAGCTTGGGATGGAGTGTGCTCTTCCGAGAGGTGCTTTCTATGCTTTCCCGAAAGTCTCAAATTCCGCAGAAGTTGCTTCGAAATTGATCTCAAACGGCATCGTTGTCGTTCCAGGCACAGCCTTTGGAAGCGAAGGAGACGGTTACATCAGAATCTCCTACGCGGCTTCAATGGAAGATATCGAAAAAGCGCTGGGCATCATGGAAAAGGTGCTTTGAAGCTTTTATAAAAAGATATTTTCTTTTCTCTCTTTTCTCTCTTTTCTCTCTTTTTTCCAATTTTTTCTAATTTTTTCCTTCTCTTTTTCTTTTCCTCGTGGTAACTCAAATTGTCAATGTGGATGAAATTAAAAAATAGATAATAAGGTTGATGGGAACAAATTATGAAAAATACTGCTTTTGAGGAAACATCTGTGAAAAGTCTGTAATAGATAAGTTGACACTTATATCCCCGAGCTAAAGACTTAGGGGTTTTATGCTTCTTTATATAATTAGTAAACTGTAACTCAGCAATAATTTGGAATTTATCAAAGGTGGGTGATTGAACGAAAAAAGACGGATTAAATAAAATTTCACGACAATATCTGATACCGATACTGCTATCGATGCTCATTAGTACGATCGGGTATTTTATAATGTACGGTATTCCTTTATCAGGCATTCCTGAAATAGATGACATTTCTTATGTTGAGATCTCTAATAATAGATTAGATGTTCAGGCAAGAAGATTTTCAGACATTGAGGAGCTGGAAAAAGCAGTTTATGTGACGCACTTCCTCTCATATAAACCCGGAACACCTGAAATGGAAGAGCCTATAGTTGAAATGATATTTCATCTGAAGGACGGAACTTCATTGTCAGTCAGTGTCAATGAAAAAACAGTTTATAAAAATGGAAAGGCGTATGCTCTTAAGGGCGACAACGGGGAAGTTTTTATCAGAATATCAGAAGGAATTTTCTTTTTTCATGATTTGCATGAAAATGTATAAGTAAGATTTCCTCATATGCTCTCTTTACCCTCTTTTTCCGTTATTGTGAGAATTCCACTAATTGTTTTAATCCTTTCATCAACCGAGAATAATTAGACGTCATATGGTACACATTCGTAACCATAAATTTAAAAATATATTTTTTCAATCCTAAACTAAAAATCAATAGCAGGAATAATCATAGTTTCCAAAAAAATCTCGCGGAAAATGGGCTTCTCATTACTCCTTTATTTTCATTTACTTAGTCTGTTTCACCTTCATTTTCTTAATCTGTTTCAGGATGATCAACGTTAACTTTGGATATATTTATATTGGGGTGTCCTGATACCGTGATACACGGAGAAAATAACTAAGGAAAATGAACTTTTTGTAACTTCATTGAAAGCTGTTTGCCTTGAAGATTCAACACTGATAAGGAGAATTTCTGGATGCTTTCGCTAAAATAGCTTCGGAAGAGAGGTACGAAAAAGCGAACTCTGTACCCGCTGCCTGTAACTAAAGGAGCGCTTGTATTTATATTTATTTTCCTACTGTTGAGCCCGGCTTCCGGTTCGGCCATCCCGGTAGGAGGCAGAGCAGCTAGCTATTTTTACGGGAGCGAAAGTACAATAGAAGTGTTTTTACTGGAAAACCTTGAAAATCCAGCTTTGTTTTTTACTCCGGAATTTTCATATCCTTTAGCAGGAAACCGAGAAGGAAAAAACAAAAACTTTGAAAAAATCAGTCCCTTCTTACTCCTGGCAGCGGGCATCCTTGCTGGTTTCAACCCTTGCCTCCTTGCGGTAATGGCGTTTCTTGCTTCAGTCACCCTTGCCCAGCACGGAAGAAGAAAGGAAATGCTCAAAATCACGCTCGGATTTTCGGCAGGAATCTTTACCATGTATATGCTTGCAGGAACGAGTATTCTCGGTATAGTTAATTTTCTTCCAGAAGTACAAGTAGGTTTTATAGAAGCTTCAATCCTGCTCATTGCCCTGCTTGGGATCTGGCATATTTTTGATGCTTACTGGCTGAAAAAACATGCAAAATCCACCTTCAGGACTCCCGAACCTTTGAAGAGATTTATGAGCACAATGGACAAAAATCTTCTAACGTTATCCTTCCTTTCAGGAAGCATGTTCTCTCTGGTCAAAGCTCCCTGCGTGGGAGCAATCTACCTCTCACTCCTGAGCATCCTGGCAACGAAAACTGATATCATCAGGGGAATATTGTATATGGGACTCTACAATCTCGGACTTCTGCTTCCAGTAATCGCTCTAGGTCTCCTGCTTGCCTCAGGACTCAGCCCGAATAAAGTCACCGAGTTCAGGGAAAAATGGAGAGTAGAAATAAGGCTGACAACAGGAATTATATTGATTTCCGTTGCCCTGCTCATGCAGTTTGAAATTATCTGATCTTAAGGACCCTGGAGTAATGCAACAAAAAACCTGAATTCAAGCCAGCGTGGACACGTGCAAATTAAGTTTATTTCTTAGTAAATTTTAGTACAATTCCTCTTGCCTCTAATTCAGCCCTCTTGAACGCATCCGCTGCACTACAACCATTGCGCCGGTTGACCACCAACCGTTGCGCCGGTTGACCACGCCTCCGAGACGTTTTCGGTCAAGCCTTTTCTGAAAAGGCTTGTGATCAAACTTTTTTTGAAAAAGTTTGTGGAACTCTGGCGTTAGATTATAGGCTCGGTATCCGGCTCTTTAGAAGAGGAAAGATGCTTTTCTTCGAGCATCTCCAGAAGCCTTTCCATTGCTTCTTCAATCCCTTCTCCGGTAATTGTGGAGATATTTAATTCTGCTTCATCCAGTTTCTGGAACTCAGGTCTGTCAGCTTTGTTTGCAACCACAAGCAGGGGAAGTTCGAAGTTCTCCCGGATTTCCGCAAGCAGGCCTTTCTGGTCTTCAATTGCATATCCGCAGCTTTCACTGGGGTCAATCATGAACATTACAACCGCATCAAGGTAGCGAATTGCAGTGATTGCCTGCCTTTCTATATCGTTTCTCTCGGGCATAGGGCGGTCGAGAAGACCAGGCGTATCCATAACTTGATAGCGTACTCCATCTCGAGTAAAATGCCCGATTGATACTCCTTTTGTTGTAAAAGGATAGGATGCGATTTCTGGGCTTGCACCTGTAATCTTCGAGACAAAACTTGACTTTCCGACATTCGGGTAACCAGCAATCACAATTGTGGGTTCGTCCTGGACATCAGGAAGTTTCCGTAGGATGTTTCTTGCTTCATTGAGGAAGAGAAGGTCCTTGTTTATGGACTTGATAATGGAGGCAAGCCTTCCGAAAGCCTCTTTCCGGACAGGTTCAGGGATATCCGAATTCCGAATTTTCCCAACATAGATCCTTGCAACCTCATGGATCTTCCTGCTTGCCCAGTCCACAGATGCAAGAGACATCTTGAGTTTTTCCACGCCTACAAGGATATTCGTGAGTTCATAATAGAATCTGGGTAATTGTTCAAAACTTGGAAATCTCCTGACTACGTTTGCAAGATTGTCAGTGAGAATATTTGCGGCTGTCAGCAGCATGGACTCGTTGGCTCTGAACCTGCTTTCCCTGCTATCTATGGTTTTCCCGGACATAGCCCTAGCTGACCGCTTAAAAGCTTTATTGATTAATTCCTCGGAAGTTGGAACTGTGTGAATTTTTTCAAAAATCATCATATCTAACCCTCTTGGGGCTCTGCAGTTTTCTATATGTTGTTTTAAATAGGAGCTTAATAAATTGAATATGCAAGCAAGAGTCTCGCAGAGATTCCTTAGGTCGTATTTTCTGAGGAAATTTTTTGTTCAACTTTGAATTTATATCTATGCGTTCAGATGATAAACTTAATATAGGGCATAAAACCAATTTGAAACTCAAAGCAGAACCGGACTCTTTTTATATTTGTAATAGTAATTTATAATAGCTATTTATAATCATTAATTATGGCAAATACATACGTTAACATCAATTGCCTATGTACAGATTTTATACATCATCCTAATAAAAGTATATGAAATTGATGGTGATAGCGTGGAACTCACTTTGATTCAAAAAGATATTGTTATTTCATTAATCAACCTTCAGCGGCAAAAGGACCGGGCAATTAAAGGGGAAGAGATCGCCGAGGTCATCCAGCGCAATCCTGGAACTGTCCGCAACCAAATGCAGTTATTAAAGGCTTTAGGACTTGTAGAAGGAGTACCTGGGCCTAAAGGAGGATATAAGCCTACAGGAAGAGCTTACGAAGCGTTAAAAATTCAGCAATTGAAAAATGAGTCCGTAGTTCCTCTTTACAGGAATAACACATTAGTTAAGGGAGCTACAGCTGCCGAAATTAGTTTTACGACAGTCAGAAGTCCTGACGCCTGCTGTGGAGTCGTCCGCGTATTAGGAAACACAAAAGACTTCGTGATGGACGATAAGCTTCAGATAGGTCCTACCCCCGTAAACCGCCTGATAATTCGTGGGGAGGTCACAGGAAGGGATGACACTAACAATTCCATTCTCTTCAACATTACGGAAATGGTTTCTCTTCCCAAAAAACATGTAAAGCATTATATGAAGTATCCTCCTATGCTTGTTAATCTGAATGCAAGTATCCAGGAAGCAACAAGGCTTTTCATCAGGAACAATGTTCATGGTGCTCCTGTAGAGGACAAAGGAAAAGTCGTGGGAATCATTACATATACTGATATTGCCCACGCAATTGCCCAGGGGAAACTAAACGTAAAAGTCAAAGACATTATGACAAAAGAACTTATCACAGTTGATGGGGATATGCAGCTCTACGATGTAGTAAAACTTTTCCACAAGTACAATGTGGGAAGGCTTATCGTAACAATTAATGGTGTACCTAAAGGCACGCTGTCAAAAACCGATGTTCTGAACGAACTGGCCGTGTATAGAGAAAGTTAAAATTTTTACGGCTTCTTGTAAAAGGGTGGAAAGGTATTCTCAGAAGCCGCCGAAAAAAATCTCGATATTCTTAGGATATCGGATTTTCTGCACATTCTCATCCAGGAGGAAACCTCTTGGTCTTCAATCCCTTTTCATGCTTTCATGTCGGGAACTGAGCTCGGCAGCGATTTCATCAAGGGTAACATTATTTGCCGCAAGCAGTACTAGAAGATGGAAGATAAGGTCCGAACTTTCTGAAACGATCTCCGCATGGTCTTCGTTCCTGACTGCAAGGATTGTTTCAATTGATTCTTCTCCTACTTTTTCAAGAATTTTGTTCATACCTTTGCGATGATTCAAAAGTTTGCAAACATATGAGTTCTTATCATAGTTCATTTTTCGGTCTAGAATGATCTCATATACCTTGTTCAAAATTGATAAGTCGGCATCCGACATTTTAACACCTGTTTAATTAAAATGGATAAATATTTAAAAATTTAAACGAAGATAAAACCCAAAATGTAAAAACAGGAATCTTCAGACCTTTCTTGGATCAGTGATTTCTCCAGTAAGGGCTGATGCTCCTGCAATTGCGGGGGAAGATAAATATACGAAAGATTCAGGACTTCCTTCTCTGCCCTTAAAGTTTCGATTAGAAGTTGCAAGGCCTACTTCTCCAGCCCCAAGCAAGCCAAAAGAGCCACCCATACAGGGTCCGCAGCATGGAGATTCTACGATTGCACCTGCCTCCATAAGCTTTTCTATGTACCCTGCCCTCAACAGTTTTAGGTACTCTGTCCTTGAAGCGGGAATAACAAGAAGGCGCACGCCCTTTGCTACGGGCTCGTCACCCATAATATCGGCCATAATTTTAATATCCTCAAACCTGCCATTCGTGCAGGAACCTACAAAGATCTGGTCAAGTTTCGTACCCTCAACCTCGGTTACAGGTTTTACGTTATCTACATTGTGAGGACAGGCTACCTGAGGTTCGAGGTCAGATATATCGTAGTGCCGTACTCCTGCATATGTTGCACCTTCATCGGATACCCAATATGGGTCGAATTCATAATACAGAATACGTTCTTCGAGGTATTCTGCAGTCACTTCATCGGCTTCAATGATCCCTGCCTTTCCTCCCATCTCGATTGCCATATTGGACATAGTCATGCGTTCAGGAATGGAAAGAGAGCGGATTGTTGAACCTCCAAACTCGGCTGCCATATACCTGACTCCTTCTACCCCTACATCGCCTATCAGATGGAGGATAAGGTCTTTTGAGTAAACGTGTTTTGGCAACTTGCCTTCCACCTCAAAGCGGAAAGTCTCAGGTACCCTGAACCAGAGTTTACCAGTGGCAAAAACTGCTGCCATATCAGTAGACCCTATACCTGTAGAAAAAGCCCCAAGAGAACCATACGCACATGTATGCGAGTCCGAACCAACTATAAGGTCTCCTGGCAGCACGTGCCCTTTTTCAGGAAGAACCTGATGGCAAACTCCTTCGCATATATCATAATTTAAAATGCCCTGTTCTTCTGCAAATTTTCGGAGCATAATATGATTTTCTGTGGCATTTATAGAATCTGCAGGAACCTGGTGGTCAAACACGATTACTATTTTCGCCGGGTCCCAGACTTTTTTCTCTTCTCTATCTTTCATTATCTCGTAAAAGCCTTTGACTGCCAGCGGACCTGTAATGTCATGAGTCATTGCCAGGTCTACGTTGGCCAGCACGAAATCTCCGGCTTTTACAGGATTTCCGGAGGCCTTCGAAAAGATCTTTTCCGAAACGGTCATCGGACGATTTTCATTACCAGACATCTCGCTCATGGGGAATAACTGGCTCTTTCTAATAAATAAATTTAATTGATGATTCTGGTAGAAAATGATTAAAAACTCAATCTGATTAATAAAATGTTAAACATGTTTAAAAATATGGGGAATTTGGATAGTATTTTTATAGCAGTTTCAATTCGTACTGTTAATCAATGACTTCGGTACTACCCTTACTGTCGTGAACTATATATATGCATGTGCCGTTCTCCAAGCCCTTTTTTGCAAGTTCGAGGCCCTTTTCTCCTCTCCTGAAATCCACGAAATTTTCATACGCTGTAAGTGTGTCCTCAAGTTCCGAAATATATCTCAAAAGGAGGTCCTCTGCCAGTTTCCGGCTGTCTTCTGCAGAGATAGCGTACCCAAGACCTTCACATTCACAGGTTTGTAGTCTCAGCTCTTCAATATAAAATGGATAAGTGCTGCAGAGCATAGGGCGCACTGGATAAGCCCTGCATTTATTTGTGTCCTTCTCAAGAAAAATGCAGTCTTCATTCTTCTTCCTTCTGAGTATCCATCCAAAGGCATGAATCTTACCTTCAGAATCGATATAATCCTGAAGAGACTCAAGAAGAGATTCAGGAGAATACGACTCTTCGTTTTCTTCCGTTAGTTTGAAAGATGTCTCATGGTGTCCTTCTTCGTCTTCCCAAGCCAGGTCCTTGATAGGAGCCTCAGGTACAAATGGTCCTGCAACTTCCAGTTTTGATAGGCCTGTGTATTCTCGGATTCTTTCGATTTCGGAAGGGGTCACAGCTACCCGGTTGTCCCCGAAAGCGCGCTTACAGCATTTTCCACAATGATGACAGGAAAATCCGATTTTCCGAATCTCGGCTGCAAACTGTTCAGGGTCAAGTTTGCGAGCCAATTCTATTTCTTTCTTGAGATAGGCAATAAGAAGGAGTTGGTAGCCTCTTTTTTCAGCCCCCTCCAACTTTTTGCCTGTGCTGGAAGCTTCCATATAAATACTCGTGTCTTTCTGATACATCAAATTAACGCAGGCAGCAGTTAACACCAGGAATATTCGAAAACCTCGTTCTGAAAAACTTTTACCTGGCTGATAATAGATAATTATAAGAAACTATATATCAGGGAACCAAGTTTAAACTTAAGTTTGTATGTGGCAGACATTACTCAAAAAGTTTGAAAAATATCCTGCGCAGGCAAAAGTGCTTAAATTACTCTTTGAACGTGGGTTTCAGGTAAACGAAGAAGGAAAGGTCACCTCCGGAAGTATTGAGATAGCACATACCCAGCTTGCAAAAGAAGCAGGTGTTGACCGGCGCGTGGTTGACGCAACTACAAAGACTATTATTTCAGACGAACTTTTGAGTACGATTTTTAAAAATGTTCATTCTATCCCTTTTCTCAGAGACGTAGCTCCTTCCCTTGGCCTGGGGGTAATCATCATTATCCCTGAAGATGCAGCTCACGTGGGAATCCTTGCGGAAGTTGCAGGCCTGATCTCCAGAAGCAACGTAAGCATTCGCCAGGCTGTCTCGGACGACCCTTATCTAACTGATAACCCAAGACTTACGATTATTACCGACAAGAAAGTGCCTGGAGAGCTCGTAGACAAAATCCTCGAACTACCCTCCGTCAAAGGAGTCAGTATCTACTGAATCTCTGTTTCTGTTTTTGATCAAACTTTTTTTGAAAAAGTTTGCGTTAAAGGAGTTAGTATCTACTGAATCTCTGTTTCTGTTTTTGATCAAACTTTTTTTGAAAAAGTTTGCGTTAAAGGAGTCAGTATCTACTAAATTTCCATCTCTACTTTTCGGTCAAGCGTAAAGTCTTTAGTCCTGCCCACAAACCTAAAATTTCATGCTCTAAGAACTGGTACCAACTCTACAAGTTATCGGGTTCCGGTAAAGGATAAAACGAAGCTTCTCACTGACCCTAGCTTTATCCTTCCCAGAGTTTCCTTGATACTGGTACTCTCGCTTCCGTGGCTTGAGCTCGAACCTATAGTATCTTTTGGGTCAACAGTATCTCCGGTAAAGGATTGGTTTATCGGTTCCAGTACCTTAATAGTGATACATGCTGAAGAGCTGCCATTTTCGTTTTTTGCCGTAAGGGAAACTGTGTAGTTTCCTGGGCAGCAGAAAGTATGTTTTGGATTCGGGCAGCAGGATTTTTTTCCGTCTCCAAAGTTCCATGAGAGCGAGGCTGCATTCTCTGAAAAATCAAAAAACTGAATCGTAAGCGGAACATACCCGCTTGTAACGTTTTCACTAAATTTCGCTTTGGGCAATATCGGAACCGAAGGATCCGGAGCTTCTAAAACAGTTATTGTCACATAGGTTGAGTCACTGCCATTCTCGTTTGTGGCATTCAGGATAATAGTATAATTGCCCTCAGTAACAAAAGTATGTAATAAACTTGAGGAATCCGAAATCACAGAGTCAGAAGTCATAAGATCTCCAAGATTCCATAAACGCGAGCTAGCGTTTTCTGAAATATCTTTAAACTCAACTGTAAGAGGGGCATACCCTACTGTCACATTGGAAGTAAAAATTGCTTCTGGCATTACAGGAAGTTCAGATACGAAATCCATTAACGGCCTGTAATCTATACTCTCGGTCTGGGAATTGATGGTATGTATTGTATCGCCAATACCATCTCCATCCTCATCCTTGCCTGTGTAATCACTCCAGAAGTTACCTGAGGTATGGTTCCAGATATTGGATTTGTCATCTCTGCCATTATTCGTGTTATTAAAGTAATTGCTGTATATCGCGTTGCCTGAAGAAGTAAACGCCTTGATGCCGCAACCGACGTTCGAATGCACGAGGTTGTTGCTCAGAGTATTATTGTTAGATTTAAACAGACAGATCCCAATATTATTTCCAGAGATATTATTGTTATTTATTACGCAATTTTTAGCACCATTGAGGTAAATCCCACATTTGCTGTCTGCTACTGAGAATCCACTAATTGTTATGTTGCTAGCAGCCACCTTGAATACATTGCTCTCAGTATCCTCTCCGGTAATAATCGTATCATAAGGATTTTTTGAGTCCGAGGTTAGTGTTAGGTTGTCCTGATTAATTTGAAGGCTTTCATTATATTTCCCAGGTTTTACAAGAATGGTATCTCCAGGGAGAGCCTTGTCTATTGCATCCTGGATCGATTCTCCTGGAAATACATAAATATTTTCTACTGCTCCGGTTTCTGAGATTGGAAGTAGGATAAGAAATACTGCAAGAACGCAAACCCATCTGAGAATTTGAATATTTATCATTTTAACTCACACGTCAATAAATAATCTTTAATAATTATGTTCCAATGTATCAAATTTTCATCTACTTGATCTATGAGTGCAAGTATTTTAATGTTAACTGCGTTATTTATATCTCTATCATTTAATGTTAACTGCGTTATTTATATCTCTATCATTTAATGTTAACTGTGTTATTTATATCTCTATCATTATTTCTCACTTACTCCCAATGCTATAGAATTCAACGAAGGTTTGCAGCAATAGTTTAAGGGCTTTAAATGTCTGGGTTGTCGGGCTGAGTCCAGGAACTCTAGCTCCAGGCTTTAAGACAGCAGTACAGAAAATAGATATAAACCGGCTTGCCAAAATAATATGCCGAAATTAATTGGAGAGCACATGAAAATTTTAGAGTGCAGCACCATTGATATTGCCCCTACTATCTCGAGACTGCTGAAAATCCCTATGATTCCGCCTGCTGGCAGGCCAATTCAGGAAGTAGAGATTTACGCAAAGGAAAGAGGTTGTAAGAAAGCAGTAATTATAGTAGTTGACAGTCTGGGCTTTTCTCTTTACAAATATTTATCCTCATCAATGAAAAATTTGAGTGAAATTGCCAAAAAAGGGCTCCTGTTCAGGTGTAAATCTCCGGCGACTATAACATCCCCTGCTATTGCGTCAATTTTTACAGGATATCTACCAGAAGAACATCATATCTACTCTACCGCGGACATTTATACCGAAAGAGCAAAAGACTCGGAAAATCCAAGGCTGAAAAGCATTATGGAATGGGCTTACAGGGCGGGCATGAAAGCATCGGCAGTCATAGAGTCCGAAGGTGCGGAAAGTTTCAGGGGGCGAATAAAAGATTTTTATGGAGTCCCTGATTCCAAAGATATCCTGGATTATGACCTTCAGATCACGAATTATTCGGTACGTGCCCTTAAAGAAAAGCCAGACATCTTAGCGGTCCATCTCAGGGCTCTTGACCGTTTTTCCCACAGGGCAGAAAGCTGGGAAGAACTGAAAAAGGCTGCAAAAATCGTGGATGAGAACCTTGGTGAGATTTACCAGAATGCCGAATATGGAACAATTTTCTTTATCTGTGGAGACCACGCAATTCACGGTGGGAAAAAATGGCTTAAGGGGGCTGAGGCAGAGGATATTAGAAATCATAGGCAAAACCTTGTGGCTCTTATTGTAGCCTGTAAGCAAGAAGCGTAGATTTTTTAAGTCTCCTGAGGAAAATTCGTATCAGGATTTTGCTCAATAAAGATCTTACCAAAACACCGGATTGTCCGGCTGGTATTCTTATGCAGAATTCCGATACCTCCTGCTTCTTCCCATTCGCAGATGTTTTCGGAGTTATCATCAATAAGAACCCGTGCAGCGCCTGATTGTAGGGCTTTTTCCGGGCGGTAACAGAGAATTGCATTTTCTGCGTAAGAGGAGCCGAGTTCTTTTCTAAGCCATTTGATTTTTCCTTCTCTGGCATTAGTTAAAGCTTTTTTTCTTTCAGGACCAGGGAGCGCAGAAAGGATTGTCGGGCAAAACCCTGAGCTTTTAAGGAACCTGTGCAGCTCCCGCCCTCCAGGCATCCAGCGCATCTCTGACCAAAATTCGATCCCTGCAGATGCAATCTTCTTCCAGAAGAATTCTCTATCGCTACTGTACCAGGACATCATATTGTCCCCGAGCTTTTCACAGGCACCTGTGAAATCCGTGAGAACTCCATCCATATCGAGAAAAAGTTTTATTTCTTCTACAGGTTCGGAAGGAAAAAGGATATCAGATGAATGGCTTGAGAAAGCTTTCTGAAAACTTACCTGACTGTTCTGAATAGATTTGTGCTGATTAAAAAAAGTAGTAGACATATCGAACTTCCTTTAATTACTCTGATGGCTCTGACGGCAAATGACTTCCCATTAATCATTAAGGTATCATTATAAAAAAAGGTGCTCATTATAATAAATGTTACGCTGTAATGGGAGTTGGAAGGGATTTAATTAAGCTCAATCTCTCTGAATAAACATCATAGTCTTTGCAACAATGTCGTAAAAGGCCTCTTTTCTCGCAGTAAAAGATAGATAAAAACCCTATTAAAAAAGAATTATAGAAAGAATTATAGAAAGAATTTTCATAGTAAAGTGTTTAAGGTAAAACTCTCTTAGGAAACAAAGTATCCCCTTATAGTCAGAAAGATTGGGATATAGAATAAAGTTTCATCCTGGGATTCTGTAGGATTCTATGGGACTCTGTGGGACACTGTGATTGACTGAATAAACGCAAGACAGTTATGAATAAAATGCTAGTCGTTCAGATTAAGCAGATTCATTTAAATATGAATTATCAAAGTTGAGTTTTAATCCAAATCGGTCTGAAAAATATATCAATTACTCTATAGGGAAAACGATGAAAAAAAACCTATTATCGACTTTGCTTCTCATAGGCATTTTCACATTTGTAGGCTTTTCAGGCTGTACCGGAAATCTTGCTGACAACTCTTCTGAGGAAGTGTTCAGTCTGGAAGAAAGCAGGCAGATTGCCGAGAATTATGTAAGAAATCTTGATTCTTACAGAATCTATAATCTGACCGAACCAGTTCTTATTGAGGCAAAACCTCTCGATTGTACCTCCTGCTGGCAATTCGTCTATAAATTTGATCTGATCTCCGAAAAAATACTTCTGTAATTGATACAGCGAGAGTGACAATTACAGTGGTAGACGGTGAAGTTATCAAGGCAGTTTATGCACAGGGCAGCAGGCGTGAGCTGTAATCGAATAGGATTCGAATCTTTTTAAGGAACAAACGTTCCTTAAAAATAGATCAGATGGTAAAAAAAAGGTTAAAAAGGAATATTTGCCTTCTCACTTGGAAGATTTCTACCTTTTTTCTATCACATTACTGATTTCATTTTTTCTTTGAGATAGGGATCTCGATCTTTTCTACCAGTTTCTTTACATCAGCTTTGATTTCTGAGGCAAGTTTTTTCGCGTTATCTCCGGTTGTGTCGACAAGTTTTTCAACCTTACCAGTAACGTTCTTCACTTCATCTTTTACATCGATTGATTTTATTTCGCTCGAAAGTGATTTAATTTCCGAGTTTATATTCTTTGCAAGTTTGGAGGCCTCATTTCCTGTCTTCTTTGTAAGATTATCAATGTCGCTCCCAAGCTTTCCAACTTTTTCCTGTATCCTGGAACTCTTTTTTCCAGTTTCTGTTTCTTTACTTTCATTTTCCACGGTTTGCACCATATAAACCCCTTTTGAAATTTAGTAAATATAATGAATCTCTCTATTAAAGAGAACCTGTTTTTTAGACATTTATTTATGGACTTTTGGAGTTATAATATTATCTTTACTGTTAAAGCTGGCTTTGAAAATATTTTGCTACGCAAAAATAAGCTTTGTTACGGTACAAGCTTATAAAGTATAAATTAAAATAGTATGCTTGTAAAAAGTAAGACCGCTTAACTGATTGAAGAGTTTAATGGGAAACTCTGTCAGGAAAGATGTAAGAGCAATCAGAATACCACATTCAGGAAATTCTTTTTTCTGCGATGGTAAGCCATTGAAGGCTTTAGAGGAAATATGCAGACTTTAGTTATATGCATAGACAGAGATAACGATCTGGGCGAAAAAGCAAAACTCGAAACCCCAATAGTAGGACGGGAGGCCAACGTTCAGGCTGCTGTCGCACTTGGGATCGCAGATCCGGAGGACTCTGATACCAATACCATTTTTGGCGGGATCAGAATACTTGACGAGTTGCGGGGAAAAGGAGCCGATGCGGAGATAGTGTCGTTTGCAGGGGATAAAAGCGTTGGAGTGATTTCAGACCAGAAAATCGTCGAACAGCTCGAAACTTTCCTAAATATGAATAATGTAGAAAGAGCGATCTTTATTTCGGATGGGGCAGAGGACGAGACTCTTGTGCCTATTGTCCAATCTCGTATAAAGATTGACTCAGTGAAAAGAATAGTAGTAATGCAGAGCGAAAATTTGGAAAGTACTTATTATATCCTGAAACATGTCTTTAGCGACCCCAAGATCTCCCAGACTTTCTTTGTACCTTTCGGGCTTGCTTTTCTCATTTATGCGATATTCCTGCTTGCCGGCTATCCCGAAGGCGCAGTCGTGGGAATTTTTGCAGCTGTAGGGCTTTACATGCTGTACAGGGGTTTTGGGCTAGATGATTTTGTGGCCCTTGAAAAAGAAAAACTCTGGGATGCTTTCCTTGAACAGAGGATGGTTTTCATTAGCTATACTGCTGCTCTGATTACAATCCTTGTGGCAACTGCACACGGGGCCATGGAGGTATGGGATCTTTATTCGGCAGAAGGAGTCTGGTACCACGGAACCCTCACCCTTGTCTCGGTATTCGTTAATGCTTCGGTCTGGTGGTTTACAGGAGCCTTGCTGCTTGCCAACCTTGGGAAAGTTTTTGATCTAAGGATGGAAGACAAACCCATTTACAAAAATGTGGCAATTTCTCTATTTGTGATCGCAACCGGACTGCTCTTTTGGGGCGCAAGTACATATATTTTAGCAACAGCTTCCCTTTCTGAAGGCCTTACTAATAATGCAGCCCTTGCACTCCAGTACTTTGTGTATTCGATCACGGTTGCAATTCTTGTCGCGCTTGCAGGCATAAAGTACAGCGTGTCAAACCAAGCATCCGAAAACAATGATAGAGGAAACAAAAGAAAGAAAAAACTCGTCTGACCGCAGGCGACCTGCCAGAGAAACTAAGTCTCAGAAACTAAATTTCTGTATCGCCGCTGAAGTCAAAATAAGGGTCATTGTAAAAATTAACAGGGAAATAAAAATGGAAAAAACAACTGAAAACGTTGAAATTGCAGTGTTCGGTGGCGTTGGTTTTAATTTATATCTGGAATTTGAAAGCCAGGTAATCCCTACTCCTTATGGAGAGGTTATCGCCTACCTGACTACTATACGAGGAAAAAAAGTTGCAGTAATCCCCAGACATGCTGGAGAAAACCATATCCCTCCACACAGGATTAACTACAGGGCCAATGTCTGGGCCGCGCAAGCTATAGGGGCAAAACGTATAATCTCCACAAATTCCGTGGGATCAATGAGAGGGCATGAGGTGGGCAGTTTTGTAGTGCTTGATGATTTCATAGATTTCACCCGGAACAGACCTTCTACTTTTTATGATGACAGGACAGTACATGTCGATGTCTCTGAGCCCTACTGCCCCGAAATAAAGGCAGCCCTTAAAAGCGCTCTAGAGAAGCAGAGATTTTCCTTTACTGAAGGAATTTATGCTTGCACAGAAGGCCCGCGTTTTGAGACAAGAACCGAAATCAGCATGATGAGTCAGTTTGCAGATGTTGTGGGTATGACAGGGGTGCCTGAGGTAGTCCTCGCAAAGGAACTGAGCCTCTGCTATGCTTCTCTTGCTATTGTTACAAACCAGGCCTGTGGAATGACCACACAGAAATTGACAGCCGATGAAGTTACTGAGGTCGTGGGAAAAGCCCAGGATGCGATCTTTGAGATTGTTTCTGATACAATAGAAAATCTTCCTGAAATTCAAAGCTGTAGGTGCAGGCTTGCAAAGGAAGGAGCCTGCTTATAATACAGTATATTCCTTTAATCATTTCCAATATTTTCCTTTTGATTTTTCTTTAATCCTTCTTTCAAATGCTTCCTAAACGGCATCTTTAATTTACCGTGGCCAAGAAAATATTATATGGTTTATTTATATTATAGGCAAGTAATAAAATATTTATATAATGGTTACCTAAGACGAGGTTGAAAACGGGATAAAAGATAGATACTCAAGGTTCGTTTTAATAGAATTTAAAGAATTTATAGATTTGAACAGTTTTTTACCTGTAAATGCAAATTATGTTTCTGAAGTTAAGAAGATTGCATAATTATTTACTTTTCAAACTCGAAGTTTAAACTTTGGCTGGAAATTTACAGGTTTTCAAAGAAAGCTTACTTATACCATTCATAGATCAGGATAAACAATGACGCTCTGGGTCCTAGGCTACGCTGAAAAATCGAAGATAAGATTTATGGCTATAAAGGACCGGCTGAAACAGCCGATCTACATGGCTGAGCTCCATGTAAAGGATAGTTATAAAGGGCCACGCCCTCATAGAATAAGGCTTCTCACCGGCAAGAAAAAAGAAGAATACGTTCCTCCCCAGCAGTTCATAGAACTCTTACGTGGGGCAAACCGGATAATGCTTGCAGAAGGAGGGGACCCTGCAAATGAAGTTGCTTTTCTGGAAATGTTGAAGGGTTTTCAGCTCAATGCGGATCGGGTTAAAATCTGCAAACACTGCTGGATAAATAAACGTTTCAACTTTGTAAATAGTAAATCCGTTAAATACCACAATGAACTCATCTGTCTGGATTGTGCAAAAGAAGAACTTATGCGTGCAGTTCGTTCGGCTGGGGTGCAGTACGGGGAAAAGTCCATAGATTTCCTTGAGCGTGTGCTTTCAAAAACCAGAGACCTGGACAGAACAATCCGGATGCTGACCCCTGAAAGGCTGGACCCTGAGTTTACACGTTATGATACTATAAGGACGAATCCTTCCAGTGCCGGAGTCAGGGTAAAGAACCTGCCCCTTCTGAAAAAATTCAAGGAAATGCTGCTAGAGAAATCCGAGACCCTGCTGCCCGTCCAAGCGTTATCGATAGAAGCCGGACTTCTGGAAGGGAAAAACCAGTTTGTAGTCTCGGCGACGGCAACCGGAAAAACCCTTATAGGGGAGATGGCAGGAGTCCAGAATCTCCTTAACAAAAAAGGAAAAATGCTCTATCTGGTCCCCCTTGTCGCGCTTGCAAACCAGAAGTACGACCAGTTCAAAGACCGTTATACAAAATTAGGGCTCACCACTTCTATAAAAATTGGTGCAACTTTAATAAAAACTTCTCAGCGCGTGAGAATGCAGACCAGTCCAAGTGCGGATATAATTGTGGGAACTTATGAAGGCATAGACCACATGCTTCGGTCGGGAAATGCCGATTTTTTGGGCAAGATCGGGACTGTGGTTGTGGATGAAGTCCATACTCTTGAAGATCAGGAAAGAGGGCATAGGCTGGATGGGCTAATAGGTAGATTGAGATATGTGGCACCTGAAGCTCAATTCATTTACCTTTCTGCAACTGTTGCAAACCCTGCAGCCTACGCAAAGAAACTCGGAGCCCAGCTTGTCCTTTACGAGCACAGGCCGGTTCCTATTGACAGGCATCTTCTCTTCTGCCAGGAAAGCGAAAAGGCAAAACTGATTTCCCAGCTTGCGAAAGAAGAATATTCAATGCACTCTTCCAAAAAGCACAGAGGACAGACAATTGTCTTCACAAATTCACGCCGAAACTGCCACAAACTTGCAGGAGCTCTTTCCATTCAGGCAGCTCCTTATCATGCCGGGCTTTCCCAGTATGAGAGGAAAAAAGTTGAGACTCGCTTTGCAAAAGGAGAGTTACCTGTAGTTGTGACCACGGCTGCTCTTGCGGCAGGTGTGGATTTTCCGGCTTCCCAGGTAATTTTTGAGTCTCTTGCAATGGGGATAGATTGGATTTCAGTCCAGGATTTTTTGCAGATGAGTGGAAGGGCAGGCAGACCTGATTACCACGACAGGGGAGTTGTCGTGCTTATGCCTGTGCCTGGAAAGTCTTATTCAGGCTCCCAGTCCGATACTGAAGAAGAGGTTGCAATTAAACTGCTTCAGGGAGAACTGCTCTCAGCAGGCGTACATTACGGGGAAGCCGAGCAGCTTGAGGAAGTGCTTGCATCGGTTGCAGTCACCTCCTCGGTCCAGGATCTCAGGATGATCCATAACCTCATGTTTGGAAGCTACGACCTGGAAAGACTGGTCCTGCGCTTGCAGACTTATCGTTTTCTTGAAAGAAAAGGAAATAAAATAACGCTTACACGCTTTGGAAAAATTATTTCGGCTCATTTCCTCCCGGTATCCAAGGCTTTCCTTATTCGGGATGCAGTACTTGAAGAAAACGAACCTTTAAAGATCGCAACAAACCTGGAGTTTTTCGATGCAGCGTATTTCAAGTATGCAAACCAGATCGGAAGTTCTTTGCATGTTAATATACCTTCAAGGGTTTTTCAAGGGGCAGCTCTTGATATAATCTTTGACGGGGAATCCCTTTCCCAGCTTGATATAAAAATCCGGGAGCTCATGTTGAACTTTGCTTCGGATTTTTTAACCTGTGGGTGCAAAGACTCGCCTTACTGCGGCTGCGCAGAACAGAGGTTTTCGGAAAAAATAATCAAGCTGCGTACTGAAGCGCTTGAGCCTTCACAGATTGTAAAGAAACTTGAAGATAACTACGGGATTTCTGCGTACCAGGGTGACGTTTTTGGGTACCTAGACAATGCAGTCCGTAATCTTGATGCTGTGGAACTTATAGCAAGGGTATACTCCAAAAAAGGAGTTGCAGAAAACGCAAAAAAGCTTAAAAAGAAAGTCCAGGGCTAAAAGATCAAAAACATTTTTGCATACAATATTGTATAGTAAGTTAAAATATCCCTGCTTATGTGGGGAATACATTGTTTGTACAGAAGAACTGATTGGTTTTTCAAGTGCTGGTCAGTGTAATAAGATCATAACCTGATCGCAGGACACTCTGAGTGTAAAAGTAGAGGTAATTTCATGGCCGAGGATGTTGAATCCAGGGAAAATATCGAAGGGGAAGCTTCTAAAAGAGCTAGTAAAAGTATTGCAATCGAATTTGTAAAACCTGAAGACTTCAGACAGATATATGCTATCGGAGCTGCAGGTGGGCACAGTCCCTATGATTTCAGGATAGGTTTTTATAATGATACTCCGAAGATGTTCGGGGATGCCTCAGAGTCACGGGTTATTCAGAGGCGCGTAGAAGCCGAGGTAATACTTTCTCCAGTTGCTGCACTTGAGCTTTCCCGCTGGCTTACCCAGCATATAAATGAATATGAATCTGTTTTTGGACCAATTGCAAGAGCAATCCCGAGACCAAGGAAAGAATCTGCAAAGCCTATTGATGAAAGTACGGATATTCAGGGTTACATCTGATCTTTAAATTTGATCCGAGTCAATAGTCCCTAAACATACAAGCGTTTTAAAAAAAGCTTGACTAAAACCAATTTTATTTGGATAAATGTCCTGTAATTATGGTGAGCTGGAAAGTTTTACAGTGGCTTCTGGAAGGAACTATTTAGGTTTCGGAAGCCTTTAAAAGCTCTGGAGATCGATGGTTATATATCTCTGTAAAGGGTATGTAATTCCAGTTTTCTTAAAAGCCGGTGGAGTGACAATACAGAAAGATTTCTCAGTTACTGGTAGGAAGCGATGATACAGGCAGCAAGCAGGCTGTAAGTATGGATGCGGCTTAATGTAGCTTAGTGTAGCTTAATTAGCTTATCCTGACCGGCTTGGGAAGGAAGTAAGATTCAGAAACCCTGGAGTACGGGGAAATTCAGAACAAATCAGAGAGGGTTTAAATTTGTTCCCAAATAAAAAAGTTCAGAAAATCGTTGGATCAAGGATCCAGGTAGAAATGAAAGGCGACCTTAATCTGCTTGAAGGCACTCTTAAAAGTGTGGATGACTATATGAACCTTCATCTCGTGGACACCATGGAGATTGTAAAAGGAGAAAAAGTCCGCTCCCTTGGTTCAGTAGTGCTTCGAGGTAATAATATTATACTGATTACTCCTGTCGAAGAATAAAACCTCATAAAGGGCCTAATTAGTGTGAAATCATGGATCTTGAAGAAGAAGCCTACAATTTAATAAAAAGTCATAAAGACGGCATTTTCCAGAACGTTATCTGGAAAGAGCTGGATATAGATAGCAGGAAATGCTCCAGAATTGTAAAAAAGCTTCTGGATAAGGACCTTATCACGCGAGAGGTTGGAGTTTCAAACGGAGCAAGAACATACCTACTGAGAGCAAAGGAAGAGGTTAAGGAAAAATATGACCTTCTGCTTGCAGGAGAATTGTTTTCAGCCTGTACAGGCTGCACCGGCGACTGTCAACCCGAATACTGCGGGAAACTCAGTGAATGGATTGGCAACCTCATGCAAGAAGCTGAAAGATCGGAAGAGACCGATAAAATCAAAACCGATGTCGAAGATAATGAAGAAGCTGAAGAGGAAATCTGAGAGAAGATTTCCAAATTCAGCATCTAATCAATCCTCAAAAGTACTGACAACCGCTAATTATATATAGAAGAGTTCCTTATTGAAGAACCCCTTCAATAAGGGAAAAATAAGCGCAATGTGCTCCGGTAGTGTAGTCCGGCCAATCATTCCGGCCTTTCGAGCCGTAGACTCGGGTTCGAATCCCGGCCGGAGCACCATACTCTTTTCTTTTGATTTTTCATTACTCTTTTGATAATACTTTTTTAGAAAACATTGGATAAATATAAAGCCCTGATAAATTATAAAGTCTTTTTAGATTAGAGATTAAAGTCTTTTTGGATAAGAGATGTTTTTTCAGTGAATTGCGGCGTGTTTATAAAAATGTTATATAAAGTTGTATCGGCAGTTCTTACTTAAATGTCTATCTGGTTAATGGATTACCCTCGAAGGGTCTATCAGGGGACAGATTTATATATTTCTAGACCTATTGAAGGTCTCGCTGTGAGATGCAATGTGCTCCGGTAGTGTAGTCCGGCCAATCATTCCGGCCTTTCGAGCCGTAGACTCGGGTTCGAATCCCGGCCGGAGCACCAATATCTAAATTCTTACATGGAGCTTCTTTAATGATCTTTTTCTATAATGTTTTCATTAAAGCATGAAATATGGATTTTTAAGTCTCTTTATTTAACGCTTTTTCAGAATAAGAGAATGAAACTCTTTTATTTCTTGGATTTTCTTTTCTTTAATGATCTTTTTCTATAATGTTTTCATTAAAGCATGAAATATGGATTTTTAAGTCTCTTTATTTAACGCTTTTTCAGAATAAGAGAATGAAACTCTTTTATTTCTTGGATTTTTTCCAGATTTTGTTCTTCGTCAAGTAGGCCTGCCGTGTTAATGGACTCAAGCGCAGCTTTCGCGGCAAAACAAGCTCCTTTCAAGCCCCATTCTAGAGTAAGTACTCTGATAGTTTCTAGAGACCATGCAATCTGGACAAGTATATTTCTCAGACCGTATTGAGAAACTGCTGTGCCTAGGCTTTCAAGTGCTTCAATTATAGCCTTTGCATTAGATTCGCTATTCTCCCTTACAGCGGCATTACCTAGATCTTCAAGAATGACTGCAGCTTCCAGAGTACTTAGTTCGTTTGTCTGTTCGGCTGAGGTAACTCCTATTTCTCCTAGAAAACCTATAGCAGCAATTCCAGTTTCAGGAAGACCTTTTTCAATGGATTTCAAGGCTACTTGCATAAGGTAAACTTCAGAAAGGCTTACCAGGGTTTCCACTCTCATTTTTGAAAAATACTTTCCGCACTTCCCAAGCGATTCAACTGTGCCTTTCGTTGCAGCATCCAGACCTTTTTCAACAAACTCCAAAGCGAGACTCCCGACAATAGATAAAGCTTTTACAGCAAGTGATTCTCTCTTCTGACCTGCCGCCTCGAGCACTATATCTCCAAGAGCCTGACCCGAAGCCGCGCATGCTTGCTCCATTTTCGTTTTTGCAGCTACCCTGGCTATATCCCCTATTGAAATAATGAGTGCTTTTATATCCAGCTCGTTTTCAGCATTAGGATCAAGTTTAATCAATTGGAATGCAAAACTCCTGAGTTTGTCGACGGCCTCTATTGTGCCTCTTAGGTCCCCACTATATGCTTTTTTGAACCCGTATTCGATAGCCCTGACCTCATCAAGCTCATTTTCGTTCACCGACAGTATATCAACCCCTCAATAGCCCTTATCAATCCTCTATCCTTACTCCAGATTAGTTTTGTTTTAATCGGAATTATAAGTATCTTTGAGCCAAGTATCTTTGAGCCTCTTGGAGTCCTGCAGCCTGGGTGCAAGCTACTAACCTGATAAATTGAATGTCTAGAGTTGGTATCCGAATCAGTTACTTCTAAAAAAATTCATAGTATAAAAGCAATTTAATTACAAAATAAACTCATTTTTGTTAGCGAAGATGCTAACAAAAAGAGACTCATCAAAGGACTTAAATAGGATAGTACAGTATTAATTATCTAAAAGATTTGTTAAAGGCCAAAATTGGGTAAAACTCAAAAGCTGAATTTAATAAGTAAAAAAATAAGCTGATTATATAGTTTGCCTAAGTTAATAAACTGTGCCAATAATTCATAATGACATTTAAATTCATAAATGGTATTTAAAGTCCATAAGTTACATTTACGCTAAAAGTTTATTAAAAGAGTGTTGAGTTAAAGGTGTAATTGATTGAGAGCCCTATTTGATGACCCTTAGGCTCTCAATCGGTGAAACCCCCTTTGAAGAATACCCCCATATATTCTCCATATAGTCGTAAGAGAAACAGCTCAAAGATCCAATTGGTTGTGATTGGTTGTGGTGATTGATTGAGAGCTCCTATATGATCCCTGAGCCCTCAACCGATGAAACCCCTACAGAAAACTTCCCATACGCTATGCACAAATACATTATTGCGCTTCTCTTACAACTACATCTTTCTAACGCTTAAATTGTATATATAATAAATTACGCCAAATATTTAATTGCCTAACGTTTTTGCCTTAAAGTAAAATTTTAAACAGGGGAAGAATTTACGTTGTACTTCAAAAATATAGCCTATTATTAAAATGTGCTGACATCTAATTTCTCGATGGCTTTAAATTTTAGAGCGAAGAATTAACGAATTGAAATTGAACGAAAAAAGAATATCGACCATTGAGGTCGATAATACTATCCTGGTGGTTAACCTTTTAGTATTTTACCAATTGCTGTCCTCAATCAGTTGTTATTTTCATCCTGCTTTTTAAGAAGTTCCACAGCTAGATCCCTGAGTTTGTACTTTTGAATCTTACCACTTGCTGTTAGAGGGTATTCATCCACGATGAAAATATGCTTTGGAACTTTATAACGGGCTATCCTGCCTATGGCATAATCCCTTATGTCGGCCTCGATAAGATCTGCATCTTTTTCGAGAATTACAAAAGCTCCTACGAGTTCCCCGTATTTTTTGTCCGGGATTCCCACAACCTGGGCATCTTTGATTCCAGGCATAGCATGCAGGAATTCCTCTATCTCCCGTGGGTAGATGTTTTCTCCTCCCCGGATTATCATATCCTTAATCCTGCCTGTGATCCTATAATAGCCGTTCTCGTCGTAGGTCCCGAGATCTCCGCTATGTAGCCACCCGTCTTCATCAATCACTTTTCTCGTTTCTTCGGGCATTTTATAGTAACCTTTCATAACGTTGTATCCGCGACAACAGATTTCTCCGACGGTATTTGGAGGCACTGGTTCATTGGTATCAGGATCTACTACCCTAACCTCAACACTGGGAAAACTTTTTCCTACTGTTTCCACCCTGAGTTCGATAGGATCATCTACTGTGGTCTGAGTTATGCCAGGAGAGGCTTCAGTAAGCCCATACACACTCGTAATCTGGTGGCAGTGCATGTCTTTTACAACCTTCTTCATGGCTTCTACAGGACAGGTCGAACCAGCCATAATCCCGGTTCTCAGAGAGGAGAGATCGAACATATCAAACATTGGATGCGTGTACTCGGCAATAAACATCGTAGGCACGCCGTAGAGAGCTGTACACTTTTCTTTCTGGACTGCTGCAAGCACAAGTAAAGGATCAAAAACTTCGAGCATAATAAGCGTTGCTCTGTGAGTCAGAATTGCCATAACTCCGAGTACGATCCCGAAGCAGTGAAATAGAGGCACAGGAAGGCAGAGCCGGTCTTCATGGGTAAATTTCTGGCGGTCGCCTATGGAGAGTCCGTTGTTCAGGATATTTTTGTTGGTCAGCATGACCCCTTTCGGAAAACCTGTAGTTCCTGAAGTGTACTGCATATTGACAACATCATCCCCAACTACACTCGCCATAACTTCCCTGAGCTCGTCATCTGGATAATGGCTACCAAGAAGCATAAGCTCACTGGTGTTATACATACCCCTGTGTTTTTCCTGGCCTATGTAAATTATACTCTTAAGATATGGGAAGTTTTTACTTTTCAGGCGCCCTCTTTCAGAGCTTTTAAGCTCAGGGACCAGTCTATTAATTATCTCAAGATAATCAACATCCCTGAAGCCATCAATAAGAGCCAGGGCCTTCATATCGGACTGTTTCAATACATATTCGACCTCGTGGCTCTTGTAGGCAGTATTAACAGTAACAAGTACTGCTCCTATCTTTGCTGTGGCAAACATGAAGGTAAGCCAGTCAGGAACGTTTTTTGCCCAGATTCCTACATGGTCACCTTTATTTATCCCAATAGCTAGCAGCCCTTTTGCAAGGTTATTGACTCTTTCATTGAACTGTCCATAAGTAAAACGGAGATTTCGGTCCGGGTAAATAATAAACTCGTGGTCAGGATCTACAGCCACCTGTTTTTCAAAGTACTTACCGAGTGACTCTTCTATAAGATGCATAGTTTTAGCCTCTCACTTTATTATCTATATTTAGAAACGGTTGGCTTACGAGCCGAGGTATTCTCCCTCAAAGCCCGTTTGCGGGAGGCAAGTATATTCAGATTGAGCAAGGAGAATCCGCATCAGTTTCATCAGAATCCAACGCAGGAAGCATATGCGCTTTCAGAACTTCCCGGATCGAATCAGGGAGGGGAATCGCCTTCTGGAGCTTGAAATCGTAATAAACCAGTACTGCCTGACCCTTGACCTTTAGCTCTCCTTCCTGCCAGGCCTCGTGCCCGACAGTAAAGGAACTGTTTCCTATCTTTGCAATAAAAGTTCTGATCTCCACTTCAGACCTGAAATACATCTGGCGAAGAAAATCAAATTCTGTCCTGACCAGAATAAGATGCCATACATCAGGACTAAGGTCAAGGTCTGGTGAAAAAAGCCGGAATATGGGGTTTCTTCCAATTTCGAACCAGATTGGAAGGACAGTGTTATTCACATGCCCAAGCCCGTCTATGTCCCCAAAGCGCGGACTAACAGTCGTACTGAACATTTTTTATTCCCTTAACTCTAAAATTTTTGGTTCTCTTAACTCTGAAAATACTTGTATCTAACTTCTCAAATCCAGAACATTCTATGGGTTTGAGTTAAATTCTTATTCTTTTTTTTCTACCTGACTGCTGCTTTACAGGGGAGCATAGACTACAGCCAGAATTTTTGCGTCCTCTTCTCTTGCTGCATGGACATCATGCGGAACAATCGAATCATAATAAATACTGTCTCCTGCCTTCAGCCTCTGAACATCCTTTCCATAAAAGATCTCGATTTCTCCTGACAGGACATATATGAACTCCTCTCCTTCGTGGGAAGAGAGCTGGTGGCTTTCGTTAGGAGAAGGATGAATGTCGATGATAAAAGGTTCCATCTGGCGGTCTGCTTTATCCGAGGCAAGGGAATAGAACTCAAGAGCACTCTTTTTCGGTCTTTCAGTCTTTCCTGAAAAACGGACTATATTCTCAGATCGTCCTGCTCTAACAATTACAGGTCCATTTTGGGGCATATCGTCCAGAAAAGTACCGAGGCGGACGCCTAAAGCCCGGGCAATCTTTAAAAGAGGGGTTAAGGATGGAACCAGGGCTCCGTTTTCTAGCTGCTGGATTAATTCCTCGCTGCTCTGACTGGCTTCAGCCAGTTCTTCAACGGTCATTTCCTTGGCTTCTCTAAGCTGGCGTATCTTACTGCCTATACGATTCTCTTCTGACATTTTTAAGTTTCCTCATAAATTTTCTTGGGTAATGGATCCGGCGTAAAAATGTAACCGGAATTACGTTGATAGCCTTTAAGGCTTATCTCTTTTGCATCTACCTATTATAAAAAATATACGTTAAAGTTCGCTTTCAACCATTGCGCCAGTTGATCACCAACCGTTGCACCGCAACCGTTGCGCCGGTTGATCACGCCGGATAGGGTTTGGGGATAAGGCTTTTAAATTTGAACGTTACGCTGTTTTTGATCAAACTTTTTTTGAAAAAGTTTGTGAGCAAGCCTTTTTTGAAAAGGGTTGTGATCACGCCGCGTTGCCAGGTTTTTGATCAAACTTTTCTCAAAAGTTTTTGATCAAACATTTTTTCAAAAAAAGTTTGTGAGCAAGCAGGAGTTTTCGGCATGGAACCGAGATGATAAGAAAGGCAGTAAAAAATAGGAGGAGGTAAAGCGTGAATGGTAAAAGAAGAAGGAGATCAAGATTTACTCAAACAGGGAGTTGAATCCAATCCCTTACTCAAACTGGAAGTTGCAACTTATACCCTCTAGATCAAAACAAAGATTACAGGATACACATCTTGCTTTTTCAACCTTCCCTGATTTTAATTTCAATACAATATCTGGCTCGCTGATAAATACTCTGCTCATAGAAATCAGGTCTGCAAATCCGTTTTCAAGCAAGTAATTAATAACCTGAAGTGACCTGATACCACCCACAAGAATAACTGGAAGATTTACTGCACTTTTTATTGCTTTGGAATAATCCTTGAAATATGCTTCTTTGGCAGGAGCGTTGATTGCAGTTTTTATAGTTACTCCACCTGCCTCACTTATTCCTCCGCTGACCTCAATTGCACATACTCCAGCTTTTTCCAGAAGCTTTGCAGTTTCTACAGCCTGTGAAATATCAAGCCCAAGTTCAGCCTTTGAAGAACCAACCCGGAAACCATCGGTTGCATTCAATTTGACCAGTATGGGAAAAGAATCTCCTGCTTCTTCTTTTATGCGCCTTATAATTTCCGTGACTATTCTTGCCCGGTTTTCTACTGAGCCACCCCAACGGTCAGTCCGCCTGTTCGTGTAAGGTGAGATGAAATTACTTATGAGAAAACCGTGGGCACAATGAAGTTGCACTCCATCAAAACCTGCTTTTTTTGCCCTGACAGCCGCTTTTGTAAAAGCTTCGATTATTTCCAGGATTTCCTGTTCGGTCATTTCCCTGGGTACAACTGCCGAGTGCCCGTCTTTTACTTCCGAAGGAGCCATGGGAACCGGATATTCTTCCGAAAGGCTTGCCTGCCGCCCTCCGTGTACGATCTGGAGCACAATTTTGCTTTTATACTTGTGCACCCTTTCGGTTATCTTCCGATAGGGTTCAATGAAACGGTCATCGTAGATGCCCTGCTGGTAGATATCACTCTGCCCGCCCGGGAGAACATAGGAATAGCCGGTTATGATTAACCCGACCTCATTTTTTGCAAGTTCTTCATAAAGATCTCCGAGCCGGGAAGTGGGCGTCCCGTCTTCTTCAGCCATAAACTCGTGAGTTGCAGACCTTACAAAGCGGTTCTGGAGTTCAAGGTTGCAGACAGTAATAGGGTCAAAAATCATGAGGAAAAATAGGTGAGGGAGGGTAAATAATTATCCCGGATTCCAGGAAAAAGAGAACTTTGTGTTAAAGAGCAAAGTTTCTACTTAACTGTGATCGAAAAAAGGAAAGGAAAAATATTATACTGTAATGGTCTATTTACTTTCAGTAATTATTTCTTCAAGCCCCGGAGTACATTCTGCAGAAAGCCTTTCTTTTCAAAATATTGTTGATGGTACTCCTCAGCCATATAGAATTCGGAAACTGGCACGATCTCGGTCACTATTGGGTTTTTGAAAGCCCTTGATTTCTCGAGTTTTTCTTTTGAGGCAAAGGCAGCGTCCTTTTGTTCCTCATTATGATAAAAAATGACTGAGCGGTACTGTTTCCCTATATCTGGGCCCTGCCTGTCCTTTGTGGTTGGGTCATGGTTTTTCCAGAAGACATCAAGTAAAGTCTCGTAAGACACCACATTTGGATCAAAAATGACCCTTACAGCTTCGGCATGCCCGGTATCAAGAGTACAGACCTGTTCATAAGTGGGGCGTTCAAAATGCCCGCCGCTAAAGCCAACTGCAGTTGCAACCACACCTTTAACCTGTCTGAAAGCCTCTTCAACGCCCCAGAAACAACCAGCAGCAATGGTTGCTTTTTCCAGGCCGCCTCCGGGGTTTTCAAAAAAATCCGGGTTCGTTTCAGCAGTTTGATATTCTTCCACTCTCTCCCCCCTTAAAAATCATATTCTGCAAATCATTTTCTGCTATATTTTCCCATTAATTCCCCTTCAGCAATAATGTGCCCTATCATTTTATTTTCAACCTCTTTTCTTCCTGCCCCTGCTTTAAGTTCGAGCTGCCTGTCCAGAGCATATACCCGGAAGAAGTACCTGTGTGTGCCTGAAGGGGGGCACGGTCCGCCATATCCTATTTTCCTGAAATCGTTCTTTCCCTCAACCCCGGGTATACTGTCTTCTTCTATTTTCGCTACAGGCTCTATGTTCCAGACAATCCAGTGCGTAAAAGTTTTCGTGGGAGCATCAGGGTCGTCTAATATAAGCACTAAACTCTCAGCCTCTTGAGGAATGCCTTCAAATTCTAGAGGCGGATTTATATCCTGCCCGTCACAGGTATACTTTTCTGGAATACTACCATTAGATGCAAATGCACTGCTAAAGACCTTTATATTCTGAATATCCATCTTCTCACTCCCTTTGCTGGCTTCGGAAGACTCTTTATTTACAGGTGATTCTGCTTTCTCATTTTGAACACATCCCGAAATCAAAAGTGTTCCTGCAAACAAGATTACTAGAACAACTATGCTGTTCTTTCTATTCATATATGGCACCAGCTCCTGACAGCATAAAAACTGCTTGATAACCGCTTGATAATTGCTTAAAACTGCTTAATAACTGCTTAAAAATTACTCAATAACTTCAAATACTGCAATATTAAAGTTAAAGAAATATAACCTTAAGGCACACGTACATGCCATATTCTGAAGTTTAATCTCAAAAGGCTGAGCTTACAATGCACCTCGAAGTTTGATTTAAGGTTAATTTGAGGTTGACTTAAGGTTGATTTTCCAGATACATTGGAATTTCAACTGGAGGCGGGCAGAGCTAAGCAGGCTTCTAAGCTAACCTAATTAACCGGAAGGAGATCTCAGAAGAAAAAGCTCTTCAGCCATTTCAGGAAGTCACAGACTGAAATTCTGGATGGATAAGGCTCAGTCTTCTACCTCAAGAGATTGAATTACATCGAGGACTGTAAGTTCCCCTTTAGCCACGCGTTGGACAAGCGGATAGATAAATGAACAATCATCAATTGCAGCCCAGCGTGCTTCTCCTACCCGTCTTACAACTTCATCCAGTATATCACCGCATGTCTTGCAGTACCTTCCTTCACTCTCTACTCCACAGCTTTCGCATTTCATTAAAAATTCCCCATAATCAATGGGAAAGTCGACAATAAATAAATTATGGTGTAATACTCAAAACTCCCATGCAGTCTTAAAACTCCCATTAATAATAATCATGCAACCTAATATATAATCAGGAATATTGCGAGCTTTCAAAAAGTATTAACTAACTCGGAAGAAAAGTATAAGTTAACTTGGAAGTTATCATTCCAAGTTACTTCAATAAATAAATTCGTATCAACCCTATAGAACTTGTTTACTTGGAAAATTATCAGATACAGGAAAATTACGGGTTAAGTTTACACTCACACATTTCTATAAGTGCTCCTTCTCCGATCCTTGAACCGCGTGCGATAAGCATATCTCCTGCCTGGACAACCGTATTGCCTTTTGGAGCATAAACCCAGCGGTCAGCTCTTTTGATTGCCATCACATGCAGCCCGGTTTCAGTTTCAAGCTTCAGTTCAGAAAAAGTTTTTCCAACTATAGGAGAGCATTTCTCGACCTGGAGCCGCGTTATAACCTCTTCGGAATTCCTGACTGCAAGAGTGATAATTGGGTGAAGTTCTATGTCCCTGAGCACGGTATCCGCAATTCCATAAGCAGCGTCGGAAATAGCTTCAGAAGCACTTGCAAGGTGCAGAATCCCTCTAAGCTGGTTTACATCCTCAACATGCTTTGCGGTTTCAAGTACCCAGTGCTGAAGTTCATATTTCATTGAATCCATCTCGGATTCAAGGGCACTGACTTCGTATGCGATATCTTCGTTGTCAAAAAGAATAGCAGAATATGCAAGCCCTACTGAAAGTTCGGACATATTCTTCATATCCACGATAATATCCACGGCATGCTCAAGGTCTTTTAATAGCTTATTGTGCTCTATCTCTCTTGGGATGAATTTTTTTGTCGTGGCCATTTCGAAGAAGAGGGTAACTCCTTCATCATGCCCTCTGGCAATTAAAACATCTCCCTGCCGGATGCGGGTTTCCTTGTCAGGATCATAAATCCAATCTTCGTTTCTTCGGATCGCAATAACCCACATGCCTGTCTCAAGATCAAGTTCGAGGTCACCAAGCGTAATTCCTGCCATTGGAGATTCTGCAGCAACTGTTGCTCTGACTATGGTTTCTTCCGCTTCCCTGAGGGCTACTTTCAGTTCCATCGGAATGCCCATATTCATAAGAACTATTTTGGCAATATCCCCTGCGGCGTTTGCGATATTTTCCGAACACGCGGCAACCTGTAAAACTCCGAGAAGTCCTTCGGCCTCATCAACCCTGCGTGTGCTTAACATCGAGGCCATCTTCATGTGGTAATCGAGGGTATCCATCTTATCTTCAAGATTGAGCACCTCTTCTGCAATGTCCTCATCATCATAGATCATTGCAGAATACGCAAGGTCTACCATGAGTTCGGAAGTGTCCTTCATCTCAGTCAGAAGATCCTTAAGGTTCTTTGGACTGTATCTGAATTCTTTAGGGAACATGGTCTATATATCAACTCTACCTTATGCTGGTGTGTATGAGTATATACTTCATAGTAATTATTAATTTTTAAATTATTCAGATTTTTAAGAACCTGAATGAATATAATAAGAATAAATAACAATAAAACCCGCCCTCAATTTAAGGGCACTATTACAGGATATTCAACAGGTCCAGGGCTATGAAAATCCCTGCAACCCCTACCAGGTCTCCAAGGCTTGCTATGAAAGGAATTACGGTGTCATCAGGATCGATTCCGAACCTGTGGGAAGCAAAGGCTATGGCCACCGTTGCAGAGTATACAACGGAAAGTTCTATGAAAACGGATATGAGGCTGATTGCCAGAAGGATGTGAAAAGGCATCCCGATGCCAAGATAACTGCTTGCCAGATAGACAAGTACGCTGACAGAAATTGACGAGACTAACCCTACAATTGAAGCCGCAATAACGCTGTTGTGTACGACCGGGTTACTTCTGAGATTATCTACTAGCCCCATATGGAAAGCCGATGAAAGCCTGGCTCCGAGCATACTGCCGGTATCTCCTCCAATCTTGATAAGGGAAGGAATTAAAATCAGTATCGCTGGCATGGATATGAGATTTTCTTCTCTTGAGTTCAGGATCTGCCCTACAAGAATTCCCATTATACATGTGATTAGAAGTACAGGAAGCCCACGTCGGATGATGCCGTTAACTGTGTAGTAAGGGGTCTGATGTCCTGCTTTCATCAAAACATCACCACCAGTTTTGCCGAGAGGAAAAGCATGAGCATGGAGGCAATGTCCCCAAGGGTTGCGATAGAAGGCGTGACAACATTATCAGGATCAAAACCAAATCTAAACATTCCTATAGCCATCAGAGCTGCAATGAATGAGAGAATTATTCCGGACGTAAAGGATGCAATCACGCAGATAAGGACAAGTTTAAAGACACCGGCACTTTCGAAACCCAGAGCAAGGGTTACAAAGTGCCCGAGGATTCCGAGCATTATAGCGGCAATAACACTCAGGATCAGGGAACCGTAGATATTATTCATGAGTTCGGGGTTATTCCTATCAAGGTCCGTAATTAAACCAAGGTGAATTGCACTTCCAAGCCTGGAGCCAAGGGTAGAAGAAATATTCCCTCTGAGCCCAAGCACACCGGGATAAATTACAAGCAATCCTGGTATCATCTCAAGCTCATCTGTCATTCCCGAAAGAATTATCCCTGCAACCACTCCTCCAACAGTTGCAATAAGTTCAAAAGGCAGCGCCTCACGTACTATTGACGAGATGCTTGCATACTCGCTAAGATATTTATCAATGTACTGGGACTCGAAAATGTCCTCATCCCTTTGAGGCTCTGAAGGCATGCGCCTGTATTATACACTCATACTATTAAAATAGTGGCTAACTCATAATAAAGCCATTATTAAGTTTTTTCAATCCACGTGTCATGAACTTTATATGGAATATTGTAAAGAGAAAAGAAACTCAACGAGTTAATTAAGTTATTCTATTCCCTGAAAAATAATAAATAACTTGTAGCTTTACCTGATACAGACACCCATGGTAATAGGTTTTTCTGGCAAAAACAGTAAAACTCTAAAACAATAAAGCATTAACAATTGCAATGCTTATAAAGCAAAGATTCTTACTTTAAACGTTTGTAAAGTAATATAAAGTCGGTAAAAATAGATTGATTTTTTCAACATGAGGTAAATTTTCATGGGATTCACTGTTGCAGAAGAACTTGCCAAAAATCAAAAGTCAATAAGTGTTGCAGAATTTTTCGAAAAAAACAGGCAGATCCTGGGTTTTGATTCGGCTCCTCGAAGCCTTATAACAACTGTAAAAGAAGCTTTTGACAACTCTCTGGATGCCTGCGAAGAGGCAGGTATTCTGCCTGATATTCTTGTCCAGATTGAAAGAACAGGGCAGGATTATGTAACTGTAATCATAGAAGATAATGGGCCCGGAATTGTAAAAGAACAAATTCCAAAAGTTTTTGCAAAACTTCTCTATGGTTCCAGGTTCCATGCTCTCAAGCAAAGCAGGGGACAGCAGGGAATAGGGATTTCTGCAGCCGTACTTTATGCCCAGATGACTGCAGGCAGACATACGAAAATTCTCTCCAAAACCGGACCCAATAAACCTGCCCATTATTATGAGCTTATGATCAATACCAGCACGAATGAGCCCGAAATCCTGAAAGACGAGATCAGGGACTGGTTCCGCCCGCATGGAACTCAGATCGAGCTGGAAATGAAGGCTGCCTACGTAAAAGGAAGAAGGCAGTCTGTTTACGAGTACCTCAAAGCTACAGCAATTGTGAATCCTCATGCAAGAATTACCCTTATAGAGCCTGACGGTAACGAAGAGGTTTTTGAAAGAGCCACGGATAAAATGCCTGAGCCAGCCGAAGAAATCCTACCTCATCCAGAAGGGATAGAACTTGGCACTCTTATGAAGATGCTCCATTACACAGAGCGCCAGAAGCTTGCTCCATTCCTCCGCTACTCTTTCTGTAAGATTGGTTTGTTTACTGCCGATGAAGTCTGCAAAGCTGCAGGACTTGATCCCGAAACCGACCCTAAATCCCTTGGCCGCCATGAGGCAAGAAAGTTAATTGAAGCTTTTGAGAAGGTAAAGATTATGGCTCCTCCAACAGACTGCCTTTCTCCAATTGGAGAAGAGCTGATCTACAGGGGGCTTGAGAAAGAAACGAATGTGGATTTTATTGCCACAAGCACGCGAAAACCCGCAGTATATTCCGGAAATCCTTTTGTAGTGGAAGTTGGGCTTGCCTATGGGGGGACCCTTCCAAAAGACGAAAAGATCAGTATAATGCGTTTTGCTAACCGTGTGCCTTTGCTTTACCAGCAAGGAGGCTGCGTGACCACACATGCAGTAGAAGACATTAGATGGAAACAGTATGGCTTAAACCAGCCAGGGGGGGGAATTCCTGTAGGCCCTGCTATTCTCCTCATCCATGTTGCCTCTATTAACGTACCCTTTACCTCGGAATCAAAAGATGCGATTGCCGATATTCCTGTAATTAAAGACGAGGTTGACCTTGCAATCAAGGATGTCGCAAGGAAACTCAAACAATATCTCAGCAAGCAGAGCAACCTCAAGAAGCGCCGGGAAAAAGAAATTATCATTACAAAGGTACTCCCTAAAATGGCTGCAAAGGTTGCAAATATCCTGGAAAAAGATGTCCCTAATATCAATCCTGTTGTTGCGAAGATTATGGGAAACGTGCTCGTACACAGGAAAGTGAAAAGGAATGAAGATGAGACTGCAGATGTTGTGATTAAGGTCAAGAACTTCGGAACTTCTGCCTGTGCTTTCAGAATTCATGAAATGCTGCCCTGGACAATCTGCAGGGCAAAGCCCGAACCAAAGGTTGTGACTCTGGGCAATGATTACGATTATGTATGGGATATATCTTCAGCAGTTGGGTCTTCAAAGGTGCTCAGCTACAGGATAGAATCAGTAACCGATAAAGAACTTGAAAAACTTCCTGACCTGATTGTGGAAGGGCTTGAGGAAGAGCTTGTAACCGGGGCAAAAGCCTTCAAGGGGGTATAAAATGTCAACAGAAGTAAATAGCAAAACAATTAAGGGAAATCTCCTGGCAAGGGAAAAGCTGCTTGAGCTTGCAGAAAAAATTTACAACCAGTTCGAAGACGAAGTTATCCCAAGTGTCAGCCTTCCAAGCCGGACAAAGGCAAATATTGAATATTGCGATGAGAGTGATGTCTGGGTTTACGGAGACAGGGAAAGTGAAAGGAGTGCAAAAACCGTAAAAGGCGCCTTCCAGCTCCTGAAGACCATTTATGCAACAGACTTCATTATTCGTGAGCACCTTGCCCATAACCGCGGTTCAACACTTCGAGAACTTTACTATATCTCAGAAGGTTGGGAAGCTGCGAAATTCAAAGAACAGGCTGAGAGCGATCGCCTGATCGAAGACCTTGAACTCCTTACTACTCTTCAGAGAGAATTTTTCCATATGCGCCCTGAAGAAGATGGGGCTACCATGTTCGGGCCTATTGAAATTTCTGAACAGACGAAACGGGGAGAGCGGAATATCCATTGCCAGAAGGATGTGGGTGAAGGAGGATATCAGATTCCTTTCAATGTGGAAAATATTGAATTTAAGACGCATGATGCAAGCATGATTATTGCCATAGAAACCGGTGGTATGTACGCACGTTTGATGGAAAATGGGTTTGATGAGACTTACAATGCAATCCTTGTTCACCTTAAAGGTCAGCCTGCACGGTCAACCCGAAGGATTATCAAGCGTATGAACGAGGAATTAGAAATCCCTGTAGCTGTTTTTACTGACGGAGATCCCTGGTCCTACAGAATCTTTGCTTCTGTAGCCTACGGGGCTATAAAAAGTGCTCATCTCTCGGAATACATGGCAACTCCCTCAGCCAAGTTCCTTGGCCTCCAGCCCTCAGATATTGTCGAATATGAACTCTCGACCGACAAGCTCACAGAACAAGATATAAGCGCACTTCGGAGCGAACTTTCCGATCCTCGCTTCGAGTCCGATTACTGGAAAGAACAAATCCAGCTCCAGCTCGATATAGGGAAAAAGGCCGAACAGCAGGCATTCGCCGGAAAAGGTCTTGACTTCGTAACCGAGGTCTACCTACCCAACAGACTCAAAGAACTTGGGATGGTTTGAAAGAAATATTCTGATAGGGGCTTGCTCACAAACTTTTTCAAAAAAAGTTTGATCAAAAACGCAAAACCTTTTTAGAAAAGTTTGTGATCGAAAACAACGTAACGTTTGGATTTGAATACTTTATCCCCAAACACTATCAGCGTGATCAACCGGCGCAACGGTTGCGGTTCAACGATTGTGGTGCAGCGGTTGTGGCATGGAATCTAAACTGAAGTTGGTTAAGTTTATATAGTTACATTCTAAGTTATTGACTGGAGATTTGGCCTTAAAGTTAACAGCGAGCAAATCCCATCGGGTTTCTTACAGCAGAATGTCCAGTTAATATTTTTAGATAGTCAGGATGTATTCCAAGTTTGTTTCTTATTTAGGAATTACTTTGAGCTGCCAAAATATAATCTGGAATTTGTATGTGAAGATCTGCCGGAATTTTTTAAGTGCCGCGACTCCTGTCCTGACACATTATAAGAGATAAATTTTGCGAGTGAAACAGAGAATATTTATTTAAATTAAAGACTCATTAAAAAATTAGTATGAAAAGCGTATATTTAGGCACAAAATTATGTTAAATATTTCCTATTTTGAGAGGATTGATACTGAAAAATCTTGTGCAATTTTCAGGGAATCTAAAGGCTTAAAATGTATGAGCGCATATTGAATTTGATCCATGATAAGAGAAATAATGGTTATATTATAAATCGTTCAATAAAAAACTGAAGGTTTACTAAATTGATACGATTTCTGAGATTTATTTTGGCGAAAGTTTTCCCGCGAATTTTCTAAAAAAAGTGTAATGTTAAGTGATCAGATAATGTACCAGATTTTTACGGAGAATAAACCAAGATGAGTGATAAACAGGTTTACGATGCTTCGCGTATCCAGGTGCTCGAAGGCCTGGAAGCTGTCCGAAAACGTCCCAGTATGTACATAGGGAGCACGGATAGCCGCGGGCTTCACCACCTAGTCTATGAGGTAGTAGACAATAGTATTGATGAAGCTCTCGCAGGCTTCTGTACCAGAATAGATGTCACGCTCAATCCGGACGGAAGTGTGACAGTTCTGGATAATGGGAGAGGTATCCCAATCGATCCCCATCCTTTTCACAAAAAATCAGCTCTTGAAGTTGTAATGACTATTCTGCACGCAGGAGGGAAATTTGACAAAAACGCCTACAAAGTCTCAGGAGGACTGCATGGGGTAGGAGTTTCTGTCGTAAACGCACTTTCGGAGTGGCTTGAAGTAGAGGTATTAAGAGACGGAAAGAAGTATTTCCAGCGCTATATCCGTGGGAAGCCTGAGACTGATGTCCAAGAAATTGAGGCAGTTCAGACAACAGGCACGAAAACCACCTTTAAGCCGGATGCAAAAATTTTCGAGACTTTGGACTTTGATTACGATATTCTCTTGAGCAGATTAAGAGAACTTGCTTTCCTGAATCGTGGTATTACTATCAGCTTCAGAGATTTAAGAACCCCGGACGGGCAGGCTGAGACTTTCACATACGATGGCGGAATAGTTGAATTCGTTGAGTACTTGAACAAGAAAAAGCAGCCCCTTCATGAAAAGCCGATTTATTTCGAGCGGCAAAGGGACGATATGATAGTAGAAATTGCAATGCAGTACACGAGTAGCTATTCAGAGAATGTGTACTCTTTTGCAAACAATATCAATACTCACGAAGGCGGAACCCATATTATTGGTTTCAAGAGCGCGCTTACAAGAGTTGCAAACGATTACATCAAAGCTAACAAGCTCTCAAAAGAAGACGTAAGGCTTGCAGGTGATGACGTAAGGGAAGGGCTGACTGCGATTATCAGTGTCAAACTCATGGAACCCCAGTTTGAGGGGCAGACCAAGACAAGGCTCGGAAACAGTGATGTCAAAGGAATTGTGGATTCCCTTGTAACCGATGGACTTGCAGAGTATTTTGAGGAAAACCCCAAGGTTGCAAACATTATTCTTGAAAAAGCCCTCCTTGCCCAGAAAGCTAGGGAAGCTGCAAAAAAGGCAAGAGAACTAACTAGAAGAAAGAATTCTCTCGAAATCAGCACCCTCCCAGGAAAACTTGCAGACTGCTCGGAAAAAGACCCTAAAGTATGTGAAATTTACATAGTAGAAGGAGATTCTGCAGGTGGTTCGGCAAAGCAAGGCAGAGACAGAGGGTTCCAGGCTATTCTTCCTTTGCGGGGAAAGATTCTGAACGTGGAAAAAGCCAGGCTTGCAAAGATCTTGAAAAACAACGAGGTCATTTCCCTGATTACAGCCATAGGCACAGGCGTCAGTGAGGATTTTGATCTGGAGAGCGCACGTTACCACAAGGTAATCATTATGACTGATGCTGATGTGGACGGAGCGCATATAAGAACCCTCCTTCTCACGCTGTTCTTCCGTTATATGCGGCAGCTTATTGATGCCGGGTATGTGTACATAGCCCAGCCGCCTCTTTACCGCATAAAGAAGGGAAAGGCAGAACACTACGTATATTCAGACCGAGAGTTGGATGAAAAGCTGAATGAACTCGGGGAAAAGGGAGTTTCTATCCAGCGTTATAAAGGACTTGGAGAGATGAACCCTGACCAACTCTGGGAGACCACCATGAATCCTGAGACCCGAACTCTTTTACAGGTAACTTTAGACGATGCTATTCGGGCTGATGAAATCTTCCGAGTTCTCATGGGAGATGAAGTGGAGCCACGTCGGAACTTCATAGAAACGCACGCAAAAGAAGTTGTGGATCTGGATATCTGAGGTGGCTAAAAAATGGAAAAAAACAATGAAGAAAACAAATCGGAAGCTCAAATGAAAGATTTTTATCAAACTACGCTTACTTCTGACGATCCTGAGGACAATGAGCCGGAACCCGAAAGAGAAGGAGTCACAGCTGTCCTCATTGACGATGAAATGAAGCGCTCGTATATCAATTATGCCATGAGTGTAATCGTTGGAAGAGCTCTTCCTGATGCCAGAGATGGCTTGAAGCCAGTTCACCGCAGGATCCTTTTTGCCATGAAAGAGGCAGGGATTACGCATGATAAGCCCTATAAGAAGTCAGCCCGTGTGGTAGGAGATGTGCTTGGTAAATACCACCCGCACGGAGATTCTGCGGTCTATGATAGTATTGTGCGTATGGTCCAGGATTTCTCTCTCCGCTATCCTTTAATTGACGGGCAGGGAAACTTCGGGTCAATAGATGGAGACTCGGCTGCTGCCATGCGTTACACTGAAGTCCGTATGGACAAGATCTCAGAGGAAATGCTGGCAGACATTGATAAAGAAACCGTACCTTTCAGACCAAACTACGATGGGTCCCTGGAGGAGCCCGAAGTCCTTCCTGCAAAACTTCCAAATCTCCTTATCAATGGGTCCACAGGCATCGCAGTCGGAATGGCAACAAACATGGCTCCCCATAACCTGGGGGAGGTAATTGACGGAACCCTCATGCTTATCGAGAACCCTGAAGTTACAGTACCTGAACTCATGACTGTGATTAAAGGACCTGACTTTCCAACAGGTGCCCATATTATCGGGACTGCAGGTGCGAAGTCGGCATTTATGACCGGAAGAGGTTCTATAAGGATCCGGGCAGTTGTCGAGATTCAGGATTTGAAGAAAGATAAGCATCAGATTGTTTTAACCGAGCTTCCCTATCAGGTAAATAAAGCCAGGATGATCGAAAATATTGCCAGGTTAGTTCGGGAAAAAATAATTGCTGGGATTTCTGACCTTAGGGATGAGTCTGACAGAGAAGGAATCAGGGTTGTTATCGAGCTTTCTCGAGGCACAAATCCAAAGGTAATTCTAAATCAGCTCTACAAGCACACTCAAATGGAGACCACTTTCGGGATAATTAATCTGGCTCTTGTTGACGGAAAACCAAAAGAGCTGAACCTGAAGGAGCTTCTTGAGATCTACCTGGAACACAGGCTGGAGATTATCCAGAAACGGACGCTTTATAACTTCAGAAAGAGCGAGGAAAGAGCTCATATTCTTGAAGGGCTCAGGATTGCCCTGGATAACATAGACGAGGTAGTCGCCCTGATCAAGGGTTCGACAAATGCTGATGAGGCAAAGCAGGGCTTGATTGAGAATTTCGCCCTTGATGAGGTTCAGTCAAAAGCTATCCTTGATATGCGTCTGCAACGCCTGACAGGACTTGAGACCAAGAAGATCCTTGAGGAGCTCGAAGGCCTTGTAAAACTGATCGCCGAACTTAGAGAAATTCTTGAAAGCGATGAGCTCAAGTACGAGATTATCAGGAATGAACTTCTGGAGCTCAAGGAAAATTATGGGGATGCCCGCAGAACAAAAATCGTGCCGGCTATTGGTGAGTTCAGGGAAGAGGACCTGATTCATGAAGAGGATGTTGTGGTCACGATTACGAACGGTGGCTACATAAAGCGTATCCCTCTGAACACCTACACTATGCAACGCCGTGGTGGGCGGGGTATAATTGGCATGGAGACGAAGGAAGAAGACTTCGTGGAAAATCTCTTCATTTCCTCAACTCATAACTATATCCTGTTCTTTACGAACCTTGGCAGGCTTTACTGGCAGAAAGTTTATGAAATCCCGGAGGGTTCGCGGCAATCGAGGGGCAAAGCCATAGTAAACCTTCTGGAGCTTCAGGAAGGTGAAATGGTTACTGCCATGATCCCGGTAAAGGAGTTTGCCGAAGACCGATACCTGCTTATGGCAACAAGGGAAGGTACAATTAAGAAGACTGCTCTCTCGGAGTTCAGTAATCCTAGAAAAGCCGGCATAATCGCAGTCACCTTAGACGAAGGAGATGAACTTGTAAGAGTTCTCCTTACCGACGGGGAAAAGGAAGTGTTGATGGTTTCGAAGAAAGGCAAAGCTATCCGCTTCTCTGAAGAAGATGTCCGTCCAATGGGCAGAACTGCAAGAGGCGTCCGCGGGATGACTCTTGACGGTCCGGACGATGAAGTTGTCAGTCTGGATATTGTTGACGAGACCACAACTCTCCTTACCGTAACTGAAAACGGATATGGTAAGAGATCTGAGTACTTCCAGTATCCCACGCACCGCCGCGGTGGAAAAGGCGTGATCACGATCGTTACTAATGAGAGAAACGGTCCGGTTTCAAGAGTCCGATCCGTAGCTGAAGACGACGAGCTTATTTTCACCAGTGCCGAAGGTATCATTATCCGCATCCCTGCGAAAGATATCTCGATTCAGGGAAGAAACACCCAGGGTGTAAGAATCATTAATCTGAAACCCGGCGACAAAGTCGCAGGTATGGCCAGGATCGAAAAAGTAAAAACCGAAAAAGAACTCACAGCCTCTAAAGTCAAAAAACTCGAAGACTTTGACGAATCCGAAGATCTTGAAACTCTCGGTGAAGCCGAGAAATTCGGTGAAGACGACGAAGATATTGATGAAAACTGAATAATGCACGCGGGTGAAGAAGAATAATTCTTCACTCAAACTGCTGCCGAAATAGAGATTTTTGAGGATTTGTTTCCGGCGGCGGGCTTTTTGTTCGGAGAGGAGTCGGGCGTGGACTTATTTTTGGGGCGCGGGTTTTTCAATCGGTTTTTAAATGAACAACGTCTGTAAGCCCAATTTGAAGAATTTCTAAATTCGGGGCCTGTTTGAGTTTCGATGAATCTTAAAACGGGGTACCATACGACTGCGAAGCAAGCGGCGAAGATCAAAAAAATTATTTATGAGACTTTCCTAATGAATAGTAGTCATCAGGAGTTTCTCCTTCTTTTCTCCTTGCGTGACTACGTTGCTATATATTTATGGAAAAAAAGTAAATAAAAATAGAGTTTTAGAAATCAGTTTCTATTTTTGCCTTATTGCTCAGCTTCTTCTTCACTTGAACATCTGGAAGCTACTTTCCAGAGATAACATAGACTCAATGTAAGCCACCAGAGGTATCTAATCTCAAGAGAAAATTTATACTCATCATAATCAATAAGCCCGTGTGCCATTCTATTTCTCAAGTTTGAGCTATAACGTTCAATTAGTAAACCTCTTAAATCAAAGACAATGTCTTCAGGCATGATTTCGTTCAGTTCTTTCATTTTTAAAGTGATGTTAAGATCATACTCGTTTTGAGTTCCATTTTGGTCCAAACCTGATACAATTATCCCATTATTGGTAAGAATGTATCTAATGGAGTTCTCCAGTTGGGGAATAAGTAAATGTATGCTTGTTAAGAAATCTCCATTTAATCCGGCAAAAAGACCAGAAGCATATATAAATTCTCTTCCTACAGGAACGAATGGATTGTTAAAAACAAGTGGGAACAAGTCCTGGATCGTGATTACATCGTGATCTTGTATTATTTGTTGCTTCGCAGGTTCAATTAGACCCAAGTATATAAACTGATGATGAATTTTTGCATGTTTGAACATATTGTTGTTAGTGGCTACCTCTCTTTCATGTGGGTTACTTGAAAAAATTGATCTACCACTACCTATTTGTTTTCCGCCTTCGTTTACTAATTTGTTATAAAGAAGATTAGCCAGTGGGTATTCGGTTGCTATTTTTTCAACATCTTCCTTAAGTTTGGAGATTTCAGGTGGATGTGCTATTGATGAAAGTGTAAAAATTGCATCTTGGAGTGTTTTTCCACTGACAAATTCCTTTGCCTTCTCAATTTGTTCTTCAGGAATGGATATTTCCAATGGAATTGGGCACATTTGTAATGTAGATTTAGGCTGATATTCAAGAAGAAGTTTGTGCAAATTCTCAATGCGTTTTTCTTTATTTCCTATTTTCCTATATTCTTGAATCGCATTTTCAATACGTCCACAGGCGTTAATGTAATCAGGAGGATTTTTGTTAATGTCATCTTCTGCGTTTTTTACGTATGTTTCTACCTTGCGTTTTAAGGCCTCTCTCTCTTTATCAACTTCTCCAGCAAGTCTATGCCATTTTGCTTTTGTTTTCCATGCATGTGCGGCTTTCCACCAGTCGTGATCATTTTCTGTTTTTAAAGCTATTTTTTCTGAAAGCAATGAGTATTTTTCAGTATCTCCCTTCTTATATTCTTGAAGCAGTTCCATTATCTTTATAGACAGAAATTTTGGATCTTCGCCATTATAAGTCTCAAGAATAGCTTCAATATGCTTAATAGTAGTTTCAAACTTCTCTGATTTCTTCCCCAGGGATGCAGCTAAATCAACTGCTCTCCTAATCCGGTAAAAAGATGATGTCCAGCTTTCAGGATCTTCCAACATCTTCGATGACTCTATATAAGAATCAATTGCATTGAGTGCGCATTTGTAATCCTTCTTTTTTATCCAAAGTAAATCTGAGATCCTTGCTCTCATTTCTGCGTCAAAAATGTCTGGAATAAGAGTTACTAGAATTTCAAGATGTAGATCCTTGATGTTATCAAAATCTTCTTCTAAGACAAATGGTTTTTCCTTGCTTTCCCGTAAAATTGGAGAGGTAATGAACCCTAAGATCTGGAATATTGTTTTACTTTTCAAATCACCATTTGATTCCGCTTCTTTTGCTTGATCAAAGAATATTGTGCTATATTGCAGGCATTCTTTTTTATCACAACTTGAAATAACTTCCTGCCAGTTGGATTTATCAAAATCACTTTTATCTAAGATTATGTCCTCCAAAGCGTCATCTCCTTGACACTATACAATTGTCAAAAATAAATAAATTGTTACATTCATCATCTTGATTTCGATTTGCTGTCAAAATATGAAAATAAGAAATAAATTTTTAGAAGATGCGACGAAATCAAACTAAACTAATTTTTAAATTAATTTTAAAATGATCCAAAATTCACTCAAACCAATTCTCCCCCAATCTCTCCTCCCTTTCCCCCTGCATGCTAGCGTATGCTACATATTCCCCACTTTCTCTATCAAAAACGAACCTGTAAACTGTTTTAAAATAAGCCCAGTATTTAACATATGAGTTTCTCGCATCGCTCATCACGACAGTTACCAAGCCATTTTCTTTAGAAACGCTGTAGGCAGGATAATCGATATCTTGAGGAACGGCTGTACTGTAGAGTTTTCCGGCTCTTTCTACATACACGGATGCGTCGGGAACGCTGCCGATCACGTTTATTTTCTCGACATAATCGCTTTTTTCAATGCCAGACCAGTAGCTGACTTCCAGAATCTTGTAATGCGTGGAGTTATACGAATATGCAGCAAGAAACTTCCCGAAGGACGAAGGATAGGTGTCCTGATAGCTGATTTTTGCGCCTTCTACATCGGAAATATAATTCACAAGAAATAATTTTGCCACAGGCAGGACTGTAAGCCAGATCACAAGCACGACTGCGAGGGTGGTATAGAATCTGCTACGGTTATTCGCGACAAAGGCACAAAATTTGTTGAACTTTCCTTGCCATTTTCCGCGATCCTTCATATAGGCAACAAATAAAACGAAAATAGGCAGCAGGGGAAGGAGGTTTGCCAGCGGGTCAAAGAAATAAACTGCTCCCATAATGGATGCATCTGTGCTGAATGGGTAAAGGGGGCGCATTTTCCAGCTTGTAGTGTAGTCGAGGTAAACATGGGAAAAGATGGCTGCAAATCCGGCGGCTGTGAACAGGCGGTCTTTTGTTTTAAGCCAGATCAGAAGCGTAACAAGCAGGATGAAAAGAATTGAGTGCATAAATTCCCTGTGCCCTAGCAGGTAAAAAAGCTGGTTTCTTGTCTCATGGCTCACACTGCCGCTCACGACAGCGAATAAGATGTACGGAATAAAGTCCAGGTCAGGAAGGATTGCCAGAAATCCCAGAGTGTTTCGCTTTTTTCCTTTGAAACCGAGAGTCATGGCAATCAAAAGACCAATTCCCAGGTGAGAAAGTGTATTTACCATTCGTTCCATCCTGAATGAACTTTTATCTTATTTCTTTTATCTTTATTTTGTTGAAGTTTTTTGTTGGAAGGTTTATGAAACTTTTGATAAATTTATTGATGAAGCACAAGTCTTTTGGTGGATATCTAGAAACACTTATTGAAACTTCTCATGTAGTTCATATCTTTTACCTTTAAATATATGCGGTGTATAATTATATTCTGCATTTGGAATTGCCATATGGCATTTAATATGTGTTTGATCAGGAAGAGGAGGAAAATAATATGGCTAAAGGGTTATACAAGTTACCGGATTTGAAATATGATTATGTAGATTTGGAGCCTTACATTTCCGAAGAACAGCTGCGTATTCATCATGATAAACATCATCAGGCTTATGTGAATAATGCGAACTCGCTTATAGAGATGATGGACAAAGCAAGAAAAGATGGAACTGACTTTGATTACAAAGCCAGTGCAAAAGCTCTGGCTTTCAACCTTGGTGGGCATGTCCTTCATGATTATTTCTGGTGGGAGATGACCCCTGAAAGCAATGCAAGCAAAGAGGCTGTAGGCGAGCTGTCTGAAGCAATTAAAGAGGACTTCGGAAGTTTTGACAGATTTAAAAAAGAATTTTCCCAGGTCGCATCAAGTGTTGAGGGCTCAGGATGGGCAGCCTTAACCTACTGTAAGGATACAGAACGGCTCATGATCATACAGATAGAGAAGCATAATGTAAATCTGGTCCCTGACTACCCGATTATCATGGATCTTGATGTATGGGAGCATGCTTACTATATTGATTATAAGAACGACAGAGGTAAATTTATTGAGGGATTCTGGAACATAATTAACTGGGAAGAAATCGACAAATATTTCGCGAAAATCCAGAAATAATTTAAAACTTAGACATAATTGACAAATATTTTTAGACGCGAAGTTAATTTAAATCCAGAATTAATCCAAGTTAATTTAAATCCAGAATTAATCTAAGATCGAGAGATAATTTTAAATAAAGAGATAACCTAAAATTTATTTTATTACAGTTAATAACTGAGCATATTTATCTTGCTCCGATTACAATTTTTATTTTTTATAAGAGTAATCGGAAGCAATACTATTTTCTTTTAAATAGAATCCTATTTTGAAATAAGATTGGAAATTGGGCTTGGGAAGCTCACCCAAACCAATTCCTGCCTAATCTCTCCTCCTGCCCTCCATGCATACTTGCATAAACTTCATATTCCTCTCCATTTCTTTTGTCAAAAACAAACCTGTAAAATGATTTAAAATAAGCCAGTTCTTTAAGATACGGGCTTCTGGCATCACTGAGAACAACCGTTATAGAATCGTTTGTTTCGGAAACCGAGTAGACTGGATAATCGATTTCCTGAGGAACGCCTGCCCGGTATAAGTTATCTGCTCTTTTAATGTAATAAGTTGATTCGGGAAAATCTCCCTCTACAGAGACCTTTTCAACGTATGAACTTTCCTCGATTCCTGAAAGGTAACTTATTTCCAGGACTTTATAATGAGTGGAATTATATGAGTACGCAGTCAGAAATTTATTCATAGATTCTGGATAGGTATTCTGATAGCTTATATCAGCGTCTTCGGTACAGGAGACACGGTTGACCAGGAAAGCTTTTGAGACTGGCACAAAGGTAAGCCAGATAAGTAATAGAAGAATAAGCGAGGCATAGAGCTTATCATCAATACTTGATACGAAGGTGCAAAAGCCGTTTAATTTTCCTTTGATTCTTCTCCTATGGCTCAAGTTTCCTATAATTACAATGAAAGGAGGCAAGAGAGGAAGCAAATTTAATAGGGGGTCAAAGAAATAAACTGCTCCCATAATGGAAGCATCCGTGCTAAATGGGTAGAGGGGACGCATTTTCCAACTTGTAAAATAATCTAGGTAGGAATGGAAGAAAAGGGACTGGAATCCTCCAACCGTAAAAAGCCAGTCTTTTGTCTTAAACCAGATAAAAAAGGTAACCAGAACAATGAAAAAGATAGAATGCATGAACTCCCTGTGTCCGATCAGGTAAAAAAGCTGGTTTCTGACTTCAGGGCTCAGGTTATTATTTGTAAAGATAGAGGTCGAATAGAAGATAAAGTCAAGGTCAGGGAGCATGGATAAAAAAGCCACAGCTTTCAGTTTTCTTCCTTTCAGACCTAAGGCCAGAGCAATAAGAAGACCTACTCCTATATGGGAAATTACATTTACCATGGTCCCGTATCCATAATGCGGGTTTTATATTAATATAAAAATTAAAACTATATTTCTTCTATTTTTATATTTATTATTATAGAGAATTAAAGATATATTACTTCTTTTTGAAAAATCGTGTACTGGAGTTGCAGAATTACATTTACTTTCGAGAATAATAACAAGCAAAAGGGAAATGTTCAAGACAAATTTTCAGGGTAACTAGTAAAATCCTCAGCGTTTTTTATGAAAAAAAACTACCATCTTATTAAAAAATGGATTAATGAGAGGATAAAACCTCTCAAATTATTGAGTTTAATTATTCAAGGTTTTTACAGGGACGAATTACCCAATGTCCTGTCAAAGAAAGTTATCATCTCTTCATATGCGTCCTGTGCAACAAAACTTTCAGCAAGTTCTCCATTTTCTGTAATCATGAAGCTGTGACGCTCTCCCTGGTAAACCTTCAGCTCGAAGTATTTATCAGCTGAGTCCAGTTTACCAGCATATTTGTAGATGTCAGTAATATTGCTATACTGGTCCCTAGTGCCGTGTATAATAAGCATGGGCGCGTCAAGCTGGTCTATCAGGCTAGCTGGTCTGATGGGCTGAAGCTCAGACCCGCCTGTATAAGGGAAACCATACCAGGCCACTCCAGACTCGAACTCCTTTATCTGTGGCAAGAAAAGCATGGTATACCTGCCTCCAGCACAAAAACCAGTAAGGCCGAGTCTTTCGGAATCAACATCATCTCTTGTTTCAAGGTAAGCTATGCTGCTCCTGATAAGGGCTTCAACCTCTGCATCAGATGGAGAATCAGAATAGGTCTGCCAGAAAGGAGCGACCACAACAAATCCGTCTTCGGCAATTCTATCCACCATAGTCTGATACCCGGGTTCGAATCCTTTAAATGAGTGAATCAGCACTATAGCCGGATAATTTCCTTCTTCAACCGGGGCTGCAGTATAGGCAGGATAGACCTTGCAGTCACTTGTAATATTAACTATTTTAGTCTGCACAAAGGCTGAACAATTTGCAGTTGCAAGAGTGGCATCCTGCGATGAAGCTACGCACTGGATCTCGGTTTCATTGCAAGCGGTTTCTGTAGCTTTCGGAAACTCAGAGGTGGAATAAGAGGAAGCCATACTGCCTGAAACCCCAGAAAGGCTCACTATAAGCAAGAATAAGACTAATTTGTTCATGAAATTCATTTACCCCCCAAAAAATTATATACATCAGGAAATCTCATGCAGCTTCAATGTCTTTTTCCCAGAGTATGAGAAGTTTGGGTGGATCTTAAAAACCTGCCTCTGCATTAACCTGACATATCTGACAGAACAAGATAATTCCTGGATATATATTTATAGAAAATTATATCTTAAAGAATATAAAATATAGGGATTAAATTTTTGTTAAAGGAAAATCCAGAAATTTTCGGTACATTCCCGACATTTTATTAGTGAACTTAAGAGGTATGCTTTCGATATTGATTTTTGATATAAGTTTTAAACATAAATTATCGACACTGATTTCAACATAAAACTATCAGTTTAAAAGAATTTATGTAAAGTATGTTGAGAAATATATAAGTTTTTCTTTATTATGATGATAGCATTCAGTTAAATATTCAAAAGTTCATATTAATAGATGTCAGTGTAAAAACTGTGGGGCTCTTACAAAAAAAGGAATAGCTTTCTTATATATTTCAGGACACTCGGGAATAACTTGCAAAAGGGCTCGTGAAAACAAAACATTTCTGGCTTTTACCTGACAACAGATCACTAATTCTTTTACCCTGTGGGTGGCATTCAAAAAACGAATTCTTTGGTGATCTGACTGCAAAGTTCAACACATCAATATGTAATTCAAAATATATATTAAATGTAAATTAAACGGAGATGCATCGCATGGTAAGTGAAATGACTCCAACCCGAAGAGTTCTGGCAGCAGTGCTTGGAGGCAGGGTTGACTATGTACCCCCTGCAAATCCCCTCGCTCAGACAACACCCGAACTGATGCAGGTATGCAACGCTTCCTGGCCAAAAGCCCACTTTGATAGTAAGATGATGGCAGACCTTGCAGCCGCTCCTTATGAGGTTTGCGGCATCGAGGCTGCACGTCCCCAGTTTGATATTTCTCTCGAGGCGGAGGTTCTTGGGTGCAAACTTGACTGGAACAAACCGGACAGGCCTCCCGTAACCGGCCCTGCTTATACAGACCCTTCCGATATAACCTGGCCCGATAACCTGGAAGAAGCCGGAAGAATACCGGTAGTGCTCGGAGCGATCGACGAACTGAGGAAGCGCTACGACGGGATGCTCCCTATCATCCCGGTACTTACATCTCCCTTTACGGTAGCAGGTCACATAGCAGGCGTTGAAAATATTGCCAGGTGGACAAAGACCGACCCGGAAAAAGCCCAAGCTTTCATTGAAGCAGCAACTGATTTCGTGATAGCTTACGGGAAGTTGCAGACTATTTACGGGGCACATATTATCTTCCTCGCTGATCCTTCAGCTTCCGGGGATCTGATTTCTGCGGAAACATACAGTGAATTTGTACTCCCTTCCCACAAAAGAGTGGCAAAGGAAATAAGTTGTCCCCAGATCCTGCACATCTGTGGAGACACCAGTAAACTCCTGCCTTACATAAAACAGAGTGGAATAGACTGCTTTTCTTTTGATTCCGTTCCAGTCTGGTACTGCCGTCAGGTAATGGGCAATGAGATGTCCATTCTTGGAAGCCTGGATGTCATAAACCTGATGCCAAACGGCACTCCCAAGCAGGTTTATAACAGAACCAGGGAGTGCATCTTGCAGGGAACTGATATTGTTGGGACTTCATGTGGGGTCTCATTTGGAACCTCCCTCGAAAATCTCAGAGCATATGTTAGGGCCTGCAAAGAAACCTCAATCCCGAAATACGACGATGTTGAAGACCTTATCAGACAGATTGGAGTCGGAATTGGTAGAAATATGAAAGAAAATGTGTTGGGAGGGATGCAGGAATGATCAGGCACATCGACATTGCGGTTCAGAAGATATTCGAGATGAAAGAAAAAGAGCCTGCAAAGTTTAAAAGACTCATTGATGAAGGAATCATGATCGGTCTCGGGGTTGTCCTCGAAGATAGAAACAAAGAAATGACTGCTGCCAACCAGATAAAGAAACGGAATCAACCGAAAGATCCCGAATACGCAGCCGTGGCAGAAGCAGTGATCGCGGGAAACCGCACTGAAACAGTAAACCTCACAGTTTCCCTACTTAGAAAAGGAAAAGATCCTACTGACCTGGTCTTAAATGCCCTTATGCCTGGAATCCAGACCGTGTGTGAGCTTTACGACATAGGGGAAAGCTATGTGCCTGAAATCCTGCTGGCAAATGAAGCCCTTATAGGAGGGGTAGAACTCTGCCAGGAAAGGATAGGAGAGGTTCCCTCCCAGGGAAAAATTGTATCCCTTGTTATTGAAGGAGACGTGCATGACATAGGCAAGAACATTGTAGCTGCTATTCTCAGGGCAAATGGCTTCGAAGTAGTTGATCTTGGAAGAGATATAACAGTGGAAGCAGCCGTTAAAGCTGTAAAGACAACAAACGCTAACCTTGTTACCGGAACGACCCTTATGAGCACAACCAAAGGAGGCCTTAAAGACCTAGCAGAGATTCTGGATTCAGAGGACGTTCCTGTAGCCTGTGGCGGGGCTGCCATCGACAGGCGTTTCGTTGAGACCTTTAGCAACTCAATATATGGAAAAACTCCGCTTGACGCGGTAAAAATCGCAAAGAAGATCTGTGCAGGAAAGAGCTGGAAAGAAGCCCGCAAGGAACTTTACTAATTTTACTATACTTCCCGGTTCTATTTTTTATTTTCTTCTTCGAGCTTTATCTCTAATATTTAATTCTAAATCGAGAAATAAATGCTGGCCTGGGAATAAATGCTGGAAGGTAAACAAATAAGAAATGTTGAAAGGTAAAAATAAGGATCTGAAAATGAAAATGAAAACGAAAAAACAAGAAAAGTAAGAAAGCACAAATTGGAAAAGGATGAACAAAAACTTCAAAAAAATCCTGGGATAAAATATGGATCAGGCAATAAATATCGATATTGGTACCAGCGGGATTAGAGCCCAGCTCCTAAATCTTACAGACTCTTCCGTCCTCAGGACTGTAATTTTGTCCCGAAACCCGCTTCCGGGCGCAAATGTTGTTGACCATATGGACTTTGCGATTAATTATGGGCAGGGAATAGCCCATGAAATTCTTGTCTCAGCCGTAAACTCCCTGATAAAGAACCTTAAGCCAGAAAACCTCAAGCGTATAGCCGTTTGTGGAAATCCGATTCAATTGTCACTATTAGAAGGAATAGAAATCAGGGACCTCGCATTTGCGGGGAAAAACGCCCTCAAGAAAATACATGTAAAGCCTCTGGAAAGGAAGGGGCATATAGTCTCAGGAAATGAGATAGGGCTCTATGCCGATGTTGATGTGATTATCCCGCCTTCGGTAAGGCATGAGATTGGAGCTGATGCTCTTGCCATGATGATAAAGAGTGGGTTTCTGGACACCTCCGAAACTTGTATGGTTACGGATTACGGGACAAATGCCGAGATGGCCCTGAAGGTGGGCGACAGAATATACACAGGATCGGCTGCTGCCGGCCCTGTTATCGAAGGGCAGCAGATCAGCAAAGGGATGCTGGCAACCCCTGGAGCGATTGCCGACCTGAAGCTTTCCGGAGGCTGGCAAGCGCTTGTCCTTGATGAAAAACTCAGGCTGGTAGAAGGACCAAGAATAGACCTGCGCAACAGGACTTTTAAAGCCACTGGGTATCCTGCAAAGGGAATTACAGGTACGGGGGTAATTGCCCTTATGTATGCAGGGCTTGTAACTGGTATAATAAAGCCTCCTCATATTGAAGGCAATATAATTCGGCTCGGAAAGGAAATTACGTTTACAGAAGAAGATGTAATCGAAGCCGGAAAAGCCTTCGGAGCCCTGAGAGCAGGTCACTTGACCCTGATGCATGAGGCAGGGATAGCATACGAAGACTTGGAAACAATGTACATGTGCGGGGCAAGCGGAACGCATGTAGACCCTCTAAAAGCCCGCTTTACAGGCATTGTGCCTGCAACGCCTAAACGGATTATCCAGTGTGGAAACACTTCCCTGGAACTTGCAAAAGACCTTGCTCTTGATCCCGACTACCTCTCCTATCTCAATGAAATGAAGAAATCGGTCCTCTCAAATCATATAATGTTTGCCTCGTCCCCAACCTTTGAAACCATCTACGTCCAGGAAATAGCCCTATGGAATGAAGGGATGCCGCTTGAAAAGTATAACGCAAACCTAGAAAGATCAGGCATCCAGCCTATCCCGCAAAAATTTCAGGAAATCATTATTGAAAGAAAATCTGAAACGGATATCTGTGACCTTGGAAAAAGCCTTGAGATAATGGAGTCAAAATGGGGTTTTACCGCTACCATTCAGTGCAGCGGTTGTGATACCTGTGTGAAAGAATGCCCTGAAGAGGCCCTTTCAAGAGAATACGAGAGTTTTGAGATCAATAATGAAAGATGTCTCGGTACTGCCTGCAGAAGGTGTGAAGAAAGGTGCCCTGAAAAGAGGTTCTCGATCAGTGACTTTAAGCTCGAACTTCCAGAGTCCGTAGAGACGAGACCGTAAAATGGAGCAAAAAGGCGGAACAGTAATCTTACAAGAGTAACTTTACTCAGACCTGACACGAATTATTTTTAAGTTTACTGAAAAATAATTATTCAACCTTGAAGAGAATTCCAGTTATACATAGGTACAAAACAATACAAATTTAAAATAATTCTCCTTAATACATCGTCAAAACCTCAATAATACGGAATAGATCTAAATTTTTACTGATTCCAGATATTCAGTTTAACCGGGAACTTTTTGGATAAAACTGAGTAATCTGCAGGCAAATATTTAATTAGGAGTCAGAGCCCTTGTTCCAGACTGAACCTATACTCTATCTACAATCCCTTGGAAACGATTGGCTTACATCCCTCATGATTCTAATAACTTCAATTGGATCGTCGGCTTTTTTAGCTGCCATAATAATTATCGTAACTTTCGGGATTAATTTCCGGAAAGGTTTCCTTTTGTTCCAGCTCTTAATCTGGACAGGTCTGATTACCGAAATCATTAAGACAGTGGTCGCCTTTCCAAGGCCGGATTTTGTAGATAATAGAGTCCTTAACCTTGAATATGGAGTGAAAAGCACGTCCCCTTTCACTGGGAATGGACCTGAAGGGGTGTTCAAACTTCCTGACAAAGAAGTGCTTGAAACCTTTCGCCTTCAAGAAACGTTTACCCCTTCGCCTTTTGGCTTTCCTTCCGGACATGTCGCTATTACGACAGCACTCTGGGCAGGAAGTTCTGCAATTTTTAATAGCAGGAACATCAAGAGGATAGCTCCTGTTATGATATTACTTGTAGCATTTTCAAGGTTGTACCTTGGAAGGCATTTCCTGGGAGACTTGTTTGGAGGTGCGACTGTAGGCTTAATTTCCCTTACTGTTTTTACTCTTTTTCTCAAAAGTCCCTTGAAAGATGATTTATTCAAGAAAGAAAATTTTGAACTTGCATTTAGGCGCAAGAACCTGATTTTATATTTTTTTATATTTGTTATCCCTCCTGTTCTTACAGCCTTATCTCTGATAAGTGTTAATGTAGCAGGTTTTTTCCTTGGTACGAATGCAGCATACATTCTGATTATACGAAAAGGACTGCCTGATGATACAGGAACTGTTGAACAGAGAATTTTGAGGGTAGTTATTGCGTTTCTTCTGTTCGGAATCACCAGCTTTGTTCTTGCTGTCGGTTTTAATAATATCGAGACAGCAGGTTATTTTAGTTCAGCAGGTTATTTCAGTTTTAAACTTATTGAATTCTTAAAAGCTTTCATTCCTGCATCTACAATCTGGTTGTCTGCAGTTGTTTGCACAAAGCTCAACCTGTGCAGAAGAGAAAATGAGTTTGTAAGCAGCCAGGGGATGGGATAAGAAGAATAGAATAGAATAGAATAGAATAGAATAGAATAGAATAGAATATCGAGATTAAGGTTCGAGGTGTTTACTCTGTATCCGGGGAAAATCTTATATCTCAGAAAGCTGAGTTGAAAATCATATATTTTATATGAAAACTGAAATAATGTGAATAAGCTACACGCCGAACATATAAAAGCGGACTAAAAGTTCAGTAAGGCTCTGTAATGCACAGGTTTAACGAAGCAGAATGGACCTTACTGGTTTAAAAAATGTGAACTATTCAAGGAAAAAATAAAGAACTTTTAAACCATTAAGACTTTTAAATCACTATAAGTTAATTTGTTTATTCACATTCATAAGGAATAACTTAAATAATGCTTTTAACTATTGAACGTATTCACAATTCACTAGAGAAATAACTAACCGAAACTCAACTTGTAATTTGTAATCAGTTGAAAAGGTCGCGGATCATTTCACCACAGTAGAAATGGTTTCCACGGCAGCTTATATACCTTTATTCATCTCAAAACAGAGAGGACGACATTCATGGACTTTGAAAAATTAAGACACGGGACAGAACTTATCAAGCGGGGCTTTGCAAGGATGCAGAAAGGGGGTGTGATCATGGATGTTACAACTCCAGAGCAGGCCAGGATCGCAGAAGAAGCCGGAGCAGTTGCTGTTATGGCCCTCCAGGCTGTCCCTGCAGATATCAGGAAAGCAGGTGGGGTTGCCAGAATGGCCGACCCTGAGATTGTCCAACAGATCATTGATACGGTTACAATCCCGGTAATGGCAAAAGCTAGGATAGGGCACTTTGTTGAAGCCGAAATCTTAGAAGCCCTGGGTGTTGACATGGTGGACGAATCCGAAGTCCTGACTCCTGCTGACCCTTACTATCATATAGACAAAACACAGTTTACCGTGCCTTTTGTCTGTGGAGCACGAAATCTCGGAGAAGCCCTTCGAAGAATTAACGAAGGGGCAGCTATGATCCGCACGAAAGGAGAAGCCGGAACAGGGGATGTCAGCCAGGCAGTTAAGCATATGAAGCAGATCCAGGGAGAAATCCGTGCCCTTGCCGGGAAAACTAAAGAAGAACTGATTATGGTTGCAAGGGATATCGAAGCTCCTATTGAACTTGTAATCGAAACCGCAAAAATGCAGCGTCTGCCAGTTGTAAACTTTGCAGCCGGTGGAATTGCAACCCCTGCGGATGCAGCCCTTATGATGCGGCTTGGGGTAGACGGGGTCTTTGTTGGCTCAGGAATTTTCAAAGCTGAAAACCCTGAGAAAATGGCAAAAGCCGTTGTTGAAGCCGTAAATTACTTTGACAACCCTGCAAAACTTGCAGAAATCTCAAAAGGCGTGGGCGCTGGCATGAAAGGCATCAGCGCAAGCATGATCCCTGTTGAAGAAGCTCTTCAGGAACGTGGTTGGTAACGCAAACCTTTTCAAAAAAACGCTTGACCGCAAACTTTTTCAAAAAAAGTTTGATCAAAAACTCCTGGTGACAGCGTGATCAACCGGCGCAACGGTTGTGTTTGAAAGCCTTATCCTCAAACCCTATCGGCGTGATAAACCGGCACAACGGTTTCAGCACAACGGTTTCGGCGCAACGGTTGCGCTTATGCAGACGATTTTAGAAGAATTCGCGTTTAGCTTCTTTCAAGAGGCTAAAATTTTGTTTTTATATAAATTTATTCTTACAAGTTTGTAAGAATAAAACCCAATATTATTTTTTACATTTTTGATTCAATAAATAGGATTAATTCTGGAAATGGTGTTTTTAATGAAAATTTGTGTAATCGCTATTCAGGGAGCGGTTTCTGAACACATTGATGCTTTAAGGAGAGCCCTTACAGAAAGAGGGGTTGAGGCTGAGGTAGTTGCTATTAAGCAAAAAGGAGTTGTTCCAGAATGCAGTGGAATTGTTATTCCTGGCGGGGAAAGTACCACACTTTGCAGGCTGCTTGCCCGTGAGGGAATTGCAGAGGAGATTAAGGATGCGGCTACAAGAGAAGTTCCGATTCTTGGGACCTGTGCAGGCTTGATTGTGCTTGCAAAGGAGGGCGATGAACAGGTTAAGAAAACAAGCCAGGAACTGCTTGGGATTATGGATACGAAGGTCAACAGGAATGCTTTTGGGCGTCAGAGAGATTCCTTCGAGGCCGAGCTTGAGGTGGAGATTCTTGATTCTCCTTTTACCGGCGTGTTTATCAGGGCTCCTGGAATCGTGAGCTGTGGGCCTGGAGTCCGCGTGCTTTCAAGGCTTGATGACCTGATTATTGCCGCAGAGCAGGGAAATGTGCTGGCGCTTGCTTTCCATCCGGAATTAACCGGGGATTTGCGAATTCACCAGTATTTCCTTGATAAAGTGTTCAATTGTTAAAGTTCAAAAAGGGATTTTCGGCTTTGTTTCCGGTTTATTTTCTTTGGCTCATTTTTATCATACTTAATCTAAATCTTCTATTCATTTTCTGTCTTTCTAAGTGCCTTTTTTCTTCCAGCTTTTTTTCTTCCATTTTGCATCTATTTTATTGTCTGTCTGGCATTCTCTTTATCTTCCATCCATCATCTTCTTTTTTCTTTGGTCTATATTCTTGCTGTATTTTTCCTTATAAGAAAAAAAGATAGAACACAACTTCTTGACCGCTTTATATTTGTTTCCTTCAAAGTTATATACGGTTTGAAGCCATATCATTAAAAACTGATTCAATGAAGGGTGAATAAATGGTAAAGTTAACTGATGAAATGAAGCAAGATTTTGCAAAGATGAAAATCTTTCCGTTTGCAACCGCATCTAAGGGTGGAGAACCGAACGTAATACCTATAGGCATGTGCAAATTGCAGGAAGATGGGGAAACAATCTGGATTACGGACAATTATTTCTTAAAAACCCGCAAGAACCTTGACGAAAATCCGAGAGGAGCAATTTATGTCTGGGGCCCGGAAATAGAGGGCTGTTACCAGATAAAAGGGGACATTGAGATCAAGACCGAGGGTGAAGATTACGAGAAAATGTACAAAATGGTCAAAGGCATAGGAGAGAGATTCCCTGCAAAAGCCCTTGCCGTTATGAAAATTACTGAAGTTTATGAGTGCAAAGCCTTCACAGAGCCAGGAAAGAGGCTTCTCTAAAAGCTTTTACAAGTCACATAAAAACTCACAATTTTTTTCTGACGCAGGGATGGAAAACGTCCTTGTAACTTTTCCTTTTTAAAAAATATTCTCAGTAAAGGGCATATTTATGTCTTTTTTCAGGCAATTCTTTTAGTTTCGTAGCAATATTTCATAAATATGTACATTGATTGTTTGAGAGTTTGCACAGAAACTATATATGTCTGGGTTTCTAATTAATTTTTGGGTGATAGTATGAAAACCTGGAAAATGTTGATTTTATGCATTATTATAGGATTGATGGCTGTTCCTGCGGCTTCAGCAGAGGAAGCATATGCGGAAAACTCTGATACTAAAGTTACTTTAGATTCTGCTGGAAACGATTATGTTGTTAGTCCCTCAACAGAAAATTCTTCTGATACAGAGAATTCTATTTCTCTTCTACGGTCAACCCAATATATAACTCAGGGACAGACCATAACTCACAATGTAAACGTAGGTTCAGGAGTGAATTACCTTGAAGTGGATTTAAACTGGGGAGACACAAGCGATTCACTTACTCTTACCATTTACACCCCCTCTGGAAGCAAACTCGGAACTTACCGTGATAGTTCTGACGGAAGTACAAATGGCAGGATACATCTCAACATAGATCCCTCTCAGGGATACGTGCAACAGGGAACCTGGAAGTTCAATGTCTACGGAGAATCGGTTAGTGGAACCGAAGACTACACATTTAATGTTTACCAACATTAAGCTTGAAAAAAAGGTTATCTTCTTTTTACTATTTTTTCTTTTAACAATAACAGCTGAGGCTACAGAATATGTTGTAAGCCCAGCTCCAGGTGACCAAGCCGGAGCTTCAATTAAAGGAGAAAAGGTAGTAAAACTTGAGGATACCGTAATACCCTACTGGCAGTTTTTGCTCTGGCTGACTGCAATGCAAATTTTATCAATAATAGACGTCGTTCTGTACTTTACAAAGCTCATTTTTGTAATACTGGGATTTAAAATTGTAAATAAAGAAAACGTACTAGATAATCCTGATCGGTCTAGTATTTATACATATATTAAAACTAAACCGGGAGCATGCATCGGTGAAATTGTAGAAAAAACAGGCTTCGGCAGAGGAAGAGTAAGGCATCATATAACTATTCTAGAAGTTCAGAACAAAATTGAAGTCCATAAAGACAGCGGAAAGATTAGGTATTTCAAAAATAATTCCACTTATCATGAAGAGAGAAAAATTATTTCTGCCCTTCAAAACGTAACAAGTCAAAGAATAATTTCAGAAATACAAAATGGGAATTGTAATACGAACTCAGCTCTTGCACATGAAATCGGAGTTTCCAGAGCTACAATTAGCTGGTATATGAGAACTCTTAAAGAAGTGGAGCTCATAAATGAAGAAAGAGAAGGAAAAAACATTATTTATAGAGTAAACCCTACTTATGAAAACTTGATTGAAAAATATGGATAAAATAACCTTGAATCCAGTTTTAAAATAACGGCTATCAAAAAATTTCTGAAAAAGTCTGCTTCAATCTCGCTACATCTTTTTTCTCTAGTCTACTTATTCTTAAACCCTGAGTCTATATAGTCTCAAGAATAAAAGCTGACTTTACCCATCTTGAGGTAAAAAGACATCAATAACAAAATTATAAAAATCAGAAGATCTCGTAAAGTCCAATTTTGCCGCAAAGAGATGTTATATCCTAAAGGGTATATAGATTATTCTTTTTAGTGAAAACCTGGTTACTAGCTGTAGACTTTAAACAATTGGCGTTAAACTGTTCTATATAGAACTTCCGGCCAAGCTCTCTAACTGTTTTTTGTAGCTCATTTTAGAGCTGTAAAGATTCTCTGATCTCTGATAGTTAGAGAAATTGGCCGGAAAACTTATAAAGGATTATTTAAAACTGAATAAGTGGGGATGTTCTACAGGATTCAGTAGAGTTTGAGAGCAATGCTGAATCCTGCATACCCGAAGGCATGAAGTATATAACTTTATAACTATTTTAAAGTTTGCTTCTTGCCTCTTGAATTAAAGTAAAGAGGTGAAATAAATTGAGGTTAAATGACAAAGTTAGAAAAATCAGTGGGCTTTTCATGATTATGCTCGTTGTAGGTATGATACTGGTTACGCCTGCGTTGGCATGCGGACCTTCTGCACCTATAGACAAATCAGATGAACAAAAAATCTTAAGTGTAGTTTCAAAGGAGATTACTTTACCTAAAGAATTTAATATAGTAAATAACCCAGAATCTGGTGGATTCCTGTTTATTTATAAAGAATCATCGAACTCGTTTAAAATGATTGATATTTCTAAAGATTACGAAATAAATGAAACATGGACTGGAACATTTTCACTAATATCGGGTGGATATCAGACAAATCTAGTGTCAAATAAATCGCATACGATTTCAGCGACTTATACAGGAAATCCCTCTTCAAATACTGGCGAGGTTACTGTATACGATTCTGTTAAGGGTACGGTAACAACCCATAGTCTTGACTGCTATCAATTATGTATGAGTGCATGCAGCGGTATGAGTGGCTATGGTTGTGCAGAAGGTTGTCCATATTTATGTTCTATCTTAATAGAAACAGGTATTGGATATGTGGTTTGTGTTGGTTTGTGTCTGGGAGCTTGCTTCATCGATATGACCTATGGGTGCGATAAAATCTGCAATGCTATTTGTTAAATAGCATTTTTTCAATTTTTTAAGCTTTCACTGTTTCTTGTGGATGATTCGGATTTGTTTCGGATTTACACTTGAGGTACAAAACCAAGCACAATAGTCGTATAGTTTAAATTTACTTTTTAGAAAGTTATCCGACTGTTGATTTTTCGATTCAACTACATAAATCATATCATATTATCCAACTGTAGAACAATTATGGAATTTCCCAGTATAATAGCAGTTAAGCATGACTGTTTTATAACTGATTTAATTACAGAGGAATTGAATTGTACGAAACATTATATCAAGTTCTGGTGACTAATCTGCCGGGAATTATTGGATTATGGATTGGTATCAATGTGAGTTTGATATTTAGGGGATATAAACAGAAATGGTCATTTGCCAAAACTTTGTCGGCTATTATACTTGCTGATATATTGGCATATACGTCGGTATTTATATGGGCTTATTCAGTTCATGCGTATTAGAGAGGAAATTGAGGGAATACTATGCATATTAGTAGAATGCTTTATGTAACCATAATTATCACTATGCTTGCAGCTCCAGCGGCTTCTGAACAAAACGTTTTTCATGAGTTATCTTCAAATGAGATATCAAGTTTATCTTCGTTTTATCAAAACAACCCTAATTTTTCATTATACCAACTTTATGTTCAGTCTAATGAATGTAATTTGGAATATCCTTTTTATTCTTACAACTTAGCTTTAAAGTGTCATAGAGCTATATTGAAAAATAATACTGATAAGATGACTACAATAAATGGAACAAATACAGTAATTAATTACATGTTTAACAGGACTAAGAATGATAATGATGAACTTCAGGAAGAATTAACAAGTCTTGAAACAAATAGCTTAAGTTATCCAGGCATGGAATGGGCTTCTCTTGCTGAAAGAGATCTCAATGAAAGTAAATATTACCTTTCAATTTCTCAAAAGTATTATAATGATTCAAACTTCAATGACACTTTAGACGCATTAAGCAAATCGGATTTTGCTATTTATAAAACGAAGAGTTTATTAAAAGTTGCTAAAAGTAGGAATAATTCTTCTCCACAAATGAATAATCTACATATTACCATGGCAGAAAAAAAAGTAGCTTCTGAGTGGATACAAGCCGCAACAGTTCAAGTATCTCAATTAAATAATTCAAATGAAGTAAATGATACATTAAAGTTAGCCCAGAGTTCTCTGAACGATTCTAATGAATACTATTCTAATAAGAATTATTATTTAGCTATTATGAGTGCTGCAGAAACTAAAGCATTGGTAGAATTTAGTTTAAGGGACGGAACATCCACAAATAATACATTATCTAAAGCCGAGAAGCAATTTATAGATACAAATGAATCTTTGAATGAGATAATTAATGATCCAAATATTGATTTTCCTCTTGTAGAACTTAATTTTGAGATGGCAAAAATACGATTAAACGAGGCAAAAAGTAAGGATGCAATAGATGCAATTCCTCTGGCGGATGCTTCAATTCGTTATTTATTAATTGCAGAAGAACAAGCTAATGGAGTGCTGGCTTTGAAAAAAACTATTGATGATTCTGAAAAATCAACACAAAGCTCTGATTTAAAACAAATGTTCTTTGATTTTTTTAGTAATTCTTTGGCTTAATAAACATCAGCTGACTTACAATAATTAAACTAAATGCTAAAGAGTATGTTCTAGGACTTACGCGAATGAACTAAAAGAAACTAATAAGTTTCAAACCTGTATTTCCTAAAAAGCAAATTTGATCGTGATGTCTATTGCGCTTGATTTTGTAATCCAATTGCATATAGTCCTAGTTTCTTTTTGTCAAGTCATGGATATTTTTGACAAGTTTCCAACAGTTTAATCATTGATCTTCTTAATTAACTCTAAATTATTTTTTTTACTTCTTCGTATTTAATATGAAGATTCTAAGAGGATAGGGTAAAGTCTCTTTTAGACTTTTTAAAAAATGATATATAAAATGCAAGAGAGTTGACTAGATCATGGTCCTGCTATTGGTAAATTCTCAAAAAGGGGGCACAGAGACAGCTAAATTATTAGGTGTTAGTAGGAATGCCACTTAAGATTAAGGTAAGTGTATCTACATTACAGGCATACACAAATTTGCAAACTGAAAAGATCTGCAGGGATTCTCATGAATAAAATTTCTTATACAATATCAGTACTAGTTGTTGTTTGTTTATATCTTATTCTTATACCGATGGCCTGTGCAAACTCAATTACGGTCCAATATTTCCATCAAAAAGGCTGTCATGATTGTGAGATAACCGATCCAATTGTCGATCGAATAGAAACTCAATATAAAAATAATACTATTATTATATCAAAAATCGAAACCAGTACTGTTGATGGTTTCAACCAATGGAATAAATATGGTTTTCTTGAAGTTCCGGCCATTGTGATGAACAATGAAACAAAAGTTCCTAAAGAAGAAATTACTGAAGAAAAGTTAAAAACTTTAATCGATGAACATCTTGCGGAAGATGAAAATATTACTGAATATACTACAGAAGAGGCAACGAGAAAAGAACAGGAAAACGAGTATATAAACACAGACCTGAATTTGCCATTTGCTTATTCACTAGGTCTTTTTGCAGGTTTTTCACCCTGCCTGATGGCTATATTAGGATTTCTTTTAAGTTTTACTGCAGGGACGAGCAATAGTGCGAAAAGCGGTATGATACGTGCAACGGTATTTGGGTTAGGGCTGGTAGGTTCTTACTTAGTATTGGGCCTGTGTTTGCTCTCATTCCAAAAATCAATTCCCGATTTGGAAAGCTTTTCTTTTGTTACAGGCATTGTTGTAATTCTTATCGGGTTAAACCTTCTGGGGATCTTAAAATCACCTGTCGTTCTGGATAATTATTTTCAAAGTTCTGCCAGGAAATATGCAGGTACTCTGGGTGGAGTTTTCTTTCTTGGGATACTGTTTTCGTTTGTAAAAGTTCCCTGCACTGCTCCAATGCTCCTTGTACTTCTCAACAAGACTATTACAAACGGGACTGTTAATGATCTGGCTCTATTGCTTGCTTTCAGCGCCGGAGTATTGACACCTTTTATTGGAGTTGGCATGATAGGAGGCTATACTCTATCTAAACAAATTCGTTCATACAGAATATACCTGAAAAAAATCAGTGGATTTGTGCTTATATTACTTGGTTTATGGATAATGTTTTAAATTATCCAGCAAAACACAAAATCATAAAGTTCGATCTATATAACTGAGTGATAATATAAAATTTATATAAATTGCATGACTTCAATTAAATAAAATTTGCAATGGTGTAAGAGATATGGATAATCTGAACTTAAATACTCTATTATTTGACCCAAATTCATTTTTCAGAGAAAAACTAGGAAATGAAGTTAGTCTTAAGTATCCTCTATTGATAATACTTGTGATGGCTGTATTAACAGTAAGTTCAAGTATTGTGGTTATGAATAACCTTCAAGATTCGTTTTCTTCTGGCATGGATTCATCTATGTCTTCTTCAGTAATGTCAAGTATCATTGGAGGCGTTGCCATCGGGGGTTTTATTGGAACATTTTTATATTGGGTTATACTGGCTGGAATCTTATATTCAATATCTTATGTGTTTAAATCGAAGGGTTCTTTCAAGAGAACGTTAGAATTTACAGGTTATGGTTTTGTGCCGCAAGTATTCAGCAGTTTAGTAGGTTTAATTGTAATGTATATCATGTTATCTTCAACCGATTTATCATCACAGGACTCAATATTTATGGGCCAGGGTGTAGAGCAGATGTTCTCAAATAATCCTCTGTTTTATACATCACAAATAATTGGAATTTTATGTCTCTTACTGTCCGGCTATATCTGGATATTTGCAATCTTGCATGCACGAAATATGTCATACAAAAACGCCGCTATTACTGTTGGTATTCCCATAGGTCTGGCCATTGTTATCCAGATATATTCTTTCCTGTTTACTTCCGGGAGCCTGTAATTCTGTAAAAAAAGATCAGGAATGTTATATCAAATCTGAGAGGGCATACATCTCGAGCTGATTGAAATGCACACATAGTGGCAGATTCCTTGTAAAACCCCTCTCTATTATAGTGATCACTAATATATAAATGAAAATCTAAAGAAAAACCGAAATTAAATCCTCTTATATTTTTTTCAGAGGTTATATACTATTTTCGATTTTATCCTGATGATGAGAATGAAAAACCTTTACAATCTCTTTTTTTGAAAAACTTATCTTTTTTCTCCAATCTACTTATTTTTAAAACCTGAATCTATATAGTCCCAAAAATAAAAACTGACTTTACCCACCTTGCGGTAAAAAGATATAATGACAAAATTATAAAAATCAAAAGATCTCGTAAAGTCCGACTTTGTCATAGAAAAATACAAACTCTCAAACTCTCAAAAAACATACCAAACATTCTTTTTTAGCAAAAAGCCTGGTTACTGATTGTAGACATTTAAATAATTGACATCAAACTGCTCTATATATAACTTTCGGCCAATCTCTCTAACTGTTTTTTGTAGCTCATTTTAGAGCTGTAAAGATTCTCTGATCTCTGATAGTTAGAGAAATTGGCCGGAAAACTTATAAAGGATTATTTAAAACTGAATAAGTGGGGATGTTCTACAGGATTCAGTAGAGTTTGAGAGCAATGCTGAATCCTGCATACCCGAAGGCATGAAGTATATAACTTTATAACTATTTTAAAGTTTGCTTCTTGCCTCTTGAATTAAAGTAAAGAGGTGAAATAAATTGAGGTTAAATGACAAAGTTAGAAAAATCAGCGGGCTTTTCATGATGATGCTTGTTGTAGGTATGGTACTGGTTACGCCTGCAATGGCGTGTCCGGCTGGAACAGACTGCTCGCAAACATCCATTGATTGTACAACCTGTGGTATCTTGGAAAATATCACCCATGTTACAAAGTTAGATTCCGAGATAATCGATAAAAACTTGATAATTGCTTTAAAATCCGACGGCGTAAACAAATTGATAAAAGAGTTGGAATTAAATGGATATAAGTTAAACCAATCAAGTACTGTAGGGTTAGGTATAACTCTAGCAAATGGGAGCTATATGGAAGGAATAGCTTTACCATTTGAAAGCACAGATAATTCTTTGGCTGGAATTTATGTTATAATAGAGAATAATGATATTTCCAAAGTCGAAGCAAAGATTATCCATAAAGATGAAGATCAATTTCCAACATCTGTTGATGTATTAACTGTGAATGAAAATAGCATAATCGCTGAGAGTGCTAATGTAAGTAGTGTAATAAGTAACATGGATAAAAAGAGTTTATCTTCTACTATTGGCCTAACTTCCGTATCCCCCAAGATTACTATTAGTAAATGTACTGCGTGTAAGGAGTTGTATAATATTGGATGTGCAATTGGATGTGGAGTAGAAATGCAACTACTATGCACAGCTGCAGGAATAGCAAACATCGCTGGTGGGCTAGCATGCGTTGTACTTGCAGGTATTGTATGCACTTTAATAGCAGATTATGGATGTTCAAAAAGTGGAACCTACATATGCACGTTAGGAGAATACTGCCCATAACATGGAGAAATTAACGAGGTTAAATCAAGTTTTTGGGAGGAGCTCATGAAAAAACAACTTTTATTTTTTTTTGCGGCCCTTGTTACTGGTACATTAGTAGGATACTTAATTCATGATTTAAGGAGTGGAGTGGTCACTGGAATTGTAGTAGGCATAGTATTTGCAATATTTGCTAATCAATATGAGTAGTGGATAGTTCAACCTTCATAAGTAAATGTTGCTTTCCTAATCATTTCTCGATCCGTAATTTCTATACACATCCTGGATGCCGCTAAAGATCCAAAGTTATAACGGTGACAAACTTCTGATGACACTAGAATATAAGAATTATTCTATAAATTCAGGCATAAAAGATGCTGAATTTAAATTTAAACCTTTAGAAGGTACCGAAGTGATCATTATATGAATATAGATCCTATTGTAAAAGAAGAATTATTACGTTCATTCCCAGTACTTTTTTTTAGTTTTTTAATAATCGGGCTCCTAAAAAGGGAAGGATATATCTCGATAGAGATGTCAGGGGTACTTATTCTGGCTCTCTTTTTACAGCTATCCATTTCTCGTTTATGGTCTGGTATAGAAAAAAGGAACAAATTGATAGCAATTCTATCTTTTTTATAATTGACCATATTTTAAGCTCAAGGTCTTATGAAGAAAAAACTGCAAAACCCCATGATAAAGAAATCAGCATCTTTTCCTCGCTTCGAAAAAACGCGAGTCTTCTAACTATTACGTTGTTCCTGTATATTGCTTACCTCTACGCGTCTTTAATTTATCACATAGATCAGATCTTCTGGATCTTAGTTCTATTATTTGTTGGGGGCGCACTATCAAAAATCATATATGGTGAAAGGAAAGAAGATCAAAACGATCCTGTGAGATTGTTGTTTTTCTATGTAATCGCATGCGTTTTTATTTTTGTACGTTATCTTGTACTTGATTATCCAATTCTTCCTGTTTTAAAAGGAAGTATAATTCTTGGGATCTTACTGGTACTTTTGGTTTTAGGAATAAAATGGTCAAATCGCAAACAAAACTCGATTTAATCACATTGAACAAAGCGCATTATTTTGTTAATTAAACATTTGAGGTGAGAGAGACGCTAACAAAGAAAATTGCATTTGCACTCTTTTTGATAAGTTGTATCATTTTTACATCGGGCTGCGTGAATGAACCAGACGCAGAAGATACTGAACTGATTGCAGAAAATACTGAAATAATTACAGAAGAAATTGCAGTGAAAATGCAGGAAAAAGAAAATAGTATCGAGGATTCTTCATATACTCTTTGTATAACAACGTTTCTTGAAGGAGAGAAAGCTCAGGAAAGAAAGTTTAATATCGTCTGGAAAAAACCGAATATGAAGAAAACAATTACAAAAGGAACAGAGAATGAGACTGTAATGATTTATGATGGGAAAATTGAATGGTTATACGATCCCGGGACAAATGCTGTCCAGAAAATAATAGTTCCTGAAGAATATCAAGAATCGGATCTCGATTACTTCAAGCTCTTTAACGATATTTTAGATGAATATAATGTTTCTGTGCTTGGAAATGATACTATTGACGGGAGAACTGCATATCTGCTTGAAGCAAAACCTAAAGAAGGAAGGGAAGAAAGCAATTTACTTGACGAGATAAAAATCTGGGTTGATAAGGAAACCTGGACACCCCTAAAATATGAGATCCACCAGGGATCACAGAGAATGGAAATCGAAATTCAAGATTTAAAAATCAATACTGGCATTCAGGATTCCGAATTCGTATTTGATGTACCTGAAGGAGTAGAAGTAGTTACAATGAATTTTGAAGATTTAATTCACAAAAACATGTCCGAAGAAGAAATAAATGTACCTGCTGAAGGAGTGAAAGAAACAACTATGGTTGCTGTTGTTTGAACAGATGTCGTATGCGGTCGAAAATCTAATACTACCAGAAAAGGGAACCTGAAGGTCAAGAACAGAGAGAAGATTATGAGATAATGTATAAGTCAGTCAAGAATATGGGAGACAGGTTCCCTACAAAAGCCTTTGTAGTTATGAAAATTACTGAAGTTTATGGGTGCAAAGCCTTCACAGAGCCAGGAAAGAAACTGCTTTAATCCCGTTCAAAGCTTAATTCATAAGTTAGCTAATAAATAAGTTTAGTATAAATTTATAATTTTTTCTTCCCTGAAAATGAAAAATCTTTTCGCTCTTTCTCGGACGAGAAGACTGCCAGGACACATGCTACTGGAAGAGAAATTGTATGACAGAATTGGTGGGTGGTTCTGTCATAAAAGCTTTGATAAGTAAAAAAAACTTTGAGAAGCTAAAACATAGAGGAGGTTGCAGATGACCATGAAGGAAGAAAAGGAAAGAAAATCAAATGTGTCGGATGGCTCCATGAAGATCACTGTGCTTACGAATGGTTCATATAGTGACCGGTAGAGTTCCCCTTATAGCCTGGGAGATTTGCAAAGATAAAGGGGCTCTGATATGGCGTGAGATTAAGAAATATCCCATAAGAGCGGTATGCTCTATGCCTATGTGGTCACTCAGAGAACAAAACCATTCTGTGACGGGACATGTTAAAAGGTTCACTTTAATGGAACCGAATCAGGGGACTTTAAACCCTTTTGGGCAGTTCAAACGCTTATCCCTGGCGCTTTTTTGACTCTTATTGACAACAACACTATGTGTCCACGCAGGATTCTGCACACAGGCAGGGAGAATATGAAACCTTGTCGAACAATCCGAAAATCCGGAAGCTTGAGACATTGCTATTGAGGAAGCCTGCAACTGCCCTTAGGTAGGTTGGTAATTATTGATAATGTTACAGGAAAGACAATTGAGCCTTAGCTTGAAAAGTCGATTGTCATCGAGGAAGGCCTCATCGTGGCGAGCATGTTCCTCTCTGAGTACGCGGCGAGATCCCGATAAATCCGCAGATGGCAAACAGTATGAGGTCAGGAATAGGGTCATTCTCTGCAGGCGTGGAGAATCCAAAAATAAACCATTCTGTGATGGAAGTCATGTAGAGACTGGGAAAGATTGAGAAAATTGGTACAGTGTATGTGGGTGAATTCGATATAATGCTTAGTTATTATGACAGCACAGCCCTATTCTTGAATCCACAAGCCTCTTTGTATACTCATCAGAAGGTGAAAGCATCACATCATGGGAATTACCCATCTCTACAATTTTTCCGGAATTCATAACGGCTATTCTGTCAGCAATCTTCAGGGTCAGGGAGAGATCGTGTGAAATATATATCATTGCAAACCCTCTCCTGTTCTGAAGGCCCTTTAAAAGACGCAATACATTCGCGGAGGTTGAAACATCCAGAGCCGAAGTTATCTCATCGGCAATAAGAAGTTTTGGCTGCATAACCATTGCTCTTGCAAGTGCAACCCTCTGCCTCTGCCCTCCGCTGAGTTCTCCGCAATATTTACTGAGGAAATTATCGGTACTGGGAAGACGAACCAGTTCAAGGGCATTTTTAACCATTTGCAGCCTGTCTCCATTGGACCCGATCTTATTGATATAGAGAGGCTCTTTGACTGCATCAAGCACAGTAAACCTGCTGCTGGTTGAACTGAACGGGTCCTGAAATACTATCTGAATACCATTGAATCGTTTTCCATAGTTTCCCCTGCTGACATTCCCGTCCATAAACAAGACTTCTCCTGATTCAGGTTTTATTACGTTTGCAAGGAGATTTGCAAGGGTCGACTTGCCTGAACCGGTCTGGCCGACAATTGCAAGAACCTCTCCTTCACGCACTTCCAGATTAACATTATCAACTGCCTGAAGATATTTTCCATTTGGCAGACGATAGTTGAAATTCAGGTCTCTGGCTTCCAGAAGGTTTGCTATGCCCCCTCTATGGCATGCAATTTCCCGCCCGTCTCCTGCTGGCATCAGAGCCGGAGAGGCTTTACTACATATCTCGATTTTCTGTGTACATCTCGGGCTGAAAGGACAGCCCTTAAACCCATCCCCTGCCGGAATGTCACCTGGAATTCCCCATAAATCTTTATATACAAAAATATCCGGGGTCGAGTGGACAAGGCCCCTCGTATAAGGATGGCGCGGAGATACGAGAATATCCTTTACTGGGCCGGATTCCACAACCCTTCCCGAATACATAACTGCAATCCTGGACGCCACAGAAGAAACAAAAGTGATATCATGAGAGATCATTAACATCGTATACCCGTTCTTCTTCTGAAGGTCAACCAGAAGGTCCCTGATCTCCTTTCGGGTAAATGCGTCAAGTGCAGAAGTAACTTCATCAAGAATCAGTAGTTTCGGATCGCATGAAAGAGCCATTGCCAGAAGAACTCTCTGCCTCATACCCCCTGAGAGCTGATGCGGATATGAATCCATCCATTTCGGATCAAGGCCGACAGTCCGGAATAGATCGGCACATTTACTCCGGGCCATTTCAGAGCTGATATCAAGATGTCTTATCATTGGTTCTGTTACCTGAACGCCTACTCTCATAACAGGATTCATAACCTTCAGGCTGTTCTGGAAAACTATTGCAATATCTTTCCATCTTAATTTATCCATTTCGGGTTCAGGCAAAGAAGAGAGAACCTCCTCCCTGTAAAGAATTTCACCAAAAATGGCTGTATTTTCCGGCAAAAGCCCCATGATTCCAAGTGCAACAGTAGTCTTGCCACTTCCGGATTCTCCAACAATGCCCAGTATTTCTCCTTCTTCGATTTCAAAAGAAATGCCGTCAACAGCCTTAACAGTATTACTGTCTGTTAGATAGTGGCATTTAAGATTATTGACTTTAAGCAGACTCATAATCAGAAACCTTTCTTTATCTTTAATTTTGGATCAAGTATCCTTTCCATATCCCTGCTTATGAACGCAAGACAGAGCAGGAGAAAAATAAGCATAAATAATGGAGGCAATAGCCACCATTGCCAGTAAGGCGTAAAATATATCGAACGGAAGCCGGTTGCATGATTAAGCATCATCCCCCAGCTTTTGGAAGTTGGGTCTCCAAGGCCCAGAAAAGCAAGTCCTGCTTCGGCTATGATTGCATGGGAGGATATGCCGATAACAAGCACAAGCAGAACAGGCATAACTTCAGGAAAGATATGCCTCCAGAGCAAGTAAAATGGTTTTGCACCGTAATTCCGGGCTGCAATAATATAGTCGTTCTTCTTTAAAAACAGCGTCTGGGAACGTGCAATACGTGCAGGTTTAGCCCAGCTGAATATTACAAGGATAAGAATTACGTTAAGAATACTTGGGCCAAGAAAAGCAGAGATTACGATCAGAAGAGGAAAACTTGGAAGAGCCATTGTTACATCAATTACTCTCATCAGGCCCTGGTCAATGTGTCCTCCCATGTATCCGGCCAGGATCCCAAGAGCTCCTCCCCCAAACCCTGCCGCAAAGGCTACTGCGAGCCCTATTGTAAGGCTCATTCTTGCACCATAACAGATCTGTGACCAGATATCCATACCAAGTTCATCGGTTCCAAGTATATGTTCGGAACCTGGAGGTTCAAGGGAATCCCCTGTGACCTTCTGAGGGGGATACATTGTTATCACAGGAGCAAAAACTGCCATTAAAATGATACAGATAATGCCAAGAATACCAAATTTTCCTTCAGTACTGAACTTAGAGAATGTCTTAGCTATAATCTTAGCTATAATACTAAACTTAGAGAATGTCTTAGCTATAGTACTTTTAGAAAATTTCCTAGCTATACTGCTGACAATTCCGTTAATATTTAAAGCCTGAATAAAAGAGAGTATTCCGTCATTTCCAATGGCAGCAATATCTTTTATCATATCCCAACTCTCGGATCAAGTTTTCCATATATTTTGTCAACCAGCAGATTGCAGATAAGTATGGAGACTGCAATTACCAGGAGAATCCCCTGAATAAGAGGATAATCCCGGCCGACTACAGCACTTCTGAGAGTCATCCCTATGCCAGGATAGGAAAAAACACTCTCAACAAGTACAACACCCCCCATCATTGTACCGACCATAAAACCTGTTCTTGTCACTACCGGAAGCAGGGCATTTCGAAGTGCATGCCGGTTCCATACAGTTTTTTCACCCAGGCCTTTGGCCCGGGCAGTCCTGATATAATCCTTTGTGGTCACTGTAATCAGTGTATTTCTGGTGAGCAGGTACACCCCGGTCAGCTGTGAAAGTGACAGAGTCACAACAGGCAGAAAGGCATGGTACAATATATCCCATGCCTGTTCTACCGGACCATTATAGTTTGCAAAGGGAGTAACAGCTCCTGCAAGCGGGAAAAACCTGAGATATACACTAAAAAACAGGAGAAGGATCAGGCCAAGCAGAAATGAAGGAATTTCTGCAAAGGTGATCATACCCATCATTATAATTCTATCACTCCCATTTTTCCGGTTTTTTGCCGATATTGTTCCGAGCACCACACCTGAGATTGTACTGACTACTGTAGCACACACGACAATCAACATAGTCCAGGGAAGATGAAGTAGAATTACATCACTGACCGGCATTTTGTAATAAATACTCCTGCCCAGATTTCCAGTCATTAGATTTTTCATATAGACTAAAAACTGTTCATGCAATGGCCTGTCAAGTCCGTAATAGTTTATGTAATAAAGGCGCTGCTCCTCCGTCATTACAATAATTTCTTCCCCGACCTCGTCTGCGGAAGTTGTGGAGAATGGATCTCCGGGCATCATCCTTGGAAGAAAAAAATTAATGGCAAGAATTACAAAAAGGGTCAATAACAACCTGAAAATGAACGAATTCCTGTCCTTTTCCATCCAATCATCTGCCGTTAAATTACTATCCGATCATCTGCCGTTAAATTACTATCCGATCATCTGCCGTTAAATTACTATCCGATCATTTGCCGTTAACTTTCCAGGTCATCATACCGGTATATACATCCGACTCAGAACGGTACATTCCATCCACAGAGGCATTTTTATAATAATTCCTTATTTTTTCCTTTGTTTCTTCATCAAAATCACGGCCCCGTCCAATAAACTCAATTGCCTGGTCTGCCGCTTCTTTCCAGTCCGTTTCTTCATTCCATTCGGAATGGTTGATCCTGACCGAGGGCCTGTAGCCTGAGAGGTAAAGATACATGAATGGATAGATTATGCCGTTCATATTATTCGCAGAGTTTTCACCGAGTATTGAACTCCGGATATCACGATACGCCTTATCCTCACCTCTCCTCAGAAAGTTACTGTAATAACAAAGGTTTTTTGAGCAGGCTATCATCATATCAAAGTTTTCAACATCCCTTATTCCGGGAGTCATGGAGGCAATTACAAGGTCAAACTCGTTCCTGAAACCAAGCTCATCTATATCTGCCGTCCACCAGGAGCATTCAATGACATCTACCGGCAGGGACTCCTTTTTTACCGCATCTCTTAATCTGTTGAGCATTCCGGACGAGATGTCAAGTGAAGTCACCTTTGCTCCAAGCCTTGCAAGCGGAAGGGACAGGGTTCCAGGTCCGCATCCGATATCCAGAACTCTGGAACCTTCCGGATTAAAACCGGCTTCTTCAAGAAATTCGAGAATATCATCGGTTTTCTTCTTTCGTTTACCTTTGTCAATATTATTGGCATAGTTCTCCGAGCGTTTGTTCCAGAATTCTGCCATCCTGCCCTCATCCAGGATACTCAGACCATTACCTGTAGCTTTTTTCCAGCATTCGACCAAGTTATTAATATCATCTTTTTTATCATCTTTTTTCTGCAATTCCATCCCTCTCAAGATACGAAAGAATACTGTGTGTTCTTGCATGGTGGTCATACATGTTCATCCAGCCGTCATATTTCGAAATCCGCCATGCATCATACGAGGTAGTATAATAGAGTGGTATTGCGGGTATATCCTCCGCAAGCACGGTTTGCATATCGTATACTATTTCCTTCCGTTTACCATCGTCAGGTTCCTGCAATTCCTGGGCGCCAAGCGTATTCAGGGTATCATTGTGGTAACCATATACTGCTGCGCCAGATGCTACACTTTCAGACTGTAAACCTGTATCACAGTATCTCGTACGCAGATAATCCGCATCTGCTCCCCAGCCGCCAAACCCACTGATCAGAAGTTCAAAGTTTCCTTTATTTAGATTGGCATCCCTGGATTTGCTCTCAAGGGCCTTTACCTGAACATCAATTCCAACTTCACTCAGTCTCTCTTTTATAAGTTCGCCAATACGGACTTCGCCGCTGCTAAGAGACAATACATATGACAATTTTTTCCCGTTTTTATCACGGATTCCGTCCCCATCGGTATCAATCCATCCAGCTTCATCAAGCAATGTTCTGGCCTTATCTGGATTGTAATCATATTCCGGCTGGTCAGGATTATACCAGATATGGTCTTCAGAGAGTATGCCCATTTTACCGGGTTTCCCTGCACTTCTTGCAATCTTTTCTACCAGTTCATCTCGATCAATGGCATAAGCAAAGGCCTGCCTTATTTTCCTGTCATTAAGCTCCGGGAATTTTTTCATATTGAAATAAAACTGGTAACCCCAGAAAGCCGGCTGCTGGACTATTCTTACATCAGGATCTGATTTGAACCGGGCAAGAGTATCAGGAGATACCCCTGTGAAATCTATTTTCCCCTGTTCAAAAGCTATTAATGAGTCGCTGACCGGAATGAATTCAACGGCTTTAACAGCAGTCTCCGGCCCCCAGAATTTCTCGTTTGTTACAAACCGGTATGATCCATGCTCTTTATTGTACTCTTCAAGGAGGAACGGACCAGTCCCGATGACTGTCTGTGGATCAAGGAAACTTACAGGGTCTGAGACATCTTTGTAAATATGCTCAGGTATGATCTTAAAACCCGTGAGCTTGTAAAGGAAGGTTGAAACCGGCTGGCTCAGTACAAATTTAACTGTACTGGTATCCACGACCTGGACATTATCTACAACTCCAGCCTCAATTCCCCCTGACACAGGTACATTTTCCTGCTCATAATCAAAAGTAAATTTAACATCGCTTGCTGTAAAAGGTGCTCCATCGCTCCATATTACACCTTCACGGAGATGAAATGTATATTCTGTTCCATCCGGACTGACATCCCAGCTTTCAGCCAGCCAGGGAATTATACCTATTTCATCTCTTTCTACCAGGCTGTCAAAAATCATTCTAACCTTTGATGATCCAGGACCTCTCGGATATATCGTAAACGGTTGTGGATATCCATAATCTCCGCCGCTCAGATAAACAACATCCGCGTGCTGAGATCCTTCAGCAGTATTCTCAGCCAATGCCTCCTCAGCCAATTGCTCGGTCTGAGTTCTGTCCGGACCAATGCAGCCTGATATCATCAGAATCAGGGCTGCCAGGAAAGCAGAAAATAGCATTAATAACTTTTTTCTCTCCATTACAGAACACCTTATTTTTGCAATTATTCTGTTAATCACTCGGTAATATGAATAAAAATATTAACGACATGTAAGTGTTATTATCTAAATCTATAAGAGTGTTACTAAATGCTTCAAAAACAAAGGAATTTTCTTAATAAAACTTCGAAAATCAAGACCCTAATTTGATAAGCATTTTCCAAGTAATATTTTCGAAGGATAAGCTCTTGTTAAAAACTAATATTTTTCACTAAATTCCATTGCAAAACTACAAGTTCATCTGTCTGACCAAAAACGCTTTCCTTTTAGGCTCTGTAGAAAACCTGTCTACATCAGATGAAAGAGGCTGAAAAAAGATAAGTATATTCAGATCTTGCTACTCATTTCAAATTTATGGAAATTCATTACTTCAGAGGATTTCTACAGAGCCTAAAATTCATTACATAATATAATTGAAAAAGAGAAATCAAAATTAATCCTTCATTTTGATTATTAGATACTATGTGGATAAATTTATAATCAATCAAATACAAGTAGTTTATAGGGTTTAAGGTAGTTTATAGACTTTAAGTTGCTTTCCCAAAACTCATTTAAACTATGTTCTGTTGAGAAATGAGAAAGCATTAACATTTAAAGTATCGGGGAGTTGCTTTGCTTTCCCAGTTAATTGATTAAGGAGTAGTTATGGTTCTAAATAGAAACTTTAGAACCAATTTAATAGTTGCGTTACTCTATCTTTCGGATTATTGGGCAGTTTGACCTGTCTTATAGAGGATGGAAGCTCAGGAAAAGTAATGCAAGGTTTGAATTTTCAGACTAAATTTGAACCCTGTGGTGCTCTGAAATCTTTGCAAACTTTAGGAAGACTAGGGAGATGAAGAGATTGCAAAGAAATATAATTTGAAATAAAAATTATAATTTTTTTAAAGCAATTTACTTTGATCTTATATTGAAAAATTGAGAGCTTATCTTCAAAATTAATAATAAAGTGATTTTACGATGTATAAATTGGAGATAAATACCATTGAAAAAATAGCGAAAACAGTTATTTTAATCCCGGCAATACTGGGGCTGATTTTCATTATATTTATCTACTATTCTGAATTAAGTGGAAAGAGCATATCTGTTGGAGGTAATTATCTTATTTTTGGCCTTTTAATTAATATCGGACTTTTAATATTAATTTATATGTCTGTACGTGGATTTATTAAGGCTTATAACGAAGCTGAAAGAAAATAAAAAATGTTGTAAATTAACAATAAAATGTTATAAAATAACAATAACGCACAGAAGTTCTGTAAACTAAAAGTAAAATTTTTGAATATTATGTTATATTATATTCGGTTTAATAACTTTTGAGGTTTAAGGTTTTATAGAATTTTCAATCTTTACCATTTGAATTAATTCAAAATCGAAATATCACAGTTTATAAAAACAAAGTCATGAGTTGGTAAACATGGAAATATCTCTAGTGAAAGAACGATTTTTGTATTTCATTATCACATTTATTGTAGGCACATTATATGGATACTTGTCTCATGATTTAATGAATGGAATACGCACTGGGATATTCATTGGAATTGGGTTCGTTATAGGGAATATACTCGTAAGAAAAAGACTAAGAGAAGAAAACAAGAAGTAGAAAAACACTAAAATCAATAGCAAATGAAATAAGTCAAAGCAAAACGCAAGAAATTTTAATTTCTTTTTTCAATCAAATGCAATAGCAAACGAAATAAGTTAAAGCAAAACCAAATAAGTAAAAACAGTATCAAAATAAGTCAAATCAAAACGAATCAAAATTAAAAATAGAGTGAATATTATTTAAGCCCGCCCGTAGGCGGAACTTGAAAAATCACTCTGCTGGAGCTTCTGCTGCGGCTTCGAGGCCGAGAAGAGCTTTTATGGATTTGCTTCCATATTCAACGATTTTTGCATTGACCTGGACAATGTCGTGGGCAATTTCCTTGCCGCGCATCATCTTTCTCCTACGCTGTCCTGGCTGCTTGGGAACGTAGCCTACACCTACTGCCAGTAGAATTCTCTGCCTTCTGGGGCCCGGAAGGTCGGGTTTCATAACAAAACCGCTGCCGTCACTACCGCCAGTGATCTGGACTTTGTATCCGGTCAGGCCAAAAATCGCACCATCAATAACATCGCCTATTGCTTTCCCGATTAATGCGTTTGCTTCAGCATCTTTTACATCGATCTGGTAAGCACGCCCTTCCTTTGGGTCAGAAACTACAACTTTGAAACTAGCCATATGAAATCCTCCAAATTAGATTTATTTTAATACTTTCTTTGTCTTGTCTTCAATCCGAAACTTTATCTGGTATTAATTTACTGAATTCTTACCTGAACCTTATGTGCATCCTGAATATAATTATGCAATTATAAGCGTTATTTTGCCCAGAAAGGATTGTCTTTTCTTTTCAGGGAAAGGATAATGTCAAGAGTTTCCTTTTCATCAGTTGAGAGGGAATCGTAGATCTCATGCTCAAGAACTTTGGCGTGCCTCTCAGGCACATTAATATAGAGCACGTCCTCTTCTTTGATCTGTCTGCCTACAGTTGCGCCGTCAATTGCCATTGCAACTTCTTTGCCTACTCTTGCAGAAGGGATATTTTCTCCTTCGGACTGTAGACCCTTGATCTTGCCTACAACGTTTCCGTTTTCAAGCATGACGTCTGCGTTTGTCCGTACGACTCCACCAAGTACTCTTACTCCGACAACTGCAGGTTTACTCTGGCGGAATACGCAGCCAGGAAGAATTTTGAACTTTCCGGGACGAATTATCGTTTCAAAAATCTTCTTTTCAGCCAGTTCTTGCTGCTCTTTTACATACTGCTGGTAATCTTCAACCAGGCGATAAATCACATTATTTGTGAATACTTTTACAGTACTTTCCTGCAAGGTATCTCTGGCGTCAGGGTGAACTTTGACATTGAATCCGATAATCACCGAATAAAGCGGGTCTTCAACCGTTGAAGCTTCAATTACATCCCGATGTGAGATATCTCCCACTTCAGCTTTCCTGATAGAAACTTCTTCTTTCTGGAACTCATGGATAAGGGCTTCAAGAGAGCCGATGGTATCGGCTTTGATCATGATCCCAACAGAATCTGTATCAATCCTGACCTCATCAATCTCGGATTTTACCTGAGCTACAACCTCGTCAAGAGTTTCTTCGGTAGCAACTCTTATAGGAGCACCTGCAAGAGCCCCTTCGAGACCAGGAGCCGAAATTTTTACACCGGCCGCAGCAGTGACCTTATTCACTTGCTTGAACTTGCTCTCATACTTGATTTCAGTGAGTTCTCTTGGCTTTAAGAGAGCCCGTACCTTTGTCTGGATTGGTTCTCCCAAGCTTCCTATAACAACAGTATCGCCTTTCTTTAAAGTGCCGTCATAGAGAATAATGTCAAGAGTTGCACCAAGGCCTTTTTCTTCCTTGATCTCAAGTACAGTGCCTACTCCGGGGCTTTTGGCACTATACTGCAGGTTTGCTTCAAGGAACTTCTGTGCCAGGCCAAGGAGTACCATCAGGACATCAGGAATTCCTTCGCCTGTCATAGCACTTACAGGCACTACGCCAAGGGTATTCTGGAAGTTTGTAACCCTGTCGTACCGTTCTGCTGCAAAGCCCTGGTTGTATAATTCACCTATTACCTCGTAGAGCTTCATCTCAAGTCGGGCTTGGACATCCTCGGACTGTTTTTTAAAAGTGGCTGCAAAAGGCAGGTCTTTTTGTGAAACCCAGCCGCCAATCCTGTCAATTTTATTAGCAACAACAACAAAAGGAGTTTTAAATCGCTTTAAAATCTGTAAGCTTTCATAGGTTTGGGGCTTGAAGCCTTCGTTTATATCTACTACAACAATTGCAAGGTCAGCAAGGGCCCCTCCCCTGCTTCTTAAGGTTGTAAAGGCATGGTGTCCAGGCGTATCAATAAAGAGCAAACCTGGTACTATGAACCTGTCCCGAAGCCTTGGATCTCCAAGCTTGTTGATAATCACGTCTATTGGGACTTCAGTTGCCCCGATATGCTGGGTGATGGCTCCGGCTTCTCCGCTGACAATTGCAGTACCCCTGATCTTGTCCAGCAGAGACGTTTTTCCGTGGTCGACGTGCCCCATCACGCAGACTATAGGAGTTCTTAAATTTTTCTTGTCGGCCATATGCAAAACCTCTCTCATTCCCGCGTCTTATTCGCTGCAGGTCCAGAAGGGTCCGGGTTTCCCTTATGGGACCCATGTTGCAGGTACCGGATAAACAAAAGCCTGAAATCGTGCCCTGAGCCTCAGGAACACGAAATGGCTTTGGTGTACCTGCTTTATTCGTACAGACAGACCTCATCGATCCTGGAATATTTCCCGATTTCGGAGTCCTTAAAATGAATTGCGATTTCCCTTGCTGCAGCGTCTGGGGAGTCGGATGCATGAACTATATTTCTGCCTACATCCAGAGCAAAATCCCCGCGGATTGTTCCGGGAGCTGCATCCACAGGGTTTGTAGCCCCGTTTATAGCCCTCATGACCCGGATTGCATCTTTTCCTGCAACTACCATTGAGACTGAAGGACCGGAAGTGATGAATTCAACAAGGCCGGGGAAGAAAGGCTTGGCTGCATGTTCACCGTAGTGTTCTTTTGCAGTAGCTTCGCTGATAACATTCATCCTGAGGGCAACGAGCTTCAGACCTCGCTTCTCGATTCTGGAAATTACCTCTCCAACCAGCCCGCGTTGGACTCCGTCAGGCTTTACCATTACGTATGTCTGTTCCATGTGCACACCTTAACAATGCGAACAAATAAATTAACAAATCTATTCTTTATGCTTTCTTCAACTGGATTCTGCCTTTCTCGGTCCACTCGGTACGCCTTGGAAGCCTACCCAGGTTGAAGTTGCTCATGCACTTAGAAGAGTGCATAAAATAGGTAGAACCGTCTTTCTTGACGTAGAGCTTACCGGTTCCGGGCTCCAGCATCTTCCCGCAAAAATAGCATTTCCTCTGTTCCATCCATTTCACCGCTTTCTTATCTGGTGGTCAGTTTCTTTGCTTCTCTTGAGGTCTCAAGGAGCATCAGGACGTCACCGATGCGGACAGGTCCTACACAGTTTCTTGTAATTACACGACCTTTATCCCTGCCTTCCAGAACCCTGCACTGGATCTGGCTGGCTTCACCATGCATACCTGTATTCCCGATAACATCAATAACCTCAGCAGCAAAGCCGCCGGTTGTGCTTTCATCAGCCATAATTAGCACCTCGTGTTATCTGGATTATTTAAGAGCTTCAAGTTTCTGGGCAATGTCCTGAACCATTTCAGCTGCTTTTCCTGAATCTACGATTGCGACAGTTGCGCAGGACACACCAAGTCCGCTGGCTGCACCGAGTTCCTTCTGGTTTTTGATGAAGATGTAAGGTGCTTTCTTTTCCTCGGAAAGGGGAGCAATGTGAGCAACAATCTCCACAGGCTCGATGTCTTCTGCGATGAGAACGAGCTTTGCATTTCCTCTCTCGATTGCTTTTGTGGCTTCGTTGGTGCCTTTTTTAATCTTTCCAGTGTCTCTGGCAAGCTCCAGAGCTTCAAGTGCTTTGTTTGTAAGTTCTTCTGGAACGTCGAATTTAGCTAATTGTGCCATTTAATATTCTCCTTCGAAATTGCGAGTACCGCAATTTTTCATCAATCATAGGTTTTTAACACACATCTGTCAACATTGAGATCCGGATTCTTAAATTAAAGCCTTAGATACTTCAATGCAGAGAGTAAATGAGTTGAAAGATAGTTACTGCTAGCTAAATGCTGCAGATCGAACCTTAGAAGTACATGATCACCTATAAACTTTCTGCTTGAAAACGCAAGTAATAGGCGAAAAGCAGAAGTAAAGTAATAAGAACTTCTCACATATAAGAATTATTTCACTTCTCCAGGGTAAAAAATGAATTGAAATGTCAAGTTATATGAAATAATTGCCAGATGTCAGGTTAATAAAGAACAATATGTCAAGTTAATAAGGAATAATATGTCAAGTTAATAAGGAATAATATGTCAAGTTAATAAAGAACAATATGTCAAGTTAATAAGGAATATAATACGTCATGGTTATAAGGAATGTAAGAAATTTTGATCGCATGGACACAATTTACTATGAAGCCCACAAAAATTTGTACATTAACCTTACCAACCGTTGCAGTGCAGATTGCGTCTTTTGCATCCGCAATTTTGCAGACGGGGTTTATGGATATAACCTGAGGCTTTCAAAGGAACCGACAACTGAGGAGGTAATGGGAGCTCTGGAAGGACTGGACCTTTCAAAATACAGAGAAATTGTATTTACAGGTCTTGGAGAGCCCACCATCAGGTTAGACGTGGTACTTGCAGTAACCAGCTGGCTAAAAAGCCGAAATATTCGAGTTAGGCTTGATACCAATGGACAGGCCGTCCTGATTAATCCTGGAAGAGATATAATTTCGGAACTGAAATCCGCAGGAATAGACTCGATCTCCGTAAGCCTGAACGCTGAATCTGAAGAAAAATATAACGAACTCTGCAGGCCAGTTCACAAAAATGCTTATGGTGCAGTACTCGATTTTATAAGGCAAGCAAGAAAGGCAGGGATCAGTACAAGAGTTACGGTAGTTAATGTGCCCGAAATAGACCTGGAAAAATGTGAAAAGCTTGCAGGTGAGCTTGATTCGGACTTTCACATCAGGGTTTTGTCTGAAGCTGTAAGTAAAGAGATCTGAAAGTTTTTTAAGACCGGGATATTTTGGAGATCGAGTTTTCAGAGATTCAAATTTTAGAGATTCAGATACTTGGAGACTTACAGAGTTGAAATTACAGAACTGGAAGTTTAAGCTTCCAGAACTGAATTTTCAGGTTTCCGATTTTTCTTATTGATTGTCAGATATTATCTATTATCATCAAGGTTTTCAAAGTCGTCAAAATCCTCATAACTGGTCTTTTTGTTAAAAGTTTTGTTTTTCAGGTAGAGCGTTGCTATTAAAACTGCGAGCAAAAGAACTATAGGATACTTAAAGAAATTAAGTAATTCTGGAAGCTTTGGAAGACTTTTTACAAAGCCTGAGCTCTCTGTAGCAGAATCGACATTACCTTTCATATCACCCGACACCTTACCTGAGGAAGCCGAAGCGACATCAACTAAATTTTCAATGCCACCAGTCGTTGTCGTGTCTCTGGAAGGGAATCGCTCATCTCCAAAGAGCTGTGCAAAAACCGTGGAATTCCTCTCAAATAGATATGCTGCTCCGTCATCGCTCCCTGCAGCAAGGGCTGAGCTGTCGCGAGAAACAGACACGCTGTTAACATTTCCTCCACAACTGTAATTCCAGAACTCATTTCCTTCCATATCGAGGACATAAAGTGTGTCATCCCAGCTCCCAGCTGCAATAAACGATGCATCAGGCGAAATTGCAATACTATAAACATCGTCTTTTGCTTTGTAATCCCAGAGTTTTGTGCCTGTGCTGTTAAATAGATAAATTTTATCGTCAAAGCTTCCTGCTGCCAGATATGAGCCGTTGTTTGTTAACGAAACGCTACTGATCCAATAAGCAGGGTTACGGATCCAGGAAAATTCCCCTTTGTGGTTCAGAAAATAGACGTTGTAATTTGACCCCCCAGCAGCCACATAACTGGCATTTGGAGTCATGCACACACTATTGATTATACTGCCTGTTCTTTTTTCCCATTTTTTACTCCCTTTGCTGTCAAAGAGGTAAATGCATTTATTGGAACTTCCGGCAGTAACATAAGCCCCATCTCTGGAGATTGCTATACTACGGATGGCGTCTCCGGAATCGAAACTCCATAAAAGCTTGCCTTCTCTATTAAAGAAATAAATCTTGCCGTCCTCACTGCCTGCTGCTACATGCGAACCATCAGAAGAGACCACTACACTATTCAGGCTGCCTTTGGTTTTGTAATTCCAGAGCAGATTTCCTTCCCGGTTAAAAAAGTATACTTTTTTATCATTGCTCCCTGCAGCGATGCTCGTCCCATCGGAAGAAATCGATACTGTGTAAACAACATCTCCTGTAGTATAATTCCAGAGTCTCTTTCCCTTGGAATTAAAAAGAGAAACATTATGATCAAAGCTCCCGATTGCAAGACAATCTCCACTGGAAGAAAGAGCGACTGCGTTAACTATACATCCAGTTTCACATTTGCAGAGCAGGTTAAAAGCCCTGAGTTCTGAAAGGTTAACGTCCCCGTTATCCTGAGTACCAGAGTCTGCAGTTCCAATATCTGCAAACAAGCCGAAGAGCAGACTCAGTGCCACAAATAACCATATTCCCGATGACTGTCTCATAGTAATTATTATTTAGGTGTTTCTCCTTCATGAATTTTTTGTAAAGTTTGGGAGCAAATGCACATATAATGATTTATGAAAGATTTATGAATAAAAAATGAAAGGATACAAAAAAGATAAACAAAAGGTAGATCTTTCAAGCTTGCGGTTTACTTGAATGCGGGGTTGATTGTCCGAAAAATAAGGTCATAAAGTTAAAGGGTTTCTGTCAATTTCAGTGAAAAGTAAGAGTTATTTTTTATTTCAGACATCCCTGCTGTTGCCGTAGGATCTACTTTGGCTATACAAGGAGGTTTGGCAAGTGGAAGATAGTCGAAGTCACTTCCATTGACGTTGAAAGGGAAATCGCAGATCCCATCTGAATCTGAATCACTCGTGATCTGAGAAAAGCCAGTTCCCTCTGGATTCGCCCAGTAGTTCCCTCCAAGGTTTTTCCCTCCTGAAATATTCGTTCCTTGTGACTGTGTAATGTTCCAAATATTTCCGTCAGCATTTTCTGCCTTCACATTTAAGCTATTATTGAAGTAATTATTATAGATACGGTTACTTGCACTGTAGTCTAGTAGGTAAATCCCGGATTCATTACTCGCTATTATTGTATTGTTGGACAGTTCGTTTTCATGGCAGTCTTCCCTCAGAAAAATGCCTGTATTGCCTTTTGAGATTGTGTTATTATAAACTTTGGAATCGAAGACTAAGGTTAGATAAATCCCGTTCTTGCAGTCTGTAATCTGGTTGTCACGCAGGACGGTCTTTGCCTGAACATCATAAATGTCGATGCCTGTGCTGCAGTTCAGGATTTCGTTCCTCGAAACAAGATTGTTTCCACCGCAGCAGGCAATACTTATCCCTTCGCCGTTTGAGAGCCTGTTCTGGAACATTATATTATCCCAGCAGTGAGCCCCAAGTACGAGGTTACTCTCTTCAATAGTATTATTTATCAGCAGGTTCTCGCCGCACCCTTCATCAAGCCAGATGCCATTGCGGAAAAATGTATTATTTAAGAGGGTGCTGTTTCTGGTATTCTGCAGGTAAACCCCATACTTGTTTTCGAAAAACTTGTTCTTCTCAATTGTGCAGTTGTTAACCTGTTCAAGGCAAATCCCTGCTGAAGGACAGCTTATCCCATCCCATTGGGAAGTGGGCATATCCGGTCTTGAATTTGAAGCCTGTCCCACCTTTGCTGAAACCTCAGGAGCGCTGGAAGCTTCCCCTGACCCGATTATATTGAAACCGCTTATAGTTACGTTATCGGCTTTAATCTTAAATACGCTGGAATTTTTATCTCTTGCTCTTACAAGCACCTCCTCAGAATCCTCAAACTCTGAACTTATTGTTAACTCTGATAGATTTACAACAATATTCTCTTGATATTCTCCGGCTTTAACGATTACGACATCTCCGGACGTAGAATTATTTACAGCATCCTGGATTGAATTCCCTGGTTCTACGTAAATAATCTCTGCACTTCCAATACCTGACGAAAAAAGAATTAATATAATGGTAAATATGGCGCCGAATCCCCGTTTGTTGTGACAGTCTCCGATAAGCATAATTTTCACAACCAGATCCCCCAGAAACTTACATTAGCCCATTGACTCAGAATGAATATATTTAAACCGATATATATTGTTTATAATAAATATAATTTGTAAATATAGAGATTAAATTAATGATTTATATATTAACTGTACATTTGTTTTATTAAGCATTCTCGGTTTTTGCATGAAATCTAAGCCTATTAATAGGGAGCCTTGCAAATTGGTAGGAATTGAATATTGAAAAAATGCCTATTAAAAATGAGGTATTAAAAATAATAACCTGGGAAAAATAAATTAAATCGTAATTATTCAGCCTGAAAAAAATAATTTTAACGATAATTTATTGAAATAAAGTGGGAAAATTACAGAATTTCTATTTTGTAGAATCATTGTCAGTTGACATATTTTGATGAACTTAACAGTCAATGATCTAGATTATACGATGAGAGGGTTGCAGTTAATGATCTAGATTATGCGATGAGAGGGTTGTATTAGTTATATTCTCTCTTTTCTGAATTTATAGAGTTGACTGAATTTTTTCCAGAAGGGTTTTTATTTCCTGGACTTTCTCTATATTTTCCTCTGAATCCGCATAACCTGTGTCTGTAAAACTGTCTAGAGCCAGTTCTGTAACAATTGATGAGTTATGTAGAAGCTTTTCTTCAGCCTGGACTCGCAGGGTCTCAAGTGCCCACTGACACTGCAAAACTGCATCACTGAGCTCGTTCCTTGCAGAAAGTTTTCCTATCTCTTCTATGGAAAGAGCTGTTGAGCTTAGGGCTTCGTCAAAATAACTCTCCGCTACACGTTTACCTATTTCTTCAAGTAGAAGAAGGCTGCTGACAGTCTCAATTTCAAGTTTTCTTGCTGCGATTTTTTTCCCAATTTCTCCCAAGCCAGTTACTGCACTGAGCACTACATCCTCCATATCACTTTTGGCAGCAGATATTCCTATCTCTTTATAGAGTAAAGAAAAGGCAATTATTTTCTCTTGATCCCATTGCTCAGGGAAAAAGTTCCAGATCTCCATTAAGGTTGTAGCAGCGACCTTTGAGCCAGCTTCAAGCGAATTTGCAGCCGAGGCTTCTCCAAGTTTTCCTATTGCTATAAAGGCCTTGCCCAAGGCAGACTCAAATCCCTTATCTGCAGCTGATCTTGCCAGTTTCCCGAGGGACAGAATAGAATTAATGGTAACAAGTTCCATTTCTCTTTCTGCAGCTGCCTGTGCAGCACTCTCAATTGATTGAATAACTCTTTTGGCATCTGCCTCTTCATTTTCAGAAAGAAAATCTGCCGCAATTCCTGTAAGGGAATCCAGGGCCTGGAACGCTCTATTTTCATCTCCCTCTTCAACTGCGGATATACTTACTTCAACTGCCTCTGCCTCGTTTAGTGTAATCATTCTTTTTTCCCCTTTTTGTTGGTAATATGATAAGCTTAAACTTTCCTGCAGACTTTTTACAGACTTTTTGATTGTTGTTTTTTAATTGTTATTTTTTGATTGTTGTTTTTTAATTGTTATTTTTTGATTGTTGTTTTTTAATCTTTATTTTTTCATTGTTGTCTTTTTAATTTTTATCTATATTTGCCTATATGTTTCATTGGCGTGCTATTAATTTCAGATTCTTATGTAAAACATGGAGCACAAGCAGGAAATAGACTCTGGCTTACTCTATGAGGTTACGAGATTATTAGTGTTACTATTTTGTAACCGAGGCGATTTATTCAAAAAAAGTATCATCCGTTTTTACCAAAAAGTTTTGAAGTCATGTCAGGATTAAGTTAAAGTTAAGTCTAACAGTAAAATAGTTATTTTTATCTTGATTTTTCTTTTTCTTCATAAGCAAGAGCATGTTTCAGAACTTTTTCAAACGCTTCTTTATCCTCTAATCCGACAATCCTTGCTCTGGTCCTATCTGTGGTAACATTTCCATCCTGCTGCATGTAAATATATTTTCCATTCTCAATGCCTACAATTACGAAAGAATCAGGGATATAACCGACCTCAAAATATGTTGCAAGCTGAGGATTTTTGTTTATATTCATGGAAATAACCGTAATTTTATCTCCATATTCGGCAGCAAGTTCCTCAAGAATAGGTTTCATTGATTGGCAGGCTCTACACCATTCAGCTCCTAGTCTCAAAAAGACCGGTCCTTCCTCAAGAGACGTGTTTATCTGCTCAAGTTCAGTTGTCTCGACAACAACACCTTTTTCCCTGGTACTCGGGAAATCTACAGGTTTTTTATTAAATAGAGTTAAAAAAGTATTGTTGATAGCACTAAAAGCATCTAAAATATTGCCTGAGGAAATCCTATTTACAAGAGGCATGTAATCCACAGCCCCGGTCGTCTGATTGATTACATATGGAGTATCTATTATTCCATTCGTATCAGCGTCTCCTCCGGTATGTTTATCCCAGAAGTTTCCTGCCTGACTCCTGTTCCAGGTGTTCTTTCCTTCGTCTACGGCATCTAGGGAGTTAATAAATTCATTTTCATAGAGTGAGTTGTTTGACGAGTCGCTAAGATACGCTCCAATGCTGTTAAGGTAAAGATTATTATTGGTTAAAATATTGGATCCTGCTGCCTGGTTTTGGATCCCATATCCGTTTCTTAAAATTAGATTATGAACAAGCTTATTTCCCTGAGACGTTCTCAGGGTAATGCCGATTTTGTTTGAATTTGCAGAATTATTAATTAGAGTATTATTAAAGGAATTATTAAGTAAAATTCCCTGGCTGTTTTTCACTACCAGATTATTTGACAGTACATTTTCCTCAGAATTGTTAAGTGCAATTCCCTCACTCCCAAGGCTTACAAGGTTTCCATTAACATAGTTGCTCTGCGAATTATTGAGAACAATGCCCAGATCATTTAATATCAATGTATTGTTACTTAATGAACAATTCCTCACGCCATCAAGGTAAACTCCAATCTCTCCGTACATATCTCGTGTAGGATCTCCTGCAATATGGAAACCGTCTATTGTCACGTTATCTGAGCTTATACTGAAGACGCCATTTGTCGGAACCACGCCTATAACATAAGTACGGTTAGTCTGGCTGCCTGAAAAAGTAGAATGTGAGAGAATCGTGAGTTCCTTGTTTACTTTTGCATTTTCCCTGTATACTCCAGGGCTTACAAGGATTGTATCTCCATTCTGTGCATTATTGATAGCTTCCTGGATCGAAGTATAGTTTCCTCCTGCACTGCTATCTACGGTGATAACCGCAGCTTCAGCCTGAGTTATCGCTGTCCCAAGCAAAATAAGGAAAAGTATGAGAATAGCCTGAACCAGCTCCTCTTTCATGAACCAACAGTCCTCCTAACTACTAAAGTTATCCCAGCAAAACACGAAATCTGCTTTTATAACTACCCATAAGAATAGTAATTTTGAGAGATAAAATCATTTTGAAATATATGTTCTGAAAAGTAAACCTTAAGTTTAAAATTCCTTAGTTAATCAATATTCTCAGGGATAGCAAGAATTAGTACTCACTTCGATATTTCGTAGATGCAGTCATATACAGGTGAAAATTCTGAAGTTTTCAATCAAGAGATTCGGCTTCGTGTATATATTCCGAGCCATTGAAGGTGTCAAGGGCAAGCTTTGTCATAAGTATGTGGCTTATTAAAAATTTTTCTTTAACTTCGAAAATCATTGTTCCTAGAGAATTAGTAGCTTTTATGATTAGGTTTTCAAAATCATTAATATCTATATAAGAAGATTCATCTTCAGAGGAAGCAGGAATGCATTGAAAGAAATTGTTTTCTTCTCCTTGCTGAACAAGCAGGCTGAAGATCCCAGGAAATTCTCCGGAGAAGATAATCGCTTCTTTTCCATTAGGTTGAGATAAGATGACATATGACTTTGGAGGGAGAAATCCTCCGTTTTCAGGAACCCTGATACTCTGATGCCCAAAAGTCTCTTTTCCTATGGATCCTATAGCTAGAGCCGCAGCCAGTGTCTCTCTCTCTGATTTCTGAAGCGACGCGGAGTTTGAAATTTCCCCTAGATATGCGACTGCTATCCTGACCGCTGACTCCATATCTTGCCCAACTGCTGCTTTTCCGATAGCACAGAGAGAGTAAAGGATGCTTAAACCGGTATCAGTCATTTTCTGCTCTCTTGCAATTTCAGCCATTTTCCCAAGCGAAAAAAGCGATAAGAATACCCCAATCTCCATTCTTTGAGAAACCGCAGCGCTACCTATGTCTCTTATGCTGATAACGGCCTTTTTTGCATCGGGCTCAAGTCTTTTATTTATATATTCTGTCCCCCGTTCCATAAGGAAATCTATGGATCGTAGTACGCCAAGCTCATCATTATCTTTAACTGAAGTTATCCCGAGGTCAGTTGCCCCGGTTTCGTTTAAAATGGACATTCAGAACACCCCACTAAAAGTTCCTATATCCGGAAAAGGCATCTTAAAGCCAGACAATCCGCCTGAATTACTTTTCCTGTAAAGGGGCAGGTATTGCGACTTGATATCGAATTGATTAGCTTAATATAAATAATGATTGACCTGAGCGGAAAATACCTCACAGATCCATACTTAGAAATTTCTTCTTTCCTCTAGAAGTTTTACTCAATTTGTCTTCCAGTTTCTCAACCTCTATTCTCTCGAAATGCATAAGAGCTACTTCGGCAATAATTGATGCACTCATTAGATATCGGTCTTCGGCATTAAGTTTAATTGTTTCAAGCGAATAGGCTGCCTGGAGCAAAGCCTTATCAAGCCCCTGCATGTCTGCAGTTTTTCCTATATCATGAATAGAACGGACGCTTATATCCGCGGTTTCTTTCAGGTTTTTTTCAATAGCCCCAGTTCCGATCTCCTGCAACAATAGCTCGGCATTTAACGCTGCATCCTCGAATTTCTGGGTAGCTGCAACCTTCCCAGTCTCCCCTAGAAGGGCTACTGTGCTGCTTGCGACATCGCCCAATCTCTGCCATGTAACGCTTTTTCCAATTTCCCCAAGAGCAAAAATAACTGCAATTGTTTCTTTTTTGGATCTTTTAGATGTCGCGGTATTTCCCATCTCGCCAAGGCAGAAGGCTGCAATCCTTGCTGGAACCTCCATTTTCTTTCCTGCTGCCTCTTTTCCAATTACTCCAAGTGCGAGTATTATGCTCACGAGAGCATTTTCCATATGCTGCCTGCATGCCTCTCTGGCAACTGGAGAAATAAGCAGAAGCGTTTTGATAACGATAGGTTCAAGCCCAGCAAGAGCTGCCTTTTTCCCTATCATTTTTATATATTCAATTAACCTCTTTGTGTCGTTTTCCTGTCCTTCTTCTGCATATCTCAATGCAAGTTCGGAGAGGTAGTTAAGGACTTCGTTAATCTCGGCTTCATTCTTTTCATCAACCAAATTAAGTCCTAGTTCCAGAGCTTCGTTTTCATCAAGCGGTAGAATCCTTCATGCCCCCAGATTCATCACAAGTAAATATGGATATGTGAGGATATGAGCTTTATCATGAGTAAAAGCACTATTAAGGAATTTTTCTTACCTTGGGGATAAGGAAAATTTGAGAAGCGTTTGACTAAAAATATCCAGAAAAAAATATTCAATAAAAATATTTGATAAGCTCCACACTTACCTGAAAAAGATGAAAAAAAAGATAAAAGATACAATATTGAGCAAAAAGCCAAAAACACTTGCTATAAGCCCTGTTTTCGCAATTGTATCTTCGGATTCTTTTAGCCGGGATCTGGCCAGGATAATTCCAAGGATGGAAAATGGTATTGCAAAAGAGGTTAAGAACAGACTTTCTGTACCAAGCCAGAAAGAAAGGGAAATAAGTACACCTGTCACTCCTGAAATAAGGCTGAGAATTCCCTTAAGCTTCGAAAATCCGCTTATTTTATCTCCTCCTGTAAAATATTTTAATAAATATCGGCTTTTCCTTCAGTTTTTGCCAGGTGACTAAGTTTTACCCATTCTAGGTGACTAAGTTTTACCCATTCTAGGTGACTAAGTTTTACCCATTCTAGGTGACTAAGTTTTACCTATCCTTATTCTTTTACCTATTCTAGCACAAAGTAGAAACTTTAATGGAGATTCCCATCCTCGTTAAGAATCTTTAAAAGCTCGATAATTGAATATGAAGCTCGAGTGATCCCCATGCTGCGTTTATCTGTATCTGTGCCTGCCACATATAGATTTCGAACAGGGGTTCGGATATCTGCAAATTTCCCATCAATTGTGACTGCAGCTTTTTCGGGGATCATTATCTGTTCGTGCTGCATATCTACATATTTTTCGAGCTTTGGATGGGCATGGAAAATCATATTGTAGGCTTTCTTAAGCTCATGCTCCTCACTTTTATTTTCGTCAATCACGAAGGAGAAACCAATAAGCTGTTTATCTTTTGGGGCAAGTGAGGGGTCATAGTTACTTATAGGCATTGCCCAGTAGGCAAAATCCTTAAACCAGATCTCGGAGCCTGTGTAATTGAACTCGGGAAGTTCTCTTTCCAAGCCAAGCCAGATGGTCAAGCTTTTGCTGTGTACTATACCTCCCAGATGTGCCGTGTATTCCCTGGGAAGATTTTTTATAAGCTTGGGGAGCTCGGTTGCAAAGCCTGTGTAGATAACAAGATCAGAGGTATAAATCTCGTCAGCTTCCACACCTGAAACCTTTCCATCCTGTACAAGAATGGATTTTACCTCACACTCCTTTTTGATTTCAACGGTCTCAGGAAGGGAGTAAAGGATGGTATTGAGCAGAGATATTAAGCCCTTTCTTGGATAGCCTTGAGAGTAATTTACGTCGTTTGTTGCAAGCCTTTCAAGGGAAGTAAAGGGCTGGGTGACTCTGGTCATCCTGGCTTGAAGGGAAGCATGGAGATGATATGGGAGGATTGAGGCAAGGATAGACTCCGCAGATTGGGTTTTTTTAGGCTCAAATCTCCCAATCATTGCATCAAACTGTTCCTGGGTGATACTATCTCTGACAAAACTGCTTCCTGACAGGACGCGCTGGGCAGAAGTTTCTTTCATTGATCTGCCCGATAAAAAAGCTGATATCGTATCTACGAAGTCATAGGTTTCCTTTGAGAGACCTTTTGGCAAGAAATCGTATACTGATTTGTCAGAAAGATCTATTCCGAATGAAGAAAGGGTAAAAGCCTTTGTCAAAGTTTGCGAAAGTAAAACCCTGTCTTTTCTAGGAAGCACGTCAAAAGTCACAAAATCTTTCAGATTGGAAGGAACTTTGACAAGGGTATTTTCAGTCCTGACATAATAGCGCCCATAGTCCTCAAATACAGGCAAATAATCAAAATAATTATCCATTAGTCTTCTCAAAGGACCCTCAACAAGATGAGTTATGGCGTGTGCTCCTGTATCTACCTGATAGCCATCTACCATATAGCTATTGCAGTTCCCACCAAGATGCCGTTTTTTCTCGAGAACAAGGACTTTTTTTCCATGTTTTGAAAGCGTCAGAGCTGCTAGAAGTCCGCTTATACCTGCTCCAACAACAATTACATCGTATTTTTTCATACCCTAAACTACCTCAGCTTTTATCCTATGAATTAAGTTGTAATTGGATGAAGTTATTCATCTTATTCATCTCAACTCACATCAAATTCCATATTTATGGAACGGTTAACTGAAATATGTTGAAATTATAATAAATTTGCTCCAAGTTCGGGTTATCTATGAAATTATTAAATTTTTATGATTATCAGCTTTAACTCAATATCTGGTTTATTGTAGGGTACAATAGAGAATAAAAATATTTATAATTAACACTAACTTTAAGGAATTATCTAAAGTGTGACTATCATGATAATAAGAAAAAGCCGTTATTAAAAATTGAATAAATAAAAATTAAAGAATAAATAAAGAATAGATGAAGACTAAATAAAAATTAACGTATAAATAAATAAATAAATAAATAAATAAATAAATAATTAGCTTGAACAGGATGAAGACTGAATAATTAAAAATTGTGAGTACATAAAATATTCTGTAAACTCAATAAGTATCTGAAGAATTAAAAGATTGAGTATTAGGTGAACAAAGAGGGGATTGAGTATTAGGTGAACAAAAAAGGATTTGGTTTAATCCTTTATTTCGGCTTAGTCCTTATGTTCTTCTATAACCTGTTTTCCCCTTTCTGCAGGCACAATTGTCAGCTCAGCATTTGGAAATTTTCTCTCAAGCGGCTCACCATCTGCAATCCTGTCCATGGTGATTGCAACCGCAGCAACCTCGGAATGAGGCTGGCTTCCAACTGCAACATTCCAGTCTGCAAGCTGGTAAACTTCAGGAGGAACTTTTTCTGCTCCAACGACAATCATAAGCCTGTCACAACTTTTAAGCTCGTCAGTGACATCGGGAAGATTGACCCCATACATCGAAAGATGGCAAACTTTTCCACCGGCGGCTTTCCATTCTCTGATTTCCTGCTTAAAATTAACATTATTCCTAACATAGAAATCTCCGCCCCAGCGTTTGACGACATCCTCAAGAGTCCTCACTATTCCTGAATCGTCCGAGGCAAGGAGCATGCCTTCTGCACCAAGCAGCCGGGCAGTTAAGCCCACATGAGTGGTAATTCTTTTGTCTCTTTCCGGACGGTGCCCTAGGCGCAGCAAAATAATCCTTTTCATACTCGTGCTAAAATCCTGCAAGGTATTAAAGGATTTCACTGAAAAAAAGAAAGAAGGTTACTGGAATCCGTAAGTTCCAGGAATTCTCTTCAGAAGCATACCCTCAACAATTATTGGGTTTGTTCGCTGGGCTGTTGCCAATGCATTCTCGAGTTTGAACTCTTTTTCGGCATGAATCGTAAGGATTGGGTCTCCTTTTTTAACAGCCTCCCCCATTTTCTTGTGGATGGAGACTCCAGCGCCTTTGTCATTTGGAGAACCTGCAAGTCTGGCAATCTCAATTATCCATTTATTATCGAACTCAATAACATACCCGTCTGCAGAAGCCACGATGTCAGCTGAGTATTGCCCAATCTGGATATCATCGGACGTAATATTCGGGTTTCCTCCTTGAGCTTCAATGATCTGTTTCATCTTTTCAAGGGCTTTTCCACTTCTTAAGGTCTCAAGTGCAATTTCCTTTCCGCGATCTCTTGGAGCCGCCCCCCCCATCTCAAGCATGATACCTGCAAGGGCAGTGCTTTTTTCAATCAGGCTGTTTGGACCTTCCATGCTTTCCATTACTTTTAGAGCTTCCCTGACTTCCAGCGCGGGTCCAACTTTTCTTCCTATGGGGGACGAGCCGTAGGTAATTGCACACTCGACATGCATTCCAAGCCTGTACCCAAGGTTAATCAGATCTCTTGCAAGTTTTTGTCCATCCTGCACAGTATGAACTTTCGTACTCGGACCTATCGGGATATCCATTACCACGTTGTCAGCTCCTATCGCTCCTTTTTTTGCCATAATTGAGGCGAGCATCTGGTGATAAGGATCAATGGAAAGAGGGTACTCAACTCTTATGAGCTTGTCATCCGCAGGCGCAATATTTGTGGCTCCACCCCAGACAAGAGCCCCGCCGACTTTTTCTGTTATCTCTTTGACTTCCTGGGAACTGAACTCTACAGGACAGAGCACTTCCATAAGGTCGGCAGTTCCACCTGCACCTGTGATCGCTCTGGAACTCGTCTTCGGAATTAGAAGCCCGTTTGCAGCGACAATTGGAACAATCAGTAGAGAGATCTTATTTCCGGGAACTCCTCCTATAGAATGCTTATCCATTATAGGGTGTGTGTCAAATTCTATAGTATCTCCGCTTTCGATCATAGCTCTTGTCAGCCATTCTACTTCATCATCCGTCATTCCATGAATATAAGAAGACGTTATGAAAGCCGAGAGTTCGATATCACTGAGGTTTTCTTCCACAATGTCGTTTACGAGCGTTTTAATTTCATCCTGCGCAACAGGTCTTTTGTCCATAATTTTCTTGATCACAGCTGAAGATTTTGAACGAATTGCCGGGATGACCTCAACCGGCTTGTCCCAGTCCTGGAAGTGTTCGTAAACTTCAGAAAAAACTCCTAGCGTGCCTGGAGGTACCATATCGTCTGTTGTATCCACAATAGCAGAAGTACTCTCATGCCCTCGGATACGGACTCTATCTCCAGGATTAACTCCTAGTTCCTTCGCATCAACAATATTCAGCATCACTTTGTGCTGACCTATTTTTATGTTAAAATGTTCCAGTTTCAACTGCATGAAAAACTCCTTCCGTTTCGTTATTTCTGTTTATTTCTCGTAGAGAAACTGACAGACGAACCTGAAAGATTTAGTAAATTAAAACTTAGTAAATTAAAACTTAGTAATTAATATTAAATGTAAGTAGTAAACGTAACAGTAAATACTATTAATAGACATTAAACCTTCGTATTATTTTAAATAGTCACGTAAAAGCTTTAAGAATGAAAATATAGAGTCAAGTAATTATAACTGAGTCAGGAACTTAATTAAGGTAGGAACTAAAATATAATAAGCTTTAGAGGATTCCTCCATCAGTGCCTGAGATAGTATCCGTTACTTTAAATTTTACTTTTTCTCGGATTTTTCAAATTCCCTTTATCTAGTATCCCTTTATCTAGTATCCCTTTATCCAGTAAAGATTTCCTCTAAAGTTTTCATGGAATCTGACAGGCTAAGGTATGTAGCAGCTTTCTTACTCAGTAGTTTTATCACTTTCTTTTTCAGCTTCTTTTTTCTCGGCCCTGTGTTTGTGGAGAGCCATTTCTATATTACTGTGCAGATCTTCTTCCTTAAAGGGTTTTGAGATATACCCTGCAGGCTCGGTTGTTTTTGCCCTTTCCAGAGTCTCATCATCAGTGTAGGCAGTGAGGTAAAGTACCGGAATTCGGAGTCGATTTTTAATTTCACGGGCAGCCTCAATCCCATCCATTTCTCCTTTTAGCATAATATCCATTAAGACGAGGTCTGCATTCGTCAGCTCTGCTTTTCTTATGGCTTCTTCTCCTGTAGCCGCAGTACCCGGCACAGTGTAGCCAAGATTTTTCAGCTTGTTCCTAATATTAAGAGCCACGATATTCTGGTCTTCGACAACCAGAATTTTTGCTTTTTTCATTGTATCTCCCCTTGACATTGAATAAGCTTCAGAATAATCAGTCATTTTCCCTAAAAAATATCTTGAAGGTAGTTTCTACACCTCTTTGAAGTTCGATTTTACCCTCCAACTGTTCAACAAGAATGTTTACAAGTTGTAGACCCAAAGAGTCAGTATTCACGAAATCAAGATTTTCTGGAAAGCCCAGCCCATTGTCTGAAACTACTAGCGAATATTGACTATTTTTGTCAACTGAGCTCTCAGCACCAATATTATTGGTGCTATTACTTATACTTTTATTCTCTCCGTTCTCTTGAATCCTGTGAAGTTTTATCCGGATTTCTCCGTTTCTACCCTGAGGAAACGCGTGTTTTAGAGAATTAGACACAAGCTCATTAATTATTATCCCGAGAGGGACTGCTGTGTCCATTCCGAGGAAAATCTCTTCAATATCCAGATGCATCCTTATATCGTCTTTCCCAACCGCATACGAACGAAGGAGATCTGCAGTCAGTTTTCGAAGGTATTCCGAGAAATCAAGGGTCTCATTATTTCTTGACCTGTATAATTCTTCATGGATTATAGCCATGGTGCTAACCCTATTCTGGCTTTCACGGAAGGCTTCAAGGACTTCCTTTTCGCTGAACTGTTCTGCTTGGAGTTCCAGCAGGCTGGAAATAACTTGGAGATTATTCTTTATGCGATGATGGATTTCTTTTTTACGAATCTCTTCTACTTTCTTCAGAGATTCTTCAGCTTCTTTTTGCCTAGTTATATCGTAGACCGCACCCTGAAGGATTCTTTTCTTACTTGTAAGGTCCGAAACATTCTGAATAATCTCACGGACCCATTTTATTTTTCCGTTTCTATGCCTTATACGGTACTCGTGCTCTATAATAAGTAGTGGATCATTTATTAATTTCTGATTATTACTAAAAAGATTTTTCCGGTCTTCAGGAAGAACAATCTGGTACCAGTTAACTTTTCCGAAAATGAAGTCTTCTCCCCGATATCCTGTAATTTCCTTCACACTTCCATCCACAAGAATGGGTATAAAATCCAGATCTCCCTGGAAGGCTATGCCCCTGAAATTCTTCATAAAGGACCTGTACCGCTCTTCGCTCTCTTTCAATTTTTTCGACGCAAGTTTTAACCCTGTGATATCTTTCATTACACCAATGTCTCTGTAAGAACCACCTTGTTTATCTTTCAGGAAAATCCCGCTATCTTCCACATGCAGATAACTTCCGTCTTTTCTTCTGAATCTATATTCGGTGGCAAACCTTTCTCCTTTCCCTATGAACTTTTTCTGTTTTTCGAAAACCTCTTTACGGTCATCGGGGTGAATATGTACTTCCCAGTTTTTCCTGTTAAAATTCTGGACTTCTTCCGGATTATACTGGGTAAGCTCTTTAATGGCTCCAGCCCATTCAATTTTACCTGTGAGCCTATCATAATCATATACTATCTGTCCTGTCTGCTCGGCAGCTATTCGGTATCTTTCTTCGCTTTTCTTAAGTTTTGCCTGAGCCAATTTCAGCTTTGTTATATCTTTTATTACACCGAGAATCCGATTCATCTGACCTTTTTCATCCTTGAGCCATACTCCACTGTTTTCTACATGGATGTATTTCCCATCCTTTCTCATGAACCTGAATTCTTCGCAGAACCTCTCCCTATCTCCATTAGACTGTGTAATATTTCTAATTGCTTTTTCACGGTCTTCAGGATGGATTCGACCAAGCCAGACCTCAACATTGAATTTTCTGAATTCTTCAGTGCTGTACCCGGTAATTTCCCTTATGGCTCCTGCCCAGTCCATTTTCCCGGTTTCCTGGTTGTAATCATATACAATCTGTCCAGTTTGTTCTGTAGCTATGCGGTATTTTTCTTCACTTCTCCAAACTCTTTCAGTTGCTTTCTTTCTCTCAGTGATGTCTTTAATGACTCCAAGTACCCTGTATATGTCCTTGCTTTCATTTCCCAGGTAAACCCCGCTGTCTTCCACATAAAAATAGCTACCATCCTTTCTTCGGAGTCGATATTCTTCAAGATATTTTTCTCCATCCTTCATACAGCTATTATGGGCTTTTACAGCTTTTTCCCGGTCTTCAGGATGGATATGGTCAGCCCAGATGGCAAGGGTAAAGCCCTGGACCTCTTCATAACTATATCCTGTAAGTTCTTCAATAGCGCCTGCCCAGGAGCTGTGATTATTTTTTACATCGTAATCATAAATGAGCTGTCCTGTCTGTTCTGCAACTACCCTATACCGCTCCTCGTTTCTCTCAAGAATTTCCCTGGCAGTTTTTCTTTCAGTTATATCTTTTATTACTCCGACAGTCCTGTATGCCTGACCTTTTTCGTTTAAAAGGTAAATGCTGCTGTCTTCAGCGTAGAAGTAGCTCCCGTTCTTCTTTTTGAACCTGTACTCTTCAAGGTATTTTCCTCCGACTTTCATACAGCTCTCGTAGGCTTCCCATGCTCTTTCCTTATCTTCTTCATGGACGTTTGTTATCCAGCCTTCGAGATCTACCTGTTTGAACTCCTCAGGACTGTAACCTGTAAGCTGCGAAATGGCTCCTGCCCAGTCAAGCCGCCCGAATTCAATGTCATAATCGTACACAAGCTGCCCTGTTTGCTCGGCTGCTATCCGGTATTTCTCTTCGTTTTTCCTGAGGGTCTTTTCAGCCGCTTTCCGCTGGGTTATATCCAGCATTACCCCGACAACTCCGGCCACTTCTCCTGAGCTATCCTGGTAGGCGGCTTTATGGAAAAGGAAATCTCTTTGTACACCGTCGGCACAGACTACCTTAGTTTCGTAATAGTTGCTTCCCCCGCTCTCAATAAGACTCCTGTCATCCTCATGATATATCTCTACAAGCTCCTTTGGAATTCTTTTCTGAAACTCCTGGAAAGAAATCCCTATAATTTCATTTTTGGGAAGCCCCATGATCTGCTTGGCAAAACTCTCATTACAGTTTACGTATGTTTCATTCAAGTCTCTCTGGAATACAGGGCTTGGGATACTATCAAGCAGAGCCTCCAGAAATTGCACATTATTCTGAAGCTTACTTTCGGCTTTCCTTAGCTCGGTTACATCGAGCAGTACGGCAACCATATTTTTTGTCTTTCCCTCCTCGTCGGGAAAAGTTGCCCTGCTCGCCAGAAAATCCCTTATTGTGCCGTCGGCACATATAACTTCTTTCTCATAAACATCGTATCCCCCTTTCTGCAATAGCTTCAGATCATTTTCGTGAATTTCAAGCGAAAACTTCTCTGAAGACTTGTCATACAATTCAGCAAATGTTTTTCCTATTATCTCTTCTTTTTCTAGGCCCAGGACCTGCCTGGCTAAAATATTATTACAACCCAGATATCTGCCTTCATTATCTTTATAAAATACAGGTGCAGGTATCGTGTCCAGAAGACTTTCAAAGAATTTCAGGTTATTCCTGAGGATTTTTTCAATTTTTCTCCTTTCATTTATTTCATGTACAAGTTTCTCATTTGCTTCAGTGTATTCCAGGGTTCTTTTTTCAACGAGTTTTTCCAGTTCCTGTTGATGAACCCAGAGGCTTTCCTCGGCACGCAGGTGTTCTATAATCTCAGATAGCAAAAAAGCGGCAGAATCAAGGAAATGTATATCATCCTCTGTAAATTTTCTTTTTTCTCGACTGTAAACTTCTATTACTCCAAAAGGCGCATTAACGTTTCCTATAAGAACCGTCACTCCGCTAGCTATGCCATGTTGCCTGAAAAATTCGCTATATTCAAAACGGGTTTCTGTTTCAATATCTTCCAGGATAATTGGTCTTTTCAAAATAAGGGTATAGTTTGCCTGAGATTTTTTTTCTATAATATCGCTGTCTATGGCTTTATTTTCCCAGCCATATCCTGCCCTGATAGTAAAGGTTCCATCGGGCATGAGCTCCAGAATTCTCGAATACTCTATACCAAGACCTTTAGCAATAAGGAGAGCACTCTCTTCCAGAATCGCCTGGATATTTTTGCAGGTTAAGGATATCCTGCCAAGGTTGCTCAGGGAAAGGTATTGTTTCTCTCTTTTACGGAGTTTTTCTTCAGTAAGAACCCTGAAACTTATGTCAAATCCCTGAAGACTTACATAGTTCTCTTCCGGAAAAGGGTAGAGTAATGCAACATATGTTGCTTTTCCCGCATAAATTTCAAGATTTTTAGGATCTTCCTGTGCAAGGACTCTTTTTATATTATGTTTTAATGCCTGAGGAACTTTTTCTCCTGCTTTTATACCCCAGTATTCAAGAAGAGCATCAGCTGCCTTGTTAGCACAGAGCACAGTCCCATCTTTTCCTAATTTCAGGAAAATATTAGGATTTTTTGGAGAAAGCTCCGCCACCATCTGTTCTTTACCTGTTTCTCCATTTTCTTTTGTTTTCTGGAGTAAATCATTAATTTTGATGACTTCCAATCCCCTATCTTTCTTAATTTTAATATTTGCAAGTAACATACGAGCAGCATCAAATCTCGATTGAAATCCTGGATAAAAACGTCTTTTGAGGGGCTTTTCCCATTTCTCAGCTTTTTACTCCTTCCAGTCAAAAGCTTTCTGGCTTATTTCGATAAAAAATATATGTGAACCCATATGCATCCACTATTTAAAAAGCATATGATATCTGTCAGGATTTTGAAAGTTTGATCTGATTTATTCAATAAGGTCTTGTTTATTTAATACTGTTTCTAATACTGTTTTATTGATTTCATACATCTTCGACAAACCACAGATTAACAAAAATGAGCGCAGATGGTTTTTAATCCATTATTATCCGTGTTTATTTGTGTCTATTTGTGGTTTTTATAGGAAGTCCATTTAGCAGAACTAGTCTCAAAGTCCAGTTTTGTTCCTAGAATTTGGGATAGATACAACAGTTCAACCCAGATTATCAATCATTAAAGTTGAGGTGCACGAAGAAATGAATGACGATAAATCACCAAGTTAAATATCCGGGGCAAGATCCAAAGCACGCCTATGATGGCTATATTGCCGGCCCAGGATTTTCAAATGATAGAAAATAGACTGTTGCGCGTACCAATGAGCCAGTTTCAAAATTATATAATTAAAAATAGTACCAATATTAAAAACAGTGGCATTATCTAAACAAATGAAATTTTAAGTGGACTCGGCGGGATTTGAACCCGCGGCCTTTACGTTGCGAACGTAACGATCTACCCCTGATCTACGAGCCCTAAAGAAAGGAGAATTGAAAAGATGTTTTCCGGACGAGTCCGGGTCTTTTCTCCTCTTAAATGCGGTAGGCTTCCTGAACCTGAACGTTCTCTACTCCGGGAACTTTTGCAAAGGCTTCTTCTACAGCTTCAGTTCCGCCTTCATCATCATTAACGATTAATGTTACAATGAGGGCTTTTAATCCAAATGCAATAGGTTCTTCAACAATATCTCCGTGCAGATCTGCTCCTGCAGGAATCACAGCATTTAGCTTTTCTTTCAATTCTGCAAGGTCGGTTTCAACACTTTCTGGCATAACTTTAATTTTTGCTGCAACATCACCCATTTTGATTCCTCTTATCTTTTATGTGATCCTTTTGATCGAATTTCGCTTTGCTTATATATTTTACATTAGATATAATTTGGCACTTGTTTAAATCAGGGTGCCTTGAATCCACACTTGGAACAGGTGTATACATTCCCCTGATGTCTGCAGCTTGCACATCTTCCGATTTCAGCTCCGCACTGTGGGCAGGGGAACTTTACATAACCCTTTTCCACAAGGCGAATTCCGCATGAAGTACAGTACTCAACTTTTTGTGCTGACATTTTTTTTCTCCTTAATAGTTAATTTGAATAGTAGATTTTGTAACGAGTTACCTGTGAATCTGGTGCCTTCTTAAGCTTCAAGCTTCTGCTTTCCCTGGCACCTTTGTAACATTAGCAGATTTAATGAACTGAATTTAGTTAATTCTTTTGGATATGCTTTGCTTCTGCCCTAGTCATATACGATATACAATTTAAATATTCCCCTTTATCAGAGTACCAAGCACAGGTTTTCCGTACACTGCCTGAATAACCCTATCAGGGCATTTCCCGTTTACAACCTGGCATTTCATTCGATTTTTCAGAAGAAATTCTGAGAGGGCAGAATCAATACAGCTTGTGCGATTCACTGTACAACTGGAAGCAGAAACTGTATACTTGGCAGCAGAAATTTCCCTGACTAACTTTTCATTACTGAATATGCCATCTACATCAGTCGCCTTTATTAATACTGCCCCTGTCTGCTTTGCAACCCAGGCAGCGATAGTATCTGAGGTCACATCCCAGGTATGAGATAAGGGATCTTCATTTCTCAGGAGCCTGTATGGGAAAAGAATAGACACCCCGCAAGGCAGATCTGATATTGAGTCTGTGGGCATTACGCGGCTTTTGTCCTGAAGGTAACAGGCATACTGCTCCATACCGAGTATAGCCATCCAGTGGGCTGCATCGTCACCTAGTGAAAATCTCTCGTCAACCTTCCTTACGGTATCGGTAAAAACGCCTCCTCCAGGTACTATGAGAATGGAAAAAGGAAGTCCTTCGGATAAAAGTTCCCCTTCTGGAATTTTCGGGTTTCCTGAGCCAAATTCCTTTACCAGCCTGTCCACAAGCACAGGAGCTTCTTTAATAAGACTTCCCCCAATTTTGATTACTACTCTCAGAGGTTTCTTTTCAAGCTTTTCATCCACAGGCACCATCACCTCTATTCAATTGCCTCAATACATTTACCTGCGTTTTCGGTCCCAGAGGCTTTTCGATCAACCCTTTTCTCAAAAGGTTTGCGTTTTTGATCAAACACAACCGTTGCACCGCAACCGTTGGGCCGCAACCGTTGGGCTGGTTGATCACGCCGTCGTCATGGTTTTAGATCAAGCAGGAATTTTCGGTCAAGCCTTTTTTGAAAAGGGTTATGATCACGCCGTTTCCAGGGTTTTTGATCAAACTTTTTTTGAAAAAGTTTGTGAGCAAGCATTTTTTTGAAAAAGTTTGCGGTCAACCCTTTTTTTTAAAGGGGTTGTGCATCAAGTAGCCTTGCAGCCGCATATGCCGGAAAAACCTTTGAGATTTCTTCTCCCCAGTGCTCGGATACTGATATGCATTCGAAATCAAGTCTTTCTGCAGCTTCCTTTATCAGAAATTCTCCAAGCCCTGCAGCTGTGATTCTTTTAAGCCTATTCCTTTCCGCAACCTCGGAAATTGCCTCTACAAGGGCAGAGACCTGTTTCTCCTTTACCTGGCTTGCGATATCGTAGATTTCCTTTTCCTGGATTTCGGAAAGATCCGCACAGACCAGTCTTGCAAGCCTGCGCATAGCATCGATTTTGCTCCTGCCTGCTCCGTCAACGGTTTCGCATGTATACATGCTTTCGTTGATTTTTTCAAGTAGGAGATAAGCGTCCGCAGTTGTAGCAAAGAGCTCTGATGCCGCCCTGCACCAGCCTCTCTCAAGCTTTACTTTTTCGAGTAGTGCGGCAAGGTTTGTCCTGAGCGTGCCGGCATATACAAGTTCACTCCTGGCCAGCCGCTCAAAATCAGTAAGTCCTGCTTTATGTTCACCTGATATAATAGGGATAATGTCGCTTGTAGTACTTCCTATATCTACAAAAATGCAATCTCCTAACTCTTTTCCTATCAGTCTGGCTGAAGCAGCCCAGTTGGCAGCAGCAAGTTCCTTTATATCATCAGTTTCGCGCTGGAACCTACCCATGCTGTTTATATATGACACTTTTGAGAGCTCAAAGGCAGAATCAACACATGTTTTTATAAAGTGGATGCCCTGTTCCTTGTCTTCAAAGCAGTCTGCAAGTTCACCAGTCATAACAACAGCAACTTTTTCGGGTTGCAGCCGCTGTGCGATTTTCTTTAAAACCTCAGGAAGCTGTGTGTTTTTCCAGAGGGGCAAATAGTGTAATTCTACAATCTTCCCGTCCGAGGAAGCAAGTTTAGTGTTTGCTCCTCCAATATCAAGCCCGATTATCTTTGAATTCATTTTTGAGCCCTTTATCCAGTTTTTTCAAGTTTTTTCGTATTCTTCGTTTCTGATATTTCAATCTGTTATCTATCTTTCAAGCCCTTTCGAAAAGCTCTCCCAGCCCGTCCTTTGAAAAGCGGTATTCTCCCTCGATATGTACTAACTCTGGGAGTTCTCCAAATCTGTTCTTCAAAAGTAGGTCTCCAATTTCCTCCCGCATAACACGGTTGATTCCGAAAAGTGAGGCAGTGGGCCTGGGATTCACGTCCACTACATAAGGTAGGTCAGCAAGTATGATATCTACGCCCACATATCCAAAACAGTCAAGGCATTTTACTGTCGAGATCGCGGTTTCATAGAGTTCTTCTCTCCTTGGAGTCTGGTAAGGAGTAAGGCTACCGTTGTATTTTATTTCGTGAACTCCATTTTTCCTACTTTCTTTCGCTTTGATTTTTTTTTCGCCAAACTCTATGAACTGGCGGTTTACAGTGAGAGGAAGCGGATTTTTTCCTGCAATAAGGCTTACGCTCAGGTGCTCTCCTTCAACATATTCATTTGCAATGAGTTCTTCCTCGTTCTCGAACTCCGTGACCAGGTATGTTGCCTCTGCTCCGCAACCGAATCTCGGCTTTATAACATATTTTTTGCCTTTCTCTGACTCTTTTGCAATCTCAGGGGACTTTATATGGGCTTTCTTCAGGATTTCCGTACAGAGCAGCTTATCCGCACACGAGGCTGCCGACCGAGGCGAACACCCCAGGTTTACGGTATTTTCCTCAAGGGCTTTATTCAGCTCAGGAAGCATGGAATCAGGGGCAATAACCAGCCCTGCATCACACTCCTTTGCTTTTCTCTCAATTGCCTGCCTGAAATTTTCAGCTGTAGATTCAAAGTGTTTGCCTGCACAGATTTTCGTGCCTGCTGAAGGGTAGTATACCTCATGCCCGAGATGGACGAAGCTCTCTGCAAGGGTTTTTAGCATAGCTGCTCCCTCTGGGATAAGAGACTTTTCAATATCAGTACCGACAGCAAATTCCGCAATCAGAATTTTCATTGGAAAGAAAAAACCCGGTAATTTATATATTACTTTTTGTTCGTAAACTTTTTCAAAAAACACTTGCTCACAAACGCAAACCTTTTGAGAAAAGGTTTGATCGAAAAGCCTGGAAGCGGCGTGATCACAACCCTTTTCAAAAAAGGCTTGACCGCAAACTTTTTCAAAAAAAGTTTGATCAAAAACTCCTAGCAACGGCGTGGTCAACCGACGCAACGGTTGTGTTTGATCACAAACTTTTTCAAAAAAAGTTTGATCAAAAACAGTGTAACGTTTGGATTTAAAAGCCTTATCCCCCAAACCCTATCAGCGTGATCAACCGGCCCAACGGTTGAGGCGCATGCTTTGGATTAAGTAAATTGAATATGTAAATGTTTATATAAACTGTATGGTTTATAGTTTAAAAGTTAACATCGCAGAACATAAAGGTGCTTGGTACTATTAGCAGCAGAAACCCTAATTCTCAGTCGGTCTTTGAAAACCCGTTTGTTAAAACTCTTTCTATTGCGATTCTCATGGGCATATTCTTAGTTGATATGGGACTTGGGCTTTTTGAGATTTTTTCCACAAAAGAAAGTCCATTACCCTTTGCAGTCGTACTTTTAATCTTTGCAGTAATGTTTATTGCAGGTATGGTTTTTTACGAAAGGCAGGGGTTGGATACTCTAAGTTCCCTGATCGGAGGAGCTCTTGCAGGTCTTGGTTTTTCCTTCGTGTTTGTGTCGCTTGTTGGAGGCGTGCAGTTTGCGCTGGGAGGAGGAATTTCGGCCATTGGATGGGATCAGGTGATTTCAGCAGTCGCGGCTTCCATGGTTGCAAGTGTTATAATACTCAAAGCACTCTCATATAAACTTCAGAATCGCTTTTACTGACTTTTCTTTTTCTCTTTTTTTCTTTTCTTTTTTAAGCAATATGTTCATTTAAATACCAAAAATTATTTATAGAATTACAAACAATCACAGATCAAGATGAGAGGACCGTTATAATTATTTGAAGGGGATCGACTGATGAAGATATTTAATAAAAAGGAAAATACAGATTCTAAAGAAGATACCCTGGCTGGGGCTGAAAATTCCGCAACCCGGAATTCTGGTTTTTCGGCGGAGGAGGCTAATGGAACACAGGGTAATTCCGAAGAAGCTTTCACCAGTTCGGAAGCTGAAAAAAGCCCTGAGGCTCTATGTCAGGAGGAAAACCAGATTCTTAAGGACCAGCTTATCCGGCTCGCGGCAGACTTTGATAATTTCAGAAAACGGACTGCTCGCCAGATTGATGATAACCGGAAAGCTGTGCTTGAGCAGGTAATTCTGGATTTTCTCGAGGTTACCGATAACTTCGATCGCGCCCTTGAATCTGCAAAGACTGCAGAGGATATGAGCTCGATTGTAAGCGGAATAGAACAACTTTCAAAACAGTTTTTCTCAATCCTCGAAAAGTATGGGGTTGAGAAGGTCAATAGTGAGAAAGCCAGTGAATTCGACCCTCATAGGCACGAGGCAATTCAACATGTCGAGACCTCTGAAGTTCCGGACAATACTATAGTAGAAGTTTACAAATCCGGATATGTTCTTAACTCGAAAGTTATCAGGCCTGCTATGGTCTCAGTGGCCAGAAACCCTGATGATGCAGAGAAATAAAGGAGGCAAAATTTCACTCCTGAATTCAAATGTATTTGACTCTCAAACTTAATTGATTAACTTTACTATAACTTATAAGATAACTCAATAAATTATTTAATTCAATGAAGAATCTTAGAGCTTTATCGAATAATTAACCAAATAATAATCTAGTCTAGTGAGGATAAAACATGGCAAAAATACTAGGTATTGACCTTGGTACTACGAACTCATGCATGGCAGTAATGGAAGGCGGAGAAGCTGTCGTGATCCCGAACGCCGAAGGCGGCAGGACAACTCCATCAGTGGTCGGTTTTTCCAAAAAAGGGGAGAAACTTGTAGGTCAGGTCGCAAAGCGACAGGCCGTTTCAAATCCTGAAAATACTGTTTATTCCATTAAAAGACATATGGGAGACGCCAATTACAAGGTAACCCTCCAGGGAAAGCAATACACTCCTCAGGAAATTTCAGCTATGATTCTCCAGAAGCTCAAAACCGATGCAGAAGCTTATCTTGGAGAAACTATCAAACAGGCGGTTGTCACAGTTCCTGCATATTTCAATGATGCTCAGAGACAGGCTACAAAGGATGCAGGAGCAATTGCAGGCCTCGATGTCCTGAGAATTATCAATGAGCCAACTGCTGCATCCCTAGCTTATGGGCTCGACAAAGGGGATGTAGAGCAAACTATTCTTGTCTACGACCTTGGAGGCGGAACCTTTGACGTATCCATTCTCGAACTCGGAGGCGGAGTCTTTGAGGTAAAATCCACAAGCGGGGATACTCGCCTTGGTGGAGATGACTTCGACCATCGCATTGTAGAGTATTTACTTGCCGAGTTCAGGAAAATCGAGGGAATCGACCTCTCAAAGGACAAAGCTGTACTCCAGCGCTTAACTGATGCTGCGGAAAAAGCCAAAATCGAGCTGTCTGGAGTTACGAATTCCAATATCAACCTTCCTTTCCTTACAGTTGGTCCAGACGGAGAACCCAAGCACCTTGATATTGACCTGACCAGAGCCCAGTTCCAGAAAATGACTGAGGATCTCCTTGAAAAGACTCTTGTGTCCATGCGTCAGGCTCTCAGCGATGCAAAACTCACACCAAATGATCTCGACAAGGTAATCTTGATCGGAGGTGCAACAAGGATGCCTGCAGTAGTCGAGCTTGTTGAGAATTTCACGGGCAAAAAACCCTACAAGAACATCAACCCTGATGAAGCTGTTGCAATTGGGGCAGCTATTCAGGCAGGGGTGCTTGGGGGCGAAGTCAAAGATGTCCTGCTTCTTGATGTTTCTCCTCTGACTCTTGGAATCGAAACGCTTGGAGGTATAGCAACCCCATTAATCCCAAGAAACACAACAATTCCCACCAAGAAAAGCCAAGTCTTCTCAACAGCAGCTGATAATCAGCCGTCTGTGGAGATTCATGTCCTTCAGGGAGAAAGGGGAATTGCTGCCGAAAACAAAACTCTGGGACGCTTTACTCTGGATGGAATTCCACCAGCTCCAAGGGGCATCCCGCAGATTGAAGTTACCTTTGATATTGATGCAAACGGTATCCTGCACGTAGGTGCAAAGGACCTTGGAACTGGCAAGGAGCAGTCAATATCCATTAAGAAACCAGGTGGACTCTCTGATGATGAAATTGAGCGCATGGTCAAAGATGCGGAATTGCATGCAGAGGAAGACAGAAAGCGCAAAGAAGATGTCGAGACCAGAAACAATGCCGAGGCTCTGATCAATGCTGCAGAAAAGACTTTGAAAGAAGCCGGAGATGTGGCCACAGAAGACCAGAAGTCAAAGGTAACTGATGCAGTTGAAGACCTTAAGAAAGCTCTTGAAGGTAAGGATATCGAAGACGTTAAGGCAAAAACCGAAACTCTTCAGGAAGCTGTATACCCAATCTCAACTGCAATGTACCAGAAAGCCCAACAGGCTGCTCAGCAGGCTGCAGGCGGAGCAGGAGGGGCTGATGCAAAAGGTCCTGATGAGACAGTAGTCGACGCCGATTATGAGGTAGTTGACGACGAAAAGCGTAAATAAAGAGAAACTAAGTAATAAGAGACAGGCCTGGAGATTCTCAGGCCTTACCGGAAACCTGCTTGTGTTTCCGGAGCTTTATCTTTTTTAAAATAACAGGGAATCCTGATGGCCACAACACGTGATTATTACGAAATTCTTGGATTATCCAAAGACGCTTCACCTGAGGATATAAAGAAAACGTATCGAAAACTTGCACTAAAGTATCATCCTGACAGGAATAAGGAAGCCGGGGCTGAGGAAAAGTTCAAGGAGATCTCTGAAGCTTATGCCGTGCTTTCAGATGAGGAGAAACGCGCTCAGTACGACCGCTTCGGACATGCTGGAATTAATGGACAGTACAGCGCAGAAGATATCTTCCGGGGTGCAGATTTTGGCGGTTTCGGGGATATATTCGAGATGTTTTTCGGTGGGGGGGGCAGACGAGGTCCTATGGGACCAAGGAGAGGGGCCGATCTTCAGTATGACCTTTATATCACCTTTGAGGAAGCAGCTTTTGGAGTCCGTAAAGATATTGACGTCCCAAGGACAGAAAGATGTTCAAACTGTTCTGGAACAGGAGCCAAACCGGGAACAAGTCCAAAGCGCTGTCCAACATGTGGCGGCACAGGACAAATCCACACTACGCGCTCTGGACTGGGTATGCAGTTTGTAAGTACCTCCACATGCAACACCTGTCATGGTAGGGGTCAGGTTATTGAGTCTCCTTGTCCGGTCTGTAGTGGCACAGGCAGAGTTCGAAACACAAGAAAAATAACGGTAAATGTGCCTGCTGGAGCTGATTCAGGTATGAGCCTGAGACTCAGCGGAGAAGGAGATTCGGGAGAACCTGGAGCTCCATCTGGAGATCTTTATGTCGTGCTTCATGTGATGGAACACAATTACTTTAAGAGAGTCGATTATGATGTAATTACTGAGCTTCCGATCTCTTTTGCTCAGGCTGCACTTGGAACGGATGTGATGGTTGATACCCTACATGGAAAGGTCAAGATGAATGTCCCTGCAGGAACTCAGACCCATTCTGTATTCAGGCTTAAAGATAAAGGAATTCAGCACTTGCATGGGAGTAGAAAAGGTGACCAGCTCGTCAGGGTTGTAATCGAGACTCCAAGAAAACTTACTTCTGAACAAAAAGAGCTTCTTCGCCAGTTCGAAGCCCTGAGTAGCGGCAAAAGTCCTGACCGAAATGAAAAGGGAAGAAACGAGAAATCCACAGAAAAACCCAGGAGAAGTAAAGGGTTTTTTGAAAAGGTAAAGGATGCCTTTGAGGGTTAAAAGCAGCTTTTAGCCGCATTTTAACCATTTCAGAATTTAGCCATTTCAGAAATATCTCTCTCTTTAATGCGATATTCTTTAATGAGATATCTCTTTTTTATGTGGATTTTCTCTCTTTAATGTGAAATTTCACTCTAATGTGGAATTTCTCTTTTCATTTGTTTTCTTCACCTTTTTTAAGGTCTTTCTTCTTCCTTCTCCTTTCTTCATTTTTCATTATTCTTCTTTACTTTATTTTACAGGGTTTGTTCATATTTATATTTCATTTATTGCTGCAAAGTCTGAAAATATTTATATAACTGTATAACTCTAGAACCTAGTCTGCATTTAATTCGCGAGAAATATAGGTCTTATAAATTTAGTTTGCAAAAACTTAATTTCCAGAGATGGTCAATACGCTCATTAATTTCATAACAAACAATTTATCAGGCTATATTTTGCACTTTTATCTTTTCGGTGTTTTTCTTAACTTTCTGCTTTTTATAATTCAGTTTTACTATCTTGGTTTCTATCTTGATCGTCTTATGCCTGTGCTTTTTGTTCGCCAGGTTTCAAAATTTCAGGTTAGTTTAAGACAGTTTTTCTGAAGGTGTGTTATGAAGGTTATAATTATCGGAGCAGGGGAAGTAGGTTATCATATTGCAAAGGCTCTTTCCCCAGAAAACGATGTAATAATTATTGAAAAAGTTGAAGAAGCAGCAAGAAGGGCAGAGGAACTTGATATCCTTGTTATCGAAGGAAATGGGGCAAATGCCGAAATCCTCTCACAAATTCTTCAGGGTACTGATTTGCTTGTGGCTATGACCGGTGTCGATGAAGTTAATATTGTAGCCTGCATGACTGCCAAGCTAATTACTCGAAGCAAACAAGGATGGAAGGAAATCAAAACCATTGCAAGGGTCAGCAACCCTGATTATGTAGATTCACCTGTAACCTCAAGGGCCCAGGTTGGAGTTGATCTTATGATCTGTCCTGAACTTGCACTTGCCTCCGAAGTTGCTGAGATCCTGTCAAGCCCGTCCGCGATTGATGCCGAAATGTTTGCCGAGGGAAAAGTCAAAATGACTGAGTTTGCAATAAGTTCCGAAAGCAAGCTTGTAGGAAAGGAGATGCATGACCTCGAGCTTGACGACTGCTGCATTGTCAGTGCAGTTTTTCGGGATCAAGAAATTATTATTCCTCATGGAAATGACATAATCAAGGCAAATGACCGTATGGTTGTTGTGGGGAAACCTGAAGCTATGGAGAACCTGAGCAACGTTTTCGGGAGCAGAAAAGTACCTCACAGGAATAAAGTTCTTATTATAGGCTGCGGCGCTGTAGGATTTTATCTAGCCAAACTGATAGATAATGATGAAAATGTAGACCTTAAGCTTATCGAGTACAGCAGAAGCAGGTGCATAGAAGTTGCCGAAACGCTGGAAAATGCCCTCATTTTGAATGGAGATGGCACTGACCTCAATCTGCTCAGGGAAGAAAACATAGAGAATATGGATGTTGTTATTGCAGTCACGGACAGCGATGAGAAGAACCTCCTATGTTCTCTTCTTGGAAAACAACTGGGAGCCAAGAAAGTAATTGCCAGGGCTGATCGTTCAGACTACCTCCCCCTCTTTGAAATGGTTGGCATAGACATGGCAGTCAGTCCCAGAGAAGCGACCGTAAACGAAGTACTTAAGCTTACAATGGGCAAGGGAATACAAACCCTAACAACCATTGAGGGTGAAAGAGCGGAAATCATAGAATATACGGCTTATGAAAGCTCGAAAATTGTAGGAAAACCTTTAAACAAAGTAAAGTTCCCAAGAGGAGCGCTAATCAATATGGTGGTTCGGGGAAAAGATACTATAGTCCCGAGAGGGGATTTTGTTATTAAGAATCATGACCGGGTGGTTATCTTTTCAATGGCTTCTGCAATATCAGAAATAGAAAAGTTTTTTAGGTAAGATTCTAAATTGGAGGGCTTTCTCTTGGATAAAAAAACAATATTTGGTTATTGAAGACTTTTTATGGTAATATTACATAATATTTGTCATAAATAGAACTATTTAAATTTTTATTTTTTTCAGGTTTAAGTAAGTAAGCTAATTTATCTGAAATTAAGCTTTTTTGAGGAAACTTATGAAAGCAATAGTCATAGGGGCAGGAGAGGTTGGATATCATATCGCAAAGTTCCTCTCTCACACACACGATGTAATTGTTGTTGAGAAAAATGAGGAGGTCGCCCAAAGGGCGGATGAACTCGATGTTCAGGTTCTGGAGGGAAATGGTGCAAACGCTGATATTCTCACAAGTATCCTTCATGATGCGGATATTCTGATTGCGGTCACAGGGGTTGATGAAGTCAATATTGTTGCCTGCATGACTGCAAAACTTATCATAAGGTCCCATCCTGGCTGGAAAGAAACCAAAACCATTGCAAGAGTCAGCAACCCGGATTACATTGATGTGCCTATAACCTCAAGGGCTCAGGTCGGAGTTGACCTGATGATCTGTCCTGAACTTGCGCTTGCCTCGGAGGTTGCCGAGGTACTTTCAAGTCCATCAGCCATAGATACTGAAGTCTTTGCAGGGGGAAAAGTTCAGATGATGGAATTTGCTATCCGCCCTGACAGTAAGCTTGTAGGAAAGCAAATTCAGGACCTCGAGCTTGACGACTGCTGCATTGTAAGTGCAATTTTTCGGAAACACGAAATAGCTATTCCTCATGGGGACGATGCTATTTATGCAAATGACCATGTGGTAGTTGTGGGCAAGCCAAAAGCCCTGGAAGAACTTGGACGCTTCTTTGGGAATGGGGAGCCCCACAGAAATAAGATTCTCCTGATTGGCTGTGGGATTGTAGGATTTTATCTTGCCAAATTGATAGACAAAGATGAAAATGCAGACCTTAAGATTATCGAGCACAGTAGAAGCAGATGTATAGAAGTTGCCGAGATGCTTGAAAACGCCCTCATTTTAAACGGGGACGGCACTGATGTCAATCTTCTAAGGGAAGAGAATATCGAAGACATGGATGTCGTGCTTGCAGTTACAAACAACGATGAGAAAAATCTTCTGTGCTCTCTTCTGGCAAAACAAATGGGCGCAAAGAAGGTTATTGCAAGAGCTGACCGCCCGGATTATGTACCTCTTTTTGAGATGATCGGGATAGACATGGCAGTCAGTCCAAGGGAAGCGACTGTAAATGAAGTACTCAAGCTTACAATGGGAAAAGGCATTGAAAAGCTTACCACTCTCGAAGGCGAAAAGGCAGAAATTATCGAATACACGACTTCAAGGTACTCGAAGATTGTAGGAAAGTCCCTTAACAAGGTCAAGTTCCCTAAAGGGGCGATTGTTACCATGGTAGTTCATAATGATGAAACTATTATACCCAGAGGAGATACCGTAATTCGGGAAGGAGATAGGGTGATAGTCTTTGCTCTGTCTTCCGCGGTTTCAACGGTGGAGAAATTTTTTAAGTAAAGGATAAATACGAAAAATCCAAAAGGGTCTAACAGGTTTAAAAAAAGAGAATCTGCATGAATTTTAGAGTTGTCTTATACGTGCTTGGCGGTCTGCTCAGGCTCCTGGGACTATTCATGATCGTCCCTCTCGGAGTTTCATACTATTACGGGGAGAGTTTAACTCCTTTTCTGGTTTCGATTTTCATAACTACAGTTACAGGTTTTCTCCTCCTCTCCTATAAGACTGATGAGGAATGGATGCGCAAGGAAGGTATTGCAATTGTTGCCCTAGGCTGGCTTGCAGCTGCTATTTTCGGGGCAATTCCTTTTATGCTGGATGGGATTTCTCCTCTCAACGCTGTTTTTGAATCCATGTCTGGATTTACCACGACAGGTTCAACAATTCTTACTGATATAGAAAGCCATCCTAAAGGCATCCTTTTCTGGAGAGGCTTGATTATGTGGCTCGGGGGCATGGGTATTATCGTGCTTTTCATTGCTATCCTGCCCAAACTTGGAGTTGCAGGTCGCCAGCTTTTTCGAGCCGAAGCACCTGGACCCACTGAGGAAAAGCTGAAGCCAAGGGTTAGGGAAACCGCAAGAATCCTCTGGTCGATTTATTTCGTAATCTCCTTCCTGATGGTTGTTTCTCTCCTGCTTGCAGATGTTTCCCTCTACGACGCGCTTAATCATATGTTTACTACAATGGCTTGTGGAGGTTTCTCCAATTACGGGCAGAGCATTGGGGCTTTTAAAAGTCCTCTTGTTGAGTACATAATAACATTTTTTACATTCGTTGCCGGGGCAAACTTTGCCCTTTACTATCGGGCAATCTATATAGACAAAAATCTCCTTTTTAAAGATGATGAATTCCGGTTCTATACCGTCCTGATCCTTGCAGCAAGTGGACTTCTTACCTTCTTGCTCTGGCGGGACCTCGGCACAAACCTTTCTGATTCTTTCAGGTATGCAATCTTTCATGTGGTTACAATAATAACAAGTACAGGATTTGCAACAACAGATTTTAATCTCTGGTCTGAGTCTGCGAAAATGATACTTATTATAGTTATGTTCATTGGAGCCTGTGCAGGTTCTACAGGTGGGGGCATCAAGGTTGTGCGAATCCTTATCCTTCTCAGACACAGCAGAATAGAACTGTTTAAGGCTCTTCATCCTAGAGCCGTAAAAAACGTTAAGTTTAACAATAAAATCGTGCCAGATGAGATTGTCAATTCTATTGTTTCATTTGTTGTCATATATTTGCTAGTCTTTCTTTCAAGCGCCTTGATTCTCTCGGTTCTGGGCATGGACATTATAACCTCAATTACTGCATCCATAGTTACACTCGGTAATATAGGACCAGGTCTAAACGTGGTAGGCCCAATGGGCAGTTTTGATCCTATTCCTCCCCTAGGAAAGCTGGTTTTGATTGCAAATATGTGGATTGGCAGGCTCGAGGTTTATACTGTAATCCTACTCTTTACGCCTGAGTTCTGGAAAAAGTGACGCAAACCTTTTGAGAAAAATGTTTGCTCACAAACGCAAACCTTTTGAGAAAAGGTTTGATCGAAAACCCTGGAAACGGCGTGATCACAACCCTTTTCAAAAAAGGCTTGACCGCAAACTTTTTCAAAAAAAGTTTGATCAAAAGCAGTGTAACGTTTGGATTTGAAAGCCTTATCCCCCAAACCCTATCCGGCGTGATCACAACCCTTTTCAAAAAAGGCTTGACCGAAAACTCCTGCTTGATCTAAAACCATGACGACGGCGTGATCAACCGGCGCAACGGTTGCGGTGCAACGGTTGCGGCACAAACCATTTGAGAAAAGGAAAAAAAGAAAAAATAGAAAGTACCTGGGTTTCCAGGCATCACATTTTATTTTTTGCTGCTTCTTTTGCGGCATCTTTGAAGAGTACTCGAAGATCCCAGAGGAGTTTTCTGTTGGCTTTAAAGAGAGCCTGCAGCAGGTCAAAAAGGTTCATTCTTTCGAATTTTACATCTTTCAGGGAATGAGCAAGGGAATTCAGTTCTTCATCGTTTAGGTTGATAAAACAATTCTTTACGATGAGACTCATATCGATTTCATGCCCTATGGTTGCCCTCCATTGCTTCTCGTAAACTTCTTCGAGTTTCTGAATGGAAGCGTCTCCTGAGTATATAGCTGCATATGCAGCTTCTCCTGCTAGCTTTCCTGCATCCATTGCGTTGAGAATCCCGCCACCTGTAATCGGGTCGGCCTGGCGGGCAGCATCTCCGATTAGCATCAGCCCGTTAGCGGAAGTTTTCTCAATTCTGCCCGAAACCGGAACTCCTCCAAAAACCATCTCGATTATCTTTGCATCGGGAAATTTCTTTTCTAGAAATGTGTTAAGATAGTCTATAGGCTTTGGTTTGAATTTTCCAGTCTTGCTTCCGAGAATACCGATTCCTATGTTGGCTTTGCCTTCGCCTTTCGGAAAGATCCATAAATAGCCGCCAGGTGCAATTTCATTTCCAACGTAAAAATCACAGTGATCCTGGTCTATATCCACTCCAGTTACCAGGTATTGAGTGCAGGTCTCTATGTCACTCGGCTTTAGGGAAGTATCGATACCTGCCCATCTGCCTACCTTTGATTCAATTCCATCCGCGCCTATAACTATTTTGGCGCGCACATCATATTCTTTTCCGAGATGCATGAGCCTGGCCCCTTTGACGAAATCGTCTTCAATTATCAGGCCAGTTGCTCTGGTTTTCACTCTCACTTCTGCCCCGGCTTTGGCAGCATGTTCTGCAAGAGCCCGATCAAACACTTTTCTCTCAAGGACGTAGCCTACTTCTCCCCCAGAGATTTCTTCTGCCATCTCTATCCTTGTACCGTCCGGAGCATAAATATGGGAAGCTTTAAGGTCAGCGCAAATCCATCTCTTGTCAATTTCCACGTGTTTTTTGAGGTGTTCTTTGCCCACGCCTTCGGCACAGCGTACTGGATCACCTATCTCCTGACGTTTCTCAATTAAAAGTACATCAAGCCCTTTTTCAGCTGCAGTTCTGGCAGCAATAGAACCTGCAGGGCCTGCTCCTATTACTAAAACATCGTATCCGTCCTTCATTTCATTACCTCTATTGCTCCTACAGGGCAGATGCGATCGCATATACCACATGCAACGCACGTACTTTCATCTGCTTCGACCCAGGTCTCTACAAGTTCTAGTGCTCCCTTAGGGCAGACTCCCACACAGGCACCGCAATATCCACATTTATATCTGTTTATCTTGATGCTCACCATCTCACCTATAACTTTAAAGGCAAATAAGGTAATTATGGCCGTTAGGCAGTTATTGACTAACAATGGCAATTTTAAGACAGTAATAACGGTTATCTGTCATATATTTTTTGTCGATTTAAACTGTCAGGCCTGAAAGATTCTTTATTTTCAATTTCTAATTTTGATAAACTAAGGTTTACTCCAATCTACAGAGCAGCTCACAGCGTATATAAGCTCTTTTTTCTAAGGCATTGATCATGCTATCGGTTTCCATTCCGAAATCTCAGAAATTCTCCTGATTCATATGCATAATCTTCCATACTACTAATAATCATAGTTGAACGCCTTTGAGCTTCATTCAGATTCCTTCGGATTCAACCAAGTTTTTAATATTTTTGTTTGAATTGTTAGATTTCAAACTAAGTACTGATAATTCTATTTATAACTTATGATCCTAATTATTGATTGGAAATTTATCACTTGGTTTTTCCTCTAACCTTAATATATCTGTTATAATACAGTTATCTTAATGTAATTGTTGTAATATAATTATCTTAATATAACATTTCCTAAATGCGTGTCTATCTACACAAGATCTTCTGCCCTAAAGCCCTATTCACTAATTTTCTCCCGTTAATCAAACTATTACTTCTCCTAGGAGAGTTTCTTTCAATTTCCATATAACTTTTCTCTTTTTTCAATTATTTGAGAGCTGTAGCCCTGCTAAATTCAAATTGGAGCTAGCCTTACCCTTCCCCTACTAGTTTTAAGCCTGAACTTTTCGTTTATATATTCTTTCGTAGCTCTGCTTCCGTGTATAATTAGTTCGACCAGATCTTCAGGCTCATCTATATCCGTGCCTGCAAGAAAAGAATCATAGATTTCAATACTCTGTTCTGTTTTTTCTGCAATCAAGCAATGTGTCAGAAAACTTGATCCATAGTACTTAACTTTGTATTCCGAGGGATTTTTAATAAACAATATATTTGTACCCCCGCCTTTTCCAGGGACAATACACAGGTCTTCTTTTGTTGAAGTTATCCCTTTAACATGATCTGAAGAAAGAAGGGGAAGATCAGCCATAACAATCAAAACCGGCTCCTCAGCTTGCTCAAGATATCTGTTAAGGGCCTCATTTAGGTCACTCTTATCCAGAAGGACATTGGCTTTCCTCATATTTTCAAGCCCGTACATAGAAGGACTGAGGATGTCGATTGTCTTTATTCCCGCCTCCAGAAGAGTGTCTATTACCTGATTCAGCATTAGTTCCACGAACTCTTCTCTCTCTTCTTGGCTCAGGACAGGGGATAATCTTGACTTTGCACAGGTTTTTTTATAAGGGATTACGGCTTTCATCTGGACTCCTGAAAATGCAAGTTTGGATATAAAAAACACAAGTACTAAACTTAATTAACTGAAATTTTTATAATTAATAAATTCCCTGCAGCTCAGAAAAAACCATCCGTTTTTCTTTTATTTCAACCTGCAGGCGCCTTCAATAGTCTTTGCTTACTTTAGATCGTTAACCACACTGAATTAAGGCGAATCGAAAGTCATTAGCTTTACATACAAATCTGCCCTCTTCAGCAATTTGAAATACAACTCCTTTTGCCCATAATTTAGTCCTCCTGATCGCAACGGTTGGGCCGCAACCGTTGCACCGCAACCGTTGCGCCGGTTGATCACGCCGTCGTCATGGTTTTAGATCAAGCAGGAGTTTTCGGTCAAGCCTTTTTTGAAAAGGGTTGTGATCACGCCGTCGTCATGGTTTTAGATCAAGCAGGAGTTTTCGGTCAAGCCTTTTTTGAAAAGGGTTGTGATCACGCCGGATAGGGTTTGGGGATAAGGCTCTTAAAATTAATCCCACCGTTTTCGGTCAAGCCTTTCAAAAAAGGGTTGTGAGCAAGCGTTTTTTGAAAAAGTTTGCCGGTTACTCTTTGCTGCTTAGCTTTGTTTTTCCAAAATTGGGAATAGGATTAATTCTATTCGGAAAACCTGGCCCCACTTTTCGATATAGAGTATCTCTCTGTATAGGAACTCTTCCTGCGCCTTTTATCATCCACTCGAACTCGGCAGGAGATATATATTCTCCATAGTTTCCTCCGGATGCTGTTGAGATCTGATCTTCCATAAGTGTGCCTCCTAGGTCGTTTGCTCCGCAGTGAAGGGCGAATTGGGCAAGTTTCTTTCCGAGCTTAACCCAGGTAGCCTGAATATTATTTACGTAAGTATGAAGGATTATACGGGAAATAGCAATGAGCTGAAGGTCTTCAAGTCCTGTGCTTGAGAACTTTCCGGATGCGAGCAGCTTTTCTCCTATCCTATTATTATAGGGCAAAAAAGACATTGGAATAAATTCTGAAAACCCGCTGGTTTCTTTCTGGATTTCGCGAATAGTAAAAATATGATCCAGGCGTTCTTCTATCGTTTCCACATGCCCGTACATGATGGTTGCATTCGTAGAAATTCCGGCTTTATGGGCTGCCTTTATTGTTTCGACCCATTGTTGGGTATTGATTTTCCCGGGACAGATTATTTTTCTCACCCTATCGGAAAGAATCTCGGCTGAAGTTCCGGTAAGTGAGTCAAGCCCGCTTTCTTTAAGCTTCCGTAGAGCTTCTTTTACGGAAATACCGGAAATTCCTGCCGCATAATTTACTTCCATAGGCGATAGGGCATGAATACAGAGTTCAGGAAAGCTAGCTTTTAATGATTCGATAACTTCAAGATAAAATTCCATGTCAATTTCCGGAATATATCCTCCTTGGATGCAAACCTCAGTAACTCCAGCTTTTCTGGCTTCACCCACTTTTTTCAGAATTTCTTCTACACTCAGTATATACCCTTTCTCTGTCCTGTAGGCACAGAATCCGCAGTTACCTGCGCATTTGTTTGTTATGTAGATATTACGGTTCGTAACGTAACTAACGGTATCGCCTACGGCATTAGCTCGCAGGATGTTAGCAAGTTCGAATAGTTCAAATGGACTTCCTTCAAGCAGGATAAGCGCATCCTCTTTTGTACAGTTTCCCTGATATACTCTTTCAAGGACATCATCTGGGATTGCTGCAGGTTTTTTCATGTACATCCCGATCATTCCGTTTAAACTGATATATTTACCTCGATGGTTAGGCTTATTCGGAAACTCCGCACACTGGTCTCTTCAGATTTTTCGAAAACAGCTCACTCACTCTTCCATACAGAGTGGTTCTCTCTTTTGGAACTCTGCCAGCTCCATAGATCATCCATTCCAGTTCTTTTACAGATATCTCTTCTCCGTTCGAAGCTCCTGCAGACCTAGAAATGCTTTCTTCCATAAGGGTGCCTCCAAGATCGTTAACCCCACAGTGAAGGGCGAATTGGGCAAGCTTTTTCCCTAATTTCACCCAACTTGCCTGAATATTGTCTACATGCCTGTGGAGGAGAATACGGGAAACCGCATAGTTTTTCAGGTCTTCAAGGCCTGTAGTGGCATATCGACCTTCTTTCATCATTTTCTCTCCTACAGGATTGTTATAGGGCATAAAAGGTAGGGGCACAAATTCTGTAATTCCGCCTGTTTCTTTCTGGATTTCCCTAATGGCCAATATATGGTTGACTCTTTCCTCCAGGGTCTCAATATGCCCGTACATCATCGTTGCGGTTGTAGGAATGCCTACAGCATGTGCCTGCCTAACCACCTCAATCCATTCCGAAGTTCTTAGTTTCAAAGGGCAGATAATCTCCCGCACCCTATCCGAAAGTATTTCTGCTGCAGTCCCGGGCATACTGTCAAGCCCGCTTCTTTTAAGCCTTAAAAGGGCTTCTTTTACTGTGATTCCGCTGATACGGGCGGCATGACATACTTCCATTGGCGAAAAAGAGTGTATATGCATCTCAGGAAACTCATCTTTTATGGCTTCTACAATTCCAAGATAAAAATTCAGGCCCGCATCAGGCAGAAGCCCCCCCTGGATACAGATTTCGGTAGCATTTGCCTGCTTTGCCTCCTTTACCTTTGTCAAAATTTCCTCAAGGCTGAGAACTCTGCCCGTGTCTGCCCTAAATGCACAAAATCCGCAGGTACCTACACACTTGCTGGTAAAGTTGATATTCCTGTTTACTACGTAGGTAACTGTGTCTCCTGCTGTAAGGGAGCGGAGTTCATCCGCAAACCTGAAGAGTTCGAAAGGGGGTATCTCCAGGAGCAGAAGCCCGTCTTCTTTTGTGCTCCTTCCCTGGTATGCGCGTTCTTTAAGGTCTTCGGAAATTTTGCTGTCCATTTTTCTAATCCTCCGCATGCTCTGTTTAAGGTTGTTTCCTGTAACCTTCCGCATCCGAGAGCTTTGCTATTAGCTCGCCTATCCTGTCCGAATACCAACCTTTTTTCACATACTGAGGGTGAATTGGCAGGCGTTCCTTGAGTAAAATCGATCCTAGTTTCTCCTGCAAGTCCTTTACATTCGGCCACTCGGCTTCAGGATTAATCCAGTCAATTGTCAGAGGGGATATGCCTCCTAGATCACTCACTCCTTTTGCGATAAGGGCTTTGGGGTCTATAAGGTTTGGGGGGACCTGTACTGCCACGTCAGGCGGAAGAATCTGCCTTGCCAGGCGTATAGTATCAATTATTTCCTCTACCGCAGGTCCAGGACTAGTTTCCATAGGTGTTCCGAGTTTTGGGGCAAAATTCTGAATAATAACCTCCTGGATATGCCCATACTTCCTATGTAGGTCTGCAATAGCTTCAAGGGATTTGATTCTGTCTTCTCTTATCTCCCCAATCCCTATAAGGAGGCCTGTAGTAAATGGAATCTGGAGCTTTCCTGCTTCCCGGATAGTATCAAGCCTGAGTTCGGGAATTTTGCCAGGACAGTCTTTATGGGCGTCTAGGGTTGCCGTGCTCTCAAGCATCAGTCCCATACTTGCATTTAAGGGCTTTAAAGCTTTCAACTCCGAGCGCGTCATAATTCCTGCATTCGTATGAGGGAGAATTCCAATATCGATCGCAGTTTCACAGAGAAAAAAAAGGTATTCAAGAGTGGAAGAATAACCAAGTTCTTTAAGCCACTTCCTGTATTCTGGCACCTCCTCTGCAGACTCCCCGAAGGTTAAAAGTGCTTCGGTGCACCCTGCCCTTACCCCATTCTCAAGCACAGGAAGTATTTCTTCTGGCCTCATGAGTCTGGCGTCTGGTTGCCCTGGGTCCCGCCGAAAGCCACAGTAACCACAACGGTTCCTGCAGATATTGGTAACAGGGATGAAAACATTTTTCGAGTAGGTTACAAAATTGGAATTTTTCGGTGAAATGATAAAACACCTGCTGGGTTTGTTAGCCGAGAATTTTTTTCATGGTTGCAGCCACGCCGAGAGCTACGCCTTCGACTTCAATGCCTCCCTCCCCTTTGGCTCCGTCTCCTACAACATAGAGCTCGGGAATCGGGGTTTCATTGCCAGGGTCCGTGCCTGAAGCTGCCCTGTTTACTGGCCAGCTGTCATGATATGATTGGATGAGCAGAACTTCGTATTTTTTGCCGGGAAAGATTTCTTTTAGGTCCTGAAGTCCTAATTCGATCTCTGACTCGAGATTCTTTATATTCTCAGGAGCTACATACTGATGGGACATTGTAAGATGCTTGCCAGGCGGAGCAAGGCTCGGGTCAACCTGCGTAACTTCATCTATCCCATTTACTCTTTTCGCATATGGAGTTAGAAGAATGCCCGAATGCCCTACTAGTGGCTCGTCTGCAGCAAGGCAAATTTTTATGCCGGCAGACGGTTTCAGGGTTTCAAGTTTTCTGAGGTATCCTGAGTCTTTCTCTTCAGATAGTGCCTCTTCACAAAGACGGGCAGTTGCAACATGCCCTAGATTGCTGATTATCAGATTTGCTTTATAAGTTTCATTGCCAGCAAGTACTCCTGCGGCTTTTCCGTTTTCCACAAGGATTTTTGAAACCTCGGTTTTGGTATAGATCTTTCCACCATTTGAAGCAATCACACTTTCCAGAGCGTCGATTATTCCTTTGCACCCGCCAATGGGAATACCAGGACCGCCGAACCTGTACATGTTTTCAATTATCTCGAAGATCTCTTCTACAGTAACTTCGCCACTTTTCAGGCTTAGTGCCCAACCGCAGAAAGCATCAGCAAATCTAACAAGCCATTCGTCCTTAATTTGCGTCTTGATCCATGCCTGTAGAGTGCTTCCTGTTGGACGGTTTTTTCGCGTACTCACTACAAGAAGTGCAATCTTCAGGCGGTCTTTGTGTGAGAGAAGTGTAGGAAAATCGGAAAAAGGGATGTCCTTGAAGCCTTTTCCATAATCCGAGATACCTTTTTTTAAGGGCACACGCACGGTTGTTGTATCTGATCGAATGATTTCTACATCAGCTCCGACTTCACGGAGAAGCTGAGCCAGAGGACCTGAAGGTCCGTGAGGCAGAATATGAAAAGCTCCGCTCGAAAGCTGGAATCCTCTATAATTGAGATTTGTAAATCTTCCTCCCGTAATAGGAAGCCTCTCAAAGACTTCGACCTGGTATCCGGCTTTTGAGAGACTGGCTGCACTTAAAAGCCCTCCAAGTCCTGCACCAATTACAATTGCTTTCACACAGGCACCTCTATGGCCTTAACAGGACAGTAAAGAACACAGAATCCACAATCTACGCAGGCGTCAGTAGCTTGTGCCTTTCCTTTTACCTCTATTGCCCCTTTCTTGCAAAAAGAAGCACATTGGCCGCACCCTACACAGTTATCATTAACCTTCATGCGATACCACCAGTTTCCTATCATGAAAAGACTTATTAAAAAGACTTATTATAATGTATTGGTACAGGGGGTTTTCAGGATTAATATTCGGAAGCTTAGTTTTCTCTTTGCCGTGAATGCGGTGACTAGTAACTATATATAATGCTGTGTTATTATTTTTATTTTTGAATTTGTCTGAACAGCCTTTTATCTATGGAATTATAATGAATATTCATAATATATACGAGAGTATTTATTCAATCTAAAATAATTAAACTCTATATATAGTTATTCGTGCTTACTTCCTGATATGCCTAATATACATAATTATTTTACTAAAGTTTGAGGCAACCTCAGAGTAATTACTCATTTACGGTTTATATACGATTTCATAAACGGTTTAATGCTTTCGCTCTGATTTTTTGAACACATTCATATTTCAAAAAGTGATTTTTATTTATTTAGACTTAATATTTATATAATATTAATTATCTAGCGAATAATTATAAATAATCCCTCATTCATTTGCAGAAATAACTATAGAGATCTATAATCTTAACGATTAATTATGCTAATTTCACTCAATTGGACCTATGCTGTCAGAACAAGACCTTTCCTGTTCTTCTGACAATTTGTTATAATGAATCGGGCAAAGAAATCAAAATTTCAGAGCTCGGAAACAAATGTCTGTACACAGGGAATTTTGTTTACTGCAATCAGGACCTGTGGATTCAAACATTTCCAAGGACCTGTATCTAGACCAAAAAAACGATCTTCCTAAACTCTCGGTGCTCAGATGCAGTTTTTTGTCCAAAACCCATAATCCATGTCATGTAACGCTGCAGTTCAGGTTGCTGCACTTTGATAGGTGATATTAATGTCTGGAATAATTGATAGCTACATACCAGTTGCAATATTTCTTGTCATGGCACTTGTGATGCCTCCAATGACAATGTTTATAGTAAAGCAACTGAGTCCGAGGAGCAAGGCTGCCGGCAAATACACGACATATGAATCGGGTTCGGTTCCCACAGGAACTGCAAGAATCCAGTTCAATGTTGAGTATTATCTTTATGCGATTGCTTTTGTGATCTTTGATATTGAGGTGCTTTTCCTTTACCCTTGGGCTACAGTCTATAAGGGACACGGAATTACCTCAATCGCAGTAGTTGAGATGTTTGTCTTTGTTTTCATATTGCTCTTTGGATACATTTATCTCTGGAAGAAGGAGGCCCTTACATGGGTGAAGTGAAGGAGAAAAAAACGAGTAAACTCGATGAAACATCTGAAGAAATACCTGGGGTAATCACAACAACAACCAGTGCGATTCATAATCTCCTTAAGAAAACTAAGGCTCAGGATCTGATCAACTGGGGAAGGAAAAACTCGATGTGGTTCATGACCCAGCCTATGGGCTGCTGCGGAGTTGAAATGATCGCTGCAGGCTGTGCTCACTATGACACTGATAGATTTGGGATTATTCCAAGGAACTCCCCAAGGCATGCAGATGTCATGATTATCAGCGGGTATGTGACAAAGAAATATCTGCCTGCTTTAAAGAGGCTCTGGGAACAGATGCCTGCACCGAAGTGGGTCATCTGTATGGGAGACTGCTCCATAAGCGGCGGTCCTTTTTATGAATCCTACAGCACTGTGCAGAATATTGATGAAATCTTCCCAGTTGATGTTTTTATTCCAGGATGTCCGCCGAGGCCCGAAGCCCTGCTCCAGGGATTTGTGGAGCTTCAGGAAAAAATAAAGGCCAAAAAAGATCGGGGCACGGAGTATTAAGGTTACTGATGTTCTTCTGAACTTTCAGATTAATTCGAGGGAAAATTATGGATGTCACAGAAATTCTCAAGTCATTAACAGGTACATTTCCTGAAGCTATTTCAGAAGCAACCGCCAAATCCGAAATCCGAGCCAGAGCATACGTGGATAAGGAGAAGGTAAAAGAAGTCTGCCAGTACCTGAAGGATTCTCTTCAATTTGATCACCTCTGTTCAGTCTGTGGTGTTGACTACATAGAATGGAATGAGCTTGAAGTAGTCTACCATATTGCATCATATAATCATCCAGTGGTTCTGATGCTCAAGGCCAGACTTCCAAGGGATAACCCGGAAATTGAATCCGTTGTACCGGTGTACTGGAATGCAAACTGGTATGAGAGAGAGACCTACGAGTTCTACGGGATTAAGTTCAAAAACCACCCAAATCTGAAACCTCTTGTGCTCCCTGAAGATATGCTAGGAGAATGGCCTCTCAGGAAAGACTACGAAGGTTTCCCGAACAAGACAGCAAGAAACCTGGTGTGAGGGGTGAAAAATGGAAGAAATGCTTGAACCAAATGAAATGATTATACACCTGGGCCCCCAGCATCCCATGCAGCCCGGACCTTTCAGGTTAAACCTGAAGTTGAAAGGAGAAACCGTGATGGATGCTGAAGTGGAACTAGGTTATATTCACAAGGGCATTGAAAAAATCCTTGAGAACAAAACCTATCTTCAGGGAATCACGATAGTTGACAGAATCTGTTACCTTGTAGCCCTAACAAATGAAGAATGTTACGTGGGCTGTGTTGAAAAACTGCTGGATATCGAACCTCCTGAAAGAGCTCAGTATATAAGAGTTATTTTAGAAGAACTTACCAGGCTTCAGAGCCACCTGCTCGGCACTGGGGAATTTGGTGGGTTCATAGGTTTTGTCTCCATGTTAATGTACACTATCAAGGAAAGGGAAGATCTGCTTTCACTGATTGACATGGTCACAGGGGCAAGGATCACCCACAGCTTCCTGAGGTTTGGAGGAGTACGCGATGATCTGCCACCCGGGTTTAAGGAAAAAACCCTCCCTGTTCTGAACAATCTCAAGAAAGTCATCAATGATTTTGAGGAGATGTTCCATTCCGACAGAGTTTACAAGGAGAGGACTGTGGGAGTTGGCGTCCTCACTGCAGATGTCGCAAAGAGCCTTGGAGTTTCCGGGCCTGCTTTGCGGGCAACGGGTGTTCCTTTTGATATACGGAAGAACGAACCCTACCTAGTGTACAATGACCTGGATTTTAAGGTGTGTACTGAAACTGCAGGAGACTGTTTTGCAAGGGTACAGGTCAGGCTTAATGAGATGAGGGAAAGCATCTACATAATAGAACAATGCCTTGACCAGATTCCCAATGGCCCAATCTTCCCAGAGAATTCCCTGTATGGCAGGAGAACCCCGGTAATGAGAGTTCCGGCTGGGGAGGTGTTCCACAGAGTAGAGGACCCAAGGGGAGAGATGGGAATGTACATGGTTTCAGATGGCTCGGATAAACCCTACAGGGTAAAAGTCAGAGGACCCGTCTACCCCACACTACAGGCACTGCCTCCTCTCATCAAAGGCACAACGGTTGCAGACATTGCAGCAATCTCAGGCAGCATGGACGGCTGTACCAGTGAAGCGGACAGGTGATTATAATGGTTATGGATATTCCTGAATTCATTATTCCTCTTATTCCCTGGATCCGCGGAATAGTCGGCCTTTCTCTAGTTGGAGTTATTTTTCTGGGAGCAATGGGAGCTGTATGGCTCGAACGAAAGCTTTCTGCTGATATCCAGTGCAGGATGGGACCCTGCCGTGTAGGAAAGTACGGACTCCTGCAGCTTGTAGCCGATGCAATCAAGCTCTTTACAAAAGAAGACCTGAAACCAAGAAATGCTGACAGTTTACTTTTCAATAGTGCCAATATTTTTATGATTGGTTCAGTTTTCCTTATGCTTGTTGCCATTCCAGTTGGTGCGGTTTTTATTAATGGGGTCGAATACCCGCTTGCGGTCACCCAGATGGACATTAGCGTGCTTTATATTGAAGCAGTATCCGCGTTATCCATTTTCGGGATCTTTATGATAGCTTATGGCTCTAACAACAAATATTCCCTGCTTGGAGCTTTTAGAAACTTTGCCCGAATGGTTGGGTATGAAGTGCCTCTTGGATTAACCGTTGTAAGTGTAGCTATCATGACAGGTTCTCTGAGTATTGTGGAGATATCCAGTTCACAGGGCATGCTCTGGAATATTTTCCTGCAGCCCCTGGGATGCTTTGTATTCTTCGTAGCCCTTATGGCTGATATGGGAAGGCTTCCCTTTGACCAGAATGAGTCCGAAGAAGAACTGGTAGCAGGCTGGATTACGGAATACGGTGGGATGCGTTTTGGACTTGCCTTCTTTGCCGAGTATATTCATATGATCCTTGGTTCTTTCCTTGTAGCCCTTCTTTTCCTTGGCGGCTGGAATGTACCAGGTTTTGTTGCAAACAATTCTGTGCTTGGCCTTATTGCTCCAACAGTTTTCCTGCTTATAAAAGTCGTCTTTGTACTTATGGTAATTATAGGCCTCAGGTGGGCTGTCCCGAGATTCAGGATTGACCAGGTTGTCGACCTGAGCTGGAAGAAACTGCTTCCTCTTGCTCTTCTAAACCTTGTATGGGCAGTAGGACTCGGACTTTACCTGGGAGCGTGAAATCATGGTCCTTAAAAACATTAAGTACGCGATAAAAAACATCACAAAGCCTCCCGTAACCAGGATGTACCCGGAAGTACGCACTGAGCTTTCCGACAGGTTCAGGGGGCTTCAGATACTTGATAAAAGTAAATGCATAGGCTGTGGCATCTGCGCTAATACCTGTCCTAACGCCGCAATCAAGATCGTAAAAGCTCCGATTGCACCAGGCAGTGAGAAACAACGCTGGTTCCCCCAGATTGACATAGGACACTGCCTTTTCTGCGGGCTGTGTATCGACCAGTGCCCGAAAGGCGCGCTTTCAAGCGGGAAGGAATACACTAAAGGTCTTGTTAAATGGCATCACAAAGACCTGCTTATGACTCCTGAAAAGCTCGCCAGGGAAGTCGATCTTGAGAAAGGTGACGAAAGATGATTGAACTCGGAACGATCGGAGCAGCTCTAGAAATGGCTGTCTTCGGGCTTCTTGCTGTTATTACAGTATTCTTTGCAATCTTTGTGGTAATTGCAAAGGATATTGTCAGGGCTGGACTTGCCCTCATTATGTGCATGTTCGGAGTTGCAGCTCTCTACATCCTCTTAAACGCCCAGTTTCTGGGAATTATTCAGGTGCTGGTTTATATAGGGGCAATCGGAGTGCTGATTCTCTTTGCAGTTATGCTTACAAAGCATGAAATCGGAGGTGAATCCGGTGAAGATTAATCGGCCTTTAGCCTTTCTCGTAGCTTTGCTCTTTACAGCTGTTATAGTAGTTGGGGCTTTTGGAACTTCCTGGAACACGGTTTCCGAACTTCCCGAAAACCCAACTGACCAGAGCAATATTGAAGGCATAGGCATGCTGCTCTTTACTCATTATGTAGCGCCTTTTGAAGTCCTTTCAATTGTCCTGCTCGCATCCCTTATAGGGGCGATTTACATGGCAAAAGGGGAGGGCAACCAATGATTCCTTTAACCTTTTACCTTGGGCTTGCAGCCCTGCTCTTCTCAATTGGACTCTATGGTGTAATGACCAATAAAAACGGCATCAGGATGATTATGTGCATTGAGCTCATGCTCAACTCCGCAAACCTGAACTTGGTAGCTTTCTCAAGTTACACGGATACCCTGAATGGTCAGGTTTTTGCCCTATTCTCAATTGCCCTTGCAGCTGCCGAAGCAGCAGTAGGGTTTGCAATCTTCATGGCAATCTACAGAATTCACGATAAGATCAACCTTGATGAGCTCAACATCCTGAGGTGGTAAAAACGGCTCTGGAAGACTTTGCATTTTTGATCCCCTTACTTCCGGCACTGGCTTTTGTGATCACCTTCTTCTTTGGCAGGAAAATGCCATCAGGTGGGGCAATAGTCCCTATTCTGGCAATTGCCGCTTCCTTTGTAATCTCTTTAATGATCACACTTGGGCTGCTGGCAAATCCAGGAGAGGTCGTAAGCCAGTCCTATTCCTGGTTTGCTGTGCTCAATATCGGAATTTTGATTGACCCTCTAGCTGCAGTAATGCTATCAATGGTTTCCTTTGTGAGCCTGCTGATCCATATTTATGCAGTTAGTTATATGTCTCATGACCCCGGAAAAGCCAGATATTTTGCAGAGACTGCACTCTTTACTGCGGCAATGCTTTCCCTGGTGCTCTCAGACAATATCCTTCAACTCTTTGTTTCCTGGGAACTTGTAGGACTGTGTTCCTATCTCCTGATCGGCTTCTGGTTCGAAAAGCCCTCTGCCGCAGCGGCTGCCAAGAAAGCTTTTCTCACAACCAGAATAGGAGACGTGATGTTCCTTACTGGAATAATTATACTGACTTCCGATCTTCTGAAACTTGCAGGAGGCTTCCAGGACGGAGTGTACCTGCTCTGTTTTGACGAAATCTTCAGTTACATCCCGCAGCTTGCGGCTCTTCAGGCAAACATTTTCGGCTTTGAGGTAAGTCACCTTACTCTTATTACCTTGCTCTTCTTTGGAGGAGCCGTAGGAAAGTCTGGGCAGTTCCCTCTGCACGTTTGGCTGCCTGATGCAATGGAAGGTCCAACAACCGTTTCAGCCCTTATCCATGCTGCAACAATGGTTACTGCCGGGGTTTACCTGGTCGCAAGAACTTTCCCGATGTTTATTGCAGCTCCTGACTCCCTTCTTGTGGTCGCTTACCTTGGGGGCTTTACCGCACTCTTTGCAGGCACTATGGGCATTGTGATGAACGACCTCAAGCGTGTGCTTGCTTTCTCGACCATCAGCCAGCTCGGATACATGATGCTTGGTCTGGGTCTTGGTTCGGCAATCGGGCTTGAGGCGGTTGGGATCTCCATTTTCCATCTTATCAACCATGCTTTCTTTAAGGCACTCCTTTTCCTCTGTGCAGGCAGTGTAATTCATGCAGTCGGCACTCAGGATATGAGGGAACTCGGAGGCGTAGGAAAGGTAATGCCAATTACTGCTGCTACCATGACAATTGCAGCCTTAGCTCTGGCAGGTTTCGGAATTCCGGGAACTTCAATAGGAACAAGCGGTTTCTTCTCAAAGGATGCAATTATTGAGGCTGCCTATCTCTTTGGAGAACACAGCAATAACTGGATTCCCTATGCGTTCTCAATTGCAGCCGCACTCCTCACGTCGATTTACATCTTCAGGCTGATCTTTATGACCTTTACAGGGAAGCCTAGAAGCGATTATCACGGGCATGAGTCCCCTGCCATTATGACAATCCCCCTTTCTATTCTGGCACTCTTTGCCCTTGTGTTTGGAGGGCTGACAAAAACAGGGTTCATGGCTTTCCTTGAAGAAACCTTTGCCAACAGCTTCGTGAACATTGACATAGGAAGCCTTGCAGTTATAGGTCAAAACGAGCTTGCAGAGGCAGCAGGGCACGAACCTGTCTTTGTTCTGTGGCTTCCACTAGTAGTAGCTGTTGTGGGCCTTGCAGTTGCTTTTGTAATCTACTATCTGAGAATAGTTGAACTTGGACCTATTGCTTCCATGAAAAATCCGATTTACAGGCTGCTTTACAAGCGCTATTACCAGCATGAAATCTATACCGAATTCTTCTCACTTGGAATCGTATATGGAGTAATTGCTTTCCTTTCGCAGGTGCTTGATATCATAGTTGACAGCATTGTTGAGGGAATCGGAATCCTTACAGTCGGTGCAAGTGAAGAACTCCGGAAAATTCAGACTGGGGTTGTCCAGAGTTATGCAACTGCAGTAATTCTGGGTGTAAGCCTGCTAATAATACTTGTTAAGTTAATTATGGAGGTACTCTGATGCTGCCGGTCGCATCATTGTTGATTCTGGTGCCGCTGATCTTCGCAGCAGTGACCTTTTTCACAAAAACGAAAGAACAGGCTGCAGGCCTGGGCTTTTTAGGGTCCCTTGTGACTCTTGGTCTTACCCTGTACGCCTACATGAACTTTGACAGCAGTACGGCTGCTATGCAGTTCTTTGAGTCGATTGAATGGATTCCTTCACTCGGGGTTAACTATTCAGTTGGAATTGATGGCATTTCCATGCCCCTCATTCTCCTGATTTCAATTGTTATCCCGTTCCTGATCCTTTATAGCTGGAAGGAAGACAGGGAAGCCCCGAACAGGTTCTACGGGCTCATCCTTACCATGCAGGCTGCAGTTATAGGAGTCTTCGTAGCCCTTGACTTCCTGGTCTTCTATATCTTCTGGGAGCTTACCCTCATTCCTCTCTTCTTCATGGTAAATATCTGGGGAGGAGAAAAACGGGTCCATGCATCTTATAAATTCTTTATTTACACACATGTTGCCTCCCTGGTAATGCTTCTTGGGATCTTTGGGCTCTTCTATGCCTCCTGGCAGCAGACCGGGGTTCCAACCTTTGATATAAGAGAGCTTGTTACACAGTTCCAGTTCTTCGAATCCAACCTTTTAAGGGATGCAATCTTCCTTTCAATAATCTTCGGGTTTCTTGCAAAGATGCCAGCCTTCCCCTTCCATTCCTGGCTTCCGGATGCGTATAGTGAGGCCCCGACTGCAGGCAGTGTACTCTTCGTCCTGCTCAAAATAGGAGGATACGGGCTTTTCAGGATCTCACTTCCCATGCTCCCGAATACTGGCAATCCCAATCTGATGATTACTATGCTGGGTTTCCTCGGGTCTTTCAGCATTCTTTATGGAGCTCTTGTGGCTCTGAGGCAGAAAGATCTCAAGCGCATGATCGCGTATTCCAGTTTGAGCCACATGGGATTTGTCACACTTGGAGCAGCCGGGCTTGTTACCCTGTCGGTTTCAGGCGCTATGTTCCAGCAATTCTCCCACGGGCTTATCATGAGCATTCTGTTCATGTCCGCAGGCGCTATCCAGACCAGCACAGGCACAAGGATCATCAACAACCTTGGTGGACTTGCAAAGAAAATGCCGAAGCTGACTGTGGTTATGATGGTCGGGTTTATGGCATCCCTTGGCTTGCCTGGATTGACCGGCTTTATTGCCGAGTTCCTGGTGCTGACCTTCAGCTACGTTAACCTGCCTGGCTTTGTTCTGCTTGCCCTGCTAGCAATAGTGATTACTGCAGGTTACCATCTCTGGGCAATGCAGAGAGCAATGTTCGGAGTGTACAATGAGAAACTCGGGGATATCATGGATATTAATTCCCTTCAGGTCTTTTCTATGGCAGCAATTGCTCTGCTTGTACTTTATTTCGGCCTGAATCCGAGTCCGGTGCTTAATATGATGATTACGAATTCGGAAGCAATTGTAAGCCTCGCGGCTGCCCTGGGGGTGTAAGAAATGGAGAATTTAATGTTCCTTGCACCTGAATTAGCAGTCGTTGCAACCGGTCTGATAGTACTGCTTATAGGGGTTTTCATGTCCCCTCAGACCAAGAATATGCTGGGTTATCTGGCAACCCTGGGAGTCCTTGCAGCTCTGGCTCTGACAATACAGAGTTTCGGGACCGAAGCTACAATGTTCTTTGGCACTCTCAGTATTGATGCCCTCTCCCAGTTTTTCAAACTGGTCTTCCTTGCAGTTTCCCTGATCGTTTCGCTTGCTTCAATCAAGTATAATGAAAACAGCGACCATACTGAAGAGTTCTATTCTCTGGTGCTTTTCGCAACCTTTGGGATGATGGTTGTTGCATCCGCAAACGACCTGATCCTGCTCTTCTGTGCCTTTGAGCTGGCAAGTCTTGCCACCTTTGCCCTTGCAGGCTTTGAGAAAAGGAATGCAAGATCTCTCGAAGGAGCCATGAAGTACTTTATAATAGGTGCAATCTCTTCAGCTCTTATGCTCTTTGGGATTTCTTATGTCTACGGGGCAACAGGCACTACCAGCATTCCTATGATTGCTGAAAATGCCACTCTCCTGGCAGAAAACCCGATCGGGCTTGTTGCAGTCGTGCTGCTTATTGCAGGCTTCGGCTTTAAGATGGCTCTTGTGCCCTTCCATATGTGGGCTCCGGATGCCTACCAGGGTTCCCCTTCAGTTGTTTCCTCCCTGCTTGCAGCCGGGTCGAAAAAGATGGGTTTTGTGGCAGCTTTCAGGGTTTTTATCGTAGCCCTTGCAGCTCTCCAGCCTGACTGGCAGTTTGCCTTTACGATCCTGGCAGTCGTAACCATGACCTTCGGAAACGTGGTTGCAGTATCCCAGACCAGCGTAAAACGTATGCTTGCCTACTCCTCCCTTGCACAGGCAGGATATATTGCAATGGCTTTTGTGGTAATGACCCCAATGGCTCTCACTGGTGGAATCTTCTACACCCTTGCTCACGCCTTTATGAAGGCAGGCGCATTTATTGCAGCCGGGGCAGTTGTCTGGATGATAACTTCTCAAAAGACCGGAAACCTGGATATCCCGGACCATCTGGATAGCTTCAGGGGTCTTGGAAAGAGAATGCCGCTTGCTGCTCTTTCAATGACGGTTTTCGTCTTTGCCCTTGCAGGTATTCCCCCAACTGCAGGTTTCATGGCTAAACTAGTGCTCTTCTCTTCGACCATTCAGGCAGGCATGACCTGGCTTGCGGTAATTGCAATCCTGAACAGTGCCCTTTCATTGTTCTATTATGCACGGCTTGTAAGATACATGTACTTCTTGCCCCCTGAAGGCAAGAAAATCGGCATGCCTTTCCCATATGCAGCAGCTCTCCTGCTTGCAGTCGCCGGCGTGCTGGCAATGGGTATCTGGCCCGAACCTTTCATGCAGTGGGCAATGGATGCAGCACAGGTACTTATCTAAGGAGGTATGAGAAATGACAGATTGTGATCTTTGCGGAAAAGGAATCCCGACCGTTATCCCGGTCCGAACTTTTCCTCCCCTCCTCAAATTTGCCTATCCTGAGGGTGTCTGGAAGGGGCTCTGTGAGACCTGTCTCGATTCCGCCCAGAAAACTTACTTAAATGCAGGCAAAGAAGGAACGTTATGCAGGAGAGGTAAATGCTCCCTCTGCGGAAGAAAAGGCGGAGTATTTCTTGTTGAACTGCAGATCCCCAGTTTTTCAAAAGGAATCGTGAAAAAAGATGCTCCGGTTTGCTCGGTATGCTTGGAATCCATAAATGAGGCTTATATCAAGTTCAAAAGAGAACAGCTTGAGGAAGCCCATGAAGAGGGTCGTATACACGGACACGAGCACGTTCACGAGCATTGAATTTGAGTAAAGCTGCATTTTGCGGCTTTATTCTTTTTTATTCTCTATTTTTATTTTCTTTTTTGAAATAATTGTTTAGAATTCAATAGATAAACTTCCGTGAATTGAACTCTCCAATTGTTGGTTATTGATACTTTTCTTTTCTCGTAATTTAGTAATTATATCATCTGCTATGTCAAAATCAACGTTAATAAGCTAATTTTAGGTAGGTTGGATAATTATCTACTTTGTCTGTTTCCTAGTACATCATTTGATTTAAAACGGCATATATATTAAATATTTAATAAACTTGACTATAAAAAGTTTATGACAAAATTAAAGAGTTGAAAGTGAAGTTCAGTAGTAGAAATACAGGTGTTATAAAATATAAACAAACCAATAGTGAATTACCGAGAAGGTGGCCTAATGAAAATTAAAACCTATTCTATTATTGTGCTTTCTTTTCTACTAATAAACGTAAATATCGTTGCGGCAGATACGATAACTGTTGGTAACAGTGGAAATGAAAATTATACCTCTATACAGCAAGCTGTAAACAACTCTGTCGATGGAGATACGATACTTGTTAATAAAGGAACATACATCGAAAACGTAGACATAGATAAGAAGTTAGCAGTAATCTCAAAATCGGGAAATCCAGAGGATACAATAATTCAAGCTCTTCATCCATATGATCATGTTTTCCATGTAACTGCGAATAACGTGACCATTAAAGGTTTTGGTTTGAGAAATTCCAGCTCAGCAAGTGGAATTTATCTGGACAATGTGCAATATAACACTATTGCAAACAACCATTTACAGGCTAATGGGATAGGAGTCCATCTCTGGAATGCTGCTAGAAATAATATACTGATCAATAACACAGCATCAGACAATAGCTGGTCGGGAATCCGATTGACTCCAGATGACAGTGAGCTTGCAAGCAACAATACGCTTATTAATAACACAATGGTCAACAATACCTATAATTTTGAGATTTATACTGGATATGAAAATGCTAGTATGCAGAACAATATCGATACTACCAATACTGTAAATGGGAAACCTATCTATTATCTTGTAAATGTTTCAAATGTTACTTTAAATTCTGCCTCAAATGCCGGGGCTATTTATTGCATCAACTGCCAGAATATGTCAATAAATGATCAGGTTCTCCAAAATAACTCCCTGAGCATTGCTTTATTTAATACAAGCAATTCAAGGTTTAACAGCAACATCCTATCAAATAACGCCGTTGGAATCATTCTGTTTAACTCAGATAATAACACCGGGTTGAATAATATTGCAGTTAATAATATTATTGGCATTGGAATAGTTAAATCCACTGATAATTATTTAAGTAACAACGTGGCAAATTCTAATATCGTTGGATTTGATGTTCATGAATCAACAAATACTGAATTGAATAACAACACGGTAAATTTTAATAAAGATAACGGCATAACTTTGAGTTCTTCTATACAAAATAAAGTAAATGGAAATATTGCTAACCACAATGGTGGTGGAATTAAATTATTCAATTGTAGTAACAGCTTGCTAAACAATAATATTGCAAATTCAAACGAGTATGCAGGTATTGACTTAGGAGGTTCGAATAACACTTTAATTAATAATATTGCAAATTCGAACAGGAGATATGACTTTGAGTTTGCTAGGTCAAATAATAATACTTTGAGAGGTAATATTGGAAATTCAGATGTAGATCATTTACCAGTTGATTCTTCCAATCGTACTTCTAAGAATGAGATTAAAGATCAGGATATAGAAAACAAATCTTTTATTAGTTCTCTGATTTCTGCAGTTTTTTCCTGGGTATAACCTGATGATTTTCCTGGTCTTTTTAGCAGGATTTTTTCTGGAGGTGCCTGTGACGTCTTCTAGTGCTGAATTCTTAGAGTTGTTATAGAACATCTGAGTTTGTAAAGTAATTTTTTAGCTAGGGTTAGTGGATGAAAAAAGGTTATATCTGAAAGGAAGATAAATGCGTATAAACCTGTACGTCTGCTTCTATAGCTCCAAGTGCAATGGCTTCATTACCCATTACTAGTTTTTTTTCAGTCAATAAACTCATCTTGAATCGTGGGCAATACTTTAACAATATCGAATTACTTTAACAATATCGAATTTAGGGTAATATTTTAACAAATTTGATAATTTGACAAACTTTGATAAATTCCGGAGGAATAAAAAGAAGTTGAAAAGAATTGGATTCTCAAACGGGTTATCAAAGTTATTTTGGAAACTTAAAAATCCATTTTAAAGTATTTCGCCGACGTTTTACGCTACGGGAAATTCGATGACCATCTATGTACAATGCTATCTGGAGGAAGTACGTAAAGTTTGTATATAAAGTTTTTGTTTTATGAGTCTGTGTGATTATTAGATTAGACACAAATAATCTATTTTGACAACGGTTAGGAATACAAAATCTAGTTTACACGTTCAAAAAAATATACAAAAATTTGATTAAGTAGATTTAAGGTCTTCAATATGCTTTTTTTGCTCAATGTGCAGGTAATCACAGCTCAAATCCAGATCACAATGTTGATATTAATCATTAGCAGAAGGATTTATTCTCTTGTAAGAAACTCAACAGCTCATCCTGAGCAAAAATGGCTAGATATATATGTTGCTTTGGAGTATAATATTTGCAGAGAATGCATCAGATTTGTTGGCAGTAATTCTGCATAGAAGCAGGATTCAAAGAACTTTTGAAATTATAATGAAAGTATATGAAAGTCAAGCATTGAATCTGCACGCAAACAGAGAAAGATTTAGAGAGGAATTGTTTGATTAAGAAATGAATTATATTCAAAAAAAGAGGAAGAGGAGAAAGAAATGAATCATTCACTAACGAAGAATGAATTGCTCTCTGTATATTTTTTTGGTACTTTTCTCTATTCTCTGTCACTTTATTACTCCCTGAGAGACTCTTTCACCAGAAGGGATCTGCAAAAATATCTCCTACCCTCTAAACTGCTCACTCATATCTCAATGCATCCACAGGCTTCAGTTCAGCAGCACTCTTTGCAGGTACTAGTCCCGCGATCAGTCCCACAATTATAGAGACCAGAGTTGCAATAATGGTTCCTTTAAGGCTGAGAGCAAATTCAAAGGGGACCTTCATTGAAATTGAGATCAGGAAAAGGATCACTTGGACAGCGGCTGTGCCGAGGAGAATTCCTATTATTCCTCCAACAAGACTGATCATTGCAGAATTGCAGAGGAAGATAAGCATGATGTCTCTATTCTTTGCTCCGATAGCTTTCATAATCCCAATTTCTTTAGTTTTTTCAAGGACAGATGTAAACATTGTATTTGCAATCCCTGTAGAACCTACAAGCAGAGAAATGCCTGCAATAAACGCCAGAAATGCAGTAAGCCCGCTAATCACCTTTCCTATGCTTTCCATTGCCTCTTTTCCTGAGTACACATAGAAGTCCTGATTCTTTTCATTAACTCTTCGTGAAAGCCTCAGCATGTCCTCTATTTCTTTTAATGTGGCGTCGTAATCGGCATTTTTATAGAGTTTTACCTCAATAGAGTCATAGACATCCCTCTCTTTTTCACCATAATAACTGTCTTCATCGGTTGGAAGGGAATAAACGTCCTCGTAAGGCATGAAGATGCTGCTTCCAAATCCAAAGCCTCCAAATAGCCCTCCTTCATCTGCCAGAATCCCAATTACCCTGTAGGACTTACCGTTTAGGAGGATCATCTGATTGACCATGATTTTCCGTTCCAGCTCTTCATTGTTAGCAAGATCACCGGATATGACCACAGCATTCCGGTCTCCGGGCTGCAGCATCCTTCCTTCTCCCACCTTTTTCTTGGTGATGTCAGGCCAGACCCGTGGGTCCACACCTGTGACATAGACGTAGGTCTTCTTACCTCCGAATTCCAGTGTGGCGCTGCTACCTACGTTAACGTTGACATACTGGACTCCGGAAATGCGGCGGATTGTGAACACATCCATCTTTGTGAGTTTCGGGCTTTTCGTTTCTTCATAAACCACAGAATTTCCTGAACCGCCTCCACTTTCATTTTCATTTTCACTTTCTACACTTACACTTACCTGGGAGTAGTCTTGCTCTTCAAAATCAAATGGGACAGAGGCGACGATGGTGATCGTATCGCCTCCCAGATCTTCTAAGGATTTAGTTACCTGTTCCTGGAAGTATTCCCCGGTTGTGACAATGGCCATTACCGAGGCAATGCCTATAATCACCCCTATAATGGTCAGCCAGCTACGCAGTTTGTTGGCTTTAACCATGTTAAAGGCGATTCTGAGTATCTTTGCAGGTTTCATCGCACCACATTCGGGCATTAAGCTTTAATCAATCTCTTTCCGGATAGATCATTAAATAGCTCATTTTATCCGGATGTTTAAATTTTGCAGGATTCACTCATTCATTTTTCTCTTTTTGGAAACTTTCCTGTATACAACGACCCCTACAATTCCCAAAACAACCAGAAGCACCAATTTATATGAGAATGAAGCAGTTGAGTTTTCTTCAGACTCTGAATTTCCATCTGTAGAGAACTCAGTGGCATAAACTGTTAGCTCCTGTTTTTCGACCTGTCTCTGCCCATCGCTTGAGGTGTAGCTGATTTCGAATTTTAGAGGTAGCTCTTTGCCATATTTACTTGGCTTGAGATTGAAGTCTGCAATTGTATAGTCACCTTTTTGCAGGTTACCGAGGACTACAGAATTGCTGCCGTCCGTTACGGTCCAGTTTGTCTGTTGGGGAATGGAAACTTTTACGGAATTTGCGGCATTATTACCTATGTTTGATACCGAAAAGGTGTAAGCTCCTTCGAGGTTTTTCTCCATGTAGGCAATATCAAAATCTGTAGTGCCTCCGATGTATATCCCAGATTTGCTTTTTATCTGCTTCCTTTTCTCATTATCAAGTGTACCTGCTTCCGTGATGGTCGTGAGCGCCTCAATATCGTCATAGGTAAGAGTCATATCAAGCTTGTAGAGACCAGGAACCGTATTTACGTTTGTAAGAACATCAAAGGTGACATTTTCAGTTTTCCCCACATCAATAAGGTTGATATGCTTTACATTACTCGAGCCAACAGGAAGGATAACGTCGTTTGTACATTCCCATGAAAAAATCGCATTTTTAAGGGGAGAATTACCTACATTTTTGATCACGAAAGTAAGTTCTGTCTTTTCCCCAGGAACCAGTTTATCCAGGCTAATAGAATCAATCTCGGCATTTGATTCGCTGTCAATCTCAATCATTAGGTCGCTGGTAATGGCAACTTTGTCTTTTCCGTCTTTAGAATAAAATAGCACCTTTAGGGGGTACTTTCCTTTATTGACATTGTTTTCCACTCCCACTTTGAACTTTACTACCTTCTCGCGTTCATCTGTAGTTCTTTTTCCCAGAGTGCCAATGTTCTGTGACAGCTCATCTCCAGGCAGGGGCTTGAATGGGTAGCTGGGTTCTATTTTTACAACACAGTCATCTTTTGCTTTAGACCCAGAATTCTGGATAGAAATCCTTACCTCCAGAATATCACCGGGTTTTACAGGGTCAGGGTCCTGGTTAAGCATGTCAATTATTATCCCTGTCTGCTTAACCATAGAAATGCCTGAGGTCTTCGGAGTATCTGAATCATTATCTTCAGTACTCAGAGCAAAAGCAGAAGAACTGAAGGTAGTTGTACTTATCAACAGTACAAGGAATAATCCAAAAAGCTGTCTGCAAATCAGGTTTTTATTAACAGGTACTCTATGAGTTGGGTTTTTACCCATAATCTATTTACTGTCACTCGATTCATGTCTTATTTTTTCAAGAAACATTGTTTTTCCTCTGTAATGCCCTTCAGTACTCAGGGCAGAGCTGGTCCTGGTTAGTTTCGTCTCGAACAATTTTTCCGTCTTTTAGTTCGATATGCCTTTGAGCATACTTTGCCAGGTGCATATCATGGGTAACCATGATTACGGTTTTGCCATTTTCTTTCCAGAGCCTGTAAAGCATAGTCATTACTTCTTTTCCGGTAACACTGTCCAGGGCACCAGTTGGTTCGTCGGCAAGAATAATTTCAGGATTGCTGGCAAGAGCCCTTGCAATCGAGACTCTTTGTTGCTGCCCTCCCGAAAGCTGGGTGGGTTTGTTCTGCATTTTATCAGAAAGCCCAACAAGAGTCAGCAGCTCCTTTGCCCTTTTTTCTGCGATATTGTCATTAATTTCCTGGATCTCCAGGGGCAAAAGCACATTTTCAAGGGCTGTCATTCCCGGGATCAGGTTATATTGCTGAAAGATAAATCCGATAGTTTTTCCTCTCAATGCAGCAAGATCAGATTCTTCTAATCTGGCAATGTTTTCAGATTTCAGAAAGATTTCTCCCTTTGAAGGGACGTCAAGGCAGCCCACAAGGTTCATCATAGTGGACTTTCCACTGCCTGATGGGCCAATGATTGCGGTAAACTCGCCTTTCCCAAATTCTGCGTCTACTTCTTTCAGGGCATTGACCTGGACTTCTCCCATCTGATAAGTTTTCCAGACATTCCTGAAGGCAATCAGCGTTTTATCCATATGTTCACCTTAAGTATCACTTATATAAAAACATTCAGCAGTTGGAAAATGTATTTTACCTCTATTTTTCTTCACACATGCAGAAGGTCAGAATTTTTCCTGACATGGATATGTAACTCAAAAGTAATTATTGCATAACGGGAGCACATCACTGGTAATATAATCAAGAAATAAAGGTTTTGTGGCAGAGCCTCTATTGAAAGTATATTTAGGAATGATAAAAATATAACTTCAAATTTTCAGTTTGAGAATTGACCTATAGTTCAATTTATCCAAATAATCATTTCTGGCAACAAAAACTTTGGATATTATATTTTAATCATCCCTTAGCCTAAATTCTGGCACAAAACTGGAGATCTTCACAGAACCTGCTTTGCCTGTTCCTCAACAAACCGGCCATAAAAGTTTGCAGCAAATATCAGGCTTGTGAAATACAGGGCAGGTATGCCTACAAGAACAATGGAAAGTACTAAGAATATAATGTAAGTTGCATACTGTTTTAGCATCGTAACAATATAGTCGCCGATGTTATCCATGACATAACCGAGTTTCCCGAAATCAAAGTATGACCCTACAGTTTGTTTTCTGTAGAAGTTTACATTGAGGATCGGAAGCACAAAGAACCCGAGAAGAATGCTCAGGATATTGGCTATATCTTCATCAATCATCATTATACCAGCCAGCAGAGCGACATATACAATATAGAAAGGCAGTGATTTCAGGAACATTGAAAACCCGAGTATCAAATCATCTGTGAAGTGAAGTTGGGGCAGTTCCTCGTACTTACCTTCAATAAACTCGTTGACGATTCTGACAACGTAACCGAAAAGTGCAAGCCATCCAATTATAGGCACAAGCATCCATAGAGCGTATAGAAGCCTTTTAGGCTTGTTGAATGGATATTTTAAAGCAGTAATAAAACTAATTGTTTCCATCTGATCATCCGAAATGTGATTACTCTTTTAACTTTGAAGCTCTTAATCTGTTAAACAGACTAGATTAATACAGCCTTCTATAATAGATACGTATATAAAAATCAACGCTAGTTGAAAAGTATAGTTGACCTCCATTTTTTCAAAAATTATATATAATCTAGGACTGTTGATGGTTCTGGATGACTGCTGGCTTATTCAATGCAACTTTAAGTGGAGAAATCCTGAATCAGATCTCAGAAGTTGTAGCTGTTGCTAGCATATACGAAATCGTATTCGGTCTTTTCTTATATGCTTTGATGATAGGCTTAGCTCTACAGATCTTTAGGGAAACTTCGAAGATCTATTCATTCATGGAATACGAAGGGCTTAGATACTTCAAAAATGCCTTCTTTTTCTACGGGCTCGCTAATTTCTTTCTATGGGCCCTTGTTCTTCTAGTCCTGCTGGCCAAATACTCAACTGATGCATCTTTATACCTGTTAGCCATTAGCATGATTCCGCTTTTTATTTTAGCCGGGATATGCTTCTGGTTTGCCAAGGTAAACCTGCTCTTTTCGATTAGCTGGAAAATGGTAGAAGGAATACTGAGAAAAAGATTCCATAAGTTACTTTATTTCATATTCCTTATTTTACGCTCTTATAAATCATCTTACGAAGGGAGAGGCTCAAACTAAACTTTTATAAGAGGATGTTGGATGGAGAAAAAAATAGTGATCCCTGGTGACCTGTTATCCGAGAATTCAAAAAAAGCCGGATACGGGACGTATGTCAAGAACGACAAGATATATTCTTTGTTTTGTGGTATTGAAAATCTCAAAGAAGATAAAGTTGGAGTGATCCCTCTTGCGGGAGCCTATATCCCTTCCGTAAATGATGTGGTGATCGGGGTCGTTATTGTGGTTACACCATCCAACTGGATAATGGATATTGCTTCTCCTTATGATGGTCTATTCCACGTATCCGAATATCCAAGAAGAATAGAATCCCAGAATATGCCTGAAGTTATGGATGTAGGCGACTCTATAATTCTCAGAGTAAAGGATGTCGATAGCTCCATGAAAGTCGAGCTCGCCCTAAGGGATTCGAATTTCTATAAACTTAAAACAGGCTTGGTCGTCGAAGTTGAACCTGTGAAAGTTCCACGTGTTATAGGACACGGCGGTTCCATGATTTCTATGCTGAAGAAAGAAACGAACTGCAGCATTTTCGTTGGCCAGAACGGCAGAATATGGATCGATGGAAGAGACGAGGATATGGAGCTTCTGAGTAAGGCTCTTCGGAAGATAGAAGCCGAGGCCCAGCGTTCCGGATTGACAGATAGGATCTATAACTTTTTGAAAAGTGAGCGGAGCAAGAAGAAAGAGTCAAGGCCCGCTAAGTATTTTAAAAGCAAAAAGAAAGAGACAAAGTTGCCAAAAGAAAGTCATTCCGAAGAAATATACAGGAAAATCGATGTATTGTTGGATCCGAAGAATTAATTCTAATTCCGGACAGTTATAAGGAATTCTAGGGAAACTTCTGTGGAATATTTGTTTTAGGAGTTTTTTGGAGATTAAATTATGAGTGATAAACCTAATAAATTAATCACTGATGATGGGCTGCGCCTTGATGGGAGACGTGCGGATGAAATTAGGCCCATGAAAATAGAAATCGGTGTACTTTCGCGAGCTGACGGCTCATGTTATCTTGAATGGGGAAGGAACAAAATCCTCGTAGGTGTATTTGGCCCAAGAGAAGCCCATCCACGCCGTTTACAGCGCGCAGATGCTGCAGTTATTCGTTATAGATATAATATGGCTTCTTTTTCTGTGGAAGACCGCGCCAGACCTGGACCAAGCAGACGGAGTATTGAAATTTCAAAAGTTTCCAGAGAAGCTTTTGAGCCTGTAATTATGGCAGAGCTCTACCCGAAGACTGCAATCGACATTTTTGTGGAAATCCTCCAGGCTGATGCCGGGACAAGGACAGCAGCAATCAATGCCTCAAGCATAGCGCTTGCAGATGCGGGTATCCCCATGAAAGGCTTGGTTACTTCCTGTGCATTTGGAAAAGTTGACGGGCAGATAGTACTCGACCTTAACAAGGAAGAAGACAATTATGGTGAGGCTGATTTCCCTGTTGCACTGACTCAGGATGGAGAAATTACCCTGCTCCAGATGGACGGGCACCTCACTCCTGAAGAAATCAAAAAAGGTTTTGAACTTGTAAAGAAGGGCTGCAAAGAGATTCTTGAAATTCAGCAGACTGTCTTGAGAAAGAAGTTTGAAACGCCTGTTGAAGAACCTGAAGCAGAACCTGAAGCAAAAACTGTAGATACTGAGAGTGAAGCCGCAGAAACCGAACCTTCTCTTGAATACGCTCCAGAAGCAGCAGCTGTAGAAGAGACCATTGAGGAGGCAGAAGAGCTTGAGGAAGAGCCCTCCGAAGAAACTACTAAAGCAGGTGCTGTTACTGAAACTGTTCCCGAAGCCGAGGAGCTTGAAGAGATAGTTAAAGAAGCAGAAGTCGAAGTAGTAGACGGGGAAGCTATAGAAGAAGCAATTGAAGCTGAATCCGAAGAGGAAGCAATTGAGGCTGAAACTGAAGAAGAAGCAATTGAGGCTGAAACTGAAGAAGAAGCAATTGAGGCTGAAACTGAAGAAGAAGCAGAAGAAGCTGAAACTGAAGAGGAAGCAGAAGAAGCTGAAACTGAAGAGGAAGCAATTGAAGCTGAAACTGAAGAAGAAGCAATTGAAGCTGAAGATGAATCCAAGGGACCCTGGAAGGTAGTAAAAGATCCCTCTGAATCAGGAAGCAGAGGTGAAAACGATGAGTGAAATTATCACTACACTTAAGAAGGACTATATTTACAATCTTATGATTAAAGGAAAGCGTCAAGATGGGCGCGGGTTTAAAGATTTCAGAGATATCAAACTCGAGACTAACATAATCTCGAAAGCTGAAGGCTCGGCAAAGGTTACCTTGGGAGAAACCCAGGTCCTTGTAGGGGTTAAGCTTCAGACAGGAACTCCTTTTCCAGATTCTCAGGACGAGGGCGTGATTATTACTAACCTGGAACTCAATCCTATTGCTTCCCCGGAGTTTGAGCCAGGTCCTCCCAGAGAAGACGCAATCGAAATGGCAAGGGTTGTTGACAGAGGAATCAGAGAATCGGGCGCAATTGATATAAAGAAGCTTTGCATAACCGTTGGAGAATCCGTCTGGATAGTTTTCATAGATGTCCATGTTCTCAATGACGATGGAAATCTCATTGATGCATCCTGTCTCGCTGCAATTGCGGCCCTTATGACCACGGTTGTTCCGAATGAGCAGCAGGGAATTGGTACGAATGTGCCCCTTGCAATGAAAGAGATCCCTGTGGGCGTGACTCTTGCCAAGATTGGCTCAAAACTAATAGTGGATCCCTCATTGGATGAGGAAGCCGTTTGTGAGACAAAAATGACTATAGTCTCAAGTTCGGATGGATCTGTTGCTGGCATGCAGAAAATGGGTTCTGCTCCTCTCACGGAGGCTGAAGTGATGGAAGCAATCGATATGGCATGCGAAAAGGCAGCCGAACTCAGGGAACTTTACTTGGAAGAACTGGTAAAGCAGGAATAAATCAGCAATAAATCAGGTAGCATTAATTAAATATAAATATTAAATGCCAGTATTACGGTCTAAGTGCTAGTTGCAATAAGTGATAAAGAAACCTGAGTATCTGGGTCTCAGGGACCTGACCCGTGAGCCAGCAGGTTCTGAATCAAATCACTTTGGATTAAACGTTTACATTTAAGGAGTTATAACGATGGCAAAAAAATTTACTAAGAAAGGAAGGATTTCCAGATCAGCAGGCAGATATGGTCCCAAATATGGTAGAAAGGACAGAAAGCTTGTTGCAGACCTGGAAGAACGCATGAGAGCTCCACATGTCTGCACAAAATGCGCTCGTCCAACAGTAAAAAGGATTGGGACTGGAATCTGGAAATGCAACAAATGCGGACACACCTTCGCTGGCGGAACCTATATCCCATATACCAGTGTTGGTCAGACTCTGTTACGCACTATGAAGAACGTCGTTGAGGCGAAATAAATTTTTTGAGGTTGTGGTTGTATGGGTTACAAGTGCACTCGATGTAAACAGAAAGTTGAAATCGACTACGAGTACACAGGTATTAGATGTCCATATTGTGGGCACAGAATCCTGGTAAAAGAGCGTCCTACAACCATTAAACGCATTAAGGCCGAGTAAGGAACATTCTGATTAATTCGGCCGACAAGTAGGAAGTATTAGATAAAAAATGGGCTTCTGCGAAGATAAGCCCTTCTATCTAATAACTAATGCGTTGGACAAGCAAAAAGTAGACGCTCTCTACTAAGATAATTAATGTCAACTCTATTTTGATTTTCTTTTGTATAAGGTAGCGATAAGCAATTGCTGTCCAGAATATTTTTTATGGTCTTGCAAAGCTCATGGAGCTCAATTCCGTCTCATAATTCCTTCTGAGGATATTTCTTATCAAACTTCTTTCTGTAATTATTTTTTAACCCTGTTCATTCAATCACTTATTATCCTCATAGGAGCCTAGCTCAATATAAAAGCCCTGTTTTATTATAAGCGCTTTCTGAATTGATATTTATAAAGAGGAGACATAGGACTATTTTTATAATATTGCATTTATGAAAGATATGAGAAATCTAAATTAGGGTTTTTATGGATCTCTACAAAGCATATATAATTTCAATTAATGGGGATTAACTTGCCAGAATAGTTAAACTTACAATTGAATCTAAAGGGGAAGACCTTAAATGGTATTATTCGGAACGAACGGGGTACGTGGCATAGCGAATGAACATATAGTTCCTGAACTGGCAGTGAATTTAGCCAGATGTCTTGGTACATACATGGGTTCAAAAGGCACGGTTGCTATCGGATGTGATACCCGAATTTCAGGCCAGATGCTAAAGTCTGCAGCAATTGCAGGGGCTCTTTCAACTGGTCTAAATGTAATCGATGTAGGAATTGTTCCCACTCCTTCTATCCTGTATTATGTGCGCGATTTTGCCGATGCTGGGATCATTGTTACTGCATCACATAATCCAAGAGAATATAACGGAATCAAATTTATTGCTGGGGACGGTTCAGAGTTTTCCAGGGATGCCGAAAAAGATATAGAGAAAATTTATTCCTCAGGAAAATATTCAATTGTCTCCTGGGAGAAAACTGGCAGCTTTAGAATTGATCCTGGAGTCAATGAATATTATGTAAGAAATATCATTAAATCTGTAAATGCCGAAGCCATCCGTGGCCGCAGACTCAAAGTAGTTACTGATACAGGATGTGGAGCAGGCTCACTGACCCTTCCTTTTTTGCTCAGGGAACTGGGCTGCCAGATACTGACCCTTGAAGCTCAGCCTGATGGAACTTTCCCCTGGAGAAACCCAGAACCTTTACCTGAAGCCCTAACCGAGCTTACTAAGCTTGTAAAAATGACAGGAGCTGATCTGGGAGCAGCTCATGACGGGGACGCAGACAGAGTAGTATTTGTAGATGAAAATGGGGCGTTCATTAATGACGAAGTCCTGCTTGCCATGATGGCAAAATATATTGTTGAACATGAAAAAGGGCCTATAGTAACTCCTGTAAGCTCTTCGCAGCGTATGGCTGATGTTGCAAAGGCTGCAGGCGTCAAACTTTACTGGACTGCAGTCGGTTCCATTAATGTTGCCCGGAAAATGATGGAAGTAAATGCAGTTTTCGGAGGCGAGGGCAATGGAGGTCTGATCTTCCCAAAACACCAATACTGTAGAGACGGAGCAATGGGTTGCGCTAAGGTCCTTGAGATCCTGGCTGGTGGAGAAAAGCTTTCAGAGCTTGCTAAGAGTGTCCCTCAATACTTTAACGAGAAAACCAAAGTGCCTGCTAAAAATACTCATACCACAATGGAAATAATAAAAAACGAAGCATCAGGGCTTGGGCAAAAGCTGGATACTAGTGACGGGGTAAAAATCTGGTACGAAGATGGCTGGGTCCTAATTCGTCCTTCAGGCACAGAACCGATATTCCGAATCTTTGCCGAAGCAAAAAATCAGGAAAGAGCAGAGGAACTTTTGCAGGAAGGTTTGAATATGGTCACAAGGGCAGAGAAGCTTTCAACTCTCAAATGAATTCTTTGAAAGCTATTGACTGAATTTGAGAGATTATCAAGATTAACCGATACTTTCTAACCTCCAGATACATTCTAACCTCTAAAATCTGCATTTAACTATGTTTTCTTTCTTTGCGTGAGTTTTGGCCTCTGTAAACCAGAATAGGATGAATAGGGAAATTCATTTCTGTCATCGATGCATAGAATTGTAGTGGAACCTCTTGATTCAAGAATATTCAGTACGCTCTGGGGGAGAGCTTCAACTAATTATGAAACCTAAGATGCGTTTTAATTGATTTGAAAATACAACAAGTTTAAAGGGGATTTTGGGGAAATGTCTGAGAACGAAAGTAAATATATACGCTGGTTTGATGAGACATCGATTGAAGATGTTCCGCTTGTGGGTGGGAAAAATGCCTCTCTTGGAGAAATGTACAGGGAGCTCACCCCAAAGGGAGTGAAGATTCCAAATGGTTTCTCAGTGACTGCTGAAGCCTATTGGCATGTCCTTAAAGCCGGTGGGATTCTCGAAAAGCTCAAGCAAACCCTTGAAGGGCTTGATATCTCAAATGTAACTGAGCTTTCAAAAAGAGGAAAGGCCGCAAGAGACTTGATTCTTGGGACAGAAATTCCGGATGATCTCTGGCAGGAAATTAAAACCGGGTATGACCAACTATGTGAGCAATATGGAGAAAATACCGATGTGGCCGTGCGGAGTTCGGCGACAGCTGAAGATCTTCCCACCGCTTCATTTGCAGGCCAGCAGGAGTCTTACCTTAACATCCGGGGTTATCCAGCGCTTCGAGATGCCTGCGTACGCTGTATTGCCTCGCTTTTTACTGACAGGGCTATTTCCTATCGGGTAATTAATCATTTTGATCATTTTAAAGTAGCACTGTCGATTGGGATAATGAAAATGGTCAGGTCGGATCTGGCTTCTAGCGGAGTTATATTTACTCTTGATACGGAAACCGGGTTCAGGGACGTGGTTTTCATTACCGGCTCTTACGGGCTTGGGGAGAATATCGTTCAGGGGCAGGTTAATCCGGATGAGTTCTATGTTTTCAAGCCAACTTTCAAGGAAGGGTATAAGCCGATTATCGAGAAGAATTTAGGGGATAAAGAAATTAAGATGATTTATGGGCAAGGCGGCTCCAAAATGCTTACTCGGAATGTGGAGGTTCCCGATGCAGATCGACGCCGCTTCTGCCTCAATGACGAAGAAGTGCTTAAACTTGCTTGGTATGCTACTACCATTGAAGACTATTACTCAAATAAAAACAAGAAATCCATGCCCATGGATATCGAATGGGCAAAGGATGGGATAATAGGGGACCTCTTTATAGTGCAGGCGAGGCCGGAAACTGTCCAGTCTCAGAAAAGTAGAGATATTCTGGAAACCTATGTGCTCGAAAAGAAATCAACAGTCCTTGCCAAAGGTAGAAGCGTAGGAGACAAAATTGCTTCCGGAAAGGCACATGTAATCCCCGACGTTTCAGATCTGCCTTCTTTTAAACAGGGAGAGATTCTGATTGCTGATACCACAACCCCTGACTGGGAGCCTGTAATGAAAAAAGCAGCTGCAATTGTCACGAACCAGGGAGGAAGAACCTCTCATGCTGCAATTGTCAGCCGGGAACTGGGAATTCCAGCAGTTGTGGGAACAGGCAACGCAACCGAAGTTCTCGAGACAGGTCGGGAAATTACCGTAAGCTGTGCGGAAGGTGAAGATGGACTTGTGTACGAAGGAATTCTTCCTTTCCACAAAGATACACTGAGCCTTAAAGACACAAAACGCCCTAAAACCGCAATTATGATGAATCTTGGAAATCCTGATGAGGCCTTTAGCCTTTCCATGATCCCAAACGACGGAATCGGGCTTGCAAGGCTGGAGTTTATTATCTCGAACTATATCAAGATCCATCCAATGGCTCTGGTGCATCCTGAAAAGGTCAAAGACCCTAAAGTCCTTCAGGAAATTGAAAAGCTTACCCAAAATTCCGAAAACAAAGAAGAATATTTCGTAGATAAGCTTGCTCAGGGCGTTGGAACCATTGCGGCTTCTTTCTACCCGAAGGATGTCGTAGTCCGCACAAGTGACTTCAAAACCAACGAATATGCAAGCCTGCTTGGGGGCAGTTATTTTGAAGTGAAGGAAGATAACCCCATGCTGGGGTTTAGAGGAGCTTCCCGTTATTTTGATGAGCGTTACAGGGAAGGTTTTGCTCTTGAATGCAGGGCTATGAAAAAAGTCAGGGAGGAAATGGGGCTCAAAAATCTCATTATTATGATTCCTTTCTGCAGGACAATTGAGGAAGCGCGGAAAGTAATTACCGAAATGGAGAAAAACGGGCTAAAGAGAGGAGAAAATGGGCTTCAAGTCTATGTTATGTGCGAGATTCCAAATAATGTTCTTCAAATTGACGAATTCAGCAAATGCTTCGATGGTTTTTCCATAGGCTCAAATGATCTTACCCAGTTGACCCTCGGAGTTGATAGGGATTCGGAAATTCTTGCTGCAGAATTCGATGAGCGTGACCCAGGTGTTCTGAAAATAATGGCAATGGCCGTACAGGGAGCAAGACAGAATGGAAGGCACAGCGGGATCTGTGGACAGGCACCTAGTGACTATCCCGAAATCGCAGAATTCTTGGTAAAACAGGGTATAGATTCCATTTCACTTAATCCGGATTCAGTCATGAAAGTCACCCTTAAAGTTCTGGATACGGAAAAGGAACTGGAAGGTAATAAAAAGGTGGAAAAAATAACTGGTGCTCATTAAGGATAAGGTCTATCTTATGGACATGTGGAGTTCGTGGTATGACTCAGACAAGAAGACCTCTTATGCTCATTATTCTTGACGGCTGGGGTTACAGTAAAGCAAAAGAAGGAAACGCTGTCCTGACAGCCAGAACTCCAAACCTTGACCTGCTGGAAAAGAAATATCCGTGGTGTTTTTTAGAAGCCTCTGGGGAAGCTGTAGGTCTTCCTGAAGGCCAGATGGGGAATTCGGAGGTTGGACACCTGACCATAGGGGCAGGACGAATTGTATATCAGGATCTGACCCGAATAAATCTCTCTATCAGGAAAGGAGATTTTTTCAAAAATCCGGCTTTTCTGAATGCAATTTCAAATATCAAAGCTAATGATTCTAGCCTGCATCTTATTGGCCTTGCTTCCTATGGAGGTATTCACAGTTATATGCCCCACCTGTATGCTCTTATCAAACTTGCACAGAAAAAAGGGCTAAGTAAAGTTTATATACACGCTTTTCTGGATGGAAGAGACGAACCTCCAAAAGCTGCTCTTAGTGATATAAAAGAGCTTGAAGCATTTTGCTATGAACATGGGAATGCTAAAATTGCAACTGTGTCAGGCCGTTACTATGCAATGGACAGAGATAAACGCTGGGACAGGACAAAACTTGCCTATGATGCCCTGACAAAAGGAATAGCCCCATATACAGCGGCAAACGTATAGACTGCGGTTTCTGAAGCCTACAAAAGAGGAGAAACTGATGAGTTTGTAAAACCTACTATAATTACAGATTCGGATGGAAAACCTGTGGCGACAATACAGGATAACGATTCTGTTATCTTTTTCAATTTTAGGCCTGATAGGGCAAGGCAATTGACCTGGGCTTTTGTTAAAGAAAACTTTGATGGCTTTGTGAGAGAAAAGCGTCCGAAGGTTTACTTTGTCTGTATGACCCAGTATGACGAAACCCTTGATGTACCCATTGCTTTTCCTCCAATAGAACTGAAAAATGTACTTGGGGAGGTGCTGAGCAAGCGTGGACTCATCCAGCTCCGCATTGCTGAAACAGAAAAATATGCCCATGTGACCTATTTCCTTAACGGCGGCGAAGAAAAACGTTATAAGGGTGAAGACCGCTGCCTTATTCCTTCACCGAAAATCGCTACTTACGACCTCAAACCAGAAATGAGCGCTTATGAGATTACGGATGAAGTTATCAAAAGAATCCGATCAGGAAAGTATGACGTTATTGTCCTTAACTTTGCAAATATGGACATGGTTGGGCATACCGGGATATTTGAAGCTGCAGTAAAAGCAGTAGAAGCTGTGGATAAATGCATTGGCAGGATTGTTGAAGCTCTAAAAGAAAAAGAAGGTGAGGCACTTATAACTGCAGATCACGGAAATGCCGAGGAGATGATTGACCTAAAAACAGGAGAAACACATACTGCACATACTTCAAACCCGGTAAAATGCATTTACTTCGGAGACAGTGAAGTAAAAGCCCTTAAAAACGGAGGACTATGTGACGTTGCACCGACACTTCTTGAGCTTCTTGAAATCCCTAAGCCGCAAGAGATGACAGGAAAGTCACTTCTAATAAAAGAGTGATTAAGAGCCTGTACGGAGTAATCCTGACCATCTTGTAACGAAAAATCAGTCATGGGAGCTGTCACAATTCTGATCATAATTATTATTCAATTCCCTTATATTTTATCAGTAAATATTTTATCGAATCATTTACCAGAAGTATTAAAACAAAATAATAAGCTACTATACCAAATGTATAATAAATTGGTAATGGTGAAAGACCTGGAATTCCAACAGTGGAAATTGTCCCTACAAATATCATATCCAGCATAATAGCCAATAGAAGTGTCCTGCTTGGAGCAGAGTTCCAAAAATGGCCTCTTTCCCTCACCATAAATATGGTAAAGACCCCAGAGAAAAACAGCATCTCAAAAACAAATGTATTAAGCTCTGGTATAGAGAACTGAAGCCCGAAATACTTCAAACCAATATATAGTAATCCAAAGTGTTCTATTAGTGTCACAATACCCAAAGCTACGGCAACTTTTACAAGCTCTGTTATGTTCCAAGTATCGGGTTTATAGGACCATCTGACCTTATCAGTTGCAAGTGAGAGTGTTACAAAATCTGTAAGGAATAACAGCAGGACCATGTCAAAAGCAGTTACTACAAAGAGGCCGGTAAACATAAAAGACAATGTAACGAAAACAACTATAGTAAACGTTTTAATTATTTTATTAAGTATCCAGCTTATTATCCTTTGATAAATCATTCTGCCAGTTTTTATCAGGTCAACAATACTAGATAATCCTTCACTTGTCAGTACGACACTGGCTGACCCTTTGGCTACATCTGTTGCATTGCTGACAGCTATTCCTACTTCAGCCTGTTTGAGTGCAGGAGCATCATTTACTCCATCTCCAGTCATTCCTACAATATGACTTTTTGATTGCAGACTTTTGACTATTATATACTTGTCTTCGGGATATATTTCAGCAAATCCATCACTCTTCTCAGCGATTTCAGCTGCCTTTATGAGGTTTTCCTTTGCATACTTTTTTAGATCTGGTGCTTTTACTATGTTTTTTCCAATACCAACTTTATCTGCTATTTCTTTAGCAATAGGCAAGGCATCTCCAGTAAGCATTTTTACTGAGATCCCTAAATGTTTCAGTTCCTGTATCAGTTTTTTAGAATCTGGTCTTGGATTATCAATCATTGCAACAAGACCTATAAGCCTTGATTTTTCAGTATTCTCGTTTATCGCGACAGCCAGGGTTCTATAGCCTTTCCCAGCAAGCTTCCCCATACTTCCCTCAAGCCTTTCTATCTCCTTATCCTTTAAACCGCAAAGTTCAGCTATTTGTCGAACTGCCCCTTTCATTACCCTGAAACTACTATTGTTTCGTTGTATTACGGCTTCAGTTCTTTTAGTCTTAGGATCAAAGGGACAAAACTCCTTTTGCGCGTATTCTTGGCTTAGCAATCTTTTATCTCTGGCAAAATTAAGGAATGCTAGATCTATGGGATCCATATTTGCTTCCTGAGAAGCCAGCGCTCCATATAAAATTACATCTTCTTCGACAAAGCCAGTTGCTGGAGAACTATTCGTTATGGTGAGCTTGTTCATTGTTATTGTGCCGGTTTTATCAGCACATATAGTGTCCATTGTTGCTACGTCCTCTGAGGCCGTAAGTCTTGTAACAAGCACACCCTGCTTTGCAAGTTCTATTGACCCCAGAGCCATGCTCAAAGTAAACATGGCAGGGAGTGCAACGGGTACGGCTGTAACCAGCAGTATGAGAGTTAACGGCAGTATTTCCAGTAAGCTGCTCCCCCTTACTACCTGCGCCAGAATTGTCAATCCAAGGAGCAAAATGACTATTGCAAGCAACCAGGTCACAACTTTTGAGATTACCTCTTCCATGTGCAATTTAGGTCTGGCTATTTGAACCAGCTGTGCAGTCCTGCCAAAGTATGTTTTCTTTCCTGTAGCCAGCACAATTGAGTTTGCTTCTCCTTCCTTAACTACTGAACCTGAGTACAGGACTGAGTTCTCCTTTTTTTCAACCGCCATGGATTCACCGGTAAGTGCAGACTGGTCTGCCTCCAGTTTACCTGTAACTACTTTGAGATCTGCTGCAACAAAATCCCCGGCTCTGACCCTTACGATGTCTCCTGGAACAAGTTCCCTGGCTGGTACTATCTTCCATTTCCCTTCCCTTAGTATCCTCGCTTCAACCTGAAGGTTTTTCTTCAAAGAGCTTATTATGCTGGATGCCTTCTCTTCTTGCAGGAAGCTCAATATCGAATTAAAGAGCAGCAAAGCCCCGATAATATACAAATCAAGATACTTGCCCAAAATGAAAGAGACCAACATCGTCAGTTCAAGCATCCAGGCTGTCAATCCCCAGAATTTCTTTAAAAATTTTATAACCGGAGATTCCTTCTTTTCAGGGATTTCGTTAAAGCCGAATTTGCTGGTCCTTTTTTGAGCTTCTTCATCCGATAAACCTGTTTTAATATCAACATTGAGCCTTTCTGCTACCTGTTTCCAGTCCAGATTATTTTGCTCATTCCCTTGCTCTTGACCTTCCCCATCAGCCATTTATGTTTTACTCCGATAGTCCTGAAATATTGAGATGCAAGCTATTTCCAAACTACTGAGTGATTTGTGAACATAATAGAATAAGAATTTGTATCTTAGAAACTGGCTGAGACCAGGTTTAAGTACACTCAATAAAAGAAGCAAATATCTATAGATTTACATTCTTTTTTACAAATCTGTTTTTTACTAAATTTTAATATTTTAACATTTATGAATCAAATAGGATTGTGCAGTAGAGGAAGAAATAAATTCAAGCTTCTCATTTTGATTAGTAAGATTTAGCTCTGTAGAAATACTCATGAGTCTTTGGCACATACATGAAGCATGAAAAGCTTTGATATCAAAGCTTTTCATAGGAAATCCTCCAAAATAATAAATTTTAACTGGTTTGAACTGGATAGCCTGATATGTTTATACTTATCTATTTTAGCCTCTTGAGACTAATTTAGATAGGTTTTCTACAAAGCCTGATAATATTTTTTAAACTTATGACTCCCGCAGAGGTTTTGCTGTAGTCACAATCGTATATCTCTTAAACTCTTAATCTCAGAAATGGAGAGTTCCTATTCCAATTTTCGCTTCCATCATTTACCTGATCCGCGTATTGATAGACTTGTCATTTGTGTTCCTCCTTCTCTGATTGTTGTATGCGAATTCGTTCACCGTCACAGGCTGCAATCTTTAAACCTTCAAGGGGAACATCCCCGCCTTCAATCACAACGGCATCCGAATGTGGACCTAATGCGTGAATGCCCTTCTGCACGTCCAAACGGTCAATTCTCCCCTGCGCAATCAACGTAACAACCCCTTGCCCGGTGGTACGCAGTGCGCCACCGATTCTTAATTCGCCGATGTGACCGTCTTTCAACACGCTCAATGCATATGCTTTGAGTTTTAGTACTTTACCTTTTACCAGGCTGTCACCTTCGCTGCCATGTGTAGTTACGTCACCTCGAACACTTAGGTGCAGCAAATCGCGTCCTATCTGAATGCCCACGCTCCCATCACCGTGTGTTGTAATGCTATGGAACGAAGCTTCTTGCAAACTGCCTGCATAGAGATTAAATCCACGAGCCCCTCTGCCGAAGGTTTCTATTGGTGCTTTAACTTCCAAACTGCCAATTTCATAAAACTGTACAAATCCAATGCCGCTCGATCCTCGTGACATAATAGGCGCATGGACAATCCACTCGCGTACATTCCCCCAGTTATCGAGCACCATATCATTTGGCCCGTAAGTCGTAACCGCTCCGACATTCTCGACACGCTCCACCCATGTGCCATAAATCACAAAAACTCCGCCGCTAATCAGGTCAGGTGTATTCTCGGGGATGCCGCCGTCTGTATGTATCTCGCCGGTCGTAAGGCGTGTCACCTGCACACGCCCACCTTCCGGTGTGCCATCTGGATTACCCTGACCACCAACGAAAACGCCGCTACCGCGTACCGGTGATTCGGCACTGCCCGCAGAAATGTTCAGAAGTTCGGCAGTGATCGTCACGTCGTCAGTATGCTTATTCCATAAGGTGAATGCACCCTGCATAGCATCCACACCATATGCGTGAGGGCGCTCGGCGCGCCCGCGCAAATCAGCATGTTCGATATTAAGATTCTCAACGTGTACATGCCCGCTGCATGTCGCACTGTCTATTAACAATGCTACTTGCCCGGTCGTGCGAACGTTATGAAGCGTGAGCGTGCCTAAATCCGGTACACCTGTATCGTTCAAAATAGCGCGCTCCACCTCACTCGTGCGAATTGTAATATCGGAGAGCGTGTTATCGCGGCTCAACTGCACACCGCGTGCGCCGAAATACAATGTCCCGCCAGTCAAGGTCTGTCCCGGTTGAAGGGTAAGCATTGGCATTCCGTGAATCTCGCCCTTGACGGTAATGTGTGCGTCACCACACTTTACTGCATCCTGAAGCTCATCTGCATTTGTGACTATTCGAGTTTGATGTCCCATATACTTCTCCTCATAGACTTGCAAATTATATGTGATCGAATGCCAAAGACTTTTAATTTTTAGCTCTCGGGCAATTAGCAAATACAGACTGAAAGGCTGTCTTAAATTAAATTTGATATGTGTACCTGAATTGCTGAAAAATTGCAGTATGAATTTAAAAGTTAACGTTGTCCATTATCCAATTGTAAGAATGGCTTGAATTTTAAGACAGCCTCTAATGCTCTCATTGCAGAACTAGTTCGGGTTAAATCAAATTGCGGGCGACCAACCTGCTCTAAATGACGAAGTACGCTTCGGGCCGCCCCAGTTTGTCTAACACTTAGAACTGTTAATTCTCTGTTACCGGATTTAATCCCATTAACCTTATTTGTTATTCAGTCCAATAGTTTTGTTTGTCTTCTCGATTGACTTCGCGCCGTCACTTTCCAGTTCCATCATGGCCCTTATTGCATCCACATTTTCGGGAATTGTAATAGATTCCTGATGAATAGCCTGGAAGAAGTAAAGCTCCTTCTCGGTCACTGTAATGGACTCAGGCCAGATACAGAGCTCCCACATATCATGTCTGGGACGTCCAATATCTCGCGCAAACTCAATTATCTCAGCTGTAGATGTAATCCCCTGATCTACGAAACGTATCCTGGACTGGGAGCCGAAAATTTTCTTGATATCTTCTACAGTACAATCAGTGTTAATATCCATATTTACAGTGTGTATATGCATAAGAGTCGTTGGGACTTTCATAGCTGCAGTCGTTATGTTAATGTGTGAGAGAACACTCCTTACGTCCGGTCCATGATGAGACGGAAGTTTAACCGGGTTAAGTACAATTGCATTAACAGGTCCCTTTTTAATATCATTGGGATCGACTGCTCTTCTTGTGAGACTTACCCTCACCTTATTTACTCCGAGTTCTCTGTCTATAGGTGAAATGACCCTGCAAAGCGCTGTAGTGTTACAGGAGACAATCCTTGCCAGATCACGGCCAAGAGCCTGTTCGTAATTACTTTCCGCATTAAAGGAGAAACCTGAAATTGTGTGACTCTCGCCTCCCTGCCAGATTGCCTTTATCCCGACTTTTTCATACATAGGCTTATTTTTTTCTCCAACTCCCCCTGGAGTGCAGTCCACAACCAAGTCAGCCTTTTCCAGCATCTCTTCAATAGTTCCGGCTGTCGACATTCCTGCTTTCTCAAAAGCTTCAATACTCTCAGCAGGAGCATATATGTCATATCCTAATTGATGTGCAACTGCAGCCTCATAATTAGGCCTTGTCTTGGAAACTCCGATAACTTCCATATCGTCTTGAGCCCTGACAGCGTCTGCAACCCTTTTACCTATAGTTCCATACCCATTTATTGCAACCTTTGCTTTAGCCATTGTTATCTCCCCTGTTTGCTTAATTTTTACATACTCAGAATTATATGCTTAAAGTTACAGTTAAAAATCCAAACTAAGTACTCTTGAATTAACTGACTCTAATGTTTTTTCTTAAGCATTTGCACACTTCCTCACTCCTCCTGAAATTTTGCAAATGCAATATGTGTAGGATGTATTTCCCCTCGATTCCCTCGATTTAGCCAGCTTCAACAGCAATTGTCATTTTAGTTTTTCCCTCGAATCCCCCAGGCAAAATTCAGCATGACAGATTGCCAAGAGCAAACGACCCATATTGCAAAGTTTTCACATTTCGGTGTTATTTGCAATATCCCCACCTTATAATACTTGACTCTGGCCAGACACATCGAAAAGATCCTTTTGTGTCATCATTCTCATTTAAAGCCCCCCTTTTCCTATAAAACTCAACAGTCTCGTATCTTTAGGGCTTGCGTACTTTTGAGCAAAAAAAGCATGAGCAAACCATCACAATAGGATAATTTAAGAGTTTGAGATCTCATGCTACTTTTTTCATTATACTGCGTAAGCCCCTGAGCTATTTGGATTTGGATTTAAAAGAATAAAATGTCATAGAATACAAAGCCTTTTGCATCGGTTAATTGTCTAAAAAGTAAAGAATAAAGGACTTCTTTGATAAAAAGTAGGTTAATTAATAAAAAATTCATAAAATTTAAGTGCAAGTTGACTTGGAAATGGAAAATTTTGTTCCAATTGCAAAATGAACTTGGTTTTGAGACACTTGTAGAGATTTTTAACCACTACGAACCCTGGATGCATAACTTTTTAGAGCTGTGATTCCAGGCAAGGGCTCGCCAGAGAGATAGGTTATGCTCGCACCTCCGCCCATGCTTAAGTGGGAAAATTTTGACTCTAAGCCAAACTCATCAATGGCATCTAAAGTATGCCCTCCGCCTGCGATAGAGTAGCTTGATTGAGTTACAGCCTTAAGAAGTTCCTCCGTGCCAAACCTGAAATTCTCTTGCTCGAAAATCCCAGTTGGGCCGTGAAAAACGCATAACTTTGCTTCCTTAATATAACTGGAATAATTTTTGATGGTCTCGTGGCCAATATCAGCTATTGGAAGAGCTCCTTTTATCTTGTCCACTTCGACTTCTTGGCGTTCCCCACCATTGTTCAGTGCTACATCCTCAGGCACAACAATCTTGCCTGAATACTCCTTGAGTAGCTTGGAAGCGGTCGAAACCTGTTCCAGATATTTTTCATCTTCAATGAATTTCTTGTTGACCTCGCCTACGTCTATGCCCTTTGCCATCATAAATACTATCGCTACAACTCCAGTAGTAAGTATTCTATCAGCGCCGCTCCGTTTAAGAACCTTAGAAATGACCTTAACGGAGTCGTTGGCTTTCGCTCCTCCCAACACGAAGATTGCTGGATGCTCCTGACATTTCAAGCCTTTATCCAGGGCTGTAATTTCTTTGTCCATAAGGATACCAGCAACGCTGGGCAAAACCTCTGTAAATCCTACCACAGAACACTGAGACCTGTGAGAAACCGAAAAAGCGTCGTTTATAAAGAGGTCAAATAATGAATGCAACTTCTTGACCATTTGGCTTTTGGCATGTTCCTCAGGAGTGCGATTCATGAGCTCTTCGGCATTGAAGCGCGTGTTCTCAAGGAGCAGAATCTCCCCTTGCGCAAGCGATTTTATAGCATTCCTCGCACAGGAGCTGAATATATCATCCTGATATGTCACTTCCCGACCTAGAAGTTCTGCCGCAAGCTTTGTATGAGCTTCCAGGGTGGTATAGTCCTCATCTCCGGGTCGACCCTGATGAGACATCAGAACTACTTTTGAGTGTTCCAGGAATTGTAGCGTACGTAAATGACTTTTAATTCTTCTATCATCCAGGATATGTCCATTAGAGTCCATTGGTGAGTTAAAATCCACTCTCATGAGTATTCTTTTATTATCCAGTACAGAATCACCCATAGTCAGATAGTCCTTTCCAGTTGTTTTCTGAGACATATAGCACCCCCCTTCACATGTAATGAAAAACTCAAACCTTCATCGAGGTATTTTAATTTCTGATAACTGCTTCCTGTATGTATATACTCTGCAATGTATATACTCCGCATGAGTGACTGCGCAGAACAGGGAAGCCGCGTTATCAATTTAGTTTTCAGCCTAGTTTGCATTATTCACATACTTGCGATGCTTGACTTCTCCCCAAAAAGGGTCAAAAAATTACTATGTCCTCATCCTCAGTTAAAATCTTTTAAATAGAATTCAATAATTTATGTCTTCAAGATTTGCTTTCTTCAGGACTTACATATTTGGAGAGCAAAATAAAACATAAATAGACCTGATATAAGTATAATGACTTAAGACATTTTGTAATTTCATGCTATTGTTTTCAGTTCATTACCTGAGCCTAATCTATTTTGCATTTGGATTTAGAGAATAAAAGCCTTTTTAGTTTGAAGAAAACATTCAAACAGTTGCTTTGAATTATGCCATCATGTCTAAGAGGTGCACTTTAAAGAACCAGAAGTTGGTAGGAATCTTGGCAGAACTAGATTAATTATTTGAAATCTGGAATGTTGAGTTGTTTTCTCAGCTTTGAACCTGTAATGTATCAATTCCGTTTTGCACCTATTATTTGATAAGATCTTCTTAATAGGTCAATGGCAAATCTTTATAAGTCAAAGAGAAAATATAAGATGAAAGGGGGAGCAGTGTGCAGGAGAGAGAAACAGAAGAACAGCAAAAATTCGAATGTTCTGTTTGTCATATGACTTTTGCAACAAGAGCTGAATATGAAAAGCATATGAGAGAAAAGCATAACAGATAAAATTATCCTAAGCGTTGAGAATTATTTTTTAATTTTTAATAAAGTATTTTCTTCTCCAGTAGAGTGCAACATTGACAAGTCCGATCATCACGGGTACTTCAATTAGAGGACCTACTACTGCTGCGAATGCCTGCCCTGAGTTGATGCCGAAAACCGCCACTGCTACAGCAATTGCTAGTTCGAAGTTATTACTAGCCGCGGTAAAAGCGAGAGATGTTGTCTGTTCATAGTTAATGCCTACTTTTTTAGATATAAAAAAGGAAACACCGAACATAACTGCGAAATAGACCCGTGCCAGAGAGGATACATCATAATTATTAAACCAATAGCGATAGGAATGGATGTAGTGCCAATAGATAGGCTCTTTAAAAAATCAGCAAAGCCCGGATAAACAAAGCCTAGGGCTACGCCAATAAACATGGCCAGAAAAATCTACAAGGTTAAATAACGATTTAGAAATGACAGTTTCGATACAACTGATTTTTCCAAAACAAACCCCCCCTATTTTGTTCATTCAAAACTTCCCAAAGTAGACTGGACTTTTCCCTTCATCGGATTTTTTCCCTGCTCGAAATCTTTGACCTTGTCCGGATTGTTAGCCAGATATGCCAGTATATCCCCATGGCATTGATCAGGCCAGCACCAGCATACGAGAACTTTGCCTGACAATTCCCTAGAGATTGCCCTTAGAAGGTCCGGCCTTGTTCTCAGGTAGTCCTGGTGCTTTTGCATTACTTCTTCCCTGCTCCCATCCTTGCCTATTGCAAAAGGGCTTCCCCATTTCGTTGTACGGTCAATTGTTATGGTGTTCTCTTCCCCATAAATCGCCTTGCACCTCTCAAGTTCCTTGCTCTGATTTTTCCTTTTGCTTCTGACAATAGTTTTTTTGACTTCAGTCATATTATCTACAGGCAAAGTTTATTTTCTAAAAAATATAAACTTTAGGTTCTGCAATTTATAAAAGTAGAGATTTCAACCGGATATATTTGATATGTCACATTTGATATGTCACGGATTTCTATATAAGCAATCAAGTATAGTGAATGCAAAATATTAACTCAGTTGGGCGAAAGTGAAATATACTTTTAACTTGTCTGAGGAAGTATGCTGGTCACATCTTCTCGTAAACCTTCGGCAAGGACCAGGACGCTTTGCAAATTGCTTTCGCGGTTTATGGCTGGCAGGTGTATAACGCGCGGAAAAATGGGCATGCAGGAGCTTCTGGAATTTGCAGAGGGCAGACCTCTTATAATTATAGGAGAGTACCACGGAAACCCTGGAGAGCTAGGTTTTTACGATGAAACAGGAAAGCTTCTTTTCTCGATCAGGTTTACGGACTGGTATTCTAAAGACCTCGATTCCCACTGGTTTTCCAATGTCGAGCCTGTGCTTACAGGCCAGGGAGAAATTGCGGATGCCTTTGAGACTTTTTTCCATTTTCAAAGGATTGAAAATGATAAAATTGATCAACTTCCACAAGGTTCCACTTTAATAGCAATCTGGGAAAATGATATCGATTTTATGGATAACGGAAAGACCCTTTTTAAACTCAATCTTCGAGGTTTTAAAAAATATGACTTCTAAACCCTTATTTTATGTCAGAAATAGGATTTTTTTCAGGAGGATTTCCTTGAAACTTTTCGCAGAGTTCATTTTTGAAACCGAAACTGCAGAAACAATATACAGGGCTCTCCTGCCCGAGCTTGAGGACAGTTTTTCAGAAAGGTCTGAAATAGGCTTGTCCTTTGAGGATACAAACAAGCTGATACTAAGCGTAAAAGCTGAAGATGTAGTTTCCCTTCGTTCGGCCCTGAATACCTGGATCAGGCTTATTCAGATTGCTCAAGAAGTCCTTGAGACCACATCTGAAGCGAGTTGTTAATCTCACCGAAGCGCAATTTGGATATAAAAATTTAATAAGATTTTAAGTTCGTTTGATTCCGGTAAGCAAAAAGAGAAATTATTTAGGCATTCCGGAATTTCGGTCAAGTTTGAAGGTTTATTTCGATCATTTTTGCACTCTAAACCTCGAATTGAGCATTTCCGTCCTTTTTAAGTATTTCTACCTTTTATTTTCATATTTTTTAGTAACCTTGAGCTCCAGATTTTCTTGATTTTGGGCCTTTATTTGACCTAAAAGCCCGCTCCGGGCACCTTTTAGAATCAGTTTTCGCGCGTACCTCAAAGCCTAGGCTAAAACATTCGCCTTTTAGCTCATCAATAGCTGTATAAAATCTGCAATCTTGGCATGTAGGCATTAGGATTACTACCTCCAGATATGTGAAGGCCATCTGGTTTTCTTCCCAGAGTGTTTGCCCGGATACGATCTATGAAGCAAGAAATCGCTTCTCTTCAGACATCTTAAGTACATGGATGTATCCTCTAAATAATATGCATCTGTAAATAAAACGTTTTTGGTAAGCGGTTAAAAAAGGGAGAGATATGAATTCAGCAAACCGCCAGAGGATCTCAATTACTATTTAAAGTTATTTATATTTGCATAAAACTAAGGATTTCTACAGAGCCTTATATCTGTATATATTTATATTCACAAAGCATTTGCCAGCTATTTATCGGTTTTTATGTCAAAAATCTCCATAACCCTCAAATTCCACATCAAGCACAGGAAGTTCGATTACTTTTCCTCCCCTATCATAGCATGTCCAGCTTTGCGTATCGTAGGGGCAGCCAACTATAATATGATAATTTCCTGTTTTTGAAAAGAGGCGCAGGTCAGCTTGTGAAGGGCTGCGGTTCAGGCCCGGATGGCTGTGAACCGAACCTACAGCTTTAATATTCGGCATCATATAAAGCTTGAGAACTGCATTCGTATTACTGGACTCTGTGCCAGGCAATAAAAGAACTTCAGTAATGATGCCGTTTTTTTCCTGCAAAAGTCCGGCAAATTCCTGAGGAGCCATGAATTTACTCACTTCTAGAATAAAGTTGAGGGTGTCACGGGCTATTCCCTTAATTTTCATATGAGAGTATTCTCCTCAAAAGGTATATCATTTCTGTGGTAATGGATGAGGATGAGAATGGATTGATTCGCGCAGCGGGGCTTTCCCGCAGTTATAGCACTAATCGGGTTCTAGGGACTGTAAATTTTATTATTAACCATAGAATCAAGGTAGTTAGTTCAGATAAGTTGGTTTAGGTCGTTAATAGTTTGGGTTGACCAATTTCAGAATTATAGCCAGTGAGTTTATCTACAGTTTAAGCAGACTATTACACAGAAAATTTTATTTCTTTGAAATTAATCGGTTTAAGGTTTTATTCTCAAACTAAGTATTGTCAGGGGGTATTGGGATCAAAAATAAGCACTCTGTGAAACCGAAGAAGTGATTAAAACGGTAAAGCATCTGGCTCCTGCTTTTTGGGGCATTAATCTTGAAGACATCAGTGCACCTCGTTGCTTTGAAATCGAAGACAGACTACGTGAAGAACTCGATCTGCCAGTTATGCATGACGACCAGCACGGGACAGCCATTGTAGTTTTTGCCGGGCTTCTCAATGCTCTTAAAATTGTGAATAAAAAGTTAAATGAGCTCCAGATAGTGATTTCAGGCCTTGGGGCTGCAGGAGTTGCAATTTTTCGGTTTTTGGTTTGGGCAGGGGCAGATTCAGCAAGAATTCTTGCCTGTGACAGTAAAGGGCTTTTGTATGAAGGCCGGGAAAGTGACATGAACCCTGTAAAGGAAGAAATTTCCAGGCTCACAAACCCTGGAAAATTGAAAGGAGGGCTTGAAAATGCCTTTCTTAATGCTGACGTTTTTATAGGGATCTCTGTGGGAGGCATAGTCAGTGAGGAAATGATTAGATCCATGGCAAAAGATGCAATTGTAATGGCCATGGCAAATCCTGTGCCTGAGATAATACCTGATGCTGCAAAACGAGCAGGCGCGAGAATTGTTGCTACTGGGAGGTCGGACTTTCCAAACCAGCTTAATAACTGCCTGAGCTTCCCGGGAGTTTTCAAAGGAGCTGTAAACACCTGTGCAAGAAAAATAACGCCTGAAATAAATGGCTGCAGCCTATGCCCTTGCGGAGGTTGTAACGATCAGTGAACTTTCTGAAGATAACATAATTCCTGACCCTCTTGACAGGCATGTCGTGCCTGCGGTTGGGAAAGCCGTTGCAAGTGCATCACGTGGAAGCTGTGTTGCAAAGAAGAGCCACGAAGACAATACCTGAGAGGTCTGAACCTCAGCTAAAAGTCAGGCTTCAGGACAAGGTTTCCCAATATTTCCTGTCCATCAGTCTTTCTTGCCTTCATTTTTTGTAGAAATCCTATGTAAATCAGAGTTAATAGACTGAAACTGACTATAAAAGATCATATAGTTCAGTTAAATTAATATAAATTTGTTATTTCATAGGATTTCTACAGAGCCAAGTCAAATGAAAATGGAAAATTCTAATACAAACTTATGAATGCGCCGAAGTGAAGAATTTTTGTCCTGGTCAAACTCTTTAAATATATACTTATTTGTATATTCAAAGTCAAACCTAACTAGATATCGATTTAGGAGGGCATTCTCGGTATGAAATAAACAACTCAGTCCTGGTACAAAATCTTGGAGAGAAAGATGAGCGAAATTCAAAAAAATCGAGGGTATTTCTAAAAAGTATGATGAGCAGAGAAGGAAGTTCATACCTCGCTTCGATGATTTTTATGGAGTGTTAGTCTCCGTATCGTCCGTAAATCCGGAAAATCCAAAAATACTGGATATAGAGGCTGGAACAGGACTTCTATCTGCATTTCTAATGAAAAGATATCCTAAGGCTTCATTCACTCTTATTGATATTTCGGAAAAGATGTTGGATATAGCAAAAGATCGATTTCGAGGTAATTTAAATGTAAAATTTATCGTAGCCGATTATTCGAAATTTTCTTTTATTAAAAAATATGATATGGTAGTATCGACTTTATCTATTCATCATCTGGAAGACAAAAAGAAAAAGGACATTTACAAAAAAAGTTACTCTCTACTCAAACAAAATGGGATTATCATTAATGCTGATCAGGTATATGGAGAAACTCCTTTCATAGAAAACCTGAATATTCGGCAATTTCTTGAAATTGAAAGACCAGCGCATTCATATCCCGAATTCTCTTAAAAAGGATATGAAATCCTCATATTTTTCCAGAAACTCTTTACCTTTTGGTGTCAAAGCATACACATTCCTTTTACCTTTATACTGCTTCAATTCAACCATTCCTTTGGATTTAAGCTCCCCCAGATATTCTTCAAACATCTGGTAGGAAAGGTTGGATAACCGTATTAACTTGGTAGGACTGATCACACTATTGGAGTCACGGATAACCTTAAGTATATCCCGGATAATTTCAAGCCTGCTCCGCTTTTGAAAAGGCTTCATTTCAGAAGAATGCGACTCCATTTTCTAATTCCTTTGAGAATTGTTACATAAGCTATGAGGGTCAGAAAGTCAAAAGCAGAGCTTATCAGTTCTGCGGACTTTCCTTCATGAAATGTCGAAATATTACTCAGTAAGCTCAGGGTAAAGAGCAGAATCAAGCCCAAATAATATGGATGGGTTATTGATTTTGTTTCTCCACCCGAACGCATGTTTGACCTGATTAATAGAAGTATAAACACAAAAATAAAGGCCTTGTAACTGAAGGCATAGTATTCTCCTACAAGTATCAAGATGAATATGTAGACTAATGTATCTATCATCGTGAGAAGCAATCAGTCTGGACTCCTGCTGGAATTCTTACCACTGCAATCCAGGAGCCGTCACGCTGCCATTCTTCTTTCGTAATGCTTCCTATCTTGGAAATATCTCCGTATGCTTTGGGAGCATATTCGGGAGGGATTTTCACAGCAATACTTATCTCCTCAAAGCGTATAGGTATAAGCGGGCGAATGGCTTTCATTGTAATATTGACCAGCTGATCCACGCTTTTTAAAGGGTCTATATGCACCTTTGCCTCTTCCATTGCTTTCTCGATCCGTGCTGGAGGATGCGGTGCTTTTGTCTGGGGGTTAAATGCGTTTCTGGAAATGGTATAGATAACTTTTCTCTTTTTTTCCTCAAGCATGCGTTTTCTCTGCTCAGCAGTAAGCTGAAGCTCGCCGCTTTTCAGTATCACCGCAGTAATCTTGAAGGGATCTGTTGTCTCAAAAGCATTGAGAATATCTGATTCAGCTGCCCGATCTCCTCGGTTTGCATCCTCAAAGATAGTTTCAACCGCCAGAATGTCTTCGAGGCTTACGTCATCTCCTCGTTTATAGGCCAGAGCCCCTTCAGGCTCGACCAGGACTTCGAATTGCTTGCTGCCTCTTTTGAGCCGTGCAGTCACTGCCTCATCGAGGGACACCATTTTCAAATACCTTCTCCAAAACATTATTTTGAGAATCCGAAGATTCTCTGTTTACTCACTATCAAATGTTATATAGATTTTATTCTTTGTGTTCAGTTTCTCGATGTTTATCAAGAATCTGCTGAACATAATTCTCAACTTCTTCAGGAACTAATTTCCTGAACTTCTTATCCTGAAGCGACACAATACCTACCTCAAGGGTAGATGCATCAAATTTGCCTTCGGCTGCTCTATAGAGCGCATCCATGCCAAGAAGGATAGCCGCGTCAATATTCATGTCTTCCTTGTATTCCGCTTCAAAAACCTCAACTACTGCATTTCTGCCAGCTCCTATGGCGGTTGCTTTGTACTCTAAGAGAGCACCGCTTGGGTCTGTCTCAAAGAGCCTTGGCAGATTGTCGTCAACACCTGCAATTAAGAGTGCTGTCCCGTATGGGCGAACTCCACCGTACTGAGTGTAAGTTTGCTTGTGGTCGCAGATTTTCTTGGAGATAACCTCCACACCTATGGGTTCGTCATAAGAAACTCTGTTGACCTGCGCTTCTACACGGGCTCTGTCAACAAGGGAGCGGGCATCTGCCACAAGCCCCGAGGTTGCAGCTCCTATGTGATCATCAATCTGGAATATCTTTTCGATTGACTCGGCTTCTACAAGTCTGCTTGTTATTCGCTTGTCAACGAGCAGCACTACCCCATCAGCTGCCTTGATCCCCACGGCTGTTGTTCCCCTCTTGACCGCTTCGCGGGCATATTCTACCTGAAAAAGTCTTCCATCAGGGCTAAAAACCGTAATTGCCCTGTCATAGCCCATCTGTGGTGCCATCTGCATATTCCATATCTCCCTTAATTTCTATTAACTATATTGTTTCTAATTTTCCCGGCAAGAAACCGGTTTTCCTCTTTTAAGAATCTTTATCCGCAGGTTTGTCAGCTAAATGACCGCTTCCTCAAAAAGGCTTTGGTCAGTGATCATAAACTGTGCGGGTTTCCCGAAAATTCAGGAGTTTAAAGTCCCAAACCCAGCGTTACAGATAAGAAAACCTACTTTTTATTCCCTACCTACTTTTTATTCCCTATAACGTATTTCTTCCTTATTAGAGTTTTTAACCTTTTATTCTAATTTTCTAATTCTAATAATTTTTTTTCGGGCAAAACCTGCGGGAAATACCCAGTTACAGGGAATTCAAAGGCGCTTTCACCCTGCAATGCACATTTTCCAGAATCTGGATTTACTCACTTGAGGAACCTTTTTAATAGTTTCTAAGGTCCAGTTCCATTGTTAACTAAGTCTGCTAATAAAGTGTATTTACTCAGTTATAATGCTTGTGAGACCTAAGTTTTCCGGTACTTAAGACCGGGTTTTGACATCCTTATGAAAGGGTTCTTATTTTGACTTCAGCTCAAAGACCGTATGATTCTGAAGAAACTTTTCGGTTGCCCTTTTTACCGTGCCTGAAGTTCCAAGTATATGCAAGGTCGCTCTTTTTCCGTTGATCCGGGTGAGAGTTGCCAGGGAAGCTCTTGTTTCTTTTACTTTTGTATGGGAACACTGGATAATGCCTTTACTGTCTTCGAACCCAAGCACCCTGATGTCACATTCGCTGGCAGTGACATCACCAAGCAAGGAGGAAGCTGAGAACATTACCTCCTTTACAAGCTCACTCCTACTTACTGGCCCCTCGGAAATTAGTTCAAAGGCAAGATAGCGTTTTTTCGCACGAAGCGAAGGAAGCAAACGTTTCAAAAGTAATCTCCTCCTTCAAGCACCTCGATACCTTCCCTGATATATCCTGGGCCAGGACGGTTCCTTGAAATTATTCTTTCGGGCACAGTAGTCATGGCTTCAAAGGCTTCTTGTTCTTCAAGCCCGCAGATTTCAGCCAGAGCAAGGACTTCCATAGGAGAGCGAAGGTCAAAACAGGATATCGCGTCGCTTGAAAGGATAAGCGGCACATCGTATTTTCTGGCAAGGTCAAGGTTTGCCCTGAGATCAGATAACAGATGAACTCGCCTTGGACCTCTTGAATGAAGAAGAGGCCTTAATGTCAGGCCGATTGCAACATCATTTTCAGCTGCAGCTTTTGCAAGCACCTGGTTTAGCCCACTGCTCTTATCAAAAGCCGGATGGTTCAGGATATCTACTCTTGGATTTTCCAGTGCAGCTCTGTTGACGGCTTCGGTTCCTCCATGTACTATCAAGACATCCACCGACTTTCTGAATTTTCCGATAAGCCCATGAAGTTTTGAGGGATTTTCCTCTACAAGCTCAATTCCCCTGAAAACCTCAACTTCGTCAGTAGAAGGTAATTCAGGCCATGATTGAGGAAGTTTATCCGAGTGGTTTGCAAGCGCAATCCCGCTGTACCCAAAATGCCTGGCAAGGGCAGTAAGTTGCTCAATGGTGTTTTCCCCATCTGGCACTGCATGAACGCAAAAATCGTAGAATTTTGGTTTACCCAAACAACTCCTCCACTATAGCTCCGGCTTTTTCTCGGTTCTTCGGATAGGTCTCGATCTTGACTTTTGCAGTAATCGCATCCGAGGAATTTGTCAACTTCACCTGCTGCAGGTATGCAGCCTGCTTGTCAAAGCGGAGATGGAAGACTTGATTGTCGTCCAGCCTCTCAGGCATTTCTTCCCTGAGCCTTGCTACGTCTTCATCGGAAAATTTTTCCCGGACAAAATGGGCAAAACCCAGGCAGTCTGCCTTTTTTTTAAGCTGTACGCTCAGAATAGTAATGGGATTTCCATGGTGCCCTTCAGCCTGGATCTCTTCAACCAGTTTGCTCTCTTCCCGGATGCCGGCACCGGATAAAAAAAAATCCAGAGCCGCATGGACTCTGGATATGTCTTCGGTTGCGTGGGCAATCACACGCAGTATTATATGATAAATCACTTGCCTCGACTCTGGTGTGCACGGATACTCGGTCTGGTTTTTTCAGTACCTTTCCCGCGTTTAGACATGCCTCTGCCTTTCCGACCGGCACTTGTCTTGCCCCTAGCGGCTCTGCTCCTGGTAGAGGGGTCGCATACCCAGTTCAGGTTTTTGTCGCTCTTTATTACGGGGTGGTGAGGGTCTACAAGAATGACTTCAAACCACTTGTTCTTTCCATCCTGCCCTACCCAGTAGGAGTTCAGGACTTCAAGGTTCGGGAATTTGCGGTCTGCACGGGCTTCGGCAATCCTCTGAATGCTCATGCCACCTGTGATCTTGTTTACTCCCATTTTCTGGGTTCTTCTTCCACGGTTGAACCTTGTTTTACCAAGCCCTCCGCGGCGTACCTTTACCCTGGCAACGACAATGCCCTGCTTGGCTTTGTATCCAAGGGAGCGCGCCCTGTCGATTCTTGTGGGTCTTTCAATTCTGGTCACGGAACCCTGCTTTCTCCAGACCTGCATGCGCCCCCAGCGGAGCTCGTTCACATAAGTCTCACCAGGGTTTTTCCATGCATCACGTATGTATGTGTAAAAAGATTTTACCAATTTAAACACCAAGTTTCACTTTTGTTTCACGGTTCAGCCCTGCCTGCAGGACTACATTCCAACGGGACTTAATCCCGAAAATGAAACATGCGATACAACTGAATCATTTGATTTAAAGCTTTGCCCGTTCACAGACTATTAAATATGAAGAACTAGAAAAAGAGAAAATAATACTAAAAGCAATAACAAGTGAAATAAATTATGGGGTCATTTACCATTACATGGTTGATGTTTTGGGGACTGAGGCTTGAGGACAGCGCATAATTACGTTTTATTCATCTTGAGTAGCTGGGTAAACCGTGTCAAGGCAAGGAAAAAGAAATATCTCAGATAGTATTCCGGTCATTCCAAAATAATATAAAATAATATCAATCAATCAATCAATCAATCAATCAATCAATTAATTAATTAATTAATTAATTAATTAATTAATACAGAACCACCAAAAAGAACAGAAACCATAAAAAACCAAACTGAATAAAAATGCAAATAGACTGCTCGTATATAATTAAGTCAGAAAGACTATATCGCTTTTATTTCAGCGTGGCGTACTCAGGAAATCACCGGACGCCGGGAATTCGTTTCCTATAAGTTTTACTTCTTTTCCTTTGATATTCTCTTTCTTCTTACTTTCAAGTATTGGAAGAGCTGCCGCTATTCCATCAAGTATGGCTTCAGGTTTTGGGCAGCATCCTGGAACATATATGTCCACGGGTATGACCTGATCCACTCCGCCTATTACGTTATAACAGCCGTGGAAAATCCCACCTGTGGATGCACAGGCTCCGACTGCTATAACAACTTTTGGATCTGGAATCTGGTTATAAATATTTATAAGTACATTTACATTTTTGTAATTTACTGCGCCTGTAACCACCATTATATCGGCTTGCTTGGGAGTACCGATGTTTAAAACACCAAACCTTTCAGCATCATATATGGGAGTAAGACAAGCTAATACTTCAATATCACAGCCATTACAACTGTTGCAATTTACGTGTATAATCCACGGAGATTTTGCCAATGCCATAAACATTTCTCATTTACTAATTTATTGTTATATTATAGTGAATTATTTTATATAAATGTGTTTATAAAAATGGACAATCTCAAATTACTTTTTATGATTAAGAGATAAAAATCTGAAGGCTAGAAAGGATAATATACTGCAGTTAGGTGACTTGGGTAGTGTATATTTTCAGAATTTTGCATATCTCGATTTTGCATCAAAAATGGCATAGACCTGAAAATAGTTAGCAAAATTTATTATATTAACAGTGTTTACATTCTGGGTTAAGATGAGGATTCACTGGATTGATGCTTTAAAAGGGATAGGAATAATGCTCGTGGTGTTTGCACATCACAGCTTACCGATTGCACTTGACACCTACATATTTTCTTTTCACATGCCGCTTTTCTTTTTTATTTCTGGGTTCCTGTTTGACTTCGGAAAATATATGGAATCGGCTTCAATTTTTGTAAAGAGTAGATTCAGATCCCTTATTGTTCCTTATTTCGGTTTCGCATTGCTTACCTGCCTATTTTACTTTTTGCTGGACACAGCATTCCAGCCAGGAGTTACAAATATTAAATTTTTTGAAGCTGACGCTCTTTACGGCATCTATTCCATCCTGTATGCACTGGGCCCTCTTATTTCCTATAATCCGCCCCTCTGGTTCTTGACCTGTCTTTTTGTAACTGAACTGCTCTTTTATGGATTTGCAAAAAGGTATTACCTGAAACCCAAAAAGCTTGTACTCTGGCTTGCTGCAGCCGGGGTTATTGGATATCTTTATCCAGTATACGTGCCTTTCAGGCTGTTCTGGAATGCTGACGTAGCTCTCTCGGCTGTGGTCTTTTATGGAGCCGGGAATTTATTTAGAAGATATGTAGAGTCAGGTAGACAGAAGTCAGAGGAAAAAGAACTAGGAGAAAGACTCAGGGATTTCGATTTTCGGTCAGGTTTAAGAGGATCAGATTTTGAGTCCGGTTCAAACTTAAGAGAAACTCTCCATCGAGTTGATATGCTTCTTCCGGGGATCTTTATCCTTCTAAACTTATTTTATTTTGGTTACCTTCTGGAGTTTCCTACGACAAACAAAGTCAATATGAATGTGCTAGAATACGGTGACTTCCTTTCGTATTATCTGCTGGCTTTCTCAGGGATTTTTGCTTTTGTGTACCTGTTCAAAATGATAGGGAATTCAAAAATCTTGGAGTTCTATGGGAGAAATAGCTTGATCGTGCTCGCGCTTCACTTCCCTCTAAAAGATATCCTAACAAAACTAGCAATTCTGAGTTTCGGGGTCGAGCTTAATTATTTCTATTATAATATGGCTTTTGCTTTGAGCCTTACTGTGCTGAATCTTCTTTTCCTGGTGCCAGTAATTTACCTTATTAACAACTATTTTCCTTTTCTAGTGGGGAAAAAGGGCTCTTCTGCTAAACTTGAAGATCTTAAAGTTTATTTCAGGAAGTTTGTAAGTTAACTGGGCTTGTTTTTAGATCAATTTCAGAAGATGACAGTTGTTTTATGGAGAACGCCCTAGGTCACTTTGAAATAAAGGCAGACTAAAAGAGGGATTAAAAAAGGGATTAAAAAGAAAGTAAAAACGGATTTAATGAAAAATGAAGAGTATTTTAATATTATCTAGATTTTAATATAATCTAGAATCTACATCTCAAAAATACCGGACTAATTGAAAACTAAAATATATTAACAAGCACAGAAAATTAAGCACATAAAATTACGTATCGAAAATTAAGCATCGAAAATTAATCGCTTAAGAAGAAGCCTAGAGGCGCTGTGACTATTATACTGCATCCATACTGCATCCCCGAATATAGTCTCTCCGAATTTGTGCTCCCCAAGCATACTAGTTCGAAGAAAGATCAGCAACCCCTAGGAAGTTCTTCTATGTGGTAGATCTCGTTTACCCCTATCTTCTATTCCCCAACTCCAGAGTATACTAATAACCTAAATTATTTTAAATTAATTATATCAAAAATTGTGTTCAATAGAAAAATATATTCAGATTAAAAATTTCAAGCAAATATATGTTAAAAAAATATACTAATTGTCCTATAATACAGAATTTATTTGACATTCAATGAGTTAAATAACAGGTGTGTCGGTGGCAGTAAAGAAGTAAATTTTTATAAAGACTATAAATAGCTTTATGTTATTATTCGACCAATACCTTCAAAATGTCATATTTGCTTGAGATCGTAATCGTCCTAATTCTGATCGCACTCAATGGCTTATTTTCCATGTCAGAGTTTGCCCTTATCTCTGCTAAGAAAACTCGCCTGAAGCAGCGGGTGGAAGAAGGAGATACACGGGCAGCCGTTGCCCTTAAGCTTGCGAATGAGCCCACTCCTTTTCTATCAACAATTCAGATAGGAATTACTCTAGTGGGAATCTTTGCAGGTGTGTTCGGTGGAGCCACAATAGCAAAAGGACTTGCAGCTTACCTTGAAAAATTCCCTGGTCTGGCTCCATACAGTGGGGCGCTCAGCATCACTCTTGTAGTACTTGTAATAACCTACCTGACTCTGATTTTTGGGGAACTTGTTCCAAAACGGCTTGCACTGAGCAATGCAGAATCCATTGCCTCTGCTATTGCAAAGCCCATGTTCTCTCTTTCTATCCTTGCAAAGCCATTTGTGATAATTCTCAGTCATTCGACCGAGGCTGTGCTCAGGGCTATGAAGGTCAGGAAGATTACAGGGCCTCCAGTAACAGAAGAGGAGATCAAGATCATGCTTGAGGAAGGAACTGAAGCAGGAGTGTTCGAAAGGGTCGAACTGAGCATGATAGAGGGCGTGCTTGAGATTGGCGACCGCCGCGTTGATTCTCTGATGACGCATCGAAGTGATCTTATTGCGCTTGATCTTGATGATTCCACTGACGAAAATCTACGGGAAATTATCGAAAGCGGTCGATCCAATTTTCCAGTATATAAGGGAGAACTGGACAATATCGTCGGAATGGTATCCGTAAAAAGCATCCTTGAGAAGTTCGTGGAAAGCGATATCGTTGACCTCAGAGAGCTGGTTACAAAACCGCTTTTTATACCCGAGAGTGCCTCGGTCCTGAAACTTCTAGAATTATTCAAGGAAACCGGAGTGCATATTGCCCTCATCACTGATGAATATGGTAGCATTGAGGGCGCAATTACCCTGCATGATATACTAGAAACAATTGTGGGCGAAGTTCGTTCTCTTGGCGAGCCTGTGGAGGGGCAGGTTAAAGTTCGAGAGGATGGCTCCTGGCTAATCGATGGGGATACTACTATCGAAAAGCTTAAGGATGTGTTGTCTGTAGATTCCTTTCCAGGGGAGGCACTTGGATATTATCGGACAATTGCCGGGCTAATTATCTTTATCCTGCAGAGGATGCCAGCAACTGGGGACTATATAGAATTAGGTGGACTTCGGTATGAAGTAGTCGATATGGATGGCAATCGAATAGACAAGGTGCTGGTGACACGAATTCCGATTGTTCCCCCAGGTTGATTGCCTTGTTTATTGATTTTCAGGATCTGAGAAGAGTAGATCATAGTCAAATAAGCAGCAGCCCATTTTGCCAATCGTTGATAATTCTGGTAGCAGTCCTTGTTTCGTCCACTTCGCCTTTCCTTTGCAGGAAATTACACTGTTTGCCTATCAGTTCAAGCACATCATAGGAATTTTCATCTTCTACTTTGACATTGTAGAAAGACTCAAAAGCCGCTTTATTTTCGTCAAGCACTTTTTCAATTATTTTCATGGCAACCCCAATCTGGTCTTTAAGATGGGTTGCATCCTTTATCCCGAGCAAGCCCTGGAGATACTCATCTTTTTCGTCAAAAGGAATCACTCCAGGCGTATCTATGAACATTATGCCTGAGCCTGCATCCACATGCTGGATACCTTTCGTGTGGCCTGATATAGGGGACGTGCTTGCCCGACGCCTACCTGTGACACTATTTATTACTGAGGACTTGCCAACATTGGGATATCCAAGAGTGCCGACTAAAATATCCCGCCCTTTTATAGAAGCAGAAGCAAGGATTTGGTGCCTCAGCATCGTTGTCCCTGACCTATCCTTGCTGGAAACAAAAATTACAGGTGCAATTCTTGAGAGGCGGGCTTTGGTTTTTTCAAGTTTCTCTCTTGATACAAGATCGGATTTGTTGATTACTATAATGAAAGGCTTGTTTAAGCGAATAATCTCACGCTCAACCTCGCTATTTCGGGTCTCTTCAGGAAATCTTGCATCTATTACTTCAAGAAGGATGTCAGCTTTTTTAATAACATTTTTTACAAGGGCTTTATAGCTCACCATGTGCTGTAGCTGTGACACAAGCTAATATATGAATATATGGTGTAGTAAGACCTCATAAACATAAATATATAGTGAGCTCTGGCTCCAGAAGACAAGTGATTTTTAATAGGCCACTGAACCTTATTATTGAATTGAAAGTGAGTTAATAAAAGTGATTTTAGTATAAAGTGAAAAAATAAAAAGCGGTTAATGAAATTCAGTGTTTACTTTTCTCCCAGAATTTCTCGGCTTCATCCTCCATTTCTTCCAGCCTGTCATAGTAGTCCGGAAACTCGTTTAAATGAGCCAGAGCGATTTTTCCAGTTATTGTGGGATCATCATTGGTAACATTTGTCCAGGGGTTCTGGGTTCCGTGTTCGAGTTCTACATCCATGCCTCTGCGGAACTGATCGATATCGAACTTATCCCATTTTATTCCAAGCTGTTCCCCAACTGCCTTTGCCTCTTCAGCCGTAAATTGCTTTTTTGTCAAAACTACCACTCCCGCTGAATATTCAATTTCCAATTTGATTATTTAACTCTAAATTGGTAATTTAACCCTTAATTTAGTTATTTAGTCTTTAACTAATAGTTTTATTTTAGTTTTTAACTAATAGTTTTATAACTGTTTAATACAAATCTGTACTTAAGGATTTTCCTGCAAAAGCTTTTCTATTCAATTCTTATATTCAATTATATATTCAATTCTTATTCACTTCGGAAAGAGGGACTTTAATTTTGATTAATTTTGAGTGAAATAGGCTCGAATAAAAACAAATTGGATAAGACGAGAGAGTAAAAATGTCAGATAATGATTTTTTGTTTATGAGAAGGGCAATCGAACTCTCCCTTGAGAGTGTAAAAAAAGGAGGAGGCCCTTTTGGGGCAGTAATCGTTCGAAACGGGGAAATCCTTGCAGAAAGCTCCAATCTGGTTATTACACTTAACGATCCTACAGCCCATGCCGAGATCAATGCGATAAGAGAAGCAGCCCGGAAACTTGATACTTTTGATCTCAGCGGCTGCGTTATCTATGCTTCCTGCGAGCCCTGCCCGATGTGCCTTGGGGCTATCTACTGGGCCAGGATTGATAAAGTTGTTTTTGCCAATACCACGTCTGATGCTCAAAACATTGGCTTTGCAGATTCTCGAATTTATAAGGAAATCTCACGCCCTCCTCAAGAGCGAGATATAGAATTCCGGCAACTTCTTCGGGAAGAGGCACTTAAGGCTTTTAAGGCGTGGGATGAATCCGAGAATAAGATAGAGTACTGAAAAGAATAAATCCCAAATCAAAATTACTAATTAAAATGAGGAATCAAGTCTCAAATTAAATTCCTAAATAAGATCCAGGATTAAAATTCAGCAGGAAAACTGATGTGCTATGGGGGCATTGAATTTTATTGTGAATATTCTGTTCTTATCCGGAGGTTTTCTAACTTAAGTATTAAAATTTAAATGTGATGCCGCATATTTAGATTACAGTAAAAGTTTTTAATGGGGGTTTCTGAGAGATGTCTGAGAACAAAAGCAAGTATATTCGCTGGTTTGAAGAGACCACGATTGATGATGTCCCGCTGGTTGGTGGGAAAAATGCTTTCCTAGGGGAGATGTACAGGGAGCTACCTCAAAAGGGGGGTGAGGGCCCCAAATTGGACAAAAAAAGAGTTCGTAAAACTTAAGTCACTAATAATTTTGAAGTAAGACAGACATGTTTGAATCTTCTGTAGAATGTACTCGATGTGGCACACCTCTAAAAAAGCAGGTTATCGGCTCAAATGTATTTTATTATTGTAGAAAATGTGGGTGTACATCTTCAGCTATATTTGCCAGTACATCTTCTCAATGTACAGCCTGGCAAATAGTTAACTTCTAAAAATTGCATTCAGAAATAACCCTCAAAACCAGAGTTTCATTATGTTAAATTAAAGATGTTTATTAAACCTTTTGAGGTAAGGTTCACTGCAAGAGCTGCAAGCAGAAGTCCCATGAGCCTTGTAAAAACCAGCATCCCGTTGTACCCTATGAATTTGTGAATTCTTCTTGAGAAGAATAAGCCAAACAGGCAGAGCACAAATGTCAGTATGATCGATACAAGAATCAGTATTCTTTGCCCGATAGCTTCTGTGCTACCCATCAGGACAATTACCGTACTGATAGTACCCGGACCAGTCAGAAGTGGAAGACCTATTGGGAAAACCCAGACATCTGTGCGTTCCTGAGACTGGGAAATCTCTTCATCGGTTATGCTTTCTCTTGAAACTTTGGCGTGCATCATATCAAAAGCAATGCTAAAGAGCAGGAGCCCACCTGCAACCCGCAGTGAATCTACGCTAATGCTGAATAGCTTAAGTATCATATTTCCCGTTAGTGCAAAAAAAAGTGCAATTAAGCATGCAAGTGCAACTGATTTTTTTGCGATTTCGTTTTTTTCATCATGGGTCATTTTGCTGGTCAGAGAGATGAAAGTTACGACTCCGCTTATGGGGTTGACAACTACAAAAATAGATATGAATGTATAGATGAAAAACCCGATGTTTTCAGTTATCATCTCAGTTACCATCTTTTTTCTCCTGCTTTTTAATGCACTTTAACTTTATATATAATTCCATTTTGTTATAAATTTACCTGCTCAAATTTTGTAAGAATTATTTTAGGATTTTTCGGGCTTCAAGTCTGGCTATCAATATAATTTCCTATATATTTTTAAACTATTTATTTGTCAACAGGTTTTTGCTGATGATCCCCAAAACATTTAATCTTTTGTATCTCTATGTTTGTCTCTATACTTCCTTGGGGTTTTTAATAGGTTTTTATCCCATGCGAAGGAGCAGGACCATGAAACCTGTATAGAGAAGGAACAGGATAAACCCTTCAAACCTCTTGATTTCCCAGTCAGTACGAATAAAAAGGAGGAGCAAAGCGCTTATTATTAGCATGAAAGGTGCTATGTAGTAAATACTGATGCCAGTTGTTGTAATAGGGTGAACAAGACCTGAGCAACCCAAAATCAGAAGTATATTCGTAATATTTGATCCTATGATGTTTCCAAGGGCAATGCCAGCATAGTTACTTCGAGCTGCCGATATAGTTACCATGAGTTCAGGGACTGAAGTTCCAACTGCAACAAGGCTAACTCCAATAAGTGTTTCTGGAACTCTCAGTAACACAGCAAAGAAGATAGCCTGATCAACAAAAAATTTCGCTCCAATTATGATTGCAGCCCCACTTACTATCAGCTTGGAGATTTGCGTTAAAAGGCTGATTTCGGAAAGGGGTTCTTCTGTAGTATCTGGATCAATATTCTGCTGCCGGTCCATAGAATCAATATCTTCATATCTAGACTTGGACACAGACTTGGTTCCTGACTCGGTCCAGTTTTCTTTTTCAGTCTTGAGTTCATTTTCGTTTTCTTTTTCAGTCTTGAGTTCACTTTCGTTTTCTTTTTCAGTCTTGAGTTCACTTTCGTTTTCTTTTTCAGTCTTGAGTTCACTTTCGGTTTCCTTTTCAATCCTTTTTCCGGTTCTCAAAGCATCGCTTTTTGAGCTTGCAAAGCCTTCTTTTCTTTCTTCGTACCTATGAACCTTGAACTTAAAAATTGATTTTAAATCAATAAGATATTCAAATTTGAGAAAATAAATCAGGAAGTCTTTAAAATATACTTCTTCTCCATGTCTTTTCACCTTATTGAGCAGGAATAAAGGATAGGTAATGTATAATAGAATTAAAATTAAAGCTTCTAGCCTCGAAATTCTAAAGTCAAGCATAAAAAGGAAAAGGAGAAAGGAGGAAAAGAGCATTATATAACCATCCCTTCTCAACATAGCCTCTTCAGTTTTTATACTTTTAAGGAGAGCAGCCGTGCTTGCAATTAGCCCTATATTGGCAATGTTTGACCCAAGTATGTTTCCTATTACTATCCCGCTTGCTTGCTGAAAAGATGCTGTCAGAGCAGCTGCAAGCTCAGGCACTGACGTGCCAACTGACACAAGTGTCAATCCTATTATGAATTCGGATACTCCAACCTTTCTTGCAATTTGGGAAGAGGTCAATACAAAAAGATCTGCTCCTTTTATGAGCGACACGAGACCTACAAGGAATATAAGGATGTTAACTGCAGGCACATTGAAATATGAACCAAATAATTATTAAAATATATCTTAAAATATAAAATTTGCCTGATAGAGACTTGTTACTCTTAGATATCTATAAAAAGTCTCGAAAAGTCTGCAAAAAATAAGTTATACAGGGAAATGCTTCAAACAAGCTTCAATTTCATCTCATGACAGCTTTCTTTCTGGCCGCATATATCTTCTACCTGTTTAATTGGTTGAAAGCCAATTTTTTCATATAATTGTATTGCAGGACGATTATTTACGTTGACATATAAGAGAATGGATGATACTCCATTTACCTTCATCTCTTTTATAGTGAACCTTAATAGCCTCTCAGCAAAACCCCTACCTCTGAAATTTCTGTCAATTGCAATTGATGATATCACCGATTGCTTCTCAAAGCCTTTTAGAGAAAGATAAGGCTTCAGATAATAGGAGCAGTAGCCCGCGATCCTATTGTTATCTTTGATAATATAAAAAGTATTTCTATAATTCTTGGAATATTTTATGAGGGTTTCCGAGCTTTGATTCTCAAAGCCTTCGTCATAGATTCTAAGAACTTCAGGAAGCATAGAGTCCTCTATAGACGAAATATTTTTTTTCTCTATCGATTTCCATTGTCTTAATAAAAAACTACCCGCGGAATCTCGCAACAGCTTCTTAAAACTTATTAAGTATATAACTAATCGATTGTGAATTTTCGTAATATCCATAAAATCACTCTTAAGTAAGCCGCTGGTGAGAATGTCTCTAAGAAATTTATAATTTCAATCCATTAAAACTTATTACCTTAAAGGAAACAGAAGTTTTCCACGACTAGATGATTAATATATATAAATCATTGGTACCCTCTCATTAATCAGTTGATCTTTTGGTGAGATGATATTGTGTGAAAATTTCAGTTTAAACAATCTGCTAGTGTCGTCGAAAGATATCGAAATTAGATTTCAAACATAAGTTTATTCCTTTTTAATCCGAAATTAATGATTAATATTATATTCCATTATTTATTATGTTATTCATATTAATCATATTAATTTATATTATTTTGGCTACTATTTTTATATTTGAACTGACATACTCCTGTTGAAATTAATCTATGATTGATTTTTATATAATTTGAATTAATAGATATCCCTGTTAGTAAGAATTGGAAAAGGGCCAGCTAGATGTCAGTCTCCTTGCCTGCAGCCGGGGTAATTGAATTTAAGGCGGAAATTATTGCAGATATGTGGGGTACTCTGCTGAAAAAGTATTAATGGCAAAAGGGGAGAGCCTTTTCTTTGTGGAATTCTGTATACGGCAGCTGGAGCTATGCCTGATCCTGATAATGCACAAAGGGACAGAGCTGGTAGAAAAAGTTGGGGGAAACAGTAATGGCACAATTCAGACCTTTTGATATGGATAGTATTCCGATAGAAGAGCAGTTTATGAACTGGAAGGAAATCGTCAAACCTCCTTATGACAAGAAATCGGTCGATGCATACACCCGAACCCGGGTAATTCTGATGAACGGAATTGAGAATAATTCAGTCCTTACGTCTCATGCTATAGAGCGAATGATAAATGCCGACCCGGAGGTAAAACGCAAAATGGCAGAAATAAGGCGTGTGGACTCCATGCAGCAGCAGGTGGTCAACTGGCTAAACCCTGCCAACCAGACCATTATAGAGACCACACTTGGCTATGAACAAGTAGCTGTCGACCTTACTGCAAACCTTGCCAAAAACGAGCCTGATCCATATGTAAAGCAGACCCTGGACTTTGCGCTGCTTGAGGACTTCGACCACCTTTATCGCTACAGTTGCCTATATAACTACATGGAAAAAGGCGACCCTGAGTTTATTGTTCAGGGCAAGACTGAAGTAAAGCCTGCAAGACCAACGGTTGCTCACCACCGTCATCCTGACGACACCATTCGCAAGCATTACGATAAAGACAAGGCTGATATTAAAACTAAAATGAACTATCTCACCATTGTTTCAGGCGAGCAGCAGACCGAACTTTTCTACAAGTCCCACGGTAACATGTATTCGGACGAACTTGCAAGGCAGCTTTACTCCGAAATTGCTGATGTTGAAGAAGAGCATGTGACCCAGTACGGGCTGCTTGGTGACCCGCGAGAGACAATGCTCGAAAAGGCTGCGCTCATGCAGCTCTGTGAGGCGTATATTTACTTCTCCTGCGCACAGACTGAAACCGATCCCAGGATAAAAGCTATCTGGAAAAACTTTGCAAAAATGGAGATTTCGCACTTTGAAAGCTGCGCCCATCTCCTTGAGAAATATGAAGGCAGGGATATCACGGAAGTAGTAAAGGCTGACATTATTGAACCTCTGGTTGTCTTCGAGCCAAATAAAGACTATGTAAATAAGGTGATTGATGAGCAGCTTGACATTATGCCTTCTGGTACGGAATATAAGCGGCTCAGTGAACTGGCTGATACATGGGCAAGCTTTAAGTTCCAGTGGAAGGTTAACGGAGCTGGTGTTCCGAGTGAAGAGGTAGTCAGCAAAGCAAGCAGTGAACTGGCTCAGCGGGATCAGGCTAAAAATATCCAGCAGTTTAAGAATCAGTTAGCCCAGCGTACAGAAAGTGTAATGTCTTCACAAAGAGGAAAAATGATGCCGCATCCCTGATACGATCTCTTTCAGGGTGTTTTGTAAAACATCTTTTGATTCCAGTACAGGAAAATCGTTTCTTCTGAGAGATAGGGCGTTATTTTACACACATCTCTTAATTTAAGTGTTTTAAAGTATTCTATTTTTTAATTAAGGTAATTTAGTTAACCTCTTTATAATTTAGTTTGCTTAATCTGACTTATTCTTGGGACTCTATTTCTGCTCAATAATTTTAAAATTTTATACATTATTGTTAATATTATACAGCCTGTGTTTATTTGGGTTAACTTACCTTAAGTACCTACAAGCCAAGGTCATACGTTCTCAAACTCTAGAACCCCGATTTCGTACCTTAGATCATGTATAATAGCCCTATTGTCACCCGTCATTGAAAACAAGTACATGCCTAAGGCGACAGAGCATAGTGTTTATCAAGCAATGTACCCAAGGAAAGAGACATTGAGAATTATCACTTTTCCTCTTTCGCCCAAGCAGGATAGGGTGCAGGCAATTTCAAACTTGCATCCTTTGGAACGGTTCCATAGTGAAAAGCGATTATTCAATAGAATTCTGAAAACTGGATACGCATAATTATAATTCTGAAATGTCATTCAAATCTATTCAAACCTAATGACGGTTTTTCAATAAATTATAAAAATATGTGGTGCAGTAAACTAAACTAATAACTATCCTTAACTATCTCTAAAAAACAACCCAGAAAGAGAAATTAAATTGATCCCTATGCACCCGAAAACTCAACAGATCCTTGAAGTCTTTGAAGAGATCAATAAAATCCCGAGGCGCTCAAAGCATGAAACTCAGATTTCCCTCTGGCTGCAGGAATGGGGCAGCTCCCGAGGCTTTGAGGTAAAGGCTGATCCCTTAAACAACGTGCTTATCAAAGTCCCTGCAACGCCCGGATATGAGAATTCTCCCACACTTGTTCTCCAGGGACATATGGATATGGTCTGCGAGAAATGTAAGGAATCCGGGCACGATTTTTCCAGGGACCCTATAAGATGCGTTTATGACGGAGAATGGCTGCGGGGAGACGGGACTTCCATAGGTGCGGACAATGGGATTGCACTTGCTATCGGGCTGGTGTTGGCAGACGCAGGGAAGAAAGGAGAAATCGGGCATCCTCCGCTTGAGCTGCTTTTTACGGTAGATGAGGAAACAGGTTTGACAGGAGCGAAAGGACTTGAAGCCGGTTTTTTTGAAGGAAAGGTACTTCTGAATCTTGACTCTGAGGATGAAGGCGTTTTTGTGATAGGGTGTGCAGGCGGGCAGAATTCGCTCATCACGCTTCCTGTTCAATGGGAAAGGTTAGATTTTGAAAAAGAGGATTTGTTCGGGCTTTTCAGGCTTTCGGTTGAAGGACTGGAGGGCGGGCATTCAGGGGTTGAGATCAACAAACAGCGTGCAAACGCAATACAGCTGCTCTCCCAGGCACTTGGCGATCTCAAGGACAGGCTTGGGTCGGAGAATTTAAGGCTTGTCCTAATAAACGGGGGCAGTGTCCATAACGCAATTCCTAGTACAGCAGAGGCTTTTATCGCACTGCGCAGAGAAAAATTCGAAAAAACTGAAAAAACCTTATCACACCTTAGAAAGATTTTTCAGACCGAATACGAGAAAACTGACCCAGGTCTTAACCTAAATTTCGAAGCAATTAACAGAGAAATAATCTTTGAAGTTGCGGGATATAAGATTACCGGAGAGGAAGTATCCTCCATCCCTGTATTTTCAGCAAGGACTGAAGAGAAGCTGATAGGTCTGCTTCTTGGGCTGCCGCATGGGGTTTACAGGATGTCTGACACTATACAGGGGCTTGTTGAGACCTCAAATAACCTTGCGACTGTGCGGACGGCTGAAAACGAAATAGTTATCATATCAAGCCAGCGCAGTTCAAATAATCCCAGACTGGCAGAAATCACCGGAAAGGTTGAAGCTGTGGCAAAGCTCGCAGGCGCATGGATTGGACATGAGTCAGGATATCCTGCCTGGGAACCCGACTTGAAATCCGAACTGCTCTTAAAATGCAGGCAGGTTTATTCTGAAACTTTTGGAAAAGAGCCTGAGATCAAAGTGATTCATGCAGGGCTTGAGTGCGGGATAATCGGTTCGGTACATGAGGGCATGGAAATGATTTCTCTTGGACCGACGATCAAAGACCCGCATTGCCCCTCAGAAAGAATTTTCGTACCTTCCATTGAAAAAATCTGGATTTTTCTGGAAAATCTGCTGAAAAGTTATCGTTGTTTATAATTTAGCTTCTTCAGCTTTTTTATAATTCCTCATTTTCTTGTCTCATTGTTAGCTTTGAAAAAACAAACAGGCTGCCAGAGAGCAGACCCTCTGGCGAAATTTAGTTTCATTTATTTTATTACCAAATTATTCTTCGGCAAAGGCTGCGCGCAACTTTTCCTCTTCATCTTTAGACAGGTTGGAAGCAATTATCTCAAACTTCATCCCCTTGGCGGCTTCTGCTACTCTATCCTTCACTGCGTCACTGGTCATCAAAAAAAGGGCTGACGTCCCTTCAGTCACTTTACTACGGACAGATTTGATAAATTCATCATTAATTCCAATATCGGTCATGGAGCCTGTCAATGCTCCCACTGTAGCCCCAACTGCAAGGCCGAGTATCGGGACAAAAAAGATCAGGCCGAATAGCATTCCCCAAAAGGCACCACTCAATGCCCCTGCACCTGATAAATCATGTAACTGCTTGGTTTTTGGCTTCTTTTTTCCCTCTGGCCAGGTAACTATGGCTGCATCATGCAGATTTATTAAATGCTGCTCACTCAAGTCTTTAATTAAATCAAGCGCCTTTGCAGCTCCATCGGCAGTTTCAAATTTCATAACTGTTAAAGTTGCCATTAATTAAACCTCCTCTTCATTTACAAATTTGATTGCCGTTATTTTCATTTCCTCGGCTTTATGGAGATATACAGGTTTGAAGAAATCTTCAAGAAATCTGGAAAACGATGCACAGCTCTCCATTCGCCAATCTTACATTTCCCCTCTCATTTTTTGCGGAGCTATGATCCCCGCAGGCCCGGATTAAGCAAGCTGATAGAATTATTCAAGCTAATTATATACTGCTATTTTATGTATATTATTATATACGGATTTACATACTTTATCGAGTACTCCGATTTTTTCCGGTCGCTCACAAAAGAATCTTGGGCTTTTATTTCCTATCTGAGTGTTGTCTCCTCTCAGAGCGGTATTTTCATAAAGTATTTGCTTCATCACAGCAACTCGCTCCCGTAATCTTCTCAGGCTTTTGAGATTTCCATAATTCGCCTTTCTTCATTTAACGGTGTCTGGAGTAAAGAATCCAAAATCTCCCAAACATTCCAGATTCATCCCACATATGGAAACTGAGCTACAGAATCATATTCAAATTGATTTATAGTTCTATCTTATGTGTACAGGAGTTTTAAAAAAGGATAAATTTAGAGCAAGTACTCAGATCACATTGCTCTCCTGTAAATCTCGATGATATCTTCTTTTGAAAGTTCTCTGGGGTTTGTAAGGCGGCAAACATCCTGCATTGCATTTTCAGCAAGCAATTTGAAATCTTCTTCCCTTGCCCCGAGTTCTCTCAGGCCAGAAGGGATACCTATTTTGGATGCAAGGTTTTTGATAGCCTCTATAGCTTTATCTGCAGCTTCTTCCGGACTTAGCCCTTCAATATTTTCCCCCATTGCTTTTGCGATATCAGCAAAGCGTTCGGGGACAACCTGCTTGTTATATGCCTCCACATAGGGAAGAAGAATTGCATTGCAGACCCCATGCGGAAGGTCATAAAACCCTCCAAGTTGATGAGCCATAGAATGCACATAACCCAAGCTTGCATTGTTAAAGGCAATACCTGCAAGGTATTCGGCATGAGCCATCATATCTCTTATTTTAACATCTTCTCCATGAGCTACGGCTTCAGGCAGGTATTTTGCGATAAGTTCTATGGATTTAATAGCAGCCGCATCTGTTGTGGGCGTAGCCATAGTGGAAACGTATGCCTCAACGGCATGCGTCAGGGCATCCATTCCTGTTGCAGCTGTAAGAGAAGGTGGCATACTTACCATCAATTCAGGATCATTAACTGCGACATCAGGGGTAATACGCGAGTCAACAATCGCCATTTTAATGCGCCTGGTTGTATCTGTAATAATTGTAAAACTCGTCATCTCGCTTGCAGTACCGGCAGTTGTATTAACGGTAATAAGCGGAGGGATTCCCATTGTGACTTTTCCAACGCCTTCAAAATCATTAATTTCGCCTCCGTTTTTAGCCACTATACCTATTGCTTTTGCACAATCCATAGGGCTTCCCCCTCCCACTGCAACAATAATATCACATTTTTCATTTTTATACACCTCTGCTCCGTCCATAACTGAGGTATCAGTAGGGTTCGGGTCCGTACCTGCAAAGATAGCGACTTCAAGGCCTGCGGCCTCAAGGATTTTCTGGATATCTTCTGCAAGATCCTGTCCATGACTGCTCTTTCCGGAAACAACCAGGGCTTTTGTTCCGCCCAGTTCTTTTGCATATTTGCCGATATCCTTTACACAGCCAGCTCCCATAAGGGCTATTTTCGGGTTCAGATACGTATATATCACGCTTTTCAACATCCTTAGCTATTGTTATTAAATCTCTTGAAATTTTATTAATATATAATTTTAAGAGAAGTTTTTATTTCTACATAACTAATAAAGTCTTGCTTTTAATAATTGATTTTAAATATAAACAGACAAAGTCTGGAGGTACACAGATAGATACAATTATAAGTTTTTATTCAAATCGCAAAAATATTTAAGATTTTGATACTCACGTAATGATAAAGCATTAGAAGTTTAAATTTTTAAATATTGGTATGGGACTTCTGGTAAAATGAAAGTAGTGAGTTGACAAAGATAACTTAATAGTCCCAGATAGGATTATTTTTCAAAATGTACAGCTATTTAATGAATCGAGCCTAATAAATATACATGACTGGGGGCAGGCTTGGAGCAAACTTTCTTTCAACATATGAGGAAGGGATAAAAAGAGAATGGATTATAGGAAATGGACTTGGAGGATATGCTTCCTCCACAGTGATCGGGACAGGAACAAGGACTTACCATGGACTGCTTGTAGCTGCTCCAGAAAAATCTCCGGGAAGGCTTTTATTGCTTTCTACCCTGGATGAGGAAATTTCTATCAATGAAGAAATCTATAAACTCGCAACCCATAAATATCCTGAAAAAACGTATCCAGAGGGCTTCAATCACCTTTCTGAATTCGTTCGTCACCCATTTCCTCTCTGGATTTATCGGCCCGGGGATTTTACCATAAAGAAAAAAGTCTTCACAATCCACAATAGTAACACAACCTGTATTCTTTATGACATTACATCCCAAAGAAAGGGAGCCTTGTTAAAAATTTTTCCTCTTGTAAGCTCAAGAGATTTTAACCTAACTGCTCGCGCAGCGTACATTTCCTTCTTCCAAAAAGCTAGTCCTACAGGAGTAGAACTGACAAGCTCTAATGGTTTTACTTTTTCGCTTTCATCTAATCTTCAGTATCACCCTGAACCTGTGTGGCACTATAACCTGGAGTATGACACTGAAATGGAACGAGGGCTTAACCACCAGGAAGATAAATTCAACCCAGGTTATTTTGAAAGCAAACTTGAACCCGGGACTTCTCGTTTTTTTATTGCGGTTTCAACAGGGGATATTTCATCTCTGACGCTCGAAAAGGTTGATAAACATTATGTAAGGGAAGCAAACCGGCAAAATCTTCTTGCGCTCGATTCAAAGCTTATGGAGCCTTTTGCTCTTAAGCTTCTCAAGGCAACCGACTCTTTTATAGTGAAAAATCGTAATACGACTGAAAGCACAGTTATTGCAGGATATCACTGGTACTCTGACTGGGGAAGAGATACCATGATTTCTCTTCCAGGCTTACTTTTAATTCCTTATCGCTTTGAAGAGGCCAGATCTGCTCTCAACAATTTTTCAATATACTGTCGGAGAGGCTTAGTTCCCAATACTTTCCCGGCTTTTGGAGGAGAGCCGATTTACAACACAGTAGATGCTTCCCTCTGGTTTATTCATGCCCTGGACCGTTATTTTGCCTATACAAAAGATTTCCTTTTCCTTTCGGATATCTGGGATACGGTAAGTGAGATTATTGATAACTATTGCAATGGCACAGATTTTGGGATCGGAATGGATCCTGATTATCTTATCCGGCAGGGACCTCAGCTAACCTGGATGGATGCTAAAATCGGGGAATGGGCAGTAACTCCTAGAGCAGGTAAAGCCTGTGAAATTAATGCTCTCTGGTATAACACCCTGAAAACGGCTTCTTACCTTGGTACCCTTCTTGGCGAAGATATCTCTTCATTTGAGAGTCTTGCAGCCGGGGTAGCTTCTAATTATGAAAAAACTTTCTGGAACTCGGAATTGAACTGCCTCTTTGACCTTATATATCATGATGAATATGGAAACGAGATCAAGGACCCTGCAATCCGCCCAAATCAAATCTTTGCAGTGGCTCTTCCCTACACCATGCTTTCTCCTGAGAAAGAAAGAGCTATTGTAGACAGAGTTGAGAAAGATCTTCTGACACCTTTTGGACTTAGAACTCTCTCGAAAGATCATCCTTTGTATAAAGGACAGTACCATGGAGACGCTATGAACAGAGATACTGCATATCACAACGGGACTGCTTGGCCCTGGCTCCTTGGTGCCTATGTAAAAGCTTACCTGAAAGTGCATAATAATTCAGAAAGTAGCCTAGAAAATATGCGGGCTCTTCTTGAGGGTTTTGATGTGCATCTTGAAACTTCAGCAGGTATAGGATCCATTTCTGAAGTGTTCGATGGGGACTATCCTCATGCTCCAGGTGGCTGCATTGCTCAGGCCTGGAGCGTTGCAGAAATTCTCAGGGCATACGTAGAGGACGTACTTGGGATCAAGCCTTGAGAAGGAAATCCGATAAGGGAATTGGGGAAATAGTGATTCTGAAGGGATATGGAAACAATATCCTGCAAATGAATAGGGGCTTATCCGGAAGGGAATAGGGGAATAATATGAGCTGGAAAGACCATGGGGAGCTATTTGTAAGGTACAGAAAAAATCCTATACTCACTGTTGATATCTGGCCATATCGTGCGCACACAGTGTTTAATCCTGCAGCCGCTATGGTAGATGGTATAACCCTGTTACTTGTACGTGTTGAAGATCACAGGGGCTTTTCTCATTTTACAGTAGCTAGAAGTAAAAACGGAATCAATGATTGGGAAATTGACAGTAAGCCAACATTTTTTCCAGATCCTATAAACTATCCTGAAGAGATGTATGGAGTTGAAGATCCGCGCATAACTTACATCGATGAGCTGGAAAAATGGGCTATAGTATATGTAGCTTATTCGGATTCAGGCCCCTTACCAGCTCTTGCCTTTACAGAAGATTTCCGTTATTTTGATCGAGTTGGACCTGTAATGCCTCCTGATAATAAGGATGCTGCTGTTTTTCCTATAAGGTTTAATGGTAAATGGGCAATGCTACACAGACCCGCACCTACTATTCACACTTTGAAGGCGAATATCTGGATCTCCTTCTCTTCTGATATGAAGTCCTGGGAAAAACCCGAAGTTCTCCTGTATGCCAGGGAAGGCGGATGGTGGGATGCTTACAAAATCGGTTTATCCCCGCAACCCCTCCGTACCCCTGAAGGATGGTTAATCATGTACCATGGAGTACGCCAGACGACTCCTAAGATAAGTTATAGACTTGGTTTGGCTCTCCTTGATCTTGAGGATCCCACGAAAGTGCTCCGCAGGTCGGAAGGCTGGGTTTTCGGGCCGCGTGAGCCGTATGAACGCAGTGGGGATGTCAATGATGTTGTTTTTCCCTGTGGATGGGTTCTGGTTGGCGATGAACTCCGTATTTATTATGGAGGCGCCGATACCTCGGTATCAATGGCCAGCGCAAAAATGCGCGATATCATGGAATTTATCCGTGCATGTCCTGAAAAACAGTGTCCTGAAGAATACTGTAGATGGTTTGAAGGAAACAGAAGAAGTTCTACTGATTCAAGAAAAGGATATATATAAATCGGGTATGGAGTGTTAGAGATCGAATATGGGCATAGATATAATTATAGATAACTGACAGAGTCGGAAGAGAGGTAAATCTTATTATCGATTGAGGAATATAATAATATAATGGATGGAAGGGGAGTAGAAAGAGGTCCTCTGCAACTGGATATAGGAGTGGTTGTATCAAGCGTCGGGGGAAACTCAAGTCAAGAAAAAAATCAACTTCATGGCCTTTTTTCCTTATTTGGCATCGATTTTGGACTTTATATAGGACCATCTTATAATCCTTTTCGGACTATAGGACCTAGTGTCGGGATTGGTCTGGTCATAGGATCTAATGGTTTTCTGGCTGCAAAATTAGGAATCCATTTCAGAAGAACCTTTGGTTTAGCCATGCTAATTCCTATAGTTCCTATTTATGGGGCTACCGGAGCGAGTCTTATAGCGGCGTTACCTCTTCCAGAAGGAGCTAAGGCTGCAGCAACTATTCCATTACTATTTATTCCAGCAGCTTTCGTATATCAGGAAAACTTCAAAAAACTACGTAAATGTGGAATAGAAGCTTTAGTGAAATTGTCTTCGCGCCTAATTAGGCGCGAAAGATCAGGGGCTTCGAGGTAATGAAGAAAGCGCACTCGACAGGATAACAGGTCTAACAGATATTGACGGGCTTGACGTTACAGATGAAATTAACAGATTGCATGGGGAAAAATTATGGACAGCGTGACAGGAATTCAGCCCCCTGAGCCGGTAGTCCGGCGGAATAGCTGGCTAAAAGTTTTATCCACTGCAGCAATTTTCTATATTCTCTTGCTGGTAGCCTTGCTGTTGACGGACAACTCAAACCTGTTCCCCAGTCTGGTGATGGTCGGAAGCTTTATGGTTCCGGTTGCTTACGTGGCGTTTTTTTACGAGCGCAGGCATCTTAGCCGCCTGACAATGCCAACAATTTCTATGACTTTTGTATATGGCGGACTGCTGGGTATCATTGCTGCCGCCCTTCTAGAGCCATTTTTTATCAGCCAGTTGAATCTTGGGGCAATTTTAAGAATAGGATTCATCGAAGAGTTTGCCAAAATCCTTGGAGTACTGGTAATTGCACGCAGCAGGCGGCATGACTCAGAAATGGACGGATTGATTTTGGGTGCGGCAGCAGGAATGGGATTTGCTGCTCTAGAAAGTAGCGGCTACGCCTTTACCATCTTCCTGAAAAGCCATGGGAGTGTTTCGATAGTAGTGGTAGTAACCTTGATCCGAGGCTTGCTTTCCCCATTGGGGCATGGTACCTGGACAGCAATTTTAGCCAGTGTGCTATTTCGTGAAAGCAGGAATGGCCACTTTCGCATTAACCTGCAAGTAATTGAGGCTTACCTGCTCGTTTCCATTCTACACGCTTTGTGGGATGGGATGGCCCTGGTTCTTACTACTGTCTTTAACCTGGGGTTAGGCGTGCTTATTAGCGATGGGGTAATCGGTATTGTTGGATTGGCAGTTTTATGGCTGCGCTGGCGAGAAGCGGTCAGGTTACAAACCGTTTTACCTCCAGAAACCGAAGATATATAACGCCTAAAAAGAGTTCTAGACATAACTTGAACCCTGGACCGAGTTTTTCCAAGAAATTTGATAAAAGGAAATAATAGATTTCAGGAAAAATCAGGAATTCTGAATCTAAAAAAGAGATTAAACGAAAAATAAAAGCTTAATTTGCAAGAATGAGAGCTTCTCCGCGTGAGAAGTTGATTTCCTTGATTGAACCTCCGACAGTCATTTTACCACCAAGAATTCCGGTAAGCTGGATTGAATCACCTTCAACCAGAATCTTTGCTACGGAGTCCATTATTCTCTCGCGATTATCTCCACGAAGTAAGAAAACGTTGATTTCACACATTTTTTCATCTCTCCTAATGATTTATTCTAAACTCTCCTAATGATTTATTCTAAATATTCAGTTTTTGTTCTTATTCAATATAAATTGTGTTATATGCTTAAAATATAGCGTTTTTTACTATGACTAAATTGCTTTTGCGCTATCTATAGCCAAAAGCTATAACAATAATCTCCTGTAACCCATGAAATTATAATAATAATAATAATAATAATAATAATAATAATAATAATCCTTATCTATAGCCCTAGCTCTTTGTGAGCCTTATCAATAAGAAGCTTCCGAAAATCTTTCCAATGAAAGTTCAGAGATAGTTCATCAGTTTTGCGACAGCTAAGCCCTGCTCAAGTCCAAGGTCTTCAGCCACACATTCACATTTTGTAAGTAGCATATATGCAATAGGCCCGAAATTATGTTCTGAGAGAGTCTCGTAATTGGCCATACCTTTGCTGATAATAAGGGTTGCATCCTTCATAGCTTTAAGCAGTTCAGCTGGAGCTTCCTCGGTCAGGACGCCTACAGCATTTGAGCCCGTAGTCAGGATACTGTCAACCTTTTTGTCGATTTCAAACTCTTCTATCTCTTCCAGAGTCACATCCGTGAGAATCGGCCCACCCCTGACTACAAGTGTAATCTTTCCACCGAGTTTTTTGATGACATCAAAAACAAACACATCAAAGAGAATTTCCCCGCAATTGTCGGCAATATAAACAACATCCTGCAGGAGCCCGAGCATTTTAGGAGTATCGTCCACATCAAGCCCGTGTTCAAAATATTCAAGAAAAGCAGCTTCGAACTTATCTTCACTGGCATCAAAACCCATAATTCCAAAATCAAAGTAATTTGCAACCACAGATGCCAGCACTGCCCGCCTGAAAAGTTCCCTGTCATCAGGCGAATTTTCATAAATTTTCTCTTTTGCCACAGGCAGGACTTTCAATGCAGCCTGGTTGATAAGCTTCTTTGTTACCTCATAAGGGTCATTGTCTTCCAGAACCTCATAGCATCTTCTGTGAACTTTGGTGGCAATAGAAGCGGATATCGCTTCAGGGTCATAATGTTTACTCATAACTTCAAGGCATTCTTGGATAGTCTTGCTTATAAGGTCCTCATCGTCAGTAGAAAGTTTAGACTGAAAGTGCACTCGTGAAAGCAGGCAATAGGTACAGCGTGGGTTCATTTTCATAGAAACATTTCCTGTTTTTTGATCCGGAAATAGGTTTTGCCAGAATGTTATAGATATTTGCGGCAAACGTGATAAGAGTTTACTCTTCCTGATAGAAAGGGTATTTAAAAAGGTAACTGAAACAGCAAGATAATTGAAAGATAACAGAAAGACATGAAATGAGGTAGCAAGATAAGACTGAAACAGCAAGACATAAAACTTCAGCCATATATGAGTAAAAAGATAAAACAGGATAGTTTTGTAGTAAACTTACCCTCTGAAGATAAATTCTTTATAGGTTAATGTAAAATAATTTACAATGATCTCGGCAGCCAGAGAATCCAAATTTTTACCAATTTTATTTCTTCTTGTTGTACTTTTTGTACTTTTTATTTTTCCAATACCTGCTTCTGCACTGACCGAAGTGGAGATAAATCCTATCAATACTCCCCAGGGCGCAGTCGTGCTGATTGTAGACGGGCTGAGCGCGCCTTTTATTTATCCTGAGCTTACGCCGTACTCACTTGACGGGGCAATCCTTAAAAAAGCTGAACTTGAAAATCTACCAAAAATAAGTAAAGAGAGTGCCAGGATTCTGGAACTCCGTGCCCCTCAAACCTTTACTGAAGGAGGACATTCAGTCCTTGTTACCGGGAATCCGGGTGCAAACAGTGAACTTGTAAGTTTCAAAGACGCAACCATTTTTGATATTCTACACAGGGAAGGCTATCTTTGTATTGGGGTTATGGAAAGAGGGGATTCCTGGTCAATCTGCGCCGAGCAGGATGTTATTCTCAGGGACAAAAATAACTCGATAAAGAATATTGAAATGGTGATTGAGCAACCTGACCCTTTCCCTGGCGTTCCTGAGGTGCCTGAAGGGCTTTTGAAGGTCCTGGAAAGGGCTGCTGCTAAAGCCCCCGGCTATGTCGCATCAAAAGAAACCCGGGAAAAACACAGTGGGTACAACAAGTGGGGAATCGATACTGCCTGTGATATCGTTGAGTTTATGTCCAGAAACAGTCCTGAGCAGAAATACCTGCTCACCATAAATGTAGGGGCTGTGGATATGAGCGGGCACTACAGGAATAACTATGGGTACATAGATTGTATCGAATGTCTTGATTATGAATTACCCCAGCTCTATGAGCTCTGTAAAAAGAATAACATTGCTTTTGTCCTGACAGCCGACCACGGGATGTGCTTTTCTAAAGCTGACTCCAAAGGAGGCCACCAATCCAAAAAGTTCTCTGTCACCGAAGAAACACAGCTTGTTCCTCTTATAGTACATGCTCAGGACGTTAAGAAAGAAATTCTCAGAGGAAAACACTGCCAGGAAGACTTCGCACCAACATTGCTTGGGATTCTTGATATTCCTGACAGGCCTAGGTTTGTAGAAGGAAAGCAAATCCTCCTGACACGTCATGTAAACCTGAAGGTAAAACTTCCGGAAGAAGGCTCTGTGGAACTCAGGAAAGACGGAAAGGTTATAGCCTCCCTGAATAACGATGATCAGTTCCTCTTCCTGGGGCTTGAGCCGGGAAGTACCTATACAGTAAGTGCTGCCCTTGACTCCGAAAACAGCCTTGAAAAACAGGAAAAAAAGCTCACTCTTGAGACCGACTCGGTAATGGAATTTATAGAAAAAGGACAAAGAATCAAAGAAAAAAGCGAAGAAAATGCAGAATCAGACAGAAGTTCTGAAAAAAGCTCTATTTCTGCGGTAAGTATTTTGAAAGGGAACTCAGGAGATTCTAATTCGGACCTAAAGCGTTTGACAGGGTATTTTGTAATTGGAGTAGTCAATCTAGCAGGGCTCTTGATTATTGCAAAGATCCTGAAAAACTGAAGAATTCAAGAAAAGGTATAAGAATCTAATGATCTAATTGAAGGATCTAATGATCTAATCGATCTAAGGAATAATGAGAATCTAACGGAAATAATGAATCCTAAAGGAAACAAAGAATTTAATGAGAAATAAAAAATCTAATGAAAATATTATAAATCATATACGTTTCCAAGAGCTTTTCTGAAAGTTATATCAACATCTTTTACATGGGCAAACATGGGTCCTTTCTTGAGTTCATTTATATAGAGCTCCACAGCTTCAGGTCTTCCTTCGGCAATGACAAAAACCCTTCCGTCCCTTAAATTTATGGGATTGGAATCTATACCCAGACGCTCGGCGGCATTTCTTGCAAATCTTCTAAAGCCTACTCCCTGCACCCTTCCTGATACAAGGATTCCCGCCCGCACAAATTCTCCAGAGGTCACAAGTGGCTATTTCGAATAGCCCTAATATATATTTATGGTCATTTTTGTTGATGAGGCTTGGTGGAAAGTGATTTTTCGGGATAAATAATGGACGACCCAAAATTTGCAATATAATAAACAAGATAAAAAACTTCGTATCAGGCAAGAATTACCTGATAACATTCAAAAAGCTGTCTTTACCCCACTCCATGATGCAATGCAGCTCATAAAATTAGTTCTTCCTTCCAACCTGTATTTTGCAAAAAAGTTGATTCCAACCTGTATTTTTGCAAAAGGTTGAGCATAAACCTTTTACGCATAATTGTCGCGTTTTTTATCAAACACAACCGTTGCACCGCAACCGTTGCGCCGGTTGATCACGCCTGATAGGGTTTGGGGATAAGGCATTCAAATCCAAACGTTACACCGTTTTCGGTCAAGCTTTTTTTGAAAAGGGTTGTGATCAAACCTTTTCTCAAAAGGTTTGCGGTTGACCACGCCGTTACTAGAAGTTTTTGATCAAACTTTTTTTGAAAAAGTTTGTGAGCAAGCGTTTTTTGAAAAAGTTTGCGGTTAAGTCATTTTTGAAAAAGGTTGGTTTTCGGGTTTAATAACGAATCGGATTAGAACCATACCTTGTACCAGTTGGCTTTTCCTCTTCTACTTTTATTTTATACGATGTAGTTGTACCAGTTGGTTTTTCCTCTTCTACTTCTGTTTTTTGCCAACCACATAAACAGTAACCTTCTTTGTAGTAATGCATAATGTGTTTTACAACGCAAGCAAATCCTATTAATGCGAAGATACAACCCAATATTTTCATAAATTTGCCCATAGTTATTCACTCCAAGCTATTATTGTACTTCATTGTTTATGAATATAAGCACAGAAATGAATATAAGCACAGGAAAAGCTGTTGATATACAGTAAACTAGTTACACAAACATGACTGATCGAATCTGATCGAATTTAAAAGGGGTAATGGAGCTGATTTGTCATAGGGTTAGCGTAGGAGAAAAAGAATTAACAAAAACATTCGTTGTTCAATATGATTTTTTTATTATACTACAAAAACTAGGTCCAGAAATTAATTCAAAATTTTGGCGAATCCGTCGCTGTTGCCACATTGTTTTTTTGTTTCTGAAAAAATGTGTTGGTCAGATATCAAACTTAACCTTTAATACCTCACACTGTGGCGGATTTTTAAGTTGTACGCCCTTCTGGGTTCCTGTTACTTCCAAGCTATCAAATTCATTTGAACCGCATAGTACGTCCTGATTCGGGTGTGTGCCAGGCGTGATATCACAGCTTAGAACAGTTTTTTTGCCAGCCGACACCACAATTGGGAGCCTTGGTGATGCAGGATGGTTTTTTGGAAGAACTATTAAAGGTGACCTGATTTCACGAATCATGAAGAGAATGCATTTAAGCCCTTTTTCAGTTTTCTCGTTCACCGAGAGCGCAGAAGCAACAATCAGGTCATGGGATTCAAGTCCAAGTACGATCTCTTCGTTTTCAGTTTCCAGAAAGAACTGTCCATGCGGGCCTACTTTCACAATAGCCACTGTTCCTGCAGTACCGCGCAGGAGGAGCATTTCACTTTCCTTTAGTGAAATTTCTTTAGAAGAAGTCGATTTTTCCATGTTAAAGTGTTAGATAAATATCTAAATTAAAGTGCTAAATAAATATCTAAAAATAAGTTGACTATTCAAGTTATTTATTCATACTTGATTATGATTCTGCTACATTCTTAGACTGACAGGAAGGACATGCCACATTTTTGCCAATGCCTTTGAATTTATTTTTACAATCCTTGCATACATAATCTTTGACCGGTAATTTCCCATCCAAATCGAGATCAAACGCGTCTCCAACACTACACATCATTATCACCTCATGATTTCATTAAGGGGCTTGCTAAAATTATATAACCCACATATTACTACTCATACTTCTCTAATTAATACCTTTGCATGCCTACTGTTCCCAGGTGATTTTAATCCTAATTTTGCCTTCATTGATATCATTTACATTTAAAAGATAAATTCGGTTCAACGTAATATGTAGATCAAGACGGGAATTAAGACAGGAAAACTATATCTCAGGAAAAATGAAAAAATAGGTCACTATATTCTAGTCATTACTTCTATACTCAGCTATGGAATATTAGTCACTGAACACAGTTAATTGACTTTTCAAAAGAAGAAGCACATAAATTTGGAGTTTTATGACAGGGACCAAATCATTGGGGCTATATGCTGCGACTTCAATAGGCATTGGGGGTATGATTGGAGCTGGAATTTTTTCTATTTTCGGGACAGCTGTAAAGATTTCAGGAAATGCAGTATACATCCCTTTCATCATTGCAGGGGTGGTTGCACTTTTAAATGGCTACTCCTATGCAAAACTTGGGGTCAGGTATCAATCGGCTGGTGGGCCTGTAGAATTTCTTCTAAAGGGTTTCGGAGATGGGATTCTTAGCGGCGGGCTTAACCTTCTACTCTGGATAAGCTATATCTTTGCACTTGCTCTTTATTCAAAAGGGTTCTCTTCTTACGCAGTTACCTTCATGTCTCCTGACTCAGCTTTGGTGTGGGAAAAAATCTTTGCAACTTCAATTATCCTGGTTTTTACGGCAATTAATTTCATAGGAGCAAAAGCCGTAGGAAAATCAGAATTATTTATAGTTTCCATAAAGTTCGGCATACTGGTGCTTTTTGCGGCTGCAGGTATTGCTTACATGGATATTGGAAACTTCTCGATTTTTTTATGGCCAGATTCTAAAAGTATTCTCTTTGGAGCAGGAGTGGTATTTCTTGCATATCAAGGGTTTGGATTAATAACCAATGCAGCAGAAGATATCACTAATCCAGAAACCACACTTCCAAGAGCAATTTATCTTAGTATTATTCTTGTCATTATTATCTACGTGTCAGTAAGTCTTGCAGTAATAGGAAACCTCTCAACCTTTGAGATAGAAAAGTCAAAAGACTATGCTCTTGCAGCTGCAGCAAAACCTTTTCTAGGGGTTATAGGTTTCAAAATTATGGCTCTGGCTGCTCTAATTTCAACTTCTTCTGCGATAAATGCTTCCCTTTACGGTGGGGCAAACATAAGTTATTTGCTCGCAAAAGAAGGACGTTTGCCCTTCTTTTTTGAGAGGAAAATCTGGAAAAGGGGAACAGAAGGACTTTTTATTACTTCAGGCCTTGTAATACTGCTGGCTAATTTCCTTCCTCTGGATGGAATAGGTATGCTCGCAAGCACCTCCCTGCTTATAATTTACATAGCTGTTAATGTTTCTCACCTACGTCTCTTGGAAGAAACGGGAGCAAAACGCTGGATAATTCAAATTTCACTTCTTAGCAACCTAGTTTTCTTCGGAGTGTTAATTTATTATGAATTTATGAGTTCGAAACTAACTATGGAACTGCTCTTAATTACAGTGTTCTTTTGTTTTTCTGTTGAATTGGTTTACAGGAAATTTTCAGGAAGGAAAATAAAAGAAAGGACTGACTAATTAAATAGAATTATTTAAAAAAATATTATATTAGATAATGTAGTTAATTATGAGCTAATATAATTGATTACAAGATAATCTAATTAATTATAATCTAGTCTAATTAATTACAATATAGTCTAATTAATTACAATATAGTCTAATTAATTACAATATAGTCTAATTAATTATAATACAATCTAATTAGTCTCAAAACAGTCTGACTGATTATGAGATAGTCTAGCTAATGATTTGTCATTCGTCAGCTACAGTGCATGTTTCAACTGATGGATAAACGCTGTATTTATAATCCTGTGTGAAGGATTTTGTTATTAGATATTTCTTATGGGAGTTTTCCTTTTGTTATCTTGTTTTTAACTAGGTATAATAGCTGAGAGAATAGATTTCTATCGAACTAGCTCAAAACTTGATTTTTAAGATTTCTTCAGTTTCTAATACTAATAAAAAATTAAATCGAAAAAAGATCATCTGCTAACAAACGTTTTAGTTGAATTCTTTTTTATATAATAGATCACATAATACTGAGTGGTGGGTGGGCAATTAGGTAGGAAGGTAGCAGCTACCTGAGTCCAGAGAGGTGAACTGGTCAAAAGAAAAACCACAAGAGGTTGAAGAGTTTATGATCTGCAGGAGTATTGTTTTTCCTGCGAAAAAAGAACATCTTGTTAAGTTAAGTGTGCTAGGAGTAATGACACTAGCTATGAAGTTATAGAGGACATTGATGATCCTAGGAAATGAGACATATAAAATCTGAGGATATCTTCAACAAATATGAAGGAGACTAAACTAAAGGAGACTAAACTGGGAGTAAAGGGGGAAAATAATATGAAAACTGGGAGTAAAGGGGGAAGGGTTGCAGAAATCCCTCCAATGGAAATACAGAACTTCTTAAAAAATGTAAACTTTCCAATAAAGAAGGATGACCTTATTAAGCAAGCAAGGAATACTGGTGCAATCGCGGATGCACTGATGGAAAATCTTGGCATGCTTCCGGACAAGGAATACGCCAATGCTGATGAAATAATCAAGGAACTTGAAAGAGTATAAATTTATTTTAAAGAAAATCAACCGTCAAATGGGGGACAAATATTAAGCCAGATCCTGCCCGACTTCGAGATTACAGGGAGCAATAAAGTTATAGAAAGTGTTAGAGTCTCCCGTTTGACGTAAAGATCAGGAGACTAATAAATCTCCTGAATTCTCAAAAGCAAATTATCTAGTAAACAATCATTATTCATTTTATACTTAACTCAATATCATATCTTAACTCAGATGTATATAAATGCACGGACCTACCAAGTAAATTGAACTGAGGATGTGTACCCAGCGGGAAAGATGACAGTCGCTTGAATCTAGGGAGGTGAGCTTATTAAAAGAGGTCCACGAGAGGTTAAAGAGTTTATAAGCGGTAGGGGTATTGGTTATCCTGCAAACAGGAAAGATATTATCAGGTTTGCTGAAGGAAAGCAGGTAGAAAGTGGTGTTCTGGATCTTCTAAAGGGAATCCCTGAAATCGAGTATAATACTCCTGATGACGTTACCAGAGAGATCGAACGTCTGGAAAACGAACGCGTAAAACCGCCAAAACCAAAAGAGTAATGATTTATAGGATATTTTATTCAGCTGATACATTATTCATTCCTCTTTGTTCATTCATCCTTCATTCACTCTTTGTTCATTCATCCTGAAGCACGAGTACGACAATATAACCTTTTGAGTTAGGATTTTGCCCATGTCCCGTAAGCACCAGCAGCAACCAGCAGCATACCTTTTAATTATAATTTTATTTAAATTCAAATTTTGACTTAATTATGAATATTATAATCCTACTGTAATAATAAATTTAACTCAAACTGAATAAAATATTAATTTATAGATATTAATAAATACAGAGAATTTAACTACTTAACCTCAAAATAACCTTCTATGTTGAATATTAATATTAAAATAATTTTGCCAACAATTCAAATTTTATATAGTAACTTAGTAAAATATATAAACAAGTTACTAAATAATGTCAATTGATGAAACGAAAAACAATTTTCTTTGTATTAGCTTTATTGATTTTGATGCCATTTACTGCAATGGCAAGTGCTCCGCAGGTATCTTGTAAAGCAGGTACATGTAATAATTTAAAAATTACCAAGCTTACAGTAAACCCTTCAAGCAAAACAGTACCTGCTAAAATCGGGTTTACTGGTCATATATCAGGTCCTGTTAAACTTGTCCAGTACACAGTAATAGATTCCAAAACTGGAAAAGTAGCTGGTTCCTCTAGATCCTATTGTTCTAGGTGCACAAAAACAGGGATATGTAGCTGTTCGTGCGTTATATCAACACCAGGAACCTATGATGTAAAAGTGACTGCATACGGCTCTGGAAATTGCTGTGTTAATTTTGTTAAAAAGACGGCTTTTACGTTAGCACCTTCAAAATCATCTGCAAAAGAGTCTGTAAAAGAACCTCCAAAATCACCTTCAAAACCATCTGCAAACCTCGTCCCAGGTTTTAAATCCACAGTTTCCGGGAAGAAAGTTACCTTTAAAGATACATCATCAGGAGCTAAACCTGTAAAATGGTACTGGGATTTCGGTGATGGTTACCGGTCAACTGCACAGAATCCTACCCATATATATAAAAAAGCAGGGACTTATAAAGTTTGTTTGAATGTATATAATTCTGGAAGTAGTTGCTATAAATCTGTTTGCAATAAAATAATTATTAGATAATAAAGGGAAATTTCCCTTTTACATTTTAAAACTGATATTTCCAGATTCCCTTTTTACTATTTTCAGCTCATTAAAGAATGGATATTAAACCTCTGTCTTTTTTATTAATATGATCGCTCCGGGAAAAACATTTATCTGTCCTTATCTATAAACCTCAGTGATCTAAGATACCAGGCTCAGGCTTAAGTCAAGATATCCGAAGAAGGTCTGTCAAAGCAGTATTTTGGATCAGGTGTCGGAAGTTTGCAACAAACCTGTTATAACTATAGTAAATGTTATAATCTGTGGATACACTTTAAATTTATGCCAATATTCTGGAACTTTATAATTACTTGTCCAGAGTTACGATATCCGGAGATAATTAAAATTTTTAATGATTTAAACTATATCTCGAGTTGGGTAGAAGAGAATTAAAAAGGATATGATATAAATGGTTAAAGCAAAAATCGCAGTAAATGGTTACGGAACCATAGGAAAAAGAGTTGCAGATGCCATACAGGCTCAGGATGATATGGAAGTTATTGGAGTTTCCAAAACAAGGCCGAACTATGAAGCTGCAGTAGCCCACCAGCTGGGATATGACATATATGCCCCAGCCGCAAATCTCGGAGCTTTTGAGAAAGCAGGAATACCAGCAGTCGGAACTATTGAAGAAATGGTAGAAAAGGCTGATCTTGTTGTGGACTGTACTCCAGGAGGAGTTGGAGAATCAAATAAGTCTGTGTATGAAAAAGCCGGAGTAAAGGCAATCTGGCAGGGCGGCGAAAGCCATTCCCTTGCAGGTTTCTCGTTTAATGCGGCTTGTAATTACGAGCAGGCTCTGGGTCGTGATCTGGTAAGGGTTGTCTCCTGTAACACCACAGCGCTTTGCAGAGTTATCTCCCCGATAGACAAAGAATTAGGTGTGAAAAATGTCAGGGTGGTTCTTGTAAGGAGAGCTGCAGACCCTAACGATGCAAAGAAAGGGCCAATTAATGCGATCGTACCCGATCCTATCAAGCTTCCATCTCACCATGGACCGGATGTGAAAAGTGTACTTCCCCAGATCAATATTACAAGTGCAGCCCTGAAAATCCCAACAACTCTAATGCACGTACATACCGTAAATATGGAAATCAATACTGATTGTACTGCAGAAGACGTTAAGAATATCCTTGATTCTCAGTCGAGAATTTTCTTCGTTGGACAGGGCATATCGTCAACAGCCGAAATCATGGAATTTGCTCGGGATATAGGTCGCCCCAGAAATGATATGTGGGAGAACTGTATCTGGCCTGAGTCCATAACTGTACACGAAAAAGAACTCTATTTCTTCCAGGCTGTCCATCAGGAATCGATTGTAGTTCCAGAAAACATTGATGCCATAAGAGCCATGATGGAACTTGAAAGCGACGCTGCCAAGTCAATTGAAAAGACAAATAAAGCTATAGGGCTATAAGCTCATAAGGAATCTGAAGCCTTCAGGACTCCGGGATTTAATATGAATGTCCGGAGTCCGATCTTTGAATCTGGATGCTTTAATCAGAAAATTCCACCACTTCATATCAAAGGATTCCTATACATTTATGCTGGAAACCAGGAATTCTGGATTCCGAATTCTCAAGTAGTTACTAAGTTCAGAATTCTAAACCATGAAAGACCAGAAATTCTCAACTCTTAAATCCTATATTTTGATAACAGATTCTAGTTTAATCTAATTGAACTGACCCAGATATTAATATTAATATTAATATGAATATGAATATGAATATGAATATGAATATGAATATGAATATGAATATGAATATGA
>ENA-UOOM01000023-UOOM01000023.1-fermentation-metagenome-genome-assembly--contig:-NODE-23-length-226858-cov-7.487013_pt1 | contig 226858 bp, 202 predicted proteins | sample MGYA00245781_ERZ724031 | MGnify/ENA primary metagenome ERZ724031 (study PRJEB28704, sample SAMN03018317) | fermentation metagenome | biome: anthropogenic terrestrial biome; feature: soil...
GTTTCAATTCCTCATAGGTACGCTAAAAACGAAAAGAGACATACGCCTATAAGCTGCCGGTGGGCAGTTTCAATTCCTCATAGGTACGCTAAAAACGCCATCTTCTCTTTTCGTCCTATCGCTCCAGTAGAGTTTCAATTCCTCATAGGTACGCTAAAAACGATTTATGTAAGTATGGTTTGCATTTTCGGATTGCGTTTCAATTCCTCATAGGTACGCTAAAAACGCCCTCTGTGCCCCTCGAAATAGCACAGAAGAACCACGTTTCAATTCCTCATAGGTACGCTAAAAACGAATATTACCTTTCCTTTGCTCCCTCCGCTTTTGCGTTTCAATTCCTCATAGGTACGCTAAAAACATCATACCCCCGGAGACCGCACTCGAAGAATGTGTGTTTCAATTCCTCATAGGTACGCTAAAAACTTGTGGGAGCCACTTAACCCCGGTTTTGTGGTTACGTTTCAATTCCTCATAGGTACGCTAAAAACATCGCGGCAAGCCCCACCAGCCCGAAACCAATCTGAGTTTCAATTCCTCATAGGTACGCTAAAAACGGTCAATAGTGTTATCCTCCATGCCGTATATTTGCAGTTTCAATTCCTCATAGGTACGCTAAAAACGGATTCGCTGCAACTCAATCCAGCAATTTACCAGCAGTTTCAATTCCTCATAGGTACGCTAAAAACGTGCTGCAGACGGTAGAGCGGACCGCACTTAATGGGTTTCAATTCCTCATAGGTACGCTAAAAACTGCCTGGAGCTGTTAATCTGGCATTGAGTGCAGTTGGGTTTCAATTCCTCATAGGTACGCTAAAAACCAAAAACCCATCCCGCAGATCTACAACCCTGTAGCCGAGTTTCAATTCCTCATAGGTACGCTAAAAACCAATTTGAGCATATCTGGTGTGGACGTAACAATCGAGTTTCAATTCCTCATAGGTACGCTAAAAACTCAGCCTACAGCCAGAGTCGAGCACATCCACACCCAGTTTCAATTCCTCATAGGTACGCTAAAAACATTTATTACGGACTGCATAGAAGAATTCGGCTTATTGTTTCAATTCCTCATAGGTACGCTAAAAACCCGGCGAGTCGCTCGATCATCTCCACCCGCTCCATGAGTTTCAATTCCTCATAGGTACGCTAAAAACCCGAGTAACTAACTTGATATCCTGCCTGTTCTCCTGTTTCAATTCCTCATAGGTACGCTAAAAACTCCACCCAACTGGCTCCGGTGGCATATCTCAGTTCGGTTTCAATTCCTCATAGGTACGCTAAAAACAGGGGTGGTGCACCAGGTGCACTAGTATAAACCACTGTTTCAATTCCTCATAGGTACGCTAAAAACTTGTTAGCCGCAATGATTACGCTGTTTGGCCTACGTTTCAATTCCTCATAGGTACGCTAAAAACTAATTTAAGCATTCATCGAGAGGAGTAAATGTAAATGTTTCAATTCCTCATAGGTACGCTAAAAACAGATTTAGCAATGTCCTCTTTCATACTTTTAAGTATGTTTCAATTCCTCATAGGTACGCTAAAAACGGATGAAGACAGCGACATTTTTGAATGGCATCCTGAGTTTCAATTCCTCATAGGTACGCTAAAAACTATGAGTCATTATAAGTTAGTTTTGCTCCGGCTTTGTGTTTCAATTCCTCATAGGTACGCTAAAAACAGAGGAACACGCAACCTATACAAAGGGGCAGTCGAAGTTTCAATTCCTCATAGGTACGCTAAAAACGAGCAATTCTTGGTGATTGTAATTATCTTTTGCTTTGTTTCAATTCCTCATAGGTACGCTAAAAACCCGTGCCAACCATTGCTCTTAGGTCTACATACCGAGGTTTCAATTCCTCATAGGTACGCTAAAAACTACCGGCAGGTTGCGTTTAAAACCAAAGAATACATGTTTCAATTCCTCATAGGTACGCTAAAAACATTCCCAGTAGATGCATATATAGTTGCAGCTGTTTTGTTTCAATTCCTCATAGGTACGCTAAAAACATTTTTAGCCATTTTAATTTCCTCACTTTCGTTAATGTTTCAATTCCTCATAGGTACGCTAAAAACTTGTTGGAGCGTGCTCATCAATTAAGTCCTCTATTATTGTTTCAATTCCTCATAGGTACGCTAAAAACGAGAGAAAGGAAAACGAGTCGTGAACATTGTACCTGGTTTCAATTCCTCATAGGTACGCTAAAAACTAATGAGCAGCACCAACAAGGTCCCTAGTAGCAATAGTTTCAATTCCTCATAGGTACGCTAAAAACAAGCCCATCAAATAGGCATTCCTTCTGCCATTAGTATAGTTTCAATTCCTCATAGGTACGCTAAAAACGTCATTTATCGCTCAAGGGAGGGCGGTGGTAGATGAGTTTCAATTCCTCATAGGTACGCTAAAAACCATCAGCCCTTTTTCCTAACAAACTATCTATTGGCGTTTCAATTCCTCATAGGTACGCTAAAAACATGAAGAATAAACCAAAACCAGAGCGCCGATTAATGTTTCAATTCCTCATAGGTACGCTAAAAACACAAAGGTGCCCACACTGTCTCTGTTACTTTATAGTGTTTCAATTCCTCATAGGTACGCTAAAAACCAGCTGTATATGTGCGGATGCCGCAGAGCACGTAGTTTCAATTCCTCATAGGTACGCTAAAAACAGAAGCCGCCGAGGTAAAGGAAGGGAGGTCTAATCAAGTTTCAATTCCTCATAGGTACGCTAAAAACATGTAAAGTTAGCACTTCTCTGCTGGCTGAAACCGGTTTCAATTCCTCATAGGTACGCTAAAAACTCAAAGGCCGGAGCACGGCGTATCGGTTATGGCCGTGTTTCAATTCCTCATAGGTACGCTAAAAACGCAACTGCTGCACCTTCCTGATATTTAGCCCGCTATGTTTCAATTCCTCATAGGTACGCTAAAAACCAGGTGATATGCAAGCCAGCAAGCTCATACTAGAGAGTTTCAATTCCTCATAGGTACGCTAAAAACCCCCTTTTGCCAAGCTGTCCACCTCCTCTATGCATAGTTTCAATTCCTCATAGGTACGCTAAAAACGTCAGGCAAATTTCCAGGCGATTGGCAACCCATACATGTTTCAATTCCTCATAGGTACGCTAAAAACCAGCGGTAAGTCGTTTCACAGCATTAGCTTAATATGTTTCAATTCCTCATAGGTACGCTAAAAACGCTTTATAAAGTAACTTGTACAAAGGGTTTTTTAGCGTTTCAATTCCTCATAGGTACGCTAAAAACGCAAGTGGTGCATGGGGCGGGGAGGGTGGTTCCCGGTTTCAATTCCTCATAGGTACGCTAAAAACTCGCCTCCCTACTGAGCAAACAAAAAGCCCCATTGCGTTTCAATTCCTCATAGGTACGCTAAAAACCCAGCAGCGGGAACGATCCCTTATAGTAAAATGCACGTTTCAATTCCTCATAGGTACGCTAAAAACGACCCGGAGGCGAATTGATGGGGCGTTTAATCCACAGTTTCAATTCCTCATAGGTACGCTAAAAACTTCCTGGCAGCTTATAAAGGGGAGTTTGGACGAATGTTTCAATTCCTCATAGGTACGCTAAAAACCCTCACGACCTAAGTTAAGGCTGTAGTATTGGTCTAAGTTTCAATTCCTCATAGGTACGCTAAAAACCCCCCCACCCGGTGTGGGTGGTCCCCTGTTGTCGGGGTTTCAATTCCTCATAGGTACGCTAAAAACCCGCAAACCTACCTGGTGGTGCATTTTGATCTCGCGTTTCAATTCCTCATAGGTACGCTAAAAACCCGGTTTACAGGGGTAAAATTCGCCCTTTACGCCTTGTTTCAATTCCTCATAGGTACGCTAAAAACGCAATTGAACACTACGCCTATACGGACTTAAAATGTCGTTTCAATTCCTCATAGGTACGCTAAAAACAGGCAAACGCTGCCGGAACTGAAAGCCACTACTCTGAGTTTCAATTCCTCATAGGTACGCTAAAAACCATTAAGCAGGACATGCAGGACGCCACCGGAGCTCAGTTTCAATTCCTCATAGGTACGCTAAAAACTGGTTCAGGATCGGCAGGCAGGCCCAGATGTCGGGTTTCAATTCCTCATAGGTACGCTAAAAACGTGGCAGCAGGCTGGCCCGCGACCGCAGCCCTGACCAGTTTCAATTCCTCATAGGTACGCTAAAAACGCTACCAAACAACTACTATTTGTTGTCCCTACTGTGTTTCAATTCCTCATAGGTACGCTAAAAACTGTGATACTGACAGCGTATTTCTGGAGGGCGGCTGTTTCAATTCCTCATAGGTACGCTAAAAACGATCGGGGACCTGTCCGAAGCCCTGGAGCGGCTCAGTTTCAATTCCTCATAGGTACGCTAAAAACCAAATTAGCTTAACCTCTATTATTTTAGTAAAGGAGGTTTCAATTCCTCATAGGTACGCTAAAAACACTCCCCCATGTCACGCATAGGAAATATAATAGGATAGTTTCAATTCCTCATAGGTACGCTAAAAACGCTCCATGCGGTTGTTTGTTGTATCAGCCTCATAACCGTTTCAATTCCTCATAGGTACGCTAAAAACGCGTCATATCACCCATGTCTTTTATCCCTCTAGGATACGTTTCAATTCCTCATAGGTACGCTAAAAACAAACGTAGCAAAGGATTTGAACATGGAAACGGGCAGTTTCAATTCCTCATAGGTACGCTAAAAACTATCCATCGGGGTGTCTGTTCTTGCAGCTAGCAATGTTTCAATTCCTCATAGGTACGCTAAAAACGAGCTACAAATGGACAAATAGGAAATTACATACTTTCGTTTCAATTCCTCATAGGTACGCTAAAAACCCGGTATATTGATATAACGCCTCTCGCTCTTCTTTGTTTCAATTCCTCATAGGTACGCTAAAAACGGTTACAAAAAAACGAATATAAAATATTGAGTTTTTCGTTTCAATTCCTCATAGGTACGCTAAAAACGCGCCATTAGGACAAATAGAGGCTCACAAATTTTAGTTTCAATTCCTCATAGGTACGCTAAAAACCAGCATATTTATACGATTATAGCCCGGACACTGTAGTTTCAATTCCTCATAGGTACGCTAAAAACTTCAGCAAGAGCCATCAACCTTACATTTGTTTTTTCTGTTTCAATTCCTCATAGGTACGCTAAAAACTGGAATCACTCTAGAAGAGATGGCGCAGCGTAACATGTTTCAATTCCTCATAGGTACGCTAAAAACGAGGCGCATTCGAGCCAGCTGCACACCTGCCCCCTGGAGTTTCAATTCCTCATAGGTACGCTAAAAACGATGAGAGCCGAGGCTATGCAGCAGATGCTGGACAGGTTTCAATTCCTCATAGGTACGCTAAAAACGTTTTAGGCGATACTTTCTTTTTCGCTTCCTTCCGGAGTTTCAATTCCTCATAGGTACGCTAAAAACTTTTAGATGGTTTGTAAACGATAAGGCCCAATTGGAGTTTCAATTCCTCATAGGTACGCTAAAAACGGGGTTAACACCAAGTCGGTGGCATCACCCATGGTAAGTTTCAATTCCTCATAGGTACGCTAAAAACATGGCTTCGGCCGCTCCGGCGTTGCCTGAAATAGCGTTTCAATTCCTCATAGGTACGCTAAAAACTCTCTGGTTCAGCCTTCATCCTAACCCGGTTCCACAGTTTCAATTCCTCATAGGTACGCTAAAAACCTTTATCAACGAAGAATATAATTGCAGCAGATGTAACAGTTTCAATTCCTCATAGGTACGCTAAAAACGGGTGCAAGGAATAGAAATAGAGTTAGAGGACCGCAGTTTCAATTCCTCATAGGTACGCTAAAAACTTCAAAAGTTGTCTGATATATTTTCAAATCTTTTCCAGTTTCAATTCCTCATAGGTACGCTAAAAACCCTTTATTTAGCTCATCCATGATAGCTGACTTTAAGTTTCAATTCCTCATAGGTACGCTAAAAACTAACCAGAAATGTGATATTTTTTTCTTTGTGACGGAAGTTTCAATTCCTCATAGGTACGCTAAAAACCCCCCGTTTGACGGCGAATATATTCGAATCGGGTACCTAACCTATTCTTCTAATTTAACTATATTCTTTTTTGAGATGTTGGAAATATCGGGATTTCTGTTGTCGTCGCCACCCGGGGTTTTAAACGCTATTGCCGATCGACGACAAAAAATGTTATCTATAGGAAGGTGTTCTCTCCGCCTTTCTTAAGTCCCATCAACTCCCGTTCTGAATATTTAGTGGTTCGAAAAGTATAGAACATGACAGAATCATATTCCTCATCAATGATTTTAGACAATTCAAGCTTCAATTTTTTAAAGCTGCTTTCGTTTATTTCACCCTCCAGCACCGAATTTTGGACCCAGTAGAGATACTTTCTCGATGTCTTAAGGACTTTACCCACCCGTTTCTGGGCCACATCATATACTTCTATTACAAACATCCTTCAGCCCCCTTACCAACGGGATACATATGGGCTATATTCCCGTTCTCCGATCAAATGCTTTTCCAGCTTGTACAATTCCATCCGAATTAAACGGCGATAAGATACCTCCCGGCCTAAATCCCGATGCTTGATAGTCGTCCTGAGCCTTTCCTCCCAACCCTCCACAAATATTCTTCTACCTTTCTCATTTAACAGAATCCCGTTGGTCTTGTTATCAAAATGGGAAGCTTTCAGCATGTTTCTGGCCAGTAGGCTGAATATATGCCGGTCCACCAGTATCGGTTTAAATATCTCCGCCACATCAAGATTGAGAGTGAATCTACGGAAATTGGTAGTATGTAAATAGCCTATTCTGGGATCAAGATGGGTCTTGTAGATTTCACTGAGAACAGCAATATAAGCCAGAGTGTTGCCAAAACTGATCAGAGCGTTGATCCGATCCTGCGGGGGACGCCGGTTGCGGCCGTGAAAGACGAAATCCTCTTTGTCGATTATGCTGTTGAAGGTAGCATAATAGTTATCCCGAATATTGCCTTCTATAGCCATAAGTTCATCCGGTTTGAAACATCCGTCAATTCGGCATACCAGAGACTGAATCTGCTCCAGCTCCGTTTCCAGGTGCTTTCCCCGGTTTTGATAATAGCGAACCACATTAATAATGTTGGCTGCCGCTCCCTGGATAAAAAGCCGGGCCAAATTCATTCTTTTATTATCATCCAAATAATGTTCGGCTTGCCTGAGAATCATGAATCCGGAATTCAAATGTTCGCGAGGGTAGTAGGAACCGACATAATACCCGTAATTATTGAGAAAATGAAGAATGATCTCCTTACTGGTTAGAAACTCAAGAAATCGTTTATTAAGAGAGACTTCTCCGAATACCACGATTTCCTTAACATCTTCGACCGGTATATATTTTTTGCCTTCTTCACTTTCAAAATGCAAGGTATTATCCTTGCGTTTGAACTCCCCGTCATTCAGTACATAAATTGTCTTCTTCACAAGGCTCCCCCTCTCAGGCCCAGCAAAACTCACTATATGCGCAATTGCGGCAATACTTGATTTTTACAGCTTGCGGCGGAAGCTGGCCCTCCACTATATGTTCAATATCCGTCATGGCCGCCCGAATTTCCTCTTCGCTGCCGGCATCCAAAACCACCGCAATTTTTTCCTTTTCCTCCGGGATGAGCAATTCTCCGCGGGCATTAACTCCCATCTCTTTCAATTGCAGCAGGTAAAACAGCAATTGTTTTTCTGCACTCTCTAAAAAGCGTGAAGACTTTTTTACTTCACCAACCACTAGTTCTCCATTTTCTATCTTTATAAGATCAATTTTACTTCCGCCGATGTCAACTTCCTTATTGTTTCTTTTATAAGTAAATTCAGCAATTATCTTTCCAATTTGCAAGTTTTCATTATCCTGGTCTCCTGATAAATTTCGGGATGTCAACCAAACCTCCCGTTTACATATATAATACTGTTGAATAAGCGTCCCATTAACCTGAAAATCCATAATCTTTTCTCTTTCCAAGTATTAAAATATATAAGCTCTTCCAGATTCATCAATAAAACCGGTTGCGCGATTATAATAATCGTCAATTTGAGCAGGAGGAATCCAGAATAGATTTGATCTTGCCCCGTTTCGCACTGATAATTCAACCGGACGATTCTTTACGGCTCTGGACGTTCTGACTTGAATAATGTATTTGTTCATCATTGCCTGGACAATCCGCAATAAGGTTTTTCGTTCAAAAACATTCAATTTCTTGGGTAATTTATTGAGTAGGGAATCATCAATTACCCCAACAAAAACTCCCAGATTAAGGTTTTCTTTTTCGCTTAATATTTCTTCATAAGCATCTGCAATAGAACTGGCCTTTGAGTCATATTCAACAAATACATCAATAATATCTCCCGCATTGTCAATTAGTTTAAACTGATCGATTTCCTCAAAATCCAATTTCATTATTCCCTTACTCCATATATTTTTTGACTCAGTGGATAGGGGTCTATTCAAGGTTAGTGAAAAATATTGGTTGATGAGTTGTTGATATTCAGGTTCTGTTATTTCTGTATAAGCGGCCAGCAACTCTCGAGTATCAACCAGATTATGCAGACTATATACATAGGAATTGTCTGATTCTATTTGTACGATATAAATTGGGGAGAAATCTTGCTTTAAGCCAGAACGGTTTATTCGGCCGGCAGTTTGCACCAATGCTGCCAGGGGGGCAATATCCCGAAAACCCATGTCGAAATCCAGATCGACACCGGCTTCAATCGTCTGAGTCGATACCATAACCACCGGTCTACTCTCGGCTAATAGCTGGGCGGCATTTTTTATTACCTCTTCTCTTTGAGCGGGAATTATGTTGGTTGACAGGTATAGGATTTCTGCATCAGGGAACTTTGGGGCTAATTCTTGCTTTATTTTGGTATAAACATCTATACTTCTTTTTATAGTGTTTACAACAATCAAGGCTGAACCTCTACCCTGCCATTTGTTGCTAAAGAATTCCACAAATTCTTGGGTGTTCATTGTTTTTTTCAGTTGCGGAACAAATTTAGTTCTTTTTAAGTTCTGGAAGTATTGCTGGTTGTCCGGCAATAATTCGATGCCGGACGATAATTCGTCCGGTGTAAGAATTTTATTGGCTGATTCCAGCAAACGGGGCTGGGTAGCTGTCATCAGGATAAAATAGGTTCCGTAATACTCCGCAATTTTAGTGATCACGGCTCCCAGCAAAGGCATATACGCTTCCGGCAAAGCCTGGACTTCGTCCAAGATGACAATGCTTCCCGCCAATTTATTGATCTTTTTCAGCGCCCGGTTTCTACTGCTTAAAATAGAGTGGAAAAGTTGAACAAAAGTAGTTAAAATAATGTCGCCTTCCCATGATTCCATTTCCAGCAATTTTTTATCAATAGATATTTCTTCTCGGTTATCGTCTGCCAGACTAATATCAGCCAGGCGATGGTGAGCAATAAGCGTAACCTTGTCCGCTGCAATCTCTTCATATACCTGACGGGTTTGTTCAATGATATTTATAAATGGTATTGCGGTAATTATTCTTGGGGTATAGCCTTTTAGCATGTGCAACTTTTGCTGCAAGCGGAGTGCGCATTCCAGAGAAGCCACGGTTTTTCCTATCCCGGTAGGTGCAGTAAGGGTAAAAATATGCTGTCTCATTATTTGTTCATCGCTTAAGCCTTCTACTACATCCATAATTCTGTTCCTGGCTGCCTGGCGTTTTTGTACGAAAGCAGTTTTTTCTATATTCTTTTCTTTCAGATATTTTACAATCTCATCCGGGTGCAAGCAGTTTACGGGCTGGGTCGACAATTGAGCGGAATCCAGTTTATCAGCATCAACCAGTATGGAGAAGAGGTATATCAGCAGGAAATACCATTTGGCGTCAGCTAATCTTGTGGTTATATAGGTGTGCATAAGATGGAGTTTGGATGAATCCATCCAACTGGATACATCGCAAAACTTCCGAAATTTTTCCTGACTCATGGTTTCGTCCAGTTCGCAGTCCATTAAAAGTTCCCCAGCTTTTCCGCTCAGGTTTTCTCCTTGTATTTGCATCTCTTTATACATTTTCGGCATTTGCGCATCGCTGAACAACCGTTTAAAGCCTAAACTGCCATGATGAAGGCGAACGCATACATAAGCGAAAAACGCCAATACATTATCATTCTTTTTAAAATCGCTGATTTCCATGCTTTCTCGCAGGAAGCGATAAAGCAATAAGGCGGAAATATGGGCATGATTTTTAAAATCCGAATCTTTTCCGTTTTGAAGATAATCTTGAAAATAATCGGTATATTTGCCCAGGTCATGGAAATATTTCATCCAATAGCACACTTCCTGCAGCTTTTCCTGCGCAAACGGCTCGAATTTAACCTTATTGCCAGAATTGCATTCAGGATTGCCGGCAACACTGCGCAAATGATCCCGCAATAACTGTACTGTTCCTTTATCTTTATCCAAGCGGGCATAATACATCTCATAACCACCCCCCGGCAAGTCCGGCACCGGAGCTGTTTCCCTGTCCCGGTTCCCCGTTTCTATTCCATCCAACTTATGCACTGCCGGTTGTCAAGCCTCACATATCTCGTTACTTCAGCCGGTATAGGATTTCCGTTCATATCGAATATCATATTCTTTAAACTATGCGCAGTAATGCTCCTGTTCTGATCGAATTCCAGCGGCAGTTCCTCCCGCACCAGACGATATTCATTGTTAACCATGTCCTTTAGACCTATATTAACAAGATTTTCCCGGGGTATGACGGAATGAATCACTTCATGATATTTCCCGTCTGCGTAGTCTTCGCCCTTTAACACTCCGGCATATTCAATCCACCCCAAATTATAGGCTGTTCCCAAAGCCAGAGCGATACCCCGGCTGCCATAAGTAGGGCCTTTTTGGTCCAGCAGATTCTCCACCTGATCCATGATATCCGCATTCTTATGATGGAACCATACCTGGTAAGCTACGCAACCATTTCTGATGTTAAAAGGAAATATGAATTCAGTCGCAGTCTGGGTGTGAAAGCCGCTGGAAGCGTTCAGTTCATTAACGCTTTCTACTTTAAGCAAATTGAGCTTTTGCATGCTTTTTTTTATGGGTGCAACCGCCGCCACTGCCAACCGACAGTTTTGCAATGAAAAGAGGTCGTAGTAGCTGTCGCGCTCCCTGCCCAGCAACCCGGCTATAATACCCGCCAACGTTGTTCGAGGCGGGATAGAATAAGTCAGCGAGGACGAATTGGAATAAAAGCGGCGAAAATGAGCCATTTTCCCTTTTAGGTAAAATGATATTACTTTCATGGCTTACGCCTCCATTATCCTATTTTCTCCCACAAATCGACGATTTCATATTGCGGCAATTCCAGGGCTTCCGGCTTAACGAAAGGATTAATCCAGGCAATTACTTTTTCTATATACTGGTTGTTTTTCATATACAAAACCGCCTCCGCCAGGCTACTGAAATCAATTTTCAGATCCTGCATACCTCTTATCGCTTTCTGCTCATCATAATCAACATTGACGAAACGCCGCAGATCACCCAAATATCCATCAAAATCTTCTTTGTATATGATTTCCAAATAGAGCAAAGGCATCTGGCCCTGCTTGCTGTCGGTTTGTTTATTCATCATCCCCTGCACCAGGGCTTTACGGAATATCTCCCGGTCATCCTCGGTCATACCCGTCTTGCGGGCGCTGAATTTGTTGATAGTTCCATAATGAGCCACCAAAGCATAATGCACCTTATGCTTTTTCCCAAAGGTGGAGTTGTCATCATTCATGATAGAGGTAATGGTATTTGATTTGACCAGTTCCACCGGATGCAGCGAATAGCCCCAATTCATTTGCACCGGGCCGGTATAAGTTCGGGATACTCCTTCCACCGCCATGGCACTCCCAAACAATCTGATATCGATTAGCGAATCCTTAATTATCTCGGTCAACAACAGGTTGTTGAAGGCTGTGAATTCGGATTTCTTTTTATTGTCCTTTTTAAGCTTGCCATACTGTTCCTTAAATTCTGAAGCTTGGTCGCCCAGCAGCCAGGATGCCTGCAGTTCCGGAATTGATTTTTTCAGCTCGGACAGGATGTTCTCATCATTCAAATACCGGTCTATTATATGTTCAAACATTTTATCCATCGGTACTTTTTTGTCCTCCAGGGTATCAACGAAAATACGGAATCCTTTCTCTTTCAAAAAATCCCGGCAGTCTCTTTTTCTCCTGGCGTCGCTGACCAGCAGCGTGGAGGTCTCATAGTCCATACGCGGCTTGTTCTCCTGGTCCGGATCTCCGTTAGGGTTGGTCATACTGGCCTCAAAAAGAAATATGAATTCACTATTCTGCTTGACTATCATTTCCTTCGTCCTCCCTTTCCATTTCTGCAAAAGCGGTTATTTCCTCCTGATTCCAATCTATCGGCTTGCTTCCCACCATATAAGCATAACCGGCCATCACATAAAAAACATTGGCATGCTCGCTCAGAGGCCATTTCCCTTCCATAGAACCGGCATAATAATGGAAACGGTTCATCAAGGCTTCCTCAAATAAGTTAAGGTATTTATACTGGTGCAGTTTTTCGACTGCTTCGAAATATAAACGATGAATATCCCGGGGCGGCATCCCCTGGAAGTCTATCTTTTTTAATACCGGTTTGGTATGGTGTTCTTGTTTATATTGGGCTACCGCCACTCTGTAGACCAAGGTTCCCAAATAAAACAAGGCCCGAGCTTCCTTTTTAAAGCCCTGCTGGTCAAGAAATTGTTCCATCCGTTCTATGGAACCGGCGATTTTCTTGTTAAAACTGGCTTCCATCAAATTCCCCCTTTTCTCCTTCGGCATAAACTCGTTGCGATCAAGCAAGTTAAAGCGCTGGCAGATATGAAAGAGCACGATATAAGACATAATTATGTTTTTTATAAAAAAGTCTTCTTTCCCCCCGACATACCTGGATAAATTCATATTCCAGTAGTTGTCGGGCTGTTTTTTGCCTAGTTGCTTCAACCCCTTATCCAGGGCTTCAAGCGCATAGCCGAAAAGATTCTCTTGGGCTATTTCACCGCCTGTCAAAAGCATTTGGTATAAGGTTAAGACCCGGCCTATATCCAATTGTTCTTTTTTCTTATTGGTTTTGACCGGAATAATGCGGTAGATGCTACCGATAGACATCCATTTCAAATGGGGCCGCATTTGCTCGAGTATTTCGGCAATAGTCCGAATTATCCGGGTAAAACGCAGAATCGGCACATCTTCAATCACTTGCAGGATTGTCACCGATTTACCGTCGGTACGATAAAAAACAAAGTTTACGGTGTAAAATGATTGCTCCATCAATTCCGATTCTTTTTCAATTTGCCCCAGCCAGGCATCGGCGTCATCGCGGCTGAAAGCCAGGTCGACATGGTCTTTGATTCTCCCTAAAAATTGATAATTGAAATCACCTAACAGCGACTCGGGAATGATAAATACGTTCTCGCTGGCAATCTTCCCCTGAAAGCGCTCACTGACTTCTTTTTCCCCGGTCAGCAGTTTCCGGTAGCATTGATTGCACAGTGCATATACCAGGTCATAATCTTTTTTCTTAAAATACGGCGCGGTGTTTATCGTCGTGGTGGTAAATATTTTATTGATCCGGGATTGGTTGAATTTCTTTGCATAATCGTATTTCACATCGTGTTTGGCCCGTCCGCAAAGATGGCACACTCTTGCCGGTATTCCCTCATCCTGCTCGGCCGGCTCATCTCTCAATTTTTCTTTTTTGACCAGTTCCGCAAAATCAGGGTGGGTGCTCATAACAATAATACCGCCATCCGCGGTTTTGACCGCAGGCACTACCAAGGCATACTGATTATGTTTATTATCATCACCCATATCTTCTCTCACCAGTTTTTCTAAACTGTATCTAATCTCATTGTCATCGCCGGTCTTGCAAACTACCGTTTTTTTCTCTGAAAGTTCGATGATCTTATTACTGCTTATGTCCTTAAATACGCGCAATCGGTTTAATTGGACATATCCTTTGCCTTGTCTTTCATCAGTCACAACCAGTCCAGCTTCCTCCATTTCCTTTATCAGGCAGCCCAATTCGCTATTTCCCATCTGATGCTTTTTGAGCAGCAAATATAGATCGCTCATTACCGTCCCCAGCAAATAACCGGTTGATTTTATATCACGTGCAAGGTAATACTGAGTCGATGCCCCGGGATTGTTACCAAAATAGTTGTAGTGATAAACTGATTCATCCGTAAACGGTTCCGGTCGGCCAAAAAATATTTGTCTATCACTGAGATCAAAAATCAGAAAAACCGTGAACAAGTTTGTATTTTCATTTTGGCTTGTACTTATCTTTTTCACGATTGAGCCTAATTCTCCCTGGCTTCCAACATTACTGCCTATATACGCGGTTAACTGGTTCAAATTCATAACCAAACCTCCTTTCCTGCTTAATATGTTCTACCTGTTTTCCGGTCTTTCTGAATATATACTGCAGAATTGATTGATTGCATCAGTTATTCTTTTCTCCAGAGCCTCCACTCTTTAGGATATCCGCCCCTTATCTTTTCACTTAGATTATTCCAATTGATGGTTGTAGGACTTTCTCTGCTATAATTCTCACCCGCTTTTTCCTCCCGATTCCTTTCCTGCTTGCTCTCAATGTAATTTTTAAAGTCGCGAAAATAAGCTTCTTGTCCTTCTGCATACATTTCGTGAATAAAGGCATCTATATATTCATATCGGTCGGTTTTTTCTTCCAGCGGATCAAGAATTAGTGATTCAAAAGAGCAATCTCTTTTTTCGAGATACAGGTTATCAATTTCTACTTTTACTTTGCCGTAACCGTAAGGTTTGGCTCCGCCAATCTGCTCACAGGCATTTTGAATCAAATGACGGTTTTCCTCTATGAAATCAACATATTGCTGGGATTGCAAAACCTCTTTCACGTCCAGGCTAAGCAGCAGAAGACCTAATTCCTCATGCGCTAAATTGTGAAAATAGATTTTACCCTCTAAATGAAATCTGTCATGCTCATTATGTTTCATCACGCCTTTGGTGCTTATCATATTGACGGGCTCTTCTTTGCTTTTTTGCACCTTATCCAATATATGATAGTATTTATAGCCATTTAGTCGAGGTATTTTCTGGTCCTCATAGGTTGACAGCGTTTTTTTGTTTTCTGTCTGCCGGAGATACATAGCGCTGGCACTGGCAAAAGGGCTGGGAAGGAGGATTTGTTCACTAACATATTGTCGGTTACGATCAAATTTTCCTTTTATATCCAACGGCGAAAAGCGCAGCCGTGATTTATAGCCTGTTGTTTTTTCGTCATTCTCATTTTCTTTCTCTGGCCCTGTTGATTCAAAAATATCAGGAGTAAAGCCAAACAAAGCATCGGCATAACCTATTTTATTGTTTTCGCCCTTTTCTTGAAGAATATCCCCGATGGAATGATTGTACGGAATTTTAAAATAAGGGGTACGGCCAATCTTTTCTACTTTTCCATCTTTTCTTGTTTGAAAAAACACAATCGGGCCTTCGGGATTATCCTTTAGCAGTGTTTGATAGTTATCAAATATATTATAAAAATCTTTTATCTTCTCTTGATTCTTTGATTTTTTATAATTTTGTCTATAGCTTTGAATGACAGCCGGTGGCACGGCAAATCCGATCTTCCCTTTTTCCTCTTCTTTTATGAAGTAATGACTTCTTTTGGAACCGGCATTGGTAGAATTAAAAATATAGCCCTTTAAATTTACATCCTTCGTTGCGTCAGATGTGATACTGTCTATTCCACCGTTAGTATTTTGACTATAATAAACTGGGATCTGATAAGGGTAAAATGGCCGGTTTTTTGACAGTTTTAGGTAGTTGATGTCAACTTCTGCTTTTAAGATCCATCTTTCCGCCATTTTCATAAAAAAATCTTTTAACTTATCATCTTCTGTTCTTAGTTGATTTAACTCCGTTAATAATTCACCACCCATTTCTTCCAAATATTTTCCATAATCATACTCCACATTTCTTTTCACTTGATTTCTTATATAAGTTAAACGGCCAGACGTAGTAAAATTAAAGTTTTTAATAAAAAGATTATTAATACTGTCCTGGATAAGGGCTAAGTCATCCTGCAGCTGTTCCCGCAGTTTTTTTATTTCATCGGTCAGTATATCAATTTGCTTTTGAATTTCATTTATTTTTTCAAATTGTTTCTTGCTTGTACCTTGATCATACAGCCATGCAAACGTTCCTGCTCTTTTAAACCCCACGTTGATGAGTCTGTGTTCTTTGATGGAAGCAAAATATTTATCGGCGAAATACTTTTGGGCTGGAACCACATAAAATCCATCGTCATCTTGCTTCAAGAATCCCGCCTGGATTGATCTTTCAATGCCATTTGCGATATTCATTTTCCCTTGGTAAGAACTCTTTAAATCTCCGGTAAAGTCCCTGAACAGCATGGGCGGAGTAGCAATAAAACGAGGGTAGCTCCAGCTTAATATCTCCAGATTGGTTCGCACCCGCCCCCGCATCTGGCTGCCGCCCAGAAATAGCCTTCCGTCTTTTCCCTCTTTTATTTCCACAGCCAGATCCGATTGGGGCCGCAGCTTATATTGAATATAGCCGCTTAGCTGATCCCGCCGGTCATGCCGGGGAAGGCTCCACTCCGACAGTTCCCCTTTCCCGGCGTACGGATGCCACTTGCTGGGAAAGGGAAGAAAATCATACGGCAGGGTTACGTATTTTTCATTGGAGCCTTGAAGATTTTTGCGGTTATTCTTTTTTTTATCTTTATTCAACTTTCATTCCTCCTTGAACCGGTGCAATATGGTCTTTTTAACATACGCCAGATGGCTCTCCTCATCATAATCTATATATTCCTTCATCTCTAACCGGCAATTCTCCATCCCATTGGCTTTCAGCAACCCCCGCATTAATTCATAGCAGCGGGTGATTACGGGCTGTTCTGTATACTCCTTTTTGTGTAAAAGAGGATGATACACAAGATATCGGCCATCCGCTCTGGTTGCAAAAATTTCCTTTTCCTCGTTGAATAAATGCAGTTCTAAAACCTGACCGTCTCTGAGGGCCTGTTTTAGCGCATCATACTTGTCATCTTTCTCTTGCCCCAGTAAAACACGATCCAGCAAATGAGCGATATAATAATAACTTTTGGTAAAATCGCTTTGTTCCACCAGGGATTCCGCCGCATCAAAATCTACATATCGCATTGACTGCCGCACCACCTTTCAAATGCGTTGTAATATGTCCGCATTCTGTTGATTTGCTGCGGAGATAAATGATGGCCCGTGGGAACATTCTCTTCTATCTCTCCGGTCAGCTTGACTTGACTGCCCGTAAATTCCCCTAACCCCGCAGCTGTTCTTCCCCCTAAAGGGACTAAGCCGCTGCCGATCCGCCTCAAAACGTAAATGAGCGGAAAAAGCAAGGCTTGGTCTTGTTCCTGCTCCAAAGTTAACTGACACTGGAGCAGCGCGCTGCCCCAGATTTCTCTTTGCTGTTTCAGGGCGCCGTCAAAGGCCCCACCGGTTAACCGGTCTATTTTGATATAAACAGGCTTTCCGTCGAAAGGTTTTTGTTCTTTATCAAAGCGCTTGACCTTAACTGGGCCGCTGTTCTCCAATACAACGTCGGCAAAGCGTATTTTTCCCTTGCGGTCTTGGTTTCCGAATATCTCCTCCAGCTTGGCGTCAACCTTTTCAGCGCCGAGGAATTTGCCCAACAGAACCCTGACCTCGCTTCGCACGATTCCTTTGAAACTGCTGGCCAGCAAATAGTAGCTGTCCCCTCGCTTCTGCAATCCGGTTAATTGCGAGTCCTTCTTGTCTGCAAAAGCCTGATATAATCCATAAGGAAATTCGCCTTCTAAAGAAAAGGCAACCTTTTTCCCCTGAGCCATTTCATAACGCGGCAGCTCTCCCGCATTAACAGAAATAAAAGACTGCTCCGGCTGTTTAACAATATACTTAATATACTCATCCAAATCGTCCGGGGTACGAAATACGAATTCCTTTTTCTTTAGCTCCTTTAGTTGAAACTGCCCCCATCCGTTATTCTGTTGTCCTCCCAGTCGGATGCTTCCGGTTCGGAAACCCTGTGCCCAGGTACCGATGATTGTATGAAATTCCGTCTCCTCAGCATAGTCTCCTGCTTCACATTCTATCCGGAACGTTATGACGCTTCCCACAGGCAAATATTCTAACGTATATTTATGGTTCTTCTTGGCGCTCCCACAAGCAGGGTCTATGGCTGTTCCCTCTTGGCAGCCGAATTCATGACATCCTGTAATTTTGCCATCACTGATATAAAGCAAACTTGGCAAAAATTCATTATTCCGGTTCCCGCCCATATAAGTATAGACCGTATCTTCCGGCACATCACATGCCTCCAGGCAGTCCCTCAAAGCGCCGCCGATAGAATTGCCGAATAGTATCGGCGCTCCCTGGGAGTCTTTAACCAGTTCTTGTGGTTCAACGGCGCCAAAGAAGACCGGGGAAACGGCCTCAATACTAAATTCATAGATAATGAGTTTATGGCCTTGCTGATTCATTTCTGCCCCCTCCTCATCCGTTCGATATATAGTCCCGTTTTTACCAGATCGGCTATAAATTGCCTTGCTGCCTGCTCCTTATCATGAAAATCAAAATAAAAAAGGCTGCCCCGTTGTGAACTTAAAGTTCTACTGGCAAACGCTCTTAATTTTTCGTTGTGACTACCGGTCAAATAATTCCAAATTTCCTTAAAATCGCATTTTTTTAAAGAAAACAGGTCTCTATCGTTAGCATAATAACGCTCCAAGATGATTTTCGTTTTTCCCTCCCGATTGTCCGGATTATTCTTTGCCTTTAATTCACACCAATTATCAATTAAATCTTCCATATTTTTAAGTTGGCTGCTGTTTAATTCTAATGCAATAATTAAATCCTTATCACTATCATAGGCATCTCCTAACAACTGATTAAAGAGCACTTTAAGCCAGCGTTCTTTGGCTTCCTGCAATCCTCCGATCAGAATTTTGAAAGTTTCTTTTATCGGCTCCTCCTGCAACAGCGCCTCTAAGCGAAAATCATTCTTTTCTTTACTTCCAGCGTCACTCTTATCGTCACTTTCTTCGTTAAGCAACAGATCTTCGGGATAGTATAAGTCCACTCCCAGCCAGCCGTATCCATCCTGGGTTCGACTGCCCGCCAGCTTTTCCTCCAACTTGCTCAATTGCTGCCTTTCCCCTGCTGTCAATCCCTCGGCAAATCTATATCTCAGTACAGAACCGGCCTTGACCGTTGTCTCTTTGGGATATCTGGCTTTCCAGGTGTTATTGTAGCCTTCGGTTTGTCCGGTCTGAATAAATTGTTTTTCTAAGATCGGATATTTCCCGGTCAATTCATATAAGTACTGTTCAGATAGGTGATTGATGGGCTGTCCCAATTCATTTCTAAACAAACAGTCGGAAAGGCAGGTAATGGTTATTTTATTTTCATCGCCTGCATAAGATGATCGTATTCCCAATTTTTCTTTAACTTCCGTATAGCATTCCAGGGGGTCAGTTATAGCTTTCAGTTCGCTCTTGCCATATCCGGAGCCTTTCGAGCCTCCCAGGTAAAAAACTCTGATTTCTCCCAGTAAAGTATTTATCTGCTCTTCCAGTTCCGCTTTATATTTAAGGATCCCTCGGAATTTCTGGCCTGCGGAAATGGCTTCGTAGCGGAATAGATTTTCCGGCTCTAGCAGTTGGCTCTTGCAGGTTGAATGGTGCAGTCTATATTCTTTCGCAACTTTTTTTCCTTGAAGCCCATCCTGTTTAACAGTCATAAAACGATATTCCGGATGATTCTTCGCCTCTGAGCCGTTTTCTTTTTCTTTCAACAAATTAGATAACGGTGCCTCTTTTTCACCAAGTGCCCTTGCTTCTCGCCACTTATGTTTATCCACTCGTAAATGGAAGGGGTGGGGCAGATAAAAGGCTTCGGCAACATAAGGATAAGCATTATAGCAATCCATGCCCAATAAAAAATCGCTTTTGGTGTTGTCGTTGAATAATCCCAAACGAATCAATTTCCTTATGAGAGCCCCCCGCAAAGTTGAGCCGGGTATGTATTCCGCCGTAGGTTCGGCATAGGTGCTTTGAGCCCCTCGCGCTCCAATCTTAAGAGGCTCCAAATTCGTGATTTCAACAATTCGGTAATAACACATTTCTTTCACCCCCTGTGTTTATGCATTGACCATACGGCATCTCCTCTCCATCAATGAGTAAGCATGCCTTGATCTCCCCTCTTCCCCGGTGGACGCCAGCGCCAATCCTCCGGAAAGAATAGATGATCCGGGCTAAGTCATCTATCAAATCCCGGTTTACCTCTTCGTCAAAGGAAACCGTGGAGTAAAATATCAAGCCCTTCCTTACGGTATGAAAAGTATTCAACATCCTATTTTTAGCTACACCGTGCTCTAGTTGAATCCCTGTACGGATATGGGTTTGAGCTGCAATTAAATCATGGGGAGAGATTCGATAGAATTCCTTCTCTTCATCTGTCTTCTGCTGAGCAATAAAATAGTTTCTCAGCTTTTCATCAAGTTCCAGATTGCTCAGTTTCATCAAACCGGGATCTCGTCCTTGCCCGGAGTATTCTAATTTGCATTTACTGTTGGTTTCCTCTTTGTTAATGCCAAACAATCGGACGACAGATTTATAAAAAGCCTGAGCCCGCGCCTTTCCTGCACTAGGGTCCATAGACGCATACTGCTTCAACAGCCAAAAAGCCTGGCGTTTAAGCTGACCCTTCAAGGTTTTGGCATGGAAATAGACAAACCCATGAACATCAGTCTGCGCTCTGGCTTGTACAAGATTGCTCTCCTTCTCGCCTCTGGTAAGAATAGCTTCGCTGCCAATTTCTATTTTAATTTGATATTTTTTCTCCTGTCCCATCAGAGCCCTCCTTTAGCTTGGCTATAAACGGCAGCGCTTCCAGCACGTCGTTTAAAATATAGATGACTTGCCCGACATCTTTTTTAACCATCGTCATATATTGATCTACATTCTTGCTCAATATATCTATAATCAAATTTTTCAAAAATTTACTTTCCTGATTATTGATTTCTAAAAATAAGCAGTATACCTCAATGCCTTCATACATTTGCTTCTTTAAATTTTCCAGCAAAGAACTGCTGATCTTTTTTTCTTTTTGGATTGCTCTAACCAGTCTGTTAAAAGCCTCATAGCTGAATATACCGTCTTTATGAACCAGATCAGTCTGGTCGATGCACAGGGGTTTAATATGAAACCTTACCTGAATATTTCTGTCCTTCACATAGCTCTCATAGGGAATCCCCGTAGTTACCTGGCTTTGGACAACTTCCCAATGGAGGAAACATTTCCGCTGCCTTTCTTCTTCCATGGTTTTGACCAAATAAATATTTTCTTTTGCCCTGTGACACAGACTTTCCGCTATTTTTACCGCTTCAAAAAACGGATAGCTGTATCTGGCAATGGCTACCCCTCCGCAAGCGGTTAAATAACCGGAGCCGATTACTTTTTGCAAAACCTGCTGATCACAAGAATTTTCCGCTATTTTTTTGATGATGCCCGCCGCAATTGCAATGGCATGTTCTGCTTCAACAATCAAGCAAATGTCGTCTCCTGACTGCAAAACCGGGGTAAGCAGCAGGTCTTCGGCTTCCACTTTGTTTCGATATTCCTGCAAAGCCGCCACAATAGCGTTAAAGTAAGTTTTTTCAACTGCTTCACTAAAATTTCTTAAAACTTCAAAGCTAACAATGCTATTTACGATGTGCCCCATATGATTGCCGTCAATGGCAATAACCCCGATATAGCTTTTGCCGTCTTTTTCCTTTTTATAATCATTCAGCTTTTCCGTAACCTTCACAGCATTCCCCAAAGCATTTTCAAATTTTTCGAATAAATATTTTCTGATTATCTTCTTTCTTTGTTCGTCTGTATCTTTTTTGCGATCATCAGATTTTATCTGTTTAGCCTGTCCGTTCTCATCAATCACTTCTACTCCATAGCTCCAGCGTTTAAAGCGTGATCGGCGTTTCTCCTTCAATTCATCAGCCTTTTGGGCTAATAGTCTTCTTATTTTCCCATCTTTATCAGCTTGCTCCGCTATTCCTTCTTTTTCCTCATCTATCAAGCTGATATATAACTCCAGATCCGGATAGGCTTCCAATACTTTAAAGGAATATTCTTTGACAAAGCGAATAGCATCTTCCTTAGTCTCAAAACGGATAATACTGTTGCCCCCACCTGAATATTCAAAAACATATTGCTGCGAAAAATTTTCATCTAAATATTTTTCCAAAAATACAATGTCCCTTAATTCTGCCAAACTCTCTTTGTCTGATGGATTTCCGTCCCCAGTCAATTTTTCGGTTACAGCCTTAATGACGAAGGAATGATAAAGATTATCTACCAGTTTATTATTTTTGTAGATGTATTCTTGTTTTTGCGACACATCTATGTAAGCATAGACAGCCATTGGCGTTTCCTCCTCTCTTTGCTGCAATATTTATTTTTCATTCTCGGGCAGGCTGTTGATAATCTCATTGAATCGTTTGGCATAGGCAAAATGCGGGAATAACATGGGATTGTTTAAAATCATCAGCAGTTGGTTCAATTGCAAATTGAGGGAAAGCAATTCATTTCCTTCAACTCTTAGATCTTGCAAAGTATTTTTAAGGAGATCTATTCCGTCAAAATCCAACTCTCCGTAATCTGCCTGGTTTAATTGACACTTATCCATATCTTTAATCTTGAGATATTCGTCTCCTCCTTGCCCGTTTAATCTATGCCCCCACCAGCCCAAAGATTTGTCTTCATTTTTTATCATTACTTTAAATTCTCTATTTTCTTTGACCCCTTGCTCTTGAAGGATAAAATCGAAATAATCTCCCAACTTTCCTTTTATATTTTTCATCGGTTCTTCAGTTTTATATGTTCTGATGGTGGCCAAAATTTTGATTGGCCTTGTTTTTAATTGAGATGGATTTGTTATCCCACAGGAATACCCCGTAGCCATTCGGGCAACACCGGTAGCTTTGGGGGTCAATTTTTCAATTTTATCCGCCCATTCTTTTAACTCATCTGGCTTCGGATTAGTGCTTTTACATTCAATCACCACTGCAACGGCTTCTATGGGGATAAATTTCAGGGTATTGTATTGAAAAACATAGGGGGTATACTGCTCATCGTATACGGCAATATCCACTTCCTTGGAGATATTTCCTTTCGAATCAATAATCATTACCCCTTGGGCCATGGAAAATTTTTGAGGAATAATGCTTCGAAACAGCTTCATCCACATCTGTTCGCGGTAATCACCGGTCAAGCCGTCATGCTCTGAGGCAATCTCCATTTCTTCTACCATCATTTTGTTTAGATACTTGTAATTTTTATGGATTTTTTCAAACGCCATTCTGCCATCTTGTTCTAAATTCTTACTCATTTCTATCTTCCTTTCTCCAGAACATGTAACATCTTGCTTTTTGTTTGCTCCATACTTGTCCCACCGGATGATCTAAGCAGCTTATTAACCTCATCTGTCCCTTTCATAATTTTACCATAATCCCATACAAATATCAGCTTCATATTATATTAACTAGTACATATAAATTGTACATTATTCAATAATAAAAAAAAGACACCTACCTCTATGGCAGATGCCAGAACCCCTTTTAGGTAAACTAAAAACTAAATCTTAATACTAATGAATATAATAATTTCAATTCCTGAACAGGGGTTAATGTGATTTCATTGTTATCTGCTCAGGATTATAACACAAGCACCTGACACTCTCAAATTCATTAAGTTATACTCCTTACCCCACCACCTCCCAGCATCCAAATCCCTGGGAATTTTTCGAACCCAGGCCGGTATCATAGGCCACCTTGATCAGCTCCGGATTGCCCTTCAGCCAGTAGATGCCGTTATATCCGACGATATAAGTCCCTTTGTAATTGATTACCGCTTTGAAGCGCTGCTCCTGGTTTCCGTTGGGGATAATTCTAAACTCGTCATTGCTTGGAGATTCTCCATACAAGACCTGGTATTTTGCCAGCAGATTGGAACGGGTGATTTCCTGGAATCGGGCCTGCCAGGGAGAATAGTATTCGGTGCGCTTGCGGTTGTTCTCCAGATTAACGGTGGAATAAGCCACAGTAGGGGAGAGCATTTTGATTTGAACTCTATCCCCAAACGCAATCTCTTTTTCCACCGTTATGCTTTTTACCTCAACAACGCTGCCGCCCAGGAATCCCCAGTCGGAAGTGATCAAGGTCTCAGCCAGGTCGGTAATAAACGGTTCAAGCGGAGAGGAAATGATCAAGTGAATGGGGGGACGAAAAGCGATGATTCCCTGGTCTTTATAGAAGATGAATGGAGCCAGCAATCTGGAGAAAGTAAAAAGCCTGAACTGCTTTCTACCATGCCAAAAACCGGTTTGGTGAAGAAATTCGCTGTATTCGCGATCTCTAAGGTTTTTGTATAAAAACCCCTGCACCATGTGACTGTAGTGTATGGGCAGCCTGATTTCCTTTTCTGAAAAAAGCTCTATGTTTATTCGCATATCAATATCCCCGATAAGATATTATTATTTTCAAATTTCTACTAAAAACCAGATATTTCCTTCATTAATGGAAAGGATTTTACAAATAGATGCATAATAGATTAATATTTCATTTTTTGGAGTATCCTTATTCTAAACAGATGATAAAAGCATAACCTGCCTGCGCGACAAGCGAATGTCACTTTGATGACACTAATTTAAATAATTCCCAGAAAACCAAAAACCGGCCTGTTAAGCCGGTAATTTTATCTTAGTGGTGCCCGAGACCGGGGTCGAACCGGTACGGGGTTTGAGCCCCGCGGGATTTTAAGTCCCGTGCGTCTGCCTATTCCGCCACCCGGGCAATCGCATTCAATTAAGATGGAGGGCGGAGCCGGATTCGAACCGGCGCATGGTGATTTTGCAGACCACAGCGTTAGCCTCTTCGCCATCCGCCCCCAATTGGCGCATTTCGCGCAGTCATAATTATATCAACTTTACCGGGTTATTGCAAGAATAAGAATTTAGTATGGCCAGCTTCGCGATTTAGAAATGTTAGTCTTGAGGCGTTGGCTCTTTCGCTTGGCTAAGTATAACCATGGGCTGGGTTTCGGCTATACATAGTTGCGGGGCTAAAACGGGGCTAATAGCTTCTGTAAAAATAAAAGCGCCGCATCAGCAGCGCCGGTTTTCGTATGGAGCGGAAGAAGAGATTCGAACTCTCGACCCTCGCCTTGGCAAGGCGATGCTCTACCACTGAGCCACTTCCGCATTTTAATGGTGCCTCGGGGCGGAGTCGAACCACCGACACGCGGATTTTCAGTCCGCTGCTCTACCAGCTGAGCTACCGAGGCTAATATGGCGAAGCCGAAGGGATTTGAACCCTCGATCTCCGGCGTGACAGGCCGGCATGTTGACCGCTACACCACGGCTCCGCAACGAAATTTATTATAGCATCACCTGCTTTTTTAGTCAACACACCAGTCATTTTCTGTCGTTGAGCAGCGATACTGTCATGGCGCCTGTTCCTGAGAATATGTAATTTATTGGATAATATTAATGCTTGCCGTGGCAATATTTTATTATACATTCTTCTGCCAACCGTGTTAAAGCGGTTTTTTCCGCCTTTATTGCCGGTTCTTGCCGTCATATTTGAGCCGCCCGGGCAAATACTAAGCCAAAAGAGGTGTTATTATGCCAGAACACAAAGCGGATGTACACCCCAAGCAGCGCAGTTATGCCATGCGAATGGCCAGGGGCGACACCGGGAGAAATTTTTTAAACGAGTTCTTCGATGTTGTCTTTTACGGCGTTGACAGTATGTTGTATGAATTCGGCTTATTTAAGGATCAGGAAAAATCATCCCTTCCCTTGAGGAAGCCATTGCAGGGTCAGGAAAAAGCCCAACCGCCCTCGGGCAGTTATTTATCGCGGTCAGAAAACGCCCGGTCGCGGTACGGCAATCTTAGCAAAGCCCGGTCAGAAAATGACCCGAGGCTGCAAGAAGACCCTCAACCGCCTTCCTCCCCGGAATAGACCCTACGGCCGGGCCTGGGATGCCAACAGGCTGGCCTGCAGCCCGGCCACCTGCCCTTCCCCGATTGATTTAGCCACCTGATAGGGCTTGCCGGTGCAGTCGCCGGCGGCCAGAACGCCGTGAAGATTGGTTTCCTGTTTGCGGTTTACCTTTATGTGGCGGTCTTCCATCTCCAATCCCGGCACCAGCCGGCTGGGCGAAGTTTCGCCCCCCAGGATGAACAGCCCGTCGACCGGGATGACCTGATCATTGGTCATGCGCACCCCGGTTACTTCGTTTTCCCCTACGATCTCTCGCGGTCTTTCCTGCAAAACCTTAACACGGGCATCCATGGTTCCAACCTTTTTATACAGGGGCACATAATAGACATTACGGCAGATTTGCACCATGAAATCGGCTTCGTTTTCCCCCTCCTCATTATGGGAGATGAGCATCACGGTTTTATCCCGGTACAGCGGACCGTCGCAGGTGGCGCAATAGCCCAGTCCCTTGCCCAGCAGTTCTTCTTCCCGGGGCAGGGTGCTTTTGTAGGGAACCCCGGTGGCTATAATGATGGTTTTGCTGTTGATAAATTCATCCTGCAGCAGGAGTTGGTAGCCCGCTCCGGTGTCATTGATCAAGTCCACTTTGCCGTTGACGATTTCTATATCCATGGCCTGGGCGTGATCCATGAAGCGCTTCAAGAGTTCGGCGCCGCTGGTGGCGGGCAGCCCCAAGTAGTTGTCGATCTTCTGCGCCTTGTGCATAGGCGGGCTGCAGGGGTCTCCCCCGATGACCAGAACCTTTTTGTTGCGGATGGTGGCGTTGACGGCGGCCGATAAGCCGGCCGGTCCACAGCCTAAAACTACCACATCATAATCTGCATGCCGCATCTTATCCCTCCTTTACTCTGCTAACAGTATGCGCCCTAACTCATGCCTATAACCTAACTGGTGCATTTGATTGACTTAAATGTCACCGCCCGGGACAGAAACCGCATGGCGGGTCTTTCCTGACAGTGTTTTGCCTATGGACGAAAACAATCTCGTTAATTCAAGTTCAGACAGTTCGGTTATGGAAAATACGTTTATGATAAAAAAGCCACGCAAGAATACGTGCGATGGAAAACTCGTTTATGTTTGTGATAAAGAATCGCCAGCCGCAATTAAGTGGTCTTCTTGAAAAGGAAATCGCCGAGCGCTTTCCCGGCGATGTGATTGACGGATCATCTAACCGCTCAGGCATTTCGCGGCCTTGCTACCGGGCGATTTGCGTCCCATAGGGTATGCGGAACATTACTTGTCCCGCATGACTTCCTGCGGTTAGATCTCATGGGCGATGCGATTTAATTCTTCTATGGTTTCGGTCAGCTCTTTGATCCGGTTGCTTAAGACCTGCATCAAGCTGGCCTGCTGATCGCTGCGCTGCACGATTGCCTGTGATTCAGACATGATCATATCCAAATCTGCTCTTATGGCCTGTAAGGCATTGCCGGTTTCCTCACAGAGGGGGCCGCTGTCCTCTATCTGATGCAGGGATTGCTGGACGTTCTGGATATGCTTGTAGAGCACGGCGTTGTTGATTTTCACATCGTGGCTTTCCATTGCCAGCCTTTTCAGGGCGATGCCCATCTCGGCCGTCCCCACTTGATAGGTGTTGGCCAGTTTGCGCAGGGAAAAGGCGCTGTCGCGGCTCAGTGACATGGCGAAGGCGCCCAATAGCAAGTCCGGTTGGTCGTCGTCAAATATCGGAGCGGCAAATACCTTTATAGGTTCTCCGTAGTAGCTGAGATCCAATTCCATAGCCACCACTTGCTCGGTGCGAATGGCGGTTCCGGAGGGTCCATGGGGTACATAAGGCTCCCCTACTTTTACTCCCGGAACGGAATCGGCCGGAGCCTTAAAGATCACTTTTTCCAGATTGGAGAGGTAAAATGTGAAACCCGGCGGCAGGGCTTGCAGCATGCCTTCTACAACCAGCGGATAGGAATCCCAAAATTTGCTGCCCATGATAACGCCTCCTTTTTACTGCTTCTAAGTTAATTATAAGGGTCGTGCCATTATATAGCAATTCCAGCTGGAGCCGGCCGTTCATAATGATTGGCGCTGGCGGGCGTCTTATCATCCCGGCCCGGAGATGCTATACTGATTCTAATCATTGCGAGGAGGAAACAATATGAAATACCTGCTCATCCTGGCCGATGGGATGGCTGACGAGCCGATCGAAGCACTGGACAATACAACCCCTCTGCAGTATGCGCAAACGCCGAATATAGATTTTCTGGCTAAAACCGCTGTGATCGGAACCGCGCAGACCATTCCCCAGAGTTTCCCGCCAGGGAGCGACGTCGCCAATTTGTCGGTTCTGGGTTATGATCCCAGGCTTTACTATACCGGCCGCAGCCCTATAGAAGCAGTCAGTATGGGTGTTTCCATGAGCGATACTGACCTGGCGCTACGCTGCAATCTGGTCACATTGTCCGAGGGCTCTTGCTACGCACACCGTACAATGGTCGATTACAGCGCCGGAGAAATCAGCACTGAGGAATCCAGGCAGTTGATTGGCTTCTTACAAGGCGAGCTGGGAAATGACCAATTGAGCTTCCATCCCGGGATAAGCTACCGCCACCTCTTGCTGTGGAAAGACGGGCATGAGCGGATAATGGAATTGACCCCGCCCCATGATATCTCGGGCAGAGTGGTGAAAGACTATCTGCCTCAGGGCAAAGACAGCACAGCCTTGCTCGAGCTGATGGAAAGAAGCCTGGTCTTATTGGAAAATCATCCGGTTAATATTGAGCGTCGCCGACAGGGAAAAAACCCGGCGCTTTCCGCCTGGTTCTGGGGGCAGGGCAAAAAGCCGGCTTTAGATAGTTTTGCCGATAAATACGGATTACAGGGATCTGTGGTGGCCGCCGTCGATCTGGTCAAAGGCCTGGGAATTTGTGCCGGGCTGCGTCCGGTGGCCGTACCCGGTGCAACCGGCGCAGTTGAGACCAATTTCGCCGGCAAAGCCCGGGCTGCTTTAAATGAGCTCCTGGGCGGGCAGGACTTTGTATATATGCATATTGAATCTCCGGACGAAGCCGGCCATCAGGGCAACTTGAAAGCCAAATTGTGGAGCATTGAACAGATCGACAAAGAAGTGGTGGGCCTGCTGCGCTCCGAACTGGATAAATTCGACGACCTGCGGGTGATGATCATACCCGATCATCCCACCCCGCTGTCGATTAGAACCCACAGCAGCGGGATGGTTCCTTATATGATATTTGACAAGAACAACCCGGTGATAGGCGGAATAGGCCGCTACGACGAGGAGTCCGCCCGAGAAGGCCGCCATTTCCCGGCCGGACACCAGGTTATGGACTATTTCATCAAAGGCTGAGCAGTAAAAGTACACAGCCAGGCACGGGGACGGCAGGCGGTGTGAAAAGTCCCTAAATTGGCGATTGAATTCTCCAAAGCGGGAGAGGAACGAGTTGTTCCGGTCAACAGACTAGCCTCCGCCCCAAATAAAAGCCAAAAATCGGCTGTAAGTGGGGCGATTGAAAACCACAGATAGTTTTCACAATCTGACGGTTATTTTGCCTGCCTGTGCCTGCTTTCGTCCTCGTCCCAATATTTACAGCTTGAGGAACCTGGCCACGGTGTTTTGCATATCGGCCGGGCTGGTGGTGGTGTCGTGCAAGACCGGACGCTTATCCAGGTCTCGTATGCCTTGGGGAACCTCGCTTCCGGTCCATTCAGACAGGAAGCGGATCAAGCTGAATTCATCTTTGCCGGCCCGGATGGCTTCGGGGAGAATGGCCTCGGCCACGCTGCTGCCAAACTTGAAGGGGCTGGCGGTTGAGGCTATGATGGTGGTGCGATTATCCCCGGTCTTCTCCCGATAACGGTCATAAACGCACAAGGCCACCGCGGTGTGCGTGTCCGCCAGGTATTGATACGTATCCCAGGTCTTGCGGATGGTCGCGATGGTCTGGCGATCATCCCCGAAATCAGACCAGAACAATTCTTGTATTTTATCCCGCACCAGGCCGCTGACCTCATAGCGCCCGGCTGCGGAAAGCTGTTTCATCCATGCGTTTACCTGCTGAAAATCATGCCCGCTGACCTCGGCCAGAAGCCGCTCCAGATTGGAAGAGATCAGAATATCCATGGAAGGGGATATGGTTTTATAAAAGGGGCGGTTGCGGTCATAGACCCCGCTGTTTATAAAGTCGGTCAGAATATTATTGGCATTGGCGGCACAGATCAAACGCCCCACCGGCAGCCCCATTTGCCGCGCGTAAAAGGCCGCCAGAATGTTGCCGAAGTTGCCGGTCGGCACTACGATATTAACCGCTTCCCCGTATTCAATGCGCCCTTCCCGCAGCAGATCGGCATAGGCGGATAAGTAGTATACGATTTGCGGCAACAGCCGGCCCCAGTTTATGGAGTTGGCCGACGACATCTTCAAATTATTCCCGGCCAAACGGCCGATGAAGTCCTGATCGCCAAAAATTTTCTTGACCCCGTTCTGCGCATCGTCAAAGTTACCGGTAACACCTGCTACGTTTACATTCTCCCCGGCTTGGGTGACCATCTGCAGGCGCTGCACCTGGCTGACCCCCTGAGCGGGATAAAACACCACGATCTGTGTCCCGGCTACATCCCTGAATCCCTCCAGGGCCGCTTTGCCGGTATCTCCGGAAGTGGCCACCAGGATAACGATCTGATTATTCTCTCCGGTCTTTTTCATACTTGTTGTCAGCAGATGCGGCAGTATCTGCAGGGCCATGTCCTTGAAGGCGCTGGTGGGGCCGTGCCACAGTTCCAGCATGTGCAGCCGGGGCGATAATTCTATAAGGGGCGCGATCTGGGCACTGTCGAAGTTGCGCTGGTTATAAGCGGCCTTAATGCAGTCTGACACCTCTGCGGGGCTGAAATCGGTCAGATATTGCTGCAGAACAGTTTGCGCCCGGCCTTGATAGGGCAGGTCGATCCAATTTATAAAATCCTCTTTACTCAATGAGGGTATCTTATCCGGTATGTACAGGCCGCCATCCGGTGCGATGCCGTTTATAATGGCCTGAGCGGCCGTTACGCTGGGGCTGTTTCCCCGGCTGCTCTGATATTGCACTTAATCCATCTCCTTATTGATGCTCCCGGGCTGGCCGGGCGAAGCGGCCTGCCTAACAGGGCTTGTTCTTCATTTTATACTGAAAGCATTCTATATGAAAGCCTGATTCTCCTGATACAGGTTAATAAAACTGCTTGTACCAGGCCAGGATCTGTTCCCCCCACAAGAGGGTCAGCATAGCCCCCAGGCTCAGGAATGGCCCCAATGGAATCGCGGCTTTGAGATCTTTATGCTGTCTCACCATCCATCCCAGGCCGGCTGCCGCGCCTATTAATATCCCCAAAAATATGGCCAGCAAGGAGGAAGGCCAGCCCAGATAAAGGCCGATCACTGCCGCCATTTTTATATCCCCTCCCCCCATGCCGCCCGGATACAGAAGAGCTGGCGCCAACAGCAGGAGCCCGGCACTCAATGCGCCCCAAAACGCAGGCCAAAACCGCTCTGGTGAAAACAGCAAACACAGCATTAAAAAAGCCAGGGTCATAAATGTTAAAAGCCGGTTGGGTATAATCCGCAGTTCCATATCAATGGCAGAGGCCACAAGCAGTCCGCAGAATAATAAGGCATCTTGCAAGAACTGCCAGCCCCATCCCGAATGGGCGTATAGTGCCGCCATGCCCAGCGCAGTGCCAGCTTCGACAAGCGGATACCTCCAGGCGATGGCCTGGCCGCAATACCGGCAAGAACCCCGCCGGAGCACAAAGCTCAATAGCGGTATCAAATCGCCGGCCTGCAGGTCATGCCCGCAGACCGGGCAATAAGATCCCGGCCAGACTGTAGACTGAGCCCGCGGCAAACGCCAGATGCAGACATTTAAAAAGCTCCCGATGAACAGACCCAACAAGATTATAATAGCCAGCATGGGCAAGGTTTCCTCCAAAAATAAAACTAGGAGCGATGATTTTTTAATAATAAATAGTATCAGAGCAAATCATGGCAGTTATCAGTATATAATAGTAATATAATTAATAAAATTAATGCAGGCATTAAGATCCTGCCAGCCCATATCGATGCCCCCAACAGACGTATACCCCAAACCAGGGCTTGATCTCCCTGGAATAATTAACAGCACTTTTTTCTAACAATAAAGTGATAACGCAACAGGTTATGGCAATATTTTACAACATTCTGCCCGGGAGGTGGTAATTTTGGGACAGTTACTGGCTTTATTGATCATAGCAGTTGTCGCCAAATTTGCCTGGGACGCTTATAAAGAGCAGCAGGTCAAAACCAAACGGGAGGGCAAAGTCATAGATTTGAGCAACGCCTGGGTTGACCTCAACGATATGCCTTACCGTAAGCGTGATTTCATTCTCAATGCGCGCGAACTGTCAGGTTTCCGCCTGATATCCGAAACCCTGGATGACCGCTATGTAGTATTTCCCAAGGTGCGGCTGGCTGATCTGCTGTCGATGCCTGCCGACACCCCGCGCCGCCAGGAATATTTGGAGAGGGTTAAAGACCGCCGGGTCGATTTCGTCATCTGTGCCAGTAATAATCTGGAGCCATTGCTGGTGGTATTTGCCGGCAATCCCAGCGAGGCCAGAAAGAAATCGGCCGGCGACCGTTTTACCCTGCGGGCCCTGGAAGCCGCGGGGCTGCCTTATACCGGCCTGGACGTTGCCAACCTGCCTGGCAGCCAGGATCTTTTGGCAACTTTTCAAGCAGCCGGCCTGGCCATATAGATTGTATCAGAAGTCATGCCCGCCACCAGACAAGTAAAAACCGTGTCGCAGGCATTCTCCGCGACACGGTTTTTTATTGCGAATAAGATCTGCTTAGAGGTACTTTTTCTTTTTGTCGTGATAATGGGTGTGCAGAAGTTCATGAGACTTGTGTCCCAACGGCTCATGCAGGAATTCATCGTAAAGCACCTTGACTTCGGGATTTTCATGGGATTTCCTGATGGACAGCCCCTCGTCCTCGAGATAAATGGCATCAATACGCTCGATGCGCTTCTGATTGCGCTTGGTGATGGGCTGTCCGCCGCCGCCGATACAGCCGCCCGGACAGGCCATGATCTCGATGAAGTGATAGGGCGACTCTCCGGCCCTCACTTGATCCATCAGCTTGCGGGCATTGGAAAGGCTGTGGGCGATGGCCACGTTCACTTCCAGGCCGTTCAGATCGACAGTGGCCTCTTTGATGCCGTCAAAACCGCGAATTGTAGTAAAATTGACATCTTCCAGGGTGTTGCCGGTGACCACTTCATAAACCGTTCTTAAAGCTGCTTCCATAACTCCGCCGGAGGCTCCGAAGATAACCGCAGCGCCGGTGTAGGCTCCCATCCAGGAATCGAAGTTTGACGGGGGCAGCTTGTTGAAATCGATGCCGCTCTGTCTGAACAGACGCCCGATCTCGCGGGTGGTTAAAACGATATCCACATCTTTGTAGCCGCTGTCCCTCATTTCGGGGCGATCCGCCTCAAACTTTTTGGCCACACAGGGCATGATCGACACGCTGAAAATCTTGGCAGGGCTGATGTTCATCTTTTCCGCCCAGTAGGTCTTTACCAGGGCGCCAAACATCTGCTGCGGCGATTTGCAGGTGGACAGGTTATCCAACAGGTCGGGATAGAAGGTTTCACAGAAGTTGATCCAACCCGGGCTGCAGGAGGTAAACATGGGCAGGGTGCCGCCTTCTTTCACTCTCTTCAACAGCTCGTTGCCTTCTTCCAGAATGGTCAGGTCGGCGGTAAAGTTGGTGTGCAAGACATAGTCGAAGCCGATCTGGCGCAGCCCGTTTACGAATACATCCATGGGAAGTTCGCCGGTCGCCATGCCAATCTCCTCAGCGATGGCGAGTCTGACTGCAGGGGCGATCTGAGTGACCACAATAGTCTCGGGATCGGCCACCGCGGCCAGGAATTGGTCGATATTTTCGATTTCGCCGATAGCTCCCACCGGGCAGGCGTGAATGCACTGACCGCACATTACGCATGGGCTGTCGATCAGGTCTTTGCCCAGCGAAGGGACCACCATGGCGTTGTTGCCGCGGCCTTCAATCCCTAAGGCGTTTACGCTCTGGATTACCGAGCAGGCCTCAATACAGCGCCGGCATAGGACGCATTTATCAGGATCCCTGAACAGCGACGGGGTGGAGGTGTCTTTATCATAGCCGCGAATCATCAATTCAAAGGGATTGTCGCGAATGATCAATTCCTCAGCCAGGGTCTGCAGTTCGCAGGCCCCGTTCCTGATGCAGTTGAGGCAATCCTGGGGATGATTGGCCAAAATCATCTCTACAATGGTCTTCCGGGCTTCCAAGACCTTGGGGGTATTGGTTCTGACAACCATGCCTTCGAAGACTGGGGCCGAACAGGCTGCTTGCAGAAGTCTGTTGCCTTCGACTTCGCAAACGCACACCCTGCAGTTGGCCTTAATGGACTGATCAGGGTGATAACACAGAGTAGGAATATGGATACCGACTTGCTGTGCCGCCTGCAGGATGGTTGAGCCTTCGGGAACGGATACATTCATTCCGTTTATTGTGATGTTTACCAATTAGTTTCCCTCCTTTGCTCCCCTACAATAATTTGGCATTATAGTCGGCTTTGAAATGCCTGATAGTGCTCAATACCGGTGTTGGCGCCGCTTGTCCCAGCCCGCACAGGCAGGAGTACGACATAACCCGGCCTATCTTTTCCAGCAAAGCAACGTCATCAATCGATCCTTCGCCCGCTTCGATCTTTTCCATCAATTCCGCAGTGCGCATGGTGCCTTCTCTGCACGGGGCGCACTTCCCACAGGACTCATGTTCAAAGAATCCGGCAATCCGGGTAACCACATCCACTATGTCGCGACTGTCATCCAGAACGAATACCGCACCAGAACCCAGGGTCGCGCCAACCGCGGCCATGGCATCAAAAGCCACCGGCGTGTCCAGATCAGCCTCGGGAATAAATGCCCCTGAGGTCCCCCCGATTTGGACCGCTTTGAATTTTCTGTCGCCGGGGATTCCCCCCCCCAGCTTGTAAACGATTTCTCTGATAGTCGTGTTGGTGGGTACTTCGAAGAAGGTTTTGTTGTTGATGTCGCCGGTTAAAGTGAACACTTTGGTTCCGGGATAATCAGGCGCTCCTATGGCGGCAAACCATTCGGCCCCTTTATCCACGATTACCGGGATATTGGCAAAGGTTTCAACATTATTGACGATGGTGGGTTTCTGCCACAAGCCCTGTGCCGGCGGGAAAGGCGGTTTAAAACGAGGCTCGCCCCTGCTGCCCTCGATGGATTCGATCAAGGCAGTCTCTTCGCCGCATACATAGGCTCCGGCGCCCATTCTCACTTCAATGTCAAAATCGCCCAGGACGCCTTTATCTTTAGCCTGAGCAATGGCCTGGTTGAGAACATCCACTACATAAGGATATTCGCCCCGGCAATAAATATAGCCTTTGTCGGCTCCGATGGCATAGGCGCAAATGGCCATTCCTTCGAGGAGAGACTGGGGATCATTCTGCATGATTAACCGGTCTTTGTAAGTTCCGGGTTCACCTTCATCAGCATTGCATACCACATATTTCTGATCCGCTTGTGCCATATAGGCGAACCACCACTTCTGACCACAGTTAAATCCGGCACCTCCACGGCCCCTTAAACCAGATTTCTTTACCTCATCGATTAAGCCTTTCTGATCCGTGCCGCGGGCCTTCTCCAGGGCCTTATATCCACCCTGAGCAATATAGGAGTCTATATTGAGCGGGTCGATCTTGCCGTAGTTACGCAATACGATGCGCAGTTCTTCGGCCATCGTACGACCTCCTTTCTGAGGTTTGTTATTAATCATGAATGGCGGAGGCGATTCTATCTATATTCCGCCAGAATTGCCGCAATCTGAGCCGGAGATACGCCTGCATAAGGCTTGCCGTTGACAGTAATTACAGGAGTGGCCTGGCATTGTCCTACGCACTCGGTATACTCTAAGGTAAACTTGCCATCATCCGTGGTTTCACCCATCATGATGCCAAGTTCTCTTTCCAAAGCCGCTACCACTTCATCTGCTCCCGCTATGTGACAGGGAGCACTTTCACAAATACGTATCACATTTTTTCCTCTGGGTTCAACTGAAAGATAAGAGTAAAAAGTTGCTACTCCATACGCTTCAGCTACTGGCACGTTGAAGATCTTGGCTGCTTCAACAATGGCCTCTTCGGGCAAATAGTTGAATTGTTTTTGTACAGCATGGAAAGCTTCGATGATTCCCCCCGGTACATCCTTGTACTTGGCAATAATACCCTTGTAATCCATTCACATTCCTCCTTTCCCCTAAATTGAAGGCCTGAACTGTAACAGGCCACTTATATAAAGATAACTGATAGGGGCAAAATAATAAAAGCCTGAGGAAGCTTGTCTTTGTCAATTTGAAGCAAATTTTATGGAATTTCTCCAAATTATTAAATTTATATCATTATAACTCGTCCGCAGATATGATTACTTATGATTCCTTATTAAAATGCGGTTTGAAATATTTCCCCCAATGTTGTATTACAAAATTTTTTATTTTTCGAGGTGTTTCGATGACAATAATGACTGATTTCGACATGCGGTCAGTGCCTGATTACTGCCGTATCACCCCGGTAAATGATGGTTTGGATTACCTGATCGGAGGCCAGGTCCTGACCTGGAAAGGGCCTAATGCACCGGTTTATTCCCCTATCGGAAAGAGCTCTTTAAAAGATCAAGACGGGGTTTATCTGGGAGCGGTTGCGCAGCTCGGCCCGGAAGAGGCAATAAGGGCTTTGAGCTCCGCCAGAATCGCCTATCGGGACGGCGCCGGGCGCTGGCCCTTGATGACTGCATCCCAGCGCATCTCGGCCCTGGAGTGCTTCCTGGAGATGCTGCGTGAATTGGAGGAGCCTTTTGTTCGCATGGAGATGTGGGAAATCGCTAAACCCTATTCAGCCTGCCGGGACGAGTTTGAACGTACCATTAAGTACATTGAAGACTCCATCGCATATCTGGAGAGCAACCTCAATTCATCAGCGCGCATCAGCCGCAGCGGCGCTTATGTTTCCGTTTTGCGCAGAACCCCGCTGGGGGTGGCTTTATGCCTGGGGCCCTTCAATTATCCCTTAAATGAAACCTTTGCTATGGTCATCCCCGCTCTGCTGATGGGCAATGCGGTGGTGATAAAGCCGCCCCGCTACGGCTGTTTATGCAGTATGATGCTGTCAGACGCTTTTGCGGCGGCTTTCCCTCCGGGAGTGGTCAATGTTATCTACGGCGAGGGCGAGAGCATCATAGACCCGCTCATGTCCCGGGGAGATGTTGAAATCCTGGCCTTTATCGGCTCCGCCGCGGTGGCCAATCACCTGGTTTCACTGCATCCCCGCCCTAATCGCCTGACTACGGTTTTGGGCCTGGAAGCCAAAAATCCGGCTTTTGTTTTTGCGGATGCTGACCTTGAGCTGGCCGCGCAGGAGTGTTTGGACGGGGCTATGGAGTACAACGGACAGCGCTGCACCGCCATCAAACAGGTGTTGGTGCACCAGGATGTTGTGGAGCGGTTTGTGGAGATTATCAGTGAGAAAGCGGACAGGCTGGTATGCGGCATGCCCTGGGAGGATGGAGTGGTAATCACCCCGCTGCCCGGGAAGGACCGGGCGGAATGGCTGCAGGAACTGCTGGACGACGCAGTCTCCCTAGGCGCCCGGGTGAGCAATCAGCGCAGCGGGTTGGGCCCGGGGACCTTATGGTATCCGACCATTCTTTTCCCCGTAAATCTGGAAATGAAAATCGCACAGGTGGAGCAGTTCGGGCCGGTTTTGCCGATTGGGGTTTTTACCGGCCAGAGCGAGCTCGTAGATTACATGCGGCACAGCAAATACGGCCAGCAGGCCAGCATTTTCAGCCAAAACCCGCAAAGCTGTGCCCGCTTTATCGATGTACTGGCCAATATGGTGGCCCGCATCAATTTGAACTCGCAATGCCGGCGCAGTCCTGATGAACTGCCTTTTACCGGGCGCAAGGACTCTGCGGAAGGAACCCTGTCGGTAGGCGAAGCCTTAAAAACATTCTCCCTGCCCTCACTGGTGACCGCCAATCCTAAAGGTCAGGCATTGTTCTGGGATATCTTCAAAAGCAATCAGTCCCAGTTTGTGAGGATGTAAGAAGCGTGGCCAAAAAGGGCCTTCCCCTATTGCCGCCACAGCAACCGGACTGAACAGGAGAAGCATTCCCCTGTTCAGTCCCACCGGTCACTAATCGTTTAGAATCAGGGACAGCAGCTCGTTGCGGGTTTGGGCGCGGGTCTCGAAAAGCCCCCGCACTGCTGAAGTGACAGTTAAAGCCCCGGGCTTGCGCACTCCGCGCATGGTCATGCACATATGCTCGGCCTGTATCACCACAGCTACTCCGAAGGGTTTGACGGTTTCATAAATACAGTCGGCGATCTGCGAGGTCAGCCGTTCCTGCAACTGGGGACGCCGGGCGTAGGCATCCGCCACCCGGGCCAGCTTGCTGATCCCCACCACGCGGCCTCCCTTGGGAATGTAAGCTACATGCGCTTTGCCGTAAAAGGGCAGAAGATGATGCTCACACATGGAATAAAGGGGGATGTCTTTGACCAGGACTAATTCATCATGATATTCAGTAAAAGACACCTGCAGAAACTCGCGCGGGTCCTGGTCACAGCCGGCAAAGATCTCTTCGTACATGCGGGCCACTCTTTTAGGCGTATCCAGCAGGCCTTCCCGCTGCGGGTTTTCTCCCATCGCCTCCAGAATCATCAATACCGCTTGCTCGATTTTTTCCTTATCTATCGGTCTACGTTCCACTATTCAGACCCTCCTATGCGGCTTGTGTGAAAACTATTTTGCGGTTTTCAGCCGCCCCACTTATAGCTGATTTTTAGCCGTTATTGGGGACGGAGGCTAGTTTATTGACTGTATATCCCGCCCGCATCCCACTTTCGAGAATCAGGTTTTCAATTTCGAAATTTTTACACAGCCTGCCGTCCCCGCAAGAATTTAAAAGAGCCCTACGATTTCACCGTTTTCCTTAATGTCTATGTTTTCCGCAGCCGGGGTTTTGCCCAGGCCGGGCATGGTCATAATATTTCCGGCTATGGCGACAATAAAGCCCGCTCCGGCCGACAGCCGCACCTCACGCACATTTACCCTGAAGCCCTGCGGCCTCCCCTTTAAGTCCGGGTTATCTGACAGTGAATATTGGGTTTTGGCAATGCAGATGGGCAATAACCCATAACCAAGATTCTCCAGGGTGGCGATGACCCGATTGGCTTCGCTGCTGTAGGTCACCCCATCCGCACCGTAAATCTCCTGGCAAATTGCTGCTATTTTTTCCTTCACCGCAAGCTGCAGCGGATATAAAAAGCGAAAATCACTCGGCCCTTCGGCAGCCCTGATCACTTTGTGGGCCAGTTCTTCACCACCGGCGCCGCCCTCGGCCCAGACCCGGGACAGTGCAACCTCTACGCCCATTCCCTGGCAGCGGCTGACAATGTATGCGGTTTCTTCCGCAGTATCGGTGGGGAATTCGTTTAAAGCCACTACCGGCGGTACCCCGAATTTTTTGATGTTCTCCAGTTGTTTTTCCAGATTGGCAAAGCCCGTTTCCACCGCCTGCAAGTTGGGGCGGGACAGCTGTTCTTTGCCAACTCCGCCGTGGTTTTTCAAAGCCCTCACCGACGCCACCACTACTACCGCGTCTGGCTTCATCTCACCGTATCGGCACACGATGTCGAAGAATTTCTCCGCCCCCAAATCAGCCCCGAAACCGGCCTCAGTAACCATATAGTCGCCCAGTTTCATCCCCATGCGGGTGGCGATGATGCTGTTGGCGCCGTGGGCGATGTTGGCAAACGGCCCGCCATGTATAAAGGCCGGGGTGCCTTCCAGGGTCTGTACCAGGTTCGGCTTGATGGCATCTTTCATCAAGAGGGTCATGGAGCCGGCCGCTTTGAGGTCGTTGGCGGTAACCGGCTGGCCGTCATATGTATAGGCAACTACGATGCGTTTGAAACGTTCTTTCAGATCCATGAGGTCGGTGGCCAAACATAAAGCTGCCATCACTTCTGAGGCCACGCTGATATCAAAACCAGATTCCCGGGGCACGCCGTTGATCTTACCGCCCAGTCCCAGCACTATGTTGCGCAAGGCCCGTTCATTCAAATCCATGGCCCGGCGCAAGACCACCTGGCGGGGATCAATGCCCAGGCTGTTGCCCTGATGAAGGTGGTTGTCCAGCATAGCTGCCAGCAGATTGTGGGCGGTGGTTACGGCATGGATGTCTCCGGTAAAATGCAGGTTGATGTCTTCCATGGGGACCACCTGGCTGTATCCTCCTCCGGCCGCGCCGCCCTTGATGCCGAAGCTCGGCCCCAGTGAGGGCTCTCGCAGCCCGATGACGGCCTTTTTGCCCACTCTATTCAAAGCCTGTCCCAGACCTACCGTAGTAGTGGTTTTGCCTTCTCCGGCCGGGGTGGGGGTGATGGCGGTTACCAATACCAGTTTGCCTGACGGCCGGTCTTTGATGCGCTCCCAAACCGGCAAGGCGACTTTGGCTTTGTACTTGCCGTAAAGCTCGATGTCATCATCAGTTAATCCCAATGACGCTGCAACATCTGTTATCGGCTTCATATGGGTCTCCTGCGCGATTTCGATGTCACTTTTCATGGCGGTCCCTCCTGTTACAATTTTCGCAATGTCATGTTTGATTCTACCATAATTCGGGACAGAAACCATGCTTCATCTGAGGCATAATGATAAATTTGCCCAATCCCTGACCCTGCGATTTTAGGGTATAGGGCCATTTATCACTATGCCTTGCGCTGTTAGTTTATCCAAATAGCCGGTGGCATAAATACAAAGAGACCAGGAATCCGGTTATATCCGCGCTCAGACCGGAAACAACCGAATAGCGATAGCGGGTGACGCCGATGGAGCCAAAGTAAACCGTGAGCACAAAAAAGGTGGTATCGGTGGTGCCCTGCATAATTGAAGCCAGCCGTCCTATAAATGAGTCCGGCCCGTGAAACTTCATCAATTCGGCGGCCATGCCCAGAACTGCGCTCCCGGACAGCGGGCGCATAATAGCCAGAGGCATGATTTCAGCCGGGGCGGCGATCAAATCGGTGATTGGTTTTAAGAGGCTGCCTAAAACCATCATGGCTCCGGAAGCGCGAAAGACTGAAATAGCCACCATCATCCCCACCAGAAATGGGATGATTCTTACAGCGGTTCGAAAGCCCTCCTCAGCGCCTTCCACAAACTTTTCATAAACAGGCACTTTTTTGATGAAGCCATAAAGCGGAATGATGAGCAAGAGCAGAGGGATAGCCCATTGCGAAATGACGTTTAACACATTAACCAGCATGGCCCTATCTCCTGCGGCGTCGATTGCGGCGCCGGAACCAGTAATCCACGCTCATGCCTACTACCATGGCGGAGGCGGTGGCCAGAATACAGGGGCCTACGATCTCAGTGGGATTGGCCGAGTTAAAAGACGCCCTGACCCCGATAATGGTAGCCGGCAAGAGAGTGATGCAGGAAGTGTTCATGGCCAGAAAGGTGCACATAGCCTCCGAGGCCACCCCGGGCCGGGGATTAATCTGGTCCAAGTGCTGCATGGCTTTCATTCCGAAAGGAGTAGCGGCATTGCCCAGCCCCAGCACATTGGCGCTGAGGTTCAAAATAATGGCTCCCATGGCAGGGTGGTCAGGCGGCACGCTGGGAAACAGCCACACCATCAAAGGCCTGAGCAATCGGGCCAGGGCGTTGACCAGGCCTCCGGACTCGGCGATTTTCATAATACCCAGCCACAGGGCCATAATCCCCACCAGGTTTAGGCACACCTCAACCGCATCACGAGCAGCCTGCAAGGCCGCTGAGGTGACCACCTCAATGTTGCCGTGCCAGGCAGCGACCAAAATGCCGGAGACCAGCAGAAACAACCAGATCAGATTGAGCACGGGACATCCCCCTCAACGCTTTTTGTAAAAGGGTTATGTCCATATGCGGCAAAATAGAACTGGACGCCGCACCGTTCCCGCTTGCTACAGGTTTTTGCACTTATGATGCAAACATGTTAAAGCCCTGGTTGAAGAAAAGTGAATGATAACCGGGATTTCGGACCTAAAACGGCATGTCAAAGCATGTAAAATAGAATCAGAGATAAACTATTTTCTTTGAGGAGGCAGCTTGGATTGGACAGAATCGTCTCCAAAGGGGCGCCGGACTCGCAAGCCCTGGCCATCCCCATCAATCCCCTGGTTCAGGCCGCATTGCGCTCCCTTTACTCAGGTCCCGGCGGCTTATGGGGCACGGGCCTTTACGGCTCCCCGCTCTTCAGTTATGAAGCCAAGGACGGACGCATTTACATTTTTTACGAAATGCCTCCCGGCATCAGGGCAATTGATTATGGCAAGATCTTTATGAGTCCACGCCTGGCCAGACCCGGTTTTATAATTGCGCAGCAGTTGAGAAAAAACGTGTCCGGCTTATCTGTTGAGACCGGCGATGTGTTCATCATTCTCCTGTCCGAAATCGCCCGGCTTCACAACCCCGGCAAAGATATTGCCTGGATATCTCTAGAAGACATTGCCGGCAAGCGCGGGGTAAACCTTCGCAACGGGCGCAAAAGCACCCTCATGGAAGACTTGAGGAAACATGTCTCGTATATTGCCGATTTGCGGCTGAGCATGACCTGGAAGGATTATAAACGCGGCAATACCATGGTATTTGGCGGACAAAACGCGGACCGCCTGCTGGATATTGTTGATGTGGAACACCGCCAGGGCTCGCGGCGCTGGATCGAGTTTGGGGTTCGATGCGGTCAGGCCTTGGGCTACTTTCTCAACCGGGACTCAGTGCGCTGGATCGGCTATTTCCATCGTTCGATACTTCAACTTAGCCCCTATCATGACGCAAACACCAAGAAAATCGGCTCCTACTGGACTATTATAGGCAGTATCGCCGGCAAGAGAGGCAAACTGCCCCGGGCCACCCCGAGGAGAATCCTGCAGTTTTGCGGCTCCCTGGTCAACCAGCGCAATCCCGGCCATACCATTGACAGCTTCATCAAAGCCCACGACCGTTTAATGCAATGCGGCGCATTGCAGGCAGTATCGGAGCTGGAGCCTGCAACGCGGACCAAAGGCTATTTTAAGACCTGGTTGGACACCCCCATTTCAGTGCAATTGTCAGAAAGCCTGTGGCAAATACAGCCGGGCATTTCAGTTCAGAACAGTGGTAATATCGGCACTTTTCCCACGCCAAAATCAGCCGAAAACTTATGCAAATATCCTTTTCTGATCAAAGATTACCGCCATAAATCAGGTATACATCAGCAAGAACTGGCCCGGGCAGTAGGCCTGAGCCGGCAGACTCTCTCCAAATATGAGCGGGGTTTGCAGGCCATCCCCCCTGAGACAGCCGCTAAATTGTTTTTGATCATACAAAACAAGCGCAATAAATAACCACTTATGCAACCCAAAAGCGCACCCATCATGTGAGAATACCCACCTAACGATCAGAAATGTTAAACCTCTTTATGTTTTTGTTGCCGAAATTGCAGGTATTAAATCACCGCCATTTTTTCCAACAAGTATTAATTAGTTTAATTGTTAAGGGACGGGGAAACCCGTTGCTTTCCTATTTGCTATACTGCCTCAAAATGGAGGAGGGATAGTCAATGATTTATCAGCCACAGCGCGTAACGCCTCGTGCCGAGTTGGAAAGCCGTACCATTCGACTGCAGGAAGCAATGAGAAATCACGACCTGGATGGCGCCATTATTATTCAAAATGCCGACCTGTTCTATTTTGCAGGTACAATTCAACGCTCTCACCTGTTTATCCCCACCGAGGGAGAGCCCGTATTGCTGGTCAAAAAGAATTATGTGCGGGCTACCCGCGAATCGAAGCTCAAATATATCAGGGATTCCCCCAATGTCAAAGAGATGTCCGCAACCGTGGAAGCCTTGTTGGGGCATAAACCTAAACGTATCGGGTTTGAGCTTGACGTTATTCCCGCTAATCTGCTGTTCTTTTATCAGAAACTGCTGGCAGGAGTGCAAATAGTCGATATAAGCGGCCTTATACGCCAGGTCAGAGGGGTAAAATCCCCTTATGAAATTGATTTGATCAGGGAAGCCGCGCAGCTCAATTTCCAAATGTTCTCTCATGTAAAGGAGTTTTTGCACGAAGGGATTCCGGAAATCGAGTTTGCCAGCAAGCTGGAAGCGCTGTATCGGCAGGGCGGTCATCAGTGTTTTATACGTATGCGCGGCTTTAATGCGGAAATCGTCTATGGTCATCTGATGTCGGGTTGGAATCTGGCGGTCCCCAGCTTTTTTGACGGACCGACCGGAGGAAGCGGCTTGAATCCATCTTTTCCGCAAGGTTCTGGATATAAGATAATTATCCGGGATGAACCTGTTATGGTTGATTATGTGGGAGTCAAAGACGGATACATGGTGGATCAGGCCAGGATATTCTGCATCGGCAAGCTTAAGCCCCATCTGACCAAAGCCTACGCAGTGGCTGCCGAAATCCAGGCGGCGGTCAAAGAAATGTCCAAACCGGGTGTTTGCTGTGCCGATGTTTACGAGGCCGCCGTGCAGATCGCCCATAGAAACGGTTTAAGAGACCATTTTATGGGGTATCCCGAATCAGTGGCATTCATAGCCCACGGTATTGGAATAGAATTAGATGAGCTGCCGGTTATGGCACGCGGTTATCAGGCCCCGCTGCAGGAAGGCATGGTCTTGGCGCTGGAGCCCAAATTTGTGTTTCCCGACGGAGCGGTCGGCCTTGAGAACACTCTGGTAGTCACCCCGCAGGGACTGGAGAATCTAACCGTTTTTGATGAGTCTGTCGGTTTTCTGCCTTAGGACGACTTAAATGGGCGTGGCGACGGGGTGACAATTGAGATTGTCCCAATTGTCACCCCGTCACCCAGTTGCGTCCGTCAAGGTTCGTTATTGCACAGTCTCAGGCGGTTTTTGTTCCGAGCCGCGGTTCTGGAAGAGCTGCTGAATCTTGTCCACAAACTGCGGCATCAGATCCAAGGCCCTTTCCGCAACATGATTACCGCTGGTGGAGAGCAGCCTGACATCATTGCTGCGCACTACCAAAAAGCCGATGGGTTTAACCGAAACACCGGCGCCGCTGCCGCCGGCAAACGGTTTTTCGCTTTGCTGCTGTCCCCCCTGGGTTTCGTAATCGCCACCGCCGGCGGCAAATCCACAGGCAACCTGCGAAATCGGGATGATTACACTGCCATCGTTGGCCTCAACGGCATCGCCGACTACGGTGTTGACGTCCACCATTTCCTTAATGCTCTGCATGGCGGTTTTCATCAAGCCTTCAATGGGATGGCTATTGCCTTGCTGTTGATACTGATGCCCTTCGTCCATATTTATTCTCCCTTCGCTTTGAACCTCATCCAGGTGATTATATAGATATAATGCACCAGGCGTATTTTGAATATGCAATCCAGCTGGGAAGAGCAGCGAAATGCGCAAAAATCCGGGTTAACTTCTAATTGAAAGGCTCTGATTACACTGACGCGGCTTAAATAATTTATCACCGCTCCTTTCAGAGCCCACAACGCGCCGCTGCCTATAGCGGTCAGCATGGCATCGTCCAATCCCAGCCAGCTTCTCCAGGTGACTTTCTGCACCCCCAGTTGTTTCAGAAACTGACTCATCAAAAAGCGCTTGGCCGGAGATGAATTGCCCGCACCCGCGGTGAGAATGGCCTTGCCCAATTCCTCGGCTTGAAGATGATGATTGCTATTAAATTGACTCAGTTTGGATTTGATATTGATGTCTAAAGAAGGCGGCTGAGCCTCGAACACAAATTGCACATCGACAGTGTAGGGAAGCCGCATGAATGCGGCCAGCCCGGCCAATAACGCAGCTGCCAGGATGAGATACCACATGGATAATCTCCCGTTTTACCATATTATTCCCGGGCTGGGCGTCTTTATGCAATTATCGTAAGGCCTGGCGAAGGGTCTTTATGTAAGCCTCCATGCTGGTGATAACCTCCAGCATCAGTTCTTCTACCACGATGTTTTCACGTCCCAGGCGGAAGGTGGGGCACATCAGATTGTAGTCCAGGATTTTTTTGTGGATCTGCTCCAGCCGGACCCGCTCTTCGAAATACATGGACTCTTTGCGTTTTTCGAAGCGTTCCTGGGCCTGCTGGTTGCGTTTGGAGCTATAGAACATGGCGGCATACTTGCGGAAGTTCTCCACTCCCCCGCGGTGCTTTTCGAAATCGGCATCGATTTCTTTGCCCAGCTCAATCCAGTAAGGGGCGCAATCATTGTCTTTCAGGATCTTAAATACCATCCTCAATTCAGGCGGTTCATAAGGGTTTTCATCAAAGCGCACCGGTTTGCCGTGGCCGTTGAGGTTGTCAAAGTCCCCCCGTTCCTGGGCTTTGAGGATCTGATTTTCCACCAGGTCGGCGGTGCTGCTCATATACCTGGCTAATTTACGGGCTTGCTGAGATTTTATCTTAACCTGTTCTTCCATGGATTTTTCAGACATCGGGGATATCCTCCTCTAAAACGGGCAGATCATTTAGGCTGGCCAGGCCGAAAACCTTCAGGAATTCCGGGGCGGTCTGATACAATACGGGTTTGCCCGGCGCCGTCTTATGTCCGGCTTCCTCGATCAAATTCCTGTCCAGCAGCATAGTGATAATGCGGTCGATCTTTACCCCGCGTATGGCTTCGATCTGTGCGCGGGTGACGGGCTGCTGATAGGCGATTACCGCCAGAGTCTCCAGGGCGGCGGTCGACAATCTTTTGCGCAAGGGCGGGTGCAGCCCGGCCAATAAGCCGGCGAACTCGGGCCGGGTGCACATCAGATAAGCACCTTCTACCTCCACAATTTGTATGCCCCGTTTTTCTTGATTATACTGCAAAAGCAGTTCTTGCATAATGGGTTTCAAATCCAGCAAACCCACATCGAGAATTTCCACCAGTTCCTCTAACGGCACCGCTTCAGATCGCGTAAACAGTATGGCTTCGGCGGCGGCTTTCACTTCATCACGCATCAACATGGCTGATCCCTGCCTGCAGATAAATTCTAATATCGGATTTGTGATCAGGCTGCACCGCCCGCACCCGGCGCTGCCGCAGCAGCTCCAGCAAGGCCAGGAAATAACCCAGCAGCTCCTTGCGATTGGCAGCCGTTTTCAGTAATTCGCCGAAGGCCATGCCCCTGTGCCGTTTTTGGGTCAGCATGGCCATCAGCTGCTTCATTTTGAGGTCTATATTCACATCTCCGCTCGGTATTTCCACCTGGTGCTGGCTGTGCTTGATCTGATCGCGCAAAGCCTTATAAGCCGACACCAGGGATTTAACATCGGCCACCAGCTCTTCCTCAGGCCGGACTTCATCAGCCTGGCGATAGAATATCCGCTCCACTTCCCCCTGCTCGCGCCTGGCCAGGTAATGGGCCACCTGCCGGTAGCGTTTGTAGGACAGCAGTTTTTGCACCAGCTCCTCGCGGGGATCTGCTTCGCTTTCCTCGGCTTGCTGAGGCTTCAAGGGGTTCTTGGGCAGGAGCATCCGGCTCTTGAGCTGCAGCAGATATGAAGCCATCACCAGAAAGTCACCCAGGCGATCCAGATCCCAGTCGCCGGTATCGGCCAGATAAGCCAGGTACTGATCGGTTATCCGGGCGATGGGGATGTCGTAGATATCCAGCTGACTCTCTTCAATCAAATACAGCAAAAGGTCCAGAGGCCCGTGAAAAGCCTCCAGTGCCACCACATAGGACATGGCTTATCTCCCCTTAAAAAATCACCATAGAGGCCAGTAATTTATACAAAAAGTTGGCAATGGGCATAAAAATCTTTGACGCCATTCCGGTAATAATCAAGAGCATAAGGATGACGAATCCGTATTGTTCCAGGCCATACATTAAACGAGCACCGCTGTCCGGCAAAATCCCGGCTAAGATCTTGGATCCATCCAGGGGCGGCAGGGGAATGAGATTAAAGGCCGCCAAAATAATATTTATGCTTACCAGCGGTTGCAGTAATTGCAGACTAATGACAACGGTTTCACTGCTCTGAAAAGGGATCAAGATACGCATCAAAATTAAAGCCAAAAAGGCCAGCAGCAGATTCATGCCCGGCCCGGCCAGGGATACCAGCATCATGCCCTGTTTAATGGAGATATGCTTGAAATTATAGGGATTGACCTGTACCGGTTTGGCCCACCCGAAATGGAAGATAAAAAGCATGGCAAATCCGATCCAGTCGATATGGGGCAGGGGATTGACGGTGAGCCGGCCCTGCAGGCGCGGGGTGTCGTCTCCCAGGGCATAGGCCACCCGCCCGTGGGCATACTCATGAAAGGTAATCGCGATGAGAATAGCGGGCAGATATATGATTAAATCAACCAGGGAATTCATTGGTAAATCGTTCCTCCTTCAGCCACTGTCTGACTGTTTCCAATTCATCATGGGAGTCTTTTATTAATCCGTCCAATTTCAGCTTATAAAGCTCAGAGAACATTTGGCTGAATACCGGTCCCGGCCGAATACCCAGGTCTATCAGGGTTTGGCCGTCAATACTCACCTTGACCCGTTCCTTCTGATCCAGGTAGCAAACCAGCTTTTCCCATGCGGCTTCGTCTTTTACGCACAACAGCAAATATATGATACCCTCCCAGCTCCAGCTGGTCAGGTCGCTGTCGATAGTGCTAAGGGGAATATCCCGGTTGTCTTGATAAGCCCTGGCCAATTGCGGCGCCAGGAAGGATTCATCTATGCAGCGCAGGGCCGCTTTGGGAAGCGGATAGCGCGAAACCGCCAGAAGTGCGGCCTCGCGGCTCAGAGTGGACAGAAACGCCATGAGGTAAACAAGCCAGTCCTGCACCCCGGTGATATGATAGCGCTCCTGCCACCAGCCCAGCAGTATTCTGATGCGCCGCATATCGTTCCAATTCAGCCTGTCCAGATCGATCTCCGGGAATACATAAGCCCATACCCCGATTTCCTGCATACGTTTCAAGGCTGGCAAGGGGTCTTTTTCACCCAGAATCAGGATCAGTTCATTGAGGATGCGTCCATAGGACAAATGCCCCAGCATGCGGCGTTCGATGGCATCCCGGGCAAAGCGCAGAGTGTCCGCTTCCATGGTAAAGCGGTAGCGCTGTTCAAAACGGATGGCGCGAATGATACGGGTGGGGTCTTCCACAAAGCTCAGATTATAGAGAATGCGGATCAAACCCTCTTCGATATCGCGCCGCCCCCCGAAGAAATCGATCAATTCCCCGAAGTGGTCAGGGTTAAGGGCAATCGCCAGAGTGTTGATGGTGAAGTCGCGCCGGTACAGGTCTTCCTTGATAGAGGAGCGCTGCACCTGAGGAAGGGCGGCCGGGAACTCATAATATTCCGCCCGGGCGGTGGCCACATCTATTTTAAAGCCATCCGCCATGACCACAACGGCGGTCTTGAAGCGCTGATGCACCCTGACCCGGGCGGGCAGAGCCTCACCCAATAAATTGGCGAAAGTCGGCCCATCTCCTTCCACCACCAGGTCCACGTCAAAGTTAGGCACGCGGAGAAACAGATCACGCACCAGCCCGCCTACCAGATAAACCTGGCAGTCTGCATTTTCCGCCACCTGTCCGATACGCTCCAGAATAGTCATAATCTGTGAGGGCAGCTGCTCTTTCATCAGGTGCAAACAGCTTTCTTCATTATTGTAAGCCGCAGTATATAAAATCTCGTAGTCCTCAGGATAGTCGTCGCCGTGCAAAGTGCGCAAGACGTCGGTACGGGATACAATCCCCACAATATTGGCTTCATCGTCCAGTACCGGCACCCGGCCGATATCATGGCTGATCATGGCCTTCTGAATCTCGTTCACCGGTGTATCCGGCCGGGCGGTGATCACCCGGGCGCTCATGAAGCCCTTCACGGGCGCATGACCCAGATTATGCTGGCGGGCTTTGTCAACATCACGGCGTGATATCAGACCTACCATTTGATTGCCGTCCATTACCGGCATGCCGGTATGCCCGTAACGCAGCATAGTCTTGCCGGCTTCTTCCATGGTCACATGGACTGAAACCGTTTTTACCGGAGAAGACATGATATCGGCGGCAACCAGCGGGGCTCTTGTTTTCTCTTTGAGGGCTTCCAGAAGGAGGGGGATGATATTGCTGTCATCCTGTCCCTTCAGGCTGGCTGAAGCCGCCTTGCTGTGGCCGCGTCCCTTGAATATCCCCAGGATTTCGTTGACCGGTATATTGACGGTGCGGCTGCGCCCGATGATATTAATTTTCCCGGCCTGGCTGGCTATCACAAAAACGGCGTCACAATTTTCAATGGTCAATAATCGTTCGGTTACAGTCACCAAGCTGACAAATTCCCGACTGTGGCAGCTGGCCAGAACGATATCGTAGTCCTTGATATGGTAGCGCATGGTGCCATTCAGCAATTCCTGCATCAAGCGGCGCTGATTGCGTGATAAGGGCTGATCGATGAAACCGGCTACCACACTGAGATTGGCGCCCTTTTCCAGCAGGAATGCGGCCGCTTTAACATCCCGGGCGGTGGTGGAACTGAATAACAGGCTGCCGGTATCTTCGTAAATGCCCAAAGCCAGTATAGTGGCTTCAAAGGCGTTTATATCCACCCCCCGGGCCATGATCTCCTCTACCAGGATGGTGGTTGTCGCCCCCAGCATTTGTATCTGGCGGCTCTCCCCCCGCAAATCATCCGGCATGGGGGGATGATGATCGTATATCTTTATAGCAACCCCGGGCTGAGCGGCTAACGCCTTCAACTGATCCAGCCGGCTGGCATTGGCCGTATCAACCACAATCATTTTTGTAACCGCTTCAAAGTCTATATCATTAGGCTGCTCAATGTCGATCAGGTCTTTGTACAGGCCCATAAAGCGTTTGACATTGGGTGACAGTGTTCCGGAAAATACCTTGACCGCCTGGGGGTAGAGCAGATTGGCGGCAACCATGGCAGCCAGCCCGTCAAAATCGAGGGCGGTATGTGATACAATAATCTCCATTCCATAACTTTCCTTCCCAAGATATATGCATTATATCACAACTCCCTATTACACGCACCGCAGGGAAGCCGCAGCCTTTTCGGGGGCGCAATCAGGGGGACTCACCCGTGACTCCAGACTCCAAAAGACTCCTTCAGCCATAGCGGCTGAAGGAGTCTCGGGTCTGCCTAAAAATCTCATTTATAACATTATTCCGGTATCAGATGAAAATATTATTTAAGGTAGTCGGGCACCAGGTCATTTCTGACTATATCTTGATAGGTTTCCCGCTTGAGGATCAAATGGGACTTGCCGTCTTTGACCAAAATCATGGCCGGCCGGGGAATGCGGTTGTAGTTGCTGGACATGGCATAATTGTAGGCTCCGGTAGCAAAAACCGCCACTATATCTCCGCTCTCAACCGGGGCCAGTCTGGCATCCCAGATCAGCATATCTCCTGATTCGCAGCATTTACCTGCAATAGAGACCTGTTCTGTGGCCTCCTGAACAGCCTTATTGGCTACCATTGCCAGGTATTTGCTGCCGTACAGGGCAGGGCGGGGATTATCGGTCATGCCTCCGTCCACAGCGATGTATTTGCGAATCCCCGGCACCTCTTTACTGGAACCGACCGTATAAAGGGTGATACCGGCAGGGCCGACAATAGCCCGGCCCGGCTCTACTATGATCCGCGGCTTCTTCAGGCCATATTGGTCAGCTTTAGACTGCACCGCTTTAGTCACTGCCTGCGCCCAGTCATCCGGTTTTCTGGGCTCATCCCCGGGAAAATAATATATGCCGAAACCGCCCCCGATATCGAGTTCCTGGAATTCATGCCCGGTAAGTTCCTTAACGTCAGCCATGAAATGCATCATCAGTTCGGCGGCGTGTTCGAAGGACTCCATTTCAAATATCTGTGATCCGATGTGGCAGTGCAGTCCTACAAGTTTAAGCGCACCGCATCCCAGAGCAGCCTGCACCGCTTCCATAGCCTGCCCGCCGGGCAGGGTGAAACCGAATTTGGAATCGATCTGGCCGGTTTTGATAAATTCGTGGGTATGGGCTTCCACCCCCGGGGTGATGCGCAGCAATATGTCCTGTTTTACCTGCAGCCCCTGGCAGATCTGGTTTAGGGTTTTTAGTTCCTGGAAGTTGTCGACCACCACGCGCCCTACTCCAAGCGCAACCGCCATTTCCAGCTCGCCAGGCGATTTGTTGTTGCCGTGAAAATAGACCTTTTCCATAGGGAAGCCCGCATTCATAGCCGTGAACAATTCCCCGCCGGAAACTACGTCCAGCCCCAGCCCTTCCTCATTCACTATTTTGCACAGGGCGGTATTGCATAAAGCCTTGCTGGCATACAGTACCAGGGTATCGCCCGACACCCGGAAAGCGTTGCGGAAAGCCCGGCAATTCTCCCTAAAGCCGGTTTCATCTATAACCCACAGCGGAGTTTGATACTGCTCCACCAATTTGGTGGCATCTACCCCGCCAATTTCCAAGTTGCCAAATCCATTTATCCTCATGGTGCCTGTCAGATGCAAACTCTTCAGCTCCCCAATCACTAAATCGTGAACATTGTATCATTTCCTGTCGTTAAGGGTCAATAAAAGGCCCGCGGATATACAACATACAATCATCATATTGACGGTTCGAGGCAAGTGTGATGGTTGAGCCTGCCCCAATCCGGACACAGAACACAGGGGAACGGTTGAACCGTCCCCCTGGAAAACCGTCCTCGATTGCTGCTCAAGTCTTACGGTGTGACCCCGGTAGGGCTTGCCGCATCTTTTTCCAACTTATCCTTTTGCGCCTGGAGATCCTGGATTTGCTTTTGTAATGTGCCGTTGTTGTTACGAAGTTCTTTAATGGTGCGCGCAATCTTGAAATACCTCACGCTGTCAAGCAAAAAAGTGATTAAAGCGCCGCCCAAAGCCGCCACTAAAACCACCAAGGCCAGAGATATCTGCGGTGTGCTCCAGGTGATGAAATGAATCTCTACGGCAGCAGGATTCTGAAAGATAAAGGTTAACATAGCCGCCAGAAAAAGCACCGCTCCTATTAAATAAACCTGCATCCTTCCTACCCCATTTCGCTGTTTTTTCATTTCCTTGAGCATATATTTTCGTTCTTTTTGTCAAAATTCCTGCCTTCCTGCTGCTCCAGCAATGGTTTTGATCTCAGCATCAGGCTCCACATGGATAAGCACCGATGAAAACGGCACCCGCTCGCCAATGGATTTTTCTATGCTGTCACACAGGTCATGGGCCTCCTGCACGCTGGTTCGGGCGTCTATGACCAGATGCAGGTCGATATGGGCTTCGCGCCCGGCACGGCGCGTGCGCAGGTCATGGTATTCCACATAGAGGTAATGGTGTTCGGCCAAAACGTACTGCACCTCCTGCAGGTGATGCTCTTCCAGGGAGGTATCCAAAAGGGGCACAAAAGCCTTCCGGGTCAGGTCATAGGCGGCTTTAACAATCAAACCGGCTACGACGATGGCGGCAATAGGGTCTATGATCTGCAGTCCGGTTATTTTTATCAGCAAGAGCCCGATAAATACGCCTAAGGAGGTATAGACATCGGTGCGCAAGTGCATGCCGTCCGCTTCCAGGGCAATGGAATGGTGTTCCCGGCCGGTTTTCAGCAGGTAATTTGAAACTACCAGATTGAGGACGGTCGATACCCCCATTATAACCAGGCCCCAGGTGGGCTCCATGGTTTCTCCGCCAAATCTGATCTTTTCTATGGCCTCTTTGATAATCAGGGCTGCCGCCACGAAGATCAGCAGGGCTTCAATAGTCCCGGATATATTTTCGATTTTTCCGTGGCCAAAGGGATGCTCCTCGTCCGGGGGTTTGGACGATTCTTTCACCGCAAAAAGGGCAATAACCGCGGCTACCAGGTCATTGCCGGAATGAATAGCTTCAGAGATGACGCTTATGGAACCGCTCAAGACGCCGGCGACGAATTTGGCGGTCATCAGGAACAGGTTGCTTATAACGGATATTATTGCTGCTCTGGTCTTGATCTGTGTGTCCACAGCCCACCCTCCGTTAAAAAAACGGGACTTCATATTATGAAGTCCCGCGGATTTCCGCTGCTCAATGAGCCCGGCTAAAAGCCTGACTAAACGCAGTGATGTTGTTATTAAGGTCTAGTATAGGGGACAAAGACTTGTCCTGTCAACGGATTTCGTCTAAGCCGCCTTTTTGATCTCGTACCACAGGGGGCTGGCAATGCAAATAGAGCTATAAGCCCCCACCACAAAACCGATCAGCATGGCTGCCACAAAGAATTTGAGGGTGGCGCCGCCCAGAATCAGCAAGGCCACCAGGGTCATAACGGCTGTCAACACCGTATTGATGGATCGATTTAGCACCTGCAAGATGCTCTTGTTTAACAGTGTCAAATAATCCGGCTTTTTGGTGCTGCGCATGTTTTCCCGAACCCGGTCAAACACGACAATGGTGTCGTTGAGGGTAAAACCGACCACAGTCAGAATAGAGGCGATAAAGGGCGAATTAATTTCCCACTGAAATATGGAGAATACACCCACTACCACCAAGACGTTGTGCATCAGGGCCAGAACCGCCGCCACTCCGAAAGTCCATTCAAAGCGGAAGGAGATGTAGACCAGCATCAAGACCAGGCCTATCCCCAATGCCATGAGTGCGTTGAGGCCCAGTTCCCGGCCTATGGTAGCCCCGACGCTCTCGGCGCTCATCAATTCCACCTCGCCAAACCTGGTCTCTAAGGCATTGATCAAAGCTTTGGTCTGTTCCTGATCCAGTTCGCTGGTGCGGATAAAATAGGTGTTATCAATGTTCTTCTGCACCTCGGATTGTTCCAGTCCTACCGGCACCAGGGCTTCCCGCACCTCCGGGGCGCTTACGTCGGCAGCCATTTTCACATGCACGATGGATCCGCCTCTAAAGTCGATCCCCAGGTTGAGTCCATTGAGAAAAAGGGAAGCTATTCCCGGAATAATCAATATTAAAGATATGATGTAGAAAATTTTCCTGCGTTCAATAATCATTGCAATCCCCTCCTTATACCCCGTATAGCTTGGTGTTCTTGGTAAGATTAGAGGCCAGACCCAGCAAATAACGGGTAAAGGTCAGAGCGGTAAACATGTTGATTATCAACCCGATGGAGAGGGTAACAGCAAAGCCTTTTACCGAGCCGGTGCCAAAATACATCAAGACTACCGTGACCATCAAAGTGGTGAGGTTGGAGTCGAATATGGTCCAGAAGGCGCGTTTAAAACCGGCGTCTATAGCCGCTTGCAAAGTCTTGCCCCACCTGATCTCCTCCTTTATGCGCTCATAGATGATGATATTGGCATCCACCGCCATACCGATGGACAGCACGAAGGCGGCGATACCCGGCAGGGTCAGGACCGCATTGAGCAGGACCATGCTCCCCAAGACCAGCAGCCCGTATAAGACAATGGAGATGTCGGCAATCAAACCCGGCAGCCGGTAATAGCCCAGCATAAAGAGGAAAACGGCCAGTATGCCGATCATGCCGGCTTTTAGGCTCTTTTCCAGCGAATCCGCACCCAGGCTGGGGCCGATAGAGCGCTTTTCCAGAACATTGAAGCTGACCGGCAGGGCTCCGGAACGCAGCAATACTGCTAAATCCTGGGCTTCCTTGGCGTCGAAATTGCCTTCGATGATAGCATTGCCGTCGGTTATGGCCTGGTTGACGATGGGGGCGCTGATGGGCTTGCCGTCCAATACGATCACCAGCGGTTTGCCTACATTAGCGGTAGTGGCCTGGGCAAACAGATCGGCGCCTTCTTTGTCAAACTTGAGTTCTACATAGGCCTCCTGGGTGTTGGGGTTGACCCGGGCCTGGGCATCAGTCAAATTCTTGCCGCTTACCAGAACATTGCCCTGCTCATCCTGAAACTCCAACTGGGCTACGTTTTTGAGTATATCTACGGCGGCCTCAGGATCATCTTCCCCGGCGATCTCGATAACCACCCGGTCTTTTCCCTGTGGATACAGGCTGGTCTCTCTGACCCCCAGGCTGTCCACGCGGTCGCGTATGATGCCTACGGCTTTTTGAATGGTGTCATCAGTGATCGGTTCACCCGGCTTTTCCTGGGCCTGTAATACCACCCGCAGGCCGCCCCTTAAATCCAAGCCCAGATCCAGGTTGTTTACCAGGGGCTTCTGCAGGAAAAATACAGCCAGACCCAGGGCGATCACAATCACTGCACTTATGGCAATACTTAAGTTTCGGTTCACTAATGCATTCCTCCACAACTTTACTTAGATCAGCTTGGCTCCATTTATAATGAGTTCGAATTCGCAGCCCAGAAAATCAGCGGCCCGGCGGCACAACAGCATGCGGCTCAGGAAAATCTCGAAATACTCCATCACTGGGCAGATAGCGGTGTCTATAGCCATCACCATGGAGATGAGCTGTTCCTCTTCATCGATATTCACAATAGAATACTCTACAGCGTAATTGACCCGGTCATGAATATCGAAGGTGGCGACATCATGGTTCCTGACCCGGTTGCGGTGTACATGCGACTTGTCAGCCAGGATCAAGGCCGCAGCCACCGCGTTTACCGGTTGACCGCTGCCTTCGTCATGATTGCCGATAGCCGCACAGATGACAGAGATTTCATCTTCCGGCATTTGCATACGATTGAGCAGCTCCCAGGCGATCAGGGCTCCGGCCTGACTATGCCCGTTGCGGCTGATGACATTGCCGATGTCATGCAGATATCCGGCAATCGCTGCCAAATCGGCCATGCGCTCCGGGTATTTCAATTTAAGCAAGATTTCCCGGCTGAGCCGCGACACCACTTTAACATGGACCTGGCCGTGATCAGTGTAGCCAATCGCTTCCAGATGCTTATTCCCCTGCTTGATAAAGCCCTTCACCAGGGGGTGGCGATAAAGGTCGGCGACTTCGAGCATGATTATTCTGCCTCATCGACGCGGTAGGCTACCGCGGTTTTCAAAAACTCGATCTCTATGTTGTCATTAACTCTGATCATGACGGTCTTGTCTTTTATGCGGGCTACTTCCCCCCTTATGCCGCCGATGGTCACAACCTTCTCGCCCCTTTTGAGGGATTCCAACAGTTCTTTATGACGCTTCTCCTGCTTTTTGCGAGGTTGTATGATAAACACCCAAAAAATCGCAATAAACCCGCCAAAATAGAGAACCAAGGTTAGTACGGAATTGTCCAGTGGCATTCGATATCACCCCTTAAATTTGATCAACTTAAGTTAAATTCGCGACTTAAAGCTAAAATCCTCTAAGATATTTGATAAACAGTTAAAAACTGGTGGTAAAAGTCCATATATCGGCCTGCCCGGATAGCCTGGCGGGCTTCTTTCATCAGGTTCACCAGAAAATGCACGTTATGGTAAGTGATCAGCCGGTGGGCCAGCATTTCACCGGCTTTAACCAGATGCCTGATATAGGCGCGGCTGAAACCTTTACAGACCGCACAGCCGCAGTCTGGATCCAGGGGCAGAAAATCCTCGGCATATTCCCGGTTGCGCACGGTAATCCGGCCCTGGCGGGTATAGGCGCTGCCATGGCGGGCTAAGCGGGTGGGTAAGACGCAGTCGAACATATCTATGCCGTGCCGTATCCCCTCCAGCAGATCCTCCGGCGCACCCACGCCCATCAGGTAGCGCGGGCGTTCCCGGGGCAGCAGGCTGTCCATGGCTTGTATGGTCTCATACATCTCCTTTTTGGATTCGCCTACACTGAGACCCCCGATGGCATAGCCTGGGAAGTCCAGGGCCAGCAAATCCTGGGCGCTCTTTAGACGCAAATCAGGGAAAACATTGCCCTGCACGATGCCAAATAATATCTGCCGGTCGGAATGGTGTGCTTCCCGGCACCTCCTGGCCCATAGCGTGGTACGTTCCACCGCCTGCCGGGCTTCCTCGTAATTGCAGGGATAGGGGGCGCATTCATCGAAGCACATGGCGATATCGGCCCCCAAATCCATCTGGATCTGCATTACCTTCTCAGGGGTGAGAAAGTGGGCGGATCCATCGATGTGGGACTGAAACTCCACTCCTTGGTCACTGATCTTGCGCATGGCACTGAGGCTGAAAACCTGAAACCCGCCGCTGTCGGTCAATACCCCTCGCTCCCAGTTCATAAAGCTGTGCAGTCCGCCGGCCCGTGCAATCAGCTGCTCACCGGGGCGCAGGTAAAGGTGGTAGGTGTTTGACAATATTATGGAGGCCCCGATCTGATAAAGATCGTCCGGGGTCAGAGTCTTGACCGTGGCCTGGGTTCCCACCGGCATAAACACCGGAGTCTCGGCATTTATATGCCCGGTTTTCAAGCAGCCCGTCCGGGCCCGGCATAAGGGATCATTCTTCTCTATTGTAAACATCATAGCACCTCAACTGTACTTGTAAATTTATCCGTTCAAGACAAACCACATACTTTTCAGCAAATCAACATCGCGTCTCCATAACTGAAGAAGCGATACTTTTCCTTAATGGCGTGCTGATAGGCCTGTCTGGTCTTTTCCACCCCCAAAAAGGCCGATACCAGCATCAGCAGTGAAGATCCGGGCAGGTGAAAATTGGTTATCAGCTGGTCAATGGCATTAAAATCGTAACCAGGGTAGAGGAAACAGTCGGTTTCCCCCTGCCCGGCCCGATAACCCCGGTCTTTATCATAAATGGTCTCCAGGGTGCGCACCACGGTAGTGCCTACCGCGGTGATCCTCCCCCCCTTTTCCCGGGCCCGATTGAGCAGGGATGCTGTTTCGGCGCTCACCTGGTAAAACTCGCTGTGCATCTGGTGCTGGCGAATATCGGCGCAGCTGACCGGGCGGAAAGTCCCCAATCCCACATGCAATACCACCGTGGCTATCTGAACTCCCTGGGCCTTTATCTCCTCCAGCAGGGTTGTGGTAAAGTGCAGGCCGGCCGTAGGCGCGGCTGCCGAACCGCTGTGTCTGGCATAGATGGTCTGGTAGCGCTCCGCATCACCTGACTCGTCACTGCGCTCTATATACGGCGGCAACGGGATATGCCCCGCCCGGGCAATAAACCCATCCTCATCACAATGGTTTAAGACCAGCCGCCTCCCTCCGGGAAAACCAAGCTCGGCGGTGATGACTGCCTCAGCCTCTTCAAACCCGGGGAAGAGTATGCGGTATCCGGGACGCAGGCGGCGGGCCGGCCTTACCAGGGCTTCCCATTCCGGGCCCTGTTTGCGCAGGAGCAATATCTCCACCTGCCCCCCGCTCTCTTTTACTCCCAAGAGCCGGGCGGGAATGACTTTGGTGTCATTTAAGACCAGTACATCGCCGGGATGCAGGTAGTCTGCCAGCTCTTTAAAATAGCGGTCATGCATCGCCCCGCCTTTGCCTTCCACCACCAGGAGACGGGAAGCATCCCGCGGTTCGGCCGGATACTGCGCAATCAGCTCCGGCGGCAGGTCATAATGATACTGCGCTAAATCATAATAGGGGCTGTTGTCATCCACTGACATGGATATTATCTCCTCAAAAACAGATTTAACAGGACGGTCAGGATCAAGCTCAGAATCAAGCCGGTAGCCAGCGGAAAGTAGAGGGTGAAATTGCCGCGGCGGATCACAAAATCACCGGGGATGCGAAATCCCTCTCCGCCCAGCTTGCTCATCAGCAATAATCCCAGCCCTGCCAGGAGAATTAACGCCCCCATGGTGATGAGGAGCCTGGCGATACTATCCATACCATTCATGATTTTGGGTCCTCCTTCTTCCGTTTCGCAGAGGCATAGCGCTCCTGTTCGCTGTACAGGCATCCGCAGTACTGCTGCCGGTAAAGCCCGGCCTCCTTGGAGCGGCTGACGGTCTCTTTATAGTCGCTGCGGAAGTCCCGGTACAGGAAGGGGACCCCATATTTTTCAGCAGCCATCTCCCCGGCCTCCTTGATGAGGTCATGCTTTTGAAAGGGGCTGACCAGAAGCGAGGTCGAGAAATAATCGAACTTGCCGGAGCGGGCCATCTGTGCGGTCTTGTGCAGGCGGATCTGATAGCATAACTGGCAGCGCTTCTGTTCCCGGAAAGTAATGTGGTGGAAATAATCCACCGGGTTGTAAGGCTCCTCGCCGATCAGTTTGAGCCCCTGCTGCCGGGCATACTCCTGCAAAGCCTCCAGGCGTTTGGCATATTCAGTAAAAGGGTGAATGTTGGGATTGTAAAAATAGCCCCGCACATCAAAACCCTCTTTTCTGAGGGCGGGAAGGGGAACGGTGGCACAGGGCCCACAACAGGTATGCAAGAGTACTTTGTCCATAATTCACTCCATTACTCGCCATCATCAGGCGCGTCAGCGCCAAGGTTAAAAAGGTCAGATTTCCAGGCCGGATTTAAAGGATAACCCAGATGCTTGTAGGCATTCTCCGTAGCCACGCGCCCCCGCGGGGTCTTTTGTATCAATCCCAGTTTAATCAGGTATGGTTCGTAGACATCGCTTAAGGTATCTCCTTCTTCTGACACCACGGCAGCCAGTGTTTCCAGGCCCACCGGGCCTCCCCCGAATTTATTGATCAGGGCTTCCAGTATCATTCTGTCCACGTTGTCCAGGCCGCATTCATCGATTTCCAGGCTGCTCAAGGCCATTTGAGCCAATCTCAGGCTTATCACCCCGTCGCCTTTCACCAGGGCAAAATCCCATACCCGGCGCAGCAAGCGATTGGCGATGCGCGGCGTGCCCCTGGCCCGGCGGGCGATCTCCCGGGCGCCCTTCTGGTCTATACGCAGGCCCATAATCACAGCCGCCCGCTCGATGATCAACAAAAGGTCATTTTCATTATAAAAGTCCAAGCGGCAGTTGATGCCGAACCGGTCCCTTAAGGGTGAACTCAAGAGGCCTGGACGGGTGGTGGCGCCTATCAGGGTGAAAGGAGGCAAATCCAGGCACAGTGTCCTGGCCCCGGGCCCCTTGCCGATAACTATATCGATCGTGTAATCCTCCATAGCCGGATACATGATCTCTTCCACAGTACGGTTTAAGCGGTGTATCTCATCGATAAACAGGATCTCACCCGGCTCCAGGTTGGTTAGAATCGCCGCCAGGTCTCCGGGACGTTCGATAGCCGGGCCCGAGGTTTTGCGGATCGATTTGCCCAGTTCATTGGCTATGATAGTGGCCAGGGTGGTCTTGCCCAGACCCGGAGGCCCGCTCAAGAGGATATGGTCTATGCTTTCCGCCCGCCCCCGGGCAGCCTCGATAAATACCTGTATGTTGCCTTTGACCTTGCTCTGCCCGATATAGTCCGCCAGTCGCAAAGGCCTCAGGGAGGTATTCTCTTGATGATCCTCTTCCCCGATAAAGTGAGGCGATATTAAGCGCTCATCCCGCATGTCCTGCCTCCCTCCTATTTCTTAAGCTGTTGGGCTTTCTTCTTCAGCACCAGCTTGACATTATGGGCTACTTCCCGGCCTAACAGCCCCTGGTTTTTCAACTCCATCAACTCGGGAAAAACCTCGCTGCGGTTGTATCCCAGGGCCTCCAAAGCCTCCATAACTTCGCTGAAGGGCAGGGGGCTCTCGGATGGCGTCGGGGTCAAAGCCAGTTCGGCAGGCACCTTGTCTTTCAATTCAAATAATAAGCGCTGGGCGCTCTTTTTGCCCACCCCGGAAATCGCCAGCAAAGCCTTTTCGTCCTGACTGGCGATGGCCTGGTAGAACCGGGCCGGTTCCATATGGCCGAGCACGTTGAGAGCGGCTTTAGCGCCGATGCCGGATATGGACAAGAGGAGCCGGAACAGATCCAGTTCGGCCTGATCCAGAAACCCGTACAGCTTGAATTCATTCTCGGAAACCGCCAGATGCGTGTGGAGCATAACCGGCTGCCCGCACTGGGGCAGCCCGTTCAGCGCACGCGGGTGGATGTTGATTTCATAGCCCAGGCCGTTCACGTCGATTACAGCCAGATCCCCTCTGAGGTTGTGCAAAATACCCTTAACAAAAGCAATCATAAACAAGCCACCTTTGCCTGCGAATTTCCATAGCCTAAGCCTTATATAAATTGGATAAGCGGTGGAAGTGCAGGTGGCAGATGGCCGCGGCCAAGGCATCTGCAGCATCATCCGGCTGCGGCGTTTCTTTGAGGGCCAGCAGCTTCTGCACCATGTACTGCACCTGCTTTTTATCAGCTCCGCCGTATCCGACCACCGCCTGTTTGACCTGCAGCGGGGTGTATTCGGCTATACAGAGTCCGGCCTGGGCACTGGTCAGTAAAATCACTCCGCGGCTCTGAGCCACCGTAATTACGGTTTTGGCATTTTTGTGATAGTAGATCTGTTCTACCGCTACCGCATCGGGCTGAATATCCTCAATCAGCTGAGTCAATTCCCCGTTGATCGACAGCAAGCGCCGGGGCATCTCCATATCCGCAGCGGTGGTGATCAAGCCATAGTTCAGCAGGCGCATGCGCCCGCCGCGGTATTCGACCGCCCCGTAGCCGGTGCGGGCAGTCCCCGGGTCAAGTCCTAAAACCCTCATAAAAGCGACTTCCTTACCCCATAGATACATTTATGATACTTGATATTGTTTTCCAGTGCCATGAGTAAATAGCCCAGAAAATAAAGACTAAGGCCAGATAACCGGCCTTAGCATAAGCAAACTTGTGTTCGGGGACCTTTACATATATTCGTCGAGGCTATCCAGGGCGTCGTTTAACATGGCTTCATTCGCAAATTCATACTGGCCATTGCGAATGGCAGCTACAATTTCCCCCGGCAAGACATCTATTCTGATGGTCGTAACCCTTAAGAGTTCGTCATGAGCCGCATCCGGCCCCTTGTAAACGGCCAGACGCCCCTGATATTCCTTTATCCGGGTCTTCTCGTAGTCCTGCGGGCACCAGTCGCCGACCAGCTGCCGCAAGGTGATGGTGTTGCCTTCGATTTTAACCATATAGCCGTTCTGTTCATTGTACAGCTGCCGGATTTCATCCACGGTTTTGCCGATCAATTCTATAGCATTGGGAAACTCAGAAATGACCACATGGCCGCATTGCTGATATTCCCGCTCGTAGATCACCTGGGTGTTGTTGTCCACCCTGCTCTGTACCGGCTCAACCTCAACTATCGGCTTGCGTTCATTAACCAGTTTATTAAAGGGCTGCCCGCCGGTGAGAAAAAATCCCAATCCCACCCCCAGGAGCAAGGCTGCCACAACCAGAGCAATTATTCCCTTATGCCGCATGGTTTATCACCTCTGCGACTTATTATTGCCAAATTATGCAAAATTATACCCCTGCCTTGGCCGCTTTCGGATATGCTTATAACCGGGGTCTTAAGAACAGCGCTATATCATGTGGGTTGACCAGGGCGCAATCAGCCCGGATGTGCTGTTTTTTGAGAGGGCTGCCAAGGTGATAAACGCCACAGAATCGCCGGCCTACTCCCGCCGGAATCTGGTCGCTGTTACCGCAGGCTAAATAATAAGGGACAGGTGCACTCCTCCCGGCGGGAAGACGGCGCGGCTGTCCCCTGGTGTTTTCTGAATTATTAACTCAGTTTATCTAAAACGTCCTCGGTGAGATTCATATTGGTATATACTTTTTGAACATCGTCATGATCCTCTAAAAGATCTATCAACTTGATGATTTTCAGGGCGGTATCCACATCACTGATTTCCACCTGGGTTTCCGGCAGCATGTCTAAATCGGCCTCGGCTATGGCAATACCCGTATTTTCAAGGGCTTCCTTCACCTCCAGAAAATTGTCCTGGCCAGTGATGATATCATAGCTGTCGCCCTCGTCGCGCACATCATCAGCACCGCACTCCAGGGCCATAAGCATCAGTTCTTCTTCATCCGGGGCATTGGCTTTGTCAACGTTGATCAGTCCCACCCGTTTGAACATCCAGGATACACAGCCGCTTTCCCCCAGATTGCCGTTATGCTTGGAGAATAAATGCCTGATATCAGGTGCGGTGCGGTTGCGGTTGTCGGTGGCAATGTCCAGCATTACCGCTACTCCGGCCGGGGCATAACCCTCATAGCAAAATTCTTCGATGGCCTCGCTCTGTATCTCCCCGGTGCCCTTCTTTATGGCCCGGGTGATGTTCTCATTGGGCATATTGATGCTTTTGGCTTTTTGTATGGCCAGCTTCAGCTTGGCGTTGCTTTCCGGATCGCCGCCTCCGCCGCTTTTGACCGCAATTGTGATCTCTTTGGCGACTTTAGTGAATTCCTTGCCGCGTTTCTCATCGGAGCGCGCTTTCTTGTGTTTGATATTGGCCCATTTGGAGTGTCCTGACATTACATAAAACCCCCTTAATAACCGAATGCTACCAGAGTCCCGGTATCAGCCTTTTGCTATTCTGCATATATTCTTTATATCGATCCCCAAAATACTTCAACATGAACTCCTCCTCCAGCTTGATGCGATAGACCAGGGCCGGCAGGGTGAAGAGAAGCGTAATCAATAAAGCCCCCCAGGAATTGAAAATCATATCAATGGCCAGCAAGCTTATGAAGACCCCCAGGTATAAAGGATGGCGAATGCTTCGATAAGGGCCGCTGGTAACAAGCTGATGCCCCTCATATACCGCGATGCGGGGGTTAAAATATTTCCCTATGGCCCTTAAGCCCCAGCCTCGATAGATACAGGAGATTACAAATAAAATTACGCCTATATATATGATGCCGGGCTCCAGGTCAGAAATACGCGTGTAATGGGTGGATAAGAAATCAATGGCGGCGTAAAAAAGGGCTATCATCGAGGACAACTGCAGATAAGCGTAAGACCATTGATCATCGTCCTCAGTGACGAATACATCAGGATCCTGATATAACAAGGTCTCGGAGATGATGGTCCAGATAAAATAAATGCCTACAAACCCGGTGATGACTGCAAAGTCAAATCTGGGCAGGCGGCCGCTAAGGACATAATTGTTGGCCACATAGGCCACATACAGGAATACCATTACGGCAACCGTAACCCGAATCAATACACTCTTTTGCCTGGAATTCATAGCATCATCCCTTCAATTCCCCGGTTTGGTTGTAAATCACTTTCAGTCCAGCTTCAAATCATCGGGCAGCACTGCTACCCGGGGCAGGTGCTGTTTGTGCCGGTTGGCTTTCATCATGGCCTCGATTTTGGCAATAACCGCCTCATCACCCTCGCCTGTACTCAGATAGGCGTCTAACTGCTTATAGGTGACCCCCATTTCCCCCTCATCGGTCTGTCCAACCCACAGCCCGCCGGAAGGCGGCTTATTTATAATGACATCCGGCACCTGCAGGTAACTGGCCAGGGCGAATACGTCTTTCTTCAGCAAGTCGCCCAGTATCTGCAAATCCACCGCACTGTCGCCATATTTAGTGCTGTAGCCCACGCTGATCTCGCTTTTGTTGCTGGTTCCCACCACCAGATAGTTCCTGGCTTGAGCCAGATAGTACAGTGTCAGCATGCGCAGGCGCGGTTTTATGTTGGCCTTGAGCAGTTGGCCCGAGTCCCGATCCGTTTTGAGATAGGCCTCAAACTGGGCCACCAGGAGCAGGTAGGGATTATCAAGGTCTACGATTTGGTAGGGAATGTCGTTTTGTTCTGCCAGGAGCTGGCCATGCCAGAGGTCGGTCAGATTGCTTTCACAGGGTAAGAGTAAGGCCTGCGTCTGGCCGGGGAAAGCCCTTTTGGCAATCAGCGCCGCTACCGCGGAATCCACGCCGCCGCTTACCCCGAGTACCACCCCGTTCTTTCCAGCCGCTGCCACCTCGCTGCGCAGCCACTCTACCAGATAGTTTACCACTGCCTCCGGATTCATTGTTCTAGTCTCCTTTAAAGAATTCGTGTGCCCCCGGGATGAATCCGGGATGGGTGCAGCCATTCTGAAGCTGTTACTCTAAAACCCGCAACAAATCGGGCCGGGCCGCTGCCGGGGTTAAAGGGCACTGCATAACTGTATATTAGATAAATCCCCTCAGGTCAAACCCCGGGACTTTCAACCCCATTGCCTCAAATTCATCGACTTATATACAATTCAACAACTGCCATCCGAATCCTGCCGAAGTATTCGAATTCTATCCGGCCGGGCCAATACATATAGAGCCGGTCTGTCGATCGGTTTTATGGTTTGGAGTGATGGAGCGGGATGATTTCCATCTGCCCCCAGGCTGCCATTTGATCGCCTTTTATGGTTAATACCCCGGTTACTCCGGGTATTTCCCGGGCAAAATCCACAGCCTTCATCAGATCAGCTTTGCAGGACACCATATTGCCTGCGCCGGTGGCCACGGCGTCGGCCAGGGCTGCGGAATCAGCCCTGATGACCACCGCATCGGCTCTGCCCAGGCTCAAGCTGTGGCCCACTGTTCCCGAGGAGGTGCATATGCCCACCCCTTCTTTGCTGCCGGCGATTCGTATACCAATACGATAACTGAAACGGGACTCGCCTGCAAATACAGCCACGATTCTCTCCTGACTGCTCTTCAGATAAATATCTCCGCCGTTTTCCACGATGACTTCCTGGCAAAGCGGGGCCAGCTTTTCCCCCATGAGCTCGGCTATGGTTCCGGCAACTGCCGCCATGGGGCCGACTCTGGCCGGTGCGGAGGCCAGGCCCATGCGCCGGGCGATTTCCGGAGCATCACCGCGCAGGGCGATAGGGAGCAAGGTGGTTTGAAACAGAGGCTGCAGCTTGATGTAATCTTCCAGTTCACCGCGCAGCCTGATCAGATAATTGCGGCATAAAGTCAAAAGGCTATCGGAGCAGTTGTTTAGATCCACTCCGATAGCCAGATCGCTCTGTTTGATCCGCACCTGAAAATATTTCAAATCCTGGCCTTCATGCCATTCGCGGTAGTCTCTCTGTACATAACTCCGCTCACCTTTCATAGATAAACTAAACAGCCTCCTTGAGTTCAAAATGCAGTTTTATGGCCAGGGTGGGACAGCACTCCAGACACATGCCGCAGACCACGCAGCGGGAATTGTCAAAGGAGACGATCATGCTTTCGCGTTCGATAGACAATGCCTGGGTAGGGCAAAATGAAGCACAAGCCCCGCATTGTATGCATAATTCGTCGTGCCAGACCACTGTCTGGCTCAAGGGCTCCACTATCACTCCCAGGTTTTCCAGGAACTTGATGCCCGACTCATAATGGGGTTTGTCTCCTTCCAATTCCACTACCAGATAGCCTTCTTTTTGCGGGTTGATGTCGGCCTTGAGTATATTCACTATCAAATCGGTATTCTTGATCAATTGATATATAATCGGCTGTTCAGACTGTACCGCCGAGAAATACAATACCACTCTGTTTTTCATAACTGTCTACCTCCTGTTCCTGACCATGGACAAAACCCCGTTGGGCTGGCGATCAGGAAGTGATTTGAAGTCTATCTGGCTGTCAGCTCCCGGCAAGGCTGCCACCGGTTGGGTCAGTTCAAATTGGCCGGCCTGAATCCATGCTTTGAGAATGCCGGCTATTTGCCTGGCCCGGGGATAACTGGACTGGGGAGTTGTCACCACTTCCTGGCCGTTTATTGTAACCTTGCCGCTCTTGAGGTCTTTGAAGCTGACAAAACCCAGATCGGTATGATTGCCGTAAGGATAGCCCTGATGGTAATCCACCACCGGGCAGAAGATTTCTTCATCCTTCACCGCGGTGTAGCGCAGCATCTCCTCATCCAGGATGGGAATGGGGATGCCCACCCCTACCGCCAGTGTGGGTCCATAGCCCAGATAACTCAGACCTACCAACCAGTGGGGATCCATCTGTTTCAGATCCCCTATCAGGGAGAGGGTCCCGGCCGTGGCCATGGGTACGCCATTTTCCCCCCGGGGCACATTGGGATGGTGCTGGGTGCCATTCCAGGCCACATAGCCTACACCGCCGCCCAGGAAGATGCGGGTGCCGATACCGGTGGTTCTATAATGGGGATCATTGAACAAGGGGCTTAATTGGCCGGCGGTCGAGTAAGCCGCATTGCCCAGGCGGGGTTTAAGAACCCCCATATAGGTATATATGTTTTTATCCCCCAGATTCACCGCACAGTTATAATTCTGATAAGCGTTGCGGGGGTTGAACATGAAAGCTTCATTAACATCAGCCAGGGTGATTACCGTGTCCACCTTTTTGTTAGGGTAGCAATCGGTGCCGTAGGAAATAGCCTCCAGACGGATTTCTTTTCCCGCCACCAGGTCATGGATGACATGGCCCCCGCCATACATAAAGCGCCCGGGGTATACTTTATTCTCCGGGTCATTGTCGGCCACCTGGGTCGCGCCCAGATAGGCGTCAACGGCGGCAATGCCTCCGTAAGCCTCCACCCCGTTCAGCCACACTTTCTGCATGCGTATGCGCGGTTTGGAATGGCCGAAATTGATAAATACCCCCGATGAGCACATGGGGCCAAAGGTTCCAGTGGTAACCACATCGATTTCCTGAGCTGCTTTAGCGTAGCCTTTTTCCGCTACCACATCGATGACTTCTTCAGCGGTTACAACCACCGCTTCTCCCCGGCGAATTTTTTCGTTGATTTCCTCATAAGTCTTCTTGCAGGTCATAGCTCCTCCCCCTTAGTTTATATCAACCAGCCCATTGGCAACCGCGATTGCCTGGCGGGCGTCCGCTGCAAATCCATCAGCGCCGATCAAATCGGCATATTCCCTGGTCAAAACCGCGCCTCCCACCATCACTTTACAGCTCAGCCGCCGTTCTTTGACCCCGGCGATGACCTCGGCCATGCGCGGCATAGTGGTAGTCATCAAAGCGCTCAGCCCGATGATAGCCGCCTTTTGCTGCTCAGCCTCAGCCAATATCCTGGCGGAGGGAACGTCCTTGCCCAGATCGATCACCTTAAATCCATAGTTCTCCAGCATGATGCCCACAATATTTTTGCCGATATCGTGGATATCGCCTTCGACCGTGGCCAATACCACCGTGCTCCGGGATGCCAACACCTCATCTTTTAACAGCGGTTTTAAATAAGTAAAGGCCTTTTTCATGGTTTCCGCCGCCATCATCAACTGGGGCAGGAAATACACCTTCCGGTCGTAGCGCAGGCCGGCTTCCTCAATACCCGGAATGAGATCCTGGTTGACTACTTTCATGGCATCGTCTTTTTGCAGGGCTTCCTGCAGCAGCCCCATGATACTTTGCTGATCGCCCTCCAGAACTGCCCGGCCCAGCGGGCTCAATCCCTCCGGCTGCGCGGTATCGGCCTGTTGCGCCGCGGGAGCAGCCTGGAGCAACTCGGGTATATTGCATCGCTGGCATACTTGATGGCGGACCGGCTGTGACGGAGCCGTCCGGTTCTGAAAATGAGCAATGTAGGATTTGGCTCCCGGATCCTGATTCAAAAGCACTGCAGCCGCCCTGGTAACATCCCGCACTCTGTCATCGAACGGGTTCATTATCGGGAGATCCAGTCCCGCCGCCCAGGCCATGGCCAGGAAGGCGGAGGTCAGGATTTCCCGGGCTGGCAGGCCGTGGGAAACATTGCTCACCCCCAGGACCGTGCCCAGTCCCAGCTGGTTTTTAACCGCCGTCAGGGCTTTCAGAGTTTCCATCACCCGTGACTGTTCCGCTCCCGCAGTCGTCACCAGGCAGTCGATGTAGATATCTTCATCCCTCAAACCCAAAGCCCGGGCTTGCTGGTATATTCTTCCGGCCAGCTCCAGGCGTTCGTCAGCGTTAGCGGGAATGCCTTTTTCGTCCAGACACAGTCCTAAAACAGCCGCCCCGTATTTTTTGGCCAGGGGCAGTATAACATCTATTTGCTTATATTCAGCTGTGGTGGAGTTTATGAGGGGCCGGCCCACAAACTGCTTGAGCCCGGCCTCAATGGCTTCAGGATGGGTGGAGTCAATGGAGAGGGGCCGGTCCACCGCGGCCTGAATCTCCATAACCGCTTTGGCCATAGCCTCAGCCTCATCTATGCCTGGAACCCCCATATTGACATCCAGTATGGGAGCGCCGCTCTCCACCTGCCGGCGGGCTTCCTCTACCACCAGGTTCATGCGGCCGTCTTTGATGTCTTGCGCCAGGCGCTTGCGGGCGGTGGGATTGATGCGTTCCCCGATAAAAGCCAATTCCTGGCTATGGCCGATCATCACCGTCCGGGAACGTGAGGCCAGCGCCCTGATTTTGGCGGCGGTTCTTTTAACCGGGGTCATTCCCCGCAGGGCCGCTGCCATAGCCTGGATGTGCTCCGGGGTAGTGCCGCAGCAGCCCCCGATTATATTGGCCCCGGCCTGGCGCAAGCGCAGCGCCTGTTCAGCCATCTCATCAGGCGAATCGGGAAAGAACGTTTTCCCGTCAACCAATACCGGTAGCCCGGCATTGGGCTCGACCGAAAGAAAAATATCGCTTAAGCGCCCCATCTCCGCAATCACCGGCAAAAGGTCTTGGGCGCCGCCGGAGCAGTTGGCTCCTATGGCCAGCGGCCTTAAGGCCTCCAGGATGATCAGGGCGGTCTTCGCATCGGTGCCCATCATGGTGCGCCCTCCGCTTTCAAAGCTCATATGGGCAATAACCGGCAGCCCCGAGCAGCTTTGGGCTGCAATCACCGCAGCGCGCATCTCGCCTATATCAGTCATGGTTTCAATCGAAATCAGGTCGGCTCCGGCCTTTTCACAGGCCGTGATCTGCTGGGCATAAACCCGGTACAGATCATCGAAATCAAGCGTCCCCATCGGCTTCAACAGCTTGCCGGCAGGGCCGATGGAGGCTGCCACCAGGGCCTTGCCGGCACTGGCCCGCTTGGCTATACGAACCGCCTCAAGGTTTAATTCCTCCACCCGGTCTTCTAATCCGTAAGCCTGCAGTTTGTAGTAATTGGCGCCAAAACTGTTGGTTTCAATGATGTCAGCCCCGGCTTGCACATATTGATAATGGATATCCGCCAGGATCTCGGGATGCTGGACCCCGAACAGTTCAGGACACATGCCCGGCTGCATTCCGTGCCTCTGCAACATGGTGCCCATAGCCCCATCCATTATTAAACATCTCTCTTTTAATCTTGCAGACACATCCAACGCAGCCATAACAAATTCCTCCCTCAATTTATATTTGAATCAAAAGCGCTTCCAATTAAAAAACCCTCTATAAGGAGAGGGCCGTTTATGCTCTCTCATCTTTCAGGAGTATGCCTCCTGCAGGATTTGGCACCATACCTCCCCCTGGAGGCGGTTGCCGGGTTTCATCGGGCCCGTCCCTCAACCACTCTTGATAAGATTTGAGTATTATTCAATTGCTTTGCAACCGACTGCTTATTCCTTGCTTTTCTCTACGGCTTCTTCAGGAGTGGCTTTACTCTCCTGAATCGGCTGGCTCTCCGCTTTAGGCGGCCTGGCCGGTTCTTCAACTGAATTGATGGCTTCATCAAATTCCTTTTTTATCCCGGTAGTGGCTTTCTTGAACTCCCGGGTGGCTTTACCCAGGGATTTGGCTACCTCGGGAAGCTTGCCCGGGCCTACCACGATCAAAGCTACTACCAAAATAAGTATTAGTTCCCAGGGACCGATGTTAAACATCAATACACCTCTAATCTGCCTAAATCCATGTTACACCGCTACTCGTCTCAGTACATTTTACTTGTCTTTGTTCAGCTTGGCAATCCTTTTCGCACGGTGCGCTTTGGGCAATATCTGCTTATTTAAGCGCTGCTGACACCATTTGCTGGCCCTATTGGGAGGTCAAGCCATACAATAAAAAATCAGGTCGATGAACCCCCGACCCGATTTTCAACAGTTTCATTTAATTGCTTGATCCGGTCCTACCGTATTTCCGTAGGAACCACGGCATCCACGATTCCGATTACCAGCGCGGCCAGGAGAGCGCCCAGTACTGACACTGACAACCAGTTGGGAATTATGAACTGGGCCACATAGATAACTATGGCCGCAGTGATAAATCCTACCAGGCCTCTGGAACGCGGTGAAACCTTGTCACCCAATACAGACTCTACAATGTAGCCTATAATTGCTATAACAATGGCCGCAATTAGTGCTCCAGTAAAGCCTGCCACTTTGATACCCGGCAATAGATAAGCAACCAACATTAAAACAATCGCAGAAACAATGAAGCGTACGATAGTGCCTATCCAATTCCCTTTCATGCTTTATCCTCCTTTTATTTAAAAATTAAGAGCTTTTGTTCTAATATATAATTCCCCTGCCTGAAACGAAAATATGCAGAATTATCATAATCACAATATGCTTGCATTCGGTTCAAATTAAGTCAAAAATATAACTATGTAAAATCCAGGGTAGAGGAGTTATGGCGGTGTCCAAATCTAAAGTAAAAGAACGCCGGGCATTAAAAGAAGAAAAAAAAGCAGAGATAAAGAAAAAGGAGCCTCTCAAGACCCCCTTCAAGGAACGCCACGCCCACATTTTTAAATATTTCTGGGCAATTTGGTTTATTGGTATAGGGGTGATTCTGGCCGTCGTTTTGATACAGTTATATCTCAGCGGGCAGCTCTCTATTCTTTTGCCCAAAGAGAGAACTTTTTAGCAATTTGTAAACGACGGCTGCAGATGAATCACCTATAGACATTCATAATTTTTTTGCGGCCAGATGCGTCACCTGGGCCGTGGCATTTATCAAATAGGGAGCTTCCGGTTGTTTGGGCATTGGCAAGGAATCATAGTACCGGCTCTTCATCCGCCTCACCACCCCGTCTATGGAACCTGCTTCCTCGTCGAGCAGCCGGTATATGGTATCTCTAAAACGCAAGGTCTCGTCGATGGAACGATCAAAAAAGGCCTTAACCTCTGCTCTGCCCACCACCGCTAAAAGGTGTCCCTGACAGAGCATCTCCACCGGCAGCGAAGCCAAACGCCGCAGCGAAGATAGATAAGCCTCGTAATCAGAGACAAATCCGCAGCTTAACTCCCCGGTTTGGCGTAATATCCCGGCCGTTTCTCCTACCATGAGTATTTTTTGATGGGGCAGATAATAACTCAAATGGTCGCGCGTATGTCCGGGAGTTGCCAGCGCCTCCACAGCAAAGCCTTTTCCCAGCTCCAGCACCTGGCCGTCGTCGATTTCGACGTCTACCGCAAAGCTCCGGAAAGGCCGGTCGGTTAATGGTAATCCCGCAAAATCAGGGGAAAGCCGCACTTCTTCCCCGGCCTCCTGGTTCAATTGCGCAATGAGTTTAAGGGCGTTGGGCCGTTTAAGGATCTGCACCGCCCGGGGTGAAGCTGCGATTTTCATATCCGGGAAGGCCTCTTTGAGGTAAGCCGCCGCGCCGCAATGATCCCAATGGGCATGAGTGAGAAAAAGCCACTGAGGCTGGCGCCGGCCAAGAACGGACCGCACTGCCTCCACATATATCCTGCCTGCGAAAGCCACCCCGCCCTCAAACAGGGCCGGGTGCGGCGCATCCCAAAGATAGGTGCGGTATTCGCTGGGTCCCAACGCATACAGCTTGTTCATTAAATGACCTGCTTCAGTCAATATCACTACATATCACCTCAGATTAAATCTAATCAGGTTTCCCGGCAACACTGCCGGGGTCATTTTCCCTTCTAATAATACCTCAAATTGAGAGGCCCGGATATGTATCATCCTTCTCATCGCAGACCGCTTTTTATCTACCCCAAGCAAGGCCTTACTGATGGAAAAAAGCAGTTATGTTATAATTTATAATAATAATGGCAATATCAGGTATCTGCCGGAACGGTCAGTAACCTGAACAAGCAGGCTGTTTTGTTTTTTTGAAGCTCGGCGTTTTATGCAAAATGACTTCAGGAAACCGGCGGGGAGGAGAGGCCTATGAGTAAATTGATTCTGGTTTCCAATCGTTTACCGGTAACGGTGCAGAGAAACGCAGCCGGTTTTGCGTTTCAAAACAGCATCGGCGGGCTTGCTACCGGTTTGAAGAATTATCACCAGCAAGCGGGCAGCGTGTGGGTCGGATGGCTGGGAATAACCGATGAAGATATGCCTTCCGGCGAAAAAGACCATGTACAAAAAAGGCTCCAAGAAGAATATCAGTGCCGGCCGGTTTTTTTATCCGATCAGGATATCAGCTTGTATTATCATGGCTTTTGCAACAAAACCATATGGCCGCTATTCCACTACTTCAAGAATAAAACCGAGTATGACCATGAAGCTTGGGAAGCTTACCAGAGCGTGAACCGAAAATTCTTGGAGAGCATGGAGCCGATTATCGAGGAAAACGATATTATCTGGGTGCATGATTATCATTTGATGCTGCTGCCCCAGATGATCAAAGAAAAATACCCCCAGTCGCAAGTGGGGTTTTTCCTGCACATTCCTTTTCCTTCCTTTGAAATCTTCAGATTGCTGATATGGCGGGAAGAAATACTGAGCGGCCTGTTGGGCGCGGATTTAATCGGATTTCACACTTACGACTATGTACGTCACTTCTTGAGCAGTGTGCGCAGACTGCTGGGTTCCGATCATAATTTCAATAAAATCAGTTATGAAGATCGATACGTGCAAGTAGACGCCTTCCCCATGGGCATCGATTATGATTATTTTGCCAGAGAATGCGACCCGGAAAAATTTCAGCAGGAGACCGGCGACATTATTGAAAATGTCAAAGGCAGCAAAATAATTTTATCGGTAGACCGGCTCGATTATAGCAAAGGCATTCCGGAACGCATCAAAGCTTATCGCAAATTCCTGCTCAAATATCCGCAGTATCGGGAAAAAATCAAGCTGTATCTGCTGGTAGCCCCTTCCCGGGAAGGGGTGGGCTCTTACGATGAGCTGTTGAAAGAAATAGAAGAATTGGTCAGCAAAATAAACGGCGAGTTTGGGACCTTCAGTTGGATGCCTATCTGGTTTTTCTTTCGTTCCTTCTCTCAAAACAGCCTGATTTATTTTTACAAACGGGCCGACGTGTTACTGGTAACGCCGCTGAGAGACGGCATGAATCTGGTGGCCAAAGAATATATCGCCTCCAGAACCGATTACAAAGGCATGCTGGTTATCAGTGAAACAGCCGGCGCGGCCAGCGAATTGGGAGAAGCGGTGATCGTCAACGCCAATGATTATGACGCCATTGCCTCGGGGATCAAAGCTGCGCTCGAGATGCCCGGGGATGAGGCTAGGACCAGAAATAAAAAAATGCATCAACGCTTAAAACGTTATAATGTAAACTTCTGGGCCAGTGAATTTTTGAACGCCTTGAATCATGTCATGGAAGACAACGGTCAGAGTGTTTCGGAGAATATCGAAAAAGACTTTTACAAAATAGAGCAAGCCTATCAAAGCGCGGGCAACAGAGTCCTTTTCTTGGATTACGACGGGACTTTGGTGGGGTTTAAGACCATTCCCGAACAGGCCGGGCCGGATCAGGAGCTCAAGCTGCTGCTGGCGGATTTGGCCAATGACCCGCAGAATACGGTGGTGATTGTTTCCGGCCGCGATAAAAACATTATGGAGGAATGGCTGGGGGATCTGAACTTGAATCTTTTAGCCTCCCACGGCTTGTGGATCCGGCGTTGCGATCAAAAAGAGTGGACCATGACCGTGTCTTTGGACAACGAATGGAAAGATTCGGTCCGTCATATACTGGAATTATATACCGACCGTATGCCCGGCTCCTTCATCGAGGAGAAAGAATATTCCCTGGCCTGGCATTACCGCCAATGTGATCCGGATATGAGCGCCATTAAGCTGAGCGAGATGAAAGAGGCCTTGCTGTCGCTGACCCAATCGACCACTCTGGGGCTTCAGGAAGGCAACAAAGTCCTGGAAATCAAAGACGGCCGGGTGAACAAAGGATATGTATCCTCGTTGTTTATTCAGCATAATAATTTTGATTTTATACTGGGGGCGGGAGACGATTATACCGATGAAGATCTGTTCGCGTCCCTTCCGCCGGATTCTTTCGCGATCAAAGTAGGCATCGGCAATACCAATGCCAACTATCATATCAAATCCTGGCAGTCTATGCGCGGGATTCTGAAAAAATTGGCCGCCATCAGCAATAAGGGTAAGGATGAGTAGAGATTTTATGAAGAATAAACCGGCTGTATACGAAGTTGGAAATTTCAATCTGGGACTCTATCATATGAAGCTCCACGAGGTTCTTTTTCATAACGCCAACGGATATATCGGCGTGCGCTACGACCTGGAGGAAGGATATCCGCCGGGATATGACGTTACCCCCAGTCAATACATCAACGGGTTTTACGATTACGCCAGAGTGCCGCAATCTGAAAAATTGTACGGACTGGTGGAAGAAAAACAAACCACTTTAAACATAGCCAACACGCAAACCATCAGGATAACTTTCGACGACGAAGAATTCAGCATGTTCAGGGGAACCATTCTGGACAGCCAGCTGAGCCTGGATATGGACCGGGGGATAACGGTGAGAAATGTCCGCTGGCTTTCACCCCGGGGAAAAGAACTCCGACTGACCGTTACCCGGATGGCTTCCTTTCACCAGCTCCCCCTGTTTACCATCGAATATGAAGTGGAGCCCTTGAATTTCTGCGCTAAAGCGGTCATCGAATCGGTGCATGACGGAACCGTTTTAAATTATGTTCATCCCTGCGATCCCCGCCTGGCCAACGAATGCATCCAGTATTTGATTCCGTTAAACTGCGAAATAAAAGAGGGCGCCTCTTATATCACCTCCCGAACTTCAAAATCAGGCCTGGAGGTTTGCAGTTGCGTAAAAAATCAGTTGTTTCAGGAGCACCAGCAAGAATTCATCATTGACAACCACGATGCCATCTGCCAATTTGTCACCCGGGCCCAACCGGGCCAAAAAATCAGGCTGATCAAATATGCGGTCTTCTGCGATTCGATTCGCTACCCCGATTGCCGGCGGCAGGCGGAAATAGAGATGAAACAGGCTTTGGCGGTTGATCTGGGAGAATTGTATAAAAAGCAAGCCGCCTATTTGAGCGAATACTGGAGCAATTGCGCGGTCGAAATCGACGGCGACGAGCCGTTGAATCACGCCATCCGTTTCAGCTTGTATCAATTGATCCAATCGGTAGGCAAGGATGAATACAGCAATATCGCCCCCAAAGGACTGAGCGGCGACGGCTATGAGGGGCAATACTTCTGGGATTCGGAAATATATATTCAACCTTTTTTCACCATCACCAATCCCGATATTTCCAAAAAGCTGATCACCTATCGTTATGCCACCCTGGATATGGCCCGGGAAAACGCCCGCATTTTGGGACATGAAAGCGGAGCGCTTTATCCCTGGCGAACCATCATGGGCCGGGAATGCTCCGGTTTTTTCCCGGCCGGTTCCGCCCAGTACCATATCAATGGGGATATTGCCTATGCGATCATCGCTTATTATCTGGCGACCAAAGACCTCATGTTTATGCGAGCGGTGGGCGCCGAGATTATTTGGGAAACCGCCCGTTTATGGCTGGAGGTGGGGAATTTCCACCAGGGCCGCTTCCATATCAACAGCGTGACCGGTCCCGACGAGTATACCTGCATCGTAAACAACAATTATTATACCAATGTGCTGGCCCAATATCATTTGCACTGGGCGGTCAAAATTTATCATCTGTTAAAAAGCAGCGGCGGTTTGAATGAACTGGAACAAAAAATACAAATAAGACCGCAAGAAATCGAGGCTTTTAAAAAAGCCGCCGACCATATGTATCTGCCCTATGATGAAAAGCTGAAAATCAATCCCCAGGACGACTCTTTTCTACAGAAGCAGTCCTGGGACCTCAAGGAGATTCCCCCGGATAAATTTCCTTTGCTGCTCAATTATCATCCCCTGTATTTATACCGTCACCAGGTATGCAAACAGGCCGATACGGTCCTGGCCCATTTTCTGCTGGAAGACGCCCAATCCGAGGAAACCATGCTTAATTCCCACCACTTTTATGAAAAAGTCACCACCCATGATTCCTCGCTTTCCCGGGGCATATTTGGCATCATGGCGGCTCGCCTGGGTATGACCGAGAAGGCCTTTGCCTATTTTAAGGATACCGCCCGCTTAGATCTGGACGACAAACACAATAATACCCAGGATGGCCTTCATATCGCCAATATGGGCAATAATTACATGGGCGTTGTTTATGGCTTCGGAGGCTTCCGGCTTAAAGAAAGCGGAATATTTCTGGCCCCGGTTTTGCCCCGGGCCTGGACGGCTTACCGCTTCAAAATATGCATTGAAGACAGCCGGATCATGGTGCACGTTAAAGAAAACGAATGTATTCTCACCCTGGAATGCGGCAGTGCCAAAAAGATATTCGTATACGGCCGGGAGTATCTTGTGGCGGACACCCTTACCGTTGCCCGCCCGGCAGTATGGCCAAGGGAGTCTTTTCATGAAGTATAAAGCGGTTATTTTCGACCTGGACGGGGTTATTTGCCACACCGACCGCTATCACTATCAGGCCTGGAAACAGATAGCCGATAAAATCGGGGCACATTTTGACGAAACCATCAATAACCGCCTGCGCGGGATCAGCCGCGCTGAAAGCCTGGAGATCATTCTGGAGTATTGCCCCCGCCGGCTTGGTCAGAAGGAGAAGGATCATTACCTCCAAAAAAAGAATGAACTCTATCTCAGTCTGCTGCAAAACATGTCGCCGGCCGACCTGGACCCCGAGGTGAAAGACACCATGGAGCGGATAAGAGACCGGGGGATTCTTATGGCCATAGGCTCCTCCAGCAAGAATGCCGCATACATCTTAAAACGGCTCGGACTGGAAAATTACTTTGACGCTGTAGCGGACGGCACCCACATCACCCGCTCCAAGCCTGACCCGGAAGTGTTTTTAAAAGCCAGCGCCGGTTTGGGTATTGACCCGCCGCAATGTTTGGTGGTTGAAGACGCCGAATCCGGCATCCGGGCGGCCCTGGCCGCCAACATGGACTGCGCCGCCATCGGCGATGGGACCCGATGCAATCTGGCCCGCTACCATCTGCAGCGTTTTGCGGATTTATTGCTGATCTTGAACGAGGGCGCTTGCCCCCCATCCCCCCGCGGTCATTAAGGCAATTAACGAATCAAGCGGCAGTAAAGTTCAGCGGAGACAGAAATTGATTATTTCGCATGCAATGATGGGAAATCCGCAAACCATTATTCCATCATACATTACCATAAAGTCGTCAAGAGAATTTCGCGATATGCCATTCATAATACCCTCCTTATATTCCGCATGCAAATTTACAGCAGGTCCTCTTCACCGTGTTTGCCGTCCTTGTAAACAGGCCCGGCAGTATGGACGATATGCTTCGCAGGCAGATTAAACCGTCTGTGATACGGTTTTCCCGGTTGGGTTGAAGGATAAATTTTTCTTGCAGATGTCTTATGCCCATGGATAAATATGGTAAACTGTTGCTAACCAGTTTATCCCATTTATCCGAACAACGAGGTCTTGAACATGCTTGCAAGTGTAAATACTTTGGTGCTGGCCGGCATTAACGCCTTGCCTGTCAAGGTTGAAGTGGACATTCACTCCGGACTGCCGGCTTTTGATGTGGTCGGCCTGGCGTCTGTGGCCATCAAGGAAGCTCGGGAAAGGGTGCGCGCCGCTGTGAAAAACTCGGGCTACGAGTTCCCTAACCGGCGCATTACCGTTAATCTGGCCCCTGCTGATTTAAAAAAAGAAGGCAGCCATTTTGATCTGGCCATTGCTATCGGCATTCTCTTAGCCTCATCACAGCTGAATACCTCCCCGCCCGACAACACTTACCTGGCCGGCGAACTCTCCTTGGACGGAACTCTGCGCCCCGTCCCCGGTATTCTTTCCATGTCGCTGAAACTCTCCCAGGATCCGGCCGGCAGCATATTTATGGTTCCCACAGCCAACAGCCTTGAAGCAGCCGTTACCGGAGGCATCACAATAATCCCGGTAACCAGCCTCAAACAGGCCGGGGAGTATCTGGAGGGCGACCGGACCATTACCCCTACCGCTACGGTAAGCCTGGACAATCTGGGGAGCCAGCGTGAAAGCCATGATTTTGCCGAGGTGCGCGGCCAGGAGACTGCCAAAAGAGCCCTCCTGACTGCGGCTGCCGGAATGCATAATGTCCTTATGATCGGCCCCCCGGGAGGCGGGAAGACCATGCTGGCGCGCCGCTTCCCCGGCATCCTGCCTCCCATGAGCCGCGATGAAATCCTGGAAACAACCCGTATTTATTCGGTGGCTAACCTGCTCAGCGCAGATCAGCCCCTCATATTGACCCGGCCGTTCAGGAGCCCTCATAAAAACGCCTCTTCGGCCAGCATAATCGGCGGGGGCAAGATCCCCCGGCCCGGAGAAATCAGCCTGGCGCTTAACGGGGTCTTGTTTCTGGATGAAATGCCAGAGTTCAACCGCGACGTCCTGGAAGCTTTGCGGCAGCCCCTGGAGGACCGCGCCGTCACCGTAGCCAGGGCCCAGGCCACTTACACCTATCCTGCCAGCTTTTGTTTGATCGCCTCTATGAATCCCTGCCAATGCGGCCTGTTAGGGTCAGACCTTGAATGCCGCTGCACCCCGCTGCAGGTGCAGCGTTATTTAAACCGGGTCAGCGGGCCATTATTGGATCGCATGGATATTCACCTGGAGGTGCCGCGCATACACTATGAAGATTTGACAGACAATTCCACAGGTTTGAGTACCGCCATGATGAGAGAGGCCATCGTCAGAGCCAGAGAGGTGCAGGCCGAGCGCTTCAACCATCTGCCCGGGATGCTCAACTCCAAGATGGGGCCCAAGGAGATAAAACAGTTTTGCCAGCTGGACGCCCGGGCCGATACCATGATGAAAATGGCCTTTAAGCACCTGCGTATGAGCGCCCGCGCTTACGACCGGGTCTTAAAGGTAGCCCGCACTATTGCGGATTTGGAGCAAAGCGAAAGGGTGCAGGCCCATCACCTGGCCGAGGCCATACAGTATCGCAGTCTGGATCGGAAATACTGGCGCCATTAAGCATTTGACTCCTCTGTAGCCGGCTGAAGAAAACACTTGGAGGAAGCCCCTCCGCCTGTATACAATAAGGTAACGGGTTCAGGCCAACTTGGATGGGGAAGGCCAGCAGGGGGGGATGGGACATGTCGGACAAATCAGGATCTTTTTGGAAGAATCACAAAGCCGCCATACTTTTCGGTTGTCTAACTTTGTTATTGGCGGCTATGCTTATTTATTTTCTGCTCAGTATGAATGCGGTGTTATAAAAAATACTGGCTTAATCCGGACTGCTATGTTATTATTTTAATAAGTTAAAATCGCATACAACTCCGAGCTTCCCAGTCTAAGGCAATGCTATGGCTGGTGGCCTGTGGGTGTAACTGGAAACGGTTATGCCTCCCCGTATTTTTGGAAAGGAGTTTATTATGCTGTGCTTAATCATGACAGGCGTATTTAGGTATGCTTGGATGTGGTTTGGTAATGCTTGCAAATGCCTGATTTTCAGGTCGTCTGCAGGTCAGGCATGGTAGCCATACCTTATACGGGTATGGTTTTTTTATTTGGTGAATAGCTCTTTTAGAGCTCTAACATATGATCCCATTCTTTTTGTTCCCGCTTTCAGCGGGAATATTTCTTTTTCTTTATACGCTTGGTCCTTGCCGGTTTATGACACCGTAATAAAGCTTGGTAATTCTACCGGATTGCCCGCCGCTCATCCCAGAAACTATCCCCGCCCAGCGGCTAAAGTATTGAAAGAGATCAATAAATAAAGAAGGCCGGGGCGAATATAATCATTACCCCGACCTTAAATGCCATAGAGGTTAATTGCTATTTTTCAATGCCCTCCCGGGCCGGTACTCCCTGTTGATAGTAATGCTTTACTTCTACCATCTGGGTCACCAGATCGGCCTCTTCGATGACGCGATCATGCGCTTTAGGGCCGCCGGTCAAGATTAATTCCATGCCATCGGGCTTGTTTTTAATGAGTTCCAGAATAGCCTCCACGGGAATCAGATTGAAATAGTTGGCGGTATTGATTTCGTCCAGGACAATAATATCATACTGCCCTGAGGCCATGGCCTTTTTAGCTTTTTCCAGCCCTTCACTGGCCAGGTCAACCGCTTCCTGCGGGGGCGGGTTGGTAAGTTTAATGAATCCCTTTTTCCCATACTGTTCAATAGTGATATATGGGCTCACCATCCTGGCGGACTCTAACTCGGCATACTCCCCGCCTTTCATGAATTGTCCCACATAAGTCTTCAAGCCCTTACCCATAGCTCTGAATGCCAATCCCAATGCTGCGGTGGTTTTGCCTTTGCAGTTACCGGTGTAGACCTGTACGTAGCCTTTCTTTAGCAATTCTTCGTTCATGAGATACCCCTCTCCTTATCATTATCTATTGGTCACTCGCATTGCTTCCAATAACCTTTGTATTTTAGATATAAGTTTCAAAATCCTGCTTTAGGAACAAAAACAATTTGTATAGAAATTAATTCTCCGGCCCGGATTGCTTTATTTGGGGATCCCCTTGCTGCCCTCCTAAAGTGACCAGATTGTCAAATAGTTCAGCTACAGTGATCATCCCGATGCCTCCGGGTACTGCGCTGGCAATCCTGGCCCGGGCGGCGGCCTCCGGGTGCACGTCTCCGTGTATAGTCCCGGAGTCATCAACATTGATGCCGGCGTCCATGATGATACAGCCGTCACTGACCATATCCGATGTTATGAAGTCGGCCTTTCCCACTGCGGCTACCACTATATCAGCCGCCCTGGTCTCCTGTTCCAGGCGCCGGGTCCGGGTATGACACAGGGTTACCGTGGCATCCTGGGCGGTCATCATCACCGCCAATGGACTGCCCACGATAGTACTGCGCCCCACTATTGTCACTTTTTTGCCGGTAAGATCAACCTGATTGGCTCTAAGCATGGTCATGATGGCCTTGGGTGTCGACGGACAGACTCCGGGTTCTTTGGCCAGCAGTTTGCCAAGGTTATAGTAATGCAAGCCTTCCACATCTTTGTGATAGTCGATAGTGTGCAGCAGGCTGTTGTCGTCTATGTGAGCCGGCAGGGGCTTCTGTATCATGATGCCGGTGATATCGGGATCATGGTTCAAGTCGATGATTATTTGCCGGGCCTCGGCCTGAGTGCAGTGCTCGTCAAGGTAGATGGTTTTTACCGGAATCCCCACCTCTTTGCCGAAATTGACCAGTCCATTGACATATGACTGCGAGGCCTTGTCATTTCCGATTTTTAATATTGCCATTTGCAGGGGCAATTGCATGGCTTGCTGTTTAATGCACTTTTTCATCTCTTCACGCAGTTCCTTACCATATACAAGCATGTGCTATCATCCTCTCCGCTCCTGTTGACGCATCTTTTTTAATCTGTTGATATCCTCCAAGAGTCCTTCGGCCGGTGTTTCCACGATCATCGGCAGATCGGCCCAGAAGGGGCGGGCAAACATCTCCCTAAACCCGCTGGCCCCGATAGAACCTGCTCCGATATGTGCATGTCGATCGCGGTGCGATCCCAGGGCTGACAGGCAATCATTGGCATGGATAAGCTTGATGCGCTCCCTGCCAAAGCTATTGTCGATCTCTTTAAGGAGGGCTTCTAATCCCGCCGGGCTGCTGCAGTCATAACCGGCAGCATAGGCGTGGCAGGTGTCAAAACAGATTCCGACCCGCTCACTTTGGTTGATCATCTTTAGTATTTCGTTTAATTCATTAAAATCCCTTCCCAATTCGGTCCCCTGCCCGGACATTGTTTCCAGGAGCACGGTTACCCGGCTTTCATCCCGGCCGAGGACCTGATTCAGTATCATGCCCACCCGTTCCAGGCCTTGCTCTGCTGAGCTCGTGGTATATGAACCGGGATGCATGACCAGATAATCAGCCCCGATTTGCGCGGAGCGCTCCAGGTCTTCCGCGATTATGCTTCGGGCCAGATCGTACAGGCCGGGATCTGCTGCCGCCGGATTGCAGATGTAAGTGACATGCACCGCCAGGGGGCGGATGCGGTGCTTTGCCAGAGCCGCTTTGAAGTAGGCCACTTCGCTGTCTTTTAATTGACGGGCTTTGCTGCCGCGGGGATTGCGCAGGAAGATCTGCAGGCATTCCAGATTCATTGCCACGGCTTCGTCGGCGGTGTGTTTTAAGCCCTTGCCGATTCCCAGGTGAGCCCCGATCGAAGACATTGTTTTCACTCCTTGTTTTCAACTTAGTATTTACGGCATCACAGCCCTTAAACCGTTCAGCCCCTGTGGTTTAAGGTTTAGATCTGCCATGGTTTTGTCAAAAGGCGTTTTGAATGTGATTGATGGCGGGTGATGACTCTATAAGTATAGCGATCACATCGAAGCGGATGTTTCGGCAGGGTCTGTTCAAACCGGCCAGGTAACACAAAGCGGTTTTTTTAATATGCTCTTTTTTACGGCGGGTGACAGCCTCCTCAGGGGAGCCGTAGCTGGTGCAGCGCCGTGTTTTGACTTCGACAAAGACCAGCTCACCGCGGTCGGAGCAGATAATATCGACTTCCCCGTAGGGGGTGCGATAATTGCGTTCCACGATGCAATAGCCCTTTTTCTCCAGGTATTTTACGGCCAGATCTTCACCCATTTTTCCCAGAGGATTTGCCATAATAGTCACCACCGTCAATAACGCTGGTCAATGCGATATATGAAGGCCAATATCTCCGCCACCACCTGGTATAGCTCGGGCGGTATCTCCTCATAGATCTGCAAAGCCATGAGATATTTTATCAGGACTTGATTCTCCTGAACAGGGATGTTGTGTTCTGCTGCCAGGGCTTTAATACGCTCGGCAATCAAGCCTTGACCTTTGGCTACCACCACCGGCGCCTGGTCTCGGTCCTGATCATAGGATAAGGCCACTGCCCTGGCCGGGGGATCTTGTTCTTTCATCTCAGACTCCTGGAATGTTATCAAAAGGTCGTTCTCTTCTAGCACCAGTCCTTCTAGACCTTAATGTCAACTTTAGACCGCCAGCCCGGGCCATGATTTTCCGGGGGGCGGGGTACTATTTTTAGGCTCTGGGCGGGCTCTCCGGGAGGGCTGACCTTCATGCCGCAGTCTCTCACCGTATAGCCCAGGTTTTCAAGTGCTCGATAAAGTTCCGGCAGATAAAGCTGCAAGATATCATAACTGGCTTGACTTTCAACCACACTGCGGATTTCCATAAATCTGGACTTATGCCAGGTTACATGAAACAAAACCGCTCCAAGTGCGGGAGTGTCCAATGACACCGCTACATTGATCTGCTCTTGCTCCCTTAATCCGGACTGGCCGGGTTCACCGCTGATGTGGATTTCACAGCGCCGTCTTTCTTCTCCTATCTGCACCGGCAAGGCGAAATAGCACTGGGGGGCTTCCTCCGTCACAGCGGGAGTGGGGAGGTTGATTACTTGCTGTCCCATGATTTCGCGGCTTAAAGCCTCAAGTCTGCTCAGCACCGCGGAGCCGGGGCGATAAACCCCGGATTTTTCGGCCTCATTCATCATATCTTCCGCCACCAGCAACCCCCGCAGCATCTCGGGCTGAGAGCGGACCATATCCTCCAGGCGAGAAGACAAGGCCGGAGCCGGAGCACCGATTTCAAGGCGGTAGGCATTCAATTGCTGGCGTACTAAAATCAGCAGTTGCTTTAAGATATCCCCGGACGCCGCCGGCGGATGAACAACGGCGCTGTTTACAGGCATGTAGGGCTTGTCGCCGGCCGGGTGGCTTGACGGGCTGCTTATGAGGGCTTGCTCCTGCTTGGGCATTGCAGCCGCAGTAGTGTGGGCCGGTTTTATCCCTGCTTGAGGAAGATTGTCCGCCCTGTTCTGCGGCTGAGGCGCCTCTTCAGCCGGATAATCGGCAGAGACCAGCCGCAGCACATCCTGTATCAGGGTGATGACATCAGAACCCGGACTGCTATACCGGGCCAGCGACTGCAGGACAGCCGGGTGCTGGGGAAGATTGCGGGCCAGCTGAAAAGCGGCCAGGTTGATATTCTCCGGGGTGGCTTCGCCCAACATGGCGGTGCTTCTATTCATCATATCCAGGTTGTGGCGATTAATGCCCAGATTGTAGCTTAGGAGCTGTCTGGCCATTTGAGCCTCTTTGGCCTGCGGCGAAATCCCGATTTCCATCAGCCGCTCCGCAATAGTCCGGTCTTCAATTTGCTGAATGCCAGCCGGGGTCATGATTTTCAGGCGGACCCGGCCTGCTTCGGCCTGGTCTACCATCAGGAACAGGTTTTGCCCCACCTCCACCGGAATCCGGGCAGACGCCTCGATCACCCGCCCTTTCAAGGCCAACAATACCGTGCCATCCGTATGTATGGCTTTCACCAGGCCTTGCAGGAGTTCGCCCTGATGAAATACCAAGGCCTTGTCCGCAGGCAATGAGGCGATATCAAGAATCGTCCTGTTCAAATAGAGCGGGTTGTTGTACATCGCTTCCTCCTGCGAACCATGATTTAATGGGATCGAAACTCCTTCGATGTATTTCACAGGGCCCCAGACGACATAAGGCCTCTATATGCTCGCGGGTGGCATACCCTTTGTGCTTGGCCAGGCCATAGCCGGGATAAAGCTGGTTGAAGCCCTCCATGGCCATATCCCTTTCAACCTTGGCCAGAATAGAGGCGCAGGCGATGGAGGCGCTAAGGCTGTCACCTTTAACCAATGGCAGCTGTTCGATTGCTATACTATTGAGGCGCAGGGCATCAATAAGCAGGAAATCCGGCCGGGGTGACAGGTGTTTGATGCAATGGCACATGGCCTCACGGGTAGCGTTTAGTATATTGACTTCATCCAGGCGGGACGGATATACACTGGCAACCGTCCAGGCTATAGCCTGCTGTTTTATCTCCGCAGCCAGACGACTGCGCTTTACAGCGGAGAGCTGCTTGGAATCGTCGATGCCGGCCAGGAAGAAACGGGGCGGGAGAATCACGGCCGCAGCCACCACCGGCCCTGCCAATGGCCCGCGCCCGACCTCGTCTATGCCGGCAATAATCTGATGGCCAGCCCGGTAAGCCTGGCGCTCATATTTCATCATTGCTGAAATGCGCCGTTTTTCATTTTTTAAATTTTCATGATTCAAGAACTCTGGCCCCTCTGTTTTGGTTTGACCTGTTCCCGGTAGATCATATAAGCTGTCATCTGTCCCTCCAGGATGGCGCTTTTAAAGCCCCTGACCCTCAGGGCGTCTCCGATGACGTGGACTGAAGACATCAGCCGCCGGGCCTGGTGGTAAAGCTGATTGACCGGTTTATACCCGGTGGCCAGTATTACCCGCTGTGCGGGTATTTCTCTCTGGTTTTGGGCTGAATCGACGGTCACAACCCCTTGCGAGTTAATATTCAGCACTTTATGCCTGACTAAAAGCGTGACCCCGCCCGCCTCCAGGCGGTTCAAAAGATCGCGGCGGTTTTTCTTTTCCATATCGGCTGCTACCCTGGGACGTCCTTCCAGAATAGTGATGCGGTTGCCGAATTGCAGCAGATAATCGGCCACTTCGCAGCCGTTGCTGCCCCCGCCGATGACTGCCACTTCATTCTCGCTGACAGGAATTCTTCCGTCCAGAACATCCTCCAGGTTCAAGCACTCTTCAATTCCAGGCAGAGTAGGTATCTGGGGGCGTGAACCGGTGGCAATAATCAGGTGGTCGGGCCGCCTGGTTTGGAGGTCGGTCAGCTGATACTGGCAATCATAGAATTGGTTTATCCCACTGGCTTTAAGGCGGTTAGTGAGGAATTTGTGATAGTCTTTGATTCGTTCCTTATGCGGCGGCGTAGAGGCATACCTCAACAGGCCGCCGGGATGTGAAGACTTTTCAAACAGGCTGACCTCAAAACCCATGTTGTCAAGGGTCAAGGCAGCCTGAATCCCTGCCGGCCCTGCGCCTATAATATCAACCTTCGATTTTACCGGAACCTTGGCCAAGCGGGAATGGTATTGCTTTTCCCTCCCCGTTGCCGGGTTGACCGTACAGCTAACCGGCATCCCCGCAAAGTGTAGATTTATGCAGCCGTTGCAGCGTATACAGGGTCTGATATTTCCGCATTTGCCCCGCTGCGCCTTCAACGGCCAGCTGGGATCAGCCAACAGGCTGCGTCCCAGAAATACCAAATCAGAACGCCCCTCAGCGACGACCTTTTCCGCAAAATCCGGGTTGTAAATCATGCCGCCGGTTATGACCGGAATCTGCACCATCTGTTTTACTTTCTCCGCCAAATATACCCGCCAGCCTTCAGGATAAGAAGCTGGTTCGATACTGGTCAGACCGGATTCATAAGTGCCGCAAGTGCAGTTTATCAGGCCGGCCCCCTGGTTTTCGAGTTCTCTGGCGATGATTATACTCTGTTCCGGCTGCAGCCCGCCGGGAGTGAAATCGTCGATGTTTAAGCGCACCGAGACGGCCAAACCATTGTTCTGGCTTTTTATCCCGTTGATAACCTCCAGGAGTATGCGCATACGGTTTTCTAAACAGCCCCCGTATTCGTCTTGACGCGTGTTCCTGGGCGACAGGAATTCATTTAAAAGGTAACCGTGCGCGGCATGCAGCTCCACCCCGTCAAATCCGGCCTGACGGGCATATTCGGCGGCCTGGATGAACTGGGCTATAATATGTTTGATTTCGCGAAGGCTTAATTCGCGTGGAATTTCCCGGCTGGGGGTTAAACCCTGCCGGGTAGGGGCCACCGGCGGTACCCCCGTGATCTGGCTCGAGGTCTGCCGGCCGGCGTGGAATAATTGTATAAAAGCCTTACAGTCGTATTTCTTTATGGCCCTGGCCAGGCTGGTTAATCCCGGTATGCAGCCGGCATTGTCGATGTGTATTTGCCCCGCGCCTTCCTTTCCGGTAGGAACATCTACACAGCTGGCTTCTACAATGATTAGCCCCGCTCCCCCCCTGGCCCTGGCTTCATAATATTTGATCACATTTTCATTGACCTTGCCGGATTGGTCGGCGTAGCCCACTAACATGGGGCCCATCACAACCCGGTTTTTTAGTGTTATGTTGCCGATTTGCAGTTCAGAAAAAAGATAAGGATAGCTACCCATTACAAACTCCTCCCCCTAAAGCCAATTTAATTATCTAGCGGCTTTATAATTTTTATATCATGCTTTTCTCTCTTCACACCTTCAGTTCCTTCTCAATAGAGTCGACAAAGAAAGAATTTCCTTAATATTTCACGAAACTGCCCGGAAAATAATCCTTTTGCAGTCACTTCACCATTATAGTTCTTAGCCAGGCCGTCAGTTGCCCCGGGCAATAATATCCGGACGGCAACAAGGGGCGAACCCGGTTCGCCCCTTGTTGATTCTTTACAGAAATCCTGGCAATCAGCTTATCATTAGAAACCAGTATCTGGCTTCAGGTCAATTAACCGTCACACTGAAGACGCGTTCACCTACCAGAACCCCGTCCCAGGAAGTGATGCGGATAGTGTAAGTCCCCGGGGCGATACCGGCTGTACTCCAGAAGTATTGGAAACTGGAGCCGGTGCAGCGGAACTTTTGGATCCCGTTTATATACATTCCCATGGCTTCAACCTTAACATCGTCAGTGGAGCTGGAAGCGATCTCTATGGTCTGTCCCCGGGTGATCACCATACCTGGTGCAGGGGTGCTGACCAAGACCACCGGCGCTTTTCCTGCCGGAGCAGGCGTGGTGGTGGGTGGCGGAGTTACCACGCCACTGCCGCTTCCGCTAACAGTAATGGTGGCCGGAAGGCTATACGCGGTGCCGGCGCTGTTAACAGCATAAGATTTTACCGTGTATGTACCGGGGGTTAAACCTCCCAGATAATACTGATAAGGCATGTTGGCGCTGATACTGCCAAAGAAACGGATCTGTTTCTCGGTTCCACCGGTGGGGGCATAATAGAAGCCGTACTCGGTGATGGTACTGTCGCCATTGGATAATACTGTGCCCATTAAGGTAGCAGAGCCAGACACGACATTGGTCACCTTGACATCCAGGCTGGCCTGGTTGCCGGTTTTCGACGAGCCTACCCGGACCGTATCGCCATAGCTGGTCCCGGAGGAATTGCGGGCATAAGCCTTGACATAATAGGTCTGCCCAGCCTTGGGATCATCAAATTCATAACTGAAGGTACGGTCTTCGTCAATCTTTGTTCCCACATTCACCTTATTGGAGGGATTATTATCAGTACCCCAGTAGAATCCGTATTCCTTGATATCGGAGTCCCCCCGGTCATCTACGATTCCGTAGAAAAGGAAATAGTCAACGCCTACCAGCGGAGTCTTGGTGGTGACATCAGGCTTATCGCTGTCTCTTCCCCCGCCTTCGTCCTCATCGGTGTAAAAATATTCAATATCCCCATAGTCAGTGCCTTTAGAGTTCTTGGCATAGGCCTGATAATAATACCGGGTGTCTTCGTCCAGGTCTTCCAGCTCATATTCAAATTCGTCGCCTTCATCGATATCGGTCCTACCGACCCGTATCTTTTCCATGTCGTTTTTATCTTCACCGTAGTAGAAGCCATATTCGGTGATATCATAGCCGCCGTCGTCATCAATACTGCCGTATATGGTGACATTCACACCATCTAAATCATAATCCTCGGTTATTACCGTCGGATAACTCCCACTCCCGCCTTCGGTTTTAAAGCTCCTGACGCTGCTGTAACCGGTTCCTGCAGAACTCCTGGCATAGGCCCGGAAGTAATAGGTGGTGCCTTCATCGAGCTCATCATCAACATATAAGCGTTTGGAGAAATCCCTGCCTTCGCTGATACTGCTGCCGACCTTGACCTTGTCCATATCATCTTCGTCTTCACCGTAATAGAACCCGTATTCGGTAATATCATCTCCGCCATCATCATCGACGACGCCCTCCAGGATAACATAATCATCTTCTACCTCAGCAAAGTATGCACTCACATCGGGTTTTGCAGCAGCTAAAGCCACACCCGCACCGGAAGATAAAGTCCACAATAAAAATGCGCAGCTCAGTAAGGCGGCGATTCCTGCTTGGCGTAACTTCCTCATGAAGCCAGCCCTCCTTTTTTAATTTATAAAACGATGTTTTCACAATTATACATTGATGGTATTTCTGTAGCAATCCGGATAAAGACGGGTAAAAAGCCACCAAGTAAGCCTCCTTTCTCTTTTCACCCTCTTCTGCATATATTTGTAATTACGTGTAAACTGTTGTAATGCTTTCACTGAGACTGACGCAAAAGGCGCAGGCATGGGCACAGTCTGTCACCCCCTGCTTGCGTCAAAAGGCCCCGGATTGAAAACCCGGGGCCTTTTTCGGTCTTGCTGTCACAATGATGGCTAGGGCAGGAAGATTCCTTCGGGGTCTACGACTTTGTAGAGTATCTCCAGCTGTTGGTAGGTCGGCGGTTTGGTTTCGCCGCTGCACCTGGATATATCCAGATCGAAGTCCACGTTGTTCTTGACATCTTCCGCGCTGAATCCGGGATGTACAGTATCCAGGTACATGACGCCGCTGTCGTCGAATCTGAATATGGCCATGTCGGTAATGCAGGCGGTGGGTCCGCCATAGCAGTACTTGCCATAGACTTGACTTTTAGGCACATATTCCGTATCGGGCCAGTTCCTCACCATCCAGCCCGGTGAGGTCACATATTCCAGGCGCTCACTGAAGCGGCGTTTTTCCTGCACCATGATCAAAACCGTTCTGCGAGCGAAGGAAAGGATGTCGGCATTGCCGCCGCTGCCGGTGAAGCGCTGCTTGGGACTGGCATGGGTGCCGACATAGGTAGTATTGAGGCTGCCGTACTTGTCGATCTCCGCGCCTCCTAAAAAGCCCAGATCAACATATCCGGCATGAAGCTGACCATAGAAGGTTTCAAACAAACCGCCGGCTTTGGCAGCTTGATAGGCGCAGCGGGCATCGCCCACGGAGGTAGGCAGGTCAATCGGCCTGCCGTCAATGCTGCCGGCTTCATAGATGCATGCAGCATTGGGCGCATGTTCATTCTGGGCCAAAGCGATGGCCAGCATGGGAAGACCTGTTCCTGCAAATACGACGTCGCCATCCCGGACTTCCCTGGCAGCCGCGGCAGCCAGCAGGTCTATGGGTTTGAATTCCCCGACTTTTGCGTATTCAGTGCTTGCAGTCATTTATCTCGTCCCCCTTTTCACCCTGCTGGAATAGCCGGTTGCCTGACTGGCTCTTAAGGTCTCCAGGCGTTTTACACCAAGCTTTTCGAGGTATTCCCAGTGGTCGTTTACCCCAAAAATCCACTCTTCTGCAAATTTGTCAAAGCCGTCCTGTTTCTTGGTGTTGGAGTTGAAGCTCCTGAGGAAATCGGCATCTGTGTCATAATAGTACTGAGATCCGGTGGGATGAGCTGCCCAGGGGCAAACCACCACATAGTCGATTTCATACCCGGTGGCGATATTGGCAGACGGGTCGCGGCGCAGGTATTCATCAGGCACTATTTCCTCAGTGACCACGATAACCTTGTCACAGGCTTTGATGACATCTGAGTCGTTGTAGCTCTGCGCCAGTACGCGGACCGTACCTTCATCGCCTACCATGGGTGCATAGACCAGGCCCCAATTGGGCTTAATGGCGGGCATCAACAGCATTTCCCCCATGTCATAGAAGGGATCTTTGAATTTAACGTATTTTTCTTTGGGGATCTTGGGATAGGCTCCGGTACGCAGACCGGCTTTGGCAAATCCATCATACTCAGGATTTAAGATGTCTGTTCCCATTGCTAACGCAGTGGGGAAGAAGGGGACATTGACTGCCCCGGCCATAACCCGGGCTACTGCGTGGCCATGGCTCAAATCGTCGACGATAACCTCGCCGGCAACCTGTTTTCTGGAAAGGTTTACGCCGGTTTTTCCCAGGATTTCCTGGCCCATCCAGCTGCCTTCCCATAGCTTTACGGCGCCGCCGCCGACTAATACTTCACTGTGGAATCCACCCTGCACTTCAAACAGGTGCAGATTCTTTTTGCCCTGACGCAGGATTTCATAGCACATAGCTGCGGGCCGGCGCCAGATAGTAAAACCGCTGAATGCCAAACAATCGCCGTCTTGAATTAGAGCGACCGCTTCTTTCAGAGAAAGTTGGTTTATGGAACCCATTACTCTCCTCCTCCTCTTCTTTACGACTCTTCACAAAATTGAGCAACGTTACATGTGGTTTTTGAGGCAGGTCTCCGGGATGACCCCGGTCACATGCAACCGATCAGGGACAGAATACAACTGGGACAACTGCTGATTCAGGTTGACAATTCCCCTGGGGAACCACCTCCCTGCTTCGGCGCCGCCCGGTTTAAACAGAACCAGACTTATTCTGTTGCTTCTGTCCACCTCCTCTCATGCACATGAAAGCCCCGTCTATTAGCGACGGGGCTCTGCGGCCCTCCTCAAATGAGGATATGTTAGTTAGGGAATTGGGAAACACCATTTTTATAGGATAGGATAAGACCCGGGTACTAGACCTTACCCCAATTTGCTTAAACGCCTGAGGCTGATATGTAAACTTGCACCAAAAAGAAATACCGGCAAATTATTGCCGGTGCTCGAAGGCCCTCATGGTATCATGGTGGTAATGCTATCCACCGTCAATGTATGTAATGCTGTTCAGCCAGTCATCCAACATTGCTGTCGGATCTGACCGGTATTACGTTTACGTTTCGCTCCTCTTTCGCGGTCTTTGGTTTAGTGATGTGAACATAACTGGTAAGGCTGTTTACGGTTCCGCAACGGGGGCATTTGATCTCCAACTCGATACAATCCCGATAACGACAGAGCAATTTGTTGCACTTCTTGCACCGCAGATCTTTCATTACTATTCTCCACCCCTTAACATCTTACTGCAGGCCTATTTCTGTTGCCGGCACGGTAAAATGCGCGCTATAACAATATTCTATCACTATAGTGGGAATCCAAGCGAGTGTATTCAATGTAACCGGATACTGTTATCTAATCTTATCTGTGAGTGCTGATTTATTATAAATTTTCAAGCAGTTACAAGGGGGTCTATTATAATATCTCTATTCAACCTTATTGCCATTATGCAGCAAATGCTGTAATTATGCAACAAGTAGTTTTGCAGATTGTTTATTCATTTCTGGCCATGCCTGATCTTTGCCAGGAAGGACCCAGCCGCTTGCGGGTATCATCCAGCACCGCCTGCAATAAAGGGATATCCTGACTGGTAAATACGGTTTCCTGCCCGTCTCGAATGCGTTGAATGGTGTCTTCGATCGCCACCACCCGGAATCGGGTTTTGCCGTTTGCCTTATAATGATGTGAAAAAGTAGGGGTGTAATCAATCTTCTCAATTTGGGTGAGATCGGTACTTAAATCCTTGCTGAAGTCAATCTTTAGCACAATCCCGCTGTTGCGTTCCTGGCCGTTTTGATGGCTGATAAAGTTGCCCATGCCGTAGATTACGAATTTGGGTTCATCATTGATGTTTACTACTTCCATGGTTTGAATAACATGGGGGTGGCTGCCTAAAATCACATCTGCTCCGGATTCGAGAAACAGACGGGCCATTTCCTTTTGCTCCGGAGTGGGAAGAGGGGTGTATTCCACTCCCCAGTGCAGAACGAGAATCACAATATCCACCTGGGGCCGCAAATCCTTTATATCGGCCACTATTTTATCCCGATCGATGAAATTCACCATGTACTCATAATCATCTGGAACCGGAATGCCATTGGTGCTGTAAGTATAGCCCAGATAACCTGCCTTAATCCCGCTGACCTCTTTGATAACCGGTTTACGCCCGTCTTCGGCGGCACTGTAAGTTCCCAACGCATCCAGGCCTCGACTTTCCAAAACCTCCATGGTGCGCAGGGCGCCTTTGACGCCCCGGTCCATAATGTGGTTATGGGCGGTTACGACGATGTCAAAGCCGGCATTCTTAAAGGTATCGGCCATGGCATCCGGGCTGTTGAACAAGGGATAACCGGTGTAAACCGCCTGCGCTCCAGCCATGGGGGCTTCAAAACAGGTGCTGGTAATCTGGCCCTCCAGCAGATACGGCGCAATATCTTGGAAAAAGTGATCGAAGTTGAATATATCGCCTTCCTGCCCCGCCCAAATCTGGGTGTTGTGCATCAAACAATCACCAGCCGCAGTGATGGTAAGGTGTTGTATGTTTTCGGTCTGGGGTTGATAGGCAACCGGCACCGCCTCAGGTCCAAACAAGGTCCCGCCGTACCAGGAATAAGCTGTCCAACCACCTGCGACCAGAACAAGGGCAAAGAAAAGCTTCAGTATTTTACGCAGCACAATCACCTTCCTGAAGGAAACACCCTGCTTAAAGCAAGGGTTGGGCTTGTTGACAAAGTCAACGGGTTTGCAGGGCAGGGACGGAAGCGAAGAACCAGGCGCTCAATAGGCCCGCGATTGAGGCGTACAAATAGTATGCCGATGGAGCGGACCTATTGAGCAACGCAGTTATTCGCTTTTGTCGACAGTCTGAACATCCTGCTTAAAGCAGGGTGTTGGGCTACATTGCTCTAGGCTTCTTCAGGGATATAGAATCTCCAGGCACAGAACCATTCTTCCGGGTGCTCATCCGGCGGGCAGCCGATACACTCGCATTTTACCCGGGAATCAATGGTGCGGGCGAAAGAACTGTATTCCACCAATCCCGCAGATTTACAGGGATAATCATCCAGTCCCTGGCGCTTACGGGCCGATTGCACCCGGCAATCATTCATCTGGAATACGATGCTGTTCGGTCCTTCATCAATGATGGACTGCACGTTAATGCGCGCATACATCCTCAACTGCAGGGCCTGTTTGACGCCCTCGATCCCCGGCTGTTCGGGAAGATTCAAATAGCGTTTAATAGACCAGGCTTCAAAGGGAGAGAACTTGGCCCAACAGGTGTCATTGCAGCGTTTGGCGTCATACATGCCATGCTTAAACTCGACCGCCTGGAACCAGATGCCGTCGCCGGCCAGCCAATTGACCCCCAGATCAGTCAGCAAGCTCAAAAGTTTTTCTCTGGGCATCTCCAGGAACGGCTTGGGAACTCCCTCCACCATTTCAAAACCGAAGAACTTGCCCAGGCGTTTCATCTGGGTGTCATAGCTGCGTTTATAAGCCGCATCGAATATCTTCATGGCTTCCTCGGTCCCCATCTGATGTTCGACCTCTTTAAACCAGAAGACATGATGTACAACGGTACGATGCATCATATCAACCACTAACCGCGCCAAATCTTCCTGGGTAAACTGTTCATCCCATTTGTCCATAGTTGCCATTTGTGCTCCTCCTCTCTCCATATAAACGTCTATACGCCACGCGCAACGCAGCAGACCCTCCGTTCTCCCAGCCCTTGCCGCTTTGAGACCCGGTTGCCGCTGCTTCACCGGTAGGCAGCCGGCAGAACTGATTCATCAGCGATAAGCAGGGAGTCCGGGTTAATATATAATTCTATTCTACCAGTTACTATTCGTTGCGGTCATGATTTCTACCTGCAATGAGCTAAAAAAAGGACCTCCCGTCATCACCCGGGAGGATCTATGAGAAGCGTATCTGACCATGGATCAGTCTTTGGTCTTTATCGTCATTTTAATGCTGCGACAGCAATCATCATTCTTAACGATGACGCAATCGGGCCTGTCAATCAAGATATAATCACCTTCTGTTTCGATGATAAGATCTTCTTTGCTGGTGACAGCTCCTTCTTTGGGAATAAACAGTTGCCTTCCCAACGGAAGCAAATAGTCTTCTTTAATAATGGCCATAATATTACCCCCTATACAGTAAGCTTTTATTTAATGCCAAGCCGAGCCGGGGCTTCAGGACTTGGTCTATTTCCGCTCCCAATAGTCCGCTACCCGCTCAGGCTTAAAAATGCCACGATCGGTAATAACTCCTTTAATCAAATGGGGTGGTGTCAGGTCAAAGGCCGGATAAAATCCGTTAACTAAATCCCCGGTTATCCTGGTACCGTTAAAACTGGTAACCTCTTCGGGGTCGCGGTATTCAATGGGTATGTTTCGGCCCTCAACGCAATTTCTGTCCGGCCCTCCGTAGCCGAGTATATAAACCGGCAAATGATGATACCCGGCAGCGATGGCCAGTTGATAGGTTCCGACTTTATTGGCTACGGTGCCATCCATAGCAATCCGGTCAGCAGCGGTGAATACCTTGCTGATCATATTCGTACTCATACAATAAGCTGCCATATTATCCGAAATCAAAGTTACCGGAATTCCCAGTTGAGATGCCGACCACGCGGTGAGGCGAGCCCCCTGCAGATAAGGCCGGGTCTCGGTGGCAATGACAGACAGTCTTTTCCCATTCTCAGCAGCAAAATACAGCATATATAACAGGGCAGGTCCTGGAAAGCAGTGGGTTAACACCTTATCACCGTCTTCCAGAACCTGCTCTGCCCATCTGCCTGTCAATTCGGAACGCTTTTGCTGCCTTTCGACCGCCTCCGCGATGAAAACCATGATTTGTTGCGCAATGTCCCCTCGTTCCCATACAATGCGGCTCCAAATCTTTTCCAGCAGAGCTCCGAGGTGAAACCCGGTGGGCCGGGTATTAAACAGCCGTTCCTTAACAATGGCAAGAGATATCCTGAGTTGTTCCGGGGTGATCTGCTCCTTTTCAAGGTCGCGGGCCGCCATATATAAACCATAGGCAGCGGTGATAGCTATGTCACCGGCGCCCTGAACTGCCATCATCTCAATACCGCGAGCAACTTCCTCATAGTCCCGGCATATCAACTCTTCGGTCTTAAGCGGAAACAAGCGGCGATCAACGATCACCAGCCGGCCGTCCCGCAGAAAAACTGTATTGTTAATATGCATCAACAATGGTTGTGTCACACCCGGTACCTCCGGTTTTTCATCAGGAATATCTGGTTTCTTTACAATTTCTTACTCCTATTCAGCTAACTGGCCTGGTAGTGATCCATTCGATGATGGTGTTTATCGGCAACGTAGATGCGAACACGGCGGATGCAGCGCCCTGATCCACCAATGCCGCCGCATCTTGCGCCGGAATCAGCCCTTCGCCGAAGAGGCTGATATGCTTCCCGCCGGCAGCGTCCAATGCCTGGCGCATTTCCGGGAATACGGCCAGGTGTAATCCCGTGTATATACTCAAGCCCACCAGATCTACTTGAAGCTTGACTGCTTCAGCGGCGTTCTCCTCCAGGCTTTTGTACATACCGGAATAATACACCTCGACCCCGCCGGCCTCCTTAAGAGACCGGGCCAGCAACCGTATTCTCTTATTATTCGGATCCAAACCGGTCATAGCCAGCAATACTTTTACTTGCCTCATAGTATTAAACCTTGGGGCTATTTGATCAGGTACTTTGCTGCAACTTCGTCTGCCAGGGTGTAGGGGTCGGTCTCTTTCTTCAGCAGCTTCTGCACCATTTGATCGAATTCGCCCGTTTCGATGAGCTTGTTTAAAACAGGCTCTAATATGGCCGATCTCAAAGCATCGTTGATCTCTGTCTGCACTTTTAGCTGAGCTCTTTCCTGTAAGAGATTATTATCATACAGGAACTTATAATGCTCCTGTATCTTCTCATACAGTTCATCGACGCTTTTGGCAAAGGAATGGGGCTCCAGGTTGCTTTCAACCATCACGATGGGAGGCCGCCAACCACTGGGGAACTTGCCCATATCCATCATGCTCAGGGTTTCCTTATAGAGCTTGCGGGCTCCCTCGCGGTCTGCCTTATTGATGATGAATATATCGGCAACTTCCATCAAACCGGCTTTAATAGCCTGTACCTCGTCGCCCATGCCGGGAACCAGTACCACCAAGACGGTATGAGCGTGATTGATGATGTCCACTTCCTGCTGACCTACGCCAACGGTTTCTACAATGATCACGTCTTTGCCCATTACGTCCAGGACATGAATCCCATCCCCTACCGCTTTGGAAAGTCCGCCCATTGCACCGCGGGTGGCCAGGCTGCGAACAAATACGCCCGGATCATCGGCATGCCGCAACATCCTAATCCTGTCTCCTAGCAAGGCTCCACCGGTAAAGGGGCTGCTCGGATCAACCGCCATGACGCCCACAGTCTTATTCTTGGCTCTAATACTGCAGATCAGTTGGTCGGTCAGGGTGCTCTTTCCAGCTCCCGGTGCTCCGGTAATACCCACCACATGGGCCCTGCCTGTAAACGGAAATATATGCTTTATGGCTTCATGGGTATTCGGGACCTGGTCTTCAATGTTGCGGATGAGGCGGGAGACAGCCCGAATGTCTCCCGTCAACGCCCTTTTACCTAGTTCTTCCATAGTTATTACTCCTTAGCAGCTATGTTGGTATTAATCCACTCCACAATGGAGTCAAGAGTAGCACCCGGAGTGAATATGGCCTTTAACCCTGCGTCGTACAGAGGCTGCATATCACGGTCAGGGATGATGCCGCCGCCTACAACTGGAATATCAGTTACCCCGCGATCTTTTAACTGTTGTACAACTTCAGGATACAGATAGGTATGAGCACCGGACAGGCAGCTCAAACCGACCATGTCAACGTCTTCTTGAATGGCTGCGTTAACGATCTGTTCAGGGGTGTTGTGGCATCCGGTATAGATAACCTCAAAGCCTGCATCACGGAAGCATCTTGCTAAAACTTTTGCTCCGCGGTCATGTCCATCAAGTCCCGGTTTGGCCAGTAGTATACGGATCTTCTTTGCCATTAACAATAACCTCCTTCTAAACTACATTTTCTAGTAGATGCCGGGGTCACGGTACTCGCCGTAAACTTCCCGATAAACATCGCAGATTTCCTGAACGCTGGCCCGAGCCTTGACGGCTTCGATGCAATAAGGCATAACGTTTTCGCCCTTTTCACAGGCTTTCTTGATATCTTCCAAACACTCTTTGACTCTCTTGCTGTCGCGGTTTCTCTTAACGGCAGCCAGTCTTTGAAGCTGTTCTTGTTCAACTGTTTCATCAATTTCTACCAGAGGAATGTCCACTTCTTCATTTTCCACATTGTACTTATTGACGCCGATCATGATCTTTTCGGCAGCATCGATCTGGCGCTGGAATTTGTATGCGGCGTCGGAGATTTCAAGCTGCGGGAAGCCCTTTTCGATAGCCGCCACCATGCCGCCCAGTTCGTCGATCTTGTGGATGTAATCCCAGGCTTGCTCTTCCATCTCGTTGGTCAGCGCTTCTACGAAATAGGATCCTGCCAAGGGGTCGATGGTGTTGCATACGCCGGTTTCCTCGGCGATGATCTGCTGAGTTCTGAGCGCGATCTGCACCGCATGGTCGGAAGGCAGACACAGCACTTCGTCCAGGGAGTTGGTGTGCAGTGAGGCGGTTCCGCCGAGCACGGCAGCCAGAGCTTCGGTGGCGGTTCTGACCACGTTGTTGTAAGGCTGTTGCGCAGTCAGTGAGCAGCCGGCGGTCTGGGTGTGGAAGCGCATCCACCAGGATCTCTCGTCAGTGGAGCCATAGCGTTCTCTCATGCCGCGAGACCAGATTCTTCTGGCGGCGCGCATCTTGGCGATTTCTTCAAAGAAGTCGATATGGGAGTTGAAGAAGAAGGACAGGCGCGGTGCAAAGCTGTCAACCGGCAGGCCTTTTCTTCTGATAACGTCTTCCACATATTCCATGCCGTCGCGCAGGGTGAAGGCCAATTCCTGAACAGCAGTAGCGCCGGCTTCTCTGATGTGATAGCCGCTGATGCTGACAGTGTTCCATTTGGGAACATATTTGGTGCCGAATTCGATAGTGTCTGAGATCAGTTTAACTGAGGGCTCGGGCGGGCACATCAAGGTCTTCTGGGCGATAAACTCCTTCAGCATGTCATTCTGAATGGTACCGGACAACTGGGTTAAAGGAATACCCTGGATGTCTGCGGTAGCGCAATACATAGCCCATAGAATGGTAGCCGGCGGATTGATGGTCATGGAGGTGGAAACCTTGCCCAGCGGAATACCTTTGGTCAGGTCAAAGAAGTCTTCAATGGTGTCAATGGCAACACCGCATTTGCCGCATTCGCCTTTGGCCTTGGGGGAGTCGGTGTCATAGCCCATCAGAGTGGGGAAGTCAAAAGCGGTGGAGAGACCGGTTTGACCATTGTTTAACAGATAATGCCATCTTTCATTGGTGGTTACAGCAGTACCCATCCCGGAGAACATACGGAAAGTCCAATATTTGCCCCTGTAACCAGTCGCCTGGCATCCCCGCAGAAACGGAAATTGGCCCGGATAGGCGATATCCTTCTCAAAATCCATACCGCCGATGTCTTCGGGACCATAAATCCTCTTGATTCCCAGGTCGGAAACGGTACTCCAATCGGCTTTCTGGTCCGGGTTCTTGGAGACGACGCGCTTTACTTCATCTTCCCATTTCTTACGCAGCAGACTTGATTGGTCCAACAATTCTTGGGTAAATAACATGTTACCCCTCCTCAATTAGTTTTTAATTACCCCTTACCCAGCTCGTGTGGGTCAATACTCAATACCGGTTTGATTTCTTACCCCGGCATTGTAATGGTGTTTGATTTCCCTAACCTCGCTAACCATATCAGCTTTTTCCAGAATTCTTGGGGCGGCATATCTTCCCGTAAGAATGATGTCCGTCTCGGCCGGCTTACTTTCCAGCAAAGCCAACACTTCATCTTCGGGAATCAGCTTAAAGTCCATTGCTACATTGATTTCGTCAAGGATGATCATGTCATACTTGCCACTCGCAACTACTTCCTTGGCTTTCTCCAACCCTTGCCGGGCAAGCTCCACATCGACAGGAGCCGGCTTGTCACGCATCACAAAACTGTCCAGCCCGTATTGGTACAAATCAATATCGGGGAGGCATTTCTGAATGGCCAGAACTTCACCATAAAGCCGGCCTTTCATGAATTGAATGATGCAGACCCGGTAACCATGGCCTGAGGCCCTTAAAGCCTGGCCAAAAGCCGCGGTGGTTTTGCCCTTACCGTCGCCGGTTATTACCATAATAAGGCCTTGTTTGGCTAAGTTGTCTGCTCGTACTTCAATGGACATAGCATAATTCTCCTTCTGGTAGGTCGCAGCACAGATACACCGGGGGTGATCTGCCTGCATGCATTCCATTTCCAGTTGTGGGTAGACAATAATACGGCAATACTCCTTGGCGGTCGTTCACCAATCGCTGATACCAGCCTCACTGATACGGGCAGCGGGCATGGATTTAGAGATAGATGCACTGTTTCCAAGTTAAAGAGAAAGTTGATAAAGAGAAATTGCGTTCAGTACGGGTTGGTACTCATAACCCGTACCGGCCTTGTAGGACATAACGGCCTGCCGTTCACCCCCTCTCCGTTAACATGGACATGATAACTAAAATCCGCAGGGGCTCAAGGCTCTCGCTGAATAAACGAGCCGTAATGCCGGCTTTTGCAAAGAATGGTGTAATAATAAGTGTTGTATCGGCTTGCTTATTAATTTTTATAAGTAGGTTTGATATCTCTGAGGTGTGCTGGGGATTGTTTGTATCCCAACTATATTAATGTATATTATATATCACATGCTTCATCGTGTAAATTTTTTTTTAAAATCTTTTTAAAAGTGCAATATTATCAGATTTGCTATATTCTTCCCCCAGATTTTATCGGGCTCATTCCAGACTTATAGAACCCATTGTCCCGCGACGGTACTCCTGCAACACCAGGCGGCTGACCTTGTCCAGATCGGGTTGGCCCCCTTTTTGTAAAAGGCCTCTGGATGCGGCAATCGCTGCCAGTATATCCTCTACAGGCAAATCCACATTCTGCACCCGGTAGCGCTCCCGCAAAACATCGGGGTGGCGTTCCTTGAGAAGCTCCACCAGATACAGGGCGACATTATATTCCTGGTATGCATTCTCACCTATTATATTCAACAAGGCTAACTTTAAACCCTGCTTTTCATCTTCAATTTTAGGCCACATCAATCCGGGGGTATCAAGCAATTCTATGTCCTCTCTGATGCGCAGCCATTGCTTGCCGCGAGTGACTCCGGGCTTTTCTCCAACCCGGGCCATTTTACGCCCCGCCAGACAGTTTAAAAAGGTTGATTTGCCAACGTTGGGAACCCCCACCACCATGACCCGAACCGGCCTGACACGGCGCCCTTTTCGCAACATCATCTCCGCCAAAGGGGCGTAAACCTGTTTGGTCAGATCCAAAACTCGTTTGCTGCCCCGGCAGTGCGCGGAATCCATGGCTGCCACCAAATAGCCCTGCTTCTTCAGATGCTCTTTGCTTCTGGAAGCAGCCTGCGCGTCAGCCAGGTCAATTTTATTTAAGACCATGATAAGGCTTTTTTGGCGGATCATCTTCTCCAGCTCCGGGTTGCGGCAGGCCATCGGCGCCCGGGCGTCCAGGAGTACTATGACGATGTCCACCAGTTTGATATTTTCTTCTATTTCGCGGCGGGCTTTGACCATGTGGCCCGGAAACCATTGTATCAATCTGCAGCCTCCCCGGTTAAAGATAAAGAGAATACCATAAGGTATTCTCTCCGGTTACTTCATTATATACTATTTCCTTAAAATCAATCTAAAATCTGCGTTTTTCTTTGACCCGGGCTTTTTTGCCGGTAAGGCCACGCAGGTAGAACAATCTGGCCCGGCGCACCTTGCCCCTTCTGGTGATCTCAACCTTGGCGATGCGCGGCGAATGAATCAGGAAGGTTCTTTCTACGGCCACCCCGTAAGTAATGCGGCGCACGGTAAATGTCCTGGATAATCCGGCACCCCTGATCTTTAAGACAGTCCCCTCAAAAACCTGAATTCTTTCCCGGTTGCCTTCCACGACCTTTACATGGACCTTTACGGTATCCCCAGGCCTGAAATCGGGAAGGTCTTTCTTGATCTGCTCTTCCTCAATGGATCTGATGATGTCCTGCACGGTTTTACCTCCTTATACAAGGTGTTCTTACATTATCGTATCAATGTAGCGGACCACCTTTGTTTACATGGAACAAAGTGATTATATCATTATTATCGTTATACCACAAGCAAACTAGCCGGAAACTGTGGTTTATGGAACGATTGAGATTATGTAGCATAAAGGGCCCGGCCGCCATATTGGAGCGGCTAGTCTTTAAACCAGGGCTCGCCCAGCAAACGATCCAGAATGATGGAGACCGCGCTGCGCACCGAGAGATGATTATAATCGCTGTCAATGCCGATGGGCTCCAGTATATAATCACACATGGCCATCAATTCACGGCTCATGCCCCAACCGGTTCCGAACAGCAACAGCCAGGTCCTGTCACGGCGGTTGATTTCAGCGCGCAGGCCCCGATAGGATACGGTATTGGGATAGGTCCTGGCATCTGTGGCTACGGTCTTGACCTCTTGAACGGTCTCCTGCCCTATCCGCATCAAGACCTCCTGCAGGTCATGGCACAATGAAATGGTAGACATGGCCTCGCGGCGGTCGGGGTTATACTGCGCGCCAAACCCCTCCTGCCAGTACCCCAGGATATCCTGTATCAATTGCTGCTGCTCGCCGGCGGGGTGCACCACAAAGAAACGTTTAACCTTAAAGGTGCGGCAGGCCCGGGCTATGTCATGCAGATCCAGATTGGTGATGGAAGTGGCCACGATTTCCATGCGCTTGTTATACATGGGATAATGCAGCAGAGCCACGTAAACCTTATCCCCTTCCATTAGTCCACCTGCTTTCGTTCAAAAAGGATGGTTTCCAGAAGCCGGCGCTCCTCCTCGGTAAATTGATGCTGCAAGAGCAGATCCGGCCTTTTCAAAAGGGTCTGGCGCAGGCTTTCCTGCAGGCGCCAGCGGCGGATGTTCTCGTGGTGCCCGGAGAGTAAGACCGCCGGAACCTCGGCTTCGTTATATGTCGCTGGACGGGTAAAATGAGGATACTCCAGCAGGCCGGCGCTGAAAGACTCTTCCTCACTGGACAGCTCATCCCCTAACACCCCCGGCAACAACCGGGCCACCGCGTCTACCAGGACCATGGCCGGCAGTTCCCCGCCGGTCAGGACGTAATCGCCGATGGACAGTTCCTCGTCGATCTCCGCCATGACCCGCTCATCAATGCCTTCATAATGCCCGCACAACAGAATAAGATGCGGTATTTCGGAGAGTTCCCGAACCTTTTCCTGGGTAAGCCGTTTTCCACGCGGGGAAAGATAGACGGCATGGCTTGATGAGGTGCGCCGGGCAGCCAGAGCCCGGCAAACCACATCCGCCTTCATGACCATGCCAGCCCCGCCTCCATAGGGATAATCATCCACCTGCAGATGCCTCCCTTCAGCAAAGCTGCGGATATCGGTTATTTTTATGTACAATATGCTTTTGTCGACGGCCCTTTTGATGATGCTCTCCGCGAATGGAGAATCAAACATGCCGGGGAAAAGGGTTAGAATATCTATCCTCAACTAAAACACTCCGTTTTGAAACGTCCGTATTACACGCTTTACCGGGTTTGGCCCTCATCGATCAATCCGGGCAAGAGTGCCACCTGCATGTGACCGGCCTCCACATCAACGTTCAGGATTATTTCTTTAATAGCCGGGATCAATATTTCTCCGAAACGCGGCGAATCAACCACATAGACGTCATTGGCCCCGGTTTCCAGTATTTCTGATATCTCGCCCAGGTGCCCCAGCCTTTCATCATAGACCGCGAGTCCCTGGAGCTGAAAATGGTAATATACTCCTTCAGGGAGGGGATAGATCTCTTTTTCATCAATCTGCAGCAAGGCCTGGTGGAGTACCCTGGCTGCTTCAGGACTGTCTATTCCCTTGAATTTTAACAGATAGCCGTGCTGATAGGGCCGGGATGCTTCCACTTCCAAAATCTGCTCCATCCCGGGTCCTCTCAGGCCAACCCTTTGCAGTGTTTTGAAACGTTCCGGAAAATCGGTTAGAGGGAAAACCCTGACCCAACCGTGGATTCCGTAGACGCCTACCACTTTGCCTATACTGACCCGATTGTCATCCATATATCAATTCCTCTGCCGGCGGGAAAAGCTCCCTTGATCTCTAAGGAAAAACGATAGGGCTTATTAAGCCCTATCGAAGAATTTCCACTACAACTCTTTTGCCTTCTTTGGCTGCGGCGGCTTTAGTCAGGGTACGAATGGATTTGGCGATTTTACCCTGTTTGCCGATAACTTTGCCCATGTCTTCCGGGGCTACCCGCAGTTCAATGAGCACGGATTTATCGTCTTCGGTCTCCTTCACCACGACCTCTTCGGGTTTGTCTACCAGCAGTTTAGCGATATAATCCACAAGTTCCTTCATGATAGCTTTCACCCCCTGTATCGGCTACTTGCGGCTTTCATTGTACTTGGCCATGATACCTTGCTTCTTCAACAGAGACTTGGCTGTATCTGAAGGCCGGGCGCCGCTGGCTAGCCATTGCAGGGTTTTGGCCTCATCTATCTTGACGGTAGCCGGGTCGGTATTGGGATCATAATAACCCAGCTCTTCGATAAACCGTCCATCCCGGGGCGCCCGTGAATCAGCTACCACCACGCGGTAGAAAGGTCTTTTCTTGGCTCCCATTCTTCTCAACCTGATTTTTGTTGCCATTATTTTCACCTCCTTAAAAAATGTATCACCTGAGGGCAATGCCCTGATGGTTTTTAAAATGGAAACTTAAAGGGGGATAAACCGCCCTTTTTGGCCTTTTTCCCCATTTCCGAAAACTGTTTCATCAGTTTTCTTGATTCTTCAAACTGCTTGACCAGACGGTTCACATCCTGCACCCGGGTGCCGCTGCCGCGGGCAATGCGTTTTTTGCGACTGCCGTTGAGAATCTCGGGATTTCTGCGTTCCTGCGGAGTCATCGAACTTATTATGGCTTCGATGTGTGCAATCTCTTTTTCATCCACATTGACCTGCATATTTTTAAGCTGCTTGCCCATACCGGGAATCATACCGAGCAGTTCTTCCAGCGGCCCCATGGATTTTACCTGTTGCATCTGTTCTTTGAAATCCTCCAGGGTAAATTCCTGCTGGCGGATCTTGCGCTCCATTTCCAGGGCTTTCTCACGGTCGATGTTGGCCTGGGCCTTTTCAACCAGACTGAGCACATCCCCCATCCCCAGGATGCGTGAAGCCATGCGATCGGGATGGAAGATTTCCAAGGCATCGAGTTTTTCGCCCATACCCACATATTTAATCGGGCAGCCGGTAACCGCTTTGACGGATAAGGCCGCCCCACCCCGGGTATCTCCATCCAACTTGGTGAGGATCACCCCGGTTAACTGCAGTTGAGCGTTAAAGTGTTCCGCCACATTGACGGCATCCTGTCCGGTCATGGCATCGACCACCAGCATGATTTCATCAGGCTTGACGTATGCCTGAATGGTTTTGAGTTCATCCATCATCTCTTCATTTATATGCAAGCGGCCGGCGGTATCCAGAATCACTATATCCCGGTTGTGGGCGCGGGCATACTCCATTGAAGATTCGGCGATGTCTACCGGGTTGGCTTTATCTTTGCTGTATACCGGGATTCCGGTTTGTTCTCCCAAAACCTGCAGCTGCTTGATGGCTGCCGGGCGGTATATGTCGCAGGCCACCAAGAGTGGGCGGCGGCCTTGTTTGACCAGGGTTTTACCCAGTTTGGCGACAGTGGTGGTTTTGCCTGCCCCCTGCAGGCCCACCGCCATAAGCACGGTAGGGTTGCGCGAGGAAAGATTGAGCTTGCTTTCCGAACCACCCATCAGAGCCGTCATTTCATCATGCACAATTTTTACGATCTGCTGACCCGGGGTCAAGCTCTGCAGGACTTCTTGCCCTACGGCCCGCTCTTTAACCCGGCCGACAAAATCCTTGACTACTTTAAAGTTGACATCGGCTTCCAGTAGGGCCAGGCGGATCTCACGCATGGCCACCTTGACGTCCTCTTCACCTATTTTGCCTTTTCCGCGCAGTTTCTTAAAAACTCCTTGCAGCCTATCCGATAAACCTTCAAAAGCCACAGTATCTCTCCTTTACATAGACTCCAAAAGAGTCCTGAGGGTATTCACAGCCCGAGTATGAGTATCATGGTCACAGGAACCTTCCAACAATGCACAAACCTCTTCCAGCTCTTGCCGAATCTCTTTGAAGCGCCGCACCAACCCCAGCCGCCGTTCATACCCGGCAAGGGTTGTTTCGCTGCGTCTCAACAGGTCGTATACCGCCTGTTTGCTTATCTCCATTTGCTCAGCGATTTCGGTTAATGACAAGTCCTGTTCATAATGCCAGGCCAAAACCTGAGCTTGTTTTTCGGTTAACAGCGGGCCATACAGATCCTTCTGCATGATGACCCGCTCCATTTTTTCCAGCATGGCCAGTACCTCTATGTAAAGTAAAAATGCTTTACCCGTTAAATTTTACGGGTTTAGTGTGTAAATGTCAACTTCAAGCCATAAACTAGCTTTACCAGCCGCTTTGTTTACTCTACAATGGAAGCAATAAATAAATTGTCGAGGAGACCGAAATATGTCGGAGAAAATTGCCCTGGTATGCGACAGTATGAGCGACCTGCCCCGGAATTTCGCCGAGGAGCACAGCATCAAGGTGCTCCCGGCTCGAGTGATTTATCCTGACCGCGAATATGCTGACGGGATCGATATCCAGCCGGATGAGGTCTACAGCCGTATGCCCCAGGAAATACCCACTACTTCAATGCCCTCCCCTCATGACATCCGCACCGCATTTGAGGAGTTGATCCAGGAGGGCTTCACTCATTGTATTGCACTGCATATTTCCAGCGCCTTATCTGGCACCTATGAATCTGTCAAAATGGTGGCCGATGAAATCAAGAATCTGAGGATTCAGGTCATCGATTCCCGCACCCTCTCCATGGGGACCGGTTGGCTAGTCATCAATGCTGCCCGCAATATCAAAGCAGGATGGAACTTCGACTCCATCCTGGAGAATATGCAGGCCTTGCAGGAAAAAGCCCGGGTTTATTACATACTGGACACCCTGGAATACCTGCGCAAAGGTGGGCGCATCGGCAAAGTCGCCGGCATGATCGGGGAGTTCCTGCACTTAAAACCGGTGATATCGGTAAATGCAGAGGGCGAGTATTTCACCTATTGTAAGGCCAAAGGCCGGCGCAAGTCCATCGAGAAGCTGGTGGAAATAATTGAAAAAGCAGTGCAGGAGCGGGAAATCAATCTGGGGGTAGTGCATGGCGGAGCGCCGCAGGAATTTGAACTCCTGGTGAAGCGTTTCAAACAGTTCCCCAATATCCGAGAAATCACGGCTTCACAGATAACCCCGGTTCTAGGGGTTCACACCGGTCCCGGCCTTTTGGGGGTCTGTTTCTACGAAATATAGCCTGTATCACCGCATGCCGGCCGATGCCCGAACCGTTAATACTCTTTCGGCCGGCGGCAGCTTCGGACTCGCTATGCGCATCCTGCTTTGAAACGATACCTAAGTTCGGTTAAATCGTGGTTTGGCTTTGGATTCAGCCCCGGCGGATAAGCGGGCATGGATTGTTCCGGCAATCCAAAACATTGCAGGCTTTAGCCTGCCGCAACCTTGACCGGGACTGGTTTACATAATATATTAATAAAAAGGTCTGAGCAGAAAGGAGAAGCCGGTGAGGAATTAAGTAACATCAAACTCATATCGATGATGGATGTTACTGTCCGGTGCAGCCGGTTTCTTTGGATTGTTTATATTCGGTTCAGACCAGGTGAATGATATCGCCTTGAGTTCTTGGTTGTATGGAACCGGCCCTATCGGAAGTAGCATTCAGGCCATAAGGAGTGGTTTGAATGCTTTTGTTATCTGTAGATCATGTCAGTCAGAGTTTTGGGGAAAATGACATCTTCAGCGGTGTCAGCTTCCAGGTGCAAAAAGGCGAAAAAGTAGCCCTGGTGGGTCCTAACGGGGTCGGAAAGTCAAGCTTGCTTCGGATTATAGCCGGAATTGATCGGGCCGGGACTGGTCAGGTTAAAATCAAGCCCGGGACTGTGTGCAGGCTGATGACGCAGCAGTTTAGCAGCGGCCGCAATCTGACCGTGGGGCAGTGGCTGCAAGAGGCTCATTTATCAGGGTCAGGCCATCGATCAGCAGACGAAGCCCTTAAGCAATTTGCTTTCCGCCAGCTCAAAGAGCAGCCCCTTGGGAATCTGAGCAGCGGGGAAAGAACCCGTTTGCAGCTGGCCGGGCTGTGGCTGGCGGAGGCGGAATTGTTGTTATTGGACGAACCAACCAATCACCTGGACATAGAAAACCTGCAGTGGCTGCAAGCCTATATAAATGATTCTCCAGATACTGTCATCATGGTGTCCCATGACCGCTATTTTCTGGATCGGACCGTCGGGCGGGTACTGGAACTGTCCCAGCATGGCATTACCGCTTATCCAGGCAACTACTCGGATTTCTATCAGGCCAGGCTGAAAAAACTGGCACAGGACACCAGGCTTTATTTCGATCAGGAAAAACAGGCCCGCAAGCTTCAGGAGGCTATTGAAGAGCAGAAGCAATGGGCGGGGCAGGCTCATCGCAAGGCCGCACAGAAGGCGGCGGATCTGGGGCTGAAAAAAGGCGGCAAGGTTTTTTTCCGGGGCAAGGCCAAAAAACTGGAAAGCCGGGTTAAAAACAATATCAAACGCCTGGAACGCTTGCAGGAGGAGCGTATCGCCCGTCCCCGCAAAGCCAGGGGCATCGACCTGTCTTTCACCGCCGGGAGGCGCTCCAACAACTGCATTGTATGGGGCGAAGATCTATCCAAATCTTTTCCCGGCAAAACGCTGTTTACCAACAGCGCAATCAGCCTGAGCCACGGCCGGAAGGCCGCCCTGACAGGCCCTAACGGCAGCGGCAAGACCACTTTGCTGCGCATCATCGCCGGGTTAGAGCCCCTGGACGAAGGCTCGCTGTGGCTCTCCCCTTCCTTAAAGGTGGGATATCTGGAGCAGGAAATGAAGGCCCTCAACCAGGAGCGCACGGTCTTGCAGGAAGCGGGCGCATTCTGCACCGATCGGCAGCGGGTACGGAATCTTTTGGCTGACCTGCTGTTTACCGGTGATTCTGTTTATAAGCCCTGCCGGGTGTTGAGTATGGGCGAGCGGCTCAGGGTCGCCCTGGCCAAATTGCTCCTGGGGAGCTCCGATCTGATCTTGCTGGATGAGCCCAGCAATTATATGGATGCGGACAGCCGCCACAAGCTGGAACAGGCCCTGACAGCCTTCGGCGGTTCGCTGATCGTGGTCTCCCATGACCGTTATTTGCTGGAGCGGGTGGCCGATCAGGTATGGATCATTGAGAACCGGAAAATAATGATTCATCCTCAATCCTATGCAGAATACCAGCTTGACCGCAGCTCGCTCCGCTGGCATGCAATTGCCGAAAGGCGCATGGAGCTGGAGATGAAAAAAGACCGCCTGTTAAGCGAGCTGTCTTTGATCGACCGCCGCTGCAAAGAGGTCGAATATCTCAAGGTGGAGGCAGAGTTTCTGGCGGTTGTAGAACAGTTGAGGAATATGGGGCAATAAGACCTTTTTCCCCCAATAACCGGCACCAGGATATTAATTGCGATACCGGCCGCCGGCCTCCCGGCTCTATTCAGAGCAGGTTCAGCAAGGTAACCATGGGGCCGGGCCGCTCACACCTGTCCGGCCAGCTCCTCCGCTCTAGCCGTGGAAGCGGCTATAAATGCGAATTACAGCCGATTTCACCTCAGTAAATCCGGGGTGTGCTTTACGCTCACCCCGGCCGGTTCGAGCCGATGTGCGGGGGTCCGACAAATAGGGGATATTGGCGGAAAGCTCTGCTTGTGGTCTCTATTCATATCCTTATAATGGGAATTATAGATCCCAGGAGAGAGGACGAGGGTTATTTGCGCATCAGCATGACAGGCTTGGGTTTGCTGTTATTTCTCTGTTGGAGCGGTCCGGTTATGTGGCCTGTTGCCAATCTGTCAGCCTTGGACAGCAGTTCGGCACCGGCGCAGCCGGCTGATGCTTTTGAAGCTGCCGTTAAATCCTTTAACCTATTGTCATCTTTTTTCAGCGATAGCGATATCGAGGATTGCGACATCTACCCTGTTTCCCGGCATGGCCGAAGCTACGCCGAGGCCTATGACTATCTCCTGGCGGGCTTTGAGGCGGGACTTGCGGATGACATCCTTAAAGCCTATACTTTCACCGGCCCTGACGGCACCCTGAGGATAATCCCCTGTGAAGGCATTCCCCTGCTGACCGTGGCGGACCGGGCTCAAGCCGCCATAATCCCGCAAGAGGACTGCACCCTGATTAAGGTCCGCCTGGCAGATTGTTATCAACCCGGTGACAGCTACATTTATCAGATCACATCCCGCTTAATCGAGGGAAACTGGAAGATTACCGATTTATCACTAACTGAAGAATAACTGAATCCCGGGCATTATTTCTTCCCTAAGATCACCGGACCGGCTGCGGCAAGCAGCCGGTCTTGATTATTCCCTGCTTGTTTCAAGTTATGCTGCCAATATGAAGCCGCATCTTTATGCAGGCCGGAATCAAGGGGTCTTAACTAGGCGGACGACAGGATAAATAGTGCTGGGTATCAGCCCAAAACCAGGTGATTTGGTCATTGGGAGCTGCAAATATGATTATGGGGCGGCCAGCAGCTCCCGGGCCGCTGCCAGGAGCTTCTCTTTCCGGTTTTCCACAGAGTTCTTGAGCACCATTTCCAGCAGCAGCCGCAAGGCCTGGCCCAGTTTGGCGTCAGCCTGGTAGCCGATCTCCATCAGATCGCGTCCGTTGACCGCCAAATCCTTAATGTTCAAAGGAGCCTGACTATCAACCACTTTCTGGTAAATCCGCTGGGCCTGATCGATAAAAGAACTGTCATGAAAAGAGGCGCTGCCGTTGATATCGGCTTTTTGCAGTGTGAAAAGATCGGGCAGGTTGTCCTCTCCCACCTGGATGAGAAGCCGGATGACCGCTTCACGGTCAGGCCTGGTCAGCCAGTACATATGATTCCCGACCAGTGTGCTGACCTTATCGACAACGGCCCGGCTGAATCTGAGGCGCTTCAATATCTGCAAGGTCTGCCGCTGGCTTTCCTGCTGATGATGATAGAAATGGCCGATACCGCGGCTGTCCATGGTAAAAGTAGCCGGCTTGCCGATATCATGGAGCAAGGCCGCCAAACGGATTTCCAGCTGTGCAGGCACATTCTCCACTACCGCCAGGGAATGATTGAACACATCATTGATATGGGCCGGGTTGTGCTGTTCAAACCCTACCATGGCCATCACCTCAGGGATGATTCGTTGCATCAGACCGGTTTCAACCATAAGCCGCAGGCCCCTGGCGGGGTGCTCCGATACCAGAATAGCAGCCAACTCTTCTTTGATTCTCTCCGCAGCAACACTGTCTATCAAGTCCAAACATTCTTCCATGGCGGGGCTCAAACTGTCATCCAGTCGAAAATCCAGAACCGCAGCCAGTCTAACCGCCCGCAGCATGCGCAGGGGATCTTCGCGGAAGCGCTCTCCGGCCTGGTTTTCAGGCGCCCTGATCAACCTGGCGGCAATATCCTGCCGGCCTCCCCAGGGATCGATAAGTGCGCCGCTGCCGTCAATAGCCATGGCATTGACGGTAAAATCCCGGTGCAGCAAATCCTCCTGCAGCCGCACAGCCCAGCCGCCACCTGCACCACTCCCCCGGCAGCTGGTGACCTCGACCCGATTATCGCCCACCATGACCACTGTAGTCCCATGTTTTATACCGATAGGAAGGGTCTTTTCAAACAGCCTCGCCACCTCACCGGCTTCAGCGGAACAGACCACGTCAAAATCCCGGGGGGAGCGGTCCATAAGCAGATCCCGCACCGCTCCCCCCGCTACAGCTGCCTGAAAACCCTGATTCCGAAGCTCATTCAGAACATGTTCAATATGATCGGGTAGTTTAATGTGCATAAGCGAGCCTCCCATCAGCTTACGACTTACGTTGACCGCCCTTCCTGGGCTGCGGCTACAGCCGCTCCCAGACTTGAGCCATTGGCGACGGGTATCAACGCAACAGCAGGATATCCTTCCCGGTGTTGATTGATCAGCTTCTCCACTGCCGCTGCAAAACCGGGGAGCTTCAGGAACACGCTGCCATCCACCGCCACGGCCTGGCCTTGCTTTAATTGCCTTGATCTTTCGGTTACCGCCAAGTAGCTGGCCGCAATCAGTTGTACGGCCCGGTCTATAATAGCATGCCCCGCCGCTTTCAGCATGGCAATATCTTGATCCCGATAATGGGGAAAGCCCTGCTGGCACAGCCAGTCATCCAGCTGTTTCCTCGCCAGGGGGGCGTCCGCTCTCAACCAGCTGAGCACCTCGGCGCCCAACATAAACGGCTGATTGATACAGTTTTGGCCTCCATACGGGGAAGGCAGAATCTGTTGATCCAGCAGATCGAGAAAGACCAGGCGAAACAATTCTCCCATGTATTTCCCGGAAACCATTTTTTCCAGGCGCTGTTTGCCCGGATCAAGGCTTTGGCTGTCCAAACGCCGGTCATAAAAGTTCTCCGGTACCGCTGCAAAATTGCCGGCTTCAATGTTGACGATCATCGGCAGACCAGACGGCGTATAAAGAGATGGTTCACAATAACAGGTGTTGTGTCCGGTGCCGCATATCGATCCGGCGCAGACCGCGGGTTCAGAGTAGGCTCCAGCCATAAAGGCGGCAACTGTGTCATTGATGATGGCAGTTGGCATGATAGGGTACAGGCCGCGCCCCTCCAGGGCTTCAGTCAACATTAATTTGATATCCCGCCCTACGGTGGCGCTGGTTTTGATCTCTTTGGTCCACTCCAACAGACGGGCTTTATCAACCGCATCCTGCTGCATCGGATAGGAAAATGTCAGTCCCAGCTTATAACTCTGCCCTTCAAGCCGCACTTCTTCAACCAGCCCGGCTATAAAAGCGAACATATCCCTGCCGGTGCTGGCAGCAGCAGTCAAATCGTAGCCCTGCCCGGCATCTGCCAAAGGGCGGCTGATCTGTTTGGTTATAATGCTACGGCCTTGCCCCAGAAGGGAAACCGCCATAACCCGGACATTGGTGCCGCCCAAATCGACTGCTATATACTCGCCCCGTTCCTGACCAGTGGGTGATGACAGATAGGAAGGCAGGATTTTCAATGAACTGGGCCGGTTGTGTAAAGCCCGCTCCAATTCACCGGCAAAAGCCTCGGCAATAGCCTCTACCGAGTTTATCCGGAATGAGTCCGATATGTTTTTGACCACATTATCCTTCATCAGTGCACCTTCTTATATCAGCCCGGCCCGATCCGGACAGAGACCGGCTTAAAGCGCTTAATTCCATCTCGCTGCCTTTATTTTTTCATTAAAGCCCTGATTTAATCAGCAGCAGGGCAAGGGCAGGTTGAGCAAAAGCGTGATATCATCGCAACTTCCATATTCAAAGCTATGGGTTCCAAGTGGCCCCGGGTAGCTAAAGCCTGATTTTTGCCGCATTATCCCCGCCCCCCGGTTTCGGTTCCGGGAAGCTGATATAACCGGTAAATTCTGGTCGTGGATTTTTCTGAGCTTGAGTCAATTCTATACATATTGCGGGTCAGAGTCCAGATATAAAGAAGAGAAGACTGTGGAGAGGCAAAAAGAGCCGCGAATATTCGCGGCTCCTCCAGTTTGCTATGGTGGGCGATGACAGGCTCGAACTGCCGACCCCCTGCTTGTAAGGCAGGTGCTCTCCCAACTGAGCTAATCGCCCTGGTGACCCCTAGGGGACTCGAACCCCTGTTACCGGCGTGAAAGGCCGGTGTCTTAACCGCTTGACCAAGGGGCCATAACAGTCGTCAGGCATCGGGAAGCGGACGTCGGGATAAATAAATTAGCTTGGATATCCATTCCCAAAATCTGATGTCTAACCACTGAACAGATGTCATCCGCCGGTTATCGGAATAGGGTCCTCAACTTCGAATATAATACGCTTACCGTTTCCGACGTCTTACGTCTAATATGGTGGGCCTACCAGGACTCGAACCTGGGACCAACCGGTTATGAGCCGGTAGCTCTACCAACTGAGCTATAGGCCCGGAATAGTGCGGAACCCCGCAAGAGTTAGTATACCAAAATTACATTTAAAAGGTCAATAGCCAAACTCTCTTATTTTCCGGGATTCTTTCAAACAAAAAGCGGTAACTTTTGCAGGGTTACCGCCGGGAATATTCATTGGCTCCCCGAGTAGGATTCGAACCTACAACCCTCCGGTTAACAGCCGGATGCTCTACCGTTGAGCTATCGAGGATCATCCCAACAGGAATTATTATATATTGCCATCAGGCAGTTGTCAACCGCGGGCTGAGACTATTCGATATAGTCTTTCAGCTTTTTGCTGCGGGACGGATGCCTGAGCTTGCGCAATGCCTTGGCTTCAATCTGCCGGATGCGTTCGCGGGTGACGCCAAACTCCTGGCCAACTTCCTCCAGGGTGCGCGGGCGGCCGTCATCCAGGCCAAACCGCAAACGCAATACCTTTTCTTCGCGGTCAGTCAAAGTATTTAAAATGCCATCCAGGTGCTCGCGCAACAGCACGAAAGAAGCTGATTCTTCAGGGGACTCAGCGTCTTCGTCAGTGATAAAATCACCCAGATGACTGTCGTCTTCTTCTCCAATCGGTGTTTCCAGTGACACCGGTTCCTGAGCCACTTTCATGATCTCTATGACCCGGTCTACCGGGATATCCATCTCCTCTGCCACTTCGCCCGGGGTAGGTTCCCGGCCCAGGGTCTGCAATAAATTGCGCTGCACCCTGGAGAGCTTGTTTATGGTTTCCACCATATGCACTGGAATCCGGATAGTGCGGGCCTGATCGGCAATAGCCCGGGTTATCGCCTGCCTGATCCACCAGGTGGCATAAGTACTGAACTTATAACCCTTACGGTAATCGAACTTTTCGACGGCTTTCATCAAACCCAGGTTGCCTTCCTGAATGAGATCCAGGAAAAGCATGCCCCGGCCCACGTAGCGCTTGGCGATGCTGACCACCAGTCTGAGATTGGCCTCTACCAGCTGCCGCTTGGCTTCTTCATCCCCGGCTTCAATACGTTGAGCCAGATCAATTTCCTCTTCCGCCAACAGCAGCCTCACCCGGCCAATTTCTTTAAGGTACATGCGTACCGGATCATCTATCTCAATGCCGTCCGGCACCGTGATTTCCTCGGTTTCCAGGCTTTCGCTTTCCAGCTCTTCTTCGCCCTCTAGTTCGGATTCGGATCCAACACCAATACCCAGAGATTGGAGATGTTCAAGAATGTCATCCATATTATCAGACTCCAGGTTAAAACCCTGTAAGTCATCGATGATTTCATCATAGGTAAGGTTTTTCTTCTTTTTGCCTTTTTCGGCTAAAACACCGACCGCGTCCGCTAATTTTCGGTCCATTTTCATTGTATCCCCCCTTCCCGGGTTTGGTGTAGGAATGTATCTAGATCTAATATCAAACGCAAAACAGTATGAAATCCTCCATCATTGCGAAGATGTTCCAACCGTTGATGCAAGTTCCTCCATCGGGCTCTGTACCGCTGGCGCTGAACACCGCGGATAAAGTACCATAATTCGGCATCGTTTAAGCGAAATCCTTCGTCCCATCTTATATCCAGCCGGGCCAACAATGCTTCCAGGCCTTCGCCCTGTACGGCTTGCTGCAATTCCAAAGAGTGGGTTCCTGAAAAGCCGTACATTTCATAACATATGGCGGCCAGGCGATTGTAATGCCTGGAAGAAAAACATTCTAATCCAATATTTGAGGCTATAATTTCCGCAATATCCCGGTTATGCAGCATATTTGCCAGTATTTTCTCTTCCATACTATAATTTCCGTACTGTATATTATCCCTGTTTACTGGACTTTTATTCTTGAGATATTGCTTTCTTGGCCCGGTATGGCCCTCAATCTCTTTCAATATTAAGTTTTCTTCTATTTTTAATAGTCTGGATAACATCTTAGTATAATTGTCGCGTAAAATACCGCTCTCCAGACTCTTGATATCATCTTTAACCGCATTTATGACTCTGATTTTGGCCTGCAAATTCAGCGAATTTTCTGCAGCTATAGACCTTTTTACCTTAAATTCAATATAACTCACTCTATTATTCTGGATATATTGCAGGAATTCCTCTTTTCCGTGTTCATCCAGAAAATCATCGGGATCTTGTCCTGCCGGAAGTGTCAGGACCTCAACATTAAAGCCCTGTTCAGCCAGCAATTCGACTGCTCTCAAGGTTTCTCTCTGACCGGCTTCATCACCGTCATACAACACCAGCACATTCTCCGCGTAACGCCTGAGCAGTTGGGTTTGTTCTCTGGTTAAAGCGGTCCCCAGCGAGGCTACTGCATAATTGACGCCATGCTGGTGCAGCTTCAGACAGTCCATATATCCTTCCACCAGTATGACCTGGTTTTCTTTGCGGACAGCCTCCCTGGCCTGGTAGAGGCCATAGAGATGATGGCGTTTTACATAAACCTCGGTTTCCGGGGTGTTGAGGTACTTGGGTACTTGATCTTCAAGGATACGGCCCCCGAAGCCCACTATATTGCCCTGATAATCAAATATTGGGAAAATTATGCGATCCCTGAAGAGATCGTAATAAGCATCTCCACTTTTATTACGTTTAATCAGCCCGGATTCTTTAACCCATTCCTGATCAAATCCTTTTCCCAGCAGATAATTTGAAACCCGGTTCCATTCGTTGGGGGCGTAGCCGACCTGAAAACGCTTTACGGTCTCCTCGTCCAGCCGCCTTTTCAACAGGTATTGCCTGGCTTTAGCCGCGCTCGCCTCTTCCAATCCCCCCTGGAACCAGGCGGCAGCAGCCTTATTGACCTCCACCACCCTTTTAAAGCGGTCCACTCCTTTATTAAACTGGGTACTCTGCAGTTGAACTCCAGCCCGGCTGGCCAGCAGCTGCACCGCTTCCGGAAATTCCAGCCCGTCCCGCTTCATGACATAGGTGAAAAGATTGCCCCCGGCGTGGCAGCCGAAACAGTAAAACATATTTTTCCCCGGGGTGACACTGAAAGACGGGGTCTTCTCCGCATGGAAAGGGCACAAGCCCCAGTAGCGGTCGCCCTTACGGCTCAATTTCACTGATTCTGATACCACATCCAGGATATCGATGCGGTGGTTGATTTCCGATAGTACATTTTCATCATAATAAGTACCCATAGTGTCACCTATATTCTCTGTTCACCTTCAAAATCCTGCCTAATTATAGCGAAATTTGCCTAAAGCTAATCTACTATGTCATCCCCGGAAAATATCTTGAACTGATCCGGCACCAGCGACCTGGGTACATATACATTTTCGAAAATACTGATGCAGTATTCATCGCTCATCCCTGCAATATAGTCGGCCACCGCTCTTTCCAAGCCCTCCTGCTCAGCAATCTCCAAGTACAGCGGAGTCATGCGCAGCGGATTTTTGAGGAAGTAGCTGTAGAGGTGCTCTATCACAAAGCCGGCCCGTTTGCGTTCCGCAAGGCACACCGATCCATTATAAATAGCCTCGAACATGAATTGCCTCAAACCGCGCAAGGCCTCCTCTACCGGCGGTGAAGGCTCAATAAGCGGAACCTCTCCGGGCTTTAACCGGCTCAGGCTGTATTCTATGGTATCAATCACCAGGGTGGCAATCCGCTGGCTGTGGCTGCTGCCAAGAACATCGATGAACTGCCGGGGCAGATCCTGCAAGGATAAGAGCCCTCCGCGGATACTGTCGTCAATATCGTGCTGCACATAGGCGATTTTATCACTGAGGCGAATAACCCGGCCTTCTGCGGTACTGGCCAGATGCGCCTGCCCGCCGTAGCCGCTGTGGTGTAAAACCCCGTCCAATACCTCCCGGGACAGATTCAGCCCCGGTCCCCGGCGGTGCTGCTCAACCCGGGTCAGAACGCGGATGCTGTTTTCATTGTGTCGAAATCCCCCGGGCAGCAGCTGGTTGAGTATCTCTTCACCGGCATGGGCAAAAGGGGTATGCCCCACATCATGCGCCAGAGCCATGGCCTCGATCAGATCGATGTTAAGGTTCAACCCGGCGCCGATGGTCTTGGCGATCTGATTGACCTCCAGGGTATGGGTTAAACGGCTGCGGTAATGGTCTCCCCGCGGGGCGATAAAAACCTGGGTCTTGTGTTTTAAGCGGCGGAAAGATTTGGAATGCACCACCCGGTCGCGATCAACCATAAAACAGGTCCTTATGGGATCGGGTGGTTCGCTCCTGATTCGCCCCCATGAATTGACAGCCAGCATGGCATGTGGACCTAACCAGGAATTTTCCCGCTTTTCGATTTCCTCACGGATCATACGCCATACACCCCCTTGAAAATCAACTCGAATTATCTCTTCATAATTATGTGCTAGTAATACTACAATCACCCAGGCGAATCCTTTATTACTTTGTCGTACCCGGGCTCTCCCGGGCAAGCCAGAAACGTCCCCGCCGGCTTGCGCATAAGCGGCCTACCCTTTGGTTTTTCAAGAATTCCCCCCATGCGCGAGAAAAGACGGGCCAAGACGCCGTCTTGACCCGCCGGGGTCTGTGTTCTGGCTATTGCTTATTGAAACTGGCCGGTGCGAATGTCGGCAAAATATGCCAATCAACATTTTTCATGGTTATGAAACACTTTTGAAATGCAAATTGATTAATGAGCAGATGATATTTTCAATCCTATAATCCCGATTAATATAAATCCAATACAAATTAACCTTATGAGGTCAGCCGGTTCTCTGAAAAGAACGATTCCCAATATCACAGTGCCAACTGCGCCGATTCCTGTCCAAATAGCATAAGCTGTCCCTAAGGGAAGACTTCGCAATGCCAATGATAAGAAATAAAAGCTTGCTATCATTCCCATTACGGTTAATATACTCGGCCCAAGCTTGGTAAAACCGTGAGTATATTTCAAGCCTATAGCCCAGGCTACTTCTAAAAGTCCTGCTATAACCAAGAATACCCATTTCATGTTCTTCACTCCTGTAATTAATTTAAAGTAAAAAGGCCCGGAAGATACTTGTAATATCTCCCAGGCTTTTATCCTTCCGTGAACACAGATGAACTGTGCGTTTTATCTCGGTCCAGACCAGTTCTTTACCCAAAACTGCGGAACCCTATAAACCTCAAAATATAAAATTTTCTCTTAAGAAGATAACATATGCCATTAACTATTTCAAGTTCTATTTCGATTGGTATTTCGCCTTTCAGCGCGGCCTGTGCGGCAGCTATCAAAATAGACCAATCACTATTCCAAGCAAATTTCATTACCTTTACAACTTGACTTACGGAAGAGTGAAGTCATTGCGTATAAAACATGGAGTTCATAATCGCAAGGAGCATTTGCCGAAGGCACGCCTTGCTGAAAATGCAAGCCATTTCACCTATATATAACCAGCAAAAAACGCCATCTCCACGGCGGACTTCCTTTTTAAGGTCAATATGTTTGTCCAGCCTACAATAACCAGCCATAATCCTGGCGTGTATCGACAACCGCGTCAATATATACGCTGTTTTCCTTGATTTGATAGCCGTTAACCAAGCTGTTTTGCCCTATCCTTTTATAGAACATTTCTTCCGAACAGGAATCCAAACTTCACTATAAGCGTACTCTTTTTTGTCTTTATCCATTTTAGTAAAGGAAAAAGCAGGGGCATTGATTACTTCATAATTGGAAGAGGGTAGCCATTCTGAATATACTGTTGCCATTGTTTTTTGTAACGCAGAAGGAAATGGGCCTTCATTTGGGAATATTGCCCAAGTATAAGCTTCGACCGGCACCTTTTCCAATAGATCACTTACCTGATTTTCAGTCGTTAAAATGCCTATCAGATGAGTTAAATCTCCTTCTTCTTTTAGGAAATTAGCGTCTGCCTCATAAGAAGCATTAACGATCTCATAAGGTTCAATATTTTGAAGAGAATGCATTTCTTCTTTTTGTTCGTCCGTTATACTTTCTGCAAGTTTTACAATCTCGTTATTGACGCCTTCAAATTGCATAGGGACACGTTTGCTTACCCCGACTAAATTAAAGGCCGGTTTGTCTTCAATTCTAAATTCCATACTACTTCCTCCTTTGACGGTGATTACGAATGAAAGTTTGGGAAACGACTTACTTATGCCCTTTTTAATTACATCCGAGGGTAAAAAACCGCTCCACTTTTTAAATGCTCGAGTAAAGCCGTCCATGGACTGATAACCATATTTCAAAGCAACGTCCGTTACTTTTTTTCCATGCAATAAATCCATACTCGCTTCCGACAATTTTCTGTTTTTGATATATTCACTAAGGGTCAACCCTGAAAGATAAAAAAATATCTTTCTAAAGTGATACTCAGAAACCCCGGCATACTCAGAAATGATTTCAAGGGACAGGTCCTCAGTTAAATGCTCTTCAATGTAGTCAATCACATGATTTAATTGGTGTAACATTAGCTCCTCCTTCATATCTACATAATACCAAGCCTGCTTTTACGATGCTCGACATGTTGAGCACAAAAAATATCGGGTGGAGTGAGAAGGGGACGGGGTCATCGTCACACTAGTGTCAATAACCCTGTCCCCTTGTCACTTACTGATTTCACATTATGGAACGCTTTGGATTTATTTTTTCGATATCCGCTTATCAATTTGATAAAACACTTCACCTAATACAAGGCAGATTAAGGCGAATATAAGTATTTTAATAATCTCAAAGCCAGGCAATAGCACATATCCTGATATACCGCCCAAAACAATTGCAAACACAATTAAGCAGAGCCGACCGACACGATTCATAAATAATTCTCCTGAAAATTCCTATTAATCGAACACAAATCTATTTCCATTATTTCTTAAATAAATCTGCATGAGTACCTGTACGGGTGAGCGTAAGAGTTAGAACGTCGTTTTCTATGATATAAATCAGCAGCCAGTCCGGTTGTATATGACATTCTCTAAAACCTTCCAAGCTGCCTTTCAATGCATGGTCATTGTATTTTTGTGCTAGTGGTCGTCCATTGATTAATTCGCCAATCACATATTCAAAGGGTTTAGAATCAAAACCTCGCTTCATCATAAGCCTAAATTCTTTCTTGAAACGAGAGGTTCTGTTAATCTTCATCATCGCTGTTCAAATCCTCCATCAGCTCTGCTACGCTATTATAGCTTTTGGCCGGGATTTTGCCAGCTGCGATATCACGAGCTTCCTGCATAGCGGCAAGTGTTTCGGCGTTGTACTGAGGATTTTTAACCTCAAACGGTAACCCGCCTACAAGAATAACTTGATGAAGAAATATATTGATCGCTTCCGCGGTTGAAAGCCCCAATGTTTTGAGGGTAGCCTCAACACCAGCTTTAACAGAAGCTTCAACACGAATGTGCAATGTTTCTGATTTAGCCATAGTGCTCACCTCCAATATTATCGCATCCATTGTATCGCGTTTTATATACAATTTCAATGCTAATGCGTGCCATTCATTAAAATAAGGGAAGCCATTCCAGCTTCCCCCGTCTTATGCTTTGATTTTATGAATTAGTCTTACTTCTGTCCCAATCCCGCTCCACTTATAGCCGCCTGGGCGGCCGCTAATCTGGCCACTGGTATCCGATAAGGGGAGCAACTCACATAATCCAGACCGATGATGTGGCAGAATTCCACCGAACTGGGTTCCCCGCCGTGCTCTCCGCAGATGCCCATAAGGATATCGGGCCGGGTCTTCCTGGCCTTCTCCACTGCCAATCTCATCAAGGATCCTACCCCTTTGCGGTCCAGTACCGCAAAGGGATTGTCTTTTAAAATCTTTTTATCAAGATACACCGGGATAAACTTGCCCTCCGCGTCATCGCGGCTGAATCCCAGGGTGGTCTGAGTCAAATCGTTGGTGCCGAAGGAGAAGAACTCGGCGTCCACCGCCAATTCGTCTGCCATTACACAGGCCCGGGGCAGTTCCAGCATAGTCCCCAACATGTATTCCAGTTCTAAACCGGACTCCTGGCTTACCTCAGCATGCACCGCGGTAATTTCCTCTTTTAATATGGCCAGTTCGGACTGGTCGATGACCAGCGGTATCTCGATTTCCACACAGGTAGAGATGTTTTCTTTTTTCAACAACACCAGGGCTTCGAAAATAGCCCGCACCTGCATGCGATAGATCTCGGGGTAGGTAAGACCCAGGCGGCAGCCGCGATGCCCCAGCATGGGATTGGCCTCGGAGAGGCTATGTATTTTCTTGAGCAGATCTTCTTTGTCCAGCAGACGTCTGTCAGTGATGCCCTGATGTTTCATCTCCACGATTTCCACCAGGAGGGCTTCCCGGTCGGGCAGGAACTCATGCAAGGGCGGATCCAGGAGCCGCACTGTGACCGGATAGGGCGACATGGCCTTTAATATGCCATAGAAATCCTCGCGCTGGAAAGGCAATAGTTTGCGCAAGGCCTTTTCCCGGTCGGCCAGGCTCTCCGCCATTATCATCTCCTGCACCACCGGAAGTCTGTCCGGGGCCATGAACATGTGCTCGGTGCGGCACAGCCCGATCCCGGTAGCCCCGAATTGGCGGGCTTTGGCCGCGTCCTCGGGGGTGTCCGCATTGGCTCTTACCGCCAGTCTTTTATGTTCATCAGCCCAGGCTAAAAGGGTTTCAAATTCTTTTGAAAGGGTGGGTTCGATCATGGGAACCTCTCCCAGCATGACATTGCCGGTAGCCCCGTCGATCGTTATAGTGTCTCCTTCTTTGATGATCAGGCCGTTCACCGCGAAACATCCCTGGTCAGCATCGATCTTGATGGCTTCACAGCCGCATACACACGGTTTGCCCATACCTCTGGCCACTACCGCGGCATGCGAGGTCATGCCCCCCCGCGAGGTTAATATCCCCTGGGCAAATATGATGCCGTGAATATCGTCCGGAGTGGTCTCACTGCGCACCAAAACCACCTTGTCACCAGCCTCGCCCTGTTTTTGCGCCTGATCGGCATCGAACAGGACTTTGCCGCTGGCTGCTCCGGGAGAAGCCGGCAAGCCGGTGGCGATTGGCTCCACCTTGAAGCTGCTGTCTATCTGGCGGTGCAGGAGCTGGTTGATCTGTTCGGCGTCAACCCTCAATAATGCTTCTTCAATGGTGATCAGTCCTTCGTTGACCATATCCACAGCCACTTTGACCGAGGCTTTGGCGGTGCGCTTGCCATTGCGGGTCTGCAGCATATAAAGCTTGCCCTTTTCCACGGTGAACTCTATATCCTGCATATCGCGGTAATGGCGCTCCAGTTTCATGCAGGTGTCCACAAATTGCTGGTATACTCCGGGCAGCTCATCTTTTAATCTGGCTATGGGAGTAGGGGTGCGGATGCCGGCCACCACGTCTTCTCCCTGGGCATTGATCAAAAATTCTCCGTATAATTCCCGCTCCCCGGTGGAGGGGTTGCGGGTAAAAGCCACCCCGGTTCCGCAATCCAGACCCATGTTGCCGAAGGCCATGCTCTGGATATTTACTGCCGTTCCCAGTGAATCCGGGATCTTATTCAAGCGCCGGTATACAATAGCGCGCTGGTTGTTCCAGGATTGAAATACCGCCTCGATAGCCCGGGCCAGCTGTTCATTGACATCCTGGGGAAAATCAAAGCCTTTTTCCATCCTCACCAGGTTTTTGTAGTCATTTATAATGTTCTGCAACTCGGCCGCGGGTATCTCGTAATCGAAGATCAGGCTCAATTTGCGCTTGTATTTTTCAACGATATTGTCAAACAGGTGGTGCTCCACATCCAGGACAACATTGCTGAACATCTGTATAAAACGCCGGTAGCAATCGTATGCAAAGCGCATATCCCCGGTTAATGCCGCCAGGCCCTGTACGGTCTGGTCGTTCAAGCCCAGGTTTAAGATGGTGTCCATCATGCCCGGCATGGAGACTGCCGCTCCGGAACGCACCGACACCAGCAAGGGATTTTCCCTGCTGCCGAATATCTTGCCGGTTTTCTCTTCCAGGGTCTGCATAGCTCCAGCAGCACCCGCCAAAAGCCCGGGGGGTAATTGCTCCCCTGCGGCCGCATACTCGTTGCAGGCCTCGGCTGTAATGGTAAAACCCGGAGGGACCGGAAGGTCTATCCTGGTCATCTCCGCCAGGTTGGCGCCTTTCCCCCCCAAGATCATACGCATGTCCGAGTTGCCTTCTTCAAACAGGTAGATATACTTTTTGCCAGACATCACTGACCCTCCCAAATCATATTAATCCCTCATATGTTGCTGATCCTGCGATAATATATCTCCAGAATTTTGCTGGAGGTTTCCTCCACTGCCCGGTTGGTTACGTCAATCACGGGGCATCCCAGTTTCTTCATGATTCTATGGGCAAAATCCAGCTCTTCGTCAATACGGCTGGGGTGGGCGTAATTGGCCTGCCCTTTCAAGCCCAGGGTCTTCAAGCGTTCCGTGCGGATATGATTCAACTGCTCGTGGTGTATGGTCAGACCGATGACCTTGCCCCTTTCCGCTTTATACAGCTCCTCCGGTGGATTGACTTCGGGCACCAGCGGGACATTGGCCACTTTGATGCGTTTATGAGCCAGATACATGGAAAGCGGGGTTTTCGATGTCCTGGAAACCCCTACCAGCACTATATCAGCCATTTCTATGCCGCGCGGATCCTTGCCGTCGTCATAGCGCACCGCGAACTCAACCGCCTCAATGCGCCGGTAGTACATTTCATCCACCTTGCGCAACAGGCCGGGCTCCCGTCGGGGTGCTATATGGCTGATCTGTTTAAAGGCTTCTATCATCGGGCTTAAGATATCCACGCAGGTTACCCCATAGCGTTCAGCTTCTTGACGGAGGTGTGCGGCCAGTTCATCCACCACCAGGGTGTAGGCCACTAAAAAATGGTTGCTAGCGGCCTGATGCACCACTTCATCAAGGGTGTCACAATCCGAAATGTTGGGAACCCGTCTGATCTCCATGGTACCCGAATTAAACTGGCTGGCGGCCGCCCGGACCACCATCTCAGCAGTTTCTCCTATGGAATCCGATACAATGTAAACCCCTGGCAAATGGTTTACCAAAGTTTACCCCCCCTCACGTCGTTTACCAGCCAGGTCGAGGAATAACCTGGCGATATTAGTTTTTGATATTTTCCCCACTACTTCCAGTTTCTCTTCACCCTCGTTGTTAATAAAACACTTGACCACCGGCATGCTGTCTATTTCCTGCTCCACAATTTTCTTAATCGCATCCACCACGGTTTCATCCATGGTGGTAGTGACAATATTGGGCATGCGGGTCATGATCACGCTGACCGGCATCTTATGAATGTCTGCCTGGCCCAGAGTGGTTTTGAGGAAATCCTTGCGCGACACCACTCCGGTTAAGAAGTTGGAACTGTCCACAATGTAGATAGTGCCGGTGTCTTCAATAAACAGGGTCACAATGGCGTCATAGATGCTGCAGGTCTCTTTCATCACCACCGGGCGTGATTTTATGTCCTTGACCCGGTATTGATTGAGTATGCGGCGCATTTCATTTTCTACGCCTTCGGTTTTGTAGGTATAGCCTACCCTCGGTTTGGCTTCCAAAAAGCCGGACATAGTCAAAACCGCCAAATCAGGACGCAAGGCCGCACGGGTTACGGACAGGATCTCTGCGATCCTTTCCCCCGTAATAGGTTCGTGTTCTTTAACAATCTGCAGGATTTTCTCTTGTCTCTCATTTAATTCCATACGTGCACCACCCAATTATGCTATACTGTTTGGGTATTACGACATAAATTATATATACTATATACAAGAAAAAAATCCTGTTTGGCAGACACTTTTTATTGTACTATTTTTGTGAAATCCGCCACTTGCTGACACAATTTGGCAATTTCATTAAGCAAACCCAAACGGGCCTGTCGCACTTTGTCGTCATCCACCATCACCATTACCGCTTCAAAAAATTGGTCCAGGCTGGGGCGCAGGCTGGCTATCATTTCTATGGCGGCTTTATACCGCTGGTCTGCCATGGCGGCGGCAAAAGTGCCGCTGATATCCAGCAATTGCTGGTAGAGCGTCATCTCACTGGCATCGATCAAATTCTTTTCGTCAAAATCCACCTCGGGGTCGGCTTTGCGGGACAGGTTGTGAGCGCGGTTGAAGACCACCATCAAATCGGTGCAATAGGCCTCCGCTTTGGCGCCTTGAATGGCGTCTACCCGGGTTAAGATGTCGTACAGATCAGGGTTGGGCGCCGCCAGCACTGCGTCTATAACATCATATGAATAGCCTTTTTCCAGCAGAACACCGCGCATCCTCTGCCGGATGAAATCCATTAAATCCGCCGTGGTCTGCGCTGATGTGTTCTCCAGCTTAAAGGCCTTGAATCCCTGATAGGCCTGATCCAGCAGCCTGGTCAAATCCAGCTTCAACCGGGCCTCGAGGATGATATTCACCAGGCCGATAGCCTGGCGGCGCAAGGCATAAGGGTCCTGGGAACCGGTGGGTTTGATATTCAGGGCAAAACAGCCTACCAGATTGTCGATCTTTTCCGCCAGGCTGATCCCCAGTCCGGTCTGGGTAGCCGGAATTTTATCTCCGGCAAAACGGGGCAGATAATGTTCGAGAATGGCATCCGCAACTTCCTGGTCTTCCTGGCTCAAAACCGCGTAATAACGCCCCATAACCCCTTGCAGTTCAGGGAATTCATAAACCATGTTGCTCAACAGGTCGGCTTTACACAGAAAAGCGGCCCGGTCAAGTTTCTGCTCCGTACTCAAACCGGCCTCAACTCCGCAGAATACGGCCAGGGCCTGTAATCGCCCCACCTTGTCCAGAACACTTCCCAGACGCTCGTGAAACATCACATTGGCCAGACCGGGAACGAAGTCCTGAATCGGTTTTTTGGTGTCTTCACGCCAGAAAAACAGGGCATCTTCAAGACGCGCTTTCAACACCCGCTGATTGCCGGCGATGACGGTTTCCAGATCAAAATCGGTGCCGTTTCTTACCCCTATAAACCCCGGCAGAAGCTGGCCCTCCCGGTCAAACACCGGGAAATATCTCTGGTGTTCTATCATGGAGGTGGTCAGAACCTCGGCAGGAACATCCAGGTAAGCCGGGGAAAAACCGCCGAAAAAGGCGGTGGGGTATTCCACCAGGAAATTCACTTCTTCCAGAAGTTCAGCGTTTTCCATAGGCTTTCCGCCTGCAGCCGCAGCGGCCTGTTCGACCTGCCGCCAGATCATCTGGCTACGCCGGTCCTGATCAAGGATGACATAATGGGCCTCTAATTGGGCGAAATAATCCTCTACATCCTTTACCGCCAGGGGGCCTTGGGAAAGGAATCTGTGTCCGTAAGTGATTCTGGAACTGTCGATATTCTCTATAGTCAAGGGTATTACTTCCGAGTCCAGCAGACACAACAGCCAGCGAATGGGACGGGCAAAACGGGTCTGGTAATAACCCCAGCGCATCGAGCGCGGGAAAGGAATGGCCTGAATAATCTCCGTCAACAATTCTGGCAGTATTTGCGCTGCAGCTTGGCCCTCTTCCCGGCGCACCGCGGCCACATATTCTACTCCATCCGCTTCGATTGTGGTCAGCTGGCTGATGTCGAACCCTTGGGAACGGGCGAAACCGAGTCCGGCCTTGGTGGGGTTTCCGGACTGATCGAAAGCCGCGCTTTTTCTGGGTCCGCGGTTTTGCACCACCGCATCGCTCTGCCGCTCAGCCAGGGATGGGATCAGCAAAACCAGGCGCCTTGGCGTACCCATGGTTTTAATCTCCCCGTGAGACAAGCGGTTTTCTGCCAGGCTTTTTACCGCCAGGCTGCGGAGATTCTCCAGGGTTTGAGTCATATAGGCGGAGGGGATCTCTTCCACTCCAATTTCCAACAATAAATCTCGGTTCATAGTCTAACCCACCTCCTCTTCAGCCAATATGCGGCGACGCAGTTCAGGATCCTTGAGCAACGGATAGCCCAGGGCTTTGCGCTGCTTAAGATATTCGCCGGCCACGGTACGGGCTAAATTGCGCACCCGGGCTATATATCCGGTCCGTTCGGTGACGCTGATGGCTCCCCTGGCATCCAGAAGATTGAACAGGTGGGAGCATTTCAAAACATAATCATAGGCCGGCAGAACCAGATGATGCGCGGCCACATGAAGCGCTTCTTTTTCGCAGATGCTGAACATGGCGCTGAGGGATTCAACATCGGCTATTTCGAAATTGTAATGGGAGTGGTCGACTTCGCCCTGATGGTGCACGTCGGCATAGGTGATGCCTTCCACCCATTCAATATCATACACACTTTCCTTATTTTGAATGTACATGGCTATGCGCTCCAAGCCATAGGTTATCTCCGCACAGACCGGGTGGCAATCGTAGCCGCCGCACTGCTGAAAATAAGTGAACTGCGTAATCTCCATGCCGTCCAGCCAGATTTCCCAGCCCAGGCCCCAGGCGCCCAGGGTGGGTGATTCCCAGTTGTCCTCTACCAGTCTGATGTCGTGATGATCAGGATCTATGCCCAGGTCGCGCAGACTATCCAGGTACAGTTCGATAACGTTGTCCGGTGATGGCTTGAGTATGACCTGGTATTGATAATAGTGCTGCAGGCGGTTGGGGTTTTCGCCGTAACGTCCGTCAGTCGGCCGGCGGGATGGTTCAACATAGGCCACATTCCACGGTTCTGGCCCCAGGCTGCGCAAAAAGGTAGCCGGATTCATCGTGCCGGCGCCTTTCTCCACATCATAGGGCTGCTGAATGATACAGCCCTGCTGGCCCCAGAATTTTTCAAGACGAAGAATGATCTCCTGAAAATTCATTGGCAACTCCTCCTGTTCCATTAAATTAAAACAAAAAACCCGCCCCTTAAAACAGGGACGAGTATTATTACCCGCGGTTCCACCCTGGTTGGCTAAAAGCCCACCTCTGTTTTTTCGGGTTTTACTCACCTGGAGCGGTTTTCCTCCCGACGCTCCGGAGCGCCTTCCAAAGACTGCCCTGCCGGCTTCCAGCTGCCCCGGCTCTCTATAAAGACAGCGCTCTTTGTACTCTTCCCCATCCTTGCGAAATATGCGCTTGAAATCATTTATTAAGTTTAACAACCGGCCTGGGCCTTGTCAATGTCAACGGTTAAATTTAGCATTTCCCAAAAGTCCCGCAAATAAAACCGCACCATGCTTTTATCAACCGTTGACAATCAAATTTTTCTTCAGGAAGCGGATGGTATTTTTCATCACAAATCGCCGTTCCAGATGATACTCCAGGTATTTTTCCAGGAATTGCTCCAACTGCTCCAGGCTATGGGGATTGCTGCGCACCTTCTGCACCACCTGCGGAGATGAATTCAACAACAGGCGCAGGAGGGCCAGGTTGTCCGGCTTGATGACAATCACTCCGCCTTCTTGCCGGGCGCACTCCCGGCATAGCAGGCCGCCTTCGGCAAGCTTGAAAAAGCCTTCACCGACCCCGGTCGAACCGCAGCCCACACAGCGCTCCAGAACTGGAGTATAGCCAAGTTCAGCCAGCAAACGCAGTTCAAAATAACGCAATAAGAGCGGCGTAAGACAGCCTTCATCCATAGCCAGCAAGACTTGATGGGTGCTGTTAAAAAGGTTCGGCAGGGGGGCCCCGTCCATGAGGGTTTTATCCAGCAGCTCCATGATATAAATGGCTTGCATGGTGGAGAACAGCTCCTGGCGGACATTGCCGTAGAAATTAATCATTTTTCCCTGGGCAACAATATCCAGGCTGTGTCCCCGGGCCAGGTAGAGCTGTACATGGCAAAAGGGCTGCACCAGCGGCCGCAGGCTGCTGCCGGGCTTTTTAACCCCTTTGGCAATGACTTGGATTTTCCCCTTTACTGCGGAGAAAACGGTTACCAGTTTGTCGGCCTCCTGGTAATCCATACTCTTTAAGATAATACCCGCGCTGTGAAAATGTATGGCAAACCCTCCAGACTAGCGGCCATCCCCGGCCATTTCCTCCACAACCAGAGCCAGGGCGTTGCTGCTGCCGATACGATCCACCCCGGCAGCGATCAATTGTTGAGCAAAGTCCAGGGTCTTGATGCCTCCGCTGGCTTTAATTTTTATTGAAGTAGTACGGTTGAGACAGATGGTATGTATGTCCTCGATCGAGGCGCCGCGGCTGTTGATGCCGGTGGAGGTCTTGATGAAATCCACCCCCAGCCTTTCCAAAAGGTGCAAAACCTCTATTAATTCGTTCTGGCTCAGCAAGCCGGTTTCGACTATGACTTTCAGTGCGAAGGAAAAGTTGGTTTTAAGCTGCATCACCCCGGCGATGTCCCGGCTCACCACATCCAGTTCCCGGTCCTTGAGCGCCCCCAGATTAATGACCATATCCAGTTCATCAGCGCCCTTTTCCAAAGCCCATACGGCCTGCTCTTTTTTGAGCTGAGCCGGCTCCGCCCCCAGGGGGAAGCCTATCACCGTGCCGGTTTTCACCAGGCTTCCCGAGAGTATTTGCCTGGCCAGAGGCAGCCGGTAAGGGGTGACACAAACAGCAGCCATGGAATACCTGGCTGCTTGTTCACACAGGGTTATGATGTCCCGGGTCTTGCTATCCGGTTTTAAATTGGTGCTGTCCAGATAAGCGACCAGCATAAATTGCACCCCCTTTAATCAATGAGCGCTAGCGCGAATTGTGCGCCGAAATGCGAGTGGCATAGCCGCCTTCCTTACGCATTTCGTGTGCATCGCGCTGCGGGCGTTTTATCAAACGCCCCTTCAGTAGAGACCCGACTCGCTACCGAAGACAAATATGTTTATCCCATCCACCTACAGAGGTCGGGGGCCTAGGGGCGTTTGATAAATTCTACCGGCTGTAGCCCAATTGGTTGAGGTTGTTTTCGCTGTCGCGCCAATTCTTCTTGACTTTGACCCATAAGTCCAGATATACCGGGCGGTCCAGCAAGTCCTCCAGTTCCTGGCGGGATTGTTCCCCAATCTGTTTCAGCATCTGTCCATTCTTGCCGATGACTATGCCCTTTTGGGAATCGCGCTCGATATATATGACTGCCCGCAGGTAGGCTTTGCCGCCGTTTTGCTGGCGTAGTTCCTCAACATCCACCGCCAGAGAATGGGGGATTTCATCCCGGGTCAGCCACAGGGCTTTTTCCCGGATCAATTCGGCCGCTTGAAACGAGACCGGCTGGTCGGTCAGGTCGCCTTCAGGATAGTACAGCGGTCCTTCCGGAAGGTACTGCCAGGTCTTTTCCAGGAGGGCCGGGATATTGGTACCCTGCATTGCTGACAGAAACATGGTTTCGGCAAAATTCATATATCCCAAAAAATCGCTGATATGATGGGTGGCCTGTTCGATCCCGACCAGGTCGATCTTATTTATCAGCAGGAATACCGGCGCCGAGACCCCTTGCAGATATTCGATGATATAGCGCTCACCGCTGCCGAAGGGCCTGGTCACATCAGTCATATAGTAGATTACATCCACCTCATGGAGCGAACGGGTAGACACCTGCACCATATACTCGCCTAGCAGGTGCTTGGGCTTGTGTATTCCAGGGGTATCCACAAAAACGATCTGGCCCTGTTCAGTGGTATATATGCCCTGAATACGGTTGCGGGTAGTCTGGGGCTTTTCTGAAACAATCGCCACCTTGTGCCCTACTATGTGATTCATCAAAGTCGATTTGCCGGCGTTTGGCCGTCCAACTATAGTTACAAAACCCGATTTCAAAGTATTTTTTCCTCCACATCGAATTGAAACTGAAAAGGCAGCAGCTCCTCGAGCTTATGTTCTTTGAAATGCCCGCCGCGGTCAGTCACAATCACGTTTAAATGAGGCGCAAATTCCGCCATTACCTGCAGGCAGGCCCCGCATGGATAGGTATACCCGGCATCACTGCCGGCTAAACATAGTGTTTCCAATTCAAGGTCGCCTGCGTTGACTGCTTTGAAAATCGCAGTCCGTTCCGCACAGACAGTCAATCCATAGGAAGCGTTTTCCACATTGGCTCCCGTATAAGTGTGCCCTGTCTTGCTTACCACTGCCGCACCCACCGCAAAATGCGAGTAGGGGCAGTAAGCGTTTTTCCTGGCTTCCTGAGCCAGTCTGATCAGTTCGGAAATTTTCATTATATTTATTTTCCCTGTCCTTACTTCTTTTAATATCTTGTGACAAAACCCACAATTGGTCAAATTTTAATGATATGAGGGCCAAATATTATTACTCCCAGTATAACCGCGCTTACAGCGCTTAGCAAAACAGCGCCGGCGGCCATATTTTTAGCCTTTTCAGCCAGGGGATGATACTGCGGGGCCATCAGGTCAACCGTCCTTTCGATGGCGGTGTTTATAACCTCAGCCATCAAAACCAGTACTATGGCGATGAACAAGAGCCCCCATTCGCCGCGCTCCAGTTCCAGTATCCAGCCCATTCCCAGGGCAGCCCCGGCAGCCAGGAGATGGATTCTCATATTTTGTTCTTCACGGATCACCGCGGCCAGGCCCGAAATGGCCCAGGCAAATTTGCGTATGATGCCACCATTTGAGGACATAAGGCTACCTTTCCAGTTTAACCTTTTGCATGATTTTTTCTTCCAGGTTTCTCATCAATTCTCTTTCCGCCTCAGTTTCATGATCATAACCCAGGAGGTGCAGCATGCCGTGCGCCACCAGGTAGCCGAGTTCACGTTCCAGGCTGTGCCCGTATTCTTCACTTTGAGACAGGGCCTTTTCCAGTGAAATCACGATATCTCCCAGCGCATTGACTTCACCTTCAACGTCCAGATCGGGATCCTCATCAACCAGTTCATTCATAGCAAAGGATAAGACATCAGTGGGGCGATTCTGCTGGCGGTAGATGAAATTCAGTTCCTGCATGTAACTGTTATCTACGATCAGTATGCTTAATTCGGTATTGTTGCCGATTTTGGCCATTTTAGCAACTGCACTGGCCACGCCAAGGATGGTTTTTTGCATGGCCCGGGTATAATTCACTCTATTCTGCTGGTTGATGATCAGGGTTTCCATCCCGCTCCCTCCTCTTTTCAAACTCCCTTACTATTATTTCCGGGTATTCAATGCGTTTATGATACATACCCTCCAACGATTTACAGAAGGACATCGAGATGGTGTCCAGATCTTTAAAGGTCAGATCGGCGGTCTCTAATTGACCCTCACTGAGCTTATCGCGAATGATCATACGCACGGTTTGATTGATCTTCTGCGGGGTGGGATCCTGTAAGGAACGCACCGCGGCCTCAACGGAGTCGGCCAGCATCACCAGGGCCACTTCCTTACTCTGTGGTTTGGGCCCTTCATAGCGGAAATTATCCTCATTGACAGTGCCATCCGGGTCTTCTTCCAAAGCCCGGCTGTAAAAATATTTGGCTAAACTGTTGCCGTGATGCTGTTCGATGAAATCCAGAACCGCCTGGGGCAGACGGGCTTCGCGGGCCAATTCAGCACCCTCCTTGACATGTGAGGTAATAATCAAGGTGCTTAAAGCCGGGGCGATTTTCTCATGAGGATTATCAAAGCCGCGTTGATTTTCCACAAAATACTCGGGTCGCTTGATCTTGCCCACATCATGGAAGAGGGCGCCTACTCTCACCAAAAGTGGATTGGCGCCTACCGCTTCAGCAGAAGCCTCGGCCAGATTTCCGACCATAAGGCTGTGATGATAGGTCCCCGGGGCCTCCAGGAGCAGCCGCCGCAACAGGGGATGGTTGGGGTTGGACAGTTCCAGGAGCTTGATCATGCTGGTCAGGGAAAAACCGGATTCCAGATAAGGAAGAGCTCCGATCATGAGAACAGCTGACAGTATGCCATTGGCCGCACCCATGATAACACTCAGCGTAAAATAGACCGGACTGATTTCACCGCTGATCAGAGTAAGAGTGGTTATGGTCACTATGTTGGCAATAGCAATACGCAGGCCGGATTTAGCCAAATCGGACATCTGCGTGAGGCGGTGCACTCCGAAAATACCTACGCTCCCACCTACGAAGGCAGTAACCACGTAGTTTAATTGGTCTCCCTGAGTAAGGAAGCCCACATAGAGCGCCATTATGGCGGTTAGAAAATAGGCCAGACGGTTGTCCAGCAGAATGGCAACCAGCATGGAAGCCGCCGCCACCGGCGCCAAATAGCCGGTCAAGAGCTGCAGTTCAGGATCATCGCCGATTTTGATAACTGTAATAAAACGGGTGATGGCCATAATCAAAATAAAGATCAGCCCTATCAACAGCATCATCATATCATTGCGATGAATCTGGGGGTAATAACGGCGCAGGAATTCCAGTACCAGCCAGAAGGTCAGCAAGACAAATAAAGCCGTGCCTGCCAGTGTGACGGGATAGCTTTTGCTGCGTTGTATCCCCAGCTGCTCGAGTATGGATATTTGTTCTGCCGTGACCCGGTCGCCTTCGCGGACGATGATCTCCCCGGCTTTAATGGTCTTTTGCACCGGCTGAACCGCATCAGTGGCTTCTTTCAGGGCCTTGCTGGTGGCGCTCTCATTGTAGATCAAATTGGCCCGCAGCGAATTAATGGCAATGATCTTGATTACATCTCTGGCCTCTGGTGCATAGCCAAGCTCGCTGATCATGCCAAAGGCCTGCTGATAAATGCCCTCCAGGGTATCGTCGGTGATAGGGTTGGCCATTAAGGGGCGAACAATAGTGATGGTGCTTTGCCTCATCTTTTCCAGGTCCTCCGCAGAGGTGGCCTGCAGATATTCAGCGAGTCGTTCCGGGGTGTATTGAAGTTGAAATATATCTTTTTTTACATTGGTCTTGACTAATAGATTCTGCAGGGCCGGAGTCCGGTTCTCTTCCGGCCCGGCCAGAGCATCACCCACAGCGCTGAAAAATATATTGATGTCCTTTTCAGTATTGGCCAGGGCGAAATTGTCTTCCTGGTAGACCTTCTGCACTTTACTGGCGGCCTGCTCTTTAAGAAGTTCAGTCTGTTTGGTATCTATCACCACAGCATTGATGTCCGATTGTATATTGCTGCGGGCAACATCATCGGGTTTTAGCCATACCTGTTTAGGATTAAAATTACTGAATAGGATTAAGATGGTAATGCTGAAAAAGATAAAAATGCTCAAGAGCTTCTTGGTCCGCGACTTCTGGAGGGAGATTATGAAGCGTCTCCAGATATATTGCATCACAGTGGGAATTTTCATGTTTCGCTCCTCTACGTACTCAAACTTGAGATTGGTAGTGGATTTTAACTGCCGTGGGTTTCATAGGCGTCAATAATCTTTTGCACCAGGGGGTGGCGGATAACGTCCTCTTTGGTCAGGTATTCGAAAGCCACTCCCTCAACCCGGCCCAATATTTTCTGAACCTCAATCAACCCCGAGAATTCCTCTTTGGGCAGATCCACCTGGGTGATGTCGCCGGTTATCACCGCTTTGGAGCCGAATCCCAACCGGGTGAGGAACATCTTCATCTGTTGAGGGGTGGTATTCTGTGCTTCATCCAAAATAATAAAGGCACTGTTTAAAGTGCGCCCCCTCATGTATGCCAGGGGGGCGATTTCGATTGTGTTGCGTTCAATATAGCGCTGGGTTACATCTACCCCCAGCACATCAAAGAGGCCGTCATAAAGCGGCCGCAAGTAGGGATTGACTTTTTCCATGAAGTCTCCGGGCAGAAATCCCAGTTTTTCGCCGGCTTCTACCGCCGGCCGCACCAGAACAATTCTTTCCACATCTTTGTTCTTAAGTGCCCGCACCGCCATGACCACGGCCAAATAAGTCTTGCCGGTTCCAGCCGGGCCGATGCCAAACACCACATCATTATCGATAATAGCCTGTATATACTTTTTTTGCCCCAGGGTTTTAGCCTTCACGGTTTTGCCCCTGACGGTGGTTATTATGGTTCCCGATACGATTTCGTTATGACGGGCCTTCTGACCGCGTTTGATCAGTTTGTCCACATAGTTTATATCATTAATAGTCAATTGACCTTCATGGCCTACAATGTCAATCAGGCTGTTGACCAATTCGGTGGCCTGATCAACCTCCTCCTCTGCTCCTTTGACATAAATTTCAGAACCACGGGCTGAGATGTCAGCCGGGCATAAACTCCTGAGATAGCGAAAATTCTCGTCTCCAGTCCCGAAAAAAGCCGATGCAATATCATTGTTGGCAATGGATATACGTTCTTCTTTTTCGATCAAACAGCTTTTCCTCCCTGGATTTTTAAGCACCTGCTGCTTTTATGCTAGTTATTATAGCATATGTCATCAGGAAGTACTATTTTCAAGCCCGCTGATAGGCTGTGATATGGCGATATCTTCTATGACCTCCACCGACACATTGATACGCAGGATCACATCGCTGGGGGACGAGAGTAGATTGATTTTGCTGTCAGTAATTTTGGCGGACTGCCCGATTTGACCTTCCAGGCTTTCCAGGGCTTTTTGCTTCGCAATCTGAGTGGCCTCCATCTCCGAATGGGTGATAACTTCAGGGGTTTCTTCGCTGTATTGGCGGTAATTGAAGCCAACCGGCCCAATGGGGGTATCCAGTTTGTTGCTGGTGGATGCCACCTGTTCACGCGCAAATTGAGGGCGTTTTTTACCCCACAAGGTGAATTCCCGCCAGGGTGTTATAAAGCTCACCTGATGGGCGGTACGGCCGCTTAAAACCATGTTTTCTGTCTTCATGGGGCATTCCCCATAGCCTTCATACCATACCCGGGCCTTCACCACCCCACGAGCCTGCACCTGATAAGGAAGCAGCGGCTCCAGGGGCGGAGGGGCATAAGGGCTCAAAACCGGGGTAACCGTTCCCGAGATAAGAATATCCCCTTTGGCTACCGCCTGCCCTGCCTCCACCTTAGCCTGACCGTCCAGAACCAGGATCTCTTCAACCACTCCGCTGCGTGCTGCTACCATGTCGCTGGGACCGGTAATCTCGTTGGGCGGAATGACGATTTTCTCAACCACTTCAATATTGGCCTTCACGCCGCGAATTTCGATTTTTATGTAGGATAGATCGCCGATATCCCGCAAAACCTGTTCTTCTACCTGTATGCGGCTGAAGCTCCACTTGGGGGCGCCTTGATGAACGCCGTATTTGGCGACGGTGGTCAGGATTCTCTGATCGGTAATGCGCTCATTGCCCTTGACCTCGACAAACCATACGAAAGAAGAAATCATATATAAAGCGGCGATAAAGAATATGCCGCCCAGCATGAAACCCACCCGCCTTTTGGCTATGCTTTTATATGCCGGCAGGCCGTGTCTGGAAACAATCTTTAACTGATAACCATTTTCCTCGGCAATGGTATGCAGGGCCTCATAACCGCTGCTGCGGATTTCAAACCGCATGCCATCAGCAGCCGGCTTGATATTCCATATATAAATCCCCCGTGTTAAGGCCATGTTGATTAAGCGCTCCGGATACTGGCCTCGCAAAACGACGGTTATCACCCCGCCGAACTGTTCAAAAAAGCGGTTGCCCATGGCTTAATCCCCCTTAATCCCGATATCTGACCGAGGTTATCTCGCCTATGATATGCAGTTCTTCTGGCATCAAGGCCTTAATCTCCATATTCTGGCCTTCAATTTCGAGGAATCCCCGGCTCAGGTTGATGCGCAATAGGTTAGGATTGTACTGTATGATGCCCCGGTGGTTTTCAAGGTAGAGTTCGTTTCTTCCCACCAGGGTCAACTTGGGTATATCCAGAACCAGGTCGCGGGGTATTTCCAAGAAATCAGCCAGGGCTCTGTTAAAGGCCTCTCTGCGGTTTTCCATTTTAATCACCTCTCCGGGTCAAATTCACTCACACAAGTATATGCCAGCAAACAAGCCATAATGACTGTGCTATCCAGACACAGGGGGGACGGTTCTGTGTCTTTCTTTCCGTCAAGCCAAGCGTGACAAGTTGAATTGTGCCGGCAGGTTAAGAGCAGTACAGACCGACCGCTTTCGGACCGCAAAATAATAAGGAGCCTTCCTCTGATAAGGAAGACTCCCGTAATCAACCGCTAAATTAACTTTTTATTTGCCTTTGGGATAGAGCTTGTATCCCCCGCTGATGTTCTTAACTTTAAAGCCTTTCTGGCGCAGGATGCGGTTGGCCACATATGACCTCAGGCCCACCTGGCAAAAGGCCAGGACTTCCTGCCCTTCAGACAACTGATCCAGATTGCCGCGCAAATCGTCAAGGGGCATGTTGACCGCACCTTCCACCGGCATTTTCTGGAATTCCTCCCCGGTGCGAACATCCACCAGCAAAGCGCCTTCCTTTACCAGGGACTGCACGTCTTCCCATCTGACCGGCTCCACCATGCCGTCCAGTATATTCCCGGCCACATAGCCCACCAGGTTTACCGGGGTTTTGGCCGATGAGAAAGGCGGCGCATAGGCCAGTTCCAGATCCTGCAGATCATATACCGTCATCCGGGCACGAATAGCTGTAGCCAGGGCGTCTATAGCCTTGTCGACATTATCATAACCGACTATCTGGGCTCCCAGGATTTTGCCTTCCGGTCTGCTGAATATGAGTTTGATGCTCATCTGGCTGCTGCCGGGATAATAAGTGGCGTGTGAGTTGGGATGGGCATGGCAGACCAGATAGTCCACACCCCACTGCTGTAAGGTTTTTTCGTTTCTGCCCGTTACCGCCACTACCATGTCCATCAGCTTGATGATGCCTGTGCCCTGACTTCCCGGATATGTAATTTTGCGCCCGGCAATATTGTTGGCAACTACCCATCCCTGCCGGTTGGCTGGTCCTGCCATGGGGACCAGGGTGTCGTGCCCGGTTACATAATCTTTGACTTGAATGGCATCCCCGGCTGCAAAAATAAAGGGATCTGAGGTCTGCAGGTATTCATCGACCAGTATGCCGCCGGTTTCACCTAATTCCAATCCGGCCTGCTCGGCCAGCCAGGTTTCAGGCCTTACCCCAATGCCCATAATGACCAGGTCAGCGGGTATTTCGGCCCCGCTTTCGAGGACGACCTTAGTTACCGCGGGATCTCCTTGTAATTCGACCGGTATATCTCCGGTAATGAATTTAACCCCCTTGGAGGCCACATATTTCTCTACCAGCCGGGACATCTCCGGATCCAGCACGCCCAGTATCTGTGAACTGGCTTCCACAACGGCCACATTCAAGTCCCTTAACTGCATCATTTCCGCCATTTCCATACCTATGAAACCGGCGCCGATGACCACCACATTACGCACATCGCTCACTTCCACATGAGCCTTGATCTTTTCGCTGTCAGGGATGTTCCTGACCGTATATACGTTGGACCGGTTGATACCTGGTATGTCCGGGATTATAGGATATGCTCCCGGACATAAGATCAGATAGTCATAGCTTTCCGAGTATTTCTCGCCGCTGCCGAAATCATGAGCGACAACTCTTTTTTCCGCAGGTATAATCTCCTGCACTTCGGTCAGCACCCGCACATCGATAGCAAAACGCCTGGACATAGCACGCGGGGTTTGTACCACCAGGCGATTCTTCTTGTCAATAACTCCCCCTACATAGTAAGGCAGTCCACAATTAGCGAAGGAGATGTCCTGACCTCTTTCAAACATGATTATTTCCGCTTCTTCATCCAATCTTCTCAACCGGGCTGCAGCGCTGGCTCCTGCAGCCACACCGCCAATAATTACTATCTTCTTACTCATATCCGATGACCCGAGCAAAGGCTAGTTCATAACCTTCATGCCAGGTGCTTTCACCTCTCTTTCTATAAATTTTATTATGCCCAAGCCTCTTGGCTCAATAGAACTGAAAGGCTAATATGCTGACCATGAATGAGACAATCACCAATCCCACGATAATCGACAGCCACACGCGCCGTTTGGAACGCGTGCCCTTTCTCAAGAATGCCAAGGTGAATACCTCCTTCCATGTATAATAGAATAATAAAAGTCTGGCAACTCAATGTCTACCAGACTTTTGTTGGTTTATTGAAGCATGGCATTATAACATCTGTGCTGGCTCCCAAAAAGGTTATTCCATTGAACGGTGCCGGTTCTGTTCCGGTTCCTGTCATAGCCTCCTCCATATAGCCATATGCTTCTAAACTGTAAAATCTAATCTATTTTCTAGTATTTCTTTTTCTTTCGAGCAGCTTCTGATTTCTTCTTTTTCCTTATACTGGGCTTTTCATAATGCTCGTGTTTCCTAATATCTTGCATTACGCCTGATTTCTGACAGGAACGTTTAAATCTCTTCAGCGCAGAATCAAGCGATTCATTTTTTCCTACTTTAACTTCGCTCATTGTTTCCCTCCCCTCATCCGACTGGGCTGAAATAAATGCCACTATATTTTACTATTCCTGGGCTTTGCCGTCAAGATTAGCCCGGAGGCCATTGGAGGTTTCTTCCGCCGAGTAAATGGTAATGAACATGCCTAACCGTCTGCCCTCCCCATTCTCCGCAGTTGTTCACCAAGCGATAACCATTGGCAGCAATACCCTGGTCCTGGGCGATCTTAGCTGCTGCAAGCTGCAGGCGGCCCAACCAAGCGGCATCGTCTAGGCCGGCTTCGTTAAGAGACGGAATATGTTTTCGAGGTATAAGCAGGATATGAATAGGGGCCACAGGGTTGATATCTTCCAGGGCGATCAAGTCATCGTCCTGATATACGATTTTGCTCGGGATTTCCTGAGCTGCAAGCTTACAGAATATACAATCTGCAGCGTTCACCTTTTCACCCCCTCCAGCCTCGAATTAACCTGCTTTTAAGCATAACGATGTACGCATCTATTTTACCAGATAATCGGCCTAAATTGAAACCTCTTTTCTTATTTCCCCGTAACCTCCATATTATTCATAAAATCCAGATTCATCTAATGTACTGGAATATCATCGACACACCCCATGGCAACGCCCTGTTCCTGACCTATAATACGCACCTTCGCAAACTCTCCCCTGAGATCTCGCGAGCTGTCCCACCTGACTTCAATATAGTTGTCACTTAACCCGGTATAGGTTTGTGCCTGGATACGCTGTTCTACCAATACCCTGAGCATCTGGCCGCAAGAGTTCTCAAGTCTTTGAAAATGCTTGTCGCGGGCTAGCTGCAGCAAAGCCTGGCTGCGTTCTTGTTTTACCCCTTCATCGATCTGCCCCTTCATCAAGGCGGCAGGGGTGCCTTCCCGGCGGGAATACTTAAATACATGTAAGTCTAACAAAGGCAATTCAGCTAGAAGATCGTAGGTTGCCTGAAAATCCTGCCGGCTCTCTCCGGGGAAGCCCACCATCACATCGGCACTGAGCCCAACACCAGGAATCCGCTTCGATATTTCCAGGATCAGATCCCGGTAATACTGCCCATTGTAGCGCCGGTTCATGGCCTTTAGTACAGTATCACTACCGCTTTGCAATGGCACATGAAAATGCCTGCAGATCCTGGGTTCCTGCTGCACCAACTGCAGCAGGGCCGGGCATATTTCCAGGGGCTCAATGGAACTGAGCCGGATGCGGTAATCCCCATCAACCTCGCCCAAAAGCTGTTTTAAGAGCTCAGTGAGGTTGATATTTTTTAAATCATATCCATATAATCCGGTGTGTATGCCGGTTAAGACAATTTCCCGATAGCCCAATTCGACCAGGCGCTGTAACTCCGCCTGTACATGTTCCGGCCTTTTGCTGCGCACGGCGCCGCGAGTATAGGGCACAATACAGTAGGAGCAGTAACTGTGACAGCCATCCTCAATCTTGATAAAAGCCCGGGTGCGCTCATGCCGGCCGGTAAAAAGCACCGGAGTTAACGAGGCGAAAACCCCATCGGCATCCCCTCTGACAGTACCTCCTACCAGGTCAGGGATTCTCTCCTTGTCCTGATTATCAACCACCATGGAAACGCCGGGGATGGCTTTGATTTGATCGGGATCAGCCTGGGCCAGGCATCCTGTAACCACGATCTGGGCCAGAGGATTGCGGCGGGCCGCTCTGCGTATTACCGCCCTGGATTTTCGGTCGCTGACGTGGGTTACCGTACAGGTATTTATAACATAGATATCGGCTGCTTCGTTAAAATCCACCACCTGGTAGCCCTGCTTCAAGAAGGCTTCTTTGATCTGTTCAGTATCTACTTGATTCACTTTGCAGCCCAAGGTATAAAAGGCGGCCTTTTTCATTACTTTTCCTCTTTCAATTAGGGCGTTCCCAGGTCGCCGGCTTCGTAAAGAGCCAGGGCGCTAGCTACCAACCCGGCAGTTTCAGTGCGCAACACCCGGGAACCCAGGGAAGCGGTATGTACGCCCCGGCCTGTCAACTCCTGTATTTCATCTTCATCCCAACCGCCTTCAGGCCCCACCAGCAAAAACAGATCTTTTTTATAACACCGGGGTATCAAGGTACGCAGCACCTCTTTGTAGCCAGTGGTACGCTCTCTCTCGTAAAGGGCTACTGCGGGGCGGCTTTGCATTACCGCGAGAAGCTCTGTCAGGCTTAAGGCCGGGTTTATTGTCAAGCAGCGGTTGCGACCCGATTGTTTGCAGGCTTCGCGGGCGATCGACTCCCAGCGCCGCAGTTTCTTTTCCACCATGCTCCCTTTAAGCTGCGCTATGCTTCTCCTGCACTGCAGCGGATAAATAGAATGCACCCCGATTTCCACAGCCTTTTGCACTATCAATTCCATTTTTTCGCCTTTGGGAAGGCCCTGCACCAGATGGATGTTTACAGCCGGGCAAGCCTCATTTTCCAGGATCTTTTCCAGGACCGCCACCACTCGTTTGCCCTGACTGCCCTGGAGAAAAGCCTGGTAGGAGGCGCCCTCACCGTCAAACAAAATTATTTTGTCACCGGGTTTAAGCCGCATTACCGTAAGGGCATGCCTGGATTCGCTCTCATCCAGAATTGCCTGGCGGCCCTCAATATTCTGCGGTGAAATAAAAAAGCGGTGCATAATACACCCCTCCGCTGCAGGTATAACCTGGTTTTTAAAGCCGGCGAGCGGCCACCCCTACCCAGTCGGAATCTAAAATCACCTGTTCGATAAAGAGGCCGGCCTTTTCCAGGGCCTCTTTGGCTTCTGGCCAGCGCCGGTCTTGAATACCGGAAGCGAACAGCAAACCGGAGCTGTTCAGAATAGGAACGGCTACAGGCAGCCAGGGCAGAATCACATCTGCAGTAAGGTTGGCCATAATCACATCGGCGCGCTGTTGTTTAAGATCCTGAAAAATATCCCCGGCAACGGCCTTGATCTGCTCATCAAGGCCATTTAAAGCGATGTTTTGCCGGGCGATTCGTACCGCCAGCCCATCGAGATCCATAGCCAGAACTTCGCCTGCGCCAAGTTTGGCCGCGGCTAAAGATAGTATTCCCGAACCGCATCCGGCATCGATCACCTTTTCGCCGCCCTTGATATACTGCTCGATAAATATCAGACAAAAGCGGGTGGAAGCATGAATACCGGTTCCAAAGGCCATGCCTGGATCGATCTCGATTACCACATCTGTCAATTCGGGCTCATACTTTTCCCATGACGGCTTAATCAGCAAACGCTGTCCGACTCGAAAGGTATGGTAGTACTTCTTCCAGCTGTCCTCCCAGTCTTCATCCTTAACCCCTCTGGTTTCGATTTCAAAGTCAGAGCCTAGCAGCCTCTGTATCTCTTCCAGACCCTGTTCGATCTCTGCCGTCACCTGGCGGTCTTCATGAACATAAGCTTTAACCCGAAAAGGCCCCGGGCCGGAAAAATCACACCCCGGAGCTTTATCCTCATCGACCGGCTCCCGGAATATCTGCGCCGCCCCGGGGTCTTCAATCATCACCCCGCCGCAACCGAGGCGGTGAAATAGTGCTGCAACCGCTTCGACTCCCGGGCCGTTAGTCAATACGCTTATTTCAATCCATTGCAAATCTTCCACTCCTAGCCGATAACGTCTTTAAATTTATCGAATATGCCTTTACGCCCTGGTTTTTGTTCCTCGCCTTCCTCAAAAAAGGCTTCTAAGAGCTCACGCTGCTTTTTGCTGACACGAGTGGGGATTCTCACCTCCACGACAACCTTCAGATCTCCTATACGGTGCCCCTGCACATGCGCGACCCCTTTGCCTTTGGCAGTAAGGATGGTTCCCGGCTGAGTCCCTTCCGGTATATGCATGTTGTGCACGGCTCCGCCGGGCAAATCTATGCTAACATCAGCACCCAGAGCAGCCTGTACAAAGCTGATTTCCAGGGTGGTGACAAGATTGTAGCCCTCGCGTTTGAAGCGGGAATGGGATCTTACCGAAAGCAAAATGTAGAGGTCGCCGGCCGGGCCGCCATGGCTCCCTATTTCTCCCTCTCCCTGGATGCGGAGGCGGGATCCGGTATCAACCCCGGCCGGGATGCGCACGTTGATTTTGCGATTCTTTCTTTCCTGTCCGGTTCCCCGGCAATGGGTACAGGGCTTTTCGATTATTTTGCCTTCGCCATGACACTGATTACAAGGCCTTACGGTCTCAAAACGCCCAAATGGCGTGCTTTGCACATTGCGCACCTGTCCTCTGCCATTACAGCTGGGGCAGGTTTTGGTTGAGGAACCCGGTTCCGCCCCACTGCCCTGACAGTGCTCACAGGATTCGACACGGGATAATTCCAGGTCTTTTTCAATGCCGAACAAGGCATCTTCAAAGCTGATATCGAGCCTTATCTCACGGTCTGCCCCTCGTCTGGGCCCGGTTCTTCTGCTGCGTCCGCTGGCGCTTCCGCCAAAAATAACATCAAATAAGTCCCCAAAACCAAAATCATTGATGTCAAAATCAAATCCGCCAAAGCCCCCGGGACCGCCATGACCGGGTTCAAAGGCCGCATGGCCGAATTGGTCATAAGCGGCCCGCTTTTGCGCATCACTGAGCACCGCATAGGCTTCAGTAAATTCCTTGAATTTTTCGGCAGCCTCAGGGTCTTCCTTGTTGACATCAGGATGGTATTTGCGAGCCAACTGGCGATAGGCCTTTTTTATCTCTTCCGGGGTGGCATCGCGGCCAACCCCCAGCAGCTCGTAGTAATCTCTTTTTGCAGGCATCTGAATCCACCTTCCTGGCATAATAGGCTACGCCCGAAAACCAAAGGGCTTCCGGGTCGCTCCAGCCTGTTTGCGTGGTTTGCTGCATCCCCAATTAATGTGAGGTGATTAGAACCATCTTTATATTATACGATGTAGAAAGCTTTTTCTATAACTTATCAATTGCCGTTATTTGGATTCATCTTCAACTCGATAATCGGCATCGAAGACCTCATCGTCTGCGGCCCCGCCCGGTGCAGCGCCTTGCTGATCCCCCTGGGCTTGTTCATAGAGCTTGCTGCTCACCGCGTAGAAGGCCTGCGTCAGGGCTTCCGTCTTGGCCTTGATGTCTTCCACATCGCTGCCTTCCAGACTGGTTTTGAGCGCAGCTATGGCATCTTCCACCGGCCGTTTGGAATCCGCGTCGATCTTGTCTCCGTTTTCTTTGAGCGCTTTCTCAGACTGATAGATCAAGCTGTCGGCCGCATTGCGAGCCTCGATCTCCTTGAAGCGCCGCTCATCTTCTTCGGCATGGCGCTCGGCATCTTCCATCATCTTTTTAATGTCTTCGTCGCTTAAGCCGCCGGAAGAAGTGATGGTGATTTTTTGTTCCTTGTTAGTAGCCAGATCTTTGGCGGTAACATTGACGATGCCGTTGACATCGATATCAAATTTCACCTCAATCTGAGGAACTCCGCGGGGGGCCGGCGGGATGCCGGTCAATTGGAATCTCCCCAGAGTGACATTGTCGTTGGCCAGTTTTCGTTCGCCCTGTAAAACATGGATATCGACCGAAGGCTGTTGATCAGCCGCAGTGGTGAATATCTGACTCTTGGCTGCAGGAATGGTGGTGTTGCGCTCGATGATTTGGGTAAATACCCCGCCCAGGGTTTCGATTCCCAAAGACAGAGGGGTTACGTCCAGCAAAACCACGTCGGTGACATCTCCAGCCAGGACCCCGGCCTGAATGGCTGCCCCGACGGCCACCACTTCATCTGGATTGATGCCTTTGTAGGGTTCTTTGCCGATGAAGTTTTTGATGGCGTCCTGTACAGCGGGAATGCGGGTGGAGCCACCCACTAAAATGACCCGGTCGATCTGTTCTGATTTGAGACCCGAGTCTTTCAAGGCCTGGCGGGTGGGTCCCATGGTCTTTTCCACTAAATCCGCGGTCATTTCGTTAAAGCGGGCCCGGGTGAGTGTTTTTTCCAGGTGTAAGGGGCCATCCTGAGTAGCCGTAATATAGGGTATGTTAATGTCGGTGCTCATCAGGCTGGACAATTCGTGTTTAGCCTTCTCAGCCGCTTCTTTAAGGCGGTGCATAGCCATTTTGTCATTGGTCAGGTCTACTCCCTGTTCCTTTTTAAACTCTGCCACCAGCCAGTTGATAATTTTATCGTCAAAGTCATCGCCGCCCAGGCGATTATTGCCGCTGGTTGCCTTGACCTCAAACACCCCGTCCCCGATTTCCAAAATGGAGACGTCAAAGGTGCCGCCGCCCAGGTCGAAGACCAGAATGGTCTGGGCGTTTTCCTTGTCCATACCATATGCCAAAGCGGCCGCAGTGGGTTCATTAATAATGCGCAATACCTCCAGGCCTGCTATTTTGCCGGCATCTTTGGTGGCCTGGCGCTGAGCGTCGGTGAAATACGCCGGTACGGTAATGACCGCCTGAGTGATGCGTTCTCCCAGATACGCCTCAGCATCGGACTTCATTTTCTGCAGGACCATGGCTGATATCTCTTGCGGGGTATAGCTTTTATCATCAATCTTGACCCGGTAATCTGTACCCATACGGCGTTTGATGGATAAAACCGTGCGGTCCGGATTGGTAATAGCCTGGCGTCTGGCAACGCGGCCCACTAACCTCTCTCCGCTTTTGGAAAAGCCCACCACAGATGGAGTTATGCGTTCTCCCTCCGCATTGGTAATAACTTTGGCTTCATTGCCCTCCATCAAGGCTATAACTGAATTGGTTGTACCGAGATCGATTCCTACTACTTTTGCCATTTAAAACACCTCCACATTCTGGAAACAATTATTATACAAGCAAAGACTGCCGCTGCAATTGCTATCCACTAACCTTAACCAGGCTGGGCCTGATTAATCTGCCGTGCATGATATAACCTTTCTGTAGTTCCTCAATAACTGTATTCTCAGGGTGTTCAGAACATGCTTCAACAGATAAGGGCTGGTGGAACTGCGGATCAAAACACTGCCCCAGGGCCTCCACCGGCTCAACCCCGGCCTGGGCAACGATCTCTTTAAGCCGCTGGCAAACCATGCTGATTCCTTTGTGCAAACTGGCATAGTCCTGTTCCGGGCTGGCCATATCCAGAGCCCTTTCCAGATCGTCAATCACGGTCAGCAGTGGTTTGATGAGGGGCAGGGAAGCGAATTTGAGATACTCATCCCGTTCCCTCTGATGCCGCTTTCTCAAGTTTTCAGTCTCAGCTGCCGCCCTGAGATAGAGATCGTAATTCTTCTTGCTCTCTTCCTGGACGGCTTGAAGGCGTTCATTCAGCCCGGCTATCGATTCTGCGGCGGGCGGCGGGTTTAGGCTGGAATCCGAGCCCATTTCCTCCTGGTTGTGAACAGTCGGGTCTTCCGGTTTCATTTTTGATCACCTCTGTTTATTGAAATATCTGCGCTAAAATAACGGGTGGATGCTTCCCCCCTCGGCGGTATCCATTATCGAACTCTTAGTAGTGCTTTTTGAGCACTTCATCGATGATAGTGCGAACTGAATCAACCGTGCCGGCTGCTTTCCAATACTCCATGCGCACCGGGCCAATTACGCCTACCCGGCCAACTTCTCCGAAGATTTTATAACCTGCCAGGACGATACTCATTTCTTTGGCGTCATCCAGGCGATTCTCCCGCCCGATGGTGATATCAACGGTATCGCCGGTAGCTTCCGGAAGCAGGGCCTTAAGCACCGATTCCTCCTCCAATATGGCCAGAATCTTCTTGAGTTTGTCCAGGTTCTTGAATTCGGGTTCGTTGAGCATATTGAGGATGCCGCTTATAACCACCTTTTCTTCCCCGGTATTTTCAGTCAGATTTTCTATGGCCTCCAGTATCCCGTCTATTACCTTTTTTCTCTGGTTCAATTCATCCCTTAAGGACTGCAAATCAGTTTTGCGCAGCTCGGCAAATTTTTTCCGGGCAAAAAGCCGGTTAAAGACCTCATTGATACTCTGCAGCTCTTTAGTCTCCACTGATTGCGGGATATCAATCCTGCGGTGCATCAATACCCCGGTGTCAGTGACTACGATTACCATAGCTTTGCCCTTTTCCACCGGAACTAATTGAATATATTTGAACTCGTCAAATTTGACGGTGGGTACGATGATAAAGGAAGTATAACGGGTAACCTGAGACAGAAAATTGCCAATGGATTGAATGACCTCATCCCAATCCTGCAGATTGTCTTTGAGGATCTTTTGAAGCAGTTCTACCTCATCCTCCACCAGGTTTTCCCGCTCCATCATACAGTCCACATAATAGCGGAACCCGCTCTCAGATGGAATTCTTCCTGCCGAAGTATGGGGCTGTTCCAAATAGCCCATATCCTCCAGATCAGCCATTTCATTGCGGACGGTAGCCGCGCTGACGCGGAGGTCGTGTTTTTTGACTATGGCTCTGGAACCAACCGGTTCTGCGCTTTCAACGTAGTCTTTTATGATCGATTCCAATATCCTCTTTTTGCGTTCATCCAAGGTCATATCGATCACCCCTGTTAGCACTCTCGTTTGTTGAGTGCTAACCCCTACTTAATAAAAAATATCATCGCTGTAACTTCTTTGTCAAGCCTGGAAATCATTCAACAAAACAGCATAAAACCTGGTTTGATACCAAAAGCCCCGCTTTCGTTAACCTGAGCCAGCCGTGGTCCAATTCCAAGAGTCCGCTGCTCGTAAAGCGTTCTACCACTGGCCGAAATTCCTGCAATAGACTTATGCCAAACCGCCTTCTAAAAGCCTCCACATTCAGTCCGTTCGTAAGCCGGAGCCCCATGATTATAGCTTCCTGAGCCTGCTGCCGGGGCTTCATATCTTCCAGTACAATCTGAGCGGCCTCCGACCTGTTTGGCCCTCCGGCCATATAAGCATCCACATCGGCGGCATTCATCCAGCGCCGCCCGCCCAGGCGGCTGACAGCGGCAGCGCCGAAACCCAGATACTCGCCAAATTGCCAGTAGCGCAGGTTGTGCCGGCATAGATACCCGTCAAGGGCCAGATTGGATATCTCGTACTGAACGATCCCTTTATCGTGCAAATAATCAATGGCCTGGTAATACATGGCCTCTATATCCTCTTCTGCAGGCAAAACCAGTTCCCCCCGGGCTATGGCCCGGGCCATAGGCACCTGAGATTCCAGCTGCAGGAGGTATATAGAAATATGCTGCGGCTGGAAGCTGACCGCTTCTTGCAGGGTCTGCATCCAGGCAGTAATAGTCTGCCCGGGGATGCCGTAAATTAAATCAAAACTGAGGTTGTGAAACCCGGCGGCGTCTGCTGCCGTAATGGCTTTCCGGGCGGCTGCCGCGGAATGAATTCTACCTAGAACTCTGAGTTCTTTATCCTGCAGACTCTGCAATCCCAGTGAGACCCGGTTGATCCCGGCAGTTTTGCAGGCTTCCAGGCTGCTTCGATTTACGGTAGCCGGGTTGATTTCCATGGTGATTTCCAGGTCTTTTAACAATGTAAAACGGGAGGCCATAGTATTGATGACAGTGCCAATTTGGGCGGGTTTTAAGAGGCTGGGGGTTCCCCCTCCGAAGTAAATGCTGTCGACAGGTTTTCCCCGGTAGTCTTCAGAGCAGGCCGAGATTTCAAAGCAGAGTCTTTCGGTATAAGCCTGCAACTGAGCCTGGTCGGCAAAAGTCACCGAGTAAAAATCACAGTAAGGGCATTTTCTTCTGCAAAAAGGGATATGCACATACAAACCCAGACTGTTCTGAGGCCAGGTGGCTTCCATTAAATACAGCTCCTATGAAGGGACGCAAGTGGGGACGGTTCTTAACTTGCGAACAAGTGTGCAAGCCAATAACCATCCCCACTTGCGTTCCCTCGCTTCACCGGTTGCCCACAATTCAAAAATAAATATACCAAGCCAACATCCCCCGTGGGTCATTTTTTGATTCAGGGGCAAATCAACGCTATTCTTTTTCGATGTTTAGCACCGACATGAAGGCATCTTTGGGGACTTCTATGTGTCCGATCTGTTTCATGCGTTTTTTGCCTTCTTTTTGCTTTTCCAACAGTTTCTTTTTCCTGGTGATGTCGCCGCCGTAACACTTGGCCAATACGTCTTTGCGCATGGCTTTGACGGATTCGCGGGCTATGACCTTGGCGCCGATGGAGGCCTGAATAACCACTTCGTACATTTGCCGGGGGATGATGCGGCGCAGCTTCTGGGTCAGGGCCCGGGCGCGGTAGTAGGCGTTGTCGTGGTGGGTGATCATGCTCAGGGCGTCCACCACCTCGCCATTTAACAGAATGTCCAGTTTAACCAGATCGGATATCTCATAGCCGCTGATTTCATAATCCAGGGAGGCATAACCCCGGGTGCGGGACTTTAGAGCATCAAAAAAATCATAAAGGATTTCAGCCAGGGGCAGTTTGTAAGTTATCATCACCCGCTGCGAGGTGAGGTATTCCATATTGACATACTGGCCCCGCTTTTCCCGGCACAATTCCATGATGGCGCCTACAAATTCATTGGGAACCATCATGCTGGCTTTCACATAGGGTTCTTTGACCGCTTCCAGCCGCTGAGCCGGGGGCCATAGTTTGGGGTTCTGTATATCCATTTCACTGCCGTCGCTGAGCATAACCTTATATACCACACTGGGGGCGGTAGCCAACAAGCTCAAATCATATTCGCGTTCCAATCGCTCCCTGACAATCTCCAGATGCAAGAGCCCCAAAAATCCGCAGCGGAATCCGAAGCCCAGTGCGTCTGAGCTTTCCGGTTCATAGAATAATGAGGAATCGTTGAGTTTCAATTTGTCCAGAGCGTCCCGCAGTCTTTCGAAATCGTTGTTTTCCAGCGGATATAGACCACAGTATACCATGGGCTTCACTTCCTGATAACCCGGCAGGGGATTATCAGCCGGATTGGAGGCCAGGGTGATGGTGTCGCCCACCCGGGTATCGCTGACATTTTTAATGCCGGCCGCCAGGTAGCCCACTTCACCCGCTCCAAGGGTTTCGACCTCAGTCATATAGGGGGATATTACCCCTAATGCCGTGGTCTCGTACACTTTTCCGCTGGACATCATTTTGATCATGTCGCCGCGGCGGATCTGCCCGGAGACCACCCGGATATATGATATGGCGCCCTGGTAGGAGTCGAAATAAGAGTCGAATATCAAGGCCTGCAAGGGGCCGTGCTCCTCCCCGCGCGGGCAGGGAACGCGCGACACGATGGCTTCCAGGACCTCCTCCACACCCTGCCCGGTTTTGGCTGAGATGGGAATGATTTCTTCACTGGCGATGCCCAGCACATCCTCCATTTCCGTTTTGACCTTATCAGGATCAGCGCCGGGAAGGTCGATCTTGTTGACAATGCCTATGATCTCCAAATCCTGGTCCATAGCCATGTAAACGTTGGCCAGGGTCTGCGCCTCAATCCCCTGTGAAGCATCGACCACCAGCAAGGCGCCTTCACAGGCTGCCAGGCTGCGCGACACTTCATAGGAAAAGTCCACATGCCCCGGAGTATCGATCAAATTAAGTATATAGTCTTTCCCGTCCCGGGCCTTATAATTGAGGCGAACCGGCTGCAGTTTTATGGTAATCCCCTTTTCCCGCTCCAGATCCATTTTATCCAGGAACTGATCTCTCATTTCCCGCTCGCTGATAGTGCCGGTGACCTGTAAGAGGCGGTCGGCCAGGGTTGATTTACCATGATCGATATGGGCTATGATACTGAAATTGCGAATATGGTCCAGTGACAAAGAGATGCCCTCCAAATCGTTGTTGGCTGAATACCGCCTAGATTATAACCGATTAATGGGCCATGATGCAATTCTATCCTGACGCCTTCAACCGGCGGACCGCCTTCTGCCTGACCAGCGCTCGCCGATCATACTCTCCACCAGCCGGCCTTCTTCAGTATTGAGGCTATGGGTGATCAGGCCATAGAGCACCGCCCCCGCTGCCACACTGAAGGCCAGGCTCAGCAGAAGGTTGAAATGTGCACTATAGGGCAATCCGGTGAGAAGCCCGTTTAAAATCAGCTTCACCCCGGCAAACATGACCATTGCAGCGGCCAGCGACTTAATGAGGCTGAATATTATGGTCTTGCCCCCCAAAAGCCCCAGTTTAAAGCGCAAAACCAGGAGCAATAACAGGAGGTTGGCAATGCCCGCCAGGGAATAGGCCAGGGCCAAACCCTGGTGCTGCATATTCTTCACCAGCAACAGGGATAAGGCGATGTTTACGGCTATACTGATTATGGCGGAAATCACTGGCGACACCGTGTCTTTTAAGGCATAAAAGCTGCGGTTGACGACCTGTACCGCAGAGTAAGCCGATATGCCTACGGCATAGAAGACCAGGGCCTGGCTGGTAACCCGGGTCATCTCTGCGGTAAAATTGCCATGCTCGAATAACAAGGCGATAGTCGGTTGACCAATGGCGATCAACCCCAGCGAAGCCGGCAAGGTCAGTAGAAATATGGCTCTGAGCCCCAGTGAATTATGGCGTTTGAACTGAGCCCACTCGCCCTTGGCGCTGAGCATTGTCATAGCGGGAAAAAGCACGGTTCCGATAGAAACCGCGAATATGCCGATAGGCAGGTTCATGATGCGCTGGGCCAGCTTAAGAGCGCTTAAAACCCCGGGGCCTAAACTGGAAGCCAGGTTTTGTGCCACAAAGAGGTTGAGCTGCACTACCCCCAGGCCGGCGATCATCGGCACCATCAGGATTATGATCTCCTGAAAACCGCGGTTGTGCAGGTCAAAGCTGAAATAATACTTCAGCCCCACCCGTTTGAGAGCGGGAATCTGCACCATAAAACTCATGATGGAGCCCAGAACCACCCCCACTGAAAAAGCGGCTATCCCCAGATCTTCCACCAGGAGTACCCCGCAGGCGATGATGCTGATGTTATATAACAGGCTCCCCCAGGCCGGTGCGGCGAAATGGTGGTAAGAATTGAGGATTCCCATGGCGAAGCCGTTTAACACCATGAAGACCGTCTGGATAAACATAATGCGGGAGAGCCCGACCGCCAGCGCCAGGTATTCCTGGGGCAGCCCCGGCGCCAGAACATGAATCACCGGCTCAGTGTAGCGGTAAGCCAGCAAAAGCAAAACCGACAAGGCCAGCAATATATAATTAAAAACCACGCTGGCCGCTTTCCAGGCTTCCGAATCGCGCCCGGATGCGATATGAGCCGAGAAAACCGGAATTAGAGCAGATCCCAGAGCGCCGCCGATGAGCAGCATATACAAGGAGTCGGGTATGGAAAAGGCGGCCTGATAGGCGTCAGTGACGTAATTCTGGCCAAATATGGTATACAAGGCTACTTCCCGGCCGTAGCCCAGGATCCTGGACAACACCACCGTAAAGCTTAAAAACAGGGCTGCTTTTGCCATCTTCTGACCGCTTTGCGTCACCGTACTCCTCCTTCCGACGGTCTTCCTCCATATCAAAAATATACATCATAAACGTCTGGCTGCATAAAAAAAGGCCTCAATAGGCCGCAATTTTCCCATTTATTATTTTAAACTTTACCACAGCTGGCGCCTGTGCTGCCAGATTTCTTGTATATAGGCCTCTAGCCGGGCTGCCCCGATTTTGAGACGAGCCTGTCCATTCTGCAACAAGGCCGTATTGCAGGGGTATTTACGGCCCAATGCTTCAATATATACTCCTTCGTCTTCCAGGTGCACGGCGATGACATAGCCCGGATTACTCTGGGTCAGATCATTGATACCCTGATTACTGATATTCAATCCCGCCGCAACCAGCATCATTAAGATGCTCATAGCCAGCAGACACAAAATTGACCTCATCACTGCAAGGATCCTTCCTGCCGCATAACTTCGGCCAGCACATCGGAAAATAGCGTAGCCGCGTACTGGGCCTCAGCCAGGGTGTTATAGTCATAACCAAATTCCAATAACAACGCGTTTTTATGATATTCTTGATTATAGGTTCCGGCTTTGGTGCGCACATCCTTGATTAAACCCGGGTACTTAGCCTCGCTGACTTTATAAAGGGCTTGAGCGAAGGCCAGATTATCTTTCCAATTGGGATGGGGCTTGCGTTCGTTGGTACCCACTATGATAAGAATGGGCGCGCATTTTTTGCCATTGATCATGACAGTCTCGGCCTTGGTAGCTCCAGCGATGCTGTCCCGATGAATGTCAAACATAGCCGCAACCGATTTATTCTGGGCCAAAAAGCTCTTTATAGTATTCCGCGAATTGCTATAGCTTATAAGATAGTCGGAATCATGAATAGTATTGATGAATTCGCTGTTTAATCCTTCCTTACGCATCTCCGTATTGAGACGCCGGGCGACTTCGTTTATAAGGCCTCGTTTTCCATCCACCCTGGCCTTACCTTCATCGGGAATGTAAGATTCGGCGCTATGGGTGCAATATAACAGGATCTTGCCTCCGGAAAGCTTAACAGCTGTTTCAGCTGTATCTGGAGCGGATTCGGAGACGATCTCCTGGTTGGATGCTTCTTCTTCCAATTCTATAACAGTCTCATCCCCGCCTCTCGGGCTGGTATAAGCCAGGGCCTGGATGCTGGCGGTCAACAGGGACTGCGGGAATACCTCGTCCAGGTATTCGGGATCAAGAAACAGCAGGTTGGCTTCTCCAGGCAGGAAACTGCTGTCCTGGAACATCTTTAATGCCATGTCTTCCCCGATATCGATCCGGCTGAAAGGATCCAGGTACTCCACCGGCATAGGTTTCATGGTTGGCAGACTGATCCGCTGGAAGCTACCCGTAACTCCTATAAGAACAATGACCGCAAACAATTGCACCAAAAACACACTCTTCATTAGCGACATAATACCACGGCGTCTCATTATACCACCTCCCATTCATATTAAATTTATTTTGGGGAATTGGAGAATAGAACTGAATCTATACAATATTAACAATGGCACTTAAAAATAACTGCCAAATCATTGCATTTTATAAATCATAATGCTATAGTATTCCTGTTAGATTTGACCCAAGAGGAGGTGAAGAGGTGGCAAAAAGCAAAACTCCAGCCAAGAGAGCAAGACGGGCTGAAGCGAATCGTCTGAGAAACAAAGCCTATAGAAGCAGACTGAAAACTGCCGTAAAGAAATATGAAGAAGCATTACAGGGCGGCGACGCACAGACAACTCAGCAGAGCCTGATCGCGGCAACCTCCCTTATCGATAAAAACGTATCCAAGGGGATTCTGCATAAGAACACAGCAGCCAGAAGGAAATCAGCTCTAGCAAGACGGTTTAACGCCATGGCTGAATAAGTTGAAAACCTGTCTAAAGGGCAGGTTTTTTTATTTTCTGCATGACCGGCGCAGATCAAGACCGGGTTTAAACACCTCGTAATCAATGGGTCTGCCCGGTGCAAACCGCTATGATCAAGGCTTCCATCACAATCTTGCCATCCCGGCCGCTCTGTTTGAGATTTGTATCAGCCTCCAGGAATAACTCAAAGCAGCGCTTTAGATCCTCCCAGCTGTATCTGGCCGCAGAGGAGGCCATTTTCCTGACCGCAAAATCCCTGGCGCCGGTTTTTTTCGCGATTTCCGCCTGGCTCAGGCCCTGCTGGCTGTAATCCTTTACTTTTCCCAAGAGCACATACTGCCTGAGGATCATATACAGGAAGAAGGTGGGGTGTCCACCCTGGCGCAGCAGCTTATAATAGGCCATGAGGGCGTCCCGGGTGCGCCTGTTCAACAGGGCATCGGTCAGCTTGAAAACGCTGATCTCCGGTTGTTGATCAAGTTCTGCCGCTGCATCTTGCTCGGTGATGGTGGCCGGGCCGTTTTGCAGGCTCAATTTCCGCATTAACTGCTCCAGATAATACATGTCCTGCCCGCTGTTGGCCAACAACCTTACCGCCTGCGGGGCTATAGGCTGATTTAGCCCCGCCGCCAGATCTCGAAGCCAGGCCTCCATTCCCTTGGCATCAGGTCTCACGCAGGCGGTTTTTTTCAGAACTTTGGCCAGCTTTTTCATTAAAGGGTGTGCCGATACATCCTCATCACTGGTGAAAATCACCACCTGGCCCGGTATGGGCTCACTGAGGAAAGCTGCCAGACCATCGACCAACTGTTCCACTTTGGCTGCCTTGCGGCGGGTTTTGCCCAACCAGGAGGGCCTGCGGATCACCACCACCCGTTCCAGGGCGAAAAGCGGGCTGAAATCCAGCTGTTCCAGCAATTGCTCCGGGGTTAATTCGTCGGCGTCGATAAACACCACTTCAGGCTCGGCACCGCAGTTGCGGCCTAGCCCGGCCCTGACCCGCTCGATTTCTTTATCGATCAAATAGCGCTCCTGCCCGTAAATGAGCATAAGCTTGCTTTCCGTCATAGGCAGCCTTCTTTCCTTAAATCCCCTGCCGGGGCCATCAAGCTACAAAACTATGATACCATAAGCGTATAGTCAGCAGTAATGTGATAATTTACAGGTATTCGACATAACATTATGGTGAGACGAGCAATTCTTCAAAGAGGTCCCCAGGCCGAATCATGGACTTCTTCAGCGTAACGTGGGAGGAATATTTATGCCGCATTATGATGTCATAATAATAGGAGCCGGTCCGGCCGGCATCTTTACTGCCCTGGAACTTAGCCGCCGTTCCGGCTTAAAAGTTTTATTACTGGAAAAGGGCAAAAAGGTGCAGCAGCGCCATTGCCTGATTGGAGCCGGATTTGAAAGCTGCCAGAGCTGCGCGGTATGTTCGATCATGAGCGGCTGGGGAGGCGCGGGGGCCTTTTCAGACGGCAAATTGACTTTGACCAGCGATTTTGGCGGCTGGTTGGCGGATTACATCGGCAGAACCCGTTTAGAAGCCTTAATTACATATGTAGATGACCTGTATGTCAAACATGGCGCCCCGCCCAGGGTTTTTGGCCAGGATGATGCCAGAAGCCGCGAGATCGCCATGAATGTCGCCGCGGCAGGGTTGAAGCTGGTGCCGGCCCGGATCCGTCATATGGGAACCGAGAACACCAAAACAGTATTGCAGGCCATGTATCAATACCTGGAACCACGGGTGGATATCCGCACCGGACTGGCGGTGGAAAAGATTCTGACCGAACAGGGACGGGTAATTGGAATCGCCACATCGGAGGAGACATTTTACTCGCGATTCGTTGTGGTCGCGCCGGGCCGCGAAGGCGCCCACTGGTTTTTCCAAGAGGCTCAAAACCTGAATATCACCATGCTCAACAATCAGGTGGATATCGGGGTACGGGTGGAAGTCCCGGCGGTGGTCATGAAGGAAGTAACCGCCGCGGTATGGGAGCCTAAAATGCTGTTTAACACCAAAACCTTTGACGATATGGTAAGAACCTTTTGTGTCAACCCCAACGGCTACGTGGTTATGGAAAACACCAACGGCATCATCACCGTTAACGGCCACTCCTACGCCAACAGCCAAAGCAGCAATACCAACTTCGCCCTTTTGATGAGCCAGGAATTTACCGAACCTTTCAATAAGCCCATCCTTTACGGGCGCTGTATCGCCAGCCTGGCCAATATGCTCAGCGGCAGTATCATCGTGCAGCGCTATGGCGATCTTAAAAGAGGCCGCCGCTCGACTCCGGAGCGTTTGGCCCGGAGCCTGGTAACTCCGACCCTGAAAGGGGCAGTTCCCGGAGATCTTTCCCTGGTTCTGCCCCACCGTTATCTGATAGGTATTATGGAATGCCTGGAGGCTCTGGATAAAGCCTTTCCCGGAGCAGCCTCCGATCATACCCTCCTATATGGAGTGGAAGCCAAATTCTACTCCGCCCGCCCCCAACTGGACAAGCAGCTGCGGACCCCCATCGAGGGGCTGTGGGCAATCGGCGACGGCGCCGGGGTAACCCGGGGACTGATTCAGGCCAGTGTTTCCGGGGTGGTTGCGGCTCAAGCCATAATGGAGCAATGTGGCTAACCTCCGCTTTGCGGGAGCGTCCCCAATTGTCAACCAGAAGCTGCCCCACCTGTGGGTCCGCTGTCCGGGCGGCTTGACACCCCTTATAATCCGGACTAGCATGGAAATGTAATGCCCAGCTGAAGGGGGATATATATGAAACTGACCAAGATTTCGGGAAACACTTACTTAATCCCGGGCCCTACCAATGCCGGGGTATTTGTGTTCAAAGACAAATACGCCCTGCTTGTAGACAGCGGGGACGGCAATCAGGATGCCCGCTCTTATGCGGATATCTTGAAGCAATCCGATCTGAACCTCAAGTATATCGTCAATACCCACGGGCATCACGACCACTGGGGGGGCAACAACTATCTTCAGGAGCATCACCCCGGCTGCATTTTCTACGCCTCAGAGCAAAGCGCCCTGTTTATCGAAAATGGCTTTCTATTCCCGCTGTACATTTATGGCGGCAATCCGCCCGCAACCCTGGTGAGAGGAGGGGGAGGCAGCAAGTCCGGCCATATCGATCATCGCCTCAACCCGGGACCCATCCGGATCAATGACGAAAAGTTCGAAATTGTCCCCTTACCCGGCCATGCATTGGGTCAGATAGGAATCGCTACCCGGGAGCGGGTCTGTTTCCTGGGGGATGCGTTATTCAGCCAGGAAATCCTGGACAAGTACCGTTTCCCGTTCTTATTGGATGTGGCCGCACAGTACCGCACCATGAACTCCATCCTGGAACTGCCTTACGATCTATTTGTCCTGGGGCACGCGGAAACGGTCTATACCGCCCAACAGATTCCGGGTTTGGTCGAATTTAACCGCTCCCGGCTCGATCACTGCATGGAACTGCTCCTGGATTTGCTGCAGCAGCCCAAAACCAGGGAGGAATTACTGGAAGAAATTATCATACTCGAAGATTTGCAACCGGATTTTCATGAATACTGCCTTTTACACTCCACCCTGGGAGGCATGATCAGCCATTTGATGCTTAACAGCGGATTAGACCTGCAGCTGGAGAATGGCAAGGCCTACTATTACCAGAAATAAAATCCCTGCCAGCGCAGCCAGGCCCACAGCCGTTTAGCCCAGGCTCCGCTGCGAATCAGAAAGAAGATAGGGGTTTGTCGGCCCGGCTGTAATTCTTTCCACAGCGCTCCCCAGAAGACCAGAAATATCCCGGTTGAAAGCAGTTCCGAGAGAGTGAAAGCCAGCCATACGCCGTTCAGGCCCAGATAATGCGGCAGCCATATCAACCCGGGCAGGAAAAACAAGACCTGGCGGGCTAATGAGAGCCACATCGCAGCCATCCCTTTGCCAATTGCCTGCAGTACCGTACTGAGGATGATAATCGGCCCCACCACGGGAAGGACCAGGGTTCCCAGGCGCAGCGATGCAACTGCTATCATAGTCAAACGGGCGTCCTGGGAAAAGAAACCCACAATCCATTGCGGATAAAGCTGCATCGCCAGCCAGCCCAGGCTCATGATAACAACCGCCAGGGTGGAAGCCTTAACCATCACTTCTTTTACCCGTTCAAAACGCCCCGCGCCAAAGGCAAAGGAAGCAATAGGCATTGTCCCTTGCAAAAGCCCCCCTACCGGCATAAATACCAGGGAACGAATGCGCAGGAATATACCCAGTGCGGCTACAGCTTCAAAGCTGAAATGGGCCAGGATACGATTCATGTAGACCATGACCAGAACGCCTACCAATTCCATAACCAGAGCCGGAAATCCCACCTTGTAGATGGCCAGGAAGATGCGCGGCCGCAGCCGGAAATGCCTTATAGACCAGCTTAAATAGGTCCGCTTGCGCATCATCACCGCAATCATCATGGCCATGCTGCCCGCCTGGGCCAACAGCCCCGCCCAGGCCGCACCGTTTAGCCCCATGGCCGGCACCGGGCCTGCCCCGAAGATAAAAACCGGATCCAGAATCACATTGAGGATGATGCCGGCCAGACTTGCTGCTACAGGCAGAACCGTGTCTCCTTCCCCCTGCAGGATATTGCCCAGCACGATCTGCACCATAGCGAACAGCGAACCCGGCAAGGCGATGCTCAAGTAGCCCTTGCTAAGAGCGAGGGTCTCCGGGGTGCAGCCGAAAAGGATCAGCAGCGGCTCCTGATAGCGGTAGCCAAACCATAGAAAAACAATGCTGTAGACCAGGATGATCGCTATGCCGTGCCAGGCGATATTATCGCCATGCTGGTATTCCCCGCACCCCAGCATGCGGCCTATGAGCGAAGTCAGCCCGGTTCCGGTGGCCGCGGCTATGGAAACGATCAACACCTGCAAAGGCAGACACAGGGTTAAAGCCGCCAGGGCAGCGGCCCCCAGCCGGGCGACAAAGTAAGTGTCAGCCAGGCTGAATAAGGCGTATAGAACCATCCCGCCCATGGCCGGGCAGGATAATCTAAGCAGCAAGAAGCCGACTTTATTTTGCAGCAGATCAGCGTTTTGGATTTGCATCGCCCCCTGCCATAAAACTATGAAATCCCGGTTAAGAATAGTATGATGGATTTAACCGGCCTGCATTTTCTGTATAAAGGAGAAAATTAAACCATACCGCAAATCATTATGCAGACAGGAGGCTTTAGCATGGCCTTATTGATAAAAAACGGCCTGGTCGTAACTATGAACCCGCAAAGGGAGGTTCTCTCCGCTGACATATACATCGAGCAGGACCGGATTACAGCTATTGAGCCCGACAGCGGCCTGGCCGCCGAAACCGTCATTGATGCCGCGGGCAAACTGGTTATTCCCGGGCTGGTGCAGACCCACGTGCACTTGTGCCAGGCCCTGTTTCGCGGCATGGCTGATGACATGGAGCTGTTGGATTGGCTTATGAAACGCATCTGGCCACTAGAAGGCAGTCATGATGAGGATTCCCTATATTATTCGGCCCTTTTGGGCTGCGCCGAACTCTTGCGCGGGGGCACCACCGGCATTGTCGATATGGGTACGGTCAACCACACCGAAGCGATTTTCCAGGCAGTTGAAAAGGCAGGGATTCGTTACCTGGGAGGAAAATGCCTCATGGACTGCGGCCAGGAAGTGCCTAAAAACCTTGTGGATGATTCCCGCAGAGCCATCGATGAAAGCATGGCCTTGTACCAGCGCTGGAACGGCCGCCGCGATAACCGCATCCGCTACTGTTTTTGCCCCCGTTTCGCGCTTTCCTGCAGCGACCGGCTGTTAAAGGAAGTAGCCCGGATTGCGGCTGCCGAAAACATACCGGTACATACCCATGCCTCGGAAAACCGCGACGAAGTCCGGCTGGTAGAAGAGCAGCGCGGGCTTCCCAACGTACTGTATCTGGAACGCCTGGGCCTGACCGGCCCCAACCTTATTCTGGCTCATTGCATACACCTCTGGGATATAGAACAGGACTTACTGGCACAGAGTGGGACCCATATTGCCCATTGCCCGGGATCGAACCTGAAGCTGGCTTCAGGCATCGCACCTATCCCCGACCTCCTCAACCGGGGTGCCCGTGTATCCCTGGGAGCCGATGGCGCTCCCTGCAACAACCTGATGAGTATGTTCAGCGAGATGCGCCTGGCCGCCTTAATTCATAAACCTATCCATGGCCCTCTGAGCATGCCTGCTGAAACGGTCTTTGCCATGGCCACCATCTCCGGGGCCGAAGCCATGGGTCTGGCCGACCAGATCGGCAGCCTGGAAGTGGGCAAAAAGGCAGATATGGCCGTTGTTTCCCTCTCCCCGTGGCACCACTATCCTCCACAGGGCGCCGGCGTTTATTCACATCTGGTTTATCAAGCTATGGCGACTGATGTTGACGCAACTATAGTTGACGGGCAATTACTCATGCAAAACGGGCAGTTCCTGACCATCCCCGAAGCCGAGGTAAGGCAGAATACCGCCAAATCCCTGGACCGGGTGCGGCAGCGCTGCGGGCTTTAGTCTGTCAGCTCCCCGGTTTGAAAGTCTGCAGCTGCAATTCTTGCCCATCGCTGCTAAAGGTTATGAGGCCATCCCGGTCAGTTCGCAAAAGCCTGGCGCCGCCCTTCTCAATATCCCGCAGGACTTCCTGATGCGGATGCCCAAAAGCATTATTGCCTACCGACAATACCAGCCATTGTGCAGCCCTGTCCAGGTCGGTGCACCAGGAGTAGCGGCTGCCGTGATGAGGCGCCTTGACGATAAGGCTCTTCTCCCGGTGCTGATGCAGTATCTTCTCCAAATTTTCCTTGCTCTGATCACCGGTAAGTAAGGCGGAAAATTCCCCAAACCGGCAATGCAAGACCAGGGACTGGTCATTTGTCTCCGTCCCCGCCGCTTCTGTCCCGGGCGGATACCATACCGACAGGGTCATCCCGTCCAGGTTCATGGTCTGCCCCTGTTTCAAGGCTAATACCCCGCTCCCTTGTTGGTTGGCCAGATCGAGCAGGTTTTGCGTTAGATGCTCCTGGGTAGAAACAGCCGCCACACCTACATGATCCACCTTGCGGTCCTGCATGACCGCTAACAGTCCCTGCATATGATCCACATCGGGATGGGTATTGATGACCATAAAAAGCCGGTTCACTCCCAGATGATTCAGATAGGGCAGTACTTTGCGTCTCCCCACATCGCTAAACAGACTGCCCCCGCCGTCGATAAGCACAAAGCGGTTGCGGGGGCTTTTGATCAAAATGCTGTCCCCCTGCCCCACATCTATAAAAGTAACCTGGACCTGGCCTTTTTGAAACCACCACGGCGGTACGAGCAGCAATAATACTGCGCTGCTCATTACCAGAACAGGTCTTAAGACTTGTTTCCGGCTTGCTTTAGCCCTTAAACCCCACAACAGCCACAGCAGGCCGGCGAAATAACATCCCACTACCGCCGGCGGCGGGGTGGCCACCAGCCAGTAGGCCAGGGGCATGGTTTTGCATAAGGAATTGATCGATAACAGCAGGTAGGCACAAAACCCGGTAGGTATCAGCAAAAGGGACGACAGGAAAGGAAAGGGCAGAACCAGCAACAAGGCCACAAATCCTAGAATAACGATACCCCCTGCCAAATAGGTGGCCAGAAGGTTGCTTATTAACGAGACCGGGGTAATGAGATGAAAATAATAGGCGATTAACGGCAATACTGCCAGCTGCGCGCAGACCGGCACCAGCAATAAGTCCCAAACCCGGCGCCGGATATTCAAATAGCTTCTTACCGCCGGATATAAAGCCACCAATCCCCAGGTGGCCAGGAAGGAAAGCTGAAAGGAGATGGTAAATAGAGCGCAGGGGTCTAAAGCCAGAATGATTAACGCCGCCAGCCCCAGCCCGTTGCTAGGATTATGGCTCCTGCCCAGATAGGCTGCCAAAAGCGACAAAACAGCCATTATGACTGCGCGCTGCACTGAAATCGGCCAACCGGTAAGGCTGCTGTATAGAAGAATCAAGAAAATGGTGACATAGAGTCCAACCCGGCGCGACAATTGTCCTGCTGCGATGATAAGTGATGCAAATACAATGACAAAACCCACATTGATTCCGGACACGGCAAAAAGATGCACCAGTCCGGTTCTTTGAAAATCCTGATAGAGATCCTCATCCAGGTTGTCAATGATGCCCAAAACCATTGCCAATATAAGCGCGGCCTCGTCGGCTGGCAAAACTGCCCGGGTTTTTTCCACCATGCTGCTGCGCAGCAGGAAAGAGGGCGAAGGCATCTTGGTCTGATCAGGGTATTCCCGCAGGTCTTCGGGCTCCTCAACCTTCAGGAGGTAGTAAACATGGTGGCTGGAAAGATAGGCAGGATAGTTAAATTCCCCCGGGTTGCCGGGTGGTGCGGGCCTTTGCAAAATACCTTCAAGCTCTACCGCTGTGCCGGGTATGAGTTTGGCCTCGAAATTACAAAACACCTGAATACGTTTCAGATAGGGGCTTTGCGCCTTGGTTTTTAGAATAAAACTGCTGCGCTGCTCCTGAACCCGGGGATATCCCGAAACGGTTCCAGAAATCACGGTGTTATCCTGGGGCAGCATATCGGACGCGGCGGGTAATTGATGCCAGCTGACATAAAGCCAACCTAAGGCCGCCAGAAGCAATGCGGCGATTATTTCGACACGCTGCGCTGGAAAGCGCCGGTATATCAGTATTGCCGTAATACCAAGCCCCAGCAGGGCTGCCCACCATGGCACGTACACCAGGGCGATGCCAGCCGCAAAATATGAAGCCTTCAGGATCCAGGAGCGGTTAAACGGGTTATCCATGGCCTACCAGCCCCTGATCATCTCATCAGTACACGGAAATACTGTCTTTGATCGCTTCAAACCGTTTTTCTCCTATTCCTCCAACCTTTCTGATGTCCTCTATTTTCTTAAAGGGACCGTTTGTATTCCTGTAATCCACAATCTGCTGGGCCAGACCCGGACCGATGCCCTCCAGCCCGGCATCCAACTCTGCAGTTGTGGCCCGGTTGATATTGATTTTATTTTTACCGGCCGGCAGCGCCGGGCCGGCCTCACCCTGTACAGCCTCGCCAGCCTGCATTTCAGGAACCAGTATGCTTTCACCATCGATCAGTTCCCGGGCCATACCCAGGTAGCGCAGGTCGGCATTGGGCAGCGGCCCGGCCAGGGACAGGGCCTGGTGTACCCGGTCTCCCTCCAGCAAACGGTACACTCCTGCCGACGCCACCGCTCCCCCTACATATACCTGTATCTCCTGATTGGTTTCTGCGTCGCTTATTTCAAATCCCTGAAGGTTAGCCTGCCGTATGTCCGGCAGGGGCGGCGGCGCCTGACGTCGTTGCAGGACATAATGGCCCAACAGCAGCAGGAGAGCGAAGATCACAATCCCTGCGAGCAGATGACGCCGGCTAATATTCACACCCCCACCCCCTCTTTATAATTTTACATTAGTTTACATTATTATCCAATATTGTATTTGGTTTGCATTCGCCATCCGCCTTATTAAGATCGGCTCCATTATGAGGTTAACGGCCGTTATTCCACGAAATGGCCGCATAATAATCCTGATCTTTCTTGACCTTGCAACTTTTTCGTATAAAGTCTGTATGTCGGGGCATAGATACAGTATCAACAAAAAAGGAGGGATTTTTGCTTATGGCCAATGGACAAACCATTCGGTGCGCGGTTGAGAGCTGCAAATTCTATGGTGCAGGAGGTTATTGCCGCTTAGAGGCTATTGAAGTCGCTCCACAGCAGAATATCTACAGCGGCGTGGCAGATGAGGAAACTCTTTGTTCCAACTATGAACCCATCCTGGAATTATAATTCAACAGACCGTGTCGTGAGGGATACTCCCTGGCGGCACGGTTTCTATTATCTGTAATCCTTTTAGGATATTTGCCTTTTCTGAAAACACCTAATGCCATCCGCCTGCCAGATGGCCTGCTTACCCGCCTGATAAGAATGCTGGTGAGTTTTGCGGGCCCACGCACCAATCCTGGACCTGACCCTGTAATTGGAAGGACTGTGCAGCCAGCGGCCTTAGGGCCTTTGCTATGGGAAATTTGCACACTTCACAGTTGCATTAGATTAATTTATATAGTACAATAACTTTCGTGGATTAAAAGCGGCTATTTATAGCTAAATGCTAGGAACCGGAGCAGTAAGCTGGCAACCTTCAGAGAGCCGCCACAAGGGTGGAAGGCGGCAACGTCTGGTTGAACTCGCCGGGGAGCTGCACAGGCGGAAAGCCTGTGACGCAACCTACGTTACAGGTTAAAGTGGACAGATGTGGGGCTATGGCGCAGTTGGGAGCGCGCTTGAATGGCATTCAAGAGGTCGGGGGTTCGAATCCCCCTAGCTCCACCATAATTATATCTGTCAACAAGGGTGGTACCGCGGGAAACCAGCTCTCGTCCCTCAAGGGATGAGGGCTTTTTTAGTCTATAAAACCCACCAGGAGGTTGAGCGATGGAAAAGTATGATTTTAAGGTAATTGAGGCCAAGTGGCAGCAGTACTGGGAAGAGCACGGTTTTTACAAAGTCAGTGAAGACCCCTCTCGCCCTAAGTACTACGATTTGGAGATGTTCCCCTATCCTTCCGGCAACCTGCATATGGGACATGTTCGCAACTATGCCATCGGCGATGTGGTAGCCCGTTTTAAATCAATGAACGGCTTCAACGTGCTTCATCCCATGGGATGGGATGCTTTCGGCCTGCCTGCCGAGAACGCGGCCATTAAAAACGGCATCCATCCTGCCATCTGGACCTATGCCAATATCGATAACATGAAACGCCAGCTAAAAACCATGGGCATCAGCTACGACTGGGATCGGGAAGTAGCCACCTGCAAACCGGATTACTATAAATTCACCCAATGGATGTTCTTGAAACTCTACCAGCACGGTCTGGCCTACAAAAAGAAATCGGCGGTCAACTGGTGTCCTTCCTGCCAGACCGTTTTAGCTAATGAGCAGGTGGTCGACGGCAGCTGTGAACGCTGTGAAACGGTGGTGGAGAAGAAACAACTGGAACAGTGGTTTTTCAAAATCACCGATTATGCCCAGCGCCTTTTGGATGATCTGGAGCTGCTCCCGGGGTGGCCCGATAAGGTTAAAATCATGCAGCGCAACTGGATCGGACGCAGCGAGGGATGTCAGTTCGATATGAAGATCGCAGGCAGCGATGAGGTTATCTCGGTTTTCACCACCCGGCCGGATACTGTTTTCGGGGTTACTTACATGGTAATGGCGCCCGAGCATCCGCTGATCGATAAACTGGCGCAAAATACCGCCCAGGCTGAGGCGGTGAATGAGTTTATAGCCAACATGAAACATCTCAGCGATATCGCCCGCACTTCAACAGAGATTGAAAAAGAAGGGGTATTCACCGGCAGTTATGCCGTCAATCCTATGAGTGGTGAAGAAGTTCCGATTTGGATAGCCAACTATGTTTTGATGGATTACGGTACCGGAGCCATCATGGCGGTTCCCGCCCACGACCAGCGCGACTTTGAGTTCGCCCGCAAGTATGATCTTCCTGTCCGGGTGGTTATTCAAGGCGAAGACACCCCGGTTGATGGCGCCGATCTGAGCGAAGCCTATGTTGGCGAAGGCCGGATGATCAATTCGGGCGCTTTTAACGGGCTGACGGTCGAGGCCGGAAAAGCCGCGGTGACATCCTATATGGAAGAGAACCGGATCGGCGATGGAACCGTCAACTACCGCCTGCGGGACTGGCTTATCTCCCGGCAGCGCTATTGGGGCGCGCCGATTCCCATAATCTACTGTCAGGACTGCGGGATGGCGCCGGTGCCGGAAGAAGACCTCCCGGTGCTTTTGCCTGAAGATGTGGAATTTAAACCGTCCGGGGAGTCCCCACTGAACTATGTGAATTCCTTTTTTGAGACCACCTGTCCCAACTGCGGTAAAGAGGCCCGCCGGGAAACGGATACCATGGATACTTTCGTGTGTTCCTCCTGGTATTTCGACCGCTTCTGCAGCCCTAATGAAAGTGAGCAGCCTTTCGACAAAGCCGCCACCGACTATTGGATGCCGGTGGACCAGTACATAGGCGGGGTAGAGCACGCCATTCTGCATCTTATGTACGCCCGTTTCTTCACCAAGTTCCTCTATGACATCAAATGGCTGTCATGTCGGGAGCCGTTCACCAACCTGCTCACCCAGGGCATGGTCTTAAAAGACGGAACCAAGATGTCCAAGTCCAAAGGCAATGTGGTCAGCCCGGAGGATATAATCAACACTTACGGCGCTGATACCGCCCGTTTGTTCATCCTCTTCGCTTCTCCGCCGGAGCGCGACCTGGAATGGAGCGACGCCGGAGTGGAGGGGGCTTATCGTTTCCTGAACCGGGTATGGCGTCTGGTTATGGACTATGCGGAGCTGATGCAAAGCCAGGACAGCCATAGTGCTGAATTAGACGAATCGGCCCGCCAGCTGCGCTTTAAAACCCATGCCACCATTAAGAAAGTAACCGAGGATATAGAAGGAAGATTTAATTTCAATACCGCGATAAGCGCCATCATGGAGTTGTCGAACCTGCTGGGCTCTTACCGTGAAAATCCCCGACCGCAGGCGGGTGTGGTCAAAGCAGCGGTGGAATCCCTGTTGCTGCTGTTAAGCCCGTTCTCACCGCATATTTGCGAAGAATTGTGGCGGATAATCGGTCATAAAGACAGCATCTGCCTCATGGCCTGGCCAAAATATGATGAAGAGGCCCTGGTTCAGAACGAGGTGGAAATGGTGATTCAGATCAACGGCAAGGTCAGGGACCGCATCATGGTGGCGGTAGGAAGTGATGAAGAGGCGCTGCGCCGGCAGTGTATGCAGAGTTCCCGGGTTTTGGAGCAGCTCGAAGGCAAAACCGTTCGCAAATTCATTGTAGTACCGGGGAAGCTGGTCAATATCGTTGCCAAATAATATTTTAAGACAGCTAGAGGCCGCCCTTCTGGCCGGCCTCTATTTCCTTTATATGGTGCTATCGTCGGGAGAGATTATGATTCTACCCGCTCCAGGCTAACCTCCCGCGCGTCGCCCCACAGGTTTTCCAGGTCGTAATACTCCCGTTCCTCCTGGCGGAAGACATGGAATAGTATAGAACCATAATCCAAAACCACCCATATCCCTTCTTTGTGGCCTTCGCGGCGCAAGGGCTTTATCCCCGCTTGATCAAGTCTGTCTTCTACGTGTTCAGCGATGCTTTTTACCTGCAGGATATTCCGCCCTGCCGCAATCACGAAGTAATCAGCGATAACAGTGAGGTGGTTTACATCCAGAACCACTACATCCAAAGCCTTCTCTTCCCAGCAGGCTTCAGCAATCTGTTGCACCATTTGTTCCATTGTCAGCAATCACAATCCTCCTTGTTATTGTCAAAACTCATGCCAAATCCATCATATTTCCAAACAAGCGCAAATATTGATTTCTTACCTCGACGGTACGGGGATGCAAGAGGCGCCCCCGCTCAATGCAATTCTTAACGGTAGTTTCCAATCCCAGCAACATGCCGTAATCCAGGTTGCGCAAGGCCAGGCAGCGCAACCTCTCCATGCCGGGATAGTCTCGCCCCGGTTCAATCATGTCTGCCAGGTAAATGATCTTGTCCAGGCCATTCATATCCAAACAACCCAGGGTGTGAGCACTCACCGCATGCAGCAATTCTTGATCATCGATATCAAGTTCATCGGCCAGGAGGCAGGCCCCCACCGGGCCGTGCAGGAGATCGGGGACCTCCCGGTCAATAGGGGCCAATTCGATACCGTAGTCCTCAGCCAGTTCTATCAATTCCTGACCGGAGATGCCCTTGGCATAGTCATGCAACAAACCGGTCAAATAAGCCTGCTCTTCGTCAAATCCGTACTGGACTGCCATCTCCCTGGCTGTGTTGGCGACAAGTACTGAATGTTTGAAACGGCTCCGGGACAATTTGAAGCGAATGATCTCTAATGCTTCCTTGGGGCCGATCACGATGTCATTCCCCCTCGATAGAGGTTGTTTTGCAAAATGTATTTTTCAACCGCATTGGGCAAGAGATATTTGATCGTCTTTCCCCCGGCTACCCGCCTGCGGATATCGGTGGAGGAAATATCCATGCCGGGTATCTCCACCTGCTTCATCTGCTGCCACCAATCATCCGGCAAAGCAGCCAAAACCGGGTGGCTGCGTTCAATAGTATAATTGGGCCGGGTAACCACCACAAAATAGCATAATTCTATTAATTGACGGTAATCTTTCCAGGTGTCGATGGTCAATAAGGCATCATTGCCCATCATGAAATAGATTGTGCTATCGGGATTTATGCTCCGCAGCCTGCGGATGGTGTCAATGGTATAAGAAATGCCGCGCTGAGGCCCTTCCAGGGCCGAAAGCTTAAAAGCCGGGTTATCTTCCAGGGCCAACTGCAGCATTTTGCAGCGGTGCTCCCAATCGGTCACCGTTTCGTTAGCTTTGTGCGGCGGCCTGCCGGTGGGGATAAAAATGACTTTATCGATGCCCAATTCAACCCGGGCATGCTCTGCTGCAATCAAGTGCCCGTAATGCACGGGATCAAATGTCCCGCCTATGACCGCCAGCTTTTTGCTTACATACAAGCTGCATCTCTCCCTGTCAGGGCTGGCTGCACTCAATATCCCTATCCTTGAGGCTTACACCCAACAATCTAAGGTAAATGATACCTGTCATGCTTAAAAAATGCAAACTGCTTCAGAGGTCCGGTTTATGCTGTACCGGTCCCTTGAGCCGGTCTACTCCGCGGCCTTTACTCCGCTCTCCTTCAGGGCCGCAAAAACCCCGGCCAATCCGGCCAGATCTCCGGGTATGATCAGTTTGGTAGCCTGGCCTTCAGCCATGCTCTTCAAGGTCTCCAATGATTTCAGGGACAGCACCTTTTGATCGGGGGCGGATTCGCGCAGCATCACCAGACTATCGGCAAAGGCCCTTTGCACGCTGAGTATGGCCTGGGCCTCACCTTCAGCATTGAGGATTTTGGCCTGGCGGTGTCCTTCGGCCTCCCTGATAGCCGCTTCCCGTACTGCCTCAGCCTTTAAGATGGCGGCTTGCTTCAGACCTTCCGCTTCCAGGATGGCTGCAGTTTTCTGGCCTTCGGCGCGCAGGATGGCTTCGCGCTTCTCACGCTCGGCGCGCATCTGTTTTTCCATAGCGGTCTGAATGTCCTGGGGGGGCAGTATATTCCTCAATTCCACCCGGTTCACCTTGATCCCCCACTTGTCGGTGGCTTCATCCAGAATAGCCCTGAGCTTGGTATTGACAATATCCCGTGAGGTCAAGGTCTGGTCCAGCTCCAGGTCACCCACGATATTTCTCAGGGTAGTGGCAGTCAGATTCTCAATGGCCATGATTGGATTGGCGATTTCGTAGACATAACTGAAAGGATCGGTAACCTGATAATAGATTACGGTATCGATCATCATGGTGACATTATCCTTGGTGATGACCGGCTGAGGCGGAAAATCCACCACCTGTTCGCGCAGATCCACCTTGGCGCGAAAACTGTCAATCAGGGGTATGATCACGTTAATGCCCTGCTCGGCCTTCTTATGAAATTTCCCTAAACGCTCCACGATGCCAACCGACGACTGGCGGATAATGCGGATAGAGGAAAATAGCATCCCCACCACGAACACTACCACAATAAAATTAACAAATACGCCTAGCAAAAAATACACTCCTTTCAACTCTTAGAAACCGGGGCAATTATTCTTGCGGGGCTTTCTCCACTATCAGCTTTACCCCTTGTATGCCAATTACCCGAATTCGTATATCAACATCAATGTCTTCCTCGGCGGTCGCTGTCCAAATCTCGCCGTTTACCTTGGCCTGCCCGTAATGTATGGGGGAAATCTCCTGGGTGACTATGCCATGCTGACCTATGAGGGCGTTCACATTACTGGGAGTGTCCTTGGTTTCCAGAAATTTTAAGGCCAAAGGCCTGGTAAAAACAATAAAAGCCATAGTAATCACTGCAAAGACTAATAACTGCGCCTGCAGAGAAGCCAGCAATCCCGTTTTTACGCCCAGGGAAGTCAATAATGCCGCCAGGGCCAACCATAGAAACCATAATCCCGCAGAAGCCAGTTCAATGATGCCGCAGACCAGAGCGACCAAAACCCATTGAAGAACAGACATACTTTACCTCCTTTCGAGTCGCCTGTTTTGTATATCATAACATAACGACTCCAAAGCTGTGAAACTGACCGGGGTTCGACGGCACTAGATACGAAGGTATGGATGGTATGGGAAGCGGCGGTTTGTAATTTACTATAAAAAGCAAACATGCCCATCCGAAAACAATAAAGCCTTTTCCCTTAAGGGCAAAAAACCTATAATGAAAATACTAATCAGAATGGGGTCAGTCAGCAATGAAGGCAGTTCAAGAAATCCGTTTAAGATTTCTTAATCACGGCTTACGCAGTTATATTGAAGTGGATCTGTGCCGGGAGTGCCCGCGCCAGGATGATAAAGGCTGCTGCGGCCACTACTCCCCGGTATTCTACAGCACCGATCTGGCCTATCTGGCCCTGCACCGGCCGGATTTGGTGGATTTAATCTTCAGCCAGCCCCACCTTACCATATTAGACGCTTCGGTCACGGTCAACAATGCAATCGATGGAGACAGCTATCGCTGCCGCTTTCATCAGCTTGAGGGCGGTTGCGTCCTCGAACAGGAGAACCGGGAATCGGTCTGCCGGCATTTTGTATGCCCCGGCATCGGGTGGCAGCAGGAAGAAGACCTGCGGCCGTGGCGGCAGTTTTTTGAGCTGTTGGAAGACTACGAAATAAGCCTCAATCAACGTATTGCCGAGCGGCTGCAATCTCAAGGCTTTACGCTTCGCGACCCTGACACCCGCCTGGAGTATTTTGAAGTGTTAAAGAAGATTTATTTAGAAGAAACCCAGACCCTGCCCGAACCGATATTGGCTCAGGCTGCAGAAGAAGAGAGATGCTTGATCAGAACCTTAAGCTATGGGGAAGATTGGGAGTTGTTTTACAAGCTTCGTTAAGCAGTGAGAGCAGGTATTTTGGGAGTCATGGGAGTCATGGGAGTCATGGGAGTCTGTGGGAGTCAGGAGTCATGGGGAAGGAGTCATGGGGACGGTTCTTTTGACTCAACCAATTCGCGTCCGTTCCACCACATTCCTGTTCACGCCCAGCAACTCTGCAATAGCCCGCACTGATAGTTTGGTGTTGGTCCTGAGATCCAAGATGACTCCTCTCCGGTCTTCAGCTAGGGCCTCCGCCAATGTCCTTCCAGACCATTTTTCTTTTAGATACTTTTCCAGGTAGATTCTTCCATCATTGACACTGCGGATTTCATATTCATCGTTGTAATCAAGATATTCACCGCAATCCGTTTCATTTGAAAAACGCTCAAAGTTCTTAACCGCGATTTTCAGGTTGTCCGAAAACAGTCGCAATATGAAGTGGGTATCCACCAGCTTATCGTCTTCAAAGTCAACATAATTTTTATAACTGCTCCATGGATACTGCTGTGGTTTATCAACAATTCCGGCTTTAACAGGATTATTGTGGATATACCGCGTTACTGCCAGGAGATATGGCTCATCTTCAACAGCTTCACTTTTATAACGATCCTGAAATACATGACCAACTCTGCTGTATCGGGCGTTAAAGAAATAGGCATAACGAACCGCTATGCCCTTCATTATCGACGACAAATCTTTTTCCCTGGTGTTTAGCAAAATATGAACATGGTTATCCATTAAACAGTAGGCATATAAAGAGAAATCCATTTGTTCCAGCTTGATGGCAACACTCTCGAGAAAACATTGTTTGTCTCGGCGATTGGAAAAAATGTTCTTACGTTCATTTCCCCTGAGCATAATATGATAAATACCGGTGGTACTCATGATTCTTTGCTGTCTGCTCATTCAGCCATCTCCCTTATATTTCCATAATACTAGAATAAGCCAAATGAGTCATCATCTGTGATATAAATGGCCGCGGATCTAGAGACCTTGACCCGGTATGAATCCACTAAAATCTAACCAGCTTTCATGACCTCAAAATACATGGGATGCTGGTTCGTCCGCTATCTTTAATTTATTGGCTACGGTTGAGTCAAAAGAACCGTCCCTGCGACTCCCTGCGACTCTTCCTGCGACTCTTATATCTTTAACGTAGCAACTTTAAGTTGCAATACGGTATTACAAGAATTCTTAATAGTTGGTCTCCACCGGAAAGGGCACATCCGAGTTGGTAATGTGTTTTAAGATCAACACCGCGTCGGTGATGTTGATGACGCTGTCACCGTTGACAAGCACTTCCGGCGCCGTCCTTACACTGGCTTTGATTCGGCTATTCCCTGATCTGGCCGTCACCATAGACAATAAACTTGATGGTGGTCAGTTCGGTGAGGCCCATGGGACCGCGGGCATGGAGCTTCTGGGTGCTTATGCCCATTTCAGCGCCGAAGCCGAATACATTGCCGTCGGTGAAGCGGGTGGAGGCATTGGCGTAAACCGCTGCGGCGTCTACAGCAGACATGAAGCGGCGCACATGACCGTAGTTTTCACTGACAATGGCCTCACTGTGCCCGGTGCCATAGGTGTTGATGTGGCTGATAGCCTCTTCCACATCGTCCACCAGCTTGACCGCCAGGATTAAATCCAGGTATTCCTCACTCCAATCCGCTTCTGTGGCCGCTTTAAGACCATACACTATATCGCGGGCACGTTCACAGGCACGGATCTCCACCCCGGCTTTCTGTAATTTGGGCAAGATTAGAGGCAAAAATACCGGGGCTATTTTACTGTGTACCAAAAGGGTTTCAGCGGCGTTGCACACCGAAGGGCGCTGCACCTTGGCGTTGAATACGATAGGGAGGGCTTTTTCAATATCAGCATACTCATCCACATAGACATGGCAGTTGCCCATGCCGGTCATGATCACCGGCACGCTGGCGTTTTCTGTTACCGCCTGCTTGAGGCCTTTGCCGCCTCTGGGAATGAGCACATCGATGGTGTCGTGCATTTTCATCATAAAGACCGCCGCCTCACGGTCATCGCTGTCAACCAGTTCGATAGCACCCTCGGGTATACCCTGACTATAGGCAGCCTCCGATATCACCCTGGCAATCTCGCGGTTGGAATTGAGGGCTTCTTCTCCTCCCCGCAGGAGGATGGCGTTGCCCGATTTCAGGCATAAACCGGCAGCGTCTGCGGTCACATTGGGCCGGGATTCATATATGATGCCGATCACGCCGATAGGGGTGCGCACCCGGCCCACCTCCAGGCCGTTGGGGCGCCGGGTCATGCCCAGCACTTCACCAACCGGATCAGGAAGGGCCGCGATCTCGCGCAAGCCCTGAGCCATATCGGCCACCCTTTTTTCATCCAGGGAGAGCCTTTCCAGCAAGGCCGAGGTTAGGCCTATATTGCGGCCGTTTTGCAGGTCGGCGGCATTGGCGGCAATGATCTCCTCTTTATTGGCTTCAAGGGCATCGGCCATGGCATAGAGGGCCCGGTTCTTTACAGTTGTGGAAGCGGTGGCCAGAAGCCGGGAGGCCTTTTTGGCCCGCTTTCCTTGTTCCAGCAAAATGTTCCTCAGGTTCTCATCCATTAAATTGTCACTCCTTGATCCCACTTTTCACAAATCTACCGCACCACCCACAGGTTGTTGCGATGGATGACCTCATCATAGTCTTTTTCCCCCAGGATCTGTTCAATTTCACTGCTTTTCCTGCCGGCGATGAGGCGGATCTCCCCGGCATTGTAATGGGCTATGCCCCGGGCGATCTCCTGGCCGCCCGAACTCTTCACTCCCACCACCGCCCCGCGGTCAAATTCTCCTGAAACAGCGCTGATTCCAGAGGCCAGAAGGCTCCGGCCTTTTCTGGTCAAAGCTGCGGCAGCCCCCTCATCGACCTCTATATATCCCTGCACCAGGCTGCCAAATGCCAGCCATTTTTCCCGGGCATGCATTTTGCCCTCCCGGGGGACGAACAGGGTTCCTACTTCCTCACCGGCAACGATTCTGCGAATGACATTATCCTCCGCACTGTTGGCAATGATCATGGTTATTCCCGAAGCCATACATATTCTAGCCGCCTTCAGTTTGGTGAACATCCCCCCGCTGGCAAAGCTGCTGCCGCGGTTGTGGGAACTGGCTTCCATCTCCGGGGTGATCTCGGTCACCCTTCTCAAGAGGCGGGCATTGTCAGATGCGCGGGGATCCGCATTATACAGCCCGTTTACATCGGAGAGAATAATCAGCATATCGGCATCCACCAGCCCGGCCACCAGAGCCGAGAGGGTGTCATTGTCTCCGAATTTGATCTCTTCTACCGCAACCGTGTCATTCTCATTGATGATCGGTATTACTTCCATTTTAAGCAGGGATAAAAGTGCATTGGTGGCGTTTAAGTAGCGGATGCGCTCATCAAAATCGCCCCGGGTCAGCAAAACCTGGGCAACGGTTTGATGGTATTCCGAAAAGAGTTTCTCGTAAAGCTGCATCAGGGCGCCCTGACCTATGGCCGCCAGAGCCTGTTTTTCCGGTATGGTGGTGGGGATCCGCTTCAAGCCCATGCGGTTTGCCCCCACCCTTATGGCGCCGGAGCTGACCAGGATGACCTCCAGATCGCGATTATGCAAATCGGCCATCTCCCGAACCAGCTGTTCGATGCGGCACAGGTTGAGTTTGCCATTAGCATGAGTCAAAGTGCTGGTCCCCACCTTGACAACCACCCTCTGTGCGGTTTCCAGCTTCTTGCGTCTATTCACTCCCAAACACTTCCTATGGTTTATATTGACAGCCGCCTGATCCAGGCTGCCGCCGCCTCACAATTCTCCTATTCGCTGTAATCGAATTCCATGTCCTTGATACGCACCGTATCGCCTGCTTTGATCCCCTGCGCTTTCAGCGCGTCTTCCAGCCCCATGCGATTTATGGTGCGCTGAAATCTTTGCAGGCCTTCGTCAGTGGAAAAATTGGTCATGGTTAAGAGCTTCTCGATGCGGTTGCCGGTGACCACATAGACCCCGTCGACCACATCAATCATGAAGGGGACTTCATCTACAAAACGGGTAACCACGGCTTCTTCCACTTCTTCGGCTTCTGGCGGGGGGGCTTGCTGCAGCAGGCGGTGGAGCCGTTCGATCAATTCGCCCACACCCTGTCCGGTCACCGCGGAGATAAACATCAGCCGCTCCCCGAAAGCCTCCTCCAGCCTACTCCGGTTGGCCCCGGCCTGGGGCAGGTCCATCTTATTGGCTGCGACCAGAAAGGGGCGTTCCATCAATTTAGGGTTGTGGCTGGCCAACTCCCGCTGCAAGGTCTCATAGTCCTGCAGCACGTCACGGCCTTCCGTTTCAGCCGCATCCAAAATGAACAGCAAGACCCGGGTTCTCTCTATATGGCGCAGAAATGCGTGCCCTAAACCGGCTCCCTGATGGGCTCCTTCGATCAAGCCGGGAATATCGGCCACCACAAAGCTCTCATGATCGCGGGTCTCCACCACCCCCAGATTAGGGGTCAGGGTGGTAAAAGGATAGTCGGCTATTTTGGGACGGGCCGCCGAAATACGCGAGATCAAGGTGGATTTGCCCGCATTGGGAAAGCCCACCAGGCCTACATCAGCCAGCAGTTTCAGCTCCAATTTGAGCCATCTTTCCACCCCGGGTTCGCCGTTTTCCGAAACGGTCGGGGCCCGGTTCACAGAGCTGGAAAAGCGCGAATTGCCGCGTCCGCCCCGTCCCCCTTTGGCTACCAGGGCCTCCTGGCCATGTTCGGTAAGATCGGCGATCATTTCGCCGCTTTCTTCGTCTTTGATGACGGTGCCCGCCGGCACCCGCACCACCAGGTCCTGCCCCCAGGCGCCGTGCATGTTTTTCCCCTGGCCATGTTGACCGCGTTCAGCTTTGAAATGGCGATTGTATCTAAAATCCATCAGGGTTCTCAAGCCCTCATCGGCCTGGAATATGACATTGCCTCCTCGCCCCCCGTCGCCGCCGGCAGGGCCTCCCTGGGGGACATATTTCTCCCGGCGAAAGGCTACAATGCCGTTGCCTCCATCGCCCCCTTTAACATATACCCGGGCCTCATCTATAAACATGATGTCACTCCTCTATTTGCACCAGGACTTCCCTGCCCAGAACATGGCCGGAGAACACCACCTGGCCTTTGCCGTCTTTCGCCGTTATACTGGCGTAGATGCAAGGGTCCTCGTCCAATCGCCAGGCCGCCTCCTCTGCCAGTCTTTTAAGGCTTTGATAAGGCTCTTGCTTTTGTTCAAACACGGCATGGGAATCCATCTGCCAGTTTTTATATCTTAGTATTACTCCTAAATCCCCGCATAATAAGGCTTGTTGATAAAAATACAGTGCGGCTTCGGCGGGCATGCTCTCAAACAGCAAGCGCTCCCGCAGGTGCTGTTCGACTATGGAATGTATATATTCGCGGGCTTGCTCAGGTTTGCCCAGATCGATATATCCCATTATGACCTGCAGATCATTGCCATAATCATGCCTTATTCTGCGCAATAGGTTTACCATTTGGTCGGCTTCCATAATTATCCCCCCGGACGTGAACTAATGATAACAAAAACCCCTGAAAAACTCCAGGGGTCTTTAAAACGAGTATCAAGTCTTGAGCTTAAGCTTACTGAGCGGCTGATTCCAGGGGATAGACACTGACCTGCTTCTTATCGCGGCCCTTTCTTTCGAACTTGACCGCGCCGTCGACAACTGCAAACAGGGTATCATCTCCGCCGATCATTACATTGTTGCCGGGATGGATCTTGGTGCCGCGCTGTCTGACCAGAATATTTCCGGCCTTGACAAATTGACCATCCGACCTTTTTACGCCCAGGCGCTTGGAGGTGCTGTCGCGTCCGTTCTTGGAGCTGCCCACCCCTTTTTTATGAGCAAATAATTGCAGGTTAAATGTGAACATGGTTATTACCTCCTGATTCTCACTTTAACGTATCCCGGGTAAGCCTCCTCCAAGGACAACAAACCCGCTTCCATGGTGGATAATATCAGTTGTGCCTTATATTGATCGTCTGAACTCAGATCATCCGGCAAGATACACTCCATCAGGGCGTTTTCGCCCTCTATAATCTGTAGCTGCGGAACCGTGGCCAGATGTTTTGCCAGGCCCAGCACTGCGGTTTGAGCTATGGCCGAAACCCCGGCGCAATAGATATCCCGGCCCGGAGCAGCCTGGCCGGCATGACCGGTGATGGTGAAGGCGGCGATATGCCCTCCCCGGTATTCCATACTTACCGTAATCATCCTACCACGATCTGGTCTATTTTAATCTTGGTAAACGGCTGTCTGTGCCCTTGCTTGCGACGATAATTCTTCCTTTTTTTATACTTGTATACTACAATCTTCTTTTCTTTGCCCTGTTCATAAATTTCTGCGCTGACTGAGGCATTGGCCACCATCGGGTTGCCGACCTTTAAAACGCCATCGTCTTCGCTTACCAGGAGTACCTCGGAAAAAGTGACTTTGTCGCCCTTCTCTCCGGCTATCTTTTCAATTTTCAGAATACTCCCCTCATTGACACGGTACTGCTTGCCACCGGTTTTAATAATAGCATACATCAATAGATACACCTCCGTTTTTTAGACTCGCCGGTGAACAGGCAGGTCTATCGACCATTTGGAGAACCCTCACCGAGCGGTTGCAAAAACTTGCAACACATATGCCAATTTACCATATTAGATAGCCTTCGTCAAGTCTGCACAAAGCCGGCTGAATCATGAATGGCCGAGATTGAAGGGTTTTGACCGCAACGTCCATTGGTAATTTTATTGTCCCCCAAACCGCTGTGATCTTTTTGCAGGAGTATTATCTCGGATAAAGAAATATTCTATCAGGGTTAATTATAAGTCAGGGGGGAATAGAGTTGACAGAGATAAATCACGAAAATGCAAGCAGCCAGGTCACCGCAAATGAAGCCTTAAAGTGGTTGATTGAAGGCAACCGCCGCTATGTTGCCGGACAGTCGGCTCCAACCGACCTTAGCTCCTCCAGGCGCTCGGAGCTGCGCACCCATGGCCAGTATCCTTTTGCTGTGGTCCTCACCTGCTCTGATTCCAGGGTTCCTCCGGAACACATCTTCAATCAAGGCCTGGGCGACCTGTTCGTGGTGCGCGTGGCCGGCAACGTGGTGGATGATGTGGCCCTGGGCAGCATCGAGTACGGGGTGGAACACCTGGGATCGCCGCTGTTGCTGGTTATGGGCCATGATTACTGCGGCGCGGTCAAGGCTACTGTGGATGGAGGCGAAGCGCCGGGCAGTATCGCAGCTATTGTTGAGCGGATTAAACCAACCGTAGATTTGGTAAAGCAAACCGGTGCAGCCGGGAATGAATTGTACCGCAAGGTTGAAGACCAGAACATCCTGGCAGTGATCAGAACAATTCAGGCAAGTCCGATAATAAAGCATTTAACCGAGCACAAGCAATTAACTATTGTGGGGGGTAAATACCACCTGGACTCCGGAGAGGTAACTTTCATAGAAATCTAGACCGTGACGACAGTCTCCCGGGTTGAATTTCTCAACCCGGGTTTTTTTGTCGAGCTGTTGGCAGCTTTTCAGGTGCGCGATATCAAAATAACGGCAAAAGTTGTATGTATACATTGAGCGCTATATTGAGGCAGATTATACTGTAATATGAACGAACCCGGACCGGCGGCGATATGTCCCGGTGCCGTTGGCTTCTCTTTAACCCGGATATATCAAAAATGAACACCAGGGAGGCTGCCATGACAGCGATCCTCACCATCCTGGCCCCGATTTTTATAGTTCTTGCAGCCGGTTACGTGCTGCATCGCTGCGGCCTGTTTACAGACCAATATGTGGAACAATCCAATCAGCTGATTTTCTATGTATTTCTGCCCCTCTTGCTGTTTCACAAGATCTCCCAATCTGATTTTGAGTCTCTCTTCAGCCCCGGCAATCTCCTGGTGATGGTAACTGCCATAGGAGCGGTTTTTCTATTAAGCTGGATATGGGGCGGACTGGCCCACTATCCGCCTTCCATTCTAAGCACTTTCATCAACGATAATTTCCGTTCCAACTTCGTATATATAGGCCTTCCCGTCTGTTATTACGCACTGGGAGACGGCGGTTTGGCCATAGGCAGCGTTCTCACCGCCCTGGCCGTACCGGTAGTCAATATCCTTTCGGTTCTGGCTTTCAGCCCGGTGCAGAACCAGCATTTTAATCTGCGTCTTTTCCTGCTGGATCTGGTAAAAAACCCGCTGATCATCGGCGCTGCATCCGGCATAATGTTTTCCCTGCTCGAAGTCCCAATTCCCGATTTCATAGCGGAAGCCCTGCTGCTGCTGACACAGCTTACCCTGCCTCTGGCACTGTGCTGTATCGGGGCCAGCCTCAGCCTGGCTATCAAGCCCGAACACTGGCCGGTTTTAGCTTCAAGCAGCCTTTTCAAACTATTCCTGCTCCCTTTGATCGCATACGGACTGATGGCTGCATTGCGTTTGCCCCTGGACACCACGGCTAAAGCCTTGCTCATCATGCTGGCCGCACCCAGCGCCGAGATCAACTATACCCTGGCTGCACAGATGAATGGAGAAGCCGACCTGGCTGGCACTACCATTGTGATAACCACCATCCTGTCGGCTTTTTCTTACCTGATATGGTTGAGCTTGCTCAACATTTAAAATGTTTTCTTGGCTTATTGTCCCCGCAGGGTGTATTCCAGGGGGGCCAGGTCATCGCTCTTTAGCAGTTTGATCTTCTTGCCGGAGCGCTTTTCGATATAGGCCAGGTCGTTGGCTTCGCGGTTCATCTCCTCGATAAGGTCGGGATGGGCTTCGCAAATCAGAGTGTCCTGCTGCAAATAGTCCATATTGACCAGCTTGCGTTTTATTTCGCAGGCTACCGACTGCAGGTTGACCGTGCGCCCCTTGCCGTTGCAGCGGGTGCATTCGTCGGTAAAGATCTCCGAAACCCCGTAGCGCGATTTTTTGCGGGTCATCTCCAAAAACCCCAGCCCGGTCATGCCGATAATGCGGGTATGGGCCTTATCCTTGGCCAGTTCGCGCTTCAGGGTCTCCACGATCTCTTCCTGATTCTGTTTGTTCTTCATGTCGATAAAGTCGATCAGTATGATTCCACCCAGACAGCGCAGCCGCAGCTGGCGGGGTATTTCTATGGAAGCCTCCCAATTGATGCGGTATACCGTATCTTCGAAATCATCCTTGCCGGTGTATTTGCCGCTGTTGACATCGATGACCGTCATGGCCTCGGTTTCATCCACAATCAGATAGCCCCCGTTTTTCAGCCATATTTTGCGCCTGAGGGCCCGGCGGATGTCCTTTTCCAGACTATATTTCTCGAATAAATCACCGGCTTCATAAATCACCGCATTGCACACCGTGGCCTTATTCTGCAAATAATTCAAGACCCGCTCCCTGAGCCGCTCATTGTTGAGTATGATGCGGTGTATCTCCACGTCCAGATAGTCTCGCAGGGTACGCTCCAGAACATCGATATCCTCATAGATCAGGCTGGGGGTTTTCATGCGCTGGTAGCGCCTCTCGATCTCTTGCCAGACCTTGATCAGCTCATCCATCTCCGCCAGGATTTCCTCATCATCGGCTTCCAGGCAGGCGGTTCGCAAGATGCAGCCAAATTCTGCGGGTTTGTAGCTGTCCACCAGACTGCGCAGGCATTCTCTGCGCTTGCTGTCAGTGATCTTCCGCGAAATCGAGACCTCCCCCTGAAAAGGCAAAAGGACCAGAAAGTGTCCCGGTATGGTGATGTTGCCGGTCACCCTGGCGCCTTTTTCAGAAAAAGCCTCTTTTTTCACTTGTACCAGGATATCCTGCCCGCTTTTTAAGAGGTCAAAAACATGCCCGCCGCGTTTCTTGCCCGGCGAAATGATATCCCCCGCATACAAAAAGGCGTTCTTGGCCAGGCCGATATCCACAAAGGCGCAAGACAGACCGGGAATAATGTCTTTTACCCGCGCTTTATAGATATTGCCCACGCTTTCATTTTGATCTGCCCAAAATACCTCGGCCAGCCGCCCGTCTTCGACGATGGCCACCCGGGATTCCCAGGGATATACCTCAGCGATGATTTCTCTGATCACAAACGCTTCACCTGCTCTAGAGGAGTATAGAATTGTTCATTGACCTGGCAATAGTTGCCGCTGCGCCATACATCAATGACGTGCCCGGCAGGTATGCCGCAGGCACCCAAAATATCAGCCAGTTCATCGAAGCGAACATTGACCGGTTCTCCAGTGCTGACCCATATTTCTATGATATCAAATTGCTTCTCTGTCATCACAGTGATTTTGTGTATCCCCGGCCTGAGGTCTTTAGTGCGGTTTTTCTTTTTGCCCCGGCTGGCTACAACTAATTCAGGCCGGTTCATAATCATATTCACCTGATGTAAAATTGCCTCATCCGCTTTTTCAACCTTAAAGACGTAACTGGCGGCATTAACCAGGCCCATAATGGAAGGGGCGGAGGGTGCTATGGCAACTGCCTGGAGCGCGGACAGGCCAACCGGAAATACCGCATTGAGCCGGTGGATGAAATCTTCCCCGCTCATCTCGGACTTGAGTTCGATGTCGAAATACTCGCGCTCCCCCCACAGGCCCACCGGCAAAACTGTTCCCAGCGAAAGCTTGATATGGGGATTGAAGCCTTCGCTCAGGGCGTAAGGCACTCTGGCCCGGCGCAAGGCCCTCTCCATGGCATGAATCATATCCAGATTGGCCAGGAAACGCAGCTCCGGCCCCACCCTATATTCCACTCGCAAGCGCATCGTCGCCCTCCCCAATCTCCAAATTCACCTCCAGGGACGGACATACTCCGCAGTCATTGCAGCCTTCATGGCGGCAGTCACTGCTGCTCATGCCGCTATTGGCCAGCTCGTCCTCCCGGATCAGAAATTCCTTGTCGATGCCGGTATCAATAAAATCCCAGGGCAGGGCTTCATCATAACCAACTCCCCGGGTAACGTAGAAGTCGGGGTCTACCCCGCACTCGGCCAAGGCCTCTTGCCAGGCCGGGAAGCGAAAATGCTCGCTCCACCCGTCAAATCGGCATCCCTTTTGCCAGGCCCGGTGGATCACCTGCGCCATTCTGCGGTCTCCCCTGGCGATGGCGCCTTCCAGAAAACTGGTCTCTTCGTCATGGAAGCTTAATTTTATGCCTTTTAAGCGGCGCCGACTCAGATAGCGCCGTTTTTCTCTAAGCTCCGCAATGGAGTCCTGCGGCCTCCATTGAAAAGGGGTGTGAGCTTTGGGGACAAAACAGGCCAGGCTGGCCCTTATCTCCACCCGGCGGGGAGCCAGTTCATCGCCGCGGCCCTTCACCTTGACGAGGAGGTCGATGATACCGTCCAAATCCTCATAGTTTTCCCGGGGCAAACCCATCATAAAATAGAGCTTGAGAGCTGTCCATCCGGAGGAGAAAGCCGCCTCCACCGCATCCATCAATTGCTCTTCGGTGACATTTTTATTGATGACATCGCGCAGTCTCTGAGTTCCGGCCTCCGGGGCCAGAGTTAAGGTGGTTTTCCTCACCTTTTGCACCTCATTGGCCAGGTCGACCGAAAATTGATCCACCCGTAATGAGGGCAAGGCCACTCCGATGCCTTCCGGCCGGTATCTTTGCACCAGTTCCGACACCAGAGGCTTAACCTGCGAGAAGTCCAGGGTGCTGAGAGAAACCAGGGAGACTTCATCATAGCCTGTGCTGCGGATCTGAGCTTCAGCCTGCGCTAAAAGGGTGTTGAGCCGGCGTTCCCTGACCGGCCGGTAGACCATACCGGCATGGCAGAAGCGGCAGCCCCGCTGGCATCCGCGCATCACCTCCAGGACAGCCCGGTCGTGCACCACCGACATATAGGGCACTACGGGCTTTTCCGGGAAATAAGCCTTATCCAGGCTCTTGACCACCCGGCGCCTGACGCGTTCCGGCGCCTTGCTCTCCAGGGGCTTGATGGATTCAAAGCGGCCCTGGGAAGCGTACTGAACCTCATATAAAGAGGGAACGTAAACCCCGTCAAGCTGTGCCATCTGCATCAGCAGGTCGGGGCGGGGAACCCCGCGGCAGCCCTGCACCAGGTCTAATATCTCTAAAAGCACTTCTTCACCGTCGCCTATCACCAGGGCATCGAAGAAATCAGCAAACGGCTCCGGGTTGGCGCATACCGGACCGCCCCCGATGACGATGGGGTGCTGCGCTTCCCGGTCTTTAGCCAGGACCGGGATTCGCCCCAGGTCCAGCATGTTCAGCACATTGGTCAGCGACAGCTCGTATTGCAGGCTAAAACCGATAATATTAAAATTCTCAATGGGTTGGAAGCTTTCCAATGAATAGAGCGGGATGCCCTCTTCGCGCATGATGGCCTCCATATCAGGCCAGGGCGCGTAGCAGCGCTCCAACAGGTGGTTGGTCTTTTCATTTACCAGGCCGTACAAGATCTTACTGCCTACATGCGACATCCCTACTTCATAAACATCCGGGAATGCCAGCAGCATTTTCACCCCGGAGGAATCCCAGTTCTTTTTGATGCTATTAAGTTCACCGCCGGTATAACGGGCTGGTTTACTGACCCGGGGCAGAATGTCGCGGATAAGTTTTTGCTGCAAATCGGCAGCCTCCCATCTTACATGAGTTCTCATAATCAGTATTATTAAATAGTCTGAGGCTTTCCCGGTCTGATTAATTTGAAGGCCAAATGAAGTGATTCAGGCTGCCAAAGCCATATTCCTGGCAGTCCCTGGAAGAATGGCCCGGTTAGAGCTAATCGACCCTGGGAACGCTCGATGTTTATTTTTTATCATAGAGTTTTCGCACCTAAAAAGCAATGCCGCCTATCACTGTCGGCATTGGCGCAAAGTGGCCAGAGGGCCTATCTCCATAAAGCATTCTATCAGTTCGGCTTCGGTATAAACATTTGCCACATGATGATAATCGTCTAAAACCACCACGATCAGATAATGCTTGGGGCGCGTGTCTTTGAGCAGGGATCTTAGCGGCGTATCCCAGGAGCTGACCACCTGCCTGGTTTCCAAAAACCCCAGCCGGTTCAACTCCGACTTTTTATGGATCAGGTAACGCATAAAAGAGTAGGCCAAAAAGCGGCTTTCCCGCACCGCAAACCAGAACAAGACCATTCCTGCCAATATCTCCTGGGCCATATATACAGCCTCTGAAGTATAGTAAAACCCATGGCAGATGATGGCGGCAGCGAATGCCATACCCGTAAAGGCAGCCAAACGGGTGCTTTTTCTAAAGCCCATCAGGGGGGAAAGCCAGGAACGCAGGATCCTGCCCCCGTCCATGGGAAGAGCGGGCAGAAGATTGAACAAGCCCAGAAACAGGTTGCAGCGCATCAACCACAAACTGGTATCAGCATCCAGTCCGGTAGGCACAAAATAAAAAAAAGCCGCCAAACTCAAACTGCTCAAGGGGCCGGCCAGGGACATGAATAGTTCCTTTTCCGGTTCTAGGCCCGTAAAGTCTGCAATTTGTGCCTGCCCTCCAAAAGGAGTCAATTCTACTGCGCTAACCTTGATACCAAGCGCCCGGGCGGTTATGACATGGGCCATTTCATGAAAAAACAGGGCTGCCATAAGCAGGAGCAACAGCCGGCCTTGACCCAGGTAAGTATATAATCCGACCAAGGCCAGGACCAGCCAGTGGATGCGATAGGAGGTACCGGCAAGCTTCGCTATCGGTATCATTAAGGAAACAGATTGCTCGGATCCAAAGGTCCTTGCGGGGAATTGACGGCAAAATAAAACTGGTTCCCGCTGCGTCCGATCACGGTATCTTTGGTGACTGTCTGACCGGTGCGCACCAATACCCGATCCAGTTGTCCGTATTCAGAAGTCAGCCCCTGTTCATGCTCAATGACCGCCGTGTACTGACCCGCCTCACCTTTAATCATGGTAATCTTCCCCGGCAGAATCGGCTTTACCGCCGTGTTGGGGTTAACCTGCAACAGGATTCCCGGGGAAGGCTCGGATTCATTCTGGCCGGTATACCAGCTGCTTCCGAAGGGGAGCAATACACCTGTGTAAGCACAGGGCAGCTGCAGCACCTGGTCAGATACGGCCGGTTCCAGTTGCCGCCCGGCCAGGCGTTCGCTAAAGGCGGCCAGGACTCGATTAGCCCATTGATCCTCGTAAAGGATCACCCGCAGGGCTGGTTCCACCAGGTTTCTGCTCCAATTGCCAGACTGCAGTGAGTATCCCACCAGGGCTACTATGGCTATAACCACCAATAGTCTAATACGAAAACTTCCCAGCACCGGCTTGACCCCCTTTTTTGCCTGACTTAGACCAAGCAGTCATGCTACAGTATATAAAGGCAGGTCAAAATGTATGCCAATAGTTGTAAGGCAGGCGCGGATCTCAGACCAATCAGGGGGACCAATCAGGGGGACGGTTCTCGATCAAGAGAACCGTCCCCCTGATTGGTCCCACCTGATTGGTCCCCAGGCCCGCCTAGCGGCGGGATTTTTTTACTACTCTGTCATAAACCTTGGCGGGGATCACATAGCGGGATAGATCCAATACCCGGTCAAACAACCTCAACAATGGTTCACTGCCGTCCCAGTAATTTTCCAGGCGTTCAAAGGATACGCTGTTCATCAGCCTCTTCAATACCAGGGCCAGGAGCAAAATGTCGTCGACCTGGCCCAAGGCCGGGATCATATCGGGCAGAAAATCCAGGGGGGACAACACATAAGTGGCTGTGCCCAGTAATAACAGGCGGTCAGCATGGGTTACCCCTTCGTCTTTAAGCAGTCGATACACCATTTTCAGCAAGTTGGGTATAAAGTACAGCACTTCCTGAATGGCATTGCCCGGTGCTGCTTCGCCGCTATTCCGGGCCTCAGCGTTTTCAAATGCCATTTTCAACCCTCCGTTTTACCCTTATCATGCTCAAAACACGATTTTCTTACCCCGCACATTCACAGACAGAATCAGGGCTACCGCCAGAAGATTGGTGAGCATGGAACTGCCGCCATAGCTTATAAAAGGAAGAGGTATCCCGGTTACCGGCATCATGCCAATACACATGCCGATATTTTCGAAAATGTGGAACAACCACATGGCTGTAATCCCGGTTACCAGCAAACCGCCGTATAATTCCCGGGAATTGGCGGCTATATAAACCGCCCGCATCAGCAGTACGCCAAACAAGACCAGGACCAGCCCGGCGCCAATAAATCCCAATTCCTCGCCGATGACCGCATAAATGAAGTCGGTGTGATGCTCGGGCAAGAAGTTCAACTGCACCTGGCTGCCCTGGAACAGGCCTTTCCCGGCGAACCCGCCCGAGCCAATGGCCACCAGTGACTGAATGATGTTCCAACCTGCGTCGCGCCCACCCATACCGTCATTGTAGGGATTGATAAATACGATAAGACGCTGTAATTGGTAATCTTTCAAAGGTATCCACAGGCCAACCTGAAAATGCAGCAATAAGACCAGGCCGATTAAGGCCAGTGCGCCCAGAAGAATAAAGAGCAACACCCGCTGATTGGCTCCGGCCACATACATCATGATGAACGTTATGGCGATATAAACCAGGGCGGTACCCAGATCAGGCTGCAGCATAATAAGAATAAACGGCACCCCCATAAAGACGAAGCAAGGCAGCATTCCCGCCAAGTTATTCATCTCGCCGCGGCGCCGCTGCAGAAAATCAGCGAAAGACAACACCAGCAGAACTTTGGTAAACTCGGCGGGCTGAAGCGGGGGCAATGGGCCTATAGCTATCCACCCCGTGGTGCCGCGAACTTCCTGGCCAAAAAGCAAGACTGCCACCAGCATCAGTATAGAAAGCCCGTAGAGAAAAGGACTTAACCCTTTAAGCTGCAAATAATCGTAGCGGACAATGATAAACATCGCCGCCAGACCGACTGCGATCATAACCAGTTGCTTTTTTATATAATAATAAGGATCGCTGGAGATGCCGCTGCTGGCACTGAGCTGAATCACCAGCCCCATGACCAGGATCGCGGCCAGACTCAATAAGAAAGGACGATCCACGAATTTCAGTCTCTTTACGTCCACAATTAAACCCTCCCAGACCATTATAGAATGTAGTAAAAATCGCTGTCCACTCTCAAATCCAGCCAGTTATTAAGCCGTAATTCTATGTAATCAGGAGGAAAATGCCCGAAATTAAAGAAGAATGACAAAACCCGGGGTGGGCAACCCGGGCTTTGTCGAGACGTTAGAAGCTCAAGGACTTTCATTAAGGAGGAATAGAGTCTTTTTAATTATCCACCTCCGCCATGCGGGGACGCTTAAAACCTTTCACCGGTATATTGGCCACCAAGGCGAAGGACGAGTCCTCATTGGCAAGGTTCACCTGCAGGGCTTCTTCGTCTATTTCCAAATATTCTCTTATAACCTTGAGCAGATCTTCTTTAAGAAGATTGAGATATTCGGGAGATATTGAGGAACGGTCATGAACCAGCACCAGACGCAGACGCTCCTTGGCCACCTCTTTGCTGGCCACGTTGTCCTTGGAAAAAATTCTGCTTAGTACGTCCAACAAAGCCATGTCCCCTCCCCCCTATCTTGCCAGCTTCAGCATTTTCATAAATTTGTCAACCAGATTGTCATTGCTCTCCGTCGCTATAGGCACGGTCTCGCCCATTATGCGGCGTGCGATGCGGCGGTAAGCCCCGCCGGCTCGGGAGGCGTTCTCCAGTACCGCCGGCTCGCCGCGATTGGTGGAAACCACGATGGTTTCGTCTTCGGGCACTACTCCCACCAGATCGATAGCGAGAATATCCAGAATATCCTCTATGTCCATCATGTCGCCCCGCTTTACCATCTTGCTGCGCAGGCGATTGATAATCAGCTTGCTTTTACTCAGTCCAGCCGCTTCCAGCAGACCAATAATGCGGTCAGCGTCTCTAACCGAAGAGACCTCCGGGGTAGCTACCACAATGGCATCATCAGCGCCGGCGATGGCGTTGCGGAAACCCTGTTCGATCCCTGCCGGGCAGTCCACCAGAATATAGTCAAATTCGTTGCGCAGTTCATTGGTCAGGTTTTTCATCTGATGAGGAGTGACCGCATTCTTGTCCTTGGTTTGTGCTGCAGGCAGCAGGAACAAGGCCTCGTAGCGCTTATCTTTAATCAAAGCCTGTTTTAGTTTACAGGTTCCGTTCACTGCATCGACAATATCGAATACGATGCGATTCTCCAATCCCATAACGACATCCAGATTTCTAAGTCCGATATCCGTATCCAGCATGACTACCTTTTTGCCCATCATAGCCAAAGCTGTTCCCAAGTTAGCCGTGGTCGTGGTTTTCCCCACGCCGCCTTTTCCGGACGTTACCACCAGAACCCTACTCTTCATCCCCAAGCCTCCAATCATATTTTTAGCTTTTCTATGACAACCTTGTCCTCCCTGATGCGCGCCAGTTCGGGATTCTTTGCCGTTACCACCTCATTATCCGGAGGTCTGGTAATATGGTCGGCAATCCTGAGCTGGGTCGGACTCAGGCGATATGCTGAAATGACTGCGTTTTGATCTCCAAGTGCACCGGCATGGGCCATCCCCCGCAGGCACCCCATCACTACAATGTTGCCACCAGCCACAACCTCCGCACCGGGGTTTACATCGCCTAGAATCACGATGTTTCCCCTGCAAGCCAGTTTTTGACCTGAACGTACATTCTTGCACAACAGTACAGTTTCTTGATAATGCGGCATATTGTCTATCAGTGGTCTATCCCTGCCGGGATCTTCCTCAACGTCGACTATGTCCAGCAGGTATACACCGTGGGACAACAAAACCAGTTCAAGCTCTTTTAATTCCCGGTTGGTGAGACGCCGCTGCCCGATACCAAGGCAGATCTGCGTCCCTTGAGGGTATTTCAGCAGGGAGAGCTGCTGGTCCAAACCCTGCTTCATGTCTTTAAAGCGCTGGTAGGGGCTTAAATCTATGGTCTCCTGCACACGTACCTCATTTGCTGCGGTCAACATTCAACCACCCCCTTAACATTGTTGCAGGTCCTATTTCCTTATCATTCTATTGTTGCTATTATATTCCTTTAGCGAAAAAGCAGAAGATAGAGGTTATTTTCGCAAAAAACCCCTATCCTGGTCGGTTCTATGCCATTAAATTACGCCATTAATCAGCAGCAATATTCGACAGATTCTCCCGGACTTGTTCCATGATCACATCATCACTGCGGTGGTCCTTGATACCGAAATATTGTTCAAAAACATCCCGGGCCACTATTCCGGCCGACTCGCTGCCATGATAACCATACTCGACCACCCCGGCAAAGGCGATTTCGGGGTTGTCGAAAGGAGCAAAGGCCAGAAAAACCCCATTGTAATTTGCGGAGGAGCCGTCCGGAGAACGGCGGTTTTGAGCCGTTCCGGTTTTCGCGGCCACTTTGATGTGGGGGGGAAAGTTGTTGAATAAAAAGTATCCGGTCCCGCCAGGCTCGGTAACAGCCAGCATGGCCTGTTTGGTCTGGGCCAGGGTCTGGCTGGAAACCGCGGCCTCATGCGCCACCCGGGGGCTGAATTGTTGAATAACCCTCCCGTCCGGAGAAGAAATGCGGTCCACCACATAAGGCTGCATGCGCAGACCCCCGTTGGCCACGGCTGCCGCAAAATTTGCCAGCTGCAGGACGGTATAGTCATTGTTGCCTTCCCCAATCGACATATTGAAAGTATCGAAAGCCTGCCAGTTGGTGTCCCAGTTGTAGTCAATCCGGTATTGCGCCTCCAATTGCGCACTTTCGTTCTTTTTTTGCGCTTCCAGCTTTTTGAGCGCAGCCGGGTCTGATTCAGCGTTCATTAACTGCTGGTATTTATCCTCCAATTGTTTTCTGAGGCTGTCGTATTTTCGATTGATGAGAAGATCGTTAAGCTCCTTTTTCCACTCCGGAGTGGGCAGCAGTCCGGCCACTTCATAGGGCAGGTCGATGCCGGTTTTGCTTCCCAATCCAAATTCCGCGGCCATCCTTACTATGCCCTCCTGTCCCGCCCGGCGGCCCATTTCCTGAAAATATACGTTGCAGGAACCGGCCATACCGGAGTAGTAATTAACATGGCCGTGCACGCCCCAGCACCTGATATACGGGGCCACCCAGTAAGCGCCACTGCATTTGACATAGTCATTGCCGGCATCTACCACTCCGCTTTCCAGGGCAGCCATACCGGTGATCGGCTTAAAAGTCGATCCAGGCGGATAACTGACCTGTATCGCCCGGTTGAGAAAGGCGCCGGGATTCATGGGATCGTATTCAGCGCCCTGGGGAAAGTAATAGGCGGCACGAGCAGTGCTGATATTGCCTTTCCAATCATCGGGATACATGGCGGGCAGACTGCACATGGCCAGAACCTGGCCGGTTTTGACATTGAGCAAAACAGCTGAGGCCACCCGAGCGCGGGGATGGTTTTTCTGCAGTGTGGCCAGCATATTTTCCATGCTTTTTTCCATGACTTGCTGCAGGTCTTTATCCAGGGTCAGATATATGTTGTTGCCCTGCTGCGGCTCCAGAGTCACCAGTTCTCGAACCGGCCGCCCGCGCGAATCCACTTCCACATTGCGGGCCCCGTCCTGTCCGCGCAGTTCCTTTTCATACTGCTTTTCCACCCCGGATTTTCCGATCAGACTGCTCAGGCTGTATTTATAGTCCTGTTCCTGATCTATTTCTTCGGGGCTGATGGAATGTATATAACCCAGCACATGGCCGGCCAGAGCGCCCTCGGGGTAGTTTCTCAAGGGTTCCACATCCACCAATACCCCGGGCAGTTCCTGGCGGCGCTCCTCCAGTTGAATGACCAGTTCCCAGGGAATATCGCGCAACAATACCACCGGCTCGAATAAGCGGTATTCCTGCTGACTTATCTTTTCATTAATCAATTGCTCGGTTATTTCCGGGTAGGTTGGCTGGAGCAGTGAGACCAGGTGAGCCACCACTTCACTCTGATCGCTCATGGCGGTATAATTCAAACTCAGGGTATAAACCAGTTCGTTGGCAGCCAAAACCCTGCCAGTGCGGTCGTAGATTTCTCCCCGGGGCGCCTTGATAGGGACCAGCCGCACCCGGTTTTCTTTAGCTTTAGCCTGGTATTCGGCATTGAAGAGCAATTGCACCACCGCCAGCCTCACCAGCAAAATCGACAATAATGCAATAAGCATATATGAATACCATTTCAGTCTGGGTCTAACTTCATCGGGTTTCATTTACCTCTCCCTATTTGAACGGAGCAAGCCGTATCGAGAAGAATTATAATACCATACATATAACGGCGTGGCCAATAACAAATTGAATATAGCATGATAGAACAGAGTGATGAAGACCTGCTGATCGAGATCGATCATCACCGCCGAAGCCAGGCTGAGGATAAACAAAAATAAGAAATTTAATACCGTACCGATCAATACCGACAAGATACCCACAGCCAGATTCTCTTTAAATACGCTGCCCTGCAGAATACCGATGGCATATGCGGTAAGTCCCTTGGCCAGGGCATTCATGCCTATAAAACGCCCCAGCAGAAGATCCTCCAAAAAGCCGCAGAAAAACCCGTATCGGGCAGCCTTTGGGGCGTCATTTAAGAGAGCATAGAAAATCACAAAAACCAGAACCAGGTCCGGCAACGTGTTCTTTATACTATAGACGCCAAATAATGTCGATTGTAAAAATAATGCCAGAACTGGCAGCAAGAACAGCATCAGATAACGCACGGTTTACTCCCCTGAGACAGAGGCGCCCCGATACGATGTAACCAGGAGCACTTCCTCCAATTGGTCGAACTGAACCGCCGGCGTAACCTCCGCTGACTTCAAGAGTCCTCCGGCTTCGTCAGTTATCTCCTGTACAGTCCCTATTAAAATACCCTGCGGATAGATTTGGGATAACCCTGAAGTCACGACTTTCTCGCCGACATTGATAGTAGAGTAATAGGGGATGTTGGCCATGCTCAGAAGATTGTGGTCCCCAACTCCTTCCACAATACCCCTGGTCTCGCGGCTGTCCTGAGCAACCACCCCGACCGCCATTTCCCGGTCCGTCAGCAGGTTGACTTGAGCCGTATGCTGGCTGGTGCTGGTCACCCGGCCTACCAGGCCTTGAGGGCTGATCACCGCCATGTTGCGCTGCACCCCTTCGGCTTCACCCCGGTCAATAACGATATATTGATACCAGGTGCTGGGACTGCGCGCAATCACCCGCACCGGGGTTAAGCTGTAGGTCTCCAGGTTTTCATTGGTGAATGCGATCAGCTTTTGCAGGCGCAGAGCTTCGGCACGGTATTCGTGCAAGGCCTGGTTTTCCAGATTCAAGGCCTGATTCTGCTCCTGCAGGGATTCAACCTGCTGCAAGAGTTCGCGTTTACTGGCAAAAATTGAGGTGACGTCGGTAAAACGCATGCCAAAATCGGTAAAGCTGCTCTGCAGTGAGGCAAACGCTTCACGAATGGCTGTTTCCGGGTAGGTTATAGTATCTCTTTCTATAGCGGTGACGCGCATGGCGAAAAAAGCTACCGAAAATGCCGCCAACAGTAGCCATAGGTATTTATTCTTCAAAATTGTAAGCAAATCACTCACCAACTTAGAAGGTGCGATTATGTGTTACCAGCACCCTCTTCAGTATTTCGATATTCTCCAGCACCTTCCCCGTGCCTAGTCCTACGGCCAACAGAGGGTTTTCGCAAACATACACGGGCATATTGGTTTCCCGGCTGATCAATTTGTCCAATCCCCGTAAGAGGCTTCCGCCGCCGGCCATTATGATGCCGCGGTCCATGATATCGGCTGCTAATTCCGGGGGTGTTTTTTCCAGGCAAACCTTGATCCCGTCCACGATCTGCTGAACCGTTTCCTTCAACGCCTGTTGAATCTCTTGGGAAGAAACGCTTATGGTCTTGGGAAGCCCGGTCACTAAATCGCGGCCCCGAACTTCATATTGTTCTTCTTCTCCCTCCCACAGGGCCGAACCAATCGAAATTTTGATATCCTCGGCAGTGCGTTCACCGATCAACAGGTTGTAATTCTTGCGCAGATGCTGAATGATGGCCTCATCCATATTGTCCCCGGCGATGCGCACCGATTTGGAAGTGACGATGCCGCCCAGGGAAATCACCGCCACCTCGGTGGTGCCCCCGCCGATATCGACGATCAGATTGCCGGTAGGCTCATGAACCGGCATACCTGCGCCTATTGCTGCCGCCATGGGCTCTTCTATCAAGTAGGCCTCTTTGGCGCCGCCGGCTAAGGCCGCTTCCCGCACGGCTCTTTCCTCAACCGTGGTGCAGCCGGTGGGGATGCTGACAATCACCCGGGGCCTGATGAAGGGTGTTTTCTGCCCCAGAGCTTTACTGATAAAGTACTTCAACATGGCCTGAGTAACGTCAAAGTCAGCGATAACCCCGTCTTTCATAGGGCGGATGGCTATGATATTACCCGGGGTTCTGCCGATCATCTGCTTGGCCTCTTCACCCACGGCCAAAACCCGTCCGTTGTCATTCTGTATGGCCACTACGGATGGTTCGGTCAAAACGATGCCTTTTCCTTTAACGTGCACCAGGGTATTGGCCGTACCCAAATCTATTCCCATATCTCTACCGAAAACCAAAATAGTTTTTCCTCCTTAAAACTAGATTAGACCTCTAGATTTCATGCTGCAGTATTTATTATCACCAATTATCACATGGTCGAGGACTTCAATGCCCACTATCTGTCCGGCCTCAACCAATCTGCGGGTAGTCTCCATATCTTCGTTGCTGGGATGGGGATCACCGCTGGGATGATTATGTACCAATATAATAGAAGCAGCGCTTCGCTTTACGGCATTCTTAAAAACCTCGCGGGGGTGGGCCATCGAACTGTGCAACCCCCCCACCGAAATATCCTCGGTAACTATGATGCCGCCTTTGCGATCCAGGTAAATCACTTTAAAATGCTCCCGGTCGAGGTAGCGCATATCTTCCATAACTAAAGTTTTGACATCTTCCGGCGAGGTGATCACCGGTTTGGATTCCTGGCTTAAGGCCAGTCTGCGACCTAATTCAATGGCGGCTTTGATGCTGACCGCCTTGGCCATACCGATGCCGCGTTCACTCATCAATTCTTCCAGGCTGGCTTCTTTCAGGCGGCGCAGGGTTCTGTATTTTATCATTATCTGCCGGGCCAGATCAAGCGCGTTGATTTTAGTGGTGCCCATACCCAGAATAATGGCTATAAGTTCATGGTCGTCCAAACGGCCTTCACCGAATTTGGCCAGTTTTTCCCGGGGCCTCATATCCTCTGGCAATTCCTTAATGCCTACCGCATGGTAGCTCATCTTCTACACCCCCCAATAATTGCAGGCCTTGTTTTTTCAGCATAAAATACAGGGTGTGAAGTGGCAATCCTACTACATTATAAAAACAGCCGTCGATATGATCCACAAATACGGCGCCTAAGCCTTGTGCCCCGTAAGAGCCGGCTTTGTCCAAAGGCTCACCGCTGGCTATATAGGCCCAGATTTCATCCTCCTGAATATTACGAAACCTGACTCGAGTTATTTCACTTGCAGCTTGTATACTTCCGTTACAGGTATTGAGAACACACAGGCCGGTTATCACTCGATGTTCCCGGCCGCTTAACAACGAAAGCATCTCAAAGGCTTCCCATTTATCGCGGGGCTTGCCCAGAATCCGGTTGTCCACTACCACAATGGTATCAGCCGCAATTATCAGTGCTTCAGGCTCTTGTGCCGCCACCGCCCTGGCTTTTGAGGCAGCTAATTCCAAACAGGCCGCGGCCGGGTCTCCATTAAAGTTGTCAAAGCTCTCATCTACGTCAGCGGGATTGCAGGAGAACCGCAGCCCGATCAACTCCAAAAGCGTCTTGCGACGGGGTGATTGCGACGCTAAGACCACACGCATGGCCATTTACCTCTCATTTACAGCTTTCTATACAAGGCATAGGCAATCAAAAAGCCCAGGAGAGTAAATATACTAACATGGAACATCAGCCCCAGGGTGAGCGAAAAGACCTTCAAATCCAGTGTAAAAGGGGCAAATCCCAGGTTTTGCATCCTCCCCAGAACCTGCCCGGCGGGCCACGTTTTAACTATAGCGTCCCCGATAAAACTCCCGATGATACCACCCAGTATCAGCAGCAGGGCGAGGATTTGCCATCCAGGTTGTATCTTACCGCGACTAGCCACAATAGCCTCCCAATCAACTTCTTTACAAGTTTAGCATTACCCCCAGGCAAAAACAAGGTAAGCAAAAAAGGAGAATACCTTGCTAACACAGCATTCTCCACTTTTTTTATTAATTTTTACACCCGGGCCGGTCTGAAAAAAGATCTAACGGTTCAGGGCCAGGTTAAAGCTTAAAACCTCCAGATTGACAGACAGGTCTACATTCCTGAAAACGATATCCGGGGGAACCTTCAAGACCCGCGGAGAAAAGTTCAGAATGGCCTTGACGCCGGCCTCCAGCAATTGCTCGGTAACATCCTGGGCATGGGTGGCCGGCACTGCGATAACCCCTATCTGAATATCGTATTGTTCAACCAGATCTTGCAGCTGATCCAGGGGCTGTACTCGCAGGGAGCCCAGTTTATTTCCGATAATATTGGGGTTTACATCCAAAATAGCGCAGATATTGAAACCGCGTTCGAAAAACCCCTGATATAGAGCCAGAGCTGAACCAAGCTTTCCTGCACCGACTATAATGGTGTTCCAGCGGTGGTCCAATCCCAATATTTTCATCAATTGACAATACAGTTCAGAAACCTTGTAGCCAACTCCGCGGGTTCCGAATTCTCCAAAATAAGCCAGGTCTTTTCTGACCTGAGCAGAACTGACGCCTACACCTTTGGCGATTTCGCCCGAAGATATAGTCTCTTCGCCCTCTTCCATTAACTGGTGCAGATATCTGGAATAAATAGACAGTCTCATCACGGTAGCTTCAGGTATCTTGAATACTTTCAAGAGTTCCAACTCCTTTGGCTGGCTGCAGTGTTCCATATGTTAAGTCAAAAACCACCAGCGAAAATGAATTCTTTCACTAACTAGGTAAGAATTAGACTCATTATATCAAAACCTTTATAAGGTTGTATACCACTATTGCTACCAGGGCGGAAGAAGGGATGGTCACAAACCAGGCTACGATGATTTGACGGGCTATATTCCAGCGCACCCCTTTGAGGCGTTTGGCAGCGCCCACCCCCATGATGGAAGATGATACCACATGGGTGGTGCTGACGGGTGCTCCCAGCATACTGGCTCCATAGATGACTACTGCGGAAGTGGCATCGGCTGCGAAGCCGTTGATAGGCTCAATGCGAAAGATCTTGCCGCCCATGGTGCGGATGATCTTCCAGCCTCCGAAGGCGGTGCCTGCTGACATGGATAAGGCACAGGCGACTTTGACCCACAGCGGGACGTAAAATTCGGGCAGAATGCTGGCACTGACCAGGACCATAGCGATAATGCCCATCGATTTCTGGGCATCATTGCTGCCATGGGCGAAGGAGGCCATACAGGCTGACACGACCTGCAGTTTGCGGAACTGATTGTTTATTCTGGCAGGGGCCGCATGTCGAAACACCCAGAATAAAACCGTCATAACCAGGCTCCCGGCTACCAGGCCGATAACCGGCGAGGTCAGCAAACCGGCCAGAATCTTAACGAAACCCGCCCACAAGACCTGCTCTGTTCCTACCGCGCCAATAACGGCTCCGATCAGGCCGCCGATCAAAGCGTGTGAGGAGCTGCTGGGTATGCCGAAATACCAGGTAAATAAGTTCCAGAAAATTGCCCCGATCAAGGCGCATATCAATACCAGAGGAGTGATCAGCTCTGGAGGTACAATGCTTTTACCGATGGTGTTGGCGACCGCAGTGCCGCTCAAGGCTCCGGCAAAGTTGAGAGTTGCGGCTACAACAATGGCCGCCCGCGGCGAGAGGGCTTTGGTAGATACTGAAGTTGCTATGGCATTGGCAGTGTCATGAAAACCGTTAATAAAGTCGAATATCAGCGCCAGGATTACCACCAGGCCGATTAACATCAAACTAGACATACTTAACCGCTATTCCCTTAAGGATATTGCTGACATTTTCACAGTAATCCAGCGTCGTTTCAAGATGCTCGTAGATTTCTTTCCATTTAATAATATCCACCACATTGCGGGTATTCTCAAAAAGAAGGGCAATACCCGCTCGATACAGGAAATCGCCCTCATGTTCGTAAGATCTGATTTTTTCGCTGGATTCGATGATACCGTTGTGGTTGGCTCTGACATCGGTCAACTGCGCTATCGCTGATTTTATCTCCTGGGCTGCCGCCTGCAGGACGTATGCCAGCTTAAGCACATAGTTTTCATTGGGTTTGCCGGCTTTATAGATTACAATTTTCTCCATAGTCCCCTGAATATGATCCAGAACATTGGTCAATTCCCGGGTTAACGCCAGGATATCTTCACGGTCAAACGGGGTTACAAATGAATTGTTGATCTGTTCCATGACTTTGGCCATGGTCTTATTGCCCCGTTCTTCAACCGCGCTGATGAGTTCCAGGTTATCAACCGGGTCGGTTTGATGCTCCAGAAAATCCTTTAATATATCAGCCGCTTCCGAGATGGCTTCAGCGATTTCATCAAAGTAGCTGAAAAATCTTTCCTCCCGTGGTTTTAACTTGATTACCACTGTATATGCCTCCCCGTATACATTGCTTTGGTATGATTTAATTATAACAATTTGCGCTTTAAAACAATGTTAACAATGTGTTAACGATGATGTAAGCTTCTCTTAACATAGGATTTACATTACTCAGGTTTTCCCACCATATACTGCCGGGCTTTGTCAATTACATAGAAAGAGCCGGTCACTAACAGATAAGACTGATCGGAGAGCAGCAAGCGGCTCAGGTCCACTGCTGTTTCAATGTCTTCTTCCAGCCGGCAAGGGATGTCCGGAAACAATTCTTGCCATACCTCAGCGCACCTCTGCCAGTGCCGGCTGCGATGGCCTGCCGGTCTGGTTACTACACAGTATCTGCAACCCGGACCCAGGATTTGCAGAACTCCCCGGGCATCTTTATCGTCGACCATCCCCACCAGCAAAACCCCCTCCCTTCCGGGCAGCAGTTCTGAAAGTGCCGTCTTCAAAGCCTGAGCCGCCTGGCGGTTGTGGGCCACATCGCATATTATCAAGGGATCCTGGCTGAGCATTTCTAAGCGGCCTTTGGTATGCAATTTCCCCAGCGCTGATTTAATATATTCGTCAGTGATGATAAACGACATTTTTTCCAATTCTGACAGAGCCGTCATGGCACAGGCCAGATTCCGCAGCTGAAATAGGCCGGGCAGGGAAAACCATATTGCCTGGATAGAGTGAGTTCCAACCTCAATATTTATTAATTGCCCGGAAAGATCCTTGCGTTCACCGGGGGTGACCGCAGCCTGTGAATACGGTACAACCGGGCTGTGCATCACTCCGGCCCAGGCCTCAATAACCCGCCGGGCCGCTTCATCCATCGGACCGACTACTACGGGAATGCCGGGTTTGATTATCCCGGCCTTATTGGCCGCGATTTGCGGCAGTGAATCGCCCAGATAAGCGGTGTGATCATAATCCACACCGGTGATGACGCATAAACAGGGAGAGGCCGCGGTAGTGGCGTCATAGCTCCCGCCCATGCCGGTTTCCAGTATAGCTATATCCACCCCCTCTTCTTGGAAGAAGAGAAAGGCGATGGCGGTCAGTATCTCGAACTCGCTGGGGAAATCCCCGCTATTGAGGCTCCGGGCTGCCTTCAGTACTTTTTCCAGATAAACATGTAGTTGACCGGGCGAAATAGCCCGGTCATCGATCTCAAATCGTTCGCAATAGGAGTGCACATGCGGGGAGCTGTATCGTCCGGTTCGATAGCCGGCAGCCGTCAAGACCCCGGCAATGATCAGTGCGGTAGAACCTTTGCCATTGGTGCCGGCGATATGCACTGCTTTAAGGTTTTGATGGGGATTGCCCAGGGCCTGCAAAAGCAAGTTGATCCGCTCCAGCCCCGGTTTGATGCCCAGCCGGCACAGCTCGTTGAGCTTTTGTTGGATCAGCCTTTCAATATCTGCAGACGTCTTATAATCCCCTCTCTTTTGGCACTGGCTTCCTGCAATTTGCCCTGTTCTTTGACAATGACCTCCTGCGGCGCCTTGGCCACAAACTGAGGGTTCTTAAGCTTGGCATCCGCTTTTTCCATTTCGGCCTCCGCGTTCCGCATCTCTTTCTGCAGGCGCTGTATCTCTTTATCCACATCGATGGCCCCTCCCAGGGGGACGTATATTTCAGCTTCGGCCATAAGACTGGCGGCGGCCTGCTGCGGCTTGTGTTCCAGCCCGGCCGCAATCCGCACCTGGCTCAAATTGGCCATCTCTGTGATCAAATTGCTGTTATCTTTGAGCATTGCCATTAAAGCCTCATCCCCGACCACCACTACGGCTTCAAGCGGCGCGCCGGGACTGACCGTGAATTCAGCCCGGATATTGCGTATAGAGCGGATCATCTGCATGATAATCCGCATGTCATCCACCGCCTCGGGCCACTGACGCTCCCCGGCCGGCCAGGCATCCAGCATGATGGTATCGCTATGCCCGGGCAGATGCTGATAGATCTCTTCGGTAATAAAGGGCATGAAGGGATGCAAGGCACGCAGTATATCCATCAAGACCCGTACCAATACGTTTTGCGCCACCAGGCGGGCCTGCTCACTGTCGCGGTTGAACAGGCGCGGCTTGGTCAGTTCGATATACCAGTCGCAGAACTCATCCCAAATAAACTCATACAGCTCACGGGCGGCCTCACCCAGGTCGTATTTTTCCAGGTGAGCGCTTACCGCCGCCAGCCGGGTGTTGAGTTCTGAAATAATCCAGCGATCCGCCAGGGTGAGCTCTTGTTCAGCCGGCTCCATGGCCCGGTAGCCATCCAGATTCATCAGGACAAATCTGGAGGCGTTCCAGATCTTGTTGGCAAAGTTCCTGGTGTTCTCTACTTTCTCCCAGTTGAAGCGCACATCATTGCCTGGAGTAACCCCGGTAGTCAAAGAGAAACGCAGGGTGTCGGCCCCGTATTTCTCGATCACCTCGATGGGATCGATGCCGTTATCCAGGGACTTGCTCATCTTGCGCCCCAGGCCGTCCAGAACCAGACCGTGAATATTTACGACCGAGAAAGGCGTTTGTCCGGTGTGCTCAATCCCGGAAAAAATCATCCTGGCCACCCAGAAGAAGATGATGTCCCTGCCGCTGACCAGCACGCTGGTCGGATAATAAAAGTCCAGATCAGTAGTTTTTTCGGGCCAGCCCAGGGTGGAAAACGGCCACAAGGCGCTGGAAAACCAGGTGTCCAGAACATCTTCGTCCTGCACCAGGTTGGAGGATTGGCATTTTGGGCAGTCTGCCGGATCAGTCCGGCTGCAGATCACCTCGCCACAGTCCTGGCAGTACCACACCGGGATGCGGTGCCCCCACCACAGCTGACGGCTGATGCACCAGTCACGGATGTTCTCCATCCAATTCGTGTAGATGCGGGTAAAGCGTTCCGGCACAAAGCGGGTCTCACCGGCCAATACCCTTTGAATAGCCGGTTCGGCCAGAGGCTTCATTTTAACAAACCACTGCGTAGAGATGAGCGGCTCGATGATAGTATCACAGCGCTGGCAATGCCCCACCGCATGCTGATGATCTTCGATTTTCAAGAGAAAGCCTCCCCGGGTCAGGTCTTCCACCACCCGCCGGCGGCATTCATTACGGCTCAAGCCCTGGTAGGCCCCGGCATTCTCATTCATGATGCCATGGTCGTCCATGACTGCGATTTGGGCCAGGTCATGGCGCAGCCCCATTTCGAAATCGTTGGGATCGTGGGCCGGAGTAACCTTTACCGCGCCGGTTCCAAATTCGCGGTCAACATAACTGTCCGCCACCACCGGGATCAATCTTCCCATCAACGGCAATACCACCTGACGGCCTATCATATGTTGATAGCGGCTGTCTTCGGGGTGAACCGCCACCCCGCTGTCACCCAGCATGGTCTCCGGTCTGGTAGTAGCCACCACTATATAATCATCGCTGTCCTGAAGGGGATATTTAATGTACCACAGCTTGCCGGCCGTGTCTTCATGCTCGACTTCTATATCTGAAATGGCGGTGTGGCAGCGGGGACACCAGTTGACAATGTAATCCCCTTTATAAATCAGGCCTTTTTCGAAAAGACTTACAAAAACTTCGCGCACCGCCCGGGAGCAGCCTTCATCCATGGTGAAGCGTTCCCTGCTCCAGTCGCAGGAAGCCCCCATCAGCCTCAACTGGCTGGTGATGCGGCTGCCGTACAGGTGCTTCCATTCCCACACTTTTTCCAGGAAGCCTTCACGCCCCAGGTCGTGTTTGGAAATGCCTTGCCGGGCCAGGGACTCTTCAACCCGGGCCTGGGTGGCGATACCGGCATGGTCGGTCCCGGGTACCCAGAGAGCGTTGTAACCCTGCATGCGGCGCCACCGGGTCAGGATGTCCTGAGGGGTGATATCCATGGCATGCCCGAGATGCAGGGCACCGGTGACATTGGGAGGCGGCATTACGATGGAAAACGGCTTTTGGCTATAATCAGGCTCGGGGGTAAAATAGCCCTGTTCTTCCCAATGTGAGTACCATTTCTTTTCCACCGCTTCGGGATTGTACACACTTGGCATATCATGACCGGTCGACATATGATGACCTCCTCCGTTCTCTATCACCATGCTTAAAACGCTGGTTCTTGAACTATATATTGTCAATTTTACTGAATATAGCCCCCGCTGCGCAAGCTATACCGCAAAATCATGGAAAAACGGCATTATTCCAATACATTTTTATACGATTATGTCCTTAACAGACCCAACCTAGACTTTTGGCTCACAGTATGATGAAATCCGGCCATTGGTGACTTACAAACGCCGTTGTGATAAGCTAAACTGAGCAAAATCCTTAGGGGGGACATCATCCTTGGCGAAACACAAAATCGGCCGCAACGCCCCCTGCCCTTGCGGCAGCGGTAAAAAGTACAAGCATTGCTGTGGCCCGGTGGCGGAAATCACTACTGTCTCGATAGATCCCTTTATCCGCTACAGCGGCATCATGACAGCTTTAAAACTCAAATTGGATCAAGCCAACCAGCACGATATCCGCAGGCATCGCCGCAGCCTGCAGAGCCGCTTTGTTCGTTTTGCCGCAGACCAGTATCTGCCCCGCGAACATGAGACCTTGTTCTCCGACTGGCTGTGGTTTGATGTGGCGGGCGACTCCGGAGGCAGCATCGGAGAGGCTTATTTGCTGGAAAACGGAGCATACCTTGATACAGCCTCCCGCAATTGTTTGGAGGCCTTGAATCGATCAAGATTGGGAATTTATGAAGCCATCGGTTCATCTCATATGCACCTTTTAGTAAGGGACCTGGCCACCGGTCTGGAGCGGGAGGTTCTGCTTAAAGAAGCCCTGGAGTTCGATAACAGCGAGACTATACTGCTTCTGGGCAGGCTGGCGGAACTGCCGGAGGACAACATCTTTTCGGGAATGGTCTTAATGGTCCGGGATCAATCCCTGGAAAAATCCTTCTTAACCGAACATATCCAATATTTGTTGAATCTGACCCCGGACGAGGATGCTGAAGAAATATTCAAAGATAACGGTGAGATAATTTACGGTATATTCAATCATGCTCAAAATAAAACCATGCTCAAGCTCAATGACATCAGGCTGCTCTATCACCACAGCACCCAGGAGGAAGCCCTGCAGCGCATCTTGTCCGGTTCTGCGGGCTATAAGATGATCCATCGCAGCCAGGGCTGGCTGTGGCTGGCGGCAGGAGACGGTTCCGGCCCTTATGCGCGCCTGGCGGTTGGTCCGGAAATCATTTTAAGCTGTGCAGATTTGCTGGATGAGGTTAACAGCCAGCAAAAAAGCCTAAGCGAACTCTGGCCCGACCAACCCCTGCAACTCTTCAGCAGTGTGCTCTATCCCGATCCGCCCCCTGCAGAGCTGATACCTTTGTGGTTTATGGTGGTGAAGGATAAGGAGACCGAACGCTGGCTGGACCTGCCTCATCCCGAGGAGGACCTTACCCCCAGACAGATCCTGGCTCAAGAAGAAGGGAAAGAGTCCCTTGACGCCTTGCTGGCCCGATTTGAAAAGACGCGGGAAAGTGAGGAGGAAAAAGAGCTGGCGGCTTATATGAGGGAACGCCTGCATACCGATATTCAAACCTCGAAACAGAACTGATACCAGAGGCCGGGTCTCTCCTGCACCGCCTGGCGCAGTTCTTCCACCCCGGGGGCAGATTGAGGTCCTTTTTAACTCCAGAATTATTATCTGGAGTTAATTAACACCATTGCAAGTGGTCTGTACCCCACCCGCCGGGTAAACAAGGGTCAAGCTCTTAAGCTTTGCAGCTTAAGAGCTTGACCTGAAGCTTGTCAAATATGTTTTTACTATGCAGCCAGTTGCAGAGCTTTGACAATCACGGTAGCTGCCTCCGCCCGGCTGGCATTATTTTGCGGCCGGAAGGTATTATCCGGATAGCCGTTGATTATCTGGTTCTGGCTGGCTGTTGCCACAGCATTGCCGGCCCAGGCGGAAATCTTGTTGCCATCGGCAAAGGCTTTGCCTTCCTTAACCTCGGCCAGTTTAGCCGCCTTAACCACCATTACCGCCATCTGTTCCCGGGTAATGGAATCATCCGGACCAAAGCTGGTATCGCTATAGCCGTTTACTATCCCGTAGGCCGCTGCGGTAGCTATGGCATCTTGTGCCCAGTGCCCGGCAGTGTCGTTAAAGACTTTACCCTGCTTCTGTTCCAGCTGCAAGGCCTTGACCAGAATACTGGCAAACTCTGCCCGGCTGATTCCCTGATCGGGCTTAAAGGTGCCATCCGGATATCCCCCGATAGCTCCCAGGGATATTAATTCGGCAATAGCCGGCTGAGCCCAGTGCTCTTGAATATCACTCAGGTTTACCAGCTCACCGGGGCTAAGCGGCAGGCTGGCCTGCGCCTTTTCAACAGCTATGATCGCCAACTTGGTAAAGTGCTTGATCTCGCCGCTCACTGTAGCTGCTGCCAGGTCGACCTTGATATTATCCAAGGCGATCCATCGGTTTTCCTCTTCGTTCAGATAACAGATGATAAGGTCATATTTGTTGGTATCTACTTTGGACTTATCGAAGGTAAGGGTAATGGTAACCGCTTTGTCGAAGTTCCCGTCCTGATCTTTGGTAATTTCTATTACATCACTGGCCAGTATGCTCTTAGCGGCCATAGGCAGATCGGAAACATCAGTTATTTTCTGTACTGCCACTTTGATGCTCTGATTAAAGGATGCCGCAGGAATTAAAATCATTGCGCCATACTCATTTATGGTTCCTCCGTCTGTACCGATCTCCTGTTCAGCTGACGGGCCGGCTCCCCCGGCTGCGGATGCGGTTCCAGTAGTGGTGAATTCAAAGGATTGTATAGCGCCTAAAGTACCACCGTTATTCGCCTCAAAATCTGCGGCTAATTCAACTACATAAATCGTACCGGATTTCAAATTATCAAACATGAGTTCAAGCCGGCGGATCTTAACCGCATCGTCTCCCTGGCCTTGTTTGATGTAATTGTAATCCGAGTATTGGACCTCGCTGCCGGTATTTTTTTCATAGACCTTGATTTTGCTTAAATTACTGTTCAAGGTTCTATCAATACCACTATCGAAGTCAAACTGCAAAAGGGTATCTGTCGGCGAAAGTTTGGCTTTATTGAAGCTGACGTTCAAGCCTCCGGAAGTCCCGCTTCCTGAGCCGTCGCCGCCTCCGCCGCCGCCATCATTTCCGGCCGCACTTTGTTCATAAGCAGCAAATAAGGTAAAGTGCTTGGTCCAGATGACAAGATCCTGACCGTCGTCAACTTTGCCGTCTTCTCCCGCGGGAAGGTTGGCATCCGCCCAGGCCTGGCTGTTTGTAGCACAGACATTGGTTATGGGAGTAAAGGTTCCGTTTCTGAAGTAACCGACATCCTTGCCGGCTTGGCCGGGAATGACCAGCTTGACCGCCTGGCTGAATGTAAGCGGCACATCGCCAAAGCCTACCTCAATTACTGCTTTTACCGTAGCGGTTTTGTCCGCATCCGGGGTAACGGTAACACTATCGTTGGCCCGCACAGTGGGGACATTGATGGTTCCATCCCATCCCTCAGGAGCGCTGACGGTTGTCCCGGCCGGGATTTCCACCTGCACCGGAGCAGCATCGATAGAAGTATCGGCAGTAATGGTCAAGGCCGGTAAAGCCCCGGTCTGGACCTCACCACCGGCCGGTGCATTCAGCAACCCCCCGACATTGATGGTGGCATTATTTATACCTTCTGGGATCGTTACCGTAGTTGCTGGAGTAGTGCCGGCTACCGCTAAGTTTTTGTTGCCTTCGTCTACAGTTACACTTGATCCGGTGATCACCTTATGCATTTTTTGAGTGACTCCGGTGTCACTGTATCCTGTGGCTTTAACTACTATTTCATAATCCCTGGCCTCAGTGAACAACCCGGCGCCAATGGTGATCTTGCCTGCGCTTACACTATACTGGCCGCTTATGGAACTGCCGTCGATGGTTACATCGGAGATAGCATTCCTCCAGGCCGCCTCATCAATGAATGTGATGTCGACCGGATTGCCCACGTGATTGTCACTTGCGTCTTTTTTCAAAGTCGGTGGATTGGTCAGAGCCTCTCCGATCTGAGTGCTGAAGCTCTCCACTAATCCCCCATCGACCGATTTTAACTGTTTGGCCGGATCAGCGCTCTTCGTGTAACTGATAGTTACATTATTAGCGCCAGTGGCCTTGGTGCTTAACACCAGTTTGATTTTCTCCACCGTGTTGGTTGTCTCTACCCCGCTTACGGCGACCGCAGCACCGTCAACGGTTACCGTAAACTGCCCCTGAGTGCCGGCAGGATCTGCCATCTCTTTGTCAAAAGTAAGGCTCAGATCTCCTTTACTGGTTATTTCGCCCGATAGCAGTTTTGGCGCCGGCACCGGAGCAGGAGCGCTATTGATTGTCTGGGTGATGCTGGCGTCAGCATAGCCGGTTGCTTTTACAATGATGACATAGTCTTTGGCTTCGTCAAACACCCCGGCATCAATGGTGATCTTGCCTGCACTTACACTATATTGGCCGCTTATGGAACCGCCGTCGATGGTTACATCGGAGATGGCATTCCTCCATGCCGCGTCATCAATGAATGTAATATCGACCAGATTGCCCACCAAGTTACCACTGGTATCTGCTTGCAAAACCGGTGGGTTGGCCGGATCGCCTGCTGAATTTTTGCTGATGGTTTGTGTCACATACACATCCGGATAACCGGTAGACCTGATCAGCAAATCATAATCTTTATCCTCGGTGAAGGCGCCAGCGCCAATTTGAATATGGCCCGGGCTTACTGTGCACTTGTCGAATACAGAGATGCCGTCACGATCATAATCTCCGCCAATTTGAACGTCACTGATGGCATTCAGCCATTTGTCGCTTCCATTCAGGTAAATGTCTAACGGAGATCCGATCTGTCCGTTCATGGTTCCCTGAGCAGGAGTTCTAACCGTTATACTTGGTCCATAGGTGCTCGCGTTGTCCACTATTTCCAATTTAAAGGTGTAGTCATGATTCTCAAGCAGTCCGGTAACCGTATATCTAACATCTCCGCTCGATACAGTGGCCACCTGCTCGCCGTTGCGTAAAATTCTAATCTGAGCATTGGTGGTGGGAGGTCCAATTATAGTAGGCATTTTCCAGTTCAGGGTCATGCTGTCACTCTGAAGATTGGTCACCGCCAGCCAGTCAGAACCCAGCGCCCAGTTGGTTGGCTCACCGGAAGTGGTTTTTACCGTAATACTGGGGCCAGGACTTTCTGCTCCCAGTGTGTCTTGGGCGTAGATCTGGAAGGTATACTCGGTATTCGGCTGCAGATGTTTTTGGTCGATATAAACCACAGCATTGCTCGGGTTGTTTGCTTTAGTCCAGTATACTGTCCATTTACCATCATAGTACACTTTATACAAACGGACCCCTTGTTCATCCGTGGCCGGGTTCCAGTTCAAAATCACACTGGTGGGGCCGACCTCGGTAACGCTTACCTGGCTGCCCTCCGGCCAAACCGGAGCGGTGTTTTCAGTTGTTGTAACATCAACACTTGGACCGTCCAGGCTCCATTTGCCCTGGGCATTCCCGGCTTCAACCTTGAATTGGTATATTATCCCTGGCAACAGTCTGGTAACACGGCAGCTTGTATCTGTCCCAGGGACTTCCGCTACAAGATTAGCCCCCTGGTACACCCTGTATCCCGTTACCGCAACCGGATCGCCGGCTCCGCTCCAGGAGAGAGTAAGTTCGCTTTCATCAATTTCGCTGGCTGTCAGGCCGCCATCCACCCAAGTGGGGGCAGCAGTTAAACCGGTTAGCTCATCCTTATCCGCCTGGTACCAGACCACCGGGTTGAAGAGACTGTCATAATTCTTAACCAAAACTACCGGCCCGGAACCCGGTGTCAGCTCATTGCTCTCCAGCAAAGCTATACCGGCCCTTTCAGCAGCGTCCTGGTTATTGATCAGTACATCATTAACTTTACTATTGGCTGAAGTCCGGGTCTGCACTAATATACCGTTGTCACAATTGCTTATTTTATTACCCTCCAGAGTTGCAGTTCGTCCATAGGGTATTAAAAATCCCGCCGAAGGGCCGCTGCTGGTATTTCCCTGGAATCCGGTGATTATGTTATTTATAGCCAACAATTCCCCGTTTGTATTATAGCTCACCGCATATCCGGGTTTACCGGCACCGTCGAAGGTGCAGCTCTCAATCCTGATGCCCGGGGAATACGAGTTATTAGATTGTTGAATACTTACGGGAGCAACTTTGGTAGGGCCAAAACGGCAATTGGTAAGCCACAAGCTGCCGCCATTGACTAGTACGTAGCTATCCAGGGCTTCTCCGCCCTTAAATTCTACGTTCTCAAACCTAAATCCGCTCCCCCCGTGCGCTATAGCCATGGCATCGTATGAGGCTCCGGTAGCGTCAATAACGCCATTTTTGATAATAGCGTTTACACCATCCTTATAAACTCCCGAATTAAGGTAACAGTCCTGGAAAACGAGAGTCTTCCCTTTTAAGTCTAGAGTATTGTCGGGGAGGCTTTCTTCAAAAGGTGTCAACATAACAATCTTTTGAATATTATCCTTGTTTAAAGCCGTCCAGAATTCGTACGCGGTATCCCGAACACCATTATGACCGTCTTTCATGCGAACAGGCATTACCCCGCCTTCCCAGGGTTCCCAGCTCACATTTATCTTCCAGGATGCAGTGGCAGTGCCTCCCTGACGATTAATCGTCGCGGTCAGGGTAACTTCTCTGTCCAGACCATCGGCAGGTTTGACCACTATAACATTGTAACCGGGCAGGGTTCTAATTACTTCCGGATCGCTGGAAGACCAAGTTATCCCGACACCAGGCCAAGAACTGTAAGTGTTGGGCAGTTGGAAATCGGTCACCACATGATCAAAACTGTCCCCGGGAGCAAAAGTTATAGGCAGCGTCCCATCCAGTAATTGTTGTTTTACCTTTTCAACTACACTGGCATCATCCTCAAATAATACCATTAAATCTCCTGCAGGTTTCATTGGTTCACCGGCTCCGACACCGACATTGGTGTGCCAGGTCCAGTTGCCCATGCGGTCATAGGCTTTTAAGTTGTAGGCGTAGGTCTGACCGACCTGCAAGGCGGGGTCGGCATCAGTATAGTGATAGGTCCCGCCGGAACTATCCGCTAGATCGATCAGGCCGATCATATTGCCATCCCGGTAAATCTCGATTTTGGAGAGCGCATCAGTATCATGAGCCTGTATTTGTGGGAAAGTAATTGTTTTGTTTTGAATGTCAACTATAGCTCCACCGGTAAACGTGGCAGGACCGGGCAGCCAGTTGTCGTAAAATACCTGGTAGATAAAGCTTCCGCCCGTTTCCGGCACATCGGCAGCCGCCACACTGATAATATGCTTATCTGCCTGGCTCCGATCCGGTACCAGGTATTGAATTACCCAGGCACTGGGGTTCGATTTGTCAGCAGTGGCGTCACCTGATTTATCTACAACGTAAACCGACACCTGGTCGATATTAAGCGCGGGATCAACCGGGAAAGAGAGGGTCGCATTTTTGGCATCACCAGACCCCTGGAGATAGACCTCATAGGCATACCCTACCGGGAATATTTTATATCTCATTTCCGCTGGAAGAGTTGTTCGTTTTATACCGGTCTGGTTGTTTCCTGTTGAGTCTAAACCATCGGGATAAACGGTAACATTGTCATCAAAACAAAGAGCTGCACCATTTTCCATTTCCACTTTGTTTCCGTCGACAGCTATAAAGACAGTCTGGCTGACAACCGTACCAGAGCCGCCCATTGCCCGTACTTCTACCTGGCTGACACCGGATACCAGACTTAAAGCACTGGCATCAACCGTTGCCGTTGTACCCGCATAAGATAAAACTGTCCAGGCACTGGAATCTCCGCCCGTAACTATACGGTATTCCAGGTTAGCTCCGGACGGCAGTCCGGCTAATGTCAGATTTGACCCGGAAAGCGTTGCTTTGGTAAACGTTATACCTGGCAGCTCATCAACGATTGTAAACTTAATTTCTATTGCTGGATCGCCCAGTTTGGCCCCATTCTTAAACGTCACTTCCGGGGAAATAGCAATTTTATAGACGGTGCTTAGGGCCAGGGGAGACCCGGGGCGAATAAATATATTATTCTTCTCAGGATTGGTGTTGTCAGCATTACCTAACGCGAATATATCCACGTCTGGCACTACTTGACCGCTGTTGTCCCGCAAGCTGATACAACTTATGTTTTGGGCAGCATTGTATACTACATTGTTGGAAAACTTCAATTTAATAACCGGATCGACTGGTACGGCCGAATTGCTTGAGATCACGGCCCCCTGGGTAGAGGTATTATCACCGTTAATCTCGCAAATATAAGCCGTTACCCTCGTATCAGCCTTAACTGTATATGCAGCAGTCAGGACACTACTGTCCTGCATACCGTCCTTGACAGCTATTGCTTTGATGGTTTTGGCCTCGTCAATTATAATAGGATTTTCATAGAGGCTACTGGAACCGGTCGGGGGTGTTCCATCAAGGGTATAGTAGATGGACGCCCCGGCAGTCGCCGTTGTCAGAGCCACTGTCGTGTTTTTATCCACTTCGCCGGCCCCGGGATTCGCTGACGGTGTCTCCACAACCGGTTGAGAAACATTGTTTGCAACATCGATTCCTGTAAAGCTTTCTAAAAGTCCGCCACCGGCTGACGCTACAGTTCCTGGCGTATAGCTAATCTTAACTCTATCCCCATATACGACCGGCGTGGTCAGAGCAAGGTCAATTTTTTTAGAGTCATCAGTGTTCAGAACAGCCGCCGTTGCCGGGTCGGCATTACCATTAACCAGGACGGTAAATTGATCTTTTTGGCTGCTGGGGTCGGCCATGGTCATGTTGAATTCTACCGTTACCTTGCTTCCCGTTGTATCGGTAGATGCTCCAACTAAAGCCGGTACAGGCTGTTCGACCTTCAGGGCCTGATACAGCACGGTCGTCCCGCTGGTATCGTAGATGGTGATCCCATAGCTGCCGTCTACCGGAGCGGTTATCTGGTTGGAGGCCAATAGAGCATCAACTGCCTGTTGGGCGCTTTCTTGATCGGTAATAACTACACCGTTCAGAGTTGCCCCAATCATCGCTTCTATCTTTGAATTAATGATATTATTGGCCAGAGTGGCGATGCCCGCTTCGATCTTGATATTGGCGCCGGAAGCAAAAGTGTTGCCGGTTAAGGTCAGCTTCTTGCCATACCCTGGCTTACCTTTGTTTACGGCGGATGTAGTCGCAAATAAAACGTAATTCTTTACCGGAGAAAAGCTGCAGTTACTGGCAACTATGTCATACGCCCCGGTTGTATCATTCTCCGAAGCATAAATGATATACTGAAAGCCTTCTGTATTCTGAAAAATAACATTTTCAAAATTCAGGCTGCGGCTATTGGCAAGATTTACTACTCTTTGTACTGTGGATACATTATTGCCATCCACTATCAGGTTGCCCATATCCAATCTGGCAGTACTGAACGATAACATATAAATTCCACTAAAATCCGGTACGATTTTTTTATTGTGACAGTCAATAATTCCCAGATCCACTGAAACATCTACATATTTTTTCAGCACAATGGTTTTTACCAGTTCCCTATTTAAAGCATATCTAAACTCGGTAAGGGAACTGACAGGCGCTGTCTCCGTCCAGCGCACGGTAAGGTTGTATTCCTTAGTGTCTGTCACTGTGCCACATGTGATAGTTTCGGTCAGTTTTACAGCAACAGAATCGGCATCAGGTTTGGTTACCGTAAAAGTATTTGCCTTTAATGGACTTAGGACATCAGTATTGGAAGACTCGAAGGTAACTGTGGCAGCACCATAAGGTGCACTCTTGATCTCTAGGTTCTGGGTCACACTGTCAACGCCGTCCCCTTCCGCAAAGCTAACCAGTTCCATCGCTTTGATGGCTGCCACTGTTCCGGCATCGTCCGCTACCGTAACAGTAACTTCCGGCGAAAAGTCAGATACGTTGTCATACCAGTCCCGGGTCTTCATGCTGTAGCGATAGGTGTTGCCTGGTTGAACTGTTTTATCGCTGTATGAATAATACTTATCATAATGTCCTTGTGTAGCACTACTATTAGGATTCGGCAAATTAAGCAGCAAGACTCCATCGCGATAAATATCGAAGCTGCTAATTCCTGAAGGATCTACAGTTTGTACTCCATCAACTCTGGGAGCATTGATCCTGAACTTCACTTCGTTTGACAATATAGAAGTTAAGTCCAGTGTATACGTGCTTGCATGGGTATCCTCAAAAAGTGCGAAATGCCCGATCCCATCCCGGTAATTCCACGCATTGGACTGCAAAGCTTTTCCGCCATTCACCCCATCAACAAGTTTCGGGTAGCCTTCAGCGGCTTTCTGGGTCCTCCAATTAGGCGGAGGGACAGCCCAGTAAATGGAAGACTTTGCCGGATCCATTCCTTCCTTTAGGGGAAGGCTAAGAAGCACATTGCCCCTAAAACCATAGCTAAATTGAAGTTTAACAACTTTCCCGATGTTCAGCCCCGGAATAGGATCCTGCTGTACCTCTGTTACCGTCAATGTCGCGCCTGGAGTAACCTCCGATTGCGACAGGTCGGCTACAATGCCGCCCTCAAAAATCATTGGGTTAACCGTGTCAACTACCGCAGGAACGCCCAGCGGCAATACCTGAGATGTTGGGTCTGCTGCTGCCAGGGTTGTCAGCTGAGTGCTGGGCCCGTTCGTACTCCAGTTTCCGTCCGCATCTCCTGCTTCCACTTTGAAGGTATAGTCAGTGTCGGCATCAAGGCTGTTGATGCTACATTCATAAACGGCGCCACTCACCGTGGCAGCTACGGAATTATCTTCCGTGTTATAAACTTTGTAATCTGTAACACCGGCATCATCTGTTGCTGGTGTCCAGGTCAAGGTTGCGCCGGTCTGGGTCACGTCACTGGCACTCAGAGTTGCATCTTCCGGCCACTGGGGCACTTGATCGTTCCCGTATTCCGGCAACTCCTGAGGGGTCTGATCAGGTACTGCTAGGGTTGTCAACTGAATGCTGGGCCCGTTCGCACTCCAATTCCCGGCAGCATTGCCGGCTTCCACCTTGAAGGTATAGTCGGTGCCGGCATCAAGGCTGTCGATGCTACATTCATAAACGGCGCCGCTCACAGTGGCAGCCACGGAATTGTTGTTCACGTCGTAAATTCTATAATCTGTAACACCTGTATCATCCGCTGCAGGTGTCCAGGTAAGGGTAGCCCCGGTCTGGGTCACTTCACTGGCGCTCAGGGTTGCATCTTCCGACCACTGGGGTACTTGATCGTTCCCGTATGTCGGTAACACATTGAAAACCATTGATATCATAAAAACTAGCATTGTCAAGATGGCTATCTTCGACCTGGTCGAACCTCTTAAACCCAATTCTCATTCCCTCCCCATTCTTTTTCTAACAAACAACCAGCAGAATAAATCGGATAAATAGATCCCCCGTTCGTACGTACTTTTCTATTAAACCTCCTCTCTGTTGCCGATAATATGATAATTGCTCCAAGCTTAGGTTTACTTTTATTGAAGCGTTTGGGTATATCTCCCCATAAAAACCAAAAACCCGGCGGAAAGACGCCGGGTTAAGATGACCTGATAGACTAGTCACCAGCAGCCAGTTCAATAGGAAAGGCGGACTGCGAAAAGCAGTCCGCCCTTGATCTGGCCGAATTCAGCTTCTCCTTTCCACAGTGGGGGGCACACCCGTTTCCCAGTATACCGTAACGCCCTGAAAACCATGGTCTATTACTTTAGGTCGTCAGGTTCGGAGCATATTAAATTGGTAGCTGTTATGGTTAGAAAACCATTATCCCGAAACCGCCTTACAGCATATCCCCTTTAACGCCGTCCAATATGTTCCTATAGGTATACTAATTTATATCTATAGGCATCTTTATTAGATACTAACATAACATAATAAAATATTACATAAAATATTTATTTTATTTATTTATCCTTGTTTATGTTAGTTTGGCATTAAAAATATATCCATGAAAAGTCTTCCTGTATGGCAAGTATTGTATATTTCTTTAAATCATGGCATAATCCGTTACTAGAGAGGTGGTTAATTGATGGACTTTGGGAGCCGCTTGAAACAGCTCAGGGAAGGCCGGAAGCTTTCAACCTCCAAGCTTTCCAAGCAATCCGGTCTGAGCCAGTCTTTTATCTGGAGAATTGAATCGGGAGAAAAGCAGCCTACCTTAGAGACCTTGAAGAAACTGTCCCAGGGGCTGGGGATGAGTTTAGGCGAACTGCTGGGCCAGGACTTGATGAGCAAACCCCAATCGTCAAAGATCAACCGGATCGCCAGCAATATACGGAGACTGCCGCCGGAGCAGGTGGATGCCCTTGATTTATTTATCGCCTCGCTGAGCGATGGACACGGCTCCGGCGAGCACACCTTAGCCTTAAAGGCGATCAACCTCAACCATTCCGAACCGGATGGTTTTGAAATAGAGCTGGTCTTCTCGGCCAATGTCTCCGCGGTTATGGAGCACAGAATACCGGACGGCATGAAAAGAAATCTGGAGTGTTTCCGCCTGTTTGACCAAAACATGAAGGAAGTGCCCATCGAGCTCATACCGGGTAACAAGCGAATGTATGGCAAAATGGCCGGAAGGACGTTTATTGTCAGGCCTCTTTCCCGGCTGGCTGATAGAAAGGCCTATAAGATTTCAATATCCAAATTCCTGCAGGCCAATAACTACAGTTATCTGAAAGAAGACCACACCATCCTGTTTTCAAAACGGGAAATCATGGACATCACACCCTTTAACCAGGAATTGTGCAATTCGTATCTTTCCTTGATGCTGGTCCGCAGCAATATTGCGTCCGGCGCCGAGAATGTCCCGGTTGACAAGGATATTAAGCTGACCTTTTCCAACAACATCATTGCCGAAGCAGTACGGGAAAACAATCTGCAGTGCTTCTCTTTGGAAAGCAGCAAGAAGCAGCCGGTCGACATCAAGATCATTATGGCGGAGCCCGATGATGATTCCGAAAGGCAAAAGGAAATTATCATCCATCCCCAACAGGCCCTGCAAAGCAATACCGCTTATGTTCTGACCATTTCCGAAAGTCTTCGGGGCGCTAATAAGAAGAGTTTGGGGATCGATAAGATCATTACCTTCACCACCGGTGCGGCCAACTCTTCCGCTGACGGCGAACAAGACGGCGTGTCGATAGCGTAGATGAAAAGCGCCACATCTCTGTGGCGGCTTCGGTTTTTATGTATTTTTGCGTCCGACTGTCATTTCATATCAGCGTTTTAGTTCAAGGTCGAGGATCTCCTGCATCGCCTGGCGCAGTTCTTCCACCCCGGCGCCGCTGACGGTGGAGAAGCACAAGGGTTCCACCCCGGGGGGCAGATTGAGGTCCTTTTTGATGACCGCGAGGTGTTTGCCGCGGGCGCCGCGGGATATCTTATCCGCTTTGGTAGCCACACACAGGACGGGCAGCTGCTGATGGAGGAGCCAGCTTTGAACCAGAATATCATCCCGGCTGGGAGGATGCCTTATGTCCACCAAGTGTAATATGCCCCTGAGCTGCTGGCGTTTGGTAAGGTATGCCTCGATGAACTTCCCCCACTTGGCCTGTTCTGTTTTGCTCACTTTAGCATAGCCATACCCCGGCAAGTCGACCAGATACCAGCTTTCATTGATAAGATAGTAGTTTATAGTGCGGGTTTTTCCCGGGGTAGAACTGGAGCGGGCCAGGCTTTTACGGTTGACCAGTTTGTTGATCAGCGAGGATTTGCCTACATTGGAGCGGCCTACAACAGCGATTTCCGGCATGGAACCTTCCGGCAGATCTTTTATGTGTACATAAACGCCCTGCAGTTCAGCTTTCTTAATTTTCATATTTATTGTTACGATCCTCTCTGCCAAATAAGGCATGAATGAAGAAGAGAACCAACAGTCCCTTCCCTCACTCATGCCTCTTTTTCTTAGGGTTGGCCCCCTTATGACGGAGGAATCTGCTCCTGTTCCGGCTTGATCAGGGTTTGGGCAAGAACATCATCCATATGGGACACGGTAACAAAGTTCAACTTGCGGCGTACATTGCCGGGAATGTCTTCCAGATCCTTTTTGTTCTCCACCGGTAAGATCACGGTGCGTATGCCGGCGCGGTGAGCCGCCAGGACCTTTTCTTTGAGTCCCCCGATGGGCAGAATCCGCCCCCGCAGAGTGATCTCGCCGGTCATAGCGACGTCGCTGCGGGCCGCGTTTCCTGACAAGGCCGAGGCCAGTGCGGTGGCGATGGTAATCCCCGCCGAGGGACCGTCTTTGGGAATAGCCCCTTCCGGCACATGCAAATGCAGGTCATATTCCGACTGGAGCTCCGGCTTGATGCCCAGTTCTTCAGCCTTGGATTTAACATAGGTCAGGGCCGCCTGGGCCGATTCCTTCATCACATCACCCAGTTTCCCGGTGAGGATGAGCTTGCCTTTGCCTTTGAGCAAGGCTACTTCCACTGACAGGATATCGCCGCCGGTTTCAGTCCAGGCCAGGCCGGTGGCAACCCCGACCTGATCCTCTTTCTCCGCCACCCCGAAGCGATATTTTTCTTTGCCCAGGAACTTGCTGATATTACTCCCGGTCACGCTGATAAAGGTTTTGGAATCCTCCACTACCATGCGGGCCACTTTGCGGCACACCGAAGCGATCTGCCGCTCCAGATTGCGCACCCCGGCTTCGCGGGTGTATTCGCGGATGATTTTCCGCACCGACCCTTCGGAAAACTCTATGTGCTTTTCTTTAAGCCCGTGCTCTTTGATCTGTTTGGGCACCAGGTAGCCCAAAGCGATATGCACTTTGTCTTCCTCGGTATAGCTGCTGATTTCTATGATTTCCATACGATCCAACAAAGGCCTGGGAATATTGAAAGCCGAGTTGGCCGTAGTTATGAACATGACTTTGGAAAGGTCAAAGGGAATCTCCAGATAATGGTCGCTGAAGCTGAAATTCTGCTCCGGGTCCAGCACTTCCAAAAGGGCTGAAGCTGGATCGCCGCGGAAATCCATGGTCATTTTGTCGATCTCATCCAGCAGGAATACCGGGTTTCGAGAACCGGCCTGTTTGATACCCTGCAGGACCCTTCCCGGCATGGAGCCCACATAGGTGCGGCGATGGCCTCTGATCTCAGCCTCGTCACGAATGCCTCCCAGAGACATACGCACAAACTTGCGGCCTAAAGAGCGGGCTACCGATTTGCCCAATGAGGTTTTCCCCACTCCGGGGGGGCCGACCAGACAGAGGATGGGGCCTTTCATTTTCTTGGCCAGCTTGCGGATGGCCAGATATTCGAGTATTCTCTCTTTGGGTTTTTCCAGGCCATAATGATCCGCCTCCAGTATGCCTGCGGCCACTTTGAGGTCGAGCCGGTCCCTGGTTTCAACCGACCAGGGCAGCGACAGAATCCAATCCAGGTAATTCCTCACTACCACCGCCTCCGCAACCATAGGCGGCATTTTTTCCAGTCTTTCCAGTTCTTTGTAGGCCTTTTCCCGGGCGTCTTTGGGCATATTGGCCTCTTCGATGCGCTCCCGCAATTCTTCCACCTCGCTGGTGCGATCGTCTTTTTCGCCCAGCTCCTTTTGAATAGCCTTCATCTGCTCGCGCAGATAGTACTCCTTCTGGGTCTTTTCCATCTGTTTGCGCACCCGGATATTGATCTTCCGTTCCAGCTCCAGGACTTCCATCTCTTTGGCCAGGATCTCGCACAGATACTCCAGACGCGGCCCTACTTCCAGGGCTTCCAAGATCCGCTGTTTTTCTTGAATGCGCAGGGTCAGGTGTGAAGCGGTAACATCGGCCAGACGGCCCGGTTCATCTATAGCCACCACAGATACCACGGTTTCCGGAGGGATCTTTTTGCTCATACGCACATACTGTTCAAACTGCGCGATCAAGGTTCGCATAAGGGCTTCGACCTGAGCGTCTTTTTCATGCACATCGTCATGATATTCAGCTATGGTCACCTTTATAAAAGGCTCATGATCGGTATAGCCCTTGATCTCGGCGCGATGCAGACCCTCAACCAGAACTCGCATGGTCCCTCCGGGCATTTTAAGGATTTGCCTGATCTCCGCCACCGTACCGATGGCAAAGATATCCTCTTCCTCGGGTTCATCAGTCTGGGCCTCTTTTTGTGTAGCCAGAAAAATCTCTTTGTTTTCCAGCATGGCCTCTTCGATGGCCTTGATGGATTTTTTACGCCCCACATCCAGGTGAATCACAGTATATGGAAAAACCAGCATGCCACGCAGGGGCAGCATGGCAATTTGACGGTATTCTTTAATTTCTTGCACCATTACACCTCCCAGCCATTTATTCTACTATATGTGTTCAAAAGGGGCAATATTGCATAGGATTTGCTTTTTCGCGGCAGCTATATGCCTATGATTCCATTATATGTTTATATTCTCGCAGATAAAAGCCTTATCAAACACCTGTTGCAGATCTTGAACCGGAATAATCTCAATATCAGGGAAGCTGGTGAAGATGTTGAGCCAGTTGTCCTCAGGGATAATAGCCCGTTTGATACCGGCTTTACGAGCTGCTTCGATTTTGCTTACCACTCCTCCCACCGGTTTGACCTTACCGTGTACTGAAACCTCCCCGGTCATAGCCAGGAGATGGTCTACCGGCAGACCTTGGTTGGCGGAATAAATGGCGGTAGCTATACTGACCCCGGCCGAAGGCCCGTCAACCGGAACCCCGCCAGGAAAGTTCAAATGAATATTATAATCTTTGAGTTTAAGGCCATATCGGGCTTGCAAAACCGTCAACACGTTTTCCACCGCGCCCCGGGCCATACTCTTGCGGCTGTACTTGCGGTCCGCTCCCCCCATCTCTTCCTGCTCAACTACTCCGGTAGCCGTCCACTGCCCGCGGCCGTCGTCTACCGATATGCAGTTGCATTCCACCTCGATCAAGGTACCCACATTAGCGCCATAAACGGCCAAACCGTTTACCACCCCCACGGTGGGAACATGTTTGAGTTTCACTTCCGGCCGGGGGGAAAAGCGCCCGTTGTTTAAGACCTTCTCCACCGTGCTCAGGGTGATGCGGTTATTATTATCCATTTGAGCAATTCCCGCAGCGAGCTGCACAATATTGACAGCTTCGCGGCCGTTGCCGGCATAGCGGATGATCTCATGCAAGGCCTCCTCATCGATCTCAAATTGTATCTTTTGAACCGCGCTCAGAGCGATGCGGCGGATATCTTCTTTATCGAGGGGGTTAAAAAAAACCTCCATACAGCGGGAACGCAGGGCCGGGGCTATCTCGCCGGGCATGCGGGTGGTGGCCCCCACCAGCCTGAAATCAGCCGGCAGCCCGTTCACAAAGATGTCGTGGATGTGCTGCGGTATATTGGGATCATTTTCGGTAAAATAAGCGCTTTCAAGGAGAACAATGCGGTCTTCCAATACCTTTAACAGCTTGTTCATCTGAGTGGGATGCAGTTCCCCGATCTCATCAATAAAAAGAATGCCGCCATGGGCCTTGGTGCAGGCGCCCGGCTTGGGCTGCGGAACTCCGGCCGAACCCAGGGACCCGGCTCCCTGATAGATGGGGTCATGAACCGAGCCGATCAAGGGGTCGGCGATGTTTCTCTCGTCAAATCTGGTAATAGTGGCATCGACTTCAACGAATTTGGCCTCGTTTCCAAAGGGGGAAGCCTGGTTTTTCTTGGCTTCTTCCAGTACCAGGCGAGCCGCGGCGGTTTTTCCCACCCCGGGAGGTCCGTAGATGATTACATGCTGGGGATTGGGGCCGCACAGGGCGGAGCGTAATAAATCGATGCCTTCCTCCTGACCGACCACATCCGACAGGTGGGCGGGGCGGGTCAGGCTGGAGAGCGGTTCACTGAGTTTGACCTTGCGCATCTGTCTGAGTTTATGGGTCTCTTTTTCGGCCTCCCTGACTACCACGTTTTTTCTGCTTTGCTGATTCTTCAAAAGGTTCCAGAAATACATGCCGATGATAATCGCGAAGGCCAATTGTATCAAATATAAAACTGCCCCGTATCTTATAAAGAAATCATTCAATTGCTGTTTTTCCTTCCTTCCGTTTTACAATATTATTCCCGATAGCGTATCTTTGGTATAAGGAAAATCAGCAAGTAAAAAAAGGCAGCTTTCGCTGCCTTTTCCTTATTGACCAGTGTATTATCAGTTTACTTTGCGCTTGGCTTCGACCGTCACCAAAAGAGGCTCTTCCTTTTTCTCGATGACGTCTTTGGTAACCACTACTTTGGTGATATCGATGCGGGATGGAACCTCGTACATCACATTCAGCATGATGTCTTCGATGATAGCCCTCAGTCCCCTGGCTCCAGTATTGCGGCGCAGGGCTTCCTGGGCAATGGCTTCCATGGCGTCCTCCATAAACTCCAGATCCACCCCATCCAATTCCAGCAGTTTCTTATACTGTTTGACCAGAGCGTTCTTGGGTTCTTTCAAGATGCGCACCAGAACCTGCGCGTCCAGGGCTTCCAGGGTGACAATTATGGGAACACGGCCAACGAATTCGGGGATCAGGCCATACTTAAGCAAATCTTGGGGCAGGATCATTTCCAGGATCTCGCCGATTTTCTTTTCCTGGCGGATCTTGATGTCCGCTCCGAATCCCATCACCTGATGGCCGATACGGTTTTGAATGATCTTGTCGATGCCTTCAAAAGCCCCGCCGCAGATGAACAGGATATTACTGGTATCTATCTGGATAAATTCCTGATGAGGGTGTTTGCGTCCGCCCTGCGGAGGAACGGAAGCCACCGTTCCCTCCAGGATTTTCAACAAGGCCTGCTGTACGCCTTCACCGGAAACATCCCGCGTGATACTGGGATTATCCGTTTTCCTGGCAATTTTGTCTATTTCGTCGATATAAACGATGCCTTTTTCAGCCTTTTCGATATCATAATCGGCCGCTTGTATGAGTTTGAGCAGTATGTTCTCAACATCTTCACCGACATACCCTGCTTCCGTAAGAGAGGTTGCATCCGCGATCGCAAAGGGCACATTGAGAATACGCGCCAGGGTCTGGGCCAGCAAGGTCTTACCGCTGCCGGTAGGCCCCAGCATCATGATATTGCTCTTCTGCAACTCCACATCGTCCAGTTTCATCCCCAGGTTGATGCGTTTGTAGTGGTTGTAAACCGCCACTGCCAGCGATTTTTTGGCCTTCTCCTGGCCGATAACGTAATCGTCCAGAATCTCTTTGATCTCATTGGGCTTGGGGATGTCCCCCATTTCAAATCCCAGATCGTCAGCCAGTTCCTCTTCAATAATTTCATTGCACAACTCGATGCATTCATCGCAGATGTACACGCCGGGTCCAGCGACCAGTTTCTTGACCTGGTCCTGGGTCTTGCCACAAAATGAGCATTTCAGTTGACCTTTTTCGTCCCCGTACTTGTGCATTAGTTCACCCCTCTTGGCGAGCCTCCCTATTTTTTCTGGGATTCTCTTTTGAATACCTCGTCGATGAGGCCGTAATCCTTAGCTTCTTCAGCAGTCATAAAATAATCTCTTTCCGTATCCGCCTTCACCTTCTCCAGGCTCTGACCGGTCCGCTCGGAAAGGATCCGGTTCAAAGTCGCTTTGGACTTCAGTATCTGCCGGGTACGAATTTCGATGTCTGTGGCCTGCCCCTGAGTGCCCCCCCAGGGTTGATGAATCATGATCTCTGCGTTAGGCAGGGCGAACCGTTTGCCTTTCGCTCCGGCAGCAAGCAGGAAAGCTCCCATGCTGGCCGCCAGACCTACGCATATCGTCGAGACATCCGGGCGAACATACTGCATGGTATCATAAATAGCCATGCCGGCGGTGATGGATCCACCAGGGCTGTTGATATACAAAGAAATATCTTTGTCTGGCGCCTCTGCTTCCAGGAAAAGGAGCTGGGCGATGACCAGATTGGCAACGGTATCATCCACCGCACTGCCCAAAAAAACGATGCGGTCCTTTAATAAACGGGAGTAGATGTCATAAGACCTCTCGCCCCGATTGGTTTGTTCTACTACCATTGGTATCAGGTATGACATGATTATTCACCTCTTAGTACAAAAATTATTCAAATTAAATTTTACTGTTCTCTCCGGTCTTGATTTAATCTGTTACAGGTGCTTCTGTTTCAGGAGTTGTTTCAATGATTATGGCTTTATCTAATAAATAATCTATGGCTTTATCCACCTTAAGCTGCATGGTAACACCTTCCATTATTTCTTCCAGGCGCTCCCTGGCATCCTCTATGGATAAGCCGGTATTGTTAGCCACTTCTTCTATGTGTTTGTTTATTTCTTCGTCGCTGACTTCAATCCCTTTTTCTTCAACCAGTTTTTCCAGCAGGAAATCGTATTTAACTTTGGTCTCCGCCTCCGGATACAGGGATTCACGGAGTTTATCAATGCTGCTGCCGGTGATCTGCAGGTACTGGTTCAGGTCCAGCCCCTGGGAGTTCATGCGATATTCAAACTGACGCAGCATGATATCGGCGTGCTCCTTGACAACCGCTTCAGCCACCGGTATTTCGCAGCGCTGCAGGGCCTGATTCAGCAATTCCTGGCGCATGAGGTCGCGTTTTCTGCCCTCAGCCTGTTCCAGCAGGTTTTGCTTGATGCTGCCGCGCAGTTCTTCAACAGTTTCAAATTCGCTTACCTCTTGTACAAAACTGTCATCCAAATCCCTGATTTGTTTGGTTTCAATCTTATTGACCTTTATTGTGAAGACCGCTTCCTTGCCGGCCAATTCTTCGGATTGATAATCTTCCGGAAATTTTACGGTGACATCTTTTTCTTCACCGGTTTTTACACCCACGACCTGCTCTTCATAACCGGGAATAAAGGTATTGGAGCCTAACTCCAGAGGATAGTTTTCGCCTTTACCGCCGGCGAAGGGCACCCCGTCGATAAATCCTTCAAAATCATGGTACACGGTGTCCCCGTTTACCGCAGCTTCATCATCCGCTTTCACCACCAGCTGAGCATAGCGAGTCTGCATATCATTGATTCTGTTTTCCACATCCTGATCGGTGACCTCAAATGCGGGTACTGAGATTTCAATACCTTCCAGATCGCCCAGAATAACCTCGGGTTTGACCGGAATGCGGGCTTTAAAAGTAAACGCCTCGCCGACGTTGATTTCGTCGATGTCAAAAGTGGGCTGTGCGATGGGCACAATCTCAAGCTGCTTGACAGCTTCTTCATAGGCCAAGGGCACGATATATTCTATAGCATCCTGGTAGAGGATCTCGGTTCCGAAACGGGCTTCCAACAGTTGGCGAGGAACGCGGCCCTTACGAAATCCAGGCAAGGATACCTCTTTCACAACCTTAAGATAAGCCTTTTGCAGACCTTCTTCCAATTGCTCGGCATCAACCTCTACCGCTATGTATGCTTCACTGTGTTCTATTTTTTCTAACCTGGCTTCCATTTATGCTCCTCCTAACTGCTACCAATTATTATCATTGCTCAGCATTGCCACAATGTTATTAGATTATCCCTGATTTACCAATTTGTAAATACATAATAAATCCTGATAAAGAATTTACCCTAATTATAACAAAAACACAACACCCCGGCGCAAGCCGAGGTATAGGATGCAAATGGAGCGGAAGACGAGATTCGAACTCGCGACCCTCGCCTTGGCAAGGCGATGC